>Ga0268263_1000027_pt1 | contig 428214 bp, 424 predicted proteins | sample Biomet5_FD_190358 | JGI IMG/M metagenome (GOLD analysis project Ga0268263, IMG submission 190358) | Microbial communities from bioreactor (seeded with sewage sludge) at LBNL, California, USA - Biofuel metagenome 5 (SPAdes) (version 4) | ecosystem: Engineered > Bioreactor > Anaerobic >... | reverse complement strand
ATACAAGTTTAATTTCCAGTGAAAACAGGAAAAACAACAATTAAAACTAACAAATTATTTTTATACCCAAAAAAATCCAAAAAACCGGGACTTAAAAATAAAAAAAATGAGGGTTTCTACAAAGCCAAAAATTTATAACAATTGGAATTCAAGATACAACATTGTAATAATAATACTCATAATAATGTTAAGAGAAATTAATTGATGGAGTTAATGATGATAGATTTAATTATTTACATAGTATTACTAGTGGTATCACTTATTGTCGTTATAAAATCAGCAGACTTGTTTGTTGACAGTTTAGTAGAAGTAGGAGAGTCTCTTGGAATTTCACAGATAATATTAGGAGTAACTGCGTCAGCAATAGGTACTTCACTCCCAGAATTTGGATCTGCAATGATTGCAGTGTTTTCAGGTAACCCTGATATAGGAGTTGGAGTAGTGATCGGTTCAAACATCTGGAACATAGCAGGAATTCTGGGTATATCATCACTGGCCGCAGGTTACATCTTTGTTAAAAGGGAAGAACTCAAAAGGGATGGTTTGATGACTCTTTTAACTGCATTAATCCTACTGATTTTCATGACTCTGTTCAATGATATCACCAGGGTAGTTGGTGTAATTCTAGTACTTGCATACATTGTTTACCTATACATCCTCATAAACTCTCAAAGAAATAAATCAAAACTTGAAAAACCTGATAATGAGTATTTAGAAGATTCAAAATCGAATGTTGTAGTTACATCCCAAAAGGAACAAACCATAGTTGAAGAAGTTATTGGAAGTGGCAGGTCCAGAAACAAAAATATTTTAATAAGCTTTGCAGGCCTAGTAGGACTAATAATTGGAAGTAGATTACTGGTTTACAGTGGTGTGGAAATAGGAGATTTAACAGGTGTGCCACAGATAATTATGGGCTTATTTGCACTTGCAATTGGAACCAGTATGCCTGAGCTTGTTGTGACAGTAAGATCTGCCATGAAAAAAATGCACAGCCTATCAATTGGAACTGTTCTAGGTAGTAACATATTCAACATTCTTATAGGTATAGGAATTCCCTCACTTTTCATGACAATTCCTGTGGACAAGCTCGCTGTAAGCTTTGATGCACCTGTAATGATAGGTGTAACTGCACTTCTCATACTGTTAAGTTACAGGAAATCAAAATTATCAAGGATCGGTGGCGCAGTGCTTGTTGTAGTGTACTTGGTCTACATCACCACAAGAATATATCTGTCCTTTTAATATTATCTCCTAAAAACCCATCTTTGTAAGGGATACTAATTAAATTTGGATTCATCAAGATTTATATTCTTAAAAATATAGTATATATTCAATACAGAATTTTGAATCATGACTGATTACAAGATCAAAATGGTTCGAATAGGGATAAGTTTAAAAAAATCTGTTTGGTAATTTCCATGAAAACTCCAAGGGAACTCAAGGTTAAACCCATTAAAAACGGTACAGTTATCGATCACATAACTGCTAACAAAGCTTTAAATGTTCTTAAAATCTTAGGACTTCCACATAAAGATACGTCTGTAACCATCGCAATGAATGTTAAATCATCCCAGATGCATGCCAAGGACATAGTCAAGATAGAAGGAAGAGAACTTAAATCCGGTGAAGTGGATAAAATAGCATTAATAGCTCCATACGCTACTATAAACATAATAAGAAATTATGAAATAGTTAACAAAGGAAAAGTGAAGCTCAGTAATAATGTTAAGGGAATCTTAAAATGTCCTAATCCAAACTGCATCACCAATACTTCAGAACCAGTGAAAACTAAGTTTCAGGTCATAGATAAAGATCCACTCATACTCAGATGTTACTTCTGCGAACGTATTGTAAATAACGAAGACATAGGAACACAGTTCAAATAAACAGTATTAAGAAACCCAAATAAATAGTATATAAATGTATTAAATCCAATTTAAAGTTTTAATGGTTGTTTTTAAATGTTCAAAGAAGTATTTGGATTGAAAACCATAGAAAGGGTTGAAGTCATCGACATCACCCGTGAAGTGAATTCCATCGTAGCTAACTCTGGTGTGAAAACTGGACTTGTAAATGTATTCAGCAAACATTCCACCTCAGGTATTATTATAAATGAAAATGAATCCGGACTCGTGGAAGATTTTAAAAAAATGCTTATTAATTTAGTACCTGAAGAAGCTGGGTATAAACACGATATCATAGACAACAATGCGGATTCTCATCTCAGATCCCTCCTTTTGGGTAGTAATGTTAGTGTGCCGTTGGATGAGGGGATGATGGAGCTCGGAACCTGGCAGAGTATTTTCTTCATTGAATTAGATGGTCCAAGAACCAGAAATATCACTGTAACAGTTCTTGAGTAAATTTTTTTTGAGTATTCAGTTTTCCAATTAAATATTATTAATATAATTTAATTTAAAAAAGTTGATAAATTGCATTCTATTTGGTTTAAAACTTATTATTGGATATAAAATATTTATTCCAAAACGTAACCTGATTAATTTTAAAAAAAAGAATTTAATTAAGATTTAAATTCCATTTCAAATGCTATTACTGGATATTCCAGTTCAAAATTCGTGATTACCTCAGGATCAAGTTCTCCGAAGTATCCTGTTACAGATCCTTCAACACCTTCACCATGTGCTTCAACCTTTGCACATCTACCCCTGATAAATGCAGGATGATTTAAAGGTTCTATGTCCATTTTAAGACCTAAATTAAGTATAAATGCATCTGTTATTGATTTTATCTCTGTGAAGTTGGCTGTTGAATGTGTTACAGCACATGCTATTTTTTTTACAATCTTTGTGCCTGTCTCTGCGTCTGCATCAATATATGCAACATCTCCCACTTCAAATATTTTCTGTGGAAGCTCTTCATGTTTGTTGTCGTCTAAAAACTCCATTAGACCATTAATAAGACTCTTCCTTATCATGGTTCTGTCCTGAGATATTGGCTGGGAAACCATAACATGGTCATCCTCCTCGAGTCTGAGGTTTTTGTAATGCTCATCTTCACTTGTGAGCATGAGGCTCATGATCTCATAAAAACCCATACCAATCATTATTTCCCGGACCCTGTTTTCAAACAACCTGCCGTTGTCTGGGTAAGCTATTGTTGATATTTCAGGCAATTCTGGTTCTATTTTTTTTATACAGTGACCTATTGCTATGTTTTCAATAATATCCACCTCATGGAGAATGTCTATCCTGTAAGCTGGAACATAACATGCTACTGTTTTGGAATCTAGAACTTCTGCACCCAACCTGACACGTTCAAGCATCACAACTACATCATTAGCATCAAGATCCTCCCCCAACAGCTTCTCTGCCGTTTTAATATTTACCTTCATGGTTTTGGAATTTAGATCCGGTGTTTCAACTGTTCTATCTTTGTAAACCATATCTATGGTTTTGATCCTTCCACCGGCCTCTGCAAACGATGTGGCTATGATGTTTAAAGCAAAATTGACTGCTCTCTCATCTGTTCCTGTTACATCAATTAGCACATTAACAGTGTTTTCTGTGAGTTTGGTTAATTCTCCATTAATTATTGGAGGCATAGATAATACATTACCTTTTGAATCCTTTATTAATGGATATTTATCGAATTGATCGATTAAGTGGGAGTATTTTTTACCCTTCTTATGATTGTAAAGTATATCATCAAGATCTTGCTCCTCAGAAGTTTCAAGAGCTACGAATGAATTTTGCTTAGGTTCTGCTGCTATGTATTCGAATGGTGGTGTGAGCACATCCAGATTATGAATTCCTATTGCAACCTTCTTTCTGTCACGTCCAAGTACCCAGTGAAGATCTTCTTGAAAATCCATTATATCCTTCAGACCCTCTTCATCAATGGATATGCCCTCCACTATACAACAAGATGTGAATGGTCTGATCTGTTCTAGTTCAGGATCAACTGTCATCGTGTAACCTGATTTAGATGTTTCATACTCGGGTAGTCCAGTTTCGATACCCAGAAATCCCCTGACTGTTCTAGCGATTCCATCTACACTGTAATAATCTGGTCTGTTTGGGAAAAATTCCACTTTAACAGTTTCATCATCGTAGTGTTCAATATCACTTCCAATCATAGGAAGTAATTCAATTAACTTTTCCCTTGGAATGTCTTCTCCCAAGACCTTGTTGAAGTATTCGTAGCTGAAATTTATAACTGGCATTATATCATCCTAAACCTAATTCAAATAATTTTTTTTTGGAATTGATTTTTATTTTACTTTGAAATTTAATTATTTATTTGATCCACATTTAAGTTTTTCAAATCATTCATGATATTTTGTTAAAAAACTAAAAAAAATAAATTTTGTTTGTTTTAAGTTGGGACTGGAACCCCTGCAGCAAAAATCACGATGAAGAATATAGATTCTATAACAAAATGGAAACATCTGTGGCCCAGTGGATTGAGTTCTATTCCAGATATTTCATGATAGATATCTACCAACATGTGTATCAAAGCTGCTAATAATCCTATTTCGATGGATAGAAAGACGATCGACAGTATCACAAAGTGAAAAAATGCTTCCATACTTTCATGGACGATCCAAAGCCTTATGTTAGATGCTACACTTTCCTTGATAACACCTGCTAGAAGGATATAAAAGTCTGCAAACACTCCCCACATTATTCTGCTGTGTATCTCATCACTTATAGCCAGGAAAACTGCGATGTAAAACCATCCTATCTCCATTAAAAAAACCACACCTGAACTGATTTTTCAATATCGTTAATCAATATATTTTCTTTTTAAGCTCATCATTAAATTGAAACTGTGTTTGTCAGTTGATAATTAAATCAAACATCTTTATATTTGAACTGTTCAATCTTATTATCCTAACTATTTTTTTGATCCTAGTATCAATATCCTTGTTTTGTTTTTTCCTGCATAAAAACCCAACTAATCTCATGATAATTGGTGGTGATGACAGCACTATACACATTTAAAATGCTATAGAGACCATGGGTTCAATAAGATTAAGAGGGTTTACTACAATGAATTTAGTCCCTGTTAAACTGTTTCAAGGTTTATAGACTCATATCTATTTAGCTAAATTTTAGGTGTTAAAATAAATAATAATTAATACCAATTGATCATTAAATAAATATGATTAGTTGGAAATTTTAATGGGTGGGTGTTATTATTGGGTTTTGATAAAAAATTGGTTGTAGCACTGATGATTTTGATGTTTGCTGGAATTATGGCCTTTTCTCAGGTTTCATATGCCCTGGATCCACCCACCAAGCAGCAGATAAATAGTTATAAAAAGGACGGAACTTACAGTGCCCGGCTTGCAAACGCCACTCATCTTGGAAATAACCAATTTGATAGTGTACTAATTGAAAAATTCAACAAAAAACATGGCATTAAAACTTCAAGCTCGCAAAGTAAGAGCATTTCTGTAGGATCTTCAAGTAGCATTTCAAGTACTTCTAATTCTAATTATGTTCCAACCAATTGGAAGGGTGGTTTACCCTCAACAGGAAATGTGAAGGTTCCCGTGATATTGATCGATTTTCCAGATTATCCACACAATGTTACTGATACTGTTACAAAGGCAGATTCTAAATTTTTCGGAAATGGAAATCCTGACAACTATCCATATGAAAGTTTGAAAAACTACTACCTCCGTTCTTCCTATGGTAAACTAAACATTACAGGAACTATCTATGGTTGGTATACAGCAGCCCATATAAGAAGTTACTACTCCAATTTATCCAGTTCAGGAGATTGCAGCTATGGTAATGAAGCCCTGATAATGGAGGCTGTAAACTATTTCCATAACAAGGGTGTTAATTTCAGTCAGTATGATAACGATAACAACGGTTACATAGACGGTTTGTATATTAAATGGACAGGTCCAGATAATGGATGGGCAAATTTCTGGTGGGCTTATCAATCCAACTGGCAAGCAAATCCATCATTCACTGTAGATGGTAAAAAATTTAATAAATTTGTTTGGAGCTGGTATTCAAACAGTGCTCAGGGCAGTCCATCAGATTCAATAAGAACAGATATTCATGAAACCGGCCACTTGCTAGGTTTGCCTGACTATTATGATTACAAAGCAGGGACTGGACCTGATGGAGGAGTGGGTGGATTGGATATGATGGACAGTAACTGGGGAGATCATAACTGTTTTTCCAAGTACATACTTGGATGGATAAACCCACAGGTTGTTAATTCTGGAACTCAAAAAATTGTGTTAAATCCATCTGAAACAACAACAGATTCCTTAATTATCATGCCCGGAACACTAATAAATCCTTACCAAGAATATTTTATGGTTCAATTTAGAAAACGTGGTACAGGTAATGATCCATTAAATTATCATGGAACTGATAGTGGAGTTGGCTGGCCTAGAGATTATCCCAATGATGGAATATTAATCTGGCATATTGATGCAACTTTAAATTCAAGCGGAACAGATTATCTCTACGACAACTCATACACCAGCCACAAGCTTTTAAGTTTGATGGAAGCCGATGGTTTGAGTGAAATTGAATCTGGAGGCTATGCTGATGCAGGAGATTATTATGTACCAGGTTCAGTTTTTAATCCATACTCAAACCCAAACAGTTACAACTATTCATCCAACGACACTGGTGTTGTTGTTGACAACATAGCCTATGCAGGGAACACCATACTGGGAAGGTTTGGAATTATAGCAAAATCTTCAGGAAACAGTTTAAATGAATCTGTTGATAGTGATCTTATCTGGACAACCAGTGGAGATCAAAACGGAGGAAAAAATACCGGCTGGATCTCTGAAACTGGTGTTACACAGGATGGTTCAGACTCTGTACAGGCTGGATTTATCAACGATAATCAAATGACATGGATCCAGACAACTGTTAAAGGCCCTGGTACAATTAGTTTCTGGTGGAAAGTCTCATCAGAATTAAACAAGGACAAATTAGGTTTTTATATTGATGGAATTAACCAGACATCAATAAGTGGTCTAATAGATTGGAATCAGTTAAGCTGCAAAATAGGATATGGAGTTCATACATTGACCTGGGCCTATGTGAAGGATGAATCTGGTTTCGAGGGAAATGATACTGCCTGGTTAGATAATGTGAAATGGGTTTTAGATGATATAACACCGCCAACTGCAAGCTCTAATCCTATTGGAGGAATTTACAACAAAACTCAAAGTGTTATATTATCTATGAACGAAGCTGGAACTATTTATTAAACATTAGATGGGACTGCACCATCATCATCCAGCACCAAATACACCAAACCAATAGATATCACCAACACCACCACCCTCAAATACATGGCAGTAGACCTGGCAGAAAACCCATCAGGAATATACACCCAATTTTATATCCTTGATTTTATTTCCCCGAGTGCATCTGCCAATCCAAAGGGTGGATTTTACAATTCAATAAAACAAGTAAACTTGAATATGGATGAACCCGGTACAATTTATTATTCCATTAATGGAAGTTCTCCAGATAGTAGTATGCCATATTCACAACCAGTTACCATCAATTCAGATACTGTTTTGAAGTTCTTTGCAATGGATCTGGCTGGAAACATCTCACCATTATACACCGAAACCTATCACATTGATGTTAAACCACCTGAAGCCTACTCAGATCAAGCCGGAGGAATATACAACAAAACTAAAAATGTTACCCTATCAATGAATGAAGCTGGAACCATATATTACACATTAAACGGAACAAACCCCACAACAACAAGCACCAAATACACAGAACTCATAATCATCAACACCACCAGAACCCTAAAATACATGGCAGTAGACCTGGCAGGAAACCCATCTGTAATACACACCCAACAGTTTACAATAGACACTAAATCCCCTTATCTTAATGTTACACCACCAGAAGGAATTTATAACATTAATAAAACTGTTATTATTAATATGAATGAAAATGGAACCATATATTACACTTTAAATGGAACCTCACCATCAACTAAAAGTTACAGGTATAAAGGTCCTATAACAATTTCAAGAAGTACGGTGATTAAGTACTTCGGTGTGGACCTTGCAGGCAACAATTCACCAGTTTACACCAGAAACTACACAATCAACAGAAATTTGTTGAGGGTGACCCATACATATCCTGTTAATATGCAGCGCGGTTTTTCAAAAACAGCTCCCCTTAAAATCCAATTTTCAGAAGCTATAAGATCTTACATTCACTTCAACAGCATTCGCGTTAAAAACATCTCCACTGGAGCTTATTCCACCATAAAAACATATATAAACGGTAGCATACTCACTGTGCAGACAAACCACAGAAAGACCAACAACTGGTACTTACTTACCATTCCTGCCAAGGCTGTTAAGGACAGGTTTGGAAACTATTTACTTGCCAGTTACACCTTAAAATTCAAAATAAGATCCTGAATAAAAATATATTCCAGTTTATAAGTCAAATATTTCTTATATCCCGTAATAAAGCATAGAATAGTTCATATTTTTTTTGCAAGTTTGTTTATTTCAATATTAGTGGCTATAAATTTATTTTAAGACCAAATGCAGTTTGGTTCATCCTATTGTTCCCTTTTTTACCATAATTATATATGATTTTCAAATAGAATATTATTATTGATAAAGTAGGGGAGAAATTTGATGAAAGAAAAAACAGAAGAAGTTAAAACACAAGTAGCACAAACAATTTCTACTTTGATGACTGTGGCATTTGGATTGATCGCCGCACTGGCATGGAATGATGCTATTAAAGCAATAATACTTCAATTCATGCCTAAAGGAAATGGCATTACTGGTTTATTAATATATGCTGTTTTAATTACCATAATAGCAGTTGTTGCAACCATGGTTATAGCCAGAGCCCTTGGAAAACCTCCTGTACAGGAAGTCAGGATCGTGGAGTAAATAACCATGATTAAACATATTTTTTTTATATTTTTGTGCATACCCTGACAAGATAAATTAAAATCTCTAATTTATTTGTACAGAACAATTCCTTTTTATTCCATATTTAATTGAGGGATTTGAGCTTGTTGGACTCTGTACCGAATAAAACTAGTAAAAAGTAAGTAAAAGAGAAAAAATATTGTTTAATGATTTGAACTATTATTCAATGTTTACCTTGTGTTTTTCTTCCTTGATCTTAGGAAGTTCAACAGTTAACACAGAATCATTAAATTTAGCTGATGCCTTTTTAATATTAATTTTTTCAGGCAACGCTATTGTACGTTTGGTTTCTCCATAACTTCTTTCTCTTTTTATGTAGTTGGTTCCCTCATCAGTGATTTCATCATCAAATTTTGCAACTATGTCCAATGAATCTTCTGATATGTTTACCTCAACATCTTCCTTTTTAACACCTGGAAGGTCTGTTACCACTGTGATAGCATCATCAGTCTCAATAATGTCAGCAAGGGGTTTTTGTAAGGATTTTGAATAATCTGACAGACTTTTCCCCAGATCCTCCTGTTTTTCTCTTATGGAAGTTATGATATCACTTAAAACACTTTCCGATGGCACGCGTTTTTCTTCCTCTTCATTAATATTTTCTTCATCGGTTTTAATTTCCACATCTTTATCTGCCATTTTATATCACCACTTGAAATAAATTATTCCCTTGAAAGTTTACCCTTGAGTTTACCTTCAACTTCTTTGGTTTTACCTTTAATTTCTCCTTCGACTTCTTTAGCTTTTCCCTTCAGTTCACCTTCAATTTCCTTTATTTTCCCTTTATTTCACCAGTTTTTTCACCCATTTAATTATTCTCCAACCGAAAACGATTCTATTTCAGTCTTATTAATCTATATTCAACCTAAATAATAAATTTTTCCATGAAGATTTTTGATAGCATAACCTGGCTTTTTGGTGGAAAATAACTTTAAGACTTTTTCTTCATTAGTTTATTAATTTTACATGAATTTTTGTTAGAAAAATAATTTTTAAATAATTGCTTCAATTAAATATTATTAAGAACCGTGCAAAGACTTATAGTATTTCATGGTTTATAATATGATTATACCATTTACATAGAATCATAAAATATGAGTTTAGGAGTTTATATTACTCCGGTTAAATTTAATTTAATCTATTTTAAACTTCATTTAGAGGAGAATTAGATGAACAACAATAACATACCCGCAGATTATGATCACTTTAAGGAAACAGAGTGGCAGAATAAATGGCAGAAAGATGAGTTGTACAAGTTTATTGGAGATGGAAGTAGACCTAGGTACATCATAGACACACCTCCACCATATCCAACAGGTTCAATCCACATCGGACATGTTCTAAACTGGACATTTATTGATATTATTGCCCGTTATATGAGAATGAAGGGTTATGATGTCATGTTTCCACAAGGGTGGGACTGTCATGGGCTTCCAACTGAGGTCAAGGTTGAAGAGATTCATGAAATTAAGAAGAATGATATCCCAAGGGATGAATTCAGGGATATGTGTATTGATCTGACCCGTACCAACATCAAACAGATGAAGGACCAGATGCAAGGACTCGGATTTTCACAGGATTGGTCAAGGGAATTTGTAACAATGACCCCAGAATACCGTGCCAAGACCCAGCTTTCATTCCTCAAACTATACAATAAAAAATTAATATACCGGGCAGTGCATCCAGTGAACTGGTGTCCTCGTTGTGAAACAGCCATAGCATTTGCTGAGGTAGATTACAATGAAAATCAGACATTTTTAAACTATCTCGAATTTTCTGAGGCAGAAGGTGATGGAAAGGTTATGATTGCAACCACACGACCCGAACTTTTATCTGCATGTGTGGCTGTTGTTGTGCATCCTGAGGATGAGCGTTACAAAGATCTCGAAGGAAAAATGGTTGAAGTTCCGCTATACAAACGCCCAGTTAAAATTATAACAGATGAAGAGGTTGATCCTGAGTTTGGTACAGGTGCTGTTATGGTATGTACCTTCGGTGATAAAACTGATGCCACATGGGTTAATAGATACGACCTGGATGTTATAGAGGCAATAGATGAAAAGGGCCTTATGAAGGATGTTTCTGGCAAATATGCTGGAATGACCATCAAGGAGTGTAAAGCTGCAATAATTGATGATCTAGGTAGTGATGGTTGCCTTATTAAGCAGGAACAGGTTGATCAGAATGTTGGTCAGTGCTGGAGATGCAAAACTCCTATAGAGATACTTGTAAAGAAACAGTGGTTTGTAGCAGTAAAGGATCTTGAAGCAAAAACACTTGAAGCTGCTGATGAAATTGATTGGATACCTGAACATATGAAAATCAGACTTCAAAACTGGGCAGGTTCCATGGACTGGGACTGGTGTATTTCAAGACAAAGGCTCTTTGCAACACCCATACCTGTGTGGTACTGTAACAGCTGTGGAAAAATTATACTGCCTGAACCAGAAGATCTTCCAGTGGATCCTTCAATAGACAAACCAAAGCAACCATGCGAATGTGGATCCACAGACATAAGAGGAGAGTTAGATGTTCTAGACACATGGATGGACAGTTCAATAACTCCTATGGTTATTGCTGGATGGCCCAAACCAGAATATAAAGAGTATTTCCCTGCCGATCTAAGACCTCAGGGACATGACATTATAAGAACCTGGGCATTTTACACAATTTTAAGATGTAAGGCCCTCACTGACTCCCGGCCCTTTGACAAAATAATTATTAATGGAATGGTTTTCGGTGAAGATGGCCATAAAATGAGTAAATCACGTGGTAACGTTATTGCACCAGAAGCTGTTGTTGAAGAGTACGGTGCAGATGCCATGAGACTTTGGTCTGCAAATAGTGTCCCAGGATCAGATGTTCCATTCGATTGGAAAGATGTTAAAAATGGTTATAAATTCCTAAGAAAGTTCTGGAATGCATTCAGGTTCATCAACATGCACATAGCTAACTACACTGTTGAAAACACAGAATTTAACATCAAAAATCCGATGGATAGGTGGATACTTTCAAAACTAAACTACCTGGTAGAAGAAGTAACAGCCAACCTAGACAGTTACAACTTCTCAGATGCCCGAAACAAAATACAGACATTTGTATGGCATGACTTCTGTGATGAATATATAGAAGCAGTTAAGTACCGTTTATACGCAGATGCAGAGGATCTTCAAGAATCCAAGGATGCTGCTAGACACACATTAAAAACCGTGATATCAACATCACTTAAACTCCTGGCACCAATAACACCACACTTCACAGAAGAGGTGAACCAGTATCTGGATGAAGAATGTGAAAGTATTCATAAAACAGAATGGCCAAAACCACTGACAGTTCTAATGGACAAAGGATCAGAAGAGCTTGGTGATAAGGGTGTTAAGATTATAGGAGATATTAGAAGGTTTAAAGCTTCAACTAAAAGACCTTTAAACACCCCAATAAAACATTTAACAATCTACACCATGGATGAAGACCTGTTTGAAGATATTATAGAATTTGAATCTGATATCATCGGAACTATGCGAATCAAGGAGCTTCAAATAGAAATGGGAAAACCTGACGTTCAGGAAAAGGTTGTGGAACTCACCCCAGTCATGTCCCTTATTGGACCAGAATTTAAAAAAGATGCACCAACAGTTGTGAAATACTTGGGTTCAAGGGATCCGGATGAAATCTTCAGGGAAATCGAGGAAAATGGAGAGATCATGGTGGATGATCTGAGAATAACACAGGAACATATCACCACCCGTAAGGAAATAGTAGGAAGTTCGGGTGAGAAAGTAGAAATCATCCACTCAGATGAGATGGATATTGTTATGGAGATAGTGATCTAATGGAAATGAAGGTTCAGTCTGCCAAAGAAATTGCAGGTACAGTTAAAGCTCCACCATCAAAGAGTTATACACACCGAGCATTTTTAATGGCATTTCTGGCCGATGGTGTATCCAATATTAGGGATCCACTTTACTCAGAGGATACACTGGCATCCCTTAATTCTGGAATTGAAATGGGATCAACCGTTAAAAGAACAGAATCCTTTTGTAGTATACAGGGAGTGGGTGGAAAACCAAAAACACCCTATGATGTTCTTGATCTAAAAAATTCTGGTACAACCATGAGAATAATGACCAGTCTCGCAGCTCTTACAAATGGTTATACCGTTTTAACAGGTGATAACTCCCTTAAAACTCGTCCAATGCAGGATCTTTTAGATGCTCTGAAAGCCCTTGGTGTAACTGCCTGTTCAACCCGTAAAGATGGAAAACCTCCCATAATAATTAAAGGAGGATTTAAGGGTGGTGAAACCTCGATTAAGGGTAATGTAAGTTCACAATTTATTTCTTCAATCATCATGGCAGCACCTTTAGCAGAACAACCTGTAGACTTGCATGTTGAAGGTGAATTCATTTCAAGACCCTATGTTATGATGACACTGGAATTAATGAACAAGTTCGGTGTCAAGGTTGATTATGATAAAACAAATAATTCATTCCACATCGAACCACAAAGTTACAGATCAGCAGATTATACTGTGGAGGGGGATTATTCCTCGGCATCATATATCATAGCAGCAGCAGCAGCTCTAAGATCAGATGTTACTATTAAAAATTTGATGAAAGATTCCAAACAGGGCGACAAGATCATACTGGATATAGTAAGAGATATGGGTTGTGAGGTTAAGGTTAAAAACAATGAAGTCAAAATTAAAGGACAAGGAATGCTCAATGGAGTGGATGTAAACCTTCAAAATGCCCCTGACCTGCTTCCAACTGTAGCGGCACTCGGTGCCATGGCAGATGGAACAACCCACATACACGGCGTTGAACACGCCCGTTTCAAAGAAACAGACCGTATACACACATGTTCAATAGAATTAGCCAAATTAGGTGTGTCTTTAATTGAAAAAAAGGATGGAATCCAAATAAATGGAGGAGTCCATGGAGGGGTTGTTAAATCCCATATGGACCACAGACTTGCTATGGCTTTTTATACCATAGGTTTGAAAGTAGGTGGAATCTGTATTCAAGACGTATCTGTTTACAAAGTTTCATTCCCAGACTTTCCAGATATTATGAAAAAATTAACAGCTGGTTAGCATGAATAGAAAAAAAGAGCTTAAAATTGTGGTATTAGGTTCCTACAACTCTGGAAAAACAACCACCCTCGAAAATATTTGCCAAAAAAAGACAAAAATTGAGTACAAAGGCACAACAATAGCCCTTGATTATGGCAATGTCATGATTGCAGAAGAAAAGGTCCATGTGTTTGGATCACCGGGTCAGGAAAGATTTGAATTCATGAGGGAAATTCTGGCCCATAAAATAGACGGAGCCATAGTTGTTATAGACTCTTCAAAGGGAATGGTAGAAAGTGATGAAAGGATCATTGAAAGACTCAATTTAAAAGATGTTCCATATGTCCTATTTGCAAACAAACAGGACCTGAATTCATGTGAAATAGAGCATTCCCAACTAAGACCAGACACTCCAATCATTCCAACAGTGGCCATAAATGGCCAGGGTGTTGAAGAAGGCTTTTTAACACTTATTGAACTCATTAAAAATAATTAGAACATAAAAAAAATGACAGATTTTTTTCTTATTTATCACCTAAGAACTTGTTAAACTAAGAAATTCTTAAAAATTTGGTAACAATCCTAAAAGTGGAGCTGATTAAAATATCTAGGATCGAATCAATCATTCTTAATCTTGAAGATATCTACACATTAAGGGAATTTGAAGATAGTGACCCATTTCGTGTTTTAATAAGAACCATACTATCACAACGTACCAGGGATGAAAATACTGACGCTGCTTCAGCCATGCTTTTTTCAAAATATTCTACTCCAGAAGAAATTGCAAATGCTCCAACTGAAGAAGTGGAGAAGCTCATAAAAAAATCAGGATTTTACCATGTTAAGGCAAGTAGGGTGCGGGAAGTTTCAAGGATCATTCACGAAGATTACAACGACACTGTTCCAGAGGATATGGCAGAACTTTTAAGCCTTCCAGGTGTTGGGAGAAAAACTGCCAACTGCGTAATGGTATATGGATTTCATAAAGACGCAATACCCGTTGATGTACATGTTCACAGAATATCCAACAGGATAGGACTTGTAACAACAGGAACACCCGATGAAACAGAAGAAAAGCTCATGAAAATTGTGCCTAAAAAATTCTGGCTACCTTTAAACGATCTTTTTGTACAGTTCGGACAGACCATCTGCAAACCAATAGGACCAAAACATGAGATATGTCCAATAGCAGAGTACTGTGATTACTACAAAAATATGGAAAACAATGAAACAGGAGCCTGAAATTAAAATTACTCCAAATTATTGGTTCCAATTCTTTTTATTAAAATATTATATCCAAAAAAAAGGTAATTAAAAGTCCCCAAAAAAATGAAATAATCGGGGAAAAAGCTATTTTTAAATTCCTAGTTACCCAGATCTGCAACTTCCCTTGCAAAGGCTGCTAATACCTTTTTAGAGAGTCCTTCTACAAATTTGAGGGATCCTGCACATTCATGACCCCCACCATCAATACCTGCTTCAGGAATTTCTATTGCTAATTTAGAAACAATTTCATTTAAGTTGAATCCAAACAGTTCGTTTACAGCATCTGTCGCCCTTATAACACTGAAATCAGGCCCATAAGCCAGTGTTATTATGGGTTTTTCTTCCCCATTTTTCTGTACAACACTATCATGTACGTATCCACATGTTTTACCCGGTGCTGGGAATGTGAATTTGTGGGCGTACTTTTCAACATCAAGTACATTGAATATAACCCCATTAGGCAGATTTTGGGATTTGAGGTTTGGAAGTGCTGCCCTGAGCTGGGTGTCAACACGTTTATTAAGTTCCTTGTAAAGTGCTTCTATGAGTTTACTGTGTTTTTCCCTGTTTCCAAGTCCGAGTATGGTGTCGATAATTCCCCTACCATTCATGAATCTCAAGTAAAATGCCTCAAAATCCACACATGATGCGATTTTTTCTAGATCTTCGCGATCGTAACCTTTGGAAGCTGCCATTTCTATGTATTTATCTGCTTCACTTGATGCGGCATGGTCTCCAACTGCAGCTATACCTGGTAGATGAGTGAGTCTGTCTGTGATTTCAGGATTTATCATGTTTGCAAGTTCCACTGCAAGGGCTCCTGCAGTTATATTTGAGTCTCCACCCACTAGATATGGGTTTACATGGACATCAACGTAATCATCCACTGCTACTCTTCCATCCACCACTTCTCCAGGGAAGTGATGATCTGCCACCACAACCTCGATATCGTAGATCTTAACCTTCATGAGTGCAAGTATGTCTTCTTCAGTAGAACCGTTGTCTAAAAGCACGATCAATGGAAGTTTCTGGCCATGTCTTTCAACATCTTCAAGTGCAAAGGACAGGTCCTTCACAACATCTTCAAATTCGTAGAAAGGTGCTTTGCTTGGTGCACGTTTGAAGTAATGCCATTCTGCATCACTGTTGTTGTTTGCCTCTTTAAGAAGAGGTACTACAGCCTTTTCTATTGCCACTCCTGCACATATTCCATCTGCATCTGCATGGTGCCTCACCAATATGGATCTTCCATCAAGTATAGCTCTTCTAATAGCTTTTGCAGCGTTATGCATCATTGGTCTGAGCTTGTTTAGTGTTTCACTTTCTATTAAAAATTCTGTTTCCTCTGGCTCAGCCCTCTCATCAATGGCATCGTCTATGAGTTTTCTCATATCCACAGAATCCTGGCCAGTGAGTCTGTCTATGGATTCTGATTCTATCTGAATCTTTCCACCGTGCAGGTTCACTTCACCCAGCACTTCTACAATATTTTCTGTGTTAATGTGTGGGTATACCCGTACTCCAGGTTCATCAAAGGCAGCTGCCCATGTTGTGCTTGTTTCATCTGTGATGGTGAAAATGGTTGGTCCTGAAGTCTGCTGTATCTGAACAACCTCTCCCACTATTCTGACTGTTTTACCCATGAATTTTTTGTCAATATCCCCAATCTTGGTTCTTGAAACATTTTTTCTAAGGTTGATTATTTCATAGGATCCTTTGATTGACGATGGTGAAAGATCCACTTCTCCCCTTGCCCTTTTTATTTCCATTACCTTGACGAATAGCTCTTCTCCAACTGAGTAGTTGGGATTTCTGAGTCTTAATAGTCCGAAAACCTTTTTTGATAGGCTTACAAATACTCCGTAATTTTCAACTCTTGTAATTTTACCCTTGTACTCACTTCCTATCTCAAGATCGTCAATATCACATGCAGGGTGTAATCTGTAAACAACATCCTTTGGTTGACAATCTGGACAGTAATCCCCTGTTTCTACTGGTTTACCGCATTTTTTGCACACGTTATATTCTCCCTTTCCATTACATTGGGTGCAGGTTTCTCTGATTTCTACCTCTCCCTTTCCATCGCATACACTGCATGGAACTTCCTGTTCTTCATCAAGCTCAAAACGCTTGACTGCATTTGATGAAACTCCTTTAAAGTGTTTTTTAAGGTCCACCTCACTTTTAACACCTGTTCCATGGCAACTTTCACATGCCTTGTAACTGGTGACGGTGTAACCATTACCTTTACATTCTAAACATTTCTTTATCATTCTTAACCTCTAAAAAATAGTATCTTGTTATAATTTTCATTTGAATTTTGTTGGATTCTGTTGAATAATCTGTAGTCTTAAATTATTGAATTGAATAGCATTGTTCATAAAATCATTTGCACTTCCAATATGTGTATTTGCATTAACAGTATCATTATCCTGCAGATATGAAATTGCTGTTTTAAGTTCATCTGTTGCATTGATCTTGGCATTTAATTCATTAACTACGTTTTGCATGTAATTGATATACACAGTATCATTTGAATTCTGTGCATAAGTTAAACCTTGTTTGGCTGAACTTTGAGCCAGATTAAATTCAGAACTTGCGTTATTACAATAATTCAAAGCAGTGCTGTACTGAAATTGATTAACTGCCTTTGCTGAATTGTTATAGTATTGATCACCATTTTTAATATGACTGTTTATAGTTGATGATAAACCATCTATCTCAGATGTATTAGACTGGATACACCCGCTGAAAAAAATGACAAACATCATCACAACCAATATTACAATCTTATTTTTCATTTTTATCCACTTTTAATCCTTAGATAAATATCTAGTTCATTTAATTATTTACAGTCAGTTAATTAATGATTTGTGGTAAAGTTGAAGTTTACCCAATGGATGTGATCATGTCCCCATTAAATCATAACCATCATATTATGTAATGAACCACTGACAATATAATAATTAGTCCCATAAACAGATTTAAAGCCACTTAACCTAGATGGATTTTCTAAGGGAACTCCACTAAAACAAATAATATTTGACTATTTATCTTGTAGATCCATTTTAAGAATTATGTTGGGCTCTTCATTACAAAATTTTCTACAGAGGAATAATTTATTTGCAAATTTCATAACTTTTCTTCTCAGGAGTTTATTTTGGTATTGTGAAGTAGAAGGTCGTACCAACTCCCGGTTCAGATTCAGCCCACATCTTTCCATTATGTTGTTCTACAATTTTCTTAGAAATTGCAAGACCAATTCCTGTGCCTTCATATTCATCCCTTGAATGTAACCTCTGGAAAACTGTGAAAATTCTATCCAAATGCTGTTTTTCTATTCCAATTCCATTATCACTCACACTGAACAAGTGATCATCATCATTTTCATATGAATTTATATTAATACAAGGGTTAACATCCCTTCTATATTTAATGGCGTTATCTATCAAGTTTTGAAATAATTGATTCATAAGCTCCTCATTTGCATGGATCTTGGGCAGTGCACCATGAACAACCTCTGCATCATTATCCTCAATTAGCTGGTTTAAATTTGAGATGGTATTTTTCACCACTATTTCACAGTCAAGGTACTTGAACTCCCTATCATTTCCAACACGTGAGAACTGGAGAAGATCATTTATCATCATATCCATTCTCTGTGCTCCTTCAACAGCAAAGTCTATGAAGTCATTGGCATCCTGATCTAGACTGTTGTAGTACCTGCTCTTAAGCAACTGCAGAAAACTTATTATCATCCTCAGGGGTTCTTTAAGATCATGGGAAGATACATAGGCAAATCTTTCAAGCTCTTGATTGGACATTTTAAGTTCCTTAATCATTTGCTTTAATCTGTATTCAACTTCTTCATTATCTTCCATTTTAAGGTCCAAAATTTCATTGATGGCATCGAGTTTATCTGTTCTCTTAAGAAACAATGTTTCCATTTGTTTCTGTCTGGTTATGTCCTCTATTAAAACCAGAATTTTTACCAAACGATTGTTCTGATCTTTAATTGCAGATACATTTACATTTCCCCATACAATTTCCCCGTTAAAATGGATATAACGTTTTTCAAGGTTGTAATCTTCTATCATACCTGCAAGCAACTGTTTCTTTAGTTCCAGATCCATATCCAGATCATCAGGATGTGTGTCTTCTGTAAAACTTCGAGATAATAACTCTTCTTTAGAATATCCAAACATATTACAAAGGGCGTTGTTTATTTTCAAAGGTTTAAAGTCTAGAGACATTATACAGGCCCCAAGTGGAGATTGTTCAAATATGAGCCTGAAAAGTTCTTCATTATCCCTAAGTTTAACTAGTGCCCTGTTTTGATCTGTCCTGTTGTGTACTATGGAGTAGAGAAGTTCTTCATCCCCATAGTTTATCAGACCGCTGTAAACATCCACATCACATATGCTCCCATCTGCCAGACGATGTTTGAATATAAAATGGTTCTTATTTTTATGCTCTGCCTGCATCATCTGTTCGTTGATAATATCTGGATCAAGTACATTAATTTCATGAATACTCATATTTACCAGTTCTTGCCGGTTGTAACCATAAAAATTGATAGCTGCAGGATTAGCATCTATAATTCTTCCCGATTTTGGATTTATAATAAGCATTACTGTGTGATCGTTTCTAAATAATTCTTGATAATCTATGCTCGTGTACCCTAATTTTTCATCCATTTATAAACTCCCAAATCGTTTTTAAAACTCCCAAATCGCTTTAAAAAAAAAGCATTGTGATCCTGAGTTAATTAAAACATGTTCATTATAATATGTCAGTGGGAATTTAAAATAATTGTTATTTATCAAAAGATTGATAAAAAAAATTATATTTTTGTGAAAAATAAAATATTGGAGGTTTATTGTGTTTAACCTCATGCTTTAAAAAAATAGTAAAATCATATGTAAAAACTGATTTTACTTTGAGGATCTCCAGAGTCCATGGACTGTGCAAAATTCCTTAGCAAACAGGTTGGTGGTGTCATCAATTTTAAATGTTGCTTCAGGTGCATCTCCTGGTTTAAGGAACATTCTCTGTGTTTCGTTGTCTGTTATGATTTCTATCCATGCTATGTAATGAGTTTCTTCCATTGGGTGTGGTATGCTTCCAACTTTGACTTTTACACCATCTTCAGTCTTTTCAATTATTGGTATGTGCTTTTCAGCACCAACATCCTTGGGTTCGTCACTTAAGAGTTCCATTTCAGTTCCACAACATGATGGTGTTCCTCCACCCACGTTAATCAGTTCAAACATATTTCCACAAGTATTGCACCTATAAATTTGTCCTCTTTCCATTTTATCAGTACTCCTCACATAGTATTTCATAGTATTTTGGTGGGTGATCGCATGCCGGACATTTATCTGGAGGTGTGAGTCCGGTGTGGACATATCCACATTTAGAACATAACCATTCCTTTTCTGTGTCCTTTTTAAGAACAGTTCCCTCTTCCACAATGTTCAACAGTTGTTTGTATCTTGCTTCATGATGTTCTTCTGCGCGTCCTATGGCACGAAGCCTAACAGCCACATCATCAAGCCCCTCTTCTTCAGCAACATCTGCAAATTCTGGGTACATTTCACTGTTTTCATAGTGTTCTCCTGCAATTGCAGATATGATATTTTCAGGTGTGCTTGCCATTATAAGTGGAGCATCTGCATTAACAGAAAGTTCTTCAACATCTCCAAATTCTTTCTTAAGATCCTGAATCATACGAAACAACCACTTAGCATGTTCCCTTTCATTATCTGCAGTTATTAAGAAAATATCTGCTATCTGTACGTAGCCCTCATTTTTAGCAATTTTGGAATACAGGGTATATCTGTTTCTTGCTTGGCTTTCGCCAATAAATGCCTTGGTTAAATTTTCCAAAGTTTTTTTCATTTTAACACCAGACTATACTTTGTTCTTAATGAATTATAAATTTTTAGTTTGGTTTTAAACAAACATCCCATGGATGATAAATTTTAGATATTTTTGGTTAAGCTTATTAGGATCAGATCTAAATAATGATAAAAAACATAATTTAACTGAAGGAATGGATTTACTAAATTTGAGGATTTAAATTTCGGTGGTAGAAAATGGATGTAACATGGGTCAATATTCAGTACGATAAAGATAATAAGAAGATGTACGATAGTATGTCTGATAAAAGCATAGAAAGAATTTCAATAGGTTCAGAAACTATTAAAATATATTACAATCAGGAATCAGAAAAACATGAAACTTATGTCAAGATAATCCTAATTAACAATATAACTGGATATGAATATCCAATCGTAAGGGGAAGGGGAATTTAAACCATATCAAAATCATTCTATGCTAAATTTTTGAAAAGTAAATTAAGAATGTATCTAATTTTCAGATTTTATCAGATTGGATCCATAAGGAAACAACCAATTAAAATATAAATTTTTTGGGAAACGATATTTTCCCCTTTTTTTCAATTTTAAATGAAATAATTATGTTATGACATTTTAAACTAATCAAATACTTTCATAATTTAACAAATATATCCCAATCACCCTAAATATAATATAAGTTCAATTTATGACCTTAAATAAATTATTTAATGATTATTGAGCTCTAAAAAAACAATTAAATACTAGGGAGTACATAAGAATACTATAAAAAAAACCGGTTAACAAAATGTATTTCAAACAAAAAAATCTTGCTGTATTCATAGTCATCTGTACACTATTTTTATCTTTATTAATTTGTGGAGGAGCTTCAGCATCTAGTAGTACAGTTATAAACAGTGGAAACAGTTCCAGTCATACTAAAACAACTACTTCACAAACTAAAACTTCAACTGTAGTTTCAAAAACAAAAAGTACCAGCATAAATGCATCATCAACCAGTGCCACTGGAATTCCATATTACTACGATCTAAGAAAGCTTGGAAAACTGACTCCAATTAAAAATCAAGGTTTTAGTGATGTTTGCTGGGCATTTGCTGTTACTGGGTCTTTGGAATCTAACTTGCTTCCTTATAAGAGTTGGAACTTCTCTGAAAATAATATGAAAAACCTATTAAGCAGCAGTTACAAGTACGGTTTTGACCGCGGATATGATGATTCCGGTTGTTGGGAAGAAGCCCTTGCATACCTTGCAAGTTACAATGGACCGGTAACTGGAGCTCAAGATCCATTCAAAGAATTCAGTGGTAGTTCACCAACTAATCTCAAACCTTCAGTACATGTTCAAAACACGATCCAGCTCATGTCAAGAACTGTAAATGGAGTAACGAACAACAACGCCATTAAAGAAGCTATCATGAAGTATGGTGCAGTATACAGTTTAATGACATTTCTGGATTCCTATTACAATTCAAATACATATAGTTACTACTACAAAGGGAATGGAAATTACAATCATGCCATATGTATTGTTGGATGGGATGATAATTACAGCAAAACTAATTTCATTGGGAATCCTCCAGGAAATGGAGCATTCATAATTAGAAATAGCTGGGGATCAGATTGGGGTGATAAAGGCTATTTTTACGTTTCTTATTACGATAAAAATCTTGCCAACACCAATGACAACATAGTATTCTTGAAGGCAGAATCTGTTAAAAACTACGATAATATCTATCAATACGATCCCTTTGGAGATGTTGGAAACTATGGATACGGGAATAATGTGGCCTGGTTTTCAAACATCTTCAAATCCAACGGTAAAGAACTTCTAAAGGCAACAAGTTTCTACGTTACCCAACCCAACTCTTACTACAAGATCTATGTTTATTTAAACCCTGTTGGTAACAATCCAAAATCTGGAATTCTTGCAGCTGTAAAAGAGGGCATAATAACAACTGCAGGTTACAAAACCATTGTTCTAAACAACTTCGTCAATCTCCTAAAAAATCAAAGATTCAGTGTAGTTGTAAAACTCGTGACTCCCGATGATTATGAACCAATAACCATTGAATACCCACTATTAAATTACAGTAGTAAAGCCAGGGCCAGTCCTGGACAGAGCTTCATAAGTCCCGACGGTGTATCATGGGAAGACATGACCAGTGTCATTAACAATGCAAATGTATGTTTAAAGGCATTTACAAGTACCATTGGTGCAGATCTTGCAATATCCATAAGAGCCAGTAATAATCATCCAAAACAGAATTCAGTCATATATTACTACGTAAAAGTTCAAAATTTAGGTCCTGAAGAATCATTTAATGTGTTAGTAAACAGTATTATTTCCACGAAACTGAATTTATTGTCTTATATTAAAAGTTTGGGCAGTTATGATCCGAAAACTGGATTATGGAGCATTGGAAATATGCCTGCAGGTTCTATTGCATATCTTGTACTGAAATTCAGTGTTACAGAGGACTACAATATAATAAACAGTTTTGCTGTTAGTTCAACAACCTATGATTATAATTTAAGTAATAATTTTGCCAAATCAACCATATTAGATACCTCAAACCAAAGTAGTTCAGAAGATTCAAGCTATTCAAAAGCATATGTATCTAATTCCATACCCATGAAAGATACTGGATTACCATTAATACCCCTGGCCATTGGGATTCTGCTGGTGACATTTGGATCTGCACTTAAAAGACGCTGAACTTATTAAAATTTATTTTAAACTAATTTAACGTGTATCGAGTCAAAGTTCTTCTATTTTTTTTTGAGATTCAAATAAGAATTTTTTTTCTAAAAAAAACAATATGACGATATGAATTGGTATGCATTTAGGGGGCTAGTTGGAAGTTGGATTTAAAATATGGGAAATATTTGGTTTTATATTACTATTTTCAATATCAATTATTAATTTAAAATTAGAATAACCATTTAATTTAAATCGTATGAAAACATATATTATGTTCAATATAGGGGTGTTTTAAATGAAACGAAAATCGACTTTAATTCCATTTTTGGTAATGGCCATAGTTTTGGGAGGAGTACTTGTTTCAGGTTGTACCAGTAACAACGGTGACAACAACACAACTGTAAACAACACTACTTACAGTGCTCCAGCCAATACAACAGCAACTGCCAATCAAACTGCAAGTACTACAAATACTAAGGCTACTAGTTCATCATCTGACAACAGTAAAAAAAGTTCAGATAATTCTAGTGGTAAAGATAGTAGTCACTCAGGTAGTAATTCTGGAAGTAACAACGGAGGATGGCAAACTGTTACACCAGACAAAAATAACCCACATGGAGAAACAACCTAAAAGGGTATGGGGGGTTATTTCTAAAATTTGAGGTGATATGATCTTAGTTAAAAAATTCTTACCCATTTTAATTGCTGTAATAATGGTGAGCAGCATAGGTGCATCTGCTGCTGTAAGCAGCAACACGACTAGTTTTACCAACAGTCAAATTGCACAGTCAGCAGGACATGTTAAAACTTCTGTTGAAACCAAGTACAGCCTTCCAACTAAAGTTACTGTTGGAAACAAAAGTGTAACAACATCACAGTATTTATATTTACTAACTTCTGCCACATCCAACATTGCCAGTGGCAAAAAAGGATCGGTATATCTTAAAAACGTTTCCAGTCCTAATAGTCCAAGTGAAACGTTTAAAACTGGAAGTATTTCCAAATCAACTTACCTTTCCATGGCTAGTTCAGTAAATTCATATATTTCAAAGTATGGAAAAATACCGAACTTTGTAACAACTTCCTCTGGAACCCTTAAATACCAGTCAATGGTGTATATGTTCAGTAAAGTAATGAATTACTACAATACGAACAAAAGGCTACCAACAAGTGTATCAATGAAATCATGGTATGCAACCACTTTAGGACCGTCAGGAAAATTAAATGCAACTTACTCCAAGTACAAAACACTTGGAACCACATCCTATGGATATGTTAATTTATACAAACCATATGGAACTGGAAAAAATAAAGTTGCAATAATTGTAGGTGTACACCCACAGGAAATGCAAACACACATTGCAATGTGGAATGCTATTTCTGCAATGAGCTCAAAGCTTAAAAATGTTCAGATATGGGTTTACCAGGTTGTTGTAACCAAAGATGTATCTAATTACAATCAAGGAAGGATGAACGGACAACTTCTGGCACAGAAATTTGTTGTACCCGATATTAAAAAGAAAAATTACAAACTTGTAATTGATACTCATGGAAATCGTGGAAACTACTACGTAAACGGTAAAATGGTAACAAATTCTATCTATGCACCGAGCAGTAGTTCAAATTCGAAATATTACAACAGCAAGATAATTAAAAATGTGAATGGACCATTAGTTCTCTACAATATCCCTGAAGGTACAAGTCCAAACTATGTGACAATTCCAATTGCAAAGAGTGGGACTCCAGCTTTAGTATATGAACAGTACTTAAATCAAGCTAACTATGCTAAAGTGTTATATATCCATGCTGTAGAAGTAGTTCAGGCCGTAAATAAATTGTTTGCATAAACTAATTGAAAAGATTGGGTGAAATTCAATTTCTACTCAATTCCCCTTTTTCTTATTTTGTTTTAATATATTCTAATTAATTCGAACCAAACCTAATTGTCTTATTTAAATTTAATATAAAAAAATATCAAGATTTGATACTGTTTATTTTTATTTTAATGAAATATTCAATTTCAAAATAGTAAAACATAAATATCATTTTTTTTGACTGTTTTATAAGTAAGAAAATTTATTTCTATGACTAATATAATCCATTTTTTAGGATTTGAATAGGATTTCAAGAAAATATGTAATTTTAAAAATTTTCTTAATTTCAATTTTTTTTATTTTGTCTTTAAGTCTGTGTGGTAGGAATATCCTGATGATCTGATAGATGGTACTGGCCCTGCATTGAATAAAATCCATACAATTTAAAGTAGTTTAGTATTTGATTATTGCATTGTTTACAGAAACATTATAATATAATGACTCTCTATCCCCTTTTATGTTCATTCTTTACTTTTGATATTTTATTTTTAAATTTCCGAAGTGGAGATGTAATTTTCCAAGATTTACTGTTTTCATATGCATTTATTTTGTCTTTTAATTTGTTTATAGTATTTATGTCCGCATTAACTTTAGCTAAATTATTTGTTAATTCAATAACTTTTTTATTTAATATATCAGCTTCAGACTTTGTTTCATCCAATTCAAAGGATAAATTCGAAATCTTATTTTCGAATTGTTTTTTATTGTGTATTGTTTCTTGTTCATAATTTAATTTTGAAATGGAAAGCCATTCAATTGCTTTTAATATGTTCGATATGGGCTTTAAATTATCATCAGTATAGATTATTTCTATATTTTTACAAAACGTTAGATCTATAGGATCTTCATAAACGCTTATATTAGAAATCACTTCGATTACAGAATATTCCTTTGCAATCTCTATAATATCTTCATTTTCGATTACTTCTTCTTCCTTCAATTTATTGTAAATTTTTTGCCAATGAAAACCATCTGATTCCATTCTTTCTAATCTGGAGAGGAAATATATCCAACTCACCACTATCTTAGATATGGTTTGTTCCTTCGATCTAATGGGAAAATGAGCTATGCGTAACTCAGCATTGAAAACGCTCTTTATATTATTGGCATATTCTGGTTCAAATAAAAGGTCATGACTTCCTGTAGTTAATTTTACATCATGATTGATAACCAATTCTTTTGGTAAAACAACTTTATGGAATGTTTCTACACTTTCATCACGTACCCTAGTGATTCTTGCTGGAATGAATTGGTCATTCCTTTCAAAATTTGGTACATATGTTTTCCATTTGACATAGTGAAATGTTTGAGTATCAATTTTTTCAAGAATTTTCCTTGGATTTCCATTATTTGAAATAATGAATTCATCTGCATCTAATGGGACAATAATATCCGCATTATACTCATTTATTGCTTTTAAAAGAAGTAGATTCATTTTTTTAGCATGTTTAAATTCCTTATCTTGATCTTCTAAAATAAAAACAGGTAATCCTTCCTTTTTAAGGAGTTTTAATATTTTCAATGTATCATCAGTACTACCATTGTCTAAAATAATCATGCCATCAAGAATATTAAGATTGTATCTAACAAATGATTCTATTACATCCATTTCATTTTTGACCATACTTATTGAAAATATTTGGATATGACTTAGCATTGATAATACCTGCTCTTGAAAATTATATAATATACTATTTATATAGTCTAAGATTATTTTTTGAAGGTTAAATTAGAGTATTTTAGTATTTTAATTTGTATTTATCTTTGATTTGTAAAATAGATTTTATATATCAGTTTATAAATAAAATAATTAATTTTAAACCATAAAATTGAATAATTTTGCCATATGTATTTGTTTAGTTATAAAGTTAAGAATCCTCTAAATTATGGTTAAGAAGAGGATTGTATTTTGTTGTAAAATATTTAAAATTATTGGTTCTAAAGAAGCTTGGAAAAATTAAGGGATAGAAATCTGTATCTCTCTTTATAAAGTATTTATTTTTCAATTCTTATAATAAAATGATCATGTCATACACATCCCTAAGTTAACCTTACACAGTTTTGAAAACAGGCTATAAAATATTGAAGAGGCAATCACGCATATATATTCATAGCAAATGTATGTTACATTTTAAAAAGGCAGTGTATAATATGTGCCACGGCGTGAGTAAGTCGAAGTATCCCAATTTCTAATCATACCCAAAGTATTTCTGTATCCTGTTGCATCTGCAGCGTACCATTTTTTATTTACATAGATATCTGCCCAAACATGTCCGTACCAATGTCCACTTTCAATGAAGTGACAAATTCCATGCTTGTACCTAGCAGTGAATCCTGAAGCCCTGGCTAGAGCCACAACAAGATGGGCTGTATCTGCACAATTTCCCTTTAAATATTTTAATGTGCCTGCAGCACCATATTTGGTGTTGTAATAAAATGAGTACTGTATGTTATCCCGTACCCAGTTAAGAATATTTGATGCTCGAGCATATCTGGAATGGGTTCCTACTGATAGATCATTGGCTAGTAAACGGATTGTAAGTGGGGGAGAATGTAAAACTGTTTTAGCTTTGTTATTTGATTGGTTGTAATCATAGGTTATGGAATTTGACTTCACAGAATTTGCTATCCATTTATTATAAACAAGAAGTTTGGTCCAAATTCTCAAAACAGTTTGTGCTCCGGGTTTCATGGAACCTATGGTCCAGATCCCAGAAGAAGAGTTGTATCTTTTATTCTGATTAGAGGAAATAAATCCCAAATTATTTGGATTTAAATAACAATTCACTGTTACATTATCTGCAACATTTGGACCATTATTTTTAACATTTAAAACAATCATGAAGTAATGCAAGTAGTTTACTTTGTTGCTTGAGAATTTTTGTGTAACAGACAGATCCGAAGTAGCAGGTACCGTGAAATTCACAGATGCAAAATTATTTTCTTGATTCGTATCTATTGATGATTCAGATTGTACACTTGCGGTTGTGTTAAATATGGTGTTTGGAGAGTTTACCATGGCATAAATATTAAGAGTCTTTGAACTTCCGTTGTTTAATGTTCCAACATACCATATACCACTAGATTTATCATATAAAGAATTACCATCGTCCGATATCCATGTTAAATGGTTGTTTAGTTTGTATGATACTGTGATTCCATTTGAAACATCAGGACCATTATTGGTAGCTGTAATTGTCAAATATACATTTTTAAGGTAGTTAGGGTGATTATTTGAAGTTTTATATGATACACTGAGATCAGATGTGGATTTTTCTTGATCGCCCACCATAATATGTGATGATTTAATCCCTGTGTTAGACAGGGGTTCGTTTGATAACAAGGTTGTTGCGCTGGAACTATTGCTGGTTATATGTGTTAAGTTAGAATTTGTTGATGTTGCTGCTGAGCTTGAGTAAACTGTTAAAAATAAAATAAACGTAAACATCAGTATTTTTATTATTATTTTTTCCCTGATTTTACCTCCCCCCTAGGTTTAAATCATGTTTATTTCCAATAATCGTCCATACTCCCTTTCAATTAAATAAAAAATTTAGGAAAATGCAAGGTTGTAGATGGACCTTGCTATGGCTGCAATATCACTTGAATGCATATAGGTGTATCCATATTTTTTAAGGTACAAATCTGGATGTGCGAGCCCATCTTCCCTTCCAGGTAATCCAATTTCGTACACACCATCATGATTTACATCATATTGATTAGGAAAACCATTCAGTTCACCATATTTTGGAGTGAAATTATCATCATGTGCCCTTGCTAGGAATGTGAGGCCTGTTATATCAGTTGCTGGAGGCCAAAAAACAGAGAAAACCTTCCTGTTAGCTTTAAGATTGAGATACCATTTTGTTCCCATTTCAAGCAGAGTTCCTGCACATGCACCACCATATATATCCACTATAAGTGCATTTTTAGGTATAGATGATGAGAATAAAATTTGATCATGGGTATTTGGTCCTAAACCCCAATTTTTTGCATAAAGTCCCATTGCAGTTAACTGACTTACAATGCTGTTAATTCTTGCATTGTCCTCATCTTTGTTAATGATATTGTCACTTGTAATGTAAATTGGTCTTTGTCCAATTATATTAATCCATGACTTCACGGTAACTGAATATGGTAACCTCTTCTCTATTTTATTAAAATCAATGATTTTTGAGTATGTATATATGAGACTGCTGTACTGAATCCATCCATTTGAAGTTTTAAAACTTGATGGTACCTTATGGTATTTGTCCATGTATATGTTCAAAAATTTAGCTGTTTGTAAATAGTACGTTTGAGTGAAAGTCGAAGTTTTTATGGTTTCTTTATTAGAACTTGGATAGTTGACTGTTTTAAGGTACATTGGTTTTGTGTTTTTGTACTTGATATTTAAAACAGATCTCGTGAGCAGTTCTAAGTATTGGGGCATTGTAACCTTAGTTGATGATATTACCATATAAGCTGGTAGTTTGTGATTAATCGCAATGTAACTCTTTAAATATCTTGAAGTCGTTGCAACTTGGCTTAATCCAATTTTAACTGAACTGGTTGCTACTTTTTTAGCAGAAGACTTTGTTTGTACTGTAGATTTTACATCTGCAATTTTTGTTGTGGATACTGATTGACTTGTATGAGAACTTGCGTTGATCTGTGTGGTACTGGCTGCATCAGAAGTATCAACAGCAAATGGTAACACTAGTAGTGTTAAAAATACCATTATTGGTAACATATATTTAATTCTAATAAATACCCCTCCCTAAGAATTTAAATAAAAAACCTGAATAACAGTTTAATATTTAATAAATACTTTATTTTATAGGTAAAAACCTTTATAAAACTATCTTTAGAATTATTTAAGATTATTTTGTTTGAATATTAACTTAATTATGGAATAGATTTCTATTTAATTTATCATCAAAAGTTTCAACAACTTTTAAATTTAAATTCCTTAACATCATTACGTTGCTCGGTATTAATGAGATGATAGATAAAAAAAATAGATAAATAATGGACTAGAATGTCTTCTAGATCCAGTTATTAATTCTGATTAAGTTTTAGACTGTGTGGCTATTGCACTTACAATATTGGCAATGACCCCCGAATAGATATAATCGTATCCATGGCTCTTTAAGAACTGATCAGGATGTGCTATACCTTTAAATGATGATGGATCATAATTATCATCGTGTGCTCGAACCAGATAGTCCAAACCAGTTATACATTTTGATGTTGGCCAGTAGACTGTGAAAACTTTTTTGCTACCTTTAAGGGATTTATACCATGATGATGCCATCTCATAAATCAATCCAGCATCAGCCCCTCCATAAATATCTACCACAAGGGCATTTTTAGGAATGTTAGCTTTGAGTGCTGATATATGAGTGTTAGGCCCTAAACCCAGAGCTTGTGCCCGTATACCAAGTGCTTTTAAACCTTTTACTATGCTGTTTACTCTAGCATTGTCAGTTTTTGGGTTGTTTATATTGTCACTTGTTATGTAAACAGTTCTACTTGTACCTGTGAATAATTTGATCTTTAAATTTTGTGTAGCCAGAATTTTTTGAAATGTTGCTATTGGAATTTTTTTACTTCCATAACTAACATAATTCGGTAGTCTGTAGTTGTTGTTGTAAAATTTCTGTGTCCTTGTGTAACCATCTTTTATTTGTGCTACTGTTAATCCACCTACTAATTTGGTGGATGATGCACTTACTGATGTAACCTTGTGTGTTGTTGTAGTATTGTGTTTTACAGTTGTTGTTTGATTTACCGTTGCTGCGCTACTGTAATTTGTACTAAAAATCAGGGCCACACTAAATAGTAATAGCACTGATAAAAGTATGCTTCGCTTAATTTTACCGCCTCCATGTTTGATATATTCCAAATAAATGAATATTTGACTACATACCAAACCTATAGCAGAATCACTTCTACATAGTATATAAACTCTTCGGTTTATTTTCCAAAAAAAAGCAAGCACAGAGCGATTTTTTTAATTTAAGACTTGATTAAAGGTTTTTGATATAGTGTTCTCTTGATAAGCTTCTTCCGATATTATTTTTGAGAAACACCCCTTATTCTAACTTAAATCATCTTAATTTCCCATATGAAATCTTAAGACAAGTAGTACAGATCATCCCATCATATCAAAAAACAGAATTAATGGTTTTTAACTTAAAATAAGTCAATAGGAACTCTTTAAATAAATTACTCCCAAATATGCTTTTTTAATTTTGATTATCAGAGTCATTTGAAAATAATTTAAGTTAATTAGTAACATTTGAATTTTTATAATAACCAGATTCTGCATCAACTGAGCAATAAAAAAAAAACAGATATAATTATTTGAAATAAAATCTACAACACGTCTAGGCACCAACCAAGTCTATCCAATCCCATCATCTCTCAAAGCCATAAAAAACACCAAACTAAAACCTTAAACAATTAAATAAGAATAGAATTACAATATAAATATAACACACACAAAAACCAGATCTAAAAAAAATTCAACAAATATTTAATTATGAGACCACCTCTGTATATGAATTATTTTGAACACATGTACATGTAGTGATAAGTTTTGAGGCCGTATTTATTAAGATATTCCTCATTTTTAGTCTCATAAAAATTACTTGAAACCTTAAAACCTACATCTTCCAGTTTATTAGGGAAATCAGGGCCGTAATATCTTAAATGATCATGTTGACCATAATATTTTGTTCGGAGTTCAGGTGTGTTGTAAGATGGATCTTCTAATGTTTTTGAGAGAGACGGATCGAGGGGTACCATTATCATGGCAAAGCCACCGGGCTTAATAACACGATATATTTCAGACATGGCTTTATTGTCATTTGGGACATGTTCTAAAACATGAGAACAATATACCATATCAAAACTGTTATCAGGACGTTCTATATTCTGAATATCCATTTTTTCAACCACATTTTCCATTTCTGGATTAATATCTACGGGTAAATAATCTATACTTTCGTTTTCTTTAAATCTTTTTGATAAAGATTTCTCTGGTGCAAAATGTAAAATACTCACTTTTTTGTTAAAAATATCTGTTTGTTCTTTTAAAAATAGATAAGATGCCCTATCACGTTCTAATGAATTACATACTGGACATTGAGCATTTTCACGAATGGGATGTCCGAACGGTAGAAATATTGGAAATTCAGATCCACAAATGGGACAGCATTTCCCGTTTTCAACAGTTTTTTCATGGATTTCTTTTAAAATAGTTTCCATATACTGTATTTTCAAATCATCTCTGTATTTTTCATTAATTAATTGATCAATTAATATTTCTGACCTTCGTTGAAATCTCTTGATCGTTTCTAATTCATTTTCTAATGCTTTGTTATTATGTTTCAACGAGCTGTTTATTTGGTCTTTCAAATGTTTAATTGATATCTTTTTCAGAATAACATACACTAAATTTCCCCCATTTGAGATTTCTAAGTTATGGAAATATGAAATTTATGTTATATCCTAAAATCTAATTTTATCAATTTAATAAAATATAATTACAAATCTGTATTTTCTATAATAAAGAATAGTAACATTTGAATTTTTACAATAAAATTTAAAATTCAAAAAAAAGAAATGGTATCCTGTATTTAAACAGGATAAATTATCCCCTGATCACTGTTCCAGTACTCTGTGTATTGTTGAACAAATTTGTTGAAAAGTACTGTCTGTAAGGCACGTTAACCCATTTATTGTTGCTGTAGTACTGTACTGATCTGTGATTGCTTGAGTATGCAGTTGCGTACTGTATGATTCTACTTTTAACGCCCTTCTTAGTTAAGTGAGTATATAAATAATCACTCATTGCCCAGCAATCTCCACTACCAATTCGTTCCATGTCCTTTCCTGTGTGTGCAGCACTGCTGTATCTGTATTTGGATGCTGCCTTCATTACTTGTGATACAGCTACCCCTGCGGAAACAACTTTAGGTTTTTTAATTGTTAATCCATGTGTTGCTATGATCTTCTTAAACTGTGTCAGACTGAGTTTGTAACTTCCAACTGTGACTGATTTAGGGAATTTTCCAGTGCTGGCATAGTATTTTTCAACCTTGTTGATTCCATTTTTCATCTGAAACAAAGTTATTGGAGAAACTGTGAAGCTTGTAGAGATCAGCTTATTCTTGTTTCCATTTAAGTCTGTTACACTTCCAGAGTGTATTGTCAGTGCATATTTCCCTGATGAAAGGTTTGTTTTTGGTGTGATTGTGAGTTTGTTATTGGTAACCTGATTTGTTGTAGAAATAGTCTTTCCTTTGTTTGTTTTAAGTACAATCCAGACTTTTCCTGTTTTTATGGTTTTAGAAAATTTAACATTTATTGATTGACTTTTAGTTACTATTGCATGATTTGCAGGGTCAACACTTGCCACCTTCAACGAGGTGGTGTTGGTTGATGCAGCTGCACTGGTGTTTACATTTATAACAAATGCTAAACTAAACAGCAATAACACTGATAAGAACAATTTTCGCTTAATTATATCGCCTCCGTATTTAACCATCAAAAAAAGAGTTATTAACAACTTATTTTGATGTCAAAGATACTAATCAATAATGACATTAATAACACATATAAAGGTTTTGTTTTAAATCCAAAAAAAAGCCCGTTTTAGGATTCTTTTAACAAATTAAGACCGATTATAGAGTTTTTGATATAAATTATTTCGTTAAAGCCTCTTCGGATGGTATTTTAAACAAATAAGGTCAAATGAAACGATTTTTCAACAAATAATACGTTGTTATTCCTTTTTACAATAAATGTAATACAAGCTAAGGACGAAAGTAAGAAGTTATGATGGGTAAATGTGGAATAGTCAAATATTATAGTTTAATAATAATTTTAATAGCTATAAACCATCTTCTTAACTGAAATATTTTACGACAGTTAATTAAACTAATTGTACAATAATGGAAATAAATCACCATTGAAATCCTGAATGAATTAATATAATTTAAAAATGAGTTCATGATCCTGAATTTATTGATTGAATATTTGGTGCAAAAATTTCTTATATAAAAATTTCTTATATAATATATATAGAACATCCCTGACCATTTCAAATATATGAATCAAAATTTAGTTTATACTCCCATTGGATTATTAAATTTTAAATTGACTTAAAAAAAAATTTCTAAATTTTCATCATATTTAATATTACTACAATGGATACTTGTAAATTCTTAGTTTTAGTGGTAATGTTTAATTAAATGAAATCAAATTCAATAAATGGTATATTAAACTTGTTGTTAAATTTAAATCAAGAAATTAAAATTCAATGATCATTGATTTTATTGGAGAAATTTAGTATGAAACATTTGTTATCTAAGGACTTGGGAATAATTTTTTTATTAAATACAATATACGTGTTAGTTGTTAGCTTCCCAAATTTTCACTACAGTAATCATCTGAGTATGATATTCTTTGTTGCATCATTCCTTTTCAGTGGATATACTTTAGTTGCACTTTTAAGACCCGAAGAAAATTATAAAGACCTTTTAAAAAAACCTGTTTTGATATTGGAGTTCAGTGTTTTAATAACATTGATTATCAGTGTTTTATTTAAGTTTACATATCTTGGACTCCATTTGAAAAATCTGGTCTTGGTATTATCTGTCATTATTATGATACTGGCCATATCTGCATATATTAGACGTATAAACTACTTCAAAGCCCATGAGTTTAAGGAAAATTCGTCACCTGAAAAAAGGTTAGATGTTTCATCGGAACAAGTTGTACAAGAGGTTCAGTTGGATGAAAATGTTTTGCATTCAAAAAGACAAGCTGAAAAATCGATGCCTAAAACCGAATCAAGCACCCCTAAACGTAGGAACTACTTGGATTTGATTTTAATTGCTTTTTTAAGCGTATTTGTTATCATATCCTATTTGATCAAACCACTAAATAATTATACATTTCATTATTATTTAGGATTCATCTACATGTTATTCTTGACTGGATACCCCGTCACTTACATAATATTCCCTATTGAAGATGAATTGAAATTAAAAATACGCCTATTATTAAGTGTTGGTATTAGTTTTCCAGTAACATCTATTATTGGATTGCCATTATACTACAGCAAGTACAGTTTTACAGCAGTATCTGCATTGTTACCACTCGCAGTCTTAACCCTGGTTTTAATTGTTTTTGCCTACTTAAGAAAAGCAAATGCGGATAATGAGTAGTTAACCTTCTTAATCTTTTTTGCCACATTGGATTGCCTTCTTTATTTTTAATCAACCAGTTAACCCATGTATATTTCAAAAATACTGTATAACAAAATAAGTAAATATATAAGGATCAATTGTCAAAATTTTAAAGAAGAGTTACTTAATATTAAGGATTTTTAGGGGATTAAACCATGAATAAAGAATATAAATTAATGACTGCTTTGATACCAATTATACTGATCCTAAGCATGGCCTTGTATCTTTTCCCGGATTCATCCGGTATAACAACCCAACTTGAAGCACCATTACAAAATCAAACCAATAATACAACAACTAATCTTACAACAACAAACAATCTAACAACACCCAATACTCAGACAGATGCTCAAAGTTCACAGTCCACAAATAGTAATAGTGGCAGTAGTAGTAACTACAATTCCAATCAAGGATCCTACACTAATGATAATGATGATGATAGCAACTCATACACTCCAACAGAACCCACAACACCTACAACCGATAACTCCAGTTATCCCGCATAAAATTTTAAAACATTAAAATTTTCTTTCCTTTTATTTTAAATCCTGCAAATTAAGGTTTATTTCATGGTATTAACCAATTTAGGTTTATTTTTAAATTTAATTTTATCGATACAGTTAATATTTTAATTCAATGTTCAATTTAACTAATTAAGATGCTTTATTTACGATTTATCGTTGTTGTTTATACAAGATTTAATCTCCCATTAATAGAGATCAACATCATTAAAGAGTAACTTGTTTGTATAAAAAAATTAATAAGTTATAATTGTTTATACAATTATTCTATTGAGGTGTAAAGAATGAAAATAATGATTATTGGTTCTGAAGGGATGTTAGGCCATGATTTGGTGGATGTTTTATCCGTTGAACATGAAATTAGCACCACAACAATAGATACTTTAGATATCACAGATATTGACAAAACAATCAAAACAGTCAAAAAGAATAACCCAGATGTACTCGTTCATGCCGCTGCATTTACAGATGTAGATGGTAGTGAATCAAATCCTGATCTTGCCTATAAAGTAAATGCTATAGGTACCCGTAACGTAGCGGTTGCATGTAAAGAAGCAAATTGTGCGATGGTCTATATTTGCACAGACTATGTTTTTGATGGTACAGGTACAAAACCATACCGGGAATATGATCAAACTAAACCATTAGGTGTTTATGGAAAAACTAAACACGTTGGTGAAGTTTATGTAAGGGATATACTTGATAAATTTTATGTGGTTAGAACAGCATGGTTATACGGTTATCATGGCCCCAACTTTGTGTCTACCATGTTGAAACTAGCAGAAAACAACAGCACCATTAATGTTGTGAATGACCAAGTAGGATCACCCACCTACACAGTAGATCTTGCAAATGCAATTGCACGTATTATTAAAAGACCTGCATATGGAATTTACCATGTTACTAACAGCGAACAGTGCTCATGGTACGATTTCGCAAGAGAAATCTTCACACAAGCAGGAATTGAAGTGAATGTGAAGCCCGTAACAACCGAAGAATTTCCAAGACCAGCACCCCGACCAAAATATTCAGTTCTAGAACATTACAGCTGGAAAATGGAAGGATATCCAGAAATGAGAAGTTATAAAGAGGCTCTTGCAGATTATCTGAAATTGTTGGATCTGTAGATGTGACTAAAAAAAATTATTATTTATTTATCAAATTTTGTTTGGAGACTTATTTATGAAAGGAATAATACTCGCAGGTGGATCAGGGACCAGACTGTACCCAATAACTAAAGCTGTTTCAAAGCAGTTACTTCCTATCTACGATAAACCCATGATATATTACCCATTGTCTGTGCTGATGTTAGCAGGAATTAGGGATATACTGATAATTTCCACTCCAAAGGATCTTCCACGCTATGAAGATCTGCTTGGTGATGGGAAAGAACTTGGACTTACATTCTCCTACGCTGTTCAATCCGAACCTAAAGGACTTGCAGATGCGTTTATTGTTGGAGAAGAGTTCATAGGAGAAGATAATGTTGCACTGGTGCTTGGAGATAATATATTCCATGGACATAGATTTAGTGAAATATTAGAAAGAGCAGCAAGCCTAGACGAAGGTGCAGTTATATTCGGATACTACGTTCGAGACCCTAAACCATTTGGAGTTGTTGAATTTGATGATGAAGGTAATGTGATTTCATTAGAAGAAAAACCTGAACATCCAAAATCGAATTATGTAATTCCAGGATTATACTTTTATGATAACTCTGTCATTGAAATAGCTAAAAATATTGAACCATCAGACAGGGGCGAGATAGAGATCACATCCATAAATGAGGCATACCTACACAAAAAACAACTTAAAGTTGAACTTTTAGGGAGAGGTATGGCTTGGTTAGACACAGGAACACATAACGGCCTTTTAGAGGCCAGTAATTATGTGGAAGCCATTCAAAAAAGACAAGGATTTTACATTGCATGTGTTGAAGAAATTGCCTACAACAATGGATGGATAGATTCAAAGACCGTGCTTAAATCAGCTGAAACACTTGAAAAAACAGAGTATGGTAAATATCTCGCAGAATTAGTCAACAACAATAGATTAATTTAGACATGGTATGATCCATTCCTAAATTATTATTTTTTTAAATTCAAAGGGTAATATCCCTATTTAAAAAGATAGATCATATAATAAACTAAACAAAGAATTAGGCTTTTAATAGTTTCATGTTTAAAGTTTATTTTTAATTGAAATTATAAGATATAACTAACTCAGCATGCTTTTAATATGGTCCTTTAATATTTTTTTAAGTGCAAGTGCTCTATTACCATAGCTGTGGTTTTCCAGGACTATTTTTTGTAGTTTTTTAACTTTCAGAAGTCTTTCCTCTTCATTTTCAAGGTAGTTTCTTATCAATCCATTTAATTCATTCTTAGAACTGAATACTGGTAATTCTCCCTTGAATATTTCTTCTGCACCAATGGCACCGTTAGTGATTACCATTGTTCCAGCTGCAATTGCATCGTACACACGGCTATTTATTGATCCATATCGTTTGGTTGCATTATTGGCATCATCTATCACTAGCCTTGTTGAAGCGTATATTTCTGGTAGGCTGGAATAATTAACGAATCCATGGTAATATTCTTTGAATTTCTCGCTTTTATCCCAGTTTTTTCCATAAAGCTTGAAATTGTATGGTAAAGTTTCTGGATCGAGCATCTGTTCAATTTCGCGGGTGTAATTCCAGTAACTCCCTGTGAAACAGTAGTCACAGATATATTCTTCTTTCGGTGATATATGCATGTTGAATCTGTCAGAATTTGTTGCAAGAGGCATTATAAATGGTTTAATGCCATTATTTTCCTCTATGTATCTGTATGATGTTTTACTGGGTGTTAAAATTATATCGTAATTAGTAAAACCGGGATGTGAAACCCATCTATCGAACCAATTTCTTGGCCATCCAACTTTGATTATGGATTGGTTTGAAGATTTTATCCTTCTTGGATCGTAAACATCTAAAAGAGATATGATGACATCCACACTTGAATCTACCTCATACCAGTACTCAGGACCATTTCTTGATAAATAATCTATTTCCCAGCCCAGTTTCTCAAGAAATTCACCAAATTCAAGGGCAGTAAAATAATCCCCAGCAGATGCCCTGTTTCCCTTCTCAGTTACCATGAATGTTAGTTTTAGTGGTTTTTTTGAGAAGATTTTTGTTCCATCCAGTTTATCGAGTATCACATTTTTATTCAGATAATTCTGCCATCTACTTTTGAATGTTTTTTGGAAGTTTGAATCTTTAAATTTCGGATCATTATCATGAAGGCCATTCGAATCTTCGATAATTAAAATGGAATTAGGGTTGTAAACAATGTTATGTCCATTTTCATGAATTTTAAGGCATAAATCCGCCTCTTTATAGGGACTGGGAATATCTAAAAATCCCTTAACTGCTTGAAATCTCTCTTTCTTTATTAGTAATGAATTGATTGAAACTGCAGCCCGGGGTTCTGCTGATCTTAAACCAGTAATCACTGGCTCTTGTCCTTCATCAAAATAGTATGGTTCATAACAACCATCATGCCCCAATTTAAACCCTATTCCAGATGACATTAACCTATACGAATAATCATTGCCATTATATCCATTAATATTACCATATATAAGTTTAGAACCTGTAATCGCAGCATTAGATTCTAATGATGCTTTAACCATCAGATTTAACCATCCGCTGGTTGTTTCTATTTGACCGTTTAAAAATAATACGTACTCCCCATTTGCAGCGTTAACAGTCTGGTTTAATATTTCATTTCCACCATCCTTAACAGGTTTCAAGTTTAAAAATTCCTTAAACTCTTCATATAATCCTTCATTTTCATTACCAACCAAAAATATCTCATAATTATTGTAACCCGTAGTTTCATTGAAGTTTTCAAGTAAACCCCTTGAACATCTATTAAATATTATGATCGAAATTAACGGTTCTTTCCCATGAAAATTGTGTAATTCCATCTGTAAATTGTTCAGTTCTATTATTTCTCTATGTTTATTCTTCTTCTCAGATTCTGATAATTTTGGTATCGGTTTTTGTGTATGTTGTCCACTCGATCTATCTTGTTTAATTCTATGTTTTATGGATTCAAGATCGTCTTGAAATGAATTTTTTATGTATCTGAGCCTTTGTTTACTTGAAAGTCTGTGTTTTAGCTTGCTGAAAGTATCCATGATCCTTTGCTCCAAAATTTAGATTTGAATATTACTATTTTTGTACGATAATATCATTTAAAATATCCATTTCAGCCTTTAAAAAATTTATTTCATATACAAGGCAATATTTATGATATTTTGACCCTACATTTAAAGATAGTTTTCATCCAGTAGTTTTCTAATAATATTTAAATCAATAATTTTCGGAAAATATTTCCTGGAAAATTTAGTCTGGCAATTATAAATATTTAAACGATTAACGAATAGTAATTAGATATAAATCGAAAATATGTTTCAATACTTAATCTTAATAAATCCATAAATTATAAACTCTAAAATTGAAGAATGAAAGATTACAATCATCAAAGAGGATTCATTAATCCGTAAAAATATGAACAAATAACGGAAGAGTAAAATGCAGAAACCAAAAAAACTGAATTTAAATGAAACAAATTCAAAATCGAATTTACCTGAAATTCAAATCAACAGATCATTCACACAAAAATTGTACAACACATTACCAAGTTTGTATATTTTCTTGAACTTGAAAAATACTGGTTTAAGAAATGCTGTGATTAATTTAAAAGGTTACAAGGCAATTAAAGAAAAAAGTCTGTTTGACACCGAGTACTATCTGAATAGAAATAGAGATATTAAAATTTCAGGTATGGATCCGATCTTGCACTACATTTATCATGGTTTTAAAGAAGAAAGGAATCCCAGCTCGACTTTTGATGGAAAATATTATATAAATAGATATGAAAATGTCAAAGCATCAGGAATGAATCCATTAGTACATTACAGCTTGTATGGTATGGATGAAGGAAAGAAACCCAATGGTATTATGAAAATAAGTGTGATAGTAACTTCCTACAATCACGAAAAGTACATCAAGAAATGTCTAGACAGTGTATTAATGCAAAAAGGTGTTTCACTGGAATTAATCATTGGTGATGACTGTTCTACGGATAGAACACTAAAAATATTGGAGGAATATCAAAAACAACACCCACAAATCATAACATTATATCCTTCAACCAAAAATATGGGTGTTACAAAAAATTTGAAACGGTGTTTAAAAGCCGTGACTGGAGATTATGTTGCTATTTGTGAAGGGGATGATTATTGGACAGATCCTTACAAACTACTAAAACAGGCAAATTTTTTAAATAAAAGAAAGGATTGTGTGATGTGTTTCAACTCAATCATGATGTATTATGAGGATAATACGGCTAATAATTACGTATTACAGGAAAAATTAACAAAAGAAACCTACACAACCCGTGAACTGATTTTGGATAATTTTATTGGTAATTTTTCATGCTGCATGTATCGTGCTGATATTGTTAAAAAACTTCCAGATGATTTGTACGATATTTTTATCGTGGATTGGATGTTCAACATTGTTTGTTCTGAATACGGTAAAATTGGCTTTTTAAACGAGAATATGAGTGTGTATCGGATACATGATAATGGACTTTGGTCAGGTAAATGCCGTCCCACTCAATTTAAAGAGTTATATGGATACATAGATACTTACAATGAATTTCTGTCCTTTAAATATGATTCTGAATTTAAGAAATACCAGCAAAGAATTTTAGAACTTGAAAGGGAAGAATCCAAAAAAATCGATTTTCAGGACATCATTATACTTGATGATGTGTTTCCACACCCATTATCTGCATTTAGACTACAGGAATACAACTCTTACCTAGAATATTTTGATAAAATGAAGATATATTGCAATCCAGTATCATTTCCGGCTCTGCATGAAACTAGACCGCTAGAAGACATTATTGAAAATTATGAAGCAGAATATCCGCAGTTTAAGGGTTGTGTAGAAAAATTTGATCCAGATATAAATTTAGGGGCAAAAGCAGTTTATACAATATTTATTTCCAACATATATAGAAATATTAATATTATAGAAAAATTTAAGCTTCCTTTTGTTTTTACACTGTATCCTGGTGGTGGATTCTTACTCAATAACAAAATTTCAGATGGAAACTTGGAAAGAGTGTTTTCATCCCCATATTTTAGAAAAGTTATCGTTACTCAAAAAATTATTAAAAACTACTTGATTGACAATAAATTATGTGAAGAAGATCAAATTGAAGAGATCTTTGGTATCGTGACCCCATTAAAATTATTAGAACAAAGTTTTGATAACAAGAAGTATTATGGTAAGGATAAATCCTCTTTAGATATCTGTTTTGTAGCACACAGGTACACAGAAAAAGGTGTTGATAAAGGTTATGATGTTTTTATAAAAGTTGCCCATGAATTATCCAAAAAATATGACAATATTCATTTCCATGTTGTTGGTAACTTTGATGAAAGTATCATAGACATCAGTTTAATCAAAGACAGGATCAAATTCTATGGACCCCAATTATCAGAGTGGTTCAATGAATTTTACAAAGATAAAGACATTATACTATCTCCAAATATCCCGTTCAAATTAAAGGAAGGATCATTTGATGGATTTCCTACTGGTTGTTGTACTGAAGCCGGCCTGCATAAGGTTGCAATTTTCTGTACTGATGAACTGAAATTGAATACTAACAAATATAATGATAAAGAAATAGTGATCATTCCTTACGATAGTGGAAAAATCGTTGAAATCATTGAGAAATATTATCATAACCCTGAAAAATTACAAGAAATATCTGAATCCGGTTATAATAAAATAAAGGAGCTTTACAATTATAATAATCAAATTCAGCCTAGAATTAACATATTAAAAGAATTAATAAGTGATTATGATGAGCAAATATGAAATTGAAGGGGTTAAAACATTTGAATTTACTAAGATCATCGGGCTGGAAAATATCAAGTTCGGAAAGAATGTTTTAATAGACGATTTTACCCTTATTTATGCAACCGCACCAATGGAAATTGGTAATTATGTACATATAGCATGTTTTGCTTCAATAACTGGTGGTGCAGAGTTGAAAGTCGGAGATTTTGTTGCAATTTCACAGGGCTGTCGTGTTTTAACTGGTACTGATGATTTTGTTGACTGGGGATTTGGTAATTCAACCATCAATGAAAAATACAGGAATACAAAAAGAGAACCAGTTAAAATAGGAAAATATTGTATAATTGGTGCAAACTCTGTGGTATTGCCTGGTGTTACAATAGGAGAGGGTGCTACAGTAGGGGCCGGATCTGTTGTGACTAAAGACCTTGAACCATGGGGAGTATATATAGGAAACAAAAGGATAAAAGATCGTAACAGGGTGGAGGTCTTAAAAACCTATAATGAATTTTTAACTGATGAATAATGGGGGAATTGAATGAAAGGGTTAGATAAACCTGTTTATGTAACACAACCTTTACTACCTGATTTAAATAGTTTACAGGATGAAATAAAAGAAATCTTTGAAAGTAAATGGGTAACCAATCATGGTTTGAAACACAATCAATTTGAACACGAGCTTGGGAAAGTTCTAAAAGTTCCAAATGTTTCAGTGTTTAATAATGGTACAATAGCACTTTTAACAGCATTAAAAGCACTGGACTTACCAGCAGGTAGTGAAGTTATAACCACTCCGTTTACCTTTGCTGCAACTCCACATACTATTCATTGGAATGGTTTACAACCTGTATTTTGTGATATTGAACCGGATACAATGACAATTGATGCAGAGAAGATCGAAGAAATGATCACACCTAATACTTCTGCTATTTTACCTGTGCATGTCTATGGATTCCCTTGTGATGTTAAAAAGATTGATGAGATCGCTAAAAAATACGATCTTAAAGTGATTTATGATGCAGCTCATGCTTTTTCCACTGAGATAAATGGCAGGAGCATAGGAACTTTTGGAGATATTTCCATATTCAGTTTTCATGCTACTAAACTCTTCAATACTATTGAAGGGGGATGTTTAACCTACAATGATAATGATTTACTTTTAAAGGTGTATAACCTTAGAAATTTTGGAATTAAAGATGAGGACGAAGTAGTAGATATTGGTATAAATGGTAAAATGAATGAAATTCAAGCTGCTGTAGGCCTTTTAAATCTTAAATTATTTAAGGAAGAACAGTTAAAGAGAATGGAAATAAAAAAGTTATATTTAACTCATTTGAGTGGTATTAAAAACATAAGAATTCCTAAAATGCCTGAAAATACTACGGATTCCTTTCAATATTTTCCTATAATAATTAATGATGATTTTCCTTTATCCAGGGACAAGATTTACGAAGAACTTAAAAAGAATAATATTTTCACTAGAAAATATTTTTATCCATTATGTTCCGATTATAGTGTATATAAACATCTTGAAAGTTCATCAATAACTAATTTGCCTGTTTCTAATGATTTAAAAAATAAGGTTCTATGTTTGCCCTATTATGGTGTTTTGGACCATGAAATTATACTCAAAATATCAAGTATCATAAAAAGTTTAAGTCAATGAATACCATATTGTTTAAAAATTAATTTAAGGCGAATCAAAAAATTTTAATTTTAAGAAAGTAATTAATGTTTAAACTATTATAAAATAAAAAAATTTCTGGTAAAATTCCAGTTGGGGGGAATAATATCATTACAAAGAAAGAGTTATCAATCTGAAGAAACCTGTAAAAAATAAAATCAGGCTAAAGAACCACAAATAATGTTATAAACTCAAATTTATGTGATTATTAATGTATTAGTGGTTTTTATGATGGAAAGGTTGTCCATTTTTATGTTTCAATGGTTAATAATGTCTTAATAATTAATTATGTCCATTATTAACGAAAATATGGGTAATATACCTTTTTACACATCTCTCCTTAGCTTGAATCCGCAATTTTAAAATTTTAATTCCTACTCTATTAATCGAACTCTGAATTATTTAGAAGATCAATAGATTAAAAAAAATGAATTCCTTTGATTAAATATTTATTAGCAATATCCATTAAGGTGAGGTATAAAAATGGAAGATCCCATTGTAAGTGTAGTTATCCCTTCATATAATCATGAAAAATATATTTCTGAGACTATTGAGAGCATATTAAACCAGACATATCAAAATTTTGAGATAATCATTACAGATGATGGATCATCTGATGATACAGTTAAAATTATTAAAACATTTTCTGATCCAAGAATTAAACTATATGAATTTATTAAAAATCAAGGTGCATGTTCTGCTCTCAATAATTGTATAATCAATTCTAAAGGGAAATATATTGCATATATCAGTTCAGATGATGTATGGGAACTTGATAAATTAGAGAAACAGGTTGAATATTTAGATGAAAATTCATCCATGGCAGCTGTTTTTACTCGGGCAAAAATTATTGATGAAAAAGGTAAAAAGCTGAAGGGAAATCATTTGTATACTGATGTTTTTGATTATCAAAATCGTTCTAGAAGTGAATGGTTAAATCATTTCTTTTATAATTCCAATTGCATTTGCCATCCCAGCATAATGATAAAAAAAGCTGTTTATGATGATATTGGGCTTTATAATGAGAGAATGGCCAATTTACCAGACTATGATATGTGGATTAGACTCTCTTTGAAATACAGCTTTCATATTTTAGATGATGAACTTGTCAAGTTCAGAGTAAGAGATGATGAAAAAAATGCCAGTGCATCTAATGTAAACAATTACACAAGATCCAGATTTGAAAGATTGCATATAATTACACATTTTTTAAAAATAGATGATACTGAATTTTTCTTAAAGATATTTCCAGATGCAGAAAAGTATGGAACTTTGAAATTAGATATGATCCCATATTTTTTAGCCAGAATTGCCTATGAAAGTAATCATGATTGGAAACAAATGTGGGCTTTAAATGAGTTATATGAACTTATGCAGTCTAAAGGATATGTTGAGAAACTTAAGAATGATTATAATTTTAGATTTGCTGATTTTATTGAAATGTCAGGGCAGAGTGATTTTTTTAAATTGAGAGCAATTTTAGAGAAAAACGAGGCAATTCATAGCAAGAATGAAGGTATTGTTAAGCGAGATGAAGCCATTCGTAGCAAAAATGAAGGTCTTGCTAGGCGGGATAAAACTATTCGTAGCAAAGATAAATCCATTCGTGAGAAAAATAGGATTATTAGTAGGATGAAAAGTGATAATAATTCGTTAAATAAAGAGGTTAATGGTTTAATCAAGGAAAATATTGATTTGAAATCTAACCTATACGGAATACATTACAAAAATATGGATAGAACAATTATTCAAAGTCTTTTTTACAAGTTTCCAACCTTAAAAATTCTATTAAATAAAAATAATACTGGTTTTAAAAATGCATTAATTAACGTAAAGGGTTATAAAGCAATAAAAAAGAACAATTTATTTGATATAGGTTATTATCTACAAAATAATGAGGATATTAGAAAATCTGGGAAAGATCCTATCCTACATTACATTTATCATGGATTTCGAGAAAATAGAAAGCCAAATCCTGAATTTGACGCCAAATATTACATAGAAAGGCATGCTGATGTTAAAAATTCGAATTTAAACCCATTAGTACATTACAGCTTATATGGACTAAAGGAAGATAGGAAAATTAATAAAAAACAAAGAATTTATAAAATTGCCATAATTATAAAGGGAAATAATGGAGAATACAGTCCCACATCTTATGTCAGACTATTGCTACCACTATTACATCCTGATTTTAAAGATAAAGTAGATCTTGAAATAATCACCGATAAAAAGCTGAAAGAAACTGCAGAAAAACATATCTTAAACCATCAATATGACTGTTGCATCGTGCAAAGGGACGTGCTGGGTGATTTAGAGTTTGCTAAAGAAGTAGTAACAAAATTTAAAGAAAAGAATATTCCCCTGATCTATGAAATAGATGATGATCTACTTAACATTGAAAAATCACATCCAGAATACGAATTTTATTCTTCAAGGAGCAATTCTGTATTGTACCTGCTTGAAAATGCCGATGCAATCACGGTTAGTACAGAAGAACTCAAAAATAGATATGTGAAACATAACAAGAATATATGGGTTATAAAAAATGCTTTGGATGAAAAGTTATGGTGTAAAAAATCTAATAAAAAATCTGGTGATTCAATAAAAATTGGTTATATTGGATCTTTTACCCATGATAATGACTTATTAATTATCAAAAATGCCATCATAAATTTAAAACAAAAATATGCTCAGAAAAACATTCAGATCGATTTTTATGTCATAGGTGTGATGAAAGATTCTGATAAAGAACCCTGGATTAACACCATTAAAATTCCCAATAACAAAAAAGTATATCCTGAATTTGTTAAATGGTTAAAAGAAACTGTAAATTTTGATTTTGCTTTAGCACCATTAGCAGATAATAATATAAATAAGTCTAAAAGTGAATTGAAATATTTAGAATACACTGCATTGGGATTGCCTGGAATTTATAGTGATAATGGACCATTTAGTGAAGCGATTTCTAATGAAAAAAATGGACTGTTAGTTAATGAAAATTCTTCAAAGGCTTGGGAAGATCAGATTTCTAAATTGATAGATGACAAAGCATTATACAGCAAAATATTGGATAATGCAACAAAAGATATCATAGATCATTATTTATTAAAAAATAGGGTTAAAGAATGGGATAATCTATTATCAGAACTTATTTATTGATATGAAATATAATCTAAAGAAAATAAATATTTATTATTTAGGAATCAAATAATAGATTTTCAGTGCCTAACGATAACGATACACCAGTATTATTAATGGAGAAAAACCATATGAAAAAATTTAAAACCAAAATTGCAATTAAACTCCCATTCAGAAAATGGAAAGATGCCCATGAATGGGACGATTATCATATGAGTCTAGCTTTAAAAAAAGAATTTGAGAAGAAAGGCTGTGATGTGATCATTCAAACCTACAATGAATGGTATAATGGTGAGGATGATAATTGCGATGTTGTAATAGTTTTAAGGGGCTTATCAAGATATTCACCGAATAAAAAACATTTTAATATTATGTGGAACATTTCACATCCAGATATGGTAGAAATAGAAGAATATAACCAGTATGATCATGTTTTCATATCATCGAAAATTTGGGCAGATGTCATAAAAGAAAAAGCCAGTGTTCCTGTGGATTGTTTACTCCAGTGTACTGATACAGAATTATTCTATCATGATTTTGAAGAAAAATATTTACATGAAATATTGTTTGTAGGGAACTCACGAAAAGTTTTCAGGAAAATTATTAAGGATTTGTTACCCACAGATAAAGACTTATCAATATATGGAAATAATTGGGAACCTTTTGTAGATGAAAAATATATTTTTGGCAGGCATATCCCTAACAATGAACTGAGAAAGGCTTATTCTTCATGTGATATTCTATTGAATGATCATTGGGATGATATGCGAGAAAAAGGATTCATATCCAATAGGTTGTTTGATGGATTTGCTTCAGGAGCGTTCATAATATCTGATAAAATAAGCGGTGCATCCGAATTGTTTGAAGATGCATTGGTAACTTATGAAACTCCGGAGGAACTTAAAAATTTAGTTGATAAATACACAAAAAACAATAATGCAAGAATAAATAAAGCATTGAAAGCACAGAAAATCGTTATGAGACACCACACTTTTCGCAACAGGGTAGAAGACATGTTAAAAGTTATTAATTCAAAGATATCCAATAAAATACATTTTCAAAATTCTGATTTAACACCTGAAGTTTATATGGATCAACTATGGAATACAATGATCCATCCCATAATCCACAATATACAAACCAGAAACATGTTAATGATAGGTTCAGACATGAGCCTCACTGAAAATATTCTAGAATATTGTAAATGTAACCATGCGCATTTAAATTTGATAACACAATCCAAAAACATGATTTTAGATTTATATAAAAATGAGAATTGTGACCATTTAGAAATTTTAAATGAAACTAGTTTAATTACTACGCCCAAATTAGAAGAGTATGACACCCTATTTTTAGATGGTAGTAAAGATTTGCATACAATTCATAGTGAAATATCCACAATTGAAAGGAAATTTAAAAATAAAGATTTTCCAATCATTTTTATGTACGATGTAAATAGACCGGGTATTGAAACGAATATTACATTGGAACCTGATTCAAATAAAAGACATCTGGACTATTTAACAAATATTATTGAGGACTATACAACTGAATCAGAATTAAACTTATCTTACCTAGTTAATGAAGCTTATAATGGGTTATTAATCATATTCCCTAAATATAAATCTAAAGAACAGATCATAAAAAATACATTTAACAATGCAAAATTATTGAAAAGTGTGGAAGAGGAAAGACAAAAATTTTCAATAGCTTACAGTGAATCTAAATGTTTGATTGATTCCCTTGAAACCAAAATACTTGAGGACAAAATTAATCATGAAATTGAAGAGGATGATGTCAAACAACTAACCCTTCGACTTGAAAAACAGGCTGATGCTTCTAAAAAATTATTAAAAGAAAATCAGTTCTTAAATAAAGAAAAACAGGCCTTAAATAAGGATATTACAGAAAGAAAGGGACAATATAATCTATTACTTGACTCAGTATCTAATAATATTGTTGAAATGGAATATGATAATGGAAAAAATAGATCCATGCTCCAAAAAATAAGTTCCAGGATACCAAGTTTACTCATTCTTTTTAATCGAAGAAATGCGGGTTTTAAAAATGCATTGATCAATATAAAGGGTTATAAAGCTATTAAAAAGAATAATATGCTGGATACTGGTTATTATTTGAACAATTATAAGGATGTACGAATATCTGGAAAAGATCCGATCATTCACTATTTATACCATGGTTATAAGGAAGGTAGGAGACCTAATCCTGATTTTGATGGAGAATATTATTTAAAAAAACATCCAGATGTCAGAAAATCTAATTTAAACCCCCTAGTACACTATGCATTGTATGGGATGGCAGATGGAAGAAAAACACAAGAAAGTAGTAAAAAGTCCCGCCACTTAAAATTTAACCCCCAACAGAAAGGTGTATCCTATGGATCGCCAGCCCTTAAGAACATTAGAGGGGCCTTATTTTCCAATGGTAATAACCCTATTATTAAGGGATGGATAGCCAAAATTGGCGATAATAAGCCCAGAACAGCGATTCTAAAAATCGATAATAATGAGGAATACGAAGTTTTATGTAATACTTTCCGATCAGACCTTAAAAATAATAAGATTAACGAAGGAAACCATTCATTTGAATTTAATGTTCCAGCAGATTACATCAATGAAAATAAGCATAATTTACAACTATTTGATAAAGATTCTGGAAAGTTGATCGATCAAAAAATAAAGACCTGGTCTAACCAGCGGTTTTATAAGGACTTTGGAGGGTTTCTGGTGGATTCCATTATCAACACATCCATCAGTGCGCCATTTTGTGAAGAAGACAAACGTTGTTTTGGAGTTATGGAAAATGTAGCAAACCATCTCACAGACTTAGCCAATGATCAGGATGATAAACCACTGATTTCGGTTATTATGCCTGTTTATAATCGTGTTGGTATTGTAAAATCTGCTGTTGATTCTGTATTAAAACAGACATATCCTAATATCGAATTGATTATTGTAGATGATGGAAGTAATGATGGAACCTTTGAATTGTTGAAAAAATTGAATGACGAGCGTATTGTGCTGTTGCATAATGAAAGTTGCCAGGGTGTTTCAAATGCTAGAAACAAAGGCCTAAAAGTAGCTAATGGCAAATATATAGCATATTTGGATTCTGATAATTTATGGGATAATAGATATGTTGCTGCCATGATTGGTGCTTTTTTAAAGTTACCTGATGCTGAAGCAATATACAGTGGACAGCTACTCTTTAAAGGGGATAATGAGGATCCATTTGCTGTTCGTTTTGCTAGCCTTAATAAATCATTATTAAGCAACACAAATTTTATTGATATGAATGCTTTTTGCCACACCAAAAATATTTACAAACGTCTTGGAGGTTTTGATACCTCTTTAAAACGTCTGGTAGATTATGATCTAATCCTGCGCTATTCAGAGGATGCAAAAATGTATTCAATACCTGTCCTTTTATCGTATTACTACTTTGATGTAACAGAAAACGCAATTTCAAAGACAGAAGATTATAATGAAGCATTGGAATTAACCCGAAATAAACAGAAGCTACGAAGAGAAGCTAAATTATTATCAAAGTCTTCTAACACTTTAGATCACAAAGTCAGTATTGTTATTCCTAGTTTTGAATCATATGAAGATATTCAGGACTGTATAAACTCTATTCTGACTTTGAATTTGAAGGATTGGTTGGAAATTATTGTTGTGGACAATGGTTCAAGTCAAGATGTGGTGGATTATTTATCTGGCCTAGAGTCTGAGGGTAAAATAAAGCTTTTGCTGAATGATATTAATTATGGATTTACATTCGCAGTTAATCAGGGAATAAATTTAGCTGAATCTGGTAATGACATTTTAATATTGAATAATGATGCCCTAATAACACCGGGTGCAGTTGAAGCTTTACAAAGGGCTGCTTATAAATTAGAAAAATGTGGAATTACTGTTCCTCAACAAGTACTGCCTGGTGGGACTAAGACAATATCTATTCATGTTCCATCGGCTAAATCTGAGTTTGATTGTGATGTTAACTTATCCTTACATCATGCAAACATAAAAAATGTACCAATTTTTCATGATGGGGAAGTAGTGGAACTTAACTTTGCTCCTTTCTTCTGCGTATACATCAAACGTGACGTTTTAGATAATTCCACAGGTTTAGATGCGAGATTAGGAAGACATTACCGTTCTGATCGTATGTTCTGTGATTATATACAAAATTACATGGGATTAAAAATTTATTATGTATCAGAAGCAGTAGTTTTCCACAAACTCCAACAATCAACTGAAATTCTATTGAAAGAACAAGACAAAGAAGATTTTAACACCATGCTCCAAGAGAATAAGTGGGACCCCGAATTGGCTGATAAACTTGGATTTAAAAATGCCAAATGGGACATTTAACTATTTATAAAATAATAAAATAAATTCTAAACTTAATAGAACTTAATCTAAATTAGACTTAAAGTTGAAAGAGTAAATTGAAAGGGTTAAAAACACATGACTAAAGAATCATCAAAAACTCTCAAATTAGGTATTAATCCACGATATCATCCTCAGAACATTAGAAGAAAATTAAAGGAAACCATTAAAGGTGTTGGAAAGATACCCACCGAGAATCCTAGGAATTATAAGAATTTTAAGGGATTTCTTGCCAGTTCAATGACATCACCACTTATTAATGCTCCATTTAAGGAAGAAGATAAACGATGCTTTGGTGTGATGGAAAACATTGCAAGGTACCTGACAGAGATAGCTGCGAATATTGAGGAGAAACCCTTGGTATCTGTCATAATGCCAGTTCACAACAGGGCAGATACTGTTAAAATTGCTGTAAATTCTGTTTTAAACCAAGATTATCCCAACATTGAACTCATAATAGTTGATGATGGAAGTAATGATGGAACATACGAATCTTTAGAATCCCTAAATGATGAAAGGATAGTTCTGATACGTAACACAGAATGTTCAGGTGTTTCCAATGCAAGAAATCGTGGTTTGTCCGTTGCAAATGGGAAGTATATTGGTTACCTTGATTCAGACAATGTTTGGGATGAAAGATATGTTGGTGCCATGGTCGGTGCATTTACCAAATTAAAAGATGCTGATGCAGTTTATAGTGGTCAGTTACTCTTTAAAGGTGAAGGAGATGTTCCATTTGCTGCACGTTTTGGATGTTACAATAAATCTCTGCTTTTTAACAGAAATTACATAGATATGAATGCATTTTGCCACACCAAAGAAGTAGTTAGTAGGGTGGGTGGCTTTGATGAGTCATTAACACGTTTAGTAGACTACGATCTCATCATGCGGATTGCAGAATCTGCAAATATGTATTCAATACCAGTATTGTTATCATACTATTACTATGAAATGGCTGCAAGTACAATTACCAGTTCCCCAGGATACACAGAACATTTAAATGTCGTGCGAAATTTGCAGAAACAGCGAAAAATATCAGAACCAACTGCAGAATCTGTTCTTAAACATGCAAATATAAGCATTGTTATTCCAAACTATGAATCCTTAGATGATCTAGGTGATTGTTTAGAATCAATTCATAAAACCTTACCCAGGGAGAAAGTCGAGACAATAGTGATTGATAATGCATCCAGCCAACCGGTTGTGGATTATTTAACAGAAATGGAGTCTAAAGGAAGGATTAAGCTAATTTTAAACCAGATAAATTATGGTTTTACACATGCTGTTAATCAGGGAATTGAAGTTAGTGATAAACGTAATGATATAATTATCATGAACAACGATGCAATACTCACTTCTGGAGCTGTTGAAGAGTTACAAACAGCTGCCCATACCATAAATGAATGTGGTATCACAGTTCCGCAACAGGTTTTGCCCGGCGGAACTAAAACAATCAATACTCATGTTCCATTTGCCAATCCACAGTTTGACTGTGACGTTAACCTTTCAGATCACCATGCAAATATTGAAAAAGTTCCACTTTTCCATTCTGGAGGTTACCTTGAACTGAACTTCGCACCCTTCTTTTGTGTTTATATGAAGAGGGATGTTCTTGAGGATTCTGTTGGTCTGGATCCTGGAACAGGAAGGCACTACAGATCGGATCGTATTTTCTGTGATTACATCCAAAACATTATGAACCTCAAAATATACTACGTACCACAGGCCATCGTGTTTCACAAACTTCAAAAATCCACAGATATTTTAAGAACAGAATCCGAAGGAAAAAATGGTTTCAATGAAATGTTCAGACAAAATCGTTGGGATAAAAATTTAGCAGAAGAATTAGGGTATAAAATACCTAAATGGGATTTTTAAACCCTTATTTTTTTTATAAACTATTTGGTATTATATAAATTTTATATTTGGTTTGGAATGTTCAATTCCATTGAACTAAATAAATCATAAATTTTTTTGTGATGATCCTCCCCATCCATCATCTACTTATTTTCCAATGAGTTGATGATAAAAAAAAAGAATATTTTAATTAGATCTCGAAGTTAGTAGGTGTCTGATTCATTGATTTCCAGTTTTCATCCTTCTCAGATAATTTTACCTCTTCAATATTATATAATGGCCATTCAATCCCAATTTCCGGATCGTTCCAAAGCATTCCTCCCTCATCATCAGGGTCATAGAAGTCTGTGCATTTATAAGTAAATTCAGCTTCGTCAGATAATACCAAAAATCCATGTGCAAATCCTTCTGGAATGAAAAATTGTTTCTTGTTGGATTCTGATAGAGTTACACCCTCCCATTTTCCATAGGTTGGTGAATTCTTTCTCAGATCTACCGCCACATCGAAGACTTCTCCCTTGATTACCCTTACAAGTTTTCCCTGAGGATTGTTATATTGGAAATGCAGCCCTCTTAAAACACCTTTGGTTGATTTGGATTGATTATCCTGTACAAAGTTAAGATCTAGCCCAGCTTCTTTGAATTCATTCTGATTATATGTTTCCATAAAGTATCCTCTTTCATCACCGAAAACTGTTGGCTCAATTATGTAAACATCACTGATGGATGTTTCAATGATTTTAAATTTTCCCATTTTCTATCTCCTTTTGAAAAATCATACATATTATAATATGATTAATAGTTTATTATTTGTCCTTAAAATTCTTTATGAACATCAAGAACATTTATAATTAGATATAATCAATACTAATAAAGATAAAAAAAAAACTATATATACTTTTATTTATTTCATGAATTTATATTTTAATAACTGATTAAGTGATATCATGAGACTTACTATAGTAGGAACAGGTTATGTTGGATTAGTTACCGGAGCATGCTTTTCAGAGATGGGAAACAATGTTTACTGTATTGATATTGACCAGGAAAAGGTTAAAAATTTACAAAATGGGATCATACCAATATATGAACCTGGATTGGAAGAACTCGTTAAAAGAAACACTGAAAATGGAAACTTACTATTTTCAACAAGATTAGAAGATGGTTTAAATAATAGTGATATTTGTTTTATTGCAGTTGGAACACCCATGGACGAGGATGGGAGTGCAGATCTCAAGTATGTACTAAATGTTGCAAAGGAAATTGGAGAAAAAGTATCCCACAACATCATAATTGTTAATAAATCAACTGTCCCTGTAGGAACAGGTGAAATGGTTAAGGATGTTGTTTTAAAGGAACTTGAAAAGAGGGGAGTTGACTTTGAAGTGGAAGTTGTTTCAAACCCAGAATTCCTTAAAGAAGGTGCCAGTGTGGCAGATTTTATGAGGCCTGACAGGGTTGTTATAGGATCTGATAATGAGCAAGTAATATCCAAGATGAAGGAACTTTACACCCCATTCACTCTGAAACATGAACGATTCATAACTATGGACATTCGAAGTGCTGAAATGTCCAAATATGCATCCAATGCCATGCTTGCAACCAGAATATCCTTCATGAATGAAATTGCCAATATATGTGAGCGTGTTGGTGCAAACGTTAACCATGTGAGGGATGGTATAGGTAGTGATGGTAGGATTGGATACAACTTTTTATACGCAGGATGCGGATATGGCGGCAGCTGTTTTCCAAAGGATGTTAAAGCTTTAATTAAGACTGCAGCTGATCATGGATATGAAACTAAGATTTTAAAGGGTGTAGAATCTGTTAATGAAGAACAGAAGCAGTCCATTGTTCAGAAGATCATTAAAAGGTTTGGTGACGATCTTTCAAATTTAACATTCACTGTTTGGGGTTTATCCTTTAAACCGGAAACTGACGATATGAGAGAAGCATCATCTGTAGTTATTATAAATAAATTAACTGAAATGGGCGCAACTATTCATTCCTATGATCCTAAGGCCATGGATGTGGCAAGAGAATACTACTTTAAAGAAAATCAACATATCAAGTTTTTCAATAATAAATATGATGCCCTTAACAATTCCCATGCACTCATATTGATCACAGAATGGAAGGAGTTTAGAAGTCCTGATTTTGATGAAGTTCAAAACAGATTGAATAATAACATTATATTTGATGGTAGAAATCAGTACAACATGGAATTGCTTAAAGCCAATGGGTTTGAATATTACCAGATAGGAGTGGCAGATATTTAAGTAACCATGCCCATCATATAAGATCACAACATTTTTTTGGGCATATTATTCTTACAAAAAAAATTTAGATGGAGTAAATGATGATAAAAGAACATAGATTTATTGCTAATTTTATGAAGTACAAGTTTCTTCTGAATCAATTAGTAAACAGGGATATTAAGGTTAAATACAGGAATTCAGTCCTTGGAATATTTTGGAGTTTTCTTGAACCGCTTTTAACCATGGTCATCATGACTATTATCTTTGCATTTATATTTAAAAGGGACATACCCAATTTTCCAGTTTATTATTTGATTGGAAGGGTTGCATATATGCTATTTTCATCGGGCACATCCGGAGCAATGAAATCTATCATTGGTAATGCCAGTATAATAAAATCAGTTTATGTACCGAAGTATTTGTACGCAGTTTCTAGTGTACTTTCAGCATTTGTGATATTTTTAATGTCACTAATTATATTGGTTGCTGTTATGATAGCAACCCATGTGAATTTTACGATTCTGATGATATTTGCAAGCCTGCCAATTATAATACTTTTAATTCTAACAGTTGGAATTGGCCTAATACTTGCAACTGCGACTGTGTTCTTCAGAGATATTGAACATTTATATGGGATATTTACAATGCTCTTGATGTATGCATCTGCATTATTTTATCCTGCAAGCATCATACCACAAAAATACCAGATAATATTGACTATAAATCCATTATATGCGATTATTGAATGTCTTAGAAGTGTTTTGTTAGATGGTGTGCTTTATAATCCTTCAACGCTCATGTTTGCAGCAGTATTTGCCATAGTATCTCTGGTTGTTGGAATGGGAATGTTCTACAAGTATCAAAACAAATTTTTATTGTATCTCTAACGAATTTTAAAGGTGAAAATAGTGGGAGAAGTTGTTATAAATGTTGAAAATGTTGGGATGCAATACAATCTCAACAAGGAAAAGGTTGATAACCTTAAAGAGTATGTAATCAAATTTTTAAAGAGAGAACTTAAATATAACAAATTTTGGGCAGTTAAAGGCGTTTCATTCCAGGTTGAGAAGGGAGATAAGTTTGGTATAGTTGGGTTAAATGGTGCAGGAAAGAGTACCCTTCTTAAAATGATATCCGGAGTAATAAAGCCAACAGAAGGAAATATTGAAATTGTAGGCAACATTGTGCCACTGCTGGAACTTGGATCGGGATTTGATCCTGAATACACTGGTAGGGAAAATATTTATCTCAAGGGTTCCATGTTAGGTTATTCTAAAGAGTACTTAGATGAAAAGATGGAAGAGATTATTGACTTTTCAGAAATTGATGAGTTTATAGATATTCCACTTAAAAACTATTCCACTGGAATGACTTCGAGGTTAGCCTTTTCAATCGCAACCACAGTCAGGCCTAAAATAATGATACTTGACGAAGTATTGTCTGTTGGAGATGCTAAGTTCAAGGAAAAAAGTGAGGAAAGAATGAAATCCATGCTTGATGAAGATGTAACTGTTCTCTATGTTTCGCATGGAATTGCTTCAGTTCGAGAAGTGTGTGATAAAGCAATATGGTTAGAAAATGGACATATGGTTATGCAAGGCCCTGTTGATGATGTCTGTGACAAATATGAAGAATGGGTATTCTCAAATGAAAAGGTAATTATCACACAATCAGAACCTGCCAAGGAACAGATTAAAGTACCTGTTGATCAGGTCATAAGCATAAGTTTCAATGAATTTATCAAAGAAGGCGAATCATTCTGGATAGATCTTATGGATAGTGCGGGTGAAAAGTTCCCAATTACTAAAATAATTAAGGATAACAAGTTGTTCATCAAGCCTGAGAAGGAACTCGAAAATGGAACAGATTACAGAGTACTCCTTCACACAGGATGTGTAACTGATCTTAAGGATAACATGATATCACACTACGTAATACCATTCACAACCATAACAGAATAAAAAATCAGCTTATGAAAATAAAAACCTGGTACAAACATGTCATCATTAAGTGTCATAATACCAAATTATAACGGGATAGATCACCTGAAAAAATGTCTAAAATCTTTAAAAGAACAGGACATGAAATTAAGGGTTGTTGTGGTTGACAACGGATCCGTTGATGGTTCTGTAGAATATATTAAAAATAACTACCCCGAACATGATTTGATTATTAACCATGAGAATTTGGGATTTTCAACGGCTGTGAATCAGGGAATTAAATCTGTAAATTCAGACTTCATTTTTCTTTTAAATAATGACGTTATACTCGAAAAGAATTGCATAAAAAATCTTTTAAGTTGTATTGAAGCTGATGACAAGATTTTTGCTGTGGGTTCTAAGATGTTACAGTCCACAGGCATGGAATTGATCGATGATGTTGGTGATGAGTACACCTTGCTGGGCTTTACAAAGAAAGTGGGTAACGGCAAATCCTCAGACCTTTACACCGATAAGAGGGAAATTTTCAGTGCATGTGCCGGTGCTGCAATTTACAGGAGAGCCATCTTTAATGAAATAGGATATTTTGATGAATCCTTTTTTGCATACATGGAGGATGTTGATATAAGTTACAGGGCACGAATCCATGGATACAAATGTATTTACTGTCCTGAAGCCGTGATTTATCACGTTGGAAGTGCCACGAGTGGGAGTAAATATAACAGTTTTAAAATTAAACTAGCAGCCAGAAACAACGTGTATGTACCCTACAAAAATATGCCATGGCCCCAACTCTTAATAAATTTGATATTCCTTTTAATAGGCTATTTCATTAAATATCTATTCTTTTTAAGAAAAGGACATGGAAAAGATTATTTAAATGGTTTGAAAGAAGGAATTAATTCCTTAGATAGAGTGAACAAAGTAAAATACCGTAGAAATCTATTGAAAAACTATCTGCATATTGAATGGTACCTCATTAAGAACACGATTCATAGCTTTTGGTCTTAGAATATTATCTATCTGGTCTTAAAATAATAATCATTGCCCCTGAATCATGGTAAAGCTTATTTTAATTAAAATAAATATTCAACAATATATATCCTAATAATTTAGCTGATAACAAAAAAAAATAATTTATAATTCTCATCCCAATACCTGAATATTTCTTTATTCGGGTTTGTTCCAAGGTGAAATTCAATGGATTTATCAATAATAATAGTCAACTATGAAACATTTGAAATGACCAAACAGACAATAGAATCTGTTTTAAATCATAGCCCTCCATTTAACTACGATATATATGTAGTGGACAATAAATCTGAGGATGGTAGTTTCGAAAAGTTGCAGAAAACTTTTTTCATGGAATCAGAAAATGAGAGGATAAAATTTCTACAAAACTCTGAAAATGGTGGTTTTGCCCAGGCAAACAACTTGGCACTACAAAAAATAAATTCAGAGTATGTGCTTCTATTAAACTCTGACACTGTTGTTGTTGGGGACTGCCTTGAAAAATCCATGAATTACATGGAGAACAATCCTGACACAGGAGTTTTAGGGTGTAAAGTTAGTTTACCTGATGGATCCCTTGACAAGGCATGTAGAAGAAGTTTTCCAAAGTTTAGTGTTTCATTTTACAGGATGACCGGACTTTCAAAGGTTTTTCCAAAGAGCAAACGGTTTGGAAGGTACAACCTCACCTACCTTGATGAAAATGAGACATATGAAGTTGACTGTGTCATGGGAGCATTCATGTTCCTTAGATCCAGCACCATTGCCGAGGTTGGTCCTTTAGATGAAAAATTTTTTATGTACGGTGAGGATATTGATTGGTGCTACCGTATAAAGAATGCCGGCTGGAAAATAATCTACTACAGTGATGCAGAAATAATTCACTATAAAGGATCCAGTAACTCTAAAAAACAGAATAAACGTATGATACATGAATTTTACAGGGCAATGTACATCTTTTACAATAAACATTACAGGGAAAATTATCCCTGGATCACCACTCTTGCAACCTACATGGGTATCTGGAGCATATGTCAATTTAAACTTATTAAAAATTATATTACGAGGTAATTCTTATTATATTTTATAAATTTAATTTCAGGGAGAATTTATAGGGGGTGAACTATGATACGGGAAAATCAACGAACATTAACAACGTTGCAGGTTTTATTTGATGTTGTGGCAATGACCCTTGCACTTTACCTTGCATGGTTCATCCGTGTAAAAACAGACATTTTAGGGCAGGGTTTTGATGTTTGGGGAATTCCACAGTACGCAGCCTCTCTGGCCTTTATAATTATAAGCTTCACGATTTTAAGCTATTTTTTCAATCTTTACAACCCTCAGAGAACTGATAAATTTGGTAGTGAATTTACACAAATACTCAAAGTCAACATAATAGGGCTCTTATTACTTATCACCACCCTATACATAATAGAAGTTGGAGATTATTCCAGGTACATGCTGGCCATGTTTGCGATTTTCAGTACAATTTTCATGTGCATCGAAAGGATCATTGTAAAAAACACTCTCATGTACATGAGGGGAAGGGGTTATAATGTTCAGTATATTTTAGTAATAGGAGCAGGAGAACTTGGAGAAAAATTCGCAAAGAAGATCAAAGATAACTTTTACCTCGGTTATGAGATCATAGGTTTTCTAGACGACAACATTGAGAAAGGCCAGAAAGTTGATGGTTCAAAGATCATAGGAAGAATTGATGATCTAGAACAGATCGTACTCACAAAAACCATTGACTTGGCTGTTATAACAATTTCAGCCAGACATTACCAGGTCATTGAAAACACTGTTAACACCCTTGAAAAGTGTGGTGTTAAGGCTGAGATCATACCTGATTTCTACAGGTACTTCCCTGCCAAGCCATACATTGACATGATCGATGATATACCTGTTATTAATATTCGCTATGTGCCTTTAGATGATAATTTGAACAAAATACTCAAACGAGTATCTGATATAGTTTTAGTAACGATTGGAATCATAATAATATCACCAATACTCATTGTAACAGCCATTCTTGTTAAGTTCACTTCACCGGGCCCCATTATTTTCAAACAGAAAAGGGTGGGATGTAACAGGAAGGAATTCAACATGTACAAATTCAGAAGTATGATGGTTCAAGAAGAAGAACAGTTTAAATGGACAAAAAAGGATGATCCAAGGAAAACAAAAATTGGATCATTTATTAGGAGAACCAACATAGATGAACTGCCTCAATTTTTCAACATATTAAAGGGAGATATGAGCCTTATTGGGCCCAGACCAGAAAGACCATTCTTCGTAGATAAGTTCAGGGATGAAATACCCAAGTACATGGTCAAACATCATGTGAGACCCGGAATGACAGGATACGCACAAATAAACGGTTACAGAGGAGACACATCCATCAAAAAGAGGATAGAATACGATATTTACTACGTGGAAAACTGGAACCTAATTCTAGATGTGAAGATCTTTTTCATGACCTTCAAAAGCTTCTTTAAAAATGCATACTGAGACAGGAGTTTATATCCATTTCAAATCTCAAAAATGATTAATTCAAACTAGCATGAATTAAAAATGAGAAAATTTGAAACTTCTCTTTTTAATATAAGTTTATATATAAAAAATCAACCATTAAACTCCAAAGATTTTGAATAGTTAAAAAAGAATCATTAAAAGTTTGAAAACTAAAAATTGAGAGTTAAATATGAGTCCTGAAGATGTTGGATCACGAATGGGAAAACTGGTTAAAGATCGGAGAGTCATATTCTTTTGTTTGTTGATTGTTTTGATAGTGTTGAGCCTTTACTTTGCATCAAATTATCAAAAACATCTTGAAAACCCGAACACATCCATCATTATAAATAATTATCCACTCGGAGAAAGTGTTGCAGTTTCTGGTGTTGTTGCAGATATTCACGACGGCAGTTTTAATCTTCAAGACACATATCACGGCATTAATGTAAATTATACCATTATTTCAGGCGAACATGTTTCAAAGGGAGATCAGGTGGAAGTTTTAGGCATTTTACAACCATCATATCAGGTTAATGCCACTAAAATACTGATTATATCATCATTTGATTACAGTTTCATGCTCTTTAGGAGTGCATTAGTTGCACTTATTTTCATATTTTTCTTCTTCCATTACTGGGAATTTGATCTTAAAAAACTAGAATTCAGGAGAAGGAGATAAATGCCAGACTGGGTCACACACATAGCTGTTGCTTGGATAATCTGCAGGCTTTTGAGCTTTAAATATGATGATTTTAACGCTGCAAACACCATGCTTGTCATTACTGGAGCTCTGATTCCAGATTTCTCCAAGTTGATCCTGGTTTTCAAGTTCTTTGGAATGGATCTTAGCGAATATTTAAGTATTATCCATATACCAACAGGTTCTGTAATAGTTGCTGGTATGATGTCCATGTTGTTTCCAGAAAAGAAGAAGGCATTCCTATTTTTTGGGCTTGGAATTTTAACCCACTACTCTTTGGATATAATACTGGAACATGTTTCTGGAGGAATTTACCTGTTATTTCCATTCAGCTGGTGGCAATGGCAGCTTGAAATAACCAATAGTTCAGATTACCTCATAACATTTCTTGCACTGTGCTTAGCAGGTCTGGTATATCTTATTGGAAGGGAAATTGATAAAAACAAATCCAATTCATTAATACAGTAAAAATGAGGAAATCCATGAATTCATATTATTGTTAACAAATAATTGTTAAAGAGTTTTAGTTGTATGAACGTATCATAGTACTAAAAAAAATATAGAATAAGTTAATATAAACCTAATCACTTTTATTTGGTTATTTTGAATTTTTTCGTGGTGCTACAACCAATGTAAGTGTTATCAGATTTAAAGTATGCTTTAAATGTTTGTATCTTGGTTGTTGGTTTTGATTTGTAATTAATTGTTGCAATTCCAGAACTGTTAGTTTTGGATTTTCCTATTAATATACCATTTAGGAAGAAATTTATTTCTTTTCCAGCTAAACTTTTGTTTTTATAGGGATTTCTAAGCTCTGCTCGAAATTTTATTGTTGTTAAAAGTTTGGAATTTTTATTCTTTGATGATGCTTTGGATGTTAATATTACATTGGAGTTCATGGTTGTTGAAATTCTTTTAACAATCAAGGGGGCAGTAGCTGTGCTTCCAATATTGTTTAGATCATTTAATATAACTCCAGTTACTGGGTAGGTGCCTGATGTTTTCATGTTAAGCTTGTAGTTGAAAATGGCTATGCCTGATTTATTGGTTACTGCTGATCCCACTAAACTTTTGGATACATAGAATTTGACAGTTTGGTTTGAAATTGTAACGTTTTTGTATGAATTTAGTACAGTTGCAATTAGCTGTACAGTATCGTTAATGTATCCCTTCGTGGAGTTGAGTTTGATTGAGGTAGGTATCCTGAGTACATTCAATATGCTGCTAACGTACGATGTTGAATAATTGCTGTTTTGTTTAAAGAGTGCAGTTATATTGTATGAACCTGCATTTTGCATGACGGTGTAGTTCAGCATTGCAGTACCAAACATGTCTGTTTTTGCAGTTCCAACTGTGTTGCCATTAACAATGAACTCGACAGTTTCATTCGCTAAATATTTTTTAGAATTAATATCCTGCAATATAGCTTTTAAAACAGTTTTATTACCTTTGTAACCCGTGGAATTTGAACATGTAATATTGGTTGGTATTTTCAATACAGTTAGAATGTTTGAACCACTGCTTGATGAGAAATTAGGATTTTTATAGAAGTTTACTTCTAAATTGAATGTTCCTGTTTTATCTGTGGTATATATTATGGTTGCAACACCGTTACTGTTAGTTGTAGCATCATATCCCATTCCATTTATTGTGAGGTGTACAACTTTGTTTGCAATTGGATCCTTATTTTCATCAACTAATTTTATCTCCAGTTTAACTGAATCACCAACATAAGCACTTGCTGAATTAACTGAGATGTAAGTCCTTGGAGCAACCCTAATATCAATTTTCTGATAGTTGTTGTCCAAATTAGAGTCATCTGTTGTGCCAGAGTTGTAGGTTGCAGTATTTGTTACGATGGTGTTGGATGTCACTATCTGAACAACCAAATTTAATACTTTGGATTCTCCATTTTCAAGGTCGCCAACTGTCCAAATTACAGTATTTGGATCATAAGCACCATTTCCATCATCAGAGATATATTTAAAGAAATCTCCGTTTAACCAATCGCCAACAGTGACATTTTCTGCAGTATCTGGCCCGTTGTTTATAACGGTTATTCTGTAGGTAACTTTATCCCCGTAGCCCACAGAGTTACTGGAAGCATTTATCCTTATTTCAATATCTGCAATTGGAGTAGGTACATCTAAACTAGATGTGGTATTAACAAGGCCAGTACTTTCAACACCGGGTAGTATCGTGTTAGAATCCAGATCAGATGGAGGAATATTGATTGGAATATCTGTTGCCTGGGAGTACAACTGGTTAATATTCATGCAATCTATTCCTGTACTGTAAATGTAATCCATAACTGCCTTAAAATCTGCATCAGTATAAACATAGCTGTCAGAACTAATAGGAGATATGTTATGGAAGAGAAGAATGATTGTTGAACCTGACTGTACTGCATTATTAACGTAACCCTTAACAGTGGACACGGATGTTGTATTTAAGATGGTGTATGCAGGGAGTTTATATAAATCCACTCCATTCAAAGAGTATATCATGGCTCCGTTGGTTGATCTTCCAGTTAAAACTCCTAAACTTTTCATTATATCCAATACATCATCGTTGTAATAGCCACCAGGGTAAGCCAAATTCAAAGCACCTTCTGGTAGACCCATACTTGTTAAAAAATTAATTCCATTGGAAATTTCAGATCTGATCTCATCGTCTGATAATTGAATCAGATCTTTATGATGGTAACCATGGTTACCAATTACCCATCCTGCTTCAACCATTTCTTTAAGTTCATCAACGGTTAAAACTCCAACTGTACCTATATTAAATCCATTGACATAGTCTGTTCCTGTAATTCCCAAACTTTGCATGTACTTAAATGCTGTGCTGTACTGTTCTTGGTTCCCATCGTCAAACACAATTAAACATTTTGGTCTGACATTATCAGCGCAGTATGGGTTGTAAGTATCTTGAGACAGTAGATACACTGTACTTCTAGGTGAATTTGACTTGGTGATCTTGGAATAGACTGCTAGTAACCAGCTTCCATTGGATTGGATGGTGGTAGTCCATAACCCAGATTTGAAATCAAATGAATTATCGCCCAAGTTCCATGTGTTACCATTGTCCCTGCTCACTGCATATATTCCATTGGTTGAAAGACCGTAGGTATCAATTCTAAATACTGCTTTTGAATTGTTTGGTCCCTGGTTTACGGCGTGTGTTACACTGTAAACCCAACTTTTGTATGTGGCTGTTTTTATTGGAGATCCATTTAAACTCTTTCTGAATTCTCCATTTAACCTTATTATAGCTGCATCGGGAACTTGAAGTGTTTTAGATGAAGATGGATAAATTGTTGGTTCTTGGGTATCTTGATAAATTTCAGTTACATCATTTCTTATTGTTCCTGTACCATTCACGTATCCGAGTATGGCTATCTGATAGCTGGATCCGTTGGGTATGGAGTAAGTTCCTGTTCCAGTTTTCACATCAAATTTAGTGTCTTTCTTCCAACCAGTGCCATCATTAATCCTGACCCATCCTTTCCATCCTATCTGAGCATTGTAAAAAACAAAACCTGTACCCTGATCATGAATTGTTATATTTGAATCATCTGGACCATTATTTTTGATTATAATGTTGGTCCATACCCATTCACAGTAGTTGGCATTGTTTACTATCTTTCCAGGGTTGGGATATCCATCGCTTCCTGCACTTCTAAATTGATTTTCCAGATTAAAATTTGAGGAAGATGTATCCTCTGATCTTAGTTGTGGTTGAGAATTTGATACGTTGTGCCCAGCCATATATTTAGATGTGTTTCCAGGTGTTGCTGCAGTAGAGCTCCCAATTGATAAAGCTACAATCATTATAAATACTAGGATTAGCATTCCTAGGTAGCAATTTTCAATCTTTGCCCTTGAATTCTGTGAGATTTTAATACACACCCCTAATAACAAAATTAATTATTACCTGTATTAAAGAAGATTATTTATATACTTTTAAGTCCAAAAAAATGGGATTTCACCTAGGGATCTGATTTTCACCTAGGATATGGTTTGTTAAGCTTATTTTGAATTGTATCCCTCTGTGAGTGGAAGTTTAGTGGGAGTATAACGTTCTTTTTGTTTACTGTATTCGATTCCAAATAGATCATCATATCTTGATACTATTTTTTCCCATGAATATTCCTGTTTTACCCTAGAAAATGCTAATGTTTTCAGTATCTGATAATTCTGTGGAAAATCATCAGCATCATTCATTTTTGTTTTAAGTTCATCTGAATCATTGAAGTAGAGTGCTGAATCTTGACATACCTCTTCATTGAACTGATTTTTGTGTGCAAATATGATATTTTTAAAGACCATAGCTTCTATGAGTGATGGGTTTGTACCTCCTACAGAATGACCGTGGAGGTAGCAGAAACTGTTTTGTCTTAACATGTTCAAGCCCATTTGATTGTAAATTCCTCCTGTGAAGACTATGTTTTTATCTTCATCCATTCCATCCATCATATCCTTCACAGTATTTTCATAATCAGAGTTCAGAAAGTTTCCAACAATTACCAGTGGTTTTTTGGTTTTGCTCTTTAGGTAACCATCCACTATTGTATGAATGTTATTTTCTGGCTCTAATCTTGCAACTAACAGCCAGTAATTGGAATCTTCTATTATGCCTTTCAAAGATTCTGGCAGATACTCTTCGTTCCAATTTATTTTAGGAGTTTCAGATACACCGTATGCAATGAACTCGGTATTTTTCCCATATTTATCATCGTAGTACTTTTTTATTCCCATTGAATCTGCAATGATTTTATCTGCCCAGAATACACCTAATCTTTCTTGTATTTTAAGCATAAATTTTATAATTCCATTAAATTTATTTCTTTTCCATTCAAATCCATCAGGATTTAGGTAAAGCTTTTTTCCGAATAGTTTTGGAATAAAAAAGAATATAGGTGCACTGTATCCCAGCATGTAAACCTGATCTGTTTTTAAACTCGCGTAAAGTAACGAGTATGCATCGTACAATATTTCATAGAACATTCCCAGAAGGTTTGATTTAGGATGTTTGATTGGGAAGTAGAATAAATTTACACCCTCAAATTTTTTTGGTGGATTAACATTTCCAGAATGTTCACAACTCACATAAACTTCGTAGTCCTTTTTTGCAAGTTTTGGGCTTATATGTTCTGTAAAACATTCAAATCCCCCATAATTATTAGGTATCCCACGACTTCCAATAATTGCTATAGAATTTTTCTTTTTTTGTGAAAATCTCATACTGGTAAACCTTCTTCTTTAAAAATTTTTCCCTGTCATAAAAATCCAATTTTTGTGATTTTTCATGATTTTGAACTCTTCAAAAATTCACTAATTCGACAACTATATTTTGGTTTTAACCATTAATAAGGTTATTTATTTAAGTGAAATAGAATGTAATAAGCTGATTAAATGGAACTATATCCCAAAATATTGGTGATTAATCAAAGAAATATAAAACATCAATAGTTACAAAATACATTCGTAAATATAATGGCTAATTAACCTTTAAACAAACATTATCTAATAAACAATAATTATAAAATAAAATAAAACTTATTTAACTCATTAAACACATTTTAACTATCATATTCAATTTTATTACCTAATCCAATCAAATTATATCATTTAACAAAATTCTTGAAAAAATAAGCCCAACACATACGTGAAATAAATCACAAACAACACAAAATCAATGAATTTTTTGTGAAAAAAAATCAGCCCAACACATACGTGAAAAATATCACAAACTATGCCAAATCAATGAATTTTTTGTGAAAAATATTTTCAATTTTCACAGATATCACAAAGATATGAACATAATTTTAAATATTTATTGTATTAGAACATTATTTTCAACAATTGCAAACATATCCCTGATTAAAATATCAATTCATTGTTTCAATAATTCAAAATTACTAGCTTTAAAAGTGTTAAATTGAATCAATAATTGTAAAAAAATATTAACGATGCAGTGGGAAATAGAACTATGGATAAAGTTTTAAATGAAAAGTCAAACTATCCAAATGTTGCATTTATAGTGCTGAACTGGAATGGATGGAAAGACACCCTAGAATGTTTGAAGTCCATTAATGATCTAAATTATCCTAATTATCATTTAGTTTTAGTAGACAATGCTTCACAGGATGATTCCATATCTCGGATCAGGAATTACTGTAAGGGTACAGCACCTGATGAGAAATTCAACAGGGAACACGAAAAAAAATTGGAAAAAAATGGGAAAAGAAATGTTCTTGAAATTGATTTTAATAACTTAAATACCATCAAGATAGACCCCCGTAACTATCTCAACTCCAACAAGCTCGAAAATTTGATCATGATAAAAAATGATGAGAACTATGGTTTCACTGGGGGTAACAATATTGCCCTTAACTTCGCCCGTAAGAAATTAAAACCAGCTTTTTATCTACTTTTAAACAATGACACAGTTGTTGAACCAGAATTTCTTAAGAACATGGTAGATTCATTTTACAAATACGAAAATGTAGGATTTGTAGGTCCAAAAATTTACTACCACAATCCAGATGAGGTTTCAAATCTCCTGAGCTTTGTTGGTGGAACCATCAACTTGAATACATCTGAGCCCAATCCAATCGGAACGGATGAAAACGATAATGGACAGTACGACCATAATGGGGTTGTTGATTATGTCGAAGGTTCATGTATGCTTGTAAGTTACGAGCTTGGTGAAGCTGTGGGCTTTTTTAATCAGGACTATTTTACTTACTGGGAAGAGATAGACTGGTGTATTAGGGGTAAAAAAGCCGGGTTCAAAACAATTTACACATATAAGGCTAAAATATGGCATAAATGCTACGGATCTGATGTTGGTGCACTGAGCATTTACTACATGATAAGGAACAGGTTCCTTTTTATGAAACAGAATGAATCTATTTTACAACGATTTACCAGCATTTTATACTATTTCTGCTATTTCTTCTGGAAAATCCTGTTCTCATTAGTATTTATACAGAGGGATAAAACTAAGTTAAGATCATTTCTAAAGGGTACTTGTGATGGAATTAAAAACATTAGGGGAAAAAATAACCCTAAAACCCCATAAAATTGATTAATTAACTATTTCTGTCATAATTTTAATTCAACAGTTTAAGTATGACTAAATACCTGAAAATGAAAAAAATGAATAATTTTAATGAAATCTGTTTTTTTTTAGATGAATATTTCTGATCCTCCATTATTGTAGATGGAAGTTCCCACAGATGTTAGGTTGGATATGCTGTAGTACTGTAATGTTGTTGAGCCTGCCTGTGGAATTCCAAATTCTCCAGTTAACAGATTATATGATCCTAAAAACATGTAAGATCCAGTGTTTGGGAAATAAAATGTTGATTTAGCTTTTTCATATGGGATGAATCCATTTAACAGTAAAAATCTGTATGAATCTGCGTGGACCTCATCATTCGTCCTGTATTTCGTGATCCATTGGGCACCTGTTACTTCAAGGTTGTTAAATTTAGGACCATCCATTGATGAGTGCAGAACCATCGAAGATGGTTTATCATGCAGCAATTCATAGACAACTCCACTGTTAAACATTAATGAAATTGCTAAAAACAGTGCCATTAACTTGAAAGAGTTTTTCATGACAGATTTTGGGTTCCATCGGTATTTTAACAATTTGTTCACAAAATCTGAAAGTCTGAGCCATCCAACAACAAAGAAGACCGATAGGAATATTAGGGCTATTTGATAAAACCTCTCAGGATTTAGAGCTCCTGCAAGGAAAGGCACCACAAGCACCAGTATCAAGAGTACAAAACTCATCACAGTAAATAATGCGTAGTTTTCATTGAATTTCATCTTTGTACGCCTGTAAAGTAGGGCTAAAATTCCCACAGCGATCAGGGCTTCAATTAACAAATGCAGCACAAGAGCTATGCTTCTTAAAAAGGTTTTTTCACTGGTTACTATACCAACAGCCATTAATGCATTTGGGTTGAACAGGAACAGATAACTGAGGGTGATTAAATTGTTAATAGTTGTTAATGTAAGATTAAAAAGTACGGAACTTGAAACAAACAGGTAGTACAAGATGGTTATACTAAATAGAAGTAGTATCTGCAGTTTGTATCTCATTTTAGGTTTTTCAGCTGAATCTGCAGACTCAAAGAAGAAACTGATAAATGGCCATTTTCCAAGTCTTGGATATTTAACCGTTAAATTTCGGTTTCTAAGTAAAATTATAAGATACGAACTTATCACCAGGAATATGTAGATGTAATCCATAGAGTAGTGCGAAACCAGTAGTGCTGGAATAAACACCACAGTCAGTACCAGAATATTTCTATCTGAAATATCACTTTCCAGCATAAGCATGATCATGAGAATAAAGAATAATTCCCCTATCTCCTGTCTTGCAAGGTAGGGCATTTCTAAAAAGAACATGAAAATGGATATGAATAAAAAACATGCAAAAAATGCAATTTTATTGGTGGTTTGCCTCTGAAATATTGAATACAATCCAAGGGGTACAAACACAAAGATCAACGGATAAATAACTTTGTATATGGCAACAACAGACATTCCTGACAGTTTAGAAAATATTGGAACGATGATAACCAGACTTAGCATGGCATTTAACAGATCAGGTATTGAAGAGTTCCAGTAAGAGGTGTTGGTCACAAGGTTGGTGAAGTAAAATTCAAGGTTAATGTCCCAGCCTGTGATGTAGTTGGAGATGAGTGATGTGGAAAGAACCAGTGTAAGGGCCATTGAAAAGATTGCCAAAGGATATAATTTTTTAGGCAAGAATTTGTTGTATGCAACTAGAAATGGGACAAAAGCAATTAAAAAGAACATTATAATAAGTAATACATTGTTTTGATACGTATTTATTAGATATGTTCCAAATATGGCTATGAATGGTAGTAAAAGAAACGTTAATATTGGGATTGATAATCCGGTTATATCCAAAATTTCTGGATGGTCAAATTTCCCATCTCTCCTGAAGCTCATGTAACATAAAAGGCCTGTGAAGGCTGTGAAGGTTATGAGCAAAGGATCTGTGGATATTGGGAGGGTAATCCCTAAAAATGGATAAACTAAATCCACCAACATTCCAAAGAACATTATGGATGCTGTACCAAGCCCCAAACTATACAGTAAGTTTCGAATGGAATCCAGTTCATGAATTCTTAAAATTCTAAGGATAAGCATTCCATTCAGGAAGAATAAAGCGATGAATGCTGATATTCCCCTTACAAATGGTATGTTTATGTTGAAAGACTCTAAAATTATTGTGGTCCATAATAATGCTTGAAAAAGGATAACTGTGGTAAGTAAGTACTTAATATTCCAATCATTAATTTTGAAGGGATTTAAAAATTTCATGATCTAACCTTTTTTTAAAAAATTTCTTTGTATATTTTTAGATGTTCTTTAGCAATTCTTGTGGGATCCAATACATTATCCGCATATCTCTTCGAATTTATAGACATTTCCTTTACTTTATTTGGATTTACAAGCATATATTCTATTGCATCAGACCAGCTTTCCACACCATCATCACACATAAGCCCCATATTCGGTTTAATATAATCTGCAAAGCCCTGATTTTCTGAGCATATAACTGGTTTTCCAGATGCCAGAGCCTTGGTTAAAACCCCACTTGTAGATTGATTTATAAGGGTGTTAAGACCTATATATTTTCGAAACTTGAATAGGGGCTGTTTTAAAAGCCATGGGCTCGTCAACCGTGGTACCAAAACCATCTCTGCATTATCAATATTGTTGATAAATTCTTCAGATGAAACAAAACCTAAAAATTCAACTTTATCTTCGAGCCCATTCTCATGTACAAGCTGGTTTAAGTAAGCACCATAATTTGGATCAATAATCGCACCCATAAATACGAGTTTAAAATCAATATCAATAGATGCTACTGCCTTAATTAGAATATCCTGCCCTTTATATGGTGATATGTACCCTGGTGCAAGAACTGTTTTAATTCCTGTACTATCCTTTTTAATGATATTCTTACCAGGTATACGGTATGCAGGGTGAAGTACGCGTTTAAATTTCATTTTATCAAGTTTGTATCTGGATTTGTACTCATCAATTGCAGCGCTGTTGTGGAAAAGTAGCATGTTGCTCACTCTTTGAAATCCTTTGTCAACAAGATTGTGTGGAAAACTTAACGAAGATTTAAAGGAGTTTAAAGCAAAATATATGCATTTAGAGCAGGTATACTGGAATAAATCGAAATTTCTTGCATCATGGACAGTTGTTATAATATTGGAATTTTTATGTAGATCTTCCCTGTTATCATAAAGGATATGTAGTTGAAATTCATGGAGTGGTGAATTTGCAAGCTGAAAATGGGTTACATCATACTCGTTTACTGAATAATCCTCAGGTCTTACATGATTCATATTTTCCTGGCTTTTAAGATAACTGTTGGATGAATTTTCAGGGGATATTATATCTATATCCTGTCCTAGTTTGATGAGTTCTATTGCCAGGGTTTCTGAATAGTTACTGATGCCTGTTCTTGGATCCATTGGTGCGACAATTGCTATCCTCATGCTTTAACCCCATAAATACTTTTATAATGCTTGTTTTGACCCTTATCTTTAGATCCACTTAAATTTTGAATACCTCGAAGTTCTGGTTCTGGTACATTAACTGTGAACTTTCAGGTAAAAGCGAAGTGATGTTGTAGTGGTTGTTGTAAAATATGAATGTTCCCTGGCTTATGATCTTTTCTGTGGTGTTTGTTGTGTAGTTGAGTCTTTTATCAAATACATAGTACCCAACCTCTTTCTGTTTTAGTTCATCTGAATTAAAACCCCATTCAATAACATGTTCTGATGATTGGACTCCTGCTATTGGCTGGTTAGTTTCAGACTGGATGAAAATGTTAGTTGCGTAGTTGTTAGATACCACTGCGGATTTGTTATCACCGTTTTGTTTAAACCAGTTGGCCAGTTCCACTTCAGAATTGGATGGAGGAGTTATCTGAGGAATTATAAGATTGGTCTGATTGTATGGTTGGGCATTGTACTTTGGAAGCAGGTTCAGCTGAGGATCAGATACTGTTGTGACTGCAAAGAGTGTTGAAATAACAAAAACTGCTACTAAAAACAGAGATCGTACTTTAATATTGGGAAATTCAGTTTTTTTGTAGTCCAAATAGAGGTAGCTTAATCCCAGACCTCCAAGTATGGATAATGGTATGAGCAGGTGGACCAGGACCCTGATGGTGTAAACATTCACACCGAACCAGTAGGATTTGCTCATTAAAAATACTACGACGATCCATACTAATATGAAAACATCACGGGTTTCACGTCTTTTAACTGCCACCACTGCACCTGCAATTGCAAATATCAGCACAATTCCGAGGTAAACAAGGTATTTACCATCACTTATGGGATCACTGATTGGTAGGGATGATGAGTATCCTGTTACGGCTGTTAATCCATAGGCAAATATCTTGGTAACGTAACCCGGTGCCACCATCAAGGCAACTGCCGAAGTTATTAATCCAAGGATTATTGGAAGTGATAAAAACAGTGGGTATGAGTAAAGATAATATTTTTCTCTTTTAACTAGTCCAGCAACCACTGTTATTGCTGTAACAGTTAAGAACAGTATTAAAGTAGTTGCCTGATGAGTGATTATCACCAGAAGAAACATGAAACTTGATAAGATGGCGTATAGGTATTTCCGGGATACCACTGATCTGTAGTAGAAGTAGATTGCAAGGGGTACGAATATTATTGCAAGTGTTTCAGGGAGTGGTGATACCAATCTGCTGAACAGATAACTTGAAATTATTAAGAATCCAGCGGATATTCCTGCGATGTCTCCATAGAATTTTTTTGCCACGTATGAAACCGATAATACTGCAAGGAATGCTATAACAGGTTGTAATGCTCTGGCTATTGTGAAGTAGTCTGCTTTAAATACAACTGCCAGCATCATCAGGATCAGGCTAAAAAGTGGAGGATACGCTATTGGAGTTCCAGCAGGAGGATTGGTGGTTGGATCAATTAATGTAAGTCCATAATGGCTATAAACCTGGGCTATGTGTATATGCGTGTATATATCTAGTGTTAGCGGCCATATATTAGCAATCGTTGGAATGAGAGCTATGAAAAAAGCAATTATTCCGGGAATAATCCACAACCAATTCATGATTCTTTTTGTTTCAAACATTTAATAAAATCCCCAAAAAATTATTATCATTATTTAGAAATTTTCCCGGTTTTTTTGTTGAGTATATCCTTGTAGAGCTGTTCATAATCTTTAGAAACCTGGTTCCATGTTCTGATCTTTTCTGATAGTGGTCCAACACCCAGATCTTCAGAATGTACCTTCAGCACCATGTCTGCAACTTCTTCTGCTACCGGAGGATAACTTACTGTATAACACCCTATTTCAGTAGAAAATTCTTTCAGTGCAGTTCTATCTGTTATTATACACTGTGTTCCGAGGGCCAGTGCTTCAGCAACTGCTATTCCATAAGCTTCAGATCTAGATAGTAGCATGTAGATATCAGATTTACGTATCTCTTGAATCAGTTCTTCTCTTGATAAAAAGGATTTCCAGATAATATGATCGGATATTTCAAGATCTTTGGCCATCTTCACGAGTTTCTGTTTTTCAGGTCCCTCTCCAACCAATGTTAAAACAACATCATTTTCCCCTTTTTCATGAATCAAACAGTTCAAAGCCTTTAAAATATAATCAACACCCTTCCTAGGTATCATGTGGCCCGTGTAAAGGAGTTTTATGGTTTCATTTGAACTTGGTTCATGTTTGATATCAATTATATCAACTCCATGTGGAATAAGTACTATTTTGTCTTTGTCGACTCCAATATTCTGAATATTGGTCGATTCAAAATTAGAACACGATGTTATGCTTGATGATTTACTGAAAACTGTTCTAGCAACAAGGTTGTAAATATTCCAGAGATATTTTCCTGCAAATCTGCCGCGAATCACATCAAAGTGTGGTGAGAAAACTATTGGAACATCAGGATCTATGCGTTTTATTGTGTGAATAGTTTCAATTGGCATTAAATGATGATATCCATGCACATGAACAATGTCTGGTTTTAATTCCTTGAAATGATCGTTGAGGTATCTGAACACTTGCAGATTAAGACCATAGAAGTATTTTGTGTTGTTAAGTAGTGATGAAATCCTGATTATCTTGAAGCCATTACAGTTTTCTTCGCTCTGCATATGTAAAGGGTTTGGTTGGAGAACAGTGACTTCATTGTTTTTGGAGAGATTTTGGGCAAGCTCATAAACTGTTTTACTTATACCTCCAGGGGAGGTTGTTTCAAGATAGTTGACGAGGAGAATTCTCATAGTTTCACTTTTGAATCTGTATAATATGGTTTAAAGAATATGTGTCCATAACTTATTTGGTATTCAATGGACAGATAACAATTTCATTTCAAAATATTCTGACTAAAGTATTTATTGTAAACTATGATTAATAAATCTAAATTATTTATTGTAAACCATGATTTATAAATATTCTTTCACATTTTAATGTAGTCTACATCATTCTAATTCAAGTAAAAAACTATTTATTTAAGAGTGTATAATTAAACTATATAAAAATACAACATTCACCAATTGAATGGTTAAATAACATGAAATTGATGATTAATACCCGGATTAACTGTTAATACGATAATGTCAGACAGTTTTGTTAGTAATTTTTTAATTGTTGCAACATCAATGAAACCTGTTTAAAGGATTGTTAGTATAATTATAATTTTAATATAAAAAAGGTATATTTCCAATAATTTTTACCTCACAGGCCATACCATGAATACAGTTCAAAAGATCAGTAAAAATGTGGGTTTAGTCTTTATTTCGCAAATTTTGACTTATGTTCTAGCATTTTTCACAGTTATTTACACAGCAAGATATCTTGGAGCTGGGGGTTTTGGAATATTATCCCTTGCACTGTCAATTGGTGCTATTTTTGGAGTATTTGTGGACATGGGTTTGAGCACCCTTATTGTGAGAGAGCTTGCCCGTGATAAAGCATTATCTGGTAAATATATTATAAACAGCTTCTTGATGAAGATATTACTTGCTGTAGTAACCTTTGTACTTGTTTTTTTAACTGTCAAGATAATAGGGTACGATCCCCTTGAAAGCCTAATAATATATTTAATAACAATTTCAGTAATTATAAGCTCATTTTACGGGTTATTAAATGCAATTTTCCAGGCTGAGGAGAAAATGGAATATCTTTCCCTTGCCAACATTATTAACAGTGTTGTACTTCTTGTAGGCACCATTTTAGGAATTTATCTTGGATTGAATATAGTTTACTTTGCCTGGGTGTATGTTTTAACAAGCATAGCAGTTTTAATATACTGCTTGTTTGTGTATATGAAAAAATTTTCTAGTGTTGATCTTGATGTTGATCTCAGTTTTTGGAAGCCCACCCTTAAAGAAGCCTGGTCCTTTGGAATTATATTTTTAAGTGGTATGCTCTACACCTATGTTGATTCTATTATGCTGTCCATTCTTAAGGGAGCGGAAGCTGTAGGATGGTACAGTGCCGCTTACAGATTGATGTACATTGCGCTGTTACTTCCCAATGCAATTAACATCGCTATTTATCCTGTTATGTCCAGACTTTTCAATGATTCTTCAAGTGAATCTTTGAAAATTTTGTATGAAAGATATTTCAAGTACATGCTCATTGCAGGTTTTCCACTGGGACTGGGAACTTCAATTCTTGCAAAACAAATCATACTACTACTCTATGGAACCGGTTATGAAGAGTCAGTAGCTGCACTTCAAATTCTGGTCTGGACAGTTGTATTCACTTTTGCAGGTGCTTCATTTACTCAACTTCTGCAATCCATAAACAAACAAATGATCATCACTAAAATTTCTTTATTCTGTTTGTTAATTAATGTTGTGCTTAATCTGATACTGATACCACCTTACAGCTATGTTGGAGCAAGTGTAGCCACATTAATTACTGAGATTGTGCTGGTGAGTTACATAATATTCATATCCTACAAATTGGGCTATGGAATTTCATACAGTGCAGTTATGAAGGATCTGTCAAGAATTCTTGTGGCAACCCTTGTTATGGGGCTGTTTTTGTGGTACTTCATATATTTAAACCTTTTTATACTGGTGATCGCGGGTATAATCATATATTTCGTGGTTCTGTATTTGGTCAGAGGTATTGATGATGTGGATATGGATGTAATTAGGAAATTAAGGATTTAGTAGGATTATATATAAATTAAAAAAAATATAAAAAATAGTAAAAAATTAAAGGGTTGTATTATACATGTCGTACTTGTTATATTTAGAACTTTTAATAGTGTTCATAGCAGTTGTGTTGGTCATTACCAAAGATCAGCTCCAGCTTAAAAAAACCATTTTTCCAGCTTACCTGATCTTTTTTATATTCACTTTCTTGTGTTACATGTCAACTTTCTTCGGGCTTAAAATTCCTATCACAGAAATAATCGGATCACTCTGGATATACACTGCATTTTCCCTGGTTATAATCCATTCCTCCATACGCTTGGGAAACAAGAAGACACTGATTTTTTATGTGTTAGCATTCCTATTTGGAACAATACCCGAACTCATAGGAGTTAAGTATGGTTGGATATTTGGACATTATTACTACAACCCTGCATTATCACCATTTATTCTTGGATTAGTTCCTTTAACAACAGCAATATCATGGGCAGTTGTTATTTACATGTCTTACATATTCACAGATATTATTATTAAATTCGGGTTTAAAAAACCCACTTTCAAATCAGATGGGACTATTTATGCCCTAATTGTCATATTTGGTCTATCTCTAATAAGCGGTTTTGTTGCTGTGAATCTGGACATGCTGATTGATCCTGTGGTTGTTGCAACTGACGGGTGGTTCTGGATAGTTGGAGGACCCTACTATGGAATACCCATGGGTAACTTTATGGGATGGTTTTTGATTGCATTCCTTGCGAACTTGAGCTTCAGATTTATTGAAGCACGAAAGGATGTTACAAATGAGAGGTCAATAGAATCTCCTTTGATGGATGCAAGCATCATAGCCATTTACCTCATGTTTTTCTTGATATATGGATATTCTGCCATCTTGCTTTCCCATACTGAATATTTGCTTATTGGAACCACTACTATGATGCCGTTTATTGTGATCACTGCTCTATTTACATTTATACGATATACAAAGGTGAATGACAATGGTTAACTTTAACCCATTTTTACAGGCATACAGAACATCGAGATCGTTGAAGTATGGTGGTTACTTCATAACCATGATTCCTTTCTTTGCAATCTTGATCTACAATGGTTTTATTAATTCTCCATGGGATCTCATCTACATACTTCCCCTGGTTCCTGCCTTTGCAGGAGGTTTCATGTGTAATGCAATTGGAGATGCAGATAAGGATCCCAAATCCAAAAATCCTGTTACACAGGGAGCAGTTTCAAAGAAGTTTTTAAGTGTATGTATTGGACTTCTGTACCTTTTATCAATCGAGTTTTTACTGTTAATATACACATCCAAAGCTTCTTTGGTATTTTTAATCATGATCCTGGTACTTGCTCTTGTCTACAGTAATACGAAGTGGAGGTTTAAGGAGAGTATTCTGGGACCTGTTGTTGCATCTGTTGGATTCTTTGTTCTTCCATCTGTAGTTTTATTGAGTGAGTTCAACTACTTCAGTCTGGGAACAATGACCCTTTTGTTAAGTTTATTCCTAATCTACTTTGCACATGAAATTAAACACACCATCATAGAGTACGATCTGGATCTTTCCTTTGATTGCAAAACATTTGCTGTTAGAACCGGTAAAACCACAGCCAACATCGTGGAATATGTATCTCTTTTAATCGGATTCCTATTCTTCCTCTTAAGCATCTACTATTTACTGCCTAATTCTTATATGATTCCAGCATATGGACTTCCAATATTCTATGTGATCATGGTTTTCGTTGTATTTTTCGCCCTGAGCATGTTCTTTACAGTTTATTATGGTTTTAAAACCAATTTTGATCAGAAAGATGACCTTATCTACAATATGCTTCCCTACATAGCTGGCAGAACCTGCTACATAACCATAGCTTTGTTCCTTTTAAATTTGCCCGTACTCGTTATCTTGTTTGTGATATGGATCTTGTTCACGGACAAGTACCTCTAAATCCATGTTATAAATCATTAAATCTTTTGGAGTAAATATAAACATGATTACAGTTATTTGCGTATATAACAATCTGGAAATTCTTGAAGACAAACTTTTAAACAGTTTAAAGTATCAGAATACTGAATATGAACTGATACTCGTTGACAACAGTTCTGGAAGATATACGTCAGCAGCAGAAGCATTGAACTATGGGGCTTTAAAGGCAACTAAGGACCTTCTCATGTTCGTGCATCAGGATGTTGACCTGAACTACGAAAACTGCCTCAGGGATATTGAAGCAATGGTTGAAGATCTTGATGATCTGGGTGTTGCTGGTGTGGCTGGATACTTTGAAACCCATGGTAAACATATTATGTACAGTAATATTAAGGATGGAAATCCCCCCACGGATGTTGGTTTGAATCTAGATCATCCAATTGAGGTTCAAACAGTTGATGAATGTTTATTCATTGTTTCAAGATCCCTGTTTAATGAACTGGAATTTGATGAAACCACATGTCCAGACTGGCATTTATACAGTACAGAATATTGTTTAGATGTTAAAAAACTTGGAAAATCTGTTTATATACTTCCAATTAAAATTTATCATGCATCTAGGACTGAATCATTTTCTAATAGTTACTACACTACTTTGAAAAATATTGTGAAGAAACACGGGAGTGAATACAGAACAATCAATACTAGCTGCGGTATCTGGAAGACGGGATCTGTTGGACTTACTTTAAACATCATGGAAGACCGAGTTCTAAGATTTATGAATCTTCGCTGATATGGCCTCCTAGTTTTTAAAAAATTCTATTCTTACGCTTTCAATTTTAATTGATATTAACCAGCACTTATTTCAGATTTTAACTCATTTAACACAGGCTTATAGTTTATCATATCGATTTAAACAACATACCATGATTAATAGCTGGCTTTAAAGATTCCCAATGATTCCTGTGTGATAAAAATCACAAAACATGGAAAAAATAATATATAAAGGTGAGTATACAAACCAATTTACATGAATATGTAGGTTTGGTGGGGTATGTTGCTAAAAAAACTGATCAATTACATGTTTTTGATATGTCTGTTATTAATTTCTATCCAATCAATTAGTGCTGCAAACATCACTGTTCATCCAGGGGATAGCATCCAAAGTGCTGTTAATGGAGCATCTGATGGAGATAGTATCACTGTTTATGATAGCAATAACAGTCCATACACCTATAAAGAAAGTATATCCTTAAACAAAAAGATAACACTTAAAGCCTCCGGTAACGTGACTATTGAGGCTAAAAATTCTAGTTCTGCTGTTTTTACTGTTAATTCTGCTGCTTCGGGTTCTTCCATTCAGAACTTTATCATGTCCAAAAGCAGTTACTGCATAATGATTAATAATGCAAACAGCTGCATAATAGCTAATAATGTCATAAACAGTGCATCACTAGTTGGAATTCAATTTTATGGGAATGTTTACAACTCCAGAGTAATAAATAACACCATAAATGGAGTTGATTCAAGTGTTGGAAATGGGATAAGTTTTGAATATGGTACAGTTACTAACAACACCATCAGTGGAAACAGTATCAATAATTTCTTAAATGGTATCATATTCAACAATAACAGTGAAAACAACACAGTATCAAACAACAGGGTGAGCTGCACAGGTTATAATGGCGCTGGAATTTACACCACAGACAATGCAAGAGGCATGATAATAACAGGAAACACAGTAACAGGGGCCGAAGATGGAATAGCAGTACAACAAATAGGAACAAACACACCAACCAACTTCAACATAAGCGGAAACATTCTTACAGGGAACAAAAACGGTTTCTGGATCTGTTTGTGTAACAGTACCATAGCCAACAACAATGCATCAGGAAACCTTGTAAGTGGACTTGACATAACTGGCAGGTACAATCAAATACTGAACAACACAGCTACAAACAATGGCAACTGTGGAATAACCCTTGGAAAGTATGGTGATGCAGATTACAACACCGTTGATGGTAACAAACTGAGTTACAATCAGGCAGGAATTAACTCAGCAAGTAATTACTCTAATATCACAGGAAACTCACTCACAAATAATGGAAACTACGGAGCAATTGTAACTGCCACCCATGTGAAATTGGCTCAGAACATAGTTTCCTACAATAATGATGGTGGGATTTTACTTATTGGTACTTAAAACACTGTAAATTCGAACAGTTTGAATAACAACCCATTAGGTATTGTTTTACAGAGTTCCGGAACTGCAGACTATAATTGGGTTACCAACAATATCCTGAATTATAATAAAAACGGTATAAACAGTGGAAGTCCCTATTCTTACTTCATAAATAATACAATTAACAACTGTTTGGAAAACGGCCTTGTTAACACAGCAAATAACGTGAATATTATTGGAAATAATCTGGTAAATAATAATGGTACAGGTATTTTAAGCATAGGTACTTACAACCTGATTAAAGACAACATACTCTCAAATAACTGTGTTGGAATATGTCTTCAAAAATCTACAAACGGAGATTACAACTCAGTAACTGGAAACAGCGTTAACAACAATGGTAATGGAATAAACAGCAACAGTCCATGTACTGAGTTAAATTACAACACTGTTTACAACAACGTTGAGAATGGAATTGTTAACACCGCTAGTAACGTTAATATTAAAGGGAACACAGTCATGAACAATGGTGGTACAGGTATTTTATGTGCAGGTAGTTATATCAACATTTTTAACAATTATCTTACTGGCAACAACCTTGGAATATATTTACAGGGCTTTGGATCCGGTGATTACAATCTTTTGACCAATAATACTGCCAACTACAACATCAACGGAATAAACAGTGGGTCAAACACTACTAATTTTTATAACAACACCATGAACTACAACAATCAAACTGGTCTCACAATTACTGGTTCCAACTGTTATGTGGTTGGAAATTCAATGTGTCATAATAAAGAAGCAGGGTTGACAATCACAGGTACAGGTAATTTTGTGATAACGAACAGATTGGAGCAGAACCTTTACGATGCATCCTTCAGTAATTACAATGCTGCAGTTTTCTGCTTCAACAGCGTGGTTGGAAATACCTATCAACTTTATAGTCCAGATACATCAGGAACCCTTAATGCCATTGACAACTGGTGGGGATCAAACAGTTCTCCTGTAAGAGTTTATGGTTTGTTCAACGTAAACCCCTGGATCATTTTAAAGCTTGTTCCAAGTTCTAAAACCATAAATGTGGGCGGAGTTTCTAATATCACTGCGGATTTAACATACAACAGTGCTGGTGAAGATACAGACTTGATTTATACCGGTGTTTTTGTTCCAGATGGAATTCTTGTAAATTTCAGCTGCGATTCCCTTGGTTTTTTGAGCAGTTTGATTTTAAACACTGTTAATGGTACTGCAACCACCAGTTTTACAGGGAATACTAATGGGTTTTCCACAGTATCTGCTGTTGTTAATGATCAAAATGTATCAACAACTGTCAATGTTATTAGTGTAACAGTGTTGAACGTGAATTCCACATCAGGACACAAAGGTGATATTGTAAATCTAGTTGCCACCTTTAAGGATGGTAATGGCCAGCCTGTGCCTGTTAAAACCATCAAATTTTTGGTTAATGGTAACGTGGTTGGAACTGGCACAACAAACAACAACGGTGTTACAACTGTTTCATACACCATAACTCAGGATCCTGGTAACTACACAGTTATTGCTCAATTTTTGAGTGATGGGATTTATACAGCCTGTAATGGGACATGTAACTTGCTTGTTTCACCAAATCTTGTTACCAGCAACTTAAATCTCAAGCCAGTTTCTGGATACAAAGATGATGGTGTTAACTTCACTGCAACACTCCGAGATAGTGATGGAAATCCTTTAAATGGAAAGAATGTGGTGTTTTATATTAATGGTGTATCAATTGGATCGGTTTCAACTGATATAAACGGTGTAGCAACTTTGGTTTACATTTTAACCCAGTCAAGTGGTAGTTACACTACAATGGCTATGTTTTTACAAGATGCCAATTACTTGGCATGTAATTCATCAAGTTCACTGCAAGTTAACCTTAAACCAACTTCAATCACCACAAACCCAGTAATTGGCTACAAGGGAGATAAAGTAAACCTAACAGCCACACTCAAAGACAACAACAATAACAACCTATCCGGAAAAACAATAAACTTCTACATAAACGGGACACTTGTGGGAACCGGAACAACCAACACAGATGGTTTGGCAAGTTACAGTTATACTTTAACCCAGACAAGTGGTAACTATATATTTATGGCGGTTTTTGAACAAAATGGGGCTTTTGAAACTTCCAACAGTACAAACTATCTTTTAGTTAATTTGATACCTACACAAATTGCAATTAACACTGTAACAGGTCGTAATGGAGATAATGTAAATTTAACTGCAAGTTTAACTGATACGCACAACAGTTTGGTGCTTGCAGGTAGGCAGATAATTTTCTACATTAATGGTGTCAAGATAGGAAGCGGAATAACTAATTCAAATGGTTTAGCAAGTTTTGGTTATATTATAACACAGAATACTGGAACCTGCATCATAACTGCAGTGTATTCTGGCGATGCATTTTACGCTGCATCTAACAACACAGGCAATCTACAAGTCAACTTAACACCAACTTCAATCACCACAAACCCAGTAATTGGCTACAAGGGAGATAAAATAAACCTAACAGCCACACTCAAAGACAACAACAATAACAACCTATCCGGAAAAACAATAAACTTCTACATAAACGGGACACTTGTGGGAACCGGAACAACCAACACAGATGGAACTGCAAATTACCAGTACAGTTTAACGAAGCCTAATGGTATTTATACAATCATGGCCTGTTACAGTCCGAGTGGTATTCATGCTGGGTCAAATTGTACCAACAGTCTCCAGATTAATTTGATACCTACTGAAATTACTGTAAATCAAATTACGGGTTATACTGGAGATAATGTTAATTTAACTGCTGTTTTAAAGGAAAATAATGGACTAGGCATATCTGGAAAAACAGTGTATTTTTCAATTAATGGGGTTCCAGTGGGATCTGCACTGACGGATGAAAATGGTGTTGCTGTACTTGCAATTAATTTAATTGATTCTGGTGGTTTTAATCTGCCACAGTCTGATAATGATGATTCTTATATTATATTGGCTAATTTTTCGGCCGATGATACTTACTGTTCATCTGTAAATTCCAGTAATTTAATTGTTAAATTGATTCCATCGAGTATCGGTTTTGAGTCTGTAACTGGGAATAATGGAACCAGTTTAAATCTGGTAGCTTTCTTAAAGGACAACAATAACAGAGCCATCTTTGGCAAGACTGTGTGGTTTTATATTGGAGAAAATGCTGTTGGAAATGCCACGACAGATATCAATGGAATAGCAACTCTAGTTTACAAGGTTTCAGAACTATCAAAAAATTACTGTTTGATGGTCAAGTTTCTTGGAGATGATAATTATAATGAAGCTTTAACCACCGAAACTCTTGAGACAACACCTGCAAAAACCATCTTATCCATACTACCTGTATCGAGTTACGGTGGCACTAAAACCAATTTAAAGGCAACACTTCAAGATAACTGTGGTTCAGTTCTTTCAGGGAAACTCATCAGTTTCTTTGTTAATAATAACCTCATTGGAACAGCTGAAACTAACCTTGATGGCATTGCAACCTTAGTTTACGCAATTAACAGTTGTGGTTTGTACAATTTAACCGCCAAGTTCAGTGATAATGTGGGGTATAATGCATCCTCAGATACTGAAAGCTGGCTAGTTAATACGATCCCAACTAAAATAGTGATTAAATCCCTGAAAAGCTACAGGGGAGACAAACTGAAATTAACAGCAACATTAATTAATACTTTTAACAGCACGTCAATTTCAGGCAGGACTGTTTATTTCTATGTAAATGGTAAAATTGTTGGTAGTGGAGTAACCAATAGTTCTGGAATTGCAACTTACACCTACCTGGTAAAGGAAGTTGGAGGGTGTTACACTTTAAGGTCTGAGTATAAACATGATAATTTGTACACCAGTTCCTGTTACAACACGATCCTAACAGTCCTAAAAATTTCTACCAAATCACAGACAAACAGTGCTTCATGTAAAAAGAATTCCAGGGTAAGGTTAACAGCCACCATTACCAACCTGCACACCAACACCAAGCTTGGAAATGCAACTGTAAGGTTCTATGTTTCTGGTAGGTATTTGGGATCAACAACAACCAACAAGTATGGGGTTGCATCATTTTACTATACAACCAAACTTAACAGGGGAACTTACACCATTACCACCAAATACTTGACAAACAGCACTTATAATGGAAGCTCAAGTTTAAACAAGTTGAAAGTCAGCTAAAAAAAACAGTGAAAAATCCAATACCATCATGAAAATTACTTTTAGGTACTTTTATAATTCATTTTCTACTGAATTGGGCTGTTTATTTTTTTTTGTTTTACACCTATGAAACTCGAGTATTTTACCAAAAAAAACTTTGATCATAGAAAATATGTGAAAACCAGCACAAAGTCGGATAAAAATATTATATATAAGTGAATGAACACACCATTTTACTTAAAAATTCGTAATGTTGGTGGAATAATGGATAGAAAAATAGTATTGTGCATGATCATGATTTTCATGTCAATAGTTTGTGTACAATCTGTTTCGGCTACAAACATATCTGTTCATCCAGGGGAAAATATTCAATCTGCAATTGATAAAGCTTCAAATGGAGATACTGTGGTTGTTTATGGTAACAATAAAACAAGCTACACCTACAAAGAGAGCATTTATATCAATAAAAAAATTAACATTAAATCAAACGGTAATGTTGTTATAGAAGCTAAAAATACAAGTTCTGCCGTATTTACCGTGAACTCTGGTGGCTCAGGATCTTCAATTCAGAATTTCAACCTGACTAAAACCAACTACTGTATTGTGATAAACAATGCCCAAAACTGCCTTATCTCAGGAAATAACATTTTGGGAGCTTCATTAGTAGGTATTCAGTTTTATGGAGATATGTCCAATTCAAAGGTTTTATACAACAAAATAACAGGAACAAATCCAAGTGTAGGTAATGGTATCAGTTTTGAATACGGTTACTGTAGTTACAATAATGTTTCAAGAAACTCCATATCTAATTTTTTAAATGGGATTCTATTCAACGACAAAAGCGAATATAACTCAGTGGAAGGAAACAGTGTGACCTGCACTGGTTTAAACGGGGCTGGAATTTATGCAACAGACAATTCACGTTACATGAGAATTGTTGATAACATTGTTTCAGGAGCCGAAGATGGAATTGCTGTTCAACAGCTTGGAACCTGTACAGCAAATAACTACCTCCTAGAAGGTAATACACTAAAGGGCAATAAAAATGGATTCTGGATACGTTTAGATAACAGTACCATTTCAAAAAACACTGCAAACTCTAACTCTGTGAGTGGAATAGATATAACTGGTAAATACAATAATCTTCTAGATAACACTGCTTCTTATAATGGTAACTGTGGAATTACCCTTACAGGAATTTGTGATAATGATTACAATGTTGTTTATAGAAATGTACTCACTCACAACCAGGCAGGTTTAAACAGTGCAAGTCAACACTCAATTTACTCAAACAACAATGTGGCCTGCAACACTAACAATGGAATGATCATAACTGCAGATCATTCCACCATAACTAGTAACAACATCAATGACAACGGTGGAAGTGGTGTGCTCTGCATAGGATTGTTCAACCTTATAAAATCCAATCTGATCTCCGGAAATAATCTTGGAATTTATCTTCAAAAAGCATCCACATCTGATTACAATACAGTTAGTTACAACAACGTGAACAACAACAAAAACGGTATAAACAGCGCAAGCCCATACACCCAATTTGACCACAACAACATAAACTCAAACATCCAAAATGGACTAACAAACACAGCTGATCATGTTTCAATCTACTCCAATGTGGTTCAAAATAATAAATGTTGTGGAATTTTGTCTATAGGAATCTACAACAGTTTCATATCCAACAGCATATCTGGAAACGACTTGGGAATCTGTTTGCAAAATGCTTCTGATGCAGATAATAACTACATCAAATCCAATTCAATTAATTACAACAACAACGGTATAAACAGTGCATGTTCCTATTCAGTATTCAATTCCAATAATCTAAACTACAACAGTAACACAGGACTCACTATCACAGGATCATGGTGTTCAATAGGTGGAAATTCAATGAGTAATAATAAGGTTGCAGGTCTTACCATAACCGGGGCTTACAACAATGTAACACAGAACATGATCTACAACAACCTTTATGGAGCTTCATTCAGCAGTGCCCTTGCAGCCATCTTTAACTTCAACAGTGTGGTTGGAAACACCTACCAACTTTACCAACCATCCAATGAAGGAACTTTGTTGAATGCACAGCTCAACTGGTGGGGTTCAAATTCTAAACCATCAAAAATTTATGGTGCTTTCAACTATTCAAGATGGTTGATCCTTAAGTTAACCATTATTAAATCCCAAATTGTTGGAACTAGTTCGAGTGTTGTTGCTGATTTAAACCATGAGAATCACGGCACTGATGTATCTCAGTTAGGACATCTGAAAAATGGTTTGATAATCTACTTCTACAGTACCCTTGGTACCATAAGCTCCAGGGTCGCAATTGTTAATGGATCTGCAGCAACTTGTTATAAAGCAGGCAATCCTGGAACTGCAAAGATTACCACAGCCCTGGATTTGCAAAAAATATCGTGGTCTTTTACAGTATTTTCCGCCATCAGATCTGTAAATTTATCCAAGAATGCGGTGAATGTGTCAAACCGTAAAACAATCCAATTAACCTACAATTTCCCCATCAAATTTGGAAAAAAAGTTTTCATAGAACTTAAAACCAGTAGTGGAAGATCTGTATCAATCAAACCCTCAATAAAATGCAATGTATTGACAATTTCACATTCCAAACTCTCAAAAGGAACCAAATACATTTTGGTTATACACACAGGAACCATTACTGATCTTAGTAATAAATCAATGCCATCGTATACCTTAAGATTCACCACTGCAAGGTAGGGTATGCACAGAATTGACTGATTTAAAGACTATTTAAACACCATTGTAAATTTTGGAATTGCATCGATAACCAACCACAAATCAAAATTTATGTGAATTTATTCACAAATTTAAAGAAATATTTTATATAATACTATAAATACAAAACAAATTATGAAAATATTAGATTTGAGGTGTTGTATTTGATTAAAAAGATGGCCATTTATATAATTATGTTGTCCATGTTTTTGATCTCCCTTGAAGCTGTAGCTGCAACAAATATAAGTGTACATCCCGGAGATAATATTCAGTCTGCAGTTAACAAAGCATCAGCCGGAGATAACATAATTGTATACGCCTATAATAATGCTCCTTACACCTACAAAGGGAGTGTAGTACTTAATAAAAAACTTTTTATCAAATCTTCTGGTTCTGTAACTATTCAAGCTAAAGATGCCAAATCCGCTGTTTTTACTGTGAATTCCAACGCTGCTGGTTCTTCAATTAAAAATTTTAAACTAATCAAGTCCAGTTACTGTGTGATTATAAACAATGCCAATAATTGTTTAATCAGTGGAAATACCATTACTGAAGCATCACTTGTTGGAATACAGTTTTATGGAAACAGTTACAACAATACTGTGGCCAACAATAAAATATCGGGCGTAAATCCAAGAGTGGGGAATGGAATAAGTTTTGAGTATGGAACTGTCAACTACAACAACGTATCATGTAACAGCATCGGGAACTTTTTAAATGGAATACTTTTTAACAATGTGAGCTACTCAAATCTCGTTTATAAAAACAGAATCAAATGTACAAATCGTAATGGAGCTGGAATATACGCTACAGATGCAAGTTACGATATGCAAATTATTTCCAACTGCGTAACCGGAGCAGAGGACGGTATTGCTATTCAGCAGATAGGAAAAAGCAATGCCCAAAATTACCTAATTAGGTCAAACACTGCAAATTACAACAAGAATGGATTCTGGATCAGATTGTACAACAGCATAATTGATTCAAATCAGGCTAACTACAACAAGGTCAGTGGTCTGGATATCACAGGAAGATTTAATAGGATATTAAAAAATTCAGCGTCTTTCAACTCAAATTGTGGAATTACACTGAGCAGGTATTCCTCAAACGACCATAACTATGTTTACAAGAACTATCTTACAAACAATGCAGCAGGAATTAACTCTGCCAGTCATTACTCAACTCTTGTATCCAACAAAGTAATTTGTAACACAAATAACGGAATCATCTCCAATATGAACTATGCCAACATAACTTCCAACCAAATAGAAAGCAACAAAGGCAGTGGAATTCTTGCATATGGAAAGTACTCCACCCTAAACAACAATTACATCAGAAATAACGTGATTGGATTATTGATTAGGAAGTACTGTGAAGCAGACCATAACAGCATAAATTACAACGCTATTTTTAAAAATATCAACGGAATAAACAGTGCCAGCTCCCTTTCAATCTTCAATTCCAACAATATTTACAACAACAGAAAGACCGGACTTACAATAACAGGGCCCAAATCATATATATACAAAAATCGTTTAAACGGTAATGGAGAAGCGGGTTTAACCATAACTGGCAAATATAACGTTGTAACACAAAACAGTATATGTAACAATTTGTATGGAGCATCATTCAACAGTGGCAATGCTGCGGTTGTTAATTACAACAGGATTGTTGGAAACAAATATCAGATGTACATCTGTAAAACATCCACTGCTTTAAATGCATTGAACAATTGGTGGGGTTCAAACAAAGCTCCTTCAGCAATTCTAGGAAATATAAATGCTAAAAAATGGATTGTTCTGCGTTTAATATCTATTAAAAAGGCGGAAAATAATTGTTACAGTGTAACTGCAGACCTAAGCAGAAACTCAGCAGGAGATATCCTTTCAAATGGTATTAATGATGGTACCGTTGTAAACTTTTGTACCAATCTGGGACAGATAGGATCATCTGTTAAAACTGTTGGTGGTATTGCTGTGGCAGTTTTAAATCCAAATAAAGGTGTTGGTACTAGTAGACTAACAATATCTGCACGTTTAGACTATCAAACTGTGATTAAAGTATTTTACTGTTAAAATTAGGTTATTACTTAAAATATTAAATAAATAGTGATTATTAGTGGTTTTATCTTGAATTTAGGAATCATCCATATTTTTTAATATGTTTCTTATATTTTTTATTGATTCATGGAATGTTTCAAGATCTTCATCAGGGATGGATGACAATTTTTTCTTAATATCCTGACTGGAATGTATGTGCCACTCTTTGATAAGGTCGTTTCCCTTCTGGGTAATGGCTATATTTATGACTCTTCTGTCATTGGTATCGGGTATTCTCTCTGCAAGTCCATTTTCAACGAGTTTATCTATTAGTGAGGTCATGTTTGACTTGGATATGCATACTCTCCTTCCAATTTCTGACATGGGCAGTGGGCCTCTACCTTTTAAGACCTTAAGAACATGGAAGTAAGAATGTGGTAAGTTTTTTTGTTTTAACCTTTTCCTGTGCTTAAATAGTTTGTTTTTAAAGAGTGGAAAAAGTAGATACATTTCCTCTGTAATTTGGTTTAATCGTTCCTCATCCATGACTATTCACCATTAAGTATCCATTCTACAACCTGAGGGTTGAATGAACTAACCCCATCAATAAAGGGAGTTCTAATCATTGTATAATATGGTTTTATTAGATAAGGTTTAAGTACGTATCTGTAAGAATAACATAAATTTATCATGATTTCAATTTTCTAATTATTAACAACAATTGAATATTAACTCAATATCAATAAAATACAATCATAATATCAGCTTAAGGTTTTAAATGAAACATCTTGAAAATGTTTATAAATGGAAGGAGGGGAAACTGTCACCAGTTCCCATAGGAGGTAACAGTCATGGAATTATTATTCCTTGAGCATGTCACGGATCATCTTGAGCATTTCAATTTTTTGTTCAGACATTGAAGTCTTCATATCAAATTTAGCAGCGATGATCTTCTTTTTTTCCTTCATAATTTCTGCTTTCTGCTCTTCCATGGAAATTTTCATGTCCATCTTTTTTTGTAGCAGTTTCTTTTTATCTGCATCTGAGAGCTGTTCCATTATCTTCTTCATGAAGATCATTTTATCCTCTTTACCATGCATTCTGCTTCGCATAGCATGATGTTTCATATAATGATGCATTTTGTATCTGCTTTCTTTATCCATTGGTCCAAATTGTTTTTCATCACACATAGTATCACGATTTTCTCCAAATTTTTTTTGAGTTGGAATCAGGGTTAAACTTCAACCCAACCCATAGTTATACTATAGAACTATTCTATTAATAAACTTTCCTATTCATAACAGTCATATATTGTACTAATTATTAAACAGAACTAAAAATAGTAATATGAAGGCAGTATTAAACAGCACCTGAAAAACCCATCTACTTAAAAAAAATTATAATTCAATTCGCATTGGAAGCTGAAACCTTTTTTAAGTATATGCATATTTTTTCACAATATCTTCGTTAACAAATTCCAACCAAAACATTATTAGTAGGGTTATTCAATAATAATTGAAAAAAAGTAAATTTAAATTTAGAAAATCAATTTTTTTAACATAGAAGATGGGGTCTAATTTGGGACTAATTATTTATTTATGGATATTTAGATGAATTCAAAATAAACATGGATAAAGAAAAAATCATTAGAATTATCATATTTTCAAATTTCCAAAATATTAACACAAAAATAGTTTTTGAAGGTGAAATGAGTGGATATTATACAGGCAATAATTTTAGGTATTGTTCAGGGTTTGGCAGAATTTTTACCTGTGGCCAGTGCAGGACAGGTAATCTTGGTAACACATATATTGGGAGTTACATTCCCCTCACAATCAGATGCTCTTGCATTTAACACATTACTGCACCTTGGAACGCTCACTGCCATTGTTGGTTTCTTTTACAAGGATCTGATAAAAATTATAAAGGCATTTGTAGCCAGCCTGTTGGATTTATTCCAAAAAAAATTCAAAAAAGGATTAAAGGAAGATGTATACAAGAGGCTTGCATGGCTCATGTTCATGAGCACAATACCCGCAGCCCTGATTGGTGCACTTTTTAATAAACAGTTCGAAATCCTTTTTGGTAGTGTAGTTGCAGTTGGTATCTTCTTAATAATCAATGGTTTCATTCTTTACAGCACAGATTATGCAAAAAAGGGTGAAGATAGAATTAAACAGCTTTCATTTAGAAATGCGTTTATAATTGGTGTTTTTGAATCACTTGCCCTGTTTCCAGGAATTTCAAGGTCCGGAACCTCCATTACTGCAGGACTCTTCCTTGGTCTTGAAAGGGAATGTGCTGCAAGATACGCATTTTTAATTGCCCTCCCAGTTATAGCAGCAGCAGTGCTATTTGAAATTAAAAATATAGGTGCACTGTCCCAGAACAGTCCTGTTGCTATGGTGGCAGCATACCTTGCCGTTGTCATATTTGGTTATCTGTCAATAGGCCTCTTGATCAGACTCATAAAATCTACGAGCCTAAAGATATTCGCATATTACTGTTGGATCGTTGGTGCTTTGACTCTAATTTTGAGTTATGCATACGGATTAATCTAACTAAATCTTTAAGTCATGAACAACATAGTAAATAAAAAATTTGTACATTAAGGAAAAACTTGGTTTAGAGGTTGTTTTAGAACAAACCAATATTTATCTGTAACATTAAAGGTGAAATATTTTGAAATTAAACAAATTAAACATTGTGGGGATTTTAATGATCCTCTTCGCAGTTTTACTGGTATTCACCAATTTTTTAGACAAAGTAATGCTGATTCTTACCTACCATTTCCTCGAGGGATCTTCACAGGGAAAATCAATCATACTTTTCACAGTCATGGGAAGTATCCTTCTCTTGTATCCCCTCTTCGATATAAAAGGATATATTGGATCTAAGATCTCGGGTCTGGGTTCCATCTTCAAATTTGAACCCAAAAAATACCTCAAAATAACCATTATCCTACTGGTTTTCACCTATCTCATTGGAATGTTGATAGAACTTATAATCCGGTTTAAATTAGGTGTATCACCTTTCACAACATTTATTGCTTACAACAGCAACTCCTACAGTTCAACTGCACTGACACATAGCCATGTATTTAAATCCATGCTAGGACTGGTGATAAGTAGCCTTGGATTACATATTAATGCCGGAATAAATGCAGGAGTAGCCCTCATACCCTACACATTACCACTTGCTTTGGTTGTGTTTGTAACCTATCCCCTGATATATATTAGTGGAATAATAGCAGTTGCTAATGAAAAGAGATTATTGTATCAGATATTACTTGCCTTCGCAGTTACAGTGTCCCTCATAGGTGTGCTTGATGGAGGTCTATTTTCCACTCCAGCATTGGTGGGTCTGGCCACACTGCTGGGTATTTACTTCATTAAAAAACCATTTAAAGCCAAAGATTTAATAAAACCGAGTGTTATAATAATAATACTTATCATAATCAGGGTGAGTCTGGGTATTATGGGTACAAACACCGCAGTACATGAAGTGACTGTAATACACCCTTCAGAAAACATTGATCTCCAGTCTTACAACGTGATGAACATTCAAAAAATGGATAATAAAACAGTTTACACAGTTCCAGGAAACATCAATGATAAAGTGTTACTCATGGGACTCACTAGGGATTTGAAGGGTAATGCTACCGGATTCTTCCTATCATGGAATATAGACTCGTATGTTTGATTCATTGCGTGTTTAAGGATCAAATTGAAAAAATATTTTTTAAAAAATGATTAGGGCCACCTATTGGGGAAGAAATTGAATTTTAAAAGAAATATTATGTAAAAATTATTATTAGTTATTAGGTGACAGAAATTATGAGTAAAAAAATTTGGGGAGCAGTTATAGCTCTGGGATTAATAGCAGTTATCATAGGATATTCTTATGTAACTGTTTCAAACGGACCTATAGAACCTCTAGGACGATTATCTTTCGTTAAAATTGCTAATCCAGACATGTTCCCTGGACATCCACATGCCAATCTTCTGGGAACATATGCACTAGAAAGGAATTCTAACTGTGCTATGGTCCTGCACTTTGCAGGAAGTTCCAATTACAGGAGCTTTTCAGAGGTTGCAAACGACACAAACAGCCATCAATCAGGAAACGTTTACATCATCGAAGTTGCCTATATTGATACACAGGGAGGGGGCTCAAAAAGTATGAGCCAGATAAACCTGCTTGATTCACTTAAAGTTGCTATTTATGGTGTGCCTGATGGTAGATACAAGTACATGTCTGATGGAACAATTTACAACACTTACGATGAAATGATGGCCCATGTGAAGCAGCTTGAAAAACAACACAACCAGACAGGGCCATTACCAACTGTCTGGCATGGAACTGTCAGGACAGACAATCCACTCATTGATCCTGGATGCGGATTCCCATTATACTTCCAGATCATGACACAAACCTATGGTATTATTCCCGCTTATGTTTACACAACCTACGGCCTCATGCAGATATTCCTTAACAGCCCATACTGGAAGTATGAATTAGCACATGCAACAGAACTTCAGACACTCTACAACGAAGGTGCATTGAACCTTGATAAGAGTAACGTGGCTTCTAACGTTGACAAGTACTATCAAAACTTGAGTAAACAGGAAACAATATCACAGGAAAACCTGACCAACTACGATTAAAAAAAAGAGTCTGAGGGTTTAAACACCCTCACAAATTTTTTATCTCTAACTTTTTTTTTAAACTTAGGATTGTTATTATTTTCAAAACTCAATATTTACAATAAAAAAAATAGAATTTACTAGAATTTTTAGTTACTAAATAAACGTGTTATGAAACAGTGAACACGCTGATTCGACTACTCAATCTAATTAACTGTTTTGGATTTGTTATTTGTTTGAGAAACTAATATTTTCAGGATAGTATGTTGATTAAATCAGTTTGATTAGATTTATAAGTAGTTAAATATAAAAAAAATAGTATAAAAAATCTTGTATAAATAATAGTAGTATGAGTGACAAACCTGAAATTTGATGAATATGATGATTTTTACCTCATTAACTTGGTGAATTCTAATGATTAGTTTGTTGTTGGATTTATTGATCGTTCTGATTGCAATTTTAATTGCATTGTTTTCAAAGCGTTTGAACTTGGACCAAAATTTTTACATCAAATTATTCTTTGGTTTATTTGTAGTTTCCATTTTTAGTGCAATTGTTTCATACTTAGTTCCAGTATCCATCTTTGCACTGGTTGGATCGTTTTATATGTGGTTTGCCTTTGGTTTTGTTTTGTTACATTCTTCAAAAGCCCTTGGCAACAAAAAAACATTGTTGTTATTCAGCATTGCACTGGTATTTGGTTTTGCATTTGAGGCTAATGGTGTTTTAAATGGCAGTTTCTATGGTATGCCTTATTATTACAATTTACCAACCTTCTTTTTTGGAATAGTGCCATTATCTACACCGATTTCATGGTCAATCATTATTTACTTCAGTTACACCCTGACCAATTTACTGCTGTTTGGATTTGGAGGGGATAAACCAAGCAAGACAGATGGTTCCGGGTATTTCCATTGGATGATACTACTGTTATCTGCCATTGGTGGGTTAATAGCCATGAATCTGGATATGATCCTCGATCCTGTGGCTGTTTCACCACAGATTGCAGGATGGGTATGGACAAGTGGAGGTCCTTACTTCGGTATACCAATAGCCAATTATATTGGATGGTTTGGTGTTGCAGCCGTAGCAATATTAATTTTCAGATACTATGAAGGATTTAAATCAGATAAAGACTCAAATTATGGGTTTGAAGTGTACTCAAATTTATATATTGTTGTCCTTTATTTCTTGTACCTTTTAGAAAATGTTGTAAGAGCATTCACCCTGGGCAAAATGGATTATATTTTAATTGGTGTGAGTACCATGATGCCGTTTATTTTGATCTCATTACTGGCTTTAATCTTGATTAACAAAGGAAGTTTGAAGTCTAAAAGTTAAAGTCACCTAATTTTAGCATTTATACTGAAATGTTTATTTTGATATCATTGATTATCCTTTGTATTTTAAAAAATATCGCCTTAAATTATTGAAGATATAAGTAGGGAAATTATATTTAAAGATTAAACAAGCTATTCTGGTTGATATTTTTATTTTTCTTCTTATAATAAGCCGGAGTGTTGTGAAATTGTTCACAAGGTTTCCATGAAATCCTTATATGTGCCGTGATTGTAGATAAAAATATTACAAATTAATATGGTGCGTGGTATATTTGATTAAAAAAATGATCATTCTAATTATATTTATGTGTACATGTTTTTTTTCACTTCAATCCATAGGAGCCGCCAACGTCACTGTTCATCCTGGAGATAGTATTCAAACTGCTATTAACGGTGCATCAGATGGTGATAATATTGTTGTTTATGATAACAGCAGTAAAGGATATACTTATAAGGAAAGTTTGACAGTGAATAAGAAAATTAATATAAAGTCCAGTGGTAATGTGACTATTGAGGCTAAAAATACAAGTTCTGCTGTTTTTACTGTTAATTCTGCTGCTTCGGGTTCTTCCATTCAGAACTTCATCATGACCAAGAGTAATTACTGCATAATGATTAATAATGCAAACAGCTGCATAATAGCTAATAATGTCATAAACAGTGCATCACTAGTTGGAATTCAATTTTATGGGAATGTTTACAACTCCAGAGTAATAAATAACACCATAAATGGAGTTGATTCAAGTGTTGGAAATGGGATAAGTTTTGAATATGGTACAGTTACTAACAACACCATCAGTGGAAACAGTATCAATAATTTCTTAAATGGTATCATATTCAACAATAACAGTGAAAACAACACAGTATCAAACAACAGGGTGAGCTGCACAGGTTATAATGGCGCTGGAATTTACACCACAGACAATGCAAGAGGCATGATAATAACAGGAAACACAGTAACAGGGGCCGAAGATGGAATAGCAGTACAACAAATAGGAACAAACACACCAACCAACTTCAACATAAGCGGAAACACTGTTACAGGTAATAAGAATGGTTTTTGGGTTTTTTTAAGTAACAGTACAATATCCAGTAATACAGCGACTGGAAACCTTGTGAGTGGACTTGATATTACAGGTAGGTACAATCAGATATTGAATAACAATGCTTCAAACAACGGAAACTGTGGAATAACCCTTGCTAATTATTCAAGTGCTGATTACAACACAGTGAATGGAAACACCTTGAACAACAACACTGCAGGGATTAACAGTGGAAGTAATTATTCTACTATTTCTAACAACTTAATTAATTACAACTCAGATAATGGTTTGATTTCTACCGCTGATCATGCCACTTTAAAGGGGAACACCGTGACCTATACTGGTGGTAGTGGTATACTGTTGATAGGTGTTTACAACACAGTTTCAAGTAACATCCTTCAAAATAATTTAATGGGACTCTACATCCAGAAATCTGGTAATGCAGATTACAATATAGTTTCTAATAATGTTGTATCCTACAACAACAATGGTATTAACAGTGCCAGTCCATACACGAATTTTACCAGTAACATTGTAACCAACAACAATCAAACTGGACTCACAGTAACTGGATCAAACTGTAATATCACGGGAAACACCATGAGTAACAATGGCCAGGCAGGACTTACAATTACCAGTACTGGTAACAGTGTTATTTCTAACAGGTTGGAGTACAATCTTTATGGTGCATCCTTTAGTAATTACAATGCTGCTAATTTCAATTTAAACAGTGTAATTGGTAACACCTACCAGGTGTACAGTCCTGACACAACCGGATACATCAATGCTTTAAACAATTGGTGGGGGTCAAATTTAAGCCCTTCATCTGTGATTGGTTTGTTTAACATAAATCCTTGGATTGTTTTAACTCTTTCTGCAAATCCAACCCATTTATTTACAGGATCTAATTCTACAGTTACCGCTGATCTGAATCATAACAGTAATGGTGTGGATGTTAGATCCCTGTATTCTGGTATGACAGTTCCAGATGGGATTTTTGTGAACTTCAGTGGTGATTCATTGGGAACTTTGAATCAAACAAACAGCACCACAGTTAATGGTACAGCTTCTGCTGTTTTTACTGGTGTGACTCCGGGTATTTCACAGGTTAAGGCGGGTGTTAATTCACAGAATGTTACCACCAATATTTCCATTTCAGCACCTGCAGCAATTCCAACATCAGTTACTGTCAATCCAATCACAGGTTACAATGGAGTTACCACCAACCTCATTGCTACTTTAAGGGACACTAAAAATAACATAACCATTGCTGGTAAAACTATAAGATTCAGTGTCAATGGTACGTTTTTAGGCACTGCTGTCACAAACAGTAATGGAGTTGCTACCTTCGCCTACACCGTCACACAGAATATTGGTGTTTATTCAATATTAGCTGAATTTATTCAGGATGCAACCTATGCTGCAAGTAATGGTACAGGTAACTTAACTGTTGCAACGAATATTGCAGATGTACAGGTGAACAACACTGTGTCCAACAGTTCACCAAAAAATAATGATACAATTACATTAACTGTGACCGTTAAAAATAACGGTCCTTGTCCTGCCTTAAATGTGGCAATTAATGAATGGACGAGTAGTGGTTTAACCTATGTCTCTGATGATAGTGGAGGTGCACTAAATCTTTCAAATGGTGTATGGACAATCGGAAACCTAGCAAGCGGAGCATCAGCAACACTACACATAGTAGCCAAAGTCAGCGCTACCAACGGAACCATCAACAACACAGCTACCTACAATCCAGTCACCAACGACCCAAACAGCACAAACAACAACCAAACAGCAACCATGCAAGTTACTGCAAACACTGCAGACATCCAAGTAATCAACACAGCAAGCAACACCACACCCAAATACAACGACACCATAACACTAACAGTCACAGTCAAAAACAACGGACCAGACACAGCAACAAACGTAACAATAAACGAATGGACCAGTAACGGCCTAACCTACATATCAGATGACAGTAACGGAGCATTAAACCTAACAAACGGAGTATGGACAATCGGAAACCTAGCAAGCGGAGCATCAGCAACACTACACATAGTAGCCAAAGTCAGCGCTACCAACGGAACCATCAACAACACAGCTACCTACAATCCAGTCACCAACGACCCAAACAGCACAAACAACAACCAAACAGCAACCATGCAAGTTACTGCAAACACTGCAGACATCCAAGTAATCAACACAGCAAGCAACACCACACCCAAATACAACGACACCATAACACTAACAGTCACAGTCAAAAACAACGGACCAGACACAGCAACAAACGTAACAATAAACGAATGGACCAGTAACGGCCTAACCTACATATCAGATGACAGTAACGGAGCATTAAACCTAACAAACGGAGTATGGACAATCGGAAACCTAGCAAGCGGAGCATCAGCAACACTACACATAGTAGCCAAAGTCAACGTAACAAACGGAACCATCAACAACACAGCTACCTACAATCCAGTCACCAACGACCCAAACAGCACAAACAACAACCAAACAGTTAACATGACAGTTACTTGAGCATGAAACATTATTTTAAGGAATTTCTAAAAAAATACACCTTAAAATATTCTTTTTCTATTATTAAAGCCCAATAATGTGTATAAATAAATGGAGTAAATTATAATTATTTTATTAATAAAATTTGTACAAAATTTATATTAAAGTAGTTTTTATCTAAAAAATTTATGGAGTCGTTTAATCATGATGACTGTTGCAATTGTTACAAGGAAGCTTAAACCTGGAAAAACTTATGAAGATTTTAGAAAGGCTTGGTATCATACAGTTGGATTTGGTGCTAAAACTAGGATGTACACTGCCCTCAATGTATTTGATCCTACCGAAATAATTGTGATGGGCTTTGTGGAATCGAAAGTGGATGAATTTATGGATGGTTTAACAATTGATGTGAATGAACGGCTTGAAAATCCACTTGATGATATAATTGAACCTGAAATAGTGAGAAAATTTGGAATTGTCGTCTCTGAAGATGATTTTTCCCCTGCAGGAACCATTGAATATAAAGAAGCTTCAATTGGAAACAAGGAAACAGATATGGATCAGATCTACGAAGATATTTCAAAGATTGCCGAAATGATTGAAATGGCATCTGAAGAAAGGGATGAACGAAAAAAAGTAATCCATTAGATTAAAAGTTATTTGGATCCTGAAAAACTTTATTGAAATATTTTGTATGCTTAAATTTTAACATATTTTAGGAATTATTGGTTAATATTGTATTTTTATATGAACAGTGTATCATTTAGTTTGATCTTAATTTTCATGTTTTAATAAAATCATAATTGGATTAATTTACATTTACCATTTTCTTCAAAAATCTAATATTATGTGAAACACATATTTTATAGCAGTGCTGATTTGAAACTGTTATTTGATAATTGGACATGTTTTCGCATCATTTTGGTCCCTTTATTTGAGGAGTTTATATGCAAAATAATAGCATTTTAACAGGAATATTAATTATTTTATGCGTATTAGTTGCTTTAATAGGTTATACAAACACCACTACCACTACTTCTAACATATTAACAACTCAACCGTCAACTGTGGTTGTCAATCCTGGGCAAAGCATTCAAACAGCGATCAATTCAGCACCTGTAGGATCTAATATAATTGTTAATGCTGGAAATTACACAGAAAGTCTTAAAATATTAAAAAATATCACTTTAACTGCAAATGGTACTGTTAATCTCACCCAAATAAACATTGCTTTCACAGGATGTAAAGTGGAAGGTTTCAGCTTCAGGAGTGATTATCCAATTGTGGTCTCATACACTCGTGACGTTGAAATAGTTGGTAACAACATAACTTCAAATTTAAATGGAATTATGAGCACAGGAACCAATGTAAACCTTGTAATATCCTCAAATAACTTAATAGGCACAAATCCTTTTTATGGTAATAATATGGCCTTTGAAGGTCCTTTATACAATTCTACAATTCAAAATAATGTATTATCCGGTGCTGAGTTTGGAATGTTGTACGATGCTCCAAGTAAAAATATCACCATACAAAAAAATGCTGTCACAAATAATTTTGATTTAAATAACACAAGAGATCCCCTTGTTCACACTGGAACAGGGATATACACTGTTACTGGAAGTACTGACTTTAAAATATTAAACAACACCGTGAATAACACTCGGGACAGTATTGCTGTTGAAGATTTGGGGGGAGGGTTATCAACAGGTTTCCTCATAGAGAACAACACTGTGCGAAATAGTTTTAATGGTGTGTGGGCTAAAATAAGCAACAGTTTAATACAGAATAATAATTTCAGCAATAATGTTGCAGGTATCGACGTAGTTGGAACTGGAAACATGATAAAAAACAACCTCATAGAAAATAACAGTGTTGTGGGAATCGCATTGACCACCAAACAGGCCAATGAATTTAATATCCTAATAAACAACACATTAACTGGTAATGGCGGTCCATACTACACAGTAGGTCCAGGCAGAATAGTGATGTAAATATTTAATGTTGTTTCTGTTTTCTTATTACACCATTGAATATTCATCATTATCAAATATTTTCTCATTTCTCATCAATCATGTAATTCCATTTAGTTTTAGAAATTCCACATAATCAGGATATTATAGGTTTCTAAGCCCAAATTCAAATATCATAAGATTCTGTGAAATATTAAGCTGTTTGTAGGGGTTTCCTCCGAAATTATTGGGAATATTTGTATTCATAAGGCTAATTGTAGAATCATCTAAATAACTTTGAAATGGTTCATTATTCCCCCCACCGTAAGCTGCTTTGTTGTTGGCGAATGTGGTTCCATAAAAATTGATTTTCACAAAATAGTTAATACTATATTGTTAAATAATCATAATAATGGTATGGAAGATTCAAAGATTCTGGATAAAATTGACAAAAACACCAATATCATTTTCTATGATAAAAATGTGTACAAGTGTTACACAAAATTAAAAGAAGACCATGTTTGTGTTTATTTTAAAGAACCCACACCAATTAAGGGAAGATTAATAGAAATTATCAATACAATAGGTAGAAATGATAAAAATCCTTTAAACCCTATGACAATACCAGAACTTACAGATCTCATAATCAATGACCCAGAATACGATCGTTTAATAATAATTTTCAACAACTTTGAGAGGTTGACTAAAAGAACTGTCCAAGTTTACCAGCAACTCTATAATTCACCGAATATACAGTTTATCTGCAGTTTTTCAGAACAATTTAAGAAAGAAATCTACCCATTTTATAAACAATTCGAATTAGTTAATAATGAAGAATACGAAAAAAACAGTACTTCAAATGAAATCAATGTAACATATGTGTTTTACATTATTATTACTTTATACTGTTTATTGTTCTACCTTAAATTCGCCTCATCAGCCCTACAAAATGTATATGTGTTGATTGGAGCTATTTGGTTTGTACTTATAATATTTAGAACACTGTTTTACATGGGTGGCCGACCATGAAAAGTTATACCCATATTGCAGGTGCTCTTGTTTTATTCCTATCATTTGCAATTTTAAAGAATATGGATCAGATTTTCTTGGGTGTCTTCCTTGCAGGATGGATATCTGTATTTCCAGATCTTTTAGATAAAATTTTAGGTAAACATAAAAGTTATGGACATTCAATATTCTGGATCGTGCCCACTATAATCATTGGATACTTCAATTTTACTGTGGGAGCTGCACTCACAATTGGACTCATATCACATTCAGCACTTGATGTGATGACAACATATGGAACACCAATTTTTTATCCATTATGGAATATTAATTTTGTAGTTTTTAATGGGAAACGAAGAGTGAAAACAGGAACGAATCAAGATAAAGCTTTTTGTTTAACAATGATATTCCTATTACTTCCAATGATGTTTTATCTAACAATACCCTTTCAAAATACCTTAACAAGCACCATACTTCCAGTTAATGACATATATCATAATAATACCAATACAAGTGGATTAAATATGGAAAAAACCAATGTAAACATCAATGTACAGTCAAATCATGAAAAAAACAAGACAATTACCGTAGACAAAGTTAATGAGACAGAAACCACTGTCAAAATCAACACTGAAACTCCTGCTTGACGAACATGAACTAATAGTTGTGGACTTCAAATATTTGACTGATATTAAATGAGCAATAATTGACAGAAAATTCCATGAAAACAAACACCTCCAAATTTTTTTTTATATATTCTAAAACATCTTATTTTATAAACCCTTACAATATCTCAATAATAAAAAAAAGACCCAAATATGGAAGTTACAGTTTGGAAAATCCCAGAGATCCATTGGTATATATGGAAGTGATAAACTCTACTACTCCTTTTGATTATATCATAGTTATTTAATTATGACAACATGCATCCACAATATATTAATTTCATTTGAACATGTCAACCATGGATAAACTACACCGCTGAAATCCCTAAAACAACTATTTTTAGATTAATATTTTTTCATTAATTTTTCAGAAATATGAGTTTCTACTCATTTTTATCGATAATTCATATTTAATAGAATGATCCCCAAATAATTTATTTTTTGTTTTAATCCTGTTGCCATGGAAATGATTTAATACAAATTAATATTATAATAATAAGTATTGTGTGTGGATTAAAAAATGAATCTAAAAAAAGGATGTTTGTTAAAAAATTTTATAAAAAAAAGATAAAATAGGAGTAGAATTATGTTGAAATATTATTTATTGGTTATTTGCTTAATAGGGATCATTATTACGAGTTTTTACATTTTTGGATATGAACCTACAAATTTAATATTAAATAATGGTGAACATAGCTTTAATGAAGATATGAATCTCTTAAATCAAACTGGGAAAACAGACCCCAATGCATTGGTCTATATTAATGATGTACCTGCCGTTGTAGATAATAATGGTAATTTTTACGGTATGATCGAAATTAATAACGGCTTAAATATAATTAATGTGACAGCTAAAGCCCCATTTAAATCCTTAACATCCAACGTAGCCACTGTAAATCGAACAGAAACACCCCATCACATCAATGTATACTACCAAATAAACAACACAATCCAAAAACCATAAATATACTACTTTAACTAAATGATAGACCTTCTCCACTATAATAATATTATATTCTTACTTTTCTTCAATAACACATTATAAATTTAATAATTTTCTATTAAGATATCACTTATTATTTCATTGATTTGATTTTTTGATAGTTTTTCAACCGAATTAGAATTATATTCAATATTATTATCAAAATTAACTTGGTTATTAGAGTTTAAAATGTACAATTCGCCATCATCAACAGCATAATAAGTTTCACTGTCTGTCATAAGCTCTTCGTACATTTTTTCGCCAATTCTTCTACCAATAATTTCAATTTCAATTTCTCCTGGTAAGTATCCATAAGTTGGTGCTAACTTTTCTATCATTACTTCTGCGAGATCCACGATGTTAACGGCCTGCATTTTAAGAATAAATATTTCTTTGCCTTGAGCAATATGACCTGCTTTAAGTATTAAATCAGCTGCATCGGGAATGTGCATTATAAAACGAGTCATATTAGTATCAGTTATGGTGACAGGTCCCCCATTTTGAATTTGTTTTTTAAAAATAGGAACTACAGACCCTCTTGAGTTTAATACATTACCAAATCTGACACATGAAAATTTTGTAATCTTATTTCCCCGATAATAATTAGCAGAGATTGTAAGACGTTCAGATAGTAACTTTGTAGCTCCCATTACGTTTATTGGGTTAACTGCCTTGTCTGTACTAACCATTATGACTTTTTCAACATTGTTATCCAATGCAGAATCAAGCACATTTTGAGTACCTAAAACATTAGTTTTCACTGCATCAAATGGGTTGTATTCACATAATGGAACATGTTTAAGGGCCGCAGCATGAAATACAACATCGACATTTTCAAATGCTCTGTTTAATCTATCTTTATCCCTAACATCCCCTATGAATGTTCGAACTTTTTTAGAGTTTAATTCCTGTTCTAAATCAAATAGTGCAGTTTCATTGTTATCAAATATTCTTACAGACTTTGGTTCAATGTTTAATAGCTTTTTAACAATTTCACGACCAATTGATCCTGAACCTCCAGTAACTAAAATAACTTTGTCATCGTAGAAAGATTTCATAATTATCACCTATAAAATTCACAAATTGTTGTAGCCATATAATCCATCTTATCTTTACTTAATGAAGGATACATTGGGAGTGTAATTGTATTTCTAGCTATCTCCTCAGTAACCGGTAAAACACAATCATAACCAAGTTTTTCCTTATAAAAATGACTTAAGTGAACAGGATCAAAATAGATTTTGGAAGAAATATTTCTTTCCTTTAAATATGTGATCAAATCATCCCTATCATGAGCAAGAACAGTATAAAGTTGATGAACATTATTATACCCCTCGGGATGTGACAATGGTTTGATTTTATCTGTTTTTTCCAGAATTTTTTTAGTTAAATATTCCGAATTCTCTTGTCTCATACTAATTATTTGATCTATCTTTTTTATTTGCGATATACCTAATGCAGCCGTTATATTAGACATTCTAAAATTATAACCAATACTTATATAATCAAAAAAACCAGCTGAATTGAAGTAATCCTGACTTTCCAATCTACCATGAGATCGAAGAAGCAATAATTTTTCATAGACGTCTTTAGAATCTGTTACAACAGCCCCACCTTCACCTGTTGTAATAATTTTGTTCTGACAGAAGCTTAATACTGCCGAATCACCAAATGTGCCAACTTTTTTATTGTCTATACTGGCACCCATGGCTTCTGCAGCATCTTCAATTAAAATTAAATCATTATCGTCTGCTATTTCCTTTATTTCCCTTATCTTACAAGGACAACCACCATAATGAATTGGTAAAATAGCTTTTGTATCTTTCGTAACCTTATTTTTTATTGTATCAGGATCTAACCCAAAAGTTTCAGTCTCAATATCTGCAAATATAGGTTTTGCACCAACAAACCATGGAGCATTTGCAGTAGCTATAAATGTAAATGAAGGCACTATTACTTCATCACCTTTTCCTATACCATGAGCCAAGAGTATAGAATGTAATGCAGAAGTTCCCGAGTTAAAAACAACAGCATATTCTGTACCAATGTAATCTGCTATCATTTTCTCAAATTTTTCTACGTTAAAACCTACTGCCCAGTTCTTTCCAGACCGAATTTCCATTTCCACATTTTTAACATCTTCTTCATCCCAAAAGATCTCGAATAAAGGAACTTCAAAAGTCATCAATATCATCTCTTAAATCTTTTATTTCATCTAATTTCAATCTCCGAATTATCTTGATAGGGACTCCAAATGCCATCACATTTGGAGGAATATCCATATTGACAAAACTGAAAGCTCCTACAATAGAGTTTTCACCTATTGTAACATTTGGCATAATAACTGAATGACTACCTATCCTACAATTTTTTTTAAGTAAAACTGGTCCTTCCTTATTATCTATGGTTGAAATAGAATAAATGGATGAATGTGAACCAATTTGAACATAATCTTCTAATATAACCTTGTTTTTTGCATTAATATAAGTGAAAGCTCCTATATCTGTTTTATAACCTAATTGAAGATTTTTATAATGTTTTACTATCCAATTATATTCATTTAATTCCCCATCTTGAATTATTGGCGGTTTCCAATTTTCAAACCTTCTGTTATTCACAAGTTTAACCTCTTTTCCAATAATTTATCATTTAATGGAATCTTGCCCAAAATTTTAACAACCCTTGAAGATGTGTTTCCATCCCCATATGGATTTTTTGATTCATTTAATAGATTTTTAAATTTTTTATCAAATAAAGCTTTTTCAACAGCACTTTTTATTTCCAAAGAATCATAATCAACATCTAACACATTAGATGATCTTTCCCTTCCTTTCTGTCTCGAACCTATGTTAACTGCTGGGAGTTTAAATGATGGTGCTTCAATAATAGCACTACTTGAATTTCCTATAATTACATCTGCAACATTCATTAAACTCAAAAAATCTTTTCTAGGAATACTTTTAAATGTTTTAAGAAATGGAAGATTATCATGTTGTTTAATAACATTTATCATTCCTTTACCACCAGCATCGGCATTTGGATATATTAAAATTGTTTGATAATTTAAATCTTGAATAGCATTTATCGTTTCTAACATCTGTTTTGAAGATTCTTCTGATTCCAAAGTTACAGGATGTTGTAAAACTAAAAGAATTGGTTTAGACAAATTCAAATTATATCTAGAAGCTATATCCTCTTTTTTAATTAAATCAATATTTATACCGTCCAATCCGGGAGCTCCTACTACAAACACATAATCCGGATCTTCCCCCATTTTTATTATTCTTTCTGCACTTTTTTCAGTTGCGGGAAGGTGGATATTAACCATTTTAGTTATAGCATGGCGCATATATTCATCAACTGTTGACGTAATCTCACCACCATGCAAATGAACTGTTGGAATGTTTAAATAAGCTCCAACTATTGCACCGGCTAACATTTCACCCCGATCCCCTAATAAAAGTATAATATCAGGTTTAATTTTTTTTAACAAATCAGTTAAAAGTTGTATGAAGATTCCTACAAATTTGGCCATCGAATACTTATTATCTTCTTCAAATACAGCATTTAAGACGTTTATCTTAAATTTATCATTTTTTATTTCGTTAATTGTCTTACCAAACTCATCCATTAAATGCATACCGGTTACAACTAATTCTAAGTCCATATTAGGATTATTTTCTATTTCTAGTAAAATAGAATGCATTAAACCATAATCAGCACGAGTTCCAGTTACATATAGTATTTTCCTAGTCATTTTACAAGGTCCCAAGTTAAAGTAGTGTCTTTTTTTATTTTAGAATTCGTAATTTGACCAATTACTGAGTTTAAATATTTTGGTTCAATTCCGGTTCCCGGTCTTTTAATAGTAAGCATTTCTTTTGTTATCACCATCTCTTTAGGTATATCCACAGCCGCTGTAACACTTTTTCTTACTATTTTTTTTATTTCTTTTTCTTCGGGAGTTAATTCTTTTATTCCGGTGCCAATTCCTTTTTCAACATTCCTTATTGATAGTACCATTTTTTTAAATTCAGAAGGTTCTAATGATGCTTTATGATCAGGCCCTTCTAGATTTTTATTTAATGTAAAATGTTTTTCTATAACACAACATCCTCTTGCTACAGCTGCTATTGGCATTTCAATTCCTAGAGTATGATCTGAAAATCCGACAGGAAGTTTAAAGGTTGATCTTAGAGTTTCAATGAATTTAAGATTTACATTCTCAATCTTTGCAGGATAACTTGTTATGCAATGCATTAAAATTAGATCATTTGTTTTATTATGTAAAAAATTTACAGCTTCTTCTATTTCATCCATTGTTGCCATTCCAGTGGATAAAATAACTGGTCTGCCCTTGCTTGCAACGTGTTCAAGTAATGGAAAATTTGTAATCTCACCAGAACCCAGTTTGAATGCCGGAACACTTATTTCATCAAGCAAATCAACACTCTCAAAATCAAATGGAGAAGATAAAAATATTATATCTTTTTTATCCGCGTATTTAGCCAGTTCCTTGAAATCATCATCAGATAATTCCAATTTTTTAATCATATCATACTGTGAATTTTCTGTTGTAGTATCCTTTTGGTATTCTGCTTTTTCAGCATTTTTAGTTACCAAATCCGCCGTTTTAAATGTTTGGAATTTCACAGCATCTGCTCCGGATTCTTTTGCAGCATTAATTAATTTTTTTGCTAAATCCAATGAACCGTTATGGTTAACACCTGCTTCTGCAATGATTAAAGAGGGTTGATCCTTTTCAACTGTTTTATTCTCTAATTTTATGTTCTTATCCCCTAAAGTTATTTCTGCAAGTTTAAAATCTATAAGTGTATCAATATCAATGCTTTCTCCTGATTTCATGAAATAAGGAATTATATTTCCTTTATAGAAACTTTTAGACTTTAAAAGACTCTTTTTATTTGATATGAATATTGATCCATTAGGCATATAAATTTTTGGTAACTCTTGCCTTCTCATTTTAAAATATTCTTCTCCAAAATTAGGTTTTAAAAAATCACCATCAACCTTCAAGCTCCAATAAGGAGAATGATCATATTCACAAACACTTACAAGTGAATCGCATTTATCCTTATTTTTAATAAAAAGGTTAATGGCATTGTCAACATCTTCATGAGTTCTCAAAGGAGAAGTTGGTTGTAATAAAACCACAATATCTGTGACGAACCCCTTTTTTTCTAGATTATTTAAGACGTGGATAATTGAATCCATAGTTGGGGAATCATCTTTAGCCATCTCCTTGGGCCTTTTTATAATTTCTGCACCGTATTTTTTTGAAATCTGCTTTATTTTATCATCATCAGTAGAAACAAATATTCTGTTTATAAGTCTTGATTTAGATGCTGCCTCAATAGAATATGCTATCAACGGTTTTCCAGCAAGTAATTTAATATTTTTACCGGGAATTCCTTTACTTCCGCCTCTTGCAGGTATGACTGCTAAAATATTCATTTATTTCACTTTTTCTTTTTTTTAATAATAATATGTTATAAATCGTTTAAATGAGTTTATATGAGTTTTATATACTATACAGTATAATATGAATATAAACTTTTTTGGTGAAATTAAAAGTGAATGATTACAAACTTTTTATGCAGAGAATTGGATTGGTGGGAATAACAAATATCCTAATAGCGTTAAGCTCGTTAATTTTACTCCCTATAATAACTAAAAGCTTTTCAATTGGTGACTATGGTGTTTGGGTGCAATTTAATACAACCATAGCATTAATACCTAACCTTGCAACCCTAGGATTACCTTATACCATGGTTAGATTCTTATCCGCAGAAAAAAATAAAAAGAAAATACAGGAATCTTTCTATTCTATTACAATTATGGTTTTTGCTTCATCGTTTGTAATATCTACAATAATGTTTTTTTTCTCTAAAGATATAGCATCCACACTCTTTAACAATGATGTTAATTTAACGATATTATTATCCATAATTATTTTCCTCGCATGTTTAAATTCACTACTACTCAATTTTTTTAGAACATTACAACAAATGAAGAGGTATTCCATCTTTCTACTAATACAAACATATCTTGGAGTATTTATTGTTTCTTATTTTGCAATAAACGGCTTAGGTATTTATATGGCAGCATTAGGACTTCTAATTGCTACTTTAATCACATTTTTTATAATGATTACGTTTATAATTTCAAACATAGGCGTTAAAATTCCTAAATTTAGAAATATAAGGAAATATTTATCATTTGGAATCCCAACAATTCCTGGAAACCTTTCTTCATGGGTAGTTGATTCTAGCGATCGTTACATAATAGGAATATTTTTAAGTACAGTATTTGTAGGATATTATTCCCCCGGATATACACTTGGAAACATTATAATAATGATAGTAGCCCCTTTTTCCCTTCTTTTACCTTCCATACTTCCAGGATTCTATGATAATGGTGAAATAGAAAAAGTTAAGACTTTTTTAAGATATTCTTTAAAATATTTCTTTTTAATAGCAATACCTTCTACATTTGGACTTTCTCTACTTTCAAAACCATTACTTATGTTATTAACTACCCCCGAAATTGCTTTAAATGGATATATAATTACACCATTCATTGCAGTTAGTGCTCTAATTTATGGGGCCTATGCAATAATTAGTAATGTACTCATTCTTGAAAAGAAAACTAAAATTTTAGGAACAATATGGATCATAGCTGCTATTTTGAATTTAGTGTTTAATATTATTTTAGTTCCCTACTTTGGAATCATAGGGGCCGCCGCAGTTACACTGGTCTCATTTATCATTGCATTTTATGTTACTCTTGTTTACTCAAATAAATATTTTCATGTAGAGTTGGAATTAACTTTTATCCTAAAGAGTGTGCTTGCTTCAGTTTTAATGTCAATGTTGATATTTATCATTAATCCACATGGAATTATACAGATTTTAACCACAATTTTGATATGTTCAGGCTCATACTTGGCATTAATAATAGTTTTAAGTGGAATAAAAAAAGAAGAAATACTGTTCTTTAAGAATATGATCAATTCTTAATATTTTAATATATTCATCATATTAAAAGTCGTAATTAATAATTATTTTCTTTAAGTAAATCTGATTTCCTTGGATATTCACAATTATTTTCACTGATTTATAATGATTAATTACAGAAATGTTAGTCAATTTTTATATGCACATATAAAATAGCTACCATAATATTTCGAATTAAATTTCCTTAATAATTTTAATCATTTTTTTATAATAACATAGATATTTGCATAATTTTAATTAATATTGATGTTGATACATTTTTGTTTATATTTGATTTGATCTTTAATTAAACTGCTTTTATCTACCTCCTCTCTGTTTGTACGATAATAACTAAAATAATAAAAATTCAATAATAAATTGTCATACAACGATTCAAATCCAACAGTATATCCTTTAAAAATAGGTTTAAGCCTTAATTTATCTTCAAAATTCTGCCAATTGTTAATATCCATTGTGGATAACTTATGTAGACACTTCTTCTGGGTTCAATCTTCCAAATAAAAATTTATTAATTCCTAAAAAGTAAGGAACACCTATGTTTAGAATTCCATTTGGTTTAAAAGGTTCCAAATGCTTTTCAATTACTTCTTCTATATTAATAAAGTGTTCAACAAATCCCCATGAATATACAACATCAAATTTAGGCATGTCTGATAAACATGAGAATATGTCTTTTTTAAATACGACTCCAAACATATCTAATTTTTCAAAATTTTCTCTAGTTTTTAAACATCCCATTTCTGAATAATCTATTGAAAATATTTCACAATCAATGTTTTTTCACGTATACCAAATTCTGACCATGGAAACCCCCAATTCTCAAATTTTGATATATTCTTTAGAATATATTTTTCAAAAATTTCAATTATTTCACCTTTATATAAATTAACTTCTTTTTTTATGCAATTGGTAATTCCACTTTATTCCAATGATTATTCTAGTATTCTTTATCATTAAGATTCATATTTTTCTCTATTATAATTTTCCTTAGCAGAGGTTTATATTAGGTAAATTATCATATAATATTTTGGTGAAAGTATTGAAGATTTTAATGGTATGTAGAAATCACAATTTATTAAATGGTAGTTCTATAGCAATAAATGAAATAGCCAATTGCTTAGGAGACAAAAATGAAGTGTTCATATTTGATGTTTCAAAATCTCATTTCCATGAGCGAGAAAAAAAATATATTGAAATTAAAAAGAAAATATCTATGAAAGCATTATTTGTTATCATAACAACTTCAATAACCACCTTAAGATTAACTTTTCAATATTTAAATAGAAATCCTCAGGGAATACTTACTTATTTTAGTTCATTGTTTAATAACGGTATAATTAAAGAATTCATTGAGGGCATAAAACCCGATATTATACATTTTCATGGAGTAGTAATAGAATATTTACCGCTTTTTGTTCTAGCTGATAAAATGAAAATCCCTTATATAGTCACGTTGCATGGTCTTAATTCATTGAATCCCGAATTAGAACTCTATTTCAAAAAAAAATTTGAAAAGGAGATTTTGATAGATCTTTCCAAAAATCACAAAATAATAACATCTGTTTCGAAATCCACAAAAGAACTAATGATCTCTGAATTTGGTATTCCTTCAGATTATATAAAAGTAGTTCATAATGGAGTGAATGCGGATTTTAATTGCCAAAAGCAATCAAAGAAAGAATTAAGATACAAAAATATGATTTCCGATACAAAAATTGTATTAATCCAGGTAGGAACATTAGTCAAAATAAAAAATCATCTTGCTATTTTAACAGCGCAAGGATGGTCCAAAAATCTACAACCACAAAATGATGATCTAAAATACAACGTGACAATACAAAACTTACCAGTAAACCAATTACCCGCAAACATAACTGACAGCACAATACTCATTAACACAGATCCAGCAACCATAACTGGCAACGGATCCAGTACAGAACCAGTTTTTGAAGAGGAAATATTTACAGTTGATGGAAACGGAAAAGTTACAATGGTATTTGTAACACCCGCAACACTATGTAACATATTAACATAGTACTCCAAATTTCTTTTTTTCTTTTTTTTTAACAAATTTGAAGTGATTCCAGTGAATAACAAATCCAAAATAGGCATCATAATACTTTTAATAATCATAGTAGGTTCAGTTACCGCGTATGTTACAAAGGATAGTCTCATGAGTTACGCATTTGCCCAGATGAATTACAACTACACAGGATATGCATCCATACCAAACAACACCCAAAATGGAGGATCATTAGGCGGTACGTACAACATCAATGGTAAAGGTGAACATTTCAACTTCAAGGTGGATATGAAGGGAGCAGACCAATACGAAGACCCTCTTTGTTATACAAGTAGCGGTCTTACAGGGAATGGAACTGTTGATTCGATAAATATAACATCAACCACAATAAAAGATCTTATTAATAAGGACTCTAAATCAGTCATGTTTCAGACACCTGTCACAGGTCACTTTGATATGAAATGTGCAGCTTGGACAGGTTCTAGTAACTTCTCAAACAATGGTACAAATTTCATTGGTTACTTCAAGATCAACGGTGTTGATACTGACTTTGAAGGTACATATCAATTTCTACCTCAAGGAAACAGGATAGCAGTAGTTACAAGTTATTTGTGGTGGAACGTAAATGTGGATAATATCACTAAAAAACAAGTAAATAGAACATATTTTATCTAAAAGTATAACAAATAAGCAATCTATTCTAGTTAAGAGATATTTATTAGTAAGAACTGAAGATAAAATTAAAATTATTTATTCTATATTTCTTTTTTATTTCAATGCAAATTCATTAATCTCTATTATTAAATCCATATCAAGTTAACTAATTTTTATTTAAATCTAATATAAATCGTTCCTCGTTGGTTAGATCATTAAATATTAAAGGAAGTGAAATAAAAGAGGAGCATAAAACGGAACTATTAAAAACAGAAATGAATTAGATATTCCGTGAGATAGTGTTACACCAACTATGCTTCTGGTTTTTTGGAATGCATATCCATAGAACAATGCCACAGAAAACACAAAGATTAAATCATAGAAGTTGTCCCAGCCTATGTGAAGGGCTGTGAAAAGTATAGCTGTATATAATAAACCTAGAACTATTCCAAAGGTATTTTCAGCGTTCTTTTGTATGATTCCCCTGAAGAGTAATTCTTCAGCCAGTCCTGTTGAGATAATGAGTATAATTGATGCAAATAAAAGGTTTACAGGATTAAAAACTGCTATGAGTGGTTTGGGCTGGAGTATTATGTACTCAGTTATACCTAAAAATATTCCAGTTAATGCAATTAAAAATTGTACCTTTTTATTTCCCCATATGAGTCCTATGTGCTGTCTTGTTAAACCTTGATTCTTCATTATAGTATAGGACGCTGCAAAAAGTGGTACTGCTATGATTGGGAACCAGTATAATGGTTGGATCTGCATGAGGGGTATTGAAAGACCAATAATTCTTATCATTGGCAGTGACATCATGGATCTAAGAAGAACTGAATAGTTGTAAGACACTTTTAATGATGAGTTAACAAGAAGGGCCATCAGAATCAAAGCCTCGATAACTAGCCCTGTTTCTTTGTTTACAAAAGTTACAGTTACTTCGGCTAAAATGAGTGCTAAAACATAACCCACTGCCAGTATTTTTTCATTTCTTGAGGTTTTCTGTTTACCCCTTTCAATTGATAAGCTTTCAATTTTCCCATTGATAGTTTCCTCTTTATCCTGGTCACCGACTTTATGATAGAGAGATGCCGATCTTTTGTACTCCATTATTGCATCTTCCCATGCACCCTGTGCCTCGTAAGTGCCTGCTGTGAGTGATATTACTGCTGCTTTTCTTTCTCTGTCGGACTTGTTCTTAAATTTGGACATGGCATCCACATAGGAGTTTCTTGCATCTGCATATTGTCCCTGTTTTTCTTGTATTAGTCCAATACCTGTGAGTGCGTAACCTTCACCAACTCTATCATCAGCAGTTTTGTAGTTGTTTAAAGATGTTTCATAATTATTCTTGGCAGTTTCATATTCTTCCTTTTCAATGTATATATTACCAATTTCAAGGTGTGCATCAGCCTCAATTTTTTTGTTCGGTGTATCTTTAAGATAGTCCAGCGCCTTCTGATAGTAGGTCAAGGCCTTTTCAAGACTGCCCAATTCATGAAATTTTGATCCCTGATCTAGATATTCTTGAGCATCATGCTGAACCATTATTTTATTACTCCTACAAATTTTTCTGAATCAAACTTTTAGATGAAAGTTTTAAACAATTTTAACAATGTATTAAATTATAAAAGATATATATTTAACCATAAATTTTAGCTTTTAGTTTGATTTTAACAAAAGATATGTTTAAGCTAGATAATATGACCCTAATTAAGATAACTGGTGATTGTATGGATTGGAAAAATAGGAATATATTGATTACAGGTGCAGATGGATTTGTTGGATCTTACCTTGCTGAAGAACTCATAGAAAACAATGCTAATGTTTATGGTTTGATTCAAAGGGGAAGTCAAGGTATTTACTCTCAGAATTTAGCTAACCATGGTATTGAAAATGATCTGAAAGTTGTTGAAGGTGATCTGACTGATATTACATCCCTTGCAAGTGCTCTGGATGAGTCTGAACCCGAGTATGTTTTTCATCTGGCTGCCCAGTCATTCATACCAGCATCCTTCAAGGATCCTTTAAAGACTCAACTCATTAATGCCAATGGAACTGCAAATCTGCTGGAAGCTATTCGAATAAAAGATTTAAACCCAAAAGTTGTTTTTGCTGGTTCAAGTGATGAATATGGTCTGGTTATAAGTTCAGAAGAACAGTATGAACAATTAAAATCTAAGTATGGAGTTGTTTTCCCTGAACCTGCTTCAATACCTGAACTTCCAATTACTGAATCCAATCCACTGAGACCAATGTCACCATACGCAACATCTAAAGTTTACTGTGAGTATATGATGAGAAATTATCATGACTCATTTGGAATGAAAACCGTTGTTTCAAGGTCTTTCAATCATGAAGGTGCAGGAAGGGGGCCTATGTTTGTTACATCAGTTGTAACAGAACAAGTTTCAGATTTAAAATCTGGAAAAATCAATTCCATCAGAATAGGTAATGTTAATGCACTTAAGGACTGGTCACATGTAACGGATGTTGTTAAGGGTTACATGCAGCTCGCATCTAACGGTGTTTCAGGTGATGTTTACAACCAGGGTTCGATGAGGACCAACAGTGTGCTGAGCTATATCCTTTTAAGTCTTGAAGCAACAGGCCACAATATTGAAAGGATTGAAACCTTCAATGGCGAGAAGATTTTGAAGGATCCAACGGCCATGAATAACCATCCTGTTTTTGGTGTTAAATTTGAAAAAACTGCTGTTGACTCTGAAATGCTTGAAGGAAACCTTGAGTTCACTGCAAGTGATGGTGGTATAAATGCATTCACAGACAAGGGCAAAATTACTATAGAATTTGATCCTGAAAGGTTTAGACCTTCTGAAGTTCCTGTCAGCCTCTGTGATAATACAAAAATCCAGAAGATAAGTGCAAAATATAATTATTCTCTAAAAGACATTATTCAAGACCAGTTAAATCATCCTTTCAAATGAAATGTATTACAGCATATGGTTTATAATATTATTCGACCCTATAATTCTAAAGAGGGCCGATGCAGCTATATATCATGGAATACATAAATAGTAACACTTTAAATATTATAGGTATTAGTGGTAAACAATTGGTTGTATGTTTTGCCAATTTATAACAGATTATTATATTTATTAAATATTAAAATCATGGATTGAGTTATTTAAGGGGTTAGGGGAGACTTAATGAACAAAATTAAAGTTTTAATAGTGGATGATGAAAATTTAGTTGTAGTGGGAATTAAAAAGCAGCTAAATGAACTTGGTTTTAATGTTGTGGGAACAGCAGCAACTGGAAAAGAAGCAATAAACATAGCCCTTCAAAAGAATCCTGACATCATTCTCATGGATATTATTCTTCAGGGAGATATGGATGGTATTGAAGCAGCAGAGATTATTCACTCCCATACAGACATACCAATAATATACATAACTGCCTACTCGGATGAAGAAATATTAAGAAGAGCCAGATTAACAGAACCCTACGCATACATGGTTAAACCAATTAAAAGCAGTGAATTGAACGCTAATTTACAAATGGCTGTCTACAAGTACAAATCTGAAAAGAAGAAGGATGAAATATCCCAACTGATCACAGCAGTCATACCTGCTTACAATGAACAGGTTTCAATTGGAAGTGTTGTCCTTAAAACCCGGATGTATGCAGACAGAGTCATTGTTGTGGATGATGGAAGTAGTGATAAGACAGAGGAAATTGCAGTACTTGCTGGTGCAGAGATCGTTAAGCATCATATCAATAAAGGAAAGGGTAAAGCACTTGAAACAGGGTTTAAAGCTGCTAAAGGTTCTGAAATTCTGATTACTATCGATGCAGATGGTCAGCACAGTGTAACAGATATACCAAAACTAATTAAACCTATCATTAATGGTGAGGCAGACATAGTTAACGGCAGTAGGTACCTAGATGGTGCTGATGAGGAGACTCCTGCATACAGGAGGGTTGGACAAAATGTGCTGGATGTGGCAACCAACTTCAATGCAAGGAGTGATATAACAGACAGTCAAAGTGGATTTAGAGCGTTTGCGGGTTACACAATACCCGCATTTAAGTTTCGAGAATCTGGTTACGGTATTGAAAGTGAGATGATAATTGAAGCCTCAAATGCAGGTTTCAGAATAAAAGAAGTACCCATAGGAGTAAGGTATGATGTGAATGGTTCAAAGAAGCATCCCATTACCCATGGTATAGGAGTGCTGGTTAGGGTGCTTCAGGACATGGAATTTAACAGACCACTTTACTACTTCACATTTCCCGGACTTTTGATGATCATTGCAGGATTATTATCTGGTTTGATATTTTTTGGATCCTACCTGAATCATGAAACAAGCTCCCTTGCACCAACCACATTGGCCGCACTCCTAACACTTGCAGGTACCTTCATAGCATTTACAGGGATCATACTCCATTCTATGAGCAGAATGATCGAAAGAACCATGGGCAAATAAAATATAATCACCAATATCTTAACAAAAAATTAACCAGTTATTTTTGACAACAACTTTTTTTTCTAAAAACATCTCCTGTTGAAAAGGGGTTAAAAATAAAATTCAGGTTGGTTGGAAAAATGGATATAAAAATTTATATTGTAAGTTCAGGAGAGTATGGTCTTAGGATCATTAACAATATTGCAAAGAGGGGTTTTGCTGCTTCAATTGTGGGTATGCATGAATTTCCTGATGATCTCCCAGAATTTATAGATGATCCCCACAGTTACATCCCAGAATCTGTTCCAGAAGCAGACCTAATACTTGCATTGGGACTTAAAGGAGATATAAATCTCACACTCCCAATTATTGCTTCAAAGGCGAATGCCAAAGCAGTTATAATAGAAAATCATGACCCATCTCAGTTACCCCCAGGACTTCAAAGGGAAGTTGAAGAAGCGTCAAAGGACATAAAAATTGTTTTTGCCAAGCCATTCTGTTCCCTGAAACCCGTTGGTGATGAAGTTGTTGATGAATTTGCACACTACTTCGGCAAACCAGAACTTAAAATTGAATCCAATAAGCTAATTAAAAATGTGGATGTTATCTGTGGAGCTCCCTGTGGTTCTACATGGTTCGTTGCAGACGAACTTGAAGGATTTCCAGTTGAAGATGCTGAACTTGAATCTGGAAACAAGATCCATAATTATCCCTGCATAGCATCCATGGCCACAGATCCAGTGGTTGGAGACACCATCCTACACCTTGCAGGTTACAAGATCAAAGAAGCAGTTAAGCAGAGTGTGGGATTTGCAACAAAATCAGCAGTTGTTGACAGTGACACCTGTATGGGAGGAACTGAATGTGACCATATCTGCCAGGATGTGTGTCCGAATGTTAAAATTGGAGATAACACAGTAACAGTTGATAGAGATGAAAAGGCTGTTATAAATCCAGTTTCATGTGGTTGTTGTGAAATATGTGTGAGAGAATGTCCTTACGGTGCAATTGAAATAGTAGAAGAGAAAATTGATATTAAATGAACAGAAAAATAATTTAATTGATCATTTATTTGGAGAAGGAACTAAAATGGCTGGAAAGGTAATTTTTATTGGAGGAGGTCCAGGAGACCCTGAACTTCTAACGTTAAAAGCATATAAAATAATTAAAAATGCAGATGTGATTATTTACGCAGGATCTCTTGTAAACAGAGATGTCTTAAACTCTGCCAGGGAAGATTGTTTGATAAGAAACAGTGCATCCATGAACTTGGATGAGATACTCGACCTCATGGAGACAAGTGTGTCTGAAGGTAAGTTGGTTGCAAGGGTACACACAGGAGACCCTGCAATTTACGGTGCAATCGGTGAGCAGATAGAGGGGCTTAAAACTAAAAATATAGATTTTGAAATAATACCTGGAGTTAGTTCATTTTTTGCAGCTGCAGCTGCTCTTGAAACTGAATTAACACTTCCAGAAGTTTCACAAACAGTTATTATCACAAGACCCGAAGGAAGAACACCCAAACCTTCAAAGGAAGCTATTTCTAAACTTGCAGAGCATCAGGCCACCATGTGCATCTTCCTGGGTGTGCATATGATCGAAGATGTTGTGAAGGATCTGTTAACACACTACACAAGGGAAACTCCTGTTGCAGTTGTTCAAAAAGCTTCATGGCCAGATGAAAAGATTGTCCGTGGAACCCTTGATAATATTGCATCCAAAGTGGCTGAATCTGATATTAAAAAAACAGCCATGATAGTTGTGGGTGATGTGCTGGAAACAGAGAATGTTACACCTTCCAAACTATACGATCGTGGATTTGCACATGAGTACAGAAAAGCTGGAAAATAATATGTTTTAGAAGTGTTTAGGTAAAATATAACCCCAATTAATCCTTTTACCCCATCAACAACTTACACCATCAACATATATCCATTTATTTTATTTATTTGGTTGTGATAAATTTAAATTGGAATAGGGATATTTTGCTCGAACCTGATAAAGCCTTTATACTCCCAGTATGTAAAATTAAGGTGTATTGAACACCTTTTGCAAGTAATGTTAATGTTTTTATGTACAGGGAACTTCCAGATGTGTATGTTCTACAGGATTTATAACCCCATTTATTTCTAAGTTTAATGAATTTGTTTCCATATTTTATGGGTACATTAAATGTAATTTTTATCACAGTATTTACTGGAACTTTAAATGCATTATTACGAGGCTTTGTGCCTGTAACAACCAGTTTAGAAAAAATATTAATCGATGTTTTTACTGTTTGATAGTTTATAGTGGATTTTATTATTGATTTTCCCCTATGCTTCCCAGTAAATATGATGGTTGATAAACCATTTTTAGTTGTTGTGATTTTTGGTTTTACAAATCCCAATGAATCATGTGAAAATGTCACAGGAGTTCCATCTATAACATATTTTCCATGATACAGGGAACTTGTATCCATCCCCCTATTGTTATGTCTTAGATTTAAAACTATTTTTGATGTTGAACCAACAATTATCCTGCTGTAATATGAGTATAAATGTATAACTAGCCATGGGTTGTAGATAAAATTTCCGTATATCCTTGTTGGCGCATGGTTCGATCCCCACCAGTTGTTTAATGCGTTTATGGTTCCTGAAGTGTCAGGACTGTATACCTGATAAGTATTTCCAAGGAGGATGTTTAAATTGAACTTAGCAGCTTTATGTGTATTGAAAGAAGCTCCCACTAAGTTTTTCATAAACCTGTTACTTATAACTGTATTGCCTGTGCTTGTTATCTTAAGTCCAGCCCCCATATTATTACGCATGGTATTTTTAGTTATGTAACACCCTGAACCTGTTATTATTAAACCTGATTCTTTATTGAAGTTGATTAGATTGTTATTAAAAGTTGAATAGGGACTTGCACTGTTTATTCCATTTCCATTATAAGTTACATCATTGTAACTGATGGTGTTATGATCTGCACTGGTGGATTTTTGTAGTGAAATTCCAATGATGTTGTTTTGTAAAATATTTCGAACTACTGAATAGTAGCTGCCAATTACGAAAATTCCACTTCCAACATTGCTTTTGATGGTGTTACTGTTTATTGTTACATGATTCCCTATGGATATGAGTGCGTGGAATGTGTTGAAAGACAGTGTATTGTTGTAAAATGTTGTGTAGTTGCTTGCACTGCTTACTCCAGCCACATTGTAATTTATAATATTTCCACTAACTAGATTGTAATCTTTACCACTGAACTCTGCCAGTGTTATCCCACTGTTCTTGTTGTACGATACGATGTTATTTATTATTTCGTTGTACCTGCCTGTGATATCAAATCCGCTTACGATATTGTGTGAAACTATGTTATCACTTATTGTACTGTAACTTATACGAAGCCAAAATCCGTTTTTATTTCCTGTAACTTTATTCCCACTGATGGTGTATTCTCTTGGAATATCATTACTTAACTGCTGTATTGCTATGCCATCTTCAGCTCCGGTTACTGTGTTCCCAATTATTTTCATCAACCTAGAATTTGTTGTTGCATATATCCCGACACCCATTAATCCTGTGTTGATAACTTTATTATTTGAAACTAAATTGTTTTCACTGTTAAAATTAAATAATATCCCATTTAGGAAGTTGTTAATGGTATTTCCAGATACTGTGTTGAATGTACATAGACCGTATTCAAAACTTATTCCATTCCCAACCGTAGGATTTACTCCAGTTATAGTGTTTCCAATGACTTTGGAGTTGTTCATTGGACCGTAAAATTGTATTCCAACTAATGAAACTTCATTAATTTTGTTTCCTGAAATTGTACAGTTGTTGGCATGGTTGATCATGATGCAGTAACTACTACGTGATAGGTTAAAATTTTGAATAGATGTACCCGAACCTGTAGGGTTAACAGTAAAAACAGCTGAATTTGGATTAATTGCCTCTATATTAACATTTCCATGGGCTTTTATATTGACTTTTTTGTTTACTACAATACTTTCCTTGTAGGTCCAAAGATTGTTGTTGTCATCATAAACATTAATGTTGTCTCCTTCTGATGCAGTGTTAACAGCATTTTGAATACTCTGACCAGGATTCACAGTTACATTCGAAGCCTCAGAGAATTGTACTGATGTAATGCAAAAAACTAAAAATAATGTATGTATGATCATTATTTTTATCATATTATCCCAAACAGTACCATATAATTATGTATTTTTCTATATTTAATACCTATTATTCAATTCATACATATTATGTGATGAATTATTACATATAAAAAAACCTGAAACAATCCGGAAGTTTCGCAAACTGTTATTATCACAAGACCCGAAGGAAGAACACCCAAACCTTCAAAAAAAGCTCCCAAACCTTCAAAGGAAGCTATTTCTAAACTTGCAGAGTATCAGGCCACCATGTGCATCTTCATGGGTGTGCATATGATCGATGATGTTGTGAAGGATCTGTTACACGCTACACAAGGGAAACTCCTGTTGCAGTTGTTAAGCAGGTTTCATGGCCAGATGAAAAGATTGTCCGTGGAACCCTTGATAATATTGCATCCAAGGCGGCTGAATCTGATATTAAAAAAACAGCCATGATAGTTGTGGGTGATGTGCTGGAAACAGAGAATGTTACACCATCCGAATTATACGATCGTGGATTTGCACATGAGTACAGAAAATAAGAATAAATAAAAAAAAATTGTATGAGCATTATATTTTAAATTACATTTATATCTAGTTCAAGATACTCTGCTACCATCTTGTGCATTGATATAAATACTATATAGTGCAGATTTTGCTTCGCTGTTATATATTGGTACGATCCATACTTTAATACCATTATAAGTGGATAATTTTGGTGTTTCCGGGGTTAATTTAGCAGATCCTATGCTTGCACCTGCTTGGTTATTGTATTTTACTGCTAGTTCCTTTGCTTTTGAAGCGCTGATATAATTTGTTGAATTAGTACTATTGGAGGTTATGTTTGTTCCAGTAGCATTAGCTGAATCATTTTTGGTATTGTTTGTGCTTACACATCCACTGACTGCAATTAAAATAGTAATTATTGAAATAGCCATGATCAATTTTGGAATTATCTTCATTTTTTTCTCTCAGTTTGTACTTAATATTAACATTATTATTTAAGATAATAAAATTTTGATACACTACTCTTTGAACTATTCTTATTATCTTAATGTAGTTATTCTCGAAAATTTAGATAAGGTTTTTGCAAATGATCAAGGTAGAAATATCTTTTTAAAATTTGTATAGATAAAACTTGTTACTAAATAATAAAAAATATAGAAAAAAAGTGGGAAATAAGAATGTATGTCTTAGTTTAATCTGTAGAATGTTGCACCTTTATCAAACTGGTTTAATTTATTTAAAGAATCTAAAAGCACGTCTTTCCAGAGTTTCGCATATTTATGAGGAATACTGAACTTAACCAGAACAGTGGTTGATTCACCAGGTTTTAAGGCTTTAATAGTTGCACTTCTTGTGTAGCTTTTCAATTTTGAGTACACTGAACCAACCTTGTTTGGTTGTTCGTACCAGATTTTTATTTGTGTTGATTTAGAAACTGCTGACCCAATATTTGTAACTTTAACCATTAAATAATCCACATTTCTGTTTTTATAGTTTTTAAAACTATTATAACCACATGATATTTGATTCAAGGCGAGTTGTGGTTTGGTGGATACATGCACAAGGTACTCTTTGGTTGCTCCTAATATCGTTCCATTAACATTTCCACCCATAAAAGATGCGTTCTTGAATGTGGCGTTGAAACTTATGAGAATTTTGTACCAGCCTGATTTTTTGTAGGTGTGAGCTACCCATCCCTTTGAAGTGGTTTTTGTTCCGTCTCCAAAGTTGATGTAGGAATTTTTAATATTAACCCCTGTTATGTTGGTTAGTAATCCTGGTGATCTGACAGATGTTTGGTATTTAACTGTGCTGCCTGTGCTCACCTGAAATGTTGAATTTCTATATTTTTCATAATTTTTTGGTAGTTTTCCATCCCCAGGATAGATAACCCCATTCCCACTAAGCTGTGCATAAGCATTACTAGAATTGTCTCCAGTATTTGTGATGGTAACTGAATGGTTTCCCATGCTTACATAGGCTGTGCTTGTAGTTAACGAACCTATCATGAGAATAGTTAATAGGGATATGATTCCCAATTTAGATTTAATATTCAAATTTATCAGCCTCCCTTGAAAAATTTGATTAAAATATCTTTTTTTTAAAAAAATTTTTCATAAAATTATTTTAAGTAAACCCTATTTAAAAATTTAAAACTTGATAAAACACTTCAATTCATAACCAAAGCATCTATTATCAGTATAAAATTAGACAAACTTAAATGTTTTTAAATTTTAATCATTAAATTCAGTTCTAACCTGTTAAATATTTATTTTGAATCGACTGAACTTTAAAAAGTCACATTTTTACTTAAAAAAAATATGAACATTTAGGCATTAAGACCTTTAAAAAAAAAAATTTATTTAAAGAATAAAACTCTTTAAACAAGAATTTTGTTCATAAAACTGATTCAAAAAAATTAAAAATAGAGCAATAAAAAATTAAAAATATCTTGCTTGTAAATTATAACAAAATTTTCTGTCCCTTTATTTTCCCCTGATTTTTTCAGTTCCTTGTTCTGTCATCTTTGAGTAATCCGTGGCTGAAACCATATTATCATTGTAAAAACTCTTAAACATTGTTTCATTAAGATCGAGTAGTTCGTAGATATTTGGATGGTAAAACTTCTGTGGATAAATGATTTTAAGATCAATTTGAATAGATTTTGGATTGGCATTTGATCTTAAAGCCATTTTATATTTACTCCCATCTAATGTTTTAAATTTTCTGAGTGCCTCTGATTGATCTGGAGTGAGTTCGCTGTGTTCCTCATCCATAAAACGGAAAAAAAAGGTATTTTCCTTCAGTATTTCCTTAGATTTTGTTTCTAACATGATACCCCTAAATCAGTTAAGATCCAATTTCACCCTAATCCAACTTAATACATAATTAACTACTTTAAAGTAGATATATTTTACTGTCATTATAAAAATGAATATCAAAATGGAATATTGTGGGCAGCATCATATTCAAACTCTTTAATTCAATGTTTAATTAGGATTTGGATAAATTTGGGGGTTAAATATTTGTCTGAAACCAGTACTGTGGAACATTTCTCCATTGTCATTGCAGATATCTCTTCAAAAATTCCTGAAGATGGAATCACTTTGAAGGATTTTCTGAACATAATAGGTGATCGTGGCCTTTTTATGTCGTGCATGATACTAACAGCACCATTTTTACTCCCAATATCAGTGCCTGGAATGAGCATACCCTTTGGATCCGCAATATTTTTAATAAGTCTTGGAATTGCAGCTGATAGACGAATTTTAATACCTGACCGAGTAATGGATCATAAAATATCTAAAAACAACATGGAACGTATCTTACAAGAGATTTTAAATATTTTAATTCCCCTTGAGAAGTACATCAAACCCAGATTATGTTATCTTGTCCAGGGTGACACTGCTAAACAAGTAAACAGTGTAATGATAGCCTTCGGTGCAGTGTTGTTAGTAACTCCAATAATTGCACCCATGGGTGACTTTTTCCCGTCCTATGGAATTCTTTTCATATCACTTGGAACCCTTGAAAATGATGGTTATATGGTGCTTGCAGGTTATTTAACTGTAATATTCACAGCCATATACTACATCCTAATATTTGCAATTGGAATCACATTGATATTGCTGTTTCTATCATTCCTTGGACTTCACATCCACTAAAATAGTGACTACTCAATGGACATTTTTAGGTCTGAAACAATTGGGTTTTATGAATTTAAAAAAAAATAATGTGTTATAAAGTCCGTTTTAAAAATAAATTTATTATAAAATTAAAAATAAAGGAAGATTTGGTCTTCCTTCAAAATATTTAGAGCAGTTCATCCCTTAGATCTATGGTGTCCACCAGGTCTGGTCCTGTTGATATTATAGTTACAGGTACTCCTGTTTCTCCTTCGATCTCTGCTACGAAGTTTTTAACTTCCTGTGACAATTGTGAGTAATCCTGTACACGTTCACACTTTGGGAATATTCTGTCCACACATGTGAGTGCTATTTGTGTTGCCCCATTTATCATGCATGATTCCTTTGCAAGTTCCATGTCGAATGTTCCAACACGACGCCTTCTTCCTGTGACTGTACCATACTCTTCAATGTTTAGATCTTCAGCTTCCTGTTGTGAAATTTCGGTGGTGAATGGGCCTTCTCCAACTCTTGTGATGTATGATTTAAATACCACTATCACATCATCAACCCTGGTTGGTCCTATACCCACGTCTGCAGCTGCACTACTTGCTGTTGTGTCCTTACTTGTAACATATGGGTAGGTTCCGTAGTAAAGTGATAATCCGAATCCCTGTGATCCTTCCACAAATACTTCCTTTCCCTCGTCAAGTGCTTCATTAATTTCAGTTGGCACGTCTGCAGTGTAACCCTGCATTTCAGGAATGTCTCCAGCAAGTTTTGCTGTTCTCATTACCCTGTCGGAATTAGCTGGTCCACATCCACTTCCTGTACTTCCTATTTTCTTGGATAAATAATCTGAAGCCCTGTCCTGTTCCTTGTGTTTAGGTTCGATTATTGCACTTCTGAAATCTGCAAAAGTCCTGTTTTTAACCTGATATTTGTTCAGGTAGTCGAGTTCATGATGGAAAACTTCTGGATCCACCAGTACTCCTGCTCCAATCAATAATCTTGCACCTGTGTGTACAAAACCCGATGGTATCATTCTTAACCCATATTTTTCGCCATTAAATTCTACAGAATGTCCTGCATTGGGTCCAACACCCGCTCTTGCTATGATATCCGGTTTATCGTTGTAACAGAGGTAGGTAATACATTTACCTTTACCTTCATCACCCCAACCTCCGCCAACTAATACGTTACATGTCATCTCAAACTTCTCCTTAAAAGCTAATTCCTAACCTCTTTTATATTGTGAATGATTTAATAAAAACCTTTCCATGTATAAAAAATTTAAACAAAAAGCCAAGGATAATAATTTAAGTTAATACAAAATGAAATGTGGAGTCTCGAAATTGTTAGGGGAGTAATTAAAATTTTTTCAGACTATTTTCCACCGACTTTTTTGTTTATTATTCTTTCAAATAGATCAGGAGTGTATTTTCGCTGTAGGGCTATGAGTATGTGCTCACCCAGAGCTTCTTCAAGCACTTTACTATCTAGTTTTTCCGCGTTGTTTCTGATCCTCACTGCTTGGGCAATTTGTGCGACATCCCTTGCATGTGCAAATGTAGGTTTAAGCTGTTCTCCACCCATGGCCGTGGGTGTGTAAACATTTCTAAATCTTTCAAGCACTTCATCATCGTAGTCTTCTCCAAGTGCATCCAGATTTCTTTGGAAAACCTCAAGGATCTCATCGGGTGTAGGAGCACCCAGCAGGATGTGCATTGGTGCACGTCTTAAATGAGCCTCATCAACTATGTTTATGTCCAGGTTGGTTGATAAGACTGGTATGAACATGGTATGGACAATCACCGGTGCACCCTTGATGTATATTACATCCTTCTGGTTTTCAAGGGGCACTATCATCCTGTTTAAAAGTGCGTTGTGATCCTGTTTCTGCCTACCAAGGTCATCTAAAAGTAAAATCCCACCATTTGCCTTGATTATTGGTGATGTTTCATAAACTCCCTTGTTTGGATTGAAATTGGTTTCAAGCTTCTCTGTTGTAAGTTCAGATCCTGTGAAAACGAATGGTGCATATACTTTAACCCATCTTGGATCTTCGGGTTGTTCTGGACATTTTTTATGGAAATCTGGATCATATAATTGTATAACGCTTCCACTGAATTCAATAAATTTGGGTATGAGAATTGGTGGTAGTAAATCTGACATTTTACTTGTTAGGAATGTTTTTCCTGTTCCTGGAGCACCATATATGAAAAATCCTTTTCCACCGATAGCTGATGCTATCAATGTGTTTTTTGCATCTTCAACACCAACAACATCATCAAGGGCTTTGTCAATAACTTCCTTGGGTATTTTAAGGGGAAATCTACCCTTAACTTGTGCACCCATTATTGTGAAATATTCATCGTAGGCCACCGGTGCTATTCCCACGTATGGATTTTCTTGAATCACCTGAAGTGCTTTTTCACGTCCCTTTATTTTAATGGTGAATTCTACACTAGGGAACAGGAATCCTCCTCCCGTTGGTGCGCACATATCATCCTTTTCCAGTTTGTTGAGTACCTGTTCAAGTATGTCAACGTGAAGCCCTGTGATATCATGTATCTGATTCACCGTTATGGTTCCATAAGTTGATATTATTTTAAGTATCAAATTTTTTATGAATACCTCTGATACATCAATTTCAACCAGCGATTTTGGTTCTTCCAAAAGTTGGAACATCTTCTTCATTCTTGAATCATGATAATAGTCACTTACTTCGTCCATGTATCTTCACCCATTCCACTTATCTAAACAAGGATAATCTGTTATTATTAACCTCTAAATCCTGAATTTAGTTAATTTGGTATTTATTAATCAAAAACCTAAGTTATTTATAATTCCAGAATTATTCTATTGGTCTCTGGAACTATTTTTCTATTTTAAAGTTCTTCTCACATTCTATTAATGGTTCATGGAATTTTATGTGATGATTCTCACCAATATTCCTGTTTTCTTGTTTCTCGTCATGAAAATTATTAATGGAAAAGTTTAACTATATAAATTTAATTAATAATAATTACTGAAGAATAGGTGATAAGTAGAAATTTCTAGGAATCGTTGATAATTCTCAAAAATGAAATTCTTGTCACCTTCCCATTTAATGATAATAAATCGTTTATTCTTCATTAAATGGTACAATAAACAAAAATAATCAGAAAATATGGATTTTCCCCGTAAATTTTTTGGTTATTAAAAAATGTTAGGAGGGATTTTTGTCTTAGTAAAAAAATTAGGAATAATATTGGGATTTCTGGTATTTTGTGCAATGATTTCATGTGCATCTGCCATACAAGTTGAAGATCATGGAGTGATCTGTGTTAAAGAGAACCAAACATTTAACATAACCCTTAGAGACGCTGGTGATGGAGGATACAAACCCTGGGCAGTCAATTTCATTGATAAAAATCAGATTAAACTTATTAGCCAAAACAACAATGTGGATTTAGATGGGCTTTCTGGCAAAGGCATGGTGGGTTACTTTGGGTACGATATTTTGAAGTTTAAAGCAATTCAACCAGGAATATCTATTATTCTTTTGGCAACCCAACAACAATGGAATAAAAATTCAACAATCCTAGTTAAATACACCGTGTTTGTAAATCCAATGTACATCTAAATTCTTTTTTTATTTATTTTTTTTTAACTGAATATATGATTCCTTTTATTTAAGTGGCTTAAATCCTAAAAAAATAGATAGACAGTCTAAAATATTTTTAAAACTTTTTAGTATTTAGTATTTAGTATTTAGTATTTAGTATTTAGTATTTAGTATTTAGTATTTAGTATTTAGTAAAAAATTATTAGTTTTTACTTTATTACAGATGTAGATAAATTTTTTTTCAAATAAATTCAAAATCAATACCTGAAATTCTGAGTATTCCTATGGTTAATCAATAGTATGGTAATAATTTTCTATTGATAATTATCATGTAATAGTAGCTATTCTAAATTTAATTTGATAGTATATTCAAAAGAAAATTAAAAACTATTAATTAAAAACTAAAAACTTTTTATAAGATTCGACTTAATAATAGTGGAGAGAATTAAAAATGAGTGAAGTAATAGGAATCATAAATCAAAAGGGTGGAGTGGCAAAAACTACAACTGCAATTAACTTGGCAGCAGCCCTCAATCAGAAAGGTTACAAAGTTCTGCTTGTGGACGTGGATCCCCAGGCCAACGCAACAACGGGAGTTGGAATTGATAAAACCAATTTGGAATTTTCAATAAGAGACGTACTTCTAGATGAATGTGAAATCCAGGACGCAATAATACCAACAGACTACGAAGGATTAGATGTACTGCCAAGCAACCTTGGACTGAGCAAATTAGAAAAACAACTGGCAGGTGAAACTGCACCAGAATACATACTAAGAAGATACCTTGAAACAGTCTATGAAGATTATGATATGATCATAATTGATTCACCCCCAACACTTGGAAGGTTAGCATACAACGTATTAGTTGCAAGCGACAGTGTGATAATACCAGTTCAGACAGAGTATTATGCTATGGAGGGAGTGGTCGATTTGTTAGACGCCATTAAAGAGGTTGAGGAAAAACTTTACAGTGAAACTGACATTAAGGGTGTACTCTTAACCATGCACGACAAGAGGGAAAAATTAACCAATGAAGTGGTAGCCCTTGTGCAGGAGTACTTTAAGGATCAGATGTTTAAAACCATCATACCCAGAAACGCTCCAGTAAAGAGGAGTGCTGCAGATGGTGTTCCATGTGTTGTAAAGTATCCTGAAAGCTCCGGTGCAATGGCCTATCAAAAATTTACTGATGAATTTCTGGAGAGGATCTAAAAATGAAAGAAAATAGTGTAATTTCACGATCACCCCTACAGGAAAGGGCTAAAAGAGAGACTAAATCGGCCAAAAACAAAAACCAGCAAGTAGATATAGATGAAACCATAGTGAAAAAGGTATTCAAAAAGATCGATAACAAACCACGTCTCGCATTTTGGGATCATGAGTCCGCAGCAGTTTTACACTACCTCAAAGAAACACAACCCAACTTCAGCATGAGCGCAGAAACTGCAAAGTTAATGAGAAAAGCCATTAAAGATGAACATCCAGACATCTGGCGAGCTGTAACAAGCCAGTTAAGAGAGAAAAAAATTGGAACACATAACCCCGATAATGAGTAAATAGTTATTAGTAATTACTAAAAACTTTATACTAAAAAGTTTATAGGGTTAAATCCAAATTTTTACATCTTTTCAACAAACATGATCAAATAATTAAAACGAAATGAATAATTACCATCGAATTGAGTCGTCTTTAATAGAACAGTGATAGTAAGTATTCTTTAATTTTTCAATTTTTACAGACACATTTTTTGATATCTTGTTTATTATTGTTTCTCTGTTTTATCTTGCATAAATTTTGAACTGTGTTTGGCAAGGCTTGAGGTCACCAGCATATTTAATATAACAGGTATATACACCAGGATTGCTTAATTCAAAACTATCAAATTTAGCTTCGGCCGTAATAAATTTTGTTCTTTCAGTGTCGGAAAATACGAGTTTACCATTGGAATCAAACACTCCAATATCTAAATAACGCAATACTAAAGACTGCCAAGTGTTTTTATAGGGTATAGGCCATAATGTAAGAGGTACTGGACCATACTCTTGTAATTCTGCTATAAGAATTATTGATTCAGTACATCTGACGCTAATATTAGGAAATTTGTGATGATCTGTTGTTACTATTTTAGTGTCACCAATATGTGCAGCAGATACTGTAGATGCCATAAAACATACAATCAATACAAAAATGAAAGCTTTTTTTAACACTTTTATTCCTCCGTAAATCTTTAAATATCCCTTTGTCCTCATTTTTGATTCAAATTTTAAAATCCACTGGTAATGTATATTCTTAGAGATAAAAATGGTATCTGAAAAGTATTTTTATCCCATATGATTTCAATGAGAATTTCCAAATGTATGATTATCATAAAAACTAATTTATGATAAGTAATACAGTTTATTAATATTGTAATATAATGTATTATAAACTTTACGATTTTTCATACTAAAATTAAATCAAATTAATAAAGATTTATAAAAGATCCAGATACTAAAAACGTTTGAAATCGGGAGAATAGTATACAAAATCTAATCTATTTTTATACAAAGAGCCATAACCTACAAAAACAGTGTTATACAGTAAATTCTTGGTAAAACTTTGAATTTATAAAAATTAATAATCAATAGATGATTATGCAGAACTTCGATCCGTATCCTGTAAATTATGCAAAAAATACAGATCAAGTCGGTTGCCTTATAAAGGAGGATCTAAAATAATAAAAATTGGATTTAGAGAAAGCTTCTTTAGACTTTAGATGGTTATTTAACTGTACGTCAAATTAATTTCGATAAAGAAAATGAAAATAAAAAGTTTCTACTTTTTAATTATTAGTTTTTAGTATAAACTTCTTAGTTTTTAGATATTTTAGTGTTTTGATTATTTTTTTCCTCATTTACCAATATCAATTGTGACATTTGCCTCTTTTGAATTTAAGAAGCTATCGTTACTAAGGTAGGTGAAGAAATCTCTGCCTATAAAGTTAGGTGAAGGAGTATATACAAATTTATCCCCTGTTACTGTTACAGTTCCATGGATTGGAGGTTTTTTTATCAGAATTGAGATTTTGTCTCCATCAATATCTGTGATGTTAAATATTTTAGTTACACTCTTACCCTTCTTTGTTGTCACAATTATGTTGTTAGCAACTGGAGGATTATCTGGATGTACTTCAATGTTAACTGTCGCCGTGTTTGAGTAAAAAAATCCATCATTTGAATTGTAGGTGAAACTATCGTTACCTGTGTAATTTGAGTAAGGAATGTATATGAAACTACCATTAACTGTATAATTTAAGGTTCCGTGTGCTGGATTTGATAGTACTGTGTAATTTAATTTAGAAGCATACAAATTTGTTACATTAAATAGGGAAGTAATATTTTTTCCTAACCTCATTGACAGACTCATATTGTTAGCAATTACAGGAATATGAGTGTTTAATGTGACAGTTGCATTGTTACTGTTTAATTTTCCATCATTAGCAATGAAGGTGAAACTATCAGTGCCGTTACTATCATTACCCGCTGTGTAACTGAAGTTACCATTAGCTTCAAATTGTAGTGTTCCATGTGTTGGCTGATTAATAATTGTGAAATTAAGTGTATCATCATCTATATCTGTCGCATTTAGGGTTTTATTGACGGAGGTTCCATTTGTGGTGAAATTCATGTTTTCTGCTACAGGAGGATGATTCAATCCATCATTATAAAGTTCTAAATCATTTAAAATAGAGTTTAAGTTATTTAATTTTTTATTGGTTTCACATAGTAAGGCTAATGTTATAATAAGTAATGAACCTCCTGTTAACAGTAATGCAGATCCAACAATAGTGATCTTTATTCCAGCTGCCATCCCTGTTGCAGATGTTCCAGCTGTGAAAACTATTAATGCAATGGCCATTCCAAATACTGTTAATCCAACTACTATTAGGATTGATCCAACACCACCTACAACTGCTCCAGCAATTGTTAAATCCTGATACAATTTTTGATTAAATTCTGTGTCGTCAATTTGTTTTTGGATTTCTGCTTTCTGGATTTTATATGCTTCATTTATTATTTTTGAATTATTAGTACAGTTAGTGATAAATTTAAGGTTTGTTCTAGTTTCAAATTCTTCCTTTGATACTATAATATGTTTATTTTTACTTCCTTCAAGTATAACATTATTATTCTCAGTTTTAAGATATTTTAAGTAATGATAATACTTACCTTGACTTTTATATTGTACTATATCTCCTTCTGTTAAATTTTTAGCATTACCTGCCATTATATTCAAATTTAACCTTTGATTAATATTATTAACCATCTGGTCAGCATCTTTTTGATCGTTGGGATTTTGAGAATTGTTATCCCGTTTCAAATTTTCTTCAAGCTCTTCAGAATTTTTCTTTAATTTTATGGCTGTTTCATTTAATTTAAAAGCTGTTTCGGATATTTTTTGTGTTTCAGAATTGATCTGATCAATATTATCGAATACTGTTCCCCATTTCCAGAACTTCCACCAGTTAGATTTAATATAACTTAATGAATCATGAATAACAGCATTATGATTGTTTAATTCATCTGCAAAACTTTTTAATTCCTTTTCTTGAGAATTTATCTCTAAAATTAATGATTGATTAACATTTTGCATTGAAGAATTCGTATTTAATTCACTAATTTCAACTGCACTCACAGGGGTTATGCTCAAAACCAAGATTACAACAGTTATTATTAAAAAATTTTTTCCAACCATATGACTACATCCTGTACAATATGTTGATTTTGTGTAAATTTTCATTGCCAAGATTGTGAATAAAGCATGTTGTGAATATAAATGGTTTGAAAACGTATTAGAATACTTTTTTATCGCTATTTTAACATAATAATACGTTCTTTCAATGAATTTAATCAGTTTATTTTATTTAAATTAACTATTCTTGTTTAAAAATATTTTTAAACATTTGATATTAGGATTTTTAGGACTAAAATCCAAAAGATTTAACTGCTTTAAAACACCATTATAAACAGGAGAATAATATATTTCGTTAATTATAATAATATTATTCCCCTTTCTCATTATAAATACTTTAGCAACCGTATTGAGAAATATAAAGTTTTGATTCTATTTAAGCTGGTATGTATGGTTTTCCTCCGAAATTATTAGGAATGTTACCATTTATCAAACTCACTGTAGAATCATCCAAGTAAGCCTGATGATAATTCATTATTCCACCACCATTGGCAGCTCTGTTACTGGAAATTGAAACACCATATAAAAACAATAATCCCCTATTGTAGACTCCACCACCTTCACTTCCAGCAACATTATCCATAATTTCAGAATCTTCCATCGTTATTGTTCCACCATTACGTATTCCACCACCACGACCTTCCCCATTGTTCGCGTGGTTGTTTCTAATTGTAACTCGGCTTGAAGATATTACACCATAATTATAAATCCCCCCGCCATGATATGCAGTATTATCAGTGATGGTTGAATTTTTTAAGGTTAGGTTGCCTCGATCATTAAAGATACCCCCACCAAAGTCACTATCAGCGTGGTTGTTTCTAATTGTAACTCGGTTTATAGATATTGTGCCCTGATTGTAAATCCCAGCAGCACCAACTGCAGTGTTGTCTCTGATGGTTGAGTTTTCAAGGGTTAGATTACCCCAATTATTGATTCCTCCCCCAAAAGTATCATATAAATCTCTTCCTTGTGTTCCGTTTTTAATGGTAAATCCACTGATTTTAACAGTTGTATTTGACACAATTTTAATACAGTTACCAACATGATTTCCATCTATAATGGTGGTTTCTTGATTATTCCCAATTAATGTAAGATTCTTGTTAATAACCAAATTATCCTGGTAAATTCCAGCCCCTACAACTATCCTATCCACGGGTTTTGCACTTTCTATTGCATTTACAATATTTCGTTTAGGATGAGCAGGCGACAATCCATCATTCCGGTCGGTACCATTTTTCGCAACATAAATAGTCTTAACTCCACTAGAACTACTATCCTGTGTTGTTTGAATAGCATAAATCCCTGAAAATGATCCTAAAACCAGGACCCCCACTAAGAATATTGAAAGTGTGAAGTATTTAGCCGTATTTTCATGTCCCATACTCTTTAACTCCTTTATTATTTTTTTTTTATTTGGCTATTTGAGGTTCGTATTTTTTTAGGTTGTCGTATTCCTTTTTGTAGTCTCCATTGAGTTTTGAAAGGTAAAATAATGCAACTGCGGATCCTACTGCCGTTAAGATACCTGCGAGTACAGTGCACGCTGTGATCACAACACTCTTATCATGTCTTTGGGGATTAAGTTGGTTGAGTCTAACTTCAGCAACACCATAAACATTTACAAAACTACCAATACTTCCAAATAGAGGTTCTGCCTCACCAGCTTGTGGTGGTGCTGGAACAACCTCAGCCACTGCATTTCCCGCTGCTTCATCCACCACCCTCCGAGCTTGCTGTGCATCTTGCCTACCACCACGACACATATCAACCAACTTATAAAGACCCGCAGAAGCAACAGCAATACCAGCTGTTCCCAAAGCAGATGTAAGCACCAAACTCCCCGCACTAACACGAGATTCCCTCTCAATCAAATCACTGTCCTGTTTATCCCATATTAACCTCAAAACATGATCTCTAGAATAATTTTCCAGAACAATAATAACATTAAACTTACGATCAGAATTAGAATCAAAATTATCATTCCACACATTCACACTATTAAAATCAGCACAACTCCAAACACGATCTTCCGACCCCGACTTCAAATGAATATGAGTTCCGTTGATATCGATAAGTTCCATATACCGAATACAATATGTACCATCCCTTATCTGCACAATCACCTTATCCTTATCATAAACAGGAGTATTATTATTTTCAGGATGAACATAATCCTTCAAATTAGTATAATTGCAATTTTGGATTTCTACGGGTATGTTTATGGGCATGTTGTTGAGTTGTCCATTGTTTAGGTAGTCTACCATTTCTTGGAGGTCTGTTGTGAAGATGTTACTTTCTGAGCGTTTATGTGAACCTGATAAGAGTGTGTTCTCATATCTTGCAGATTCCTGTAGAAGATAATCCAAATACCCTTGAACATCGTATAACATGTATTCAGCTTTGGTTCTCAATCCTCCTTGATGAGATTCTAAGTAAGCAGATTGTTCTAAGGTTAATTCAACATCTTCAGCTTCAGTGAATTCAGATAAAATATTCCTACTAACACTATACAATTGAGCATAGGTATAAGAATCAGAAGTGCTATTTACTTGTTTTATCTCCAACGCTGTAATGGGTTTTACACTACAAACCAACAGAATCATGAGGAGTAGTAAAGGTTTCTTCCAATCGACCGACATTCTTCCATCACCATATCCACATACAAATTTTATAAAAAGTAATAGCCTACAAAGTAAACTTTAAAAGTTTTAGTATTTAAATTTTTTGAAATAGGAGGGTTGTAAAGTTGTTGGGTGTTAAGCGTTTTTTCGGTTTTTTGTGTCCATTTTTAGGTGTAGATAGTTGCTTAGTCCTGTGATTGTTTTGTATTTTCTTTTGATTGATTTGGGTAGTGTTTGTCCGTAGTAGTTTTCTATTTGGTTGGTTGTGTGTGTTATTTTTGGGTTGTGCATGAATTGTGTGAGTCTTTCGAAGTCGGGAACTATTTTATATCTTATGAATCGTTTTAAAGGGCGTGGTATTTTGTCGTATTTGTATAATATTTTGTGTAATCTGTTTTCTGCTAAAAATCCCAACAATATTCCAACATAAGATATATAAAAAAATGAAACAACATAGAAAGCATATTTTCAACAATAAAAAGAAAATTTATTGGAACAAACCACAGCAGAAGCACACAACTATCAAACAAAGAAACCAAACTCAAAAACACGATATATAACATCTACAGATCAACACAAATCACTAAAAAAGGGTTTCTACAAAGCCAAAATAATTATTGTATTGAAAATTTTCTTTTTCTCTTCAAAAAATAAATGAAAAAAAAGTGTATGTTGAATTGTTTAAGTTTTTACAAGCACTTCATGTGGTAAATGAAAGGTCATTTCATGTCACATAAATCTGGAATTGTGTTTGGCAGTGCTTAATATCACCGGTATATTTGATGTAACATGTATAAACTCCAGGAGTATTTAATTTAAACTTATCAAAGTGAGCTTCACCATTAATGAGTTTGGTTCTTGCTTGATCTGTGAATATAATGTCTCCTTTATTATCAAAAACTCCCAGTTCCAGATATCGCAGCACCTGAGAAGACCATTCATGCTTAGGAATTGGGCTTTGCCATAATACAATCTTCTTTAGACCATATTGCTGTAATTCTGCATTGACTGAAATCTTTTCCCCACAACTTACTTTAATATTGGGTAGTTTATGGTGATTTGGTGCTACTATCCTTGTATCACCATCAACTGCTGCAGAAGCTGTAGAGACCATAATACTAACTACAAATACAAGAGTTAAAACTTGTTTTAGCATTCTTTAAAACCTCCTTAATTCTTTTAAATTCATATTTAATGCATTAGTTACTGCTTCATTAACAAACCAACCCATATTTAAATTGTTGAAAAACAAGCTGAATTTAATAGTTTTTCAAACTTGTAACGGGGATTTGGATTCTGAAGAATAATTATACGGAAACATCCCATCAATATTCAAAAATTTTATATTAGGATTGGATAGCAAATCTTACAATTAAATAATATTGTATTATTATTTTATATATCTATCTCTTTAAAAATTTTAAAAAGATAATGGACAATTTTTTTTATTGGATTTTTAAAACTTGGATCATATTTCCTCAATAAATCCCATGCTAAATTCCTCATAATAGATAAAAAAAAGGTAAATTTTAATTAAATAACCATTCGAAGGTATTAATTAAGTTTAAATCATGTTACATATATCTGGAACTGTGTTTCGCAGTGTTTAAGATTACCTTCATATTTAATGTAACATGTATATTTTCCAGGCACACTCAAACTGAAACTATCGAAATGGGCTTCATCCGTAATGAATCTTGTTTTGGTTTGATCAGAGTGTACAACACTGCCCTGAGAATCTAAAACTTCCAGATATAAATCTCTTAATGTGCAAGAAACCCAATCACGCGGAGTACTATCATCATACAATCCAAAAATACTCTTTGGACCGTATTCCTCTAATTCTGCTACTAAAGAAATGTTATCCCCAGATTTAACAGCCATATCAGATAATTTATTGTGATTTGTTCCCACTATTCTTGTATCACCCTCTTCAGCTGCGGATGCAGTTGTTACCATCATAATCATCACAAAGACCAAAACCAATACTTGCTTCAACATCATAAAAACCTCCATACCAAGCCTGAAAATTCACTTCAAAGTCATAAAGTCACATACAACTAAATGAATGATCAACTTCACAATTGAGTAATATTTTAATATTAACTTATAAATATATCATACCATATTATGGATCTTCCTAGAAATGTTATTCATAAAAAAAGATTAAATATAAAGTATATACTTTTTAGTTTTTAGTATAATGTTTTTATAAACCTAACGAACTCTGTTCTGGTGGATTCTATTCACATTTAATGAGTAAAGGAGCCATTCAATCCACGAAGAACTCTGCCCATTTAATAATTAATTTCTTTAAACGGTATTTAAAATGGTTTTATACCATGAACCTTAGTTATTCACCATATCTTTTTCCTTCAATAGACATAACATATTTTCTTGGACAATTGGTAGCCTATTATATGAATCGGGCCTAAAATCCTCAGGATCAATTACATAGCATTCCCATTCTAGAAATATCTGTCAAACCATCTATAAAAAAAATCTTTACATGCCAATATAACAGTCTCTGCAGCGGTTATGGCAGTATCGATTTGTTAATATTTATTTCAAAGTTTTAGTTTTGACTAAATAGTTTTTACTAAAAACTTTTTATTAATTAGTTGTAGATTCTAAAGAAAATATGGAAAGATGCAGAAAAAAAGAAAGAAAGAAAAAAATTTAGAGTGAAAGTTTGGAAATTCTGTCCATGGCTTCCTTGGTATTTTCAAGGGTGTTGAATGCTGTTAATCTCAGGTATCCTTCACCACTTGGTCCGAAACCTACTCCAGGTGTTCCTACCACGTTGGCTTCTTCAAGCAAGAGGTCGAAAAATGTCCAGGAATCCATGTTTTCAGGTGTTTTGACCCATATGTATGGTGAGTTTACTCCACCGTAAACTTCAAGTCCAAGATTTTCCATGCTGTTCTTTATGATCTTGGCATTTTCCATATAGTAGTCAATGTTTTCTTTGATCTCTTTCCGGGCTTCTTCTGTGTACACAGCTTCTGCTGCCTTTTGAACTGGGTAGGATACTCCGTTGAATTTGGTTGTGGTTCTTCTATTCCATAGTGGGTTTAAGTCATGTTTTTTACCCTCTGAATCCACTGATTTAACCTGTTTTGGTACAACAACAAAGGCACATCTGGTTCCTGTAAATCCCGCATTCTTTGAGAAACTTCTAAATTCTATAGCCACATCCTTAGCACCTTCAATTTCATAGATACTCTTTGGTATGTCATCTTCTGTTACGTATGCTTCATAAGCTGCATCGAAGAGTATTATGGCATTATTTTCACGGGCATATTCAACCCATTTTGTGAGTTCTTCCTTTTTTAGTGCGGTTCCTGTTGGGTTGTTTGGGAAGCACAGGTATATCAGGTCCACAGGAGATTTTGGGAGTTCAGGTACGAAGTTGTTTTCAGCTGTTGATGGCATGTACACCACCCCATCGTATCTTCCACTCTCGTGCATGGATCCTGTTCTACCCGCCATGACGTTACTGTCAACATACACCGGGTAAACTGGGTCTGTTACTGCTATTACATTGTCCAGGCCAAATATTTCCTGGATGTTGGCTGTGTCGCATTTGGCTGCGTCACTTATGAAAACCTCGTCGGTGTCAAGCTCTATTCCACGTGCCTTGTAATCATTTTCTATGATGGTATCTATAAGGAAGGAATAGCCCTGTTCTGGTCCGTATCCCATGAAGGTTTCTGAGCTTCCCATCTCTTCTACTGCTGCTTTAAACGCCTTGATAACTGCCTTTGGCAGGGGTTTGGTCACGTCTCCAATACCCATTTTGATTATCTGTGCATCTGGATTTTCAGTTTGAAATTTCTCAACCCTTCGGCTTATTTCAGCAAATAAGTAGTTACTCTCCAATAGGAGGTAGTTTTCATTGATTTTAACTGACATTTTTATTAAACCTCTAAATCTTATTATTTTTTTTATAATCGTTTCTATGAATTTTTATTTTGAATTTATACTGTATATCAATTTTGAATATTAACATGTTTAAAGCAGGGTGAATAGTTTCCATAAGGGTACAATTTTCCTATAGAACATTTTTTTTTTTACTTTAAATATTTTTAGGAGATTATTATCCAAGTTTGATTTATACAAGTTTGATTATTTATGTGCAAAGTAGAACCTGATCTTGGTGTAGGTTACCTCATCAACCCTTGCAAATCCTATTCTTTCAAGCTGAACAACATCGTCAATCTGAAGTTTGGAAGCTGATTTTTCGATAAAACCCTTCTTGACTGTTGCATCTGGCATAACAAGCTCTGCTTCAATTGCATCTTTTGCTGGTACCCACTGTACAATCACTGCCTTAACTTTTTTCGCATCTTCAAGATCACTGCTGTGGTAAAGTGTTTTTCCATCTTCAAAGGTCAGGTTTATACCATCCATGAGTCTTAACACACGGCCTTCACCTGTTTTTGTGATATCTTCCATGGTTATGAAGAGTTCTGGTTCGATCAATAGTTCCCTCATTCCCCGTTCAATATGGTCAGGGTGAAGTGGTCTTTTAACGATTCTTTGTTCTGATTCAGGCAGGTTTTCAATCATTATACGAGTTGGATTGTCCACAAAGAAGTATCTGTTGGATGTTTCCTCTAGTATCTGCCTGTTTAGGCCAAATATCTTCTTCCATGATACAACAGCATCACTAATTTTGGGTCCAATTTCCATTATAAGTTCTTTAATGGCTTGTGGTTTTATTCCACGCCTTGCAATGGCCCTGATGGTACCTAGCCTTGGATCATCCCATCCCTGGTACAGTCCATTTGTTATTCCTTCACGTGCCTTGGATGTGCTTAGTGCCACATCTTCCATTTTGAGTCTGCCGTAGTGTATGAATTCAGGTATTTTCCATCCAAGGTGGTTGTACATGTAGCTCTGTTTTTCACTGTTGGCCAGATGATCCTTCCCCCTCAGTACATGGGTCACTCCCATGAGGTGATCATCCACAGTTACTGAGAAGTTCATCATAGGGTAGATCTTGTATTTGTTGCCTGTTCTAGGATGCTCATAATCAACCACCCTCATTGCTACCCAATCTCTTATTGCAGGGTTTTTATGTGTTATGTCTGTTTTAACTCTTAGTACTGCTTCACCTTCATCCATGTCAGGCATCTGTTTCCAGAGTTTCATATTATCCTCTGGGGCCATTTCACGACATGGACATGGTTTTGCCTGGTCTTTGAGTGTTTTGAAGTCTGCACCGTTACATGTGCACATGTAAGCCTGTCCAAGTTTGATGAGTTTTTCAGCGTGCTCGTAGTAGATATCCATCCTGTCACTTTGGATGTACTTTTCCTGCCATTCAACTCCCATCCACTTTAGATCTTCCTCCATCATATGGTAAGCTTCAGGGTCAACCCTACGTGGGTCAGTGTCTTCAATCCTCAGAATTAGCTTACCCCCGTATCGTTTAACGTATTCACTGTTGAGTATGGCTGCCCTTGAATGTCCTATATGTAGGGGGCCTGATGGATTTGGTGCAAATCTGAGCACAACTTCACCATTCACATTTGGAAGTTCTGTGAAACCCTTCTCCTCAGCAGGTTTTTTCTCCTTCATACCTCCTAGTTTATCGAGTTCAACTACCTGTTCTTCCGCATCCATAGAGTTAACTTTTGAAACTAACTGTGCTGCTAATCTTGAAACGGTTTTAGCTTCAGATCTTAGTTCAGGAGTTCCTGCCATGATAGATCCTATGACTGCACCGTTACTAGCCTTACCCTTGTGTTTAACAGCATTCATAAGCGCATGTTTGTATACAATTTCTTCAATATCGTTAATGAAAACCAACTCCAGTTACAACTAATAAAAAAATTATTATTCTCAAGAAAAATCATTATCCATCAATAAATACGAGTGATTTCCCTTCATATTTTTTTAAAGTAAACATTTAAAATATCTATCCATACTCCAATTTGAATTTATCCCCAAAAAATCATGAGCCCTAAATTTTTAATGTGGAATCATGCATCCCCTCAATTTTTGGTTATGAAAACTGAAATATAATCAATCATAGTTTTAGGTTAATCTTATTAAATACCTAAAAAATTGATAAAAATAAAAATTGACCTATTTCCATATTTAAATGGTATTAGACCAATTAATTTAATGTATGGTTTCTTTTTGATTCAAATAAAAATGTGTTTCTGCCCAGAAAAGCGAAAGTCCTCTCATAAACCTTTGCTTAAAAAATACTGGGTCAAGAATGATCTGATTGAAAATTTTTATTTTCAGTGAATCCTTTCAACCACGAAGTCTGCGATCATTGACAGTGATTCCTTAGCTTCAGAATCTTCGAGTTTATCTAGAAGATTTTTTGCTGTGTTAACATTATCTAATGCTATATTCTTTGCATAATCTATTGAACCATACTTTTTAAAGAGTTCAAGAGCTCTTGCAACATTGGTGTCTTCTTCAGCTTTAAGGATAGATATTAATTCATCTTTATCCTCTGGTGATGCCTTTGAAAGTGCGTTTACAACCATGAGAGTCATTTTACCCTCAACTATGTCACTTCCCACTGGTTTTCCAAGGTCCTGTTCATCACTCATAACATCAAGGTAATCATCCTGTATCTGGAACGCCAGACCAACTAGTCTTCCATATTCTGATAGGATTTCTACCTGTTCCGGTGTTCCACCACCTATTATTGCACCAGATTTGGTGGATGCAGCTATTAATGCTCCTGTTTTTTTGTAGATCATGTTCATGTAGGCTTCTTCACTCACATCGAAGTTTCCTTCGAAGCACATGTCTGATGCCTGGCCTTCACAAATTTTTATACATGAATCAACCACTGTTTTAAGGGCTCCTACCACACGTTCGTAACTCACATTGTTTATAGGTGTTTCAAGAACAGTTTCAAATGCCTTTGAGAACAATGTGTCCCCTGCAAGTATGGCCATGGGTTCTCCCCATACCACATGTACTGATGGTTCTCCCCTTCTCATATCATCCTCATCCATGATATCGTCATGGATGAGTGAAAATGTGTGGATTAGCTCAACTGCAGCTGCTGTTTTAAGGGCTTCTTCTGGAGCTCCTCCCACAGCTACTGCGCTTAACACTACCATTGAAGGTCTGATCTTCTTTCCACCTGCTTTTATTAGATGCTGTGTTGATTTTTTAAGTTCTTCTGGATCAACAGTGCTGAGCGAGTTTTGAATTTCTTCGTCAATGTCACTAGAGTACTTCTTTAAAATGTCAACTACTTCCATTAAATTCCTCCATTAAACACCTGTGCCTGTCCATTTCGTAAAATATGAATATCATTTCCTAACTTGTATCCCTCTTCTTCTGCCAGTTCTGTGTAGGCAGCCAACATGTTAAGATTTCCATGTGACGGTATTAGATGTTTTGGGTCAAGCATTCTTATGAAGTCTCTGTGATCCTCCTTTCCTGCATGTCCCGACACATGTGCATTTGTAAATATTCTAGCACCACTTGATTTAAGTCTTCGCTCCATGAGATTACGGTTGGCAATATTCATGGGGTTTGGTATTACAGATGCTGAAATAACAACATTGTCTCCAGGCTTAACATTGAACATGGTTTTTCCATTTGCAATTCTCGGAAGCAGTGCATCAGGTTCTCCCTGATGGCCTGTGGTAACCAGAACATAGTCTGATCTGTTCTCATCTGCCCTTGCAAGGGCCCTGTTTACTGCCTTTGGACTGCCGTAGATACTTGCACTCTTTGGAAGTTTGAGTATTCCCATGGTTTCTGCCATTGTACAGAACCTCTCCATGGACCTTCCAAGCAGTAGTATCTTACGCTTACTTTCACTGGCTATGTTACAGATGGCCTGTATCCTTTCAATATGGGATGAAAAGGTTGTTATAAGCATTCCTGTATCTTCTTTAAGTGGTTCTTCCATTATGTCCTTGAGTACGAGTCTTGCAACCTTTTCACTGTGAGTTTTAAGCTGATCATCCTCTGCAGCTCTTGTTGTATCTATTATTGCTGCAAGAACACCTTTACGTCCCAGTTCCCTGAACCTCTGGTAGTCCGGTGGTGGTGAGAGTGTCTGGTGATTATCAAACTTAAAGTCGTTTGAGTACACTATGATACCCTCGGATGTGTGAAGTGCAGGTGTGACTGTTTGTGGTATACTGTGTGTTGTCCTAACAAATTCCAGTGTAATATCTGGGGATATCTGCATTTTCTCACCACTGTTTAAGACTTTAAGTGGATTGGTAACCTTGAACTTCCTTTCTCCCTTTATGGTTTTTTCTATCAAGGCCATTGTGTAGGGTGTTGCTATTAATGGTGCTTCGTATCTGTGGGCTAGTTTTGCCACTGCACCTATGTGGTCCAGGTGTCCGTGGGAAAATACTATTGCCCTCACCTTTCCATCAACATCCTTCATAAGGGTGTCGTCAGGAATTATTCCCCTTTCTATAAGGTCTAAACTGTGCATTCTTGCTATGTCTGTGTCTTCGTGGATATGGATTCTGTCGAGGTGTATTCCCATGTCGAAGATGACCACATCTTCACCCACCTTAACGGCAGACATGTTCTTTCCTACTTCCTCGTATCCTCCGATAGCTATTACTTCAACGCTCATTCTATTGATCTCCTCGCGTATATACTGGTTTGGAAACCTCTCTCATTCAACCATTCCCTTGTTTCTCCCTTAATTATAAGGTCTGATTTTTTCAGTTCGGCTATGTTAGAAGCTCCAACTAGGAACATTGCAACGCGGAGTTCCTCATTAAATTTATTTATTCTGTCTACTACTTGTTCGTGACCGGAGTAAGCATCTTTTAAGAGTGGAAGTGCAATTCCCACTGCATCTGCTCCTAAAGCTATGGCCTTAGCAGCATCTAATCCGCTTCTAATTCCTCCGGATGATATTACTGGTATTTTAACTGATTGACATACTTCCACCGTACTTACTGCTGTGGGTATTCCCCAGTCCCAGAAAGCATCACCCATGGTTCTGTCCTGGGCACGGTAGGTTTCAACTGCAGCCCAGCTTGTTCCGCCGGATCCTGCCACATCTATTGCACTCACACCAGCCTTTTCAAGGGTTAAAGCATCTTCTGCCTTGATACCTGCACCCGTTTCCTTGGCTATTATTGGTGTTTCTAGTGTTTTTGTCATTTCAGTTATTGATTCAACATGGCCCCTCGCATCTAAATCTCCTTCGGGCTGTATAGCTTCTTGAAGAGGGTTTAAATGTACTGCAAGGGCATCTGCATCTATCATTTCAATTGATCTCTTTGCAAGTTCTATCTGCTGGCACCCTATGTTTCCGATTAAGAATGCTTCCGGTGCTTCTTCCCTCACCACTGTGTAGGTTGATGCAAGTTCCGGGTGTTCAACAGCAGCCCTCTGACTTCCAACTCCCATTCCAATGTTTAGAATGTTGGTTGCTCTTGCGAGTGTTCTGTTAATACTTTTGGCAGATGGATGTCCTCCTGTTATTGCAGATATTATGAAGGGTGAATTGAGTTTTTTTCCAAGTAGATCTATGGATAGATCTATCTCTCCCATGTTCACCTCTGGAAGAGCCTTGTGGATGAGTTCAACATCCCCCAATCCTGTTTTTTTTCTGTACTCTACGTCACAATTTTTGCAAAGGAGTAAATGTTCTAATTTTCTGTCTGAAATCATTTTTTTTATTCCTTCAATTTTTTTTTATCTAATTAGGGTTCCTATTTCTTTTTCACCATTTAAGGCACGTTTAATATTATTATTAGTATTAGCGTTGATTATTTCAGATTCTATTCCATTTTTAGCAATTTCAAGGAGTTCATCTATTTTTCCACCCATTCCTCCAGTGACATCAACTGTTTTTGTTGTGTCCAGAGACAGTAGATCCTTCCTGCTTGTTACCACCTTGATGAGTTTGGCATCTGGATTGTCCTTGGGATCTTGGTTGTACACTCCATCAACATCTGAGCCCAGTACAACGAGTTCGGGTTTGAGGTTTTCTGCCAGATATTTGATGAGCTGATCACCTGAGACCACTGCCATCTTGATCTTCTCGTTTGCATCGAGCACAACATCGCCGTAGATAACTGGAACGAATCCTAATTCTAAGTATTCTTTGATAAGATCGAGATCAGCCTTTATTATTCGTTTGTTTTTGGTTTTTATGAATGATGAAGGCTGTATTGATACAGTTGGTATTCCCTGTTTCTGCAGGTGTTCACATACCATTGCATTTAAATCTTTTACAGAGTTTTGCGTCTTTGAAAATCCCTGTTTCTTTCTTTCAAGTTCTTTTTCTGATTTTATTTCGGCCCCAATTTCATATTCTTTGGCATATAGGTGGCCGTAGGAACCTGCTCCATGAACCACTATGAGATTGTTGTAGGATGATTCTGAAATTTCTCTACATATCCTTGTTAAATTCTCTGTGTCCAGTGTAGGTTCTGATGCATTTTTTCGGGTTATAACGCTTCCACCGAGTTTTAGTATTATCAATTAAGCACCATTTTTTTTAAATTTAGTTTACTTTACATTCTGATTGGTTCATTTCCTTTTGAACTACATTAGCATGAACGAACCTGTGTTATACACGCCTTTTTTCTTATCAGTTTAATCAAGCCCAGCCAGTATGATATTCCATTGGATTTTTTTTTTATCCTGGGAATTTATTCTAGTCTAACCCCTTCATGGGCCACATTTATTTGAAATGCATTTTCAAACTGGTTTATACTTGATACTACTTCTTCTACCTTTCCAGGACAGTAAGCTATCATGCTTCCCCCACCACCTGCACCTGTAAGTTTTGAACCCATAGCTCCGTTATCACGGGCTGTGAAAACCATTTTTGATAAGTCTTCAGTGTTCACTCCCAGAGCATCTAATAGTCCCTGGTTTATGTTCATGAGTAATCCAATGGTTTTGTGATCACCATTCAACAGAGCCTGTCTCGCACCGTTTGCAACTGCTTCCATTGAATCAAGTATAGGATTGATGATTTCAGGTCTTGCTTCTCGTTTTTGTCTGACCCCTTCAACCAATTCTCCTGTATTTCCCCTGGTGGATGTGTAACCTATTACTATGGGAAGTTCATTGTTGATTTGAAGTTTGGTTAGTTTCTGTGGATTTTTTGAGAGGTATATTACCCCGCCGTATGTACTGAGTGTTGTGTCTATTGGACTTGCAGCTCCCTGTACATCTAACTCCACTTGATGTGCAAGATTTGATATGGTTTCATTTGTAAGTTTAATTTGGTTAAAGCTTGCTGCAGCCATTATGGTGGCTACCGTAATTGCTGCTGATGATCCTAGTCCTGCTCCAATAGGTATATCAAGCCTGACATCCACATCCATGGAACCTTCTGTTTCTGCCTTTAGAAGGGATCTCATGATATATTCAAGAATTCCCCTCTGAAATGGACTGCCTGTTACAAGTTTTATTGTTCGATTTTTAAGGTCTAAAAATCCAGACACTCCAAGATCTCCAACTGAAACATGTGTAAGATTATCTTCACGTTTTTTAAGAGTTACATATGCTCTTTTATCAACCGCTGCTGCTATTGCTGGTTTACCATAAACCACGGAATGTTCACCAAAGAGTATGGTTTTCCCAGGGGCAGATGCTGTAACCTGTCTCGAATCTAACATGGATGATCAGTGAATTTTCTGAAATAACTTGAATGTCATTAATTTGTCTAAACCTTGAAATCCCTAATAAAGATTTTGGAAGTCTTAAACTGATTAAATACTATTTATTTAATGTTTTTCATGTTCAATCTTAATTTATAATTCTCTTTTTTTTGATGGGTTCTATTAATTGAAATGATCGTGAAATTTATAATCTCAGTACCTTTCACTAATTTTAATACTGTACCGAGTTCTCAATTTTTTTAATTTTAATCCGTTATATTTGATAATATGTTTCAATGATAATTATTTTCATAATTTATTTTATCTTCGTAATGATGATCTTCTTATTTAAATACCATTGATGCATAGGCAACTACTGAACTGTCGTCTCCTGTGGTGTCTCCACTTGTGGCGTATTTTTTAAGTTCAGATGAGGTTGCTCCCATCTGTTTTACTGCAACCATGGTTGCTGCCACTGGACCGTATCCGCACATGGTAACATTTAGTTTTGCCACAACATCCACCATGCGTTTTTCATCCATTGCTTTTATGGCATCTATAACCTGCATATCCTGTAGGTATGCCTGTTTTTGCGGCTGGTAATGTGTAAAGTCCGTGCTTGCTATCACAACCACGTCTCTATTTAGTTCTTCTGCAGCCTCTGCAATTGAAACACCTATCTCCATCGAAGTTTGGAGGTCCTGCATCCACATTGTAACTGGTACGAATTTAAATTCTGGATTCAGGTACTGGAGAAACGGCAGTTGTACTTCTGCACTGTGTTCCCTTATGTGTGCATCGGGATTTGAGTCCATAATTCCAGTTTTTTCAATGAGTAGATCCGCAAATTTTCCATCTATCTCTACCTGTCCCAGTGGTGTTTCCCATGCTCCTTTGTTCATGGTTGACACTCCTGATCCCAATCCTGTGTGGTTGGGGCAGAGTATTATATATGTATCTGGAAATCCATCCTCTGCAATATCATAGTAACTGTGTGCAGCCACTGGTCCAGAGTAACTGTAACCTGCGTGGGGTGCTACAACACCCTTGATATTTCTTTTATTCCCAATTTCAGGAATACTTCCAGGACCTAAATTGTGTTTAAAGCACCATTCTATTTGTTTTCTAAGCATTTCAGGGTTTTTTTCATAAAAAAGTCCTGCAACTGCAGGTTTTCTTATCATGCAAACACACCTTCCTAAGCTTTTTCTTCTACTTCTGAAACAAATATTCTTTAGTTTAAATCGTTTGAAAGTCTGAAATCAAAATATTTTGATTAATGGGTTTTATTTTGATCCATTCTGGAATTTATGGAACATTTAGGAACTGATTTAATCCAAAAAAGCTTGGACTAAATCTAATGATCGTGAATTTTTTTTGTTATAAATTTCTGATGATTTAAAAAGGTTTCTTTTCCTTTCTAATATTATTTTTTTTATTATCTGAAAATTTTTTTTGGTTCGGATATAATTTTCAAGATATTCCCAATGATCTTGTTTTTTGGGGAATGGATCATTTTTCTATTTGATCATGTTTGATTCTTTCTATGATCTTCAAATTATTTGAATTCATAAGGTAATGTTTAGTTTTATTTAAATTAGAATTTTGTGTAAAAAACAAATTCTATGAAAAGAAACTGAATTATTCATGAAGAAACATAAAATCCCTGAATTACTACTTCAGAGTTTTTAAATGTTTTCCATATGTTCTTTTCCAGTAATCTTTTCTTGGATTTGTTTATATTCCTGTATTTTGGACTTTGATTTTTTTTTAAGATGTGAAAATATGGTTTTACATCTTGAGTTCAAAGTCTGTTGCAGGAGTTTCAAGGTCCTCGTCTTCTTTTAGAACTCCCCTACCCCTTAAGGTCTGCCTTGCAAGGAGCCAGTAAACTAATGCTATGGCTTTTCTTCCCTTGTTGTTTACTGGTACAACTATGTCCACATTTCCAAGCAGGTTTTCTGTATCACACAGTGCAACTACAGGTATTCCTATCTGTCTGGCTTCTATGATAGCCTGTGAATCTGATCTTGGGTCGGTTACAACCAGTACTTTAGGTTCTATGAACTTTGCATAGTTAGGGTTGGTCAGTGTTCCAGGTATGAATCTTCCAGGTATGGTTTTAGCACCAGTGATCTGTCCGAATTTTTTTACAGGAGCCTGTCCGTACTGTCTGGTGGATACAACGAGTATGTCATCTGGATCGTATTTTGCAAGGAATTTTCCTGCTGCTACGATCCTGTCGTTGGTTTTCCTGACATCGAGAACGTAAAGTCCGTCAGCCCTTACCCTGTAGATGTACCGCTCCATATCTTTGGTTTTCTGCTGTGTTCCTATGTGTAATCCTGCTGCTAAGTATTTGTCCAATGGTATTAATAGTTCTGACAATTAAATCACCTCAAATTAAATTAAAAAATTTTTTTCTACAAAATATTTAAAGATCCCTCGGGATCAGTCATCCTCAACTTTAATTGCCTCATTTGGACAAACATCCATGCAGACTTCACATAGGCTGCATTCTTCCTTGTTCTGGATAATAACTGTGTCTCCATCAAGTATGAGAATCTCCATTGGGCAGACATCTATGCATTCTGCGCAGTCTGCTCCTTCACATTTATCATGATCTATTGTTATTTTAACCATGGTTTCACTTCTCCAATTTATCATTATTTTTTGATTTATCTAATTTTTATCATTAATCTGAAGCTGTCCATTAATTTTTAGAGGTTAATGAACATTTTCTTCAAATTTTGTGCATAGATTATCAATGCTTTTTATCTATCTTTAGCATAGTTTTGTGTTTAACCCTAAATATAATTTATATTAAGGATTGATTTGAAATTAGCCGTTTATTATTCGTTGTATGGCATTTTGTTTTGTTGTTTATCTGTACTTGGTGAGATCTGCCATTTCTGGGTAGGTCATTTCTTCTTGGATTCTTATGAGTTCGTTGAGTTTGGCTATACGTTCTCCACTAACTGCACCTGTTTTGATTATTGGGCATGAGAATGCCACTGCAAGGTGTGCTATGGTGTCGTCGGTTGTTTCTCCTGATCTGTGGGATACAACAGGTACGTACTTGTTATTTTTAGCCAATTCCACTGTTTTGTAGGTGTCGGATAATGTTCCGATCTGGTTGGGCTTGATTATGATTGAGTTTCCTGCCTTCTTCTCTATTCCTTCGGCCAAAATTTCTGCGTTGGTAACGAAAAGGTCATCACCACAGATTAAACAGTTTTTACCGGCCTTCTTGGTTAGAGCTGCAAATCCTTCAAAGTCACCTTCCCTTATTGGGTCTTCCACGTAGTAGTAGCCGTAGGTGTCAATGAGTTCAGAAACGTAGTCAACCTGTTCACCTGTTGTTCTGTTAACTCCTTCTTTGGCATAGACGTACTCTTCAGTTTCAGCATTCCAGAATTCACTTGCTGCCATGTCAAGACAAGGTTTAACAAGCACTCCTGTTTCTTCTGTTACTGTTTCACATGCCTTGACCTGTATTTCTATGGCTTCCTGGTTTGTGAGGTTGGGTGCCCATCCTCCTTCATCTCCCTTTCCACCTGTGAATGATTTGTCTTTGGCCTGTATGAGTTCTCTGATCTTCTTGTGCACATTCACGTTTGTGAACACTGCCTCTGTAATGGTTTCAGCTCCAACTGGTACAACCAGAAATTCTTGAATATCCGGTGCATTTTTACCTGCGTGAGCCCCACCATTTATCATGTTCCCGAGTGGGAACGGTATCTCTGTCTGCATGTTGCCACCTAAGAATCTGTAAAGTGGCATGTTGTATGATGATGCAGCTGCCTTTGCAGCAGCCATACTCACAGCAACGGTTGTGTTTCCACCTATAGATGCTAAGTTTTCTGTTCCATCGATCTCCTTAAGCACCAGATCGATTTCATTTAGATCTTCTGCATCCATTCCAATAAGTTCAGATGAGATGATGTCTTCAACCTCGCTTATTATCTTGTCAACCCCTCCATCTGGAAATGCAACAACTTCACGTGCTCCGGTACTTGCTCCACTTGGTGCAGCTGCTCTTCCGAAACCGTTCCATGTAACAACATCCACCTCTAGGGTTGGGTTTCCTCTGCTATCTAAAATTTTTCTTACTCGAATGTCTTCAATAACACTGTCCACAAAAACACCTCTTTTTTTACAAAAAATAGTGGTTGTATTTTAGGTATGTTTTGTATTAAATTGAAATGTCATCCCAATTCACTGTAATTTCTTGGGACAACTAGGTATCTGTTTAATGTTAGAACTTATATTTTTTTTTGATGACCAAAAAAAATTGATATTAGTCTAATAATAAAAGAATCCATAAATTTATATTTTTACACATAAATTAGACTGAAATTACTTTTTCTGATTTAATCTTCTCACATCAAGGGGCATCTTGTTCTTTGCGAGTTCAAGAAGTGCGATGTCGATCGGATCGAAGGATTTGGAATCTTTAACATCCACCTTCGGTTCTGCTCCCATTGAAAGTTGTAAAGCCCTTGCACCTATTATTCTTGCCTTTTCAAATCTTGTGAATTTTTTAGCCGCCATAATATCTTTCTCCATTAAATTTGTTTGTTAAAGTTTGTTAGATGAAAGTGTAGTGGGGCCGCCGAGATTTGAACTCGGGTCTCCAGCGTTCCGGTGTATCAATTGACCATCCCCGTTCCAGTCGAAGAAAATATACATTTCAAATCCAACACCATGGTTGTAAAGAACATATGTTATTTCTCATATTTACCAGGATAAATCAGTTTTTGTTGGTTTTAACTGGATACTTCTTTCAATGGCTGAGAGGATGGACCAAGCTACCCTACGGCCCCGATGATAAAAAATAATCTAAAAATTTTTTTACCACACCTCTACATGTGCTATTAACATTCTTCTGCAACAGTACTTGGTGACACCAAGGTCATCAAGCACTTTTTTAGGGTCTTCACCTTCTGCAGTTCTTTTCTGGTATTCGTCGAAGTAGGCGGATACCACCTTACCACAGCTTATACATCTTACAGGGATCATCTTGAATCAGCTTACCTGTAACTTTTTTGTTTTCTTGCCCTTGCACCTGGACCGCCGTATTTTTTAGGTTCGGAACGACGTGGGTCACCAACCAGCATGGTTCTGTCGTACTGGTTGAACTTTTCCTTAAGTTCCATATCGCTTGTCCACTGTACAAGACCTTTGGCTATTACCATTCTTGCAGCTTCTGCCTGTCCCATAACTCCTCCACCTATGACCCTGACATCGATGTCCACATCGTTTAAAAGGTCACCTGCGAGTGTTAATGGTTCTTTGATTTTGAGTTTTGCAAGTTCTGGATCGTAGAGTTCCACAGGAGACTTGTTGATCCTTACACGGCCTTGACCAGCCCTGAATTTACCCCTTGCAATGGCTGTTTTCCTTTTTCCACTTGTGTGTATTACCTTCTTCATAGTTACACCTTTTTATTTAAAATTTAGATCCGAGTAATTCTGAAACTGTTCCTAGTTTAACACTTTTAACAATGTTTTTAGGTTCTGCTTCAACTATCCTGGTTTTTTCCTGGGTTTCAAATTCCTTTGGTACACCAACGTATACTTTGAGTAATTTGAACGCATCCCTTCCCTTAGGCTGTTTGTATGGTATCATACCTCTGACAGTTCTTCTGAAAATGTCATCTGGCCTTCTTGGATATTTAGGTCCCATATCCCTTGGGTTTGATATGCTTGCCCTGTCTACTCTCTGCTTGTATTTTGCGTAGGCCCAGTCCTTGCTTCCGGATATGATTATTTTTTCAGCGTTTAAAACATCTACGCTCTCACCTGCTAGTATGAGTTGGCTTACTTTACTTGCAAGTCTACCTAGTACTAGTCCTTCTCCATCAATGATCATGTACTACACCTTCTTTATTCCATTATCTTAATTCCGGTTCCCTTGGGATTTTTCTCAGCAATTTCTAAAATTGCGAGACATTCCCCACCGGCTGTAGCTATTTTTTCTTCAGCGCCTGCTGAAAAGCTCATGGCTGCAACGTTGACCTTGTGGTCTAGTTGACCGTTTCCAAGTACCTTTCCTGGAACAAGAACTAATTCATCAGGAGATGTGTGCCTGTTTATGTCGGAGATGTTGACTTCTGCAGTTTTCCTGGTTGGTCTAACCAATTTATTGGCTATTACTTTCCATATTGCAGCATCTTCCTCTTTTGATTTTTCTTTAAGACTGGCCGCGATTTTTAAGATTTCGGGGTTGGTCTTTGTGAGTTTCACCAAATTAAATTCCTCCTTATTCTATAAATTCTATGATTTTATCAGATTTTGCAGATAGAATTTCGCATGCTGTTGTGAGAACCTTTTCTGGAGATAGTGATCCGTCGGTTTCAATTGTGAATATATACTTTCCTTTTTCTCCTTCAACAGTTATTGCTCCTGCTTCACATCCCCTGACACAGGTCTTGCACATTGAACAGTTTTCGATGTCAACAATCTCTAAAGTGTTAGCTTCCTCATCAAACTCATACACAACCCTTGGACATTCAGATGCACATAAACCGCATGATTCACATTTATCTGAGTCAATGGTTATTTTCGGATAGTACTTGTAGGCACATGAGGTTGTTGGCTGCCATTTTGAATGTTCCAGTCCAATACCTAGTTTGGCTATTGCCATAAGCTCTACTTCCTGTCCTTCCTTGAGTTTTAAAAGTGGGATTGTATCGTGTACAGGTACAACGTTAGGATCCTGGGATTGTAGATCACCAGAATACACTGTTTTTGGGCCTTTTTCCTTTAGTAGTAAGGTCACACTGCAGCTTGGGCAGTAGTCTTCACAGTCACAATCTGATGCTAACACCATAGATTCTAGGTCTGTTCTTAGTGGTACCAATCCAAGTCTGTGTGCTAAGGCTTCGTCGAAAATTTTTGCATCGTTCTTTAAGATCTCAACCGTTTCAATTGCCATGGTTGGAACTTCAACAGTTGAAATTCTTCTAATGGCATTTATAAAGGCATCGTCGACACCCTCTATTGCGAACAATAGGTGGGTCTCATCCTTTTGTTTGATATCTATTTCCATATTAGACACTCTTCACAGTTTTAAACTCTTCTTCCCCGTTTTCCTCCAGGTCTTCCTGTACCGTCGTGAGGTATTGGAGTTACATCTTCTATTTTACCTATCCTTATTCCGGCCCTTGCAAGAGCCCTAATTGTAGCTTGTGCTCCTGGTCCTGGAGTTCTTGGTCCGTTTCCACCAGGGGCTCTAACTTTTATATGGAGTCCGATTATTCCTTTTTCCTTGACATCTTCTGCAGCCCTTGTTGCAGCTTCCATAGCTGCAAATGGGGATGATTCTTGTCTGTCTGCACGAACAACTTTTCCACCAGACCACTGGGTTATGGTTTCTGCTCCTGTGATATCAGTTACAGTTATTATGGTGTTGTTGAAGGATGAGTAAACGTTAGCTACGCCCCATTTTTCTTTTTCTGCCATTTTTAATCACCTTTTTAATTACTCACTTTTTTCTTCTGCAGCTTTTGTTTTGGCCTGTTCCTTCTGGATCTTTTCCATTGGGGATCCTGGGTAGAATCCTATGGTTTCTTCCTCACCGCTTCTAACCAGGTAACCTGGTGCGTTGATCTTCCTACCATTCATTGCTATGTGTCCGTGTACAATGAATAATCTGGCCTGTTTAGCTGTGTTTGAAAGTCCGAGTTTGTAAACAACGGTTTCAAGCCTTCTTCTTAGAACGTCTTCAACAGTTAAGTCGAGTATGTCTTCAAGTTTAGCATCTGCCTTAAGCATTCCTAACCTCTTGATGTGGTTTAAAAGCTGTGCCTTTTCAACCTGTGCATGCTCTGTCTCTAAACCCAGGAGTAACCTTGCGTCCCTTCTGTATCTTTTAACAATGGTCTCTGCCTTCCAAACTTCCTTTTTGGTTCTGAGACCATATTTAGAAACCAGCTTGTTTTCTTCTTTTATACGTGCTGCGTTCCATGGATGTGATGGTGTATCGTATTGCTTTCTTGCCTTTCTTGGATGTCCCATATCAAAGCCCCCTGTTTATCCTCTTCTTCTCCTAACTCCAACGGATGAACCTTTCCTAAAGGTTGATTTGGTTCTCTGACCCCTTACTGGTAGACCCACTTCGTGCCTTCTACCCTTGTAACTTCTGGTCTTCTTCATCCTGTTTAAGTCGTCCCTTAACTTCATTGTAAGGTCGGATTCGATTAAGTGAACTGTTTCACCTGTTTCATAATCATTACGCCTGTTAAGCATCCATTCTGGTAAATCAAATTGCTGTGGTGCTTTAACAGCTTCTTCCAGTTTGAGAACGTCTTTGTCAGGTAAGTATCCTATTTGCATCGTTGCATCAAATCCTGCAACCTGGCAGAGTGCCCGTGAAAGTGCTCTTCCTATTCCTTTTATGTCTGCAAGAGCATTTTCGATTGTTTTACGACCGTCTACATCCTTACGGGAAATACGGACCATGTGTTTGAATTCCTCTTCCATAAATTAACCTCCACTCTCATTTTGTATCTATATTTTGTAATCATTTTATCCTAGAAAATTTGAAATCCTCAAAAATCTTCATGAATCCCTCGAGGGATTATTAAAAATTTAAGTCCAGAAAATATCATCGTCAACAATGAAAAGAAATTGCTGTGTTTGATATTTCCATTTTGAGTTCCATGTTATAGTGACATTTATACCCATTAGGATTTGATCAATTTTTTCTAAAATGTCTGTGAACGCCGGGACTGGGATTTGAACCCAGGCGGAGACGAACTCCACAAGATTTCCAGTCTTGCGCCTTACCAGGCTAGACTATCCCGGCATGAAAAACCGCCTTTAAACCCATAAACTTAACCGTACAGCACACTGCAAACAGATGGTTTTCAGTATCCATTTAACACCCTACTCAACAGTCCTAGTCCCGAATAAGTAATTTTACTTATTCAGTCAGGGTTTAAAGTATTGTAAACGTATATAATTAACGTTCCTTTTTGGCCTCGCCCCTAATTTGATATTTTAGAGGTTCTACGGTGTAAATTTTGGAAGTTGTATTTGTTTAAAGAACAGAGTTTTACTTCCACATCTTTGGATATGTTTCTGGTAGCATAAAAACCTTTTTTATATTTACCATAATACCCTTTTCTGATCTCAGGATTCCTTCTGTAGTTTCAACAGTTTCACCCGCACCAACAAGCTCACCTTTCTGTGTGAGTACCCGAACTGTTTCTCCTGATTTAATATCTGGTGAAACTTCGAGAATTCCGTTAGTTGCCAGATCTGCTCCGTGGCATATTGCATCCACAGCCGAATCCCTTACCACAACCTGTTTTAGATGTGTGACTGCTGCTTCCATAGGAAGTATGCATTCCCTTATGGGTTTTTCATCATCATCATGTCTCAAGTAGTAGTAAGCATCTGTTAGATCTTGAAGTGTTTTAAGTGTTTCGTCTTCAGTGAATGGTCCTGACTTAGTTCTTCTAAGTTCTGCCATGTGGGCACCAATTCCAAGTGCTTCACCAATGTCATGACAGTACTTTCTGATGTAGGTCCCACCCTCGCAGTTAATGCGGAAGAGTGCATCCTGACCATCTATTTCTAATATGTTAACATCGTATATTGTTCTCACCCTGAGCTCTCTTTTGACAGCTGATTTTATGGGTGGTGTCTGGAATATTTTACCAGTGAATTCCTGTAAAATATTGCGTATTCTGTCTTCGCTGATTTTCTCATGCAACCTCATGAGACACACGTATTCCTTGGGTGATCCAAGGAGCATCTGTATAACACGGGTTGATCTGTTGATTCCTATTGGAAGCACACCTGTAACCTTAGGATCTAATGTTCCTCCGTGGCCTGTTTTCTCAACATTGAGAATTCTTTTGACCCATGCATCCACTTCATGGGAAGTGGGACCCAGTGGTTTGTCCAGGTTCACAACACCAGTTGAGATGTGATCTTCGATGGGTCGATTGTTTGGATCGCATCCATATTCTGGATCTGTTTCGCTTTCAGATTTTATGAGAAGTTCTGCCATTAAAATGACCTTTTTTTTATGTCCAGAAAATTTCGACTCACTGGTATTTAAACCAGTGAAATTTTCATGGAAATCAAAATATTTGTTCGAACTTAAGCTAAAGCTTCAAGTTCTTTTTTAACTGCTTCAACATCATCAGCTTTGACTTCTATTATCTGGTCTACTGGTTCAAGATGTTTAAGGTTGCATTTTCTGTTTTTAATGGTTGATCCAACAACTTCAACGTAGTTGTCGTCTATGATCTCAACTATTACACATTTTTCGCCTGCTTCCCTTCCTGCTATTTTAACACATACTCTGCCTACTTCTATTGCTGGCATGAAATCACCTCAGTTACTTTTAATATTATATCTGCAATGCCTTCTGGATTGAAACTGTGACTGTTTATAACAAGGTCGTAAACTTCCATGTTGTCTATGTCTATTCCATGTATCTCATGATACCTGGTAGCTTCGCTTTTTCCTCTGGCAATAATTTCGTTTTTTACTGTTTCAACTGATTTGTCTTCCCTATTAGATATTCGTTTGCATCGAACATCTATAGGTGCAACAAACCATATCTTGAGGTCGGCTTCAACGAAGTACGCTGAAAGTCTACCCTCAACAATTAAATTTTGTTTTTCTTTGGCTAACTGTGCCTGTCTCTTATCAATTTCAAGGTCTATTTCATCGTTACCCTCGGCATATTCACCAAACTCCAGTATGTCCATACCCTTCTCCTTGGCCATTTGACGAAATATTTCGCCGGCTGAAAGGAAGGGTATTTGAAGTTTCTCCGACAGGATCTTCGCAGCAGTTGTTGTGCCACTACCTGCCAGCCCACCGATGGTGATGATCATTACAACCTAGCCTCTTGTTTGAAAAGTCGGCGAGCACATTCTGAGCAAAGGTAACCACCATAAGGCCGATTAGGTCTTTTCTTTGACTTTGATAGTTTTCTTATCTGGTATGGTCTGCCCCTTGGAACTGCATGAAGCTGTTTACCACATTCAGCACAGATGTGCTTGGATGGTAGTTTCTTCTTGTAGTGAAGTACAGTTTTGCCTCCAGGGGTTTTTTTGAATGTTCTTTTGTATGATCTAGATCTGTATCTTAATTCTGGCATACACCTACATCTCCTAAAATATTTTTTATATCCAACAAATGTATTTAATTTTATATAAAGCAGGGATAGTTTCCTAGATCCTCTGCAATATTAAATTCATGACCCTTAAAAAATTTTAATGGTTTGTTTGAATAAGGGTTTCCCAAACAAATTCCATGTAATTTGTTTCATCTGTAGACCAGTTTCAACCCATAATACTGGTTGTGGGTAGAAAATTTATCCACAGATAAATGGTTTAATTGTTAGTTTATATTACATTCCTCCGCCTTTAATACCAAGGAGTTTTCTCCATACGAAGGATAGTGCAAATGAACATAGTATGTACCATCCAAGCCATTCTATTGCCATCACAGGAACACCTGGTGATTGGTGGTAGAATGTGTGGAATATTGGTACCAAAAGCACGTAGTAAGTGAAACTTGGTAAGTTCAGGTACAGGTGATTTATTAGTGGGTTTCCAGCCATCCAGTAGAATATGAGGATGATGGGAACGAATGTCACAATCATTGGTTTGAATGAGTTGAACATCATCTCCTTCTGGAGCTCCATAAACTGTGCCTGTTTCTTCTGCATTTCTGCCATTGCCTTGGGATCTCCAGATTTCTGAGCCTTCATCATTTCAGATTGAAACCCTTTCATTTCTCCCTGAAGGAACTGTAAACGATCCTGGTCAACCAAGAGTTTGTTTGCCAATGTTATGACAAATGATACCAGAACTGCTATTATAAAAACACCTATAATTGCCCCAAAATATGGATTGTTAGGAACACTGACCAGTGTCAGAAGGGGATTGAATATAGGGTTTAGTATTGGATTTAATATTGAAAAGTCCATTTTCTTACTACCTCTTTATAATTTTAAGGTTTTAACCATTTCTTCAACAGATTCATCGAGTTTGTTGTCATGGTTCTCTATGATCTTCACTGTCGCACCTGTAAGTACGGCGTAAGCCATTGATGCTGCTCTGTTCATCTCTTGATGAAGGTTTATGTCCTTTAGATTTTCTGAATCCCTTGCTCTGGTTGTGTCACTAATTCTTCTCTTTAATATTTCATCGCCATCTGCTTCAAGTAACACGAACATGGTTGGCATTAACTGTTCAAGAACCCATTTTGGGAGTCCTGGTAGGAATCCTGATGGGGTACTTATTGTGCAGTGTGTGTCTACGATTATGTTACTTTGTTCAGACTTTGCTCTTATAGTTTGTGCAGCTTCCCTTTGAACTTCCTTCTGGAGTTCTGGTGAAAGTTTCCTGAGTGAATCCCTATCCTCAACAAGGTTTTTTGCCTTGGCTATTTCCAGCATCACATCACCATAGTTCACATGCACATAATCAAGTTTCTCTAATGATTTAGTAAGCACTGTTGTGCTTCCTGATCCTGGGATTCCTGCAAGTACTACTAATTTCATGTTATTCATCACCTAAAAACTTTCTAAGCATTGGATGCATGTCCATGAGCTGTTCCTGGGCAATTTCTTCGTACAGTTTGTAGAGTATACCTACAGTAAGAAGAACACCTGTTCCTCCTCCAAGTGCACTGGTAAGATCAGCACCAAATGCTAAAAGTCCTACGAATGCTCCTCCAAGCACAGTTATTGCAGGAATGTACCGTTTGAGTATCTTTTCAAAGTGTGCCCTGCTGCTTCTGTGTCCTGGTATCTGCATACCCATACCATGCAACTGCTTTGAAACCTGTTTTGGTCCTATACCGCTTAGTTCTACCCATAGTATTGCGAACAGTATACACGATCCAATGAATATTACTGCGTAAATCAAGACCCTCAAAGGATCTGTGATTAAAAGACTTAAACTGTTTGGTGGTGTCATTATGTATGCAAATCCATTGACTGCTCTTCCATTTACGACCTGTCCAAGGATTGGGAATCCAAGTTTTTGGAACATGGCTGCAAATAGCTGAATATTTAATAACAGTGCACTGGTTAAGATAACCGGCATGTTACTTGCATAGATAAATTTAAGGGGGTACTTTCCCCTTGCACCCTTAACTCCACCATATGATAGTGGTATTTCCACACGCATACTTTCTGCGTAAACAACTATTAGGAAAACCACTATAGTTGCTATAACTGGCAGTAACAGGTACCATCCTGGCTGTCCAGCCGTAAGCGAGAATATAAATGCTGGTATTGCACCCTGTGGAACACCCGGTGAGGTTACACTTGCAAGTGGGTTTAATGCTCCACTCACTATTGCTCCAGATACACCTGCTGCAATGAAGAGTCCTACACCACTTCCGAATCCCCATTTAGATACAACTTCATCCAGGAATATTATGAGTATTCCACCAATGGTTATCTGTAAAATGAGTAACCACTGGAATCCCGGTACTGCTGGGGGTAGTGCCCCTGTAAATACAAGGACTGATGCCTCAAAGAGAGTGAATATTATTGCAAGCATTTTCTGAGTGCCCTGGAAAAATGCTTTATCCTCATGTCTTGAGAGGTCCAGGTCTATTATCTTACCTCCAACCAACAGCTGTAGTACAATGGATGCAGTAACTATTGGTCCGATACCAAGAGTTATAATGGAACCGAAACTTCCTGCTAAAACTGCTCTTAACGATGAAAATTGATCTATTGCTGTTGAACTTAAACCAAACAATGGTACCTGAGTAAGTATAAAATAAAGTATCAGGATAATACCAGTCCATTTAAGCTTCTCTTTAAACGGCACCCTGTAGGATGGTGACCTAACTTGGGGCAGCAAACCGAAAATTGGTTGTAAAACTTCTTTCAATGACCTTCACTCCTACCGGAATAATTTAAAAAATTTGGTTAAAGGGTTAATGCCTCTCCACCCGCATTTTCAATCTTAGTTATTGCAGATTTTGAAAACTGTGGGGCTTTGATTGTTAATGCCTTGCTAATTTTACCTTTACCAAGTACTTTGTTGTAACCTAATTCTGTTACATCTATGATTATTTTATTGTCTTCTTCTGTTGCAATTCCCTGACTCAAAAGTTTTTCACTGTTCTCATCCAAGAAATCGACGTTAACAGGGTTGAATACTTGGGCTGCTCCCTGTGGTCTTTTAAATCCGTACTTACCGAAGTGTTTAGGATCAAATTTAACCATCCAGGTCCAGTGGTGTTTGTGGCCACCGGCTTTACCCTTTCCTCCTCTGTTTCCTGCGCCTCTCCTTTTCTTGGAACAGCCTCCTGCAACTGTTCTTGAGCCTCGCAACTTGCATATTTTCCTTGTTTTTCTTATCATTAAATCACCTTGAAGATCTGTTGGTAGAAAATCTCTTGAATAAAAGGTGTTAGTTTGGAAGATATTAATATATGTGACCTTAGATCATCTTGGTCACAAGTTCATTAATATTTTCCCTTTTACCCAGGCTTCCTCCTTCTTTAAAGCTTTTTTTGGTTGATTTGTATCCCTTTCTAGGAGGGTGTAATCTGAAGACTGGTTTAATTCCAGCATCTTCAACAGTTGCTTCTCCTTCAATTATGGCCTTTGAAAGGTCTTCAATTGAAGAGTAGTCTGTGTTGTCCTTTACATATTCATCTGTAACCTTCCTGTCTCCTGGGAGTCTTCCACGTTTTGCTATGATTGCGGATAGTGTTTCTGCGTCCACATCTCCCCAGGTGATGTAGTCCTTAGCCTTTATAAGCATTCCATCATAGCTTGGGTTGGTATTGATTAGGACCATATGATTGATTCTTGTAAGGTTTAACATGGACATGGTTTCCTGGATATCTCTTTTGACACCGGTTCTGCCCCTTACTCTTAATGCTGCTATCATTTTATCACCTAAAATTATACGCATACTCCAAGATTTTTAAGGTCTTTTGAAGTTGCTTTTACTTTACTGAGCTCTTTTAATGCTTCAAAAACGGCTCCTGCAAAGTTGATGGTTGTCTGTGTCTGACCCATGGTTTGGGACCATACATCGTCAATTCCTGCTAGGCCTAGGATGGTTTTTCCAACGTTACCTATTGCAAGACCCACTCCACCTGGTGCTGGTATGAGAGTTACACGAACACTGCCCTTTTTACCTTCTACCTTAAATGGTACTGTGTGTTCTCTTCCACATACACATCCCCAGTCTCCGCAGCCTCTTCTAACCTTTATGATGTTAAATTTAGCATTGTCAACAGCTTTTCTTATGGCAGGTCCTACCTCTTTGGCTTTACCCTGTCCAAGTCCTATGTAACCGTTTTTATTTCCAACTGCTACTATTACTCTGAAGTTGACTTTCCTTCCTGATTTGTGCATTCTCTGAACCAGGTTAACATCCATAACCTCTTCTTCAAGGTCAGGGAGTAGTGTGTCTATTATTCCGAGTTCCATGATTGGAAGGCCCTTATCGAATATCTCATCAATGTCGGTTATTTTACCTTCCTTAACCATCTGCCCTAACTGGGTTTTTGGTATAAATTCTTCTTTATTATAATTGTTGTTCATTCTACCCCTTCCTCAATCTTATTTTTTATTGATTCGAAATGATCAGGTAGGTCTTTTGGAGATAATCCATTTTTAATGTAACCGGAAAATCTTTTCTCCACCTCTTCATCGGTCAAGGATTCTGCGTAGCTTGCAACGTGTTCTCCCCTAATCCTTTCATCGGATGGTAGAACTACATCGTTGTGGGGTACTTCAAGTCCGCCATCAACTGCTCCCTTGAGAACTGCGTAGATTCTTGCACCTTTGATGTTGGTTTGTAATCCAATATCTAGTACTGCTGAATCAACTCCAGCTTTCTCTGCTTTTTTAGCTAGGAGATATCCTGTTAGGTATGCTCCGGATGTGTTCTTTCCACTTCCTAACCATCCTAATTTCTGGACTTCTTTGGAGTGTGCTGAAACTACTGTTTCGTCTCCATTTTCTCCAACGTTTATGATCTGGGCAATGGTGTGCTGGTTGGTAATTCTTACAACAAGTCGTGACTTGTCCAATCCAATGAGGTTAAGCCTTGCCCTGTAATCTGTTTTTCCTTCTCTTCTTCTTCTAAATGCGAGTTTATATCTTGAACTTTGTGCCAATTTCATTCCCCCGTCTTTATCTGAGCAAGTCATGATCTCTGGCGTAGGTTTTCATGTAGGATTTACTCCTGAACGCTCCACCTTTGGCCATTCTGTAAAGCTTACGATAGGTTGTTTTGTTAATTTCCCTGTTATCCCTCATGTCTTTGAGGTCTGTTCTAAGTGCTCTGATGGTTGTCATCCAAGCTTTTTTCTTAGGGTTTCTGGCGCCTTTTGCACCTTTAATACTTCCCCTACCTTTCCTTCTACCTTTACTTTTTTGTTCCGCTATTTTCTTTGATCTGTAGCTGCTTATTCCTTTTTTTTGCCTTGCTTTTATAGCTCCGCTGTCTATTAACTGTTTAACACTTTCACGAGTAATAGCCCTTGATACTTCTTCGACAGATTCTGGATCTATCCAGACTTTGTTTACTCCTACTTTGAGTATGTCCGCAGCTAATCTCTTTTGAGTAGTAAGATTCATAAAGAAACCTCCACCATCAAACCTTTTGGGTTTGAAAATTTTCCTGAAAATTCAATGGAACATATATCTGTTCCATTTCAGGATCTCTGAATTTTAAGTCCGTTTCAGACTGTATTTTTTTTATTTAGTTGAATTCATCTTTGGATGAATTTTTTTCCCTTTTACAATGCAGCTGGTTATTTTTTTGTATACAGCTTAAAAAGTATGAAGCTGTTTAAATAACTCCTTAAACCTCTACGGTTTAAAGCCCCTTGTTTAAGATTTTTATGTTAAGTTCCTTGGCCCTTTCGAGCATGGTTGTTTTTTTCCTGGCACCTACGGTGGCACTGATTCTACCGGCCTGTGTAAGTGGATCCAGATTTTCAAGGTCCTTTAAGTTGGAAACCAGTACATCCTGGTATCCTGAAGGGTGCAGTCCCCTGATATTCCTGGGAGTTCTGTAACCTATAGATGGCATAGCAGGCTTTCTTGCCTCATACCTTCGCCTTTTACTGGTTTTTCCCTTAGGTTTTCTGTACTTGTCACCTAGTTTTTTGTACCTGAACCATTCCTGTCTTTTAAAGTTTGGTTTTTTTGGTTGTTTCATGGGATCACCGTTTATTCCTTGCTGACCAGGTATATTCCATCTTGGAATACCCTTGGGTCTCTTCCCTTAATTTTGGTTGCCTGTTCCATGTTGGCCATTGTCTGTCCCACATGCTCCTTGTTGATTCCGCTGACTATGACTTCGTCGCCCTTGATCTTGACATCAGCATCCCCTACAATTTTAGCTGATCTTGGATGTCTCTCCCCTAGGAAGTTCTCGATCATGACTTTGTCACCGGATTTTTTAACTGTCATTGGAAAGTGAGCGTAAACAATTTTCATCTTGTAGCTGAAACCATCTGTGAGTCCTATTATCATGTTGCTGATATGGGATTTGATGGTTCCCAACATGGCTTTTTCTTTCTTTTTTGGGAACCTTGCTTCTACAACAACATTGTCATCTTCTACTGAGATGGTTATTGCTTTTTTGTTGTTGAAGTTTCTTGTTAGGGTTCCCTTTGATCCCTTTATTGTTACTGCTTCATCAACAGTAACGGTAATTCCTTCTGGAATTGGGATTTCTTCCCTAAGAATGGATACTTGAGCCATTTTATCACCTTAGTAAACATATACGAGAAGTCTTCCACCAATACCCTTTTCTTTGGCTTCCTTATGAGTCATAACACCCTCAGGTGTTGTTACTACAATTGTACCAAAGTTTTTGGATGGTAAGTACCTCTTCTCAAATTTTTCAAATTCATCTTTCTTAACGGCGTGTCTTGGCTTTATTACACCGCACTTGTTAATGTTTCCTTCTAATTCGACAATGAACTGTCCTGCTTTGTCATCGTCGACGAATTCAAATTCACCGATATATCCTTCTTTTTGCATTGTCCTTAAAACATGACCAATCATTTTGGATGCAGGTTTGATTGTGCATCGTTTGTTTCCCTGCATTTCATTGTTTCTCATGTTGGTTAGGGCATCTGCAAGAGGATCCATAAGAGTCAAACTATACACCTCTTAGTTATATTTTTTAAATCCAATTTTATCTGCAAGTTCTCTGAAGCACTGTCTGCACAACATAAGATTGTATCTTCTAACCAATGCTGAGTGATCATTACATCTGCTGCATTTCCTTGAAGCCTTTCCGTATTTTCTTGGCAAATTATCACCTATTCTATATTAACCTGAAATTCATTTTTCATGAATTCCATTGTTTCTTCCTTTGTAACCTGGTGCTTCACTGGAACCTTTTTGTTCTGGATCTTCCTTCTCTTGATCCTGTAGCCTGGTTTTTCAAAGGTTATTGCAACGTTCATCCCGAATATTCCTATGTCAGGATCGTATCGCATTCCCGGAATATCAATGTGCTCATGTATTCCAAAAGCAACATTTCCTTGCGCATCAAACTGTGTTGATTTTATGTTGTTTCCTATGCCTTCAAGTATCATTTTAACAGCTTTTGAGGCTTTTTCATTCCTCAGTGTTACTTTGCAGGCTATTGGCTGACCCTTCCTTATACCAAATTCAGGGTTGGTTACCTTACTTATGGTTCTAACAGGTTTCTGGTCAGTTATGTTTACAAGCAGTTTTTCTGCCCTTGCAAGTCTTTCTCCACCTTCTCCTACACCGATGTTTACGGTTGCCTTTGCTATTTTCACTTGATCCATAGGGTTCATCTATTTACCCCCTGGTAATGAGATAACAGGCTCGTCCTTTCCTAAAACAAAGACATAGTCAGCCAGTGTTAAAAATATTCCTTCATCAGTCTCTACTTCTACGGTGTTTGGTTTGGATGACTGGGTTGTGTTAATTTGTTTAAGTTTACCTAGTTCTCCTATGTGTTTACCACCTATGATGAGACCGACTGTACCACTTTCGAATTTGATGTGATCGGTAACTTTCTGTTCTGGAATTTCCACAACAACAACATCACCTGAACTGTACTGTTTCTCTACAACACAGTTTCTTCCGTCATGCAGGTTCAGTTGTGTTTTTCCACCTTTGATGATGGTTTTGTCTGTGACTCTGCACAGTTTAAATTCTCTGTTTTTTGTGCTTATAGGGTGTAAAATTAACCTTCCCTTGTGGTCTGGTAGTACCCTGTAAACCTTTTCAGATTTTGGTAATTCTATAACATCCATGAACCCTACTGGGTATTTGTAATCTTTTCTTGCTCGGCCATCCACCAGGATGTCACCATTGTTGATGATTATTTTTGCTTCCCTGGCGTTGTCTGCAACCTTAAGAATATCCCTGACAACTATGAGTAAAGGTAATGATTCTTCGATTGCGTGTGGACCTGCACTTGGCTTAACTGTCCACTTATCTTCTTTAGGATGAATAGGCCAATGAGCTGGTGATTTGAATCGTTTAAGATGTTTTCTTGATCCCATCTTTGCCATTTTATCCCTTCCTCTCTATTATTTCGCTTCTTTCATCATCCTCAAGATCCAGTTCTAGGATCATGATGTTTGATGGATGAACTGAATGATAAACTTTGTTTCCATCGGGTTTCTGTACAGACATACCCTCTATCATGACACGGTAGTTTTTAAGGTCAACCTTTTCGATTTTTCCTTCGTGGTCTTTGAAATCTCCACGCATGACCTTTATGGTGTCACCCTTTTTAACTGGGAGAGATCTCCTCTTGTACTGCTCCCTTAGCTCCTCACTGAGTTTTACGCTCATCAGTTTGTGGCGTATGTGTAAAGGTGCCTTATAAATAAGTTTCCTCTGTTTTCTTGGCTGTTTTGACATTTTATCACCGTAATAATCATACTATTATGCTTGCAGCACTACCTATGGCTGGCCATCTGTCAGCTGCTTCCTTAGCAATTGGTCCTCTAATTTCTGAACCCTTGAGAACTCCTTCAGGACTTACTATTACTGCGGCGTTATCTTCAAACTTAACCCTTAAACCGTCAGCCCTTTTGTATTCTTTCTTCTGCCTGACCACAACAGCTGTTGTGACCTCTTTACGCATGTCAACTGTACCCTTTTTAACTGAGATAACTACCATGTCACCGACACCTGCAGGTGCGAGTCTTCGCCTTACACCCTTGTATCCCTTGACAGATATGATCTCAACTTCCCTTGCACCGGTGTTGTCCACGCACTGTAGCCTGGCACCGATAGGGAGGGCCTTTGTAACGTTGGAGGTAATTGCCTTCATTTTATTCTTCTCCCTTAACTTCCACCAGTACGAAATGTTTGGTTTTACTTAGTGGTCTGCATTCTGCTATTTTGACAGAGTCTCCAATTTTAACATCTAAGCAGTCTGGTTTATGAGCTTTGATTTTGGATTTCCTCTTTTCGTATCTTTCGTACTTTGTGATGAATTTATAAAAACTCCTTTCAACTGTAATGGTCCTTTCTGCCTTTTCACTTGTAACTATTCCTTCTAGGATTTGACCCCTCACAGGGAGGGTTCCATGAAACGGACAGTTGGGATCATCACATTTATTTTTTGGTTCTTTAACGTCGATACCAACCATTTTATCACCTGATATGTCCTTTAATTTATATTTTGAAACTTCAATATTTCGTTGAATTTTTTATGAGAATGTTAGGGATAATTTCCCTCAGTACTTTCTGAATTTCTTTTTGATCCTGTCTTCAGGGCGGGCAACTATTATCCGACCATCTAAGTCAACAAGACCACCTTCGGGTAGTGTAAATCTGAATGTTACCACTGCCTTTGGAATGGTTTTTTCAGATCCATCTGAAACTTCCACCAGTATGGTGTTTCTTGTTTCGTCAATAACTTGTCCCTTTATACCTGTGAGTTCGTTGTGTTGACTTTTAACAACTTCAACACCGAGACCCACAAGTTCATGTCGGAATATGTTTTGTGGAGTTATCATAAGCCACCATTCTGGATCCAGGGCCATCATCAAAAAATGTTTTGATGATTACCTTCGTTTTCTTCCCCTGTCATCCCTATCTCTAATTTCTATGGTGTCAGATGAAAAGCCCATTTCAGCCAGAACTTCCTTGACCCTTCTTTTATGGTCTCCTTGAAGTTCTATCTGGCCTTTTTTAGCTGTTCCTCCACAGGCACACTTGGCCTTAAGTTCCTTAGTAAGTTCCCTAATATCAATATCGTGTTCATCAATCCCCTCAACTATGGTCATCAGTTTTCCGAATCTTCTTCTAACTGTATAGACCTTAACTTTTTGGATTTCTCTGGCTATCTCCTCGCAGACGCAAAGTTCTTCAGGAAGACCGCATATCTCACAGACTTTCATCGATTTTATTTCTCCTGCTGTTTTTCATTCATTATGGTAAGGACACGTGCAATTGTTCGTTTAAGTTCCTTAATTTTACCCGGATTTTCGTAAACTCCAGCAGCTGCACTTTTTGAAATGTTCTTAGAGTGCTCTGCCTTGAGTTCATCCAGTTTTTTCTGGATCTCATCGATCTCCATAGCCCGTATTTCCTTGCTTCTTAATATTACCATTTCTCTACATCCTTTTATAACTTGTGATAATTTTACACAGATTATATTTTATTCTGATTTATCGGCTTTATCAGCGTTTTCTTCAGTTTCCTGAGCTTCCTCAGCTGCAGATTCATCAGATGGTTCTTCATCCTTTGAAGCTTCTTTAGCTGGTGCTTCTTCCTCTTCAGGTTTTTCTTCAGATTCTTCTGTTGCTTCTTCGATTGCTTCGGTTATCTCTTCAACAGCTTCTTCAACATCTTCTACAATTTCTTCGATGATGTCTGTTGCTTCTTCTTGAGCCTCTTCCACAATTTCATCTACAACACTTTCCACTGTTTCAGGTTTTTCAGGAGCTGCTTCTACTTCAACGTTTTCAGTAACTGTCTCTTCAACCTCAATCTGGAGAATGTCAACTTTATCAGGTAAAACAACATCCGGTGGCATTATGCGAACGTTAATTCCAAGCACACCAGGCTTGAGCTGTACTGTAGCAAATCCATGTCTAACGAATCTGATTGATGGTTCACCACATTTTTTGATGTATCCATCTGAGAACTTGGCGCATGCGCTTCTTGAACCCCTTATTTTACCGGATATTGTGACTTCAACACCCTGGGCTCCTGCTCCCATGATTCTTCGAAGGGCTGTGTAAGCAACTCTTCTGAAGTGCATTCCCCTCTGGAGCATGGCTGCTATTTTGTGTGCCATGATCTTCGGGTTAAGCTCTGGTACATCCACTTCTTTAACTTCAACCTGTGGATTTTCAAGTCCGTAGCCTGTTTTTAAATTTTGTGTGATGCTTCTGACGGTTTTTCCGCCCCTACCTATTACCATTCCTGGTCTTTCAGCGTAGACAACTACCATGGTACCTAAAGGAGTTACCTGAATTTCCATTCCACCGTAACCTGCCCTTTCAAGTTCGTTTTCTAGGTATTCGTCTATTCGTGTTCTTTTAAGTCCTTCTGTTACGAAATCCTTTTCAATCATTGGATCTATGCCTCCCCTAGAACTACTTGTATATGGGTTGTTGGTGTGTTGAAGGGACTTGCCCTTCCAAATGCCCTTGCAGTCCATCCCCTTACGATGTAACCGCGGTGGCTGGATATGTGCACAATTTTAAGGTCCTCTGTTTCCAGTCCCTTGTACTCTGCGTTAGCCTCTGCATTATCCAGTACCTGCAGTATTTGAGTTGCTGCTTTGACTGGGTAACGTCCTGATGGCCATCCTTTGAGTCCTCTTCTGTGTCCTACTTTTTTGTTATGTCTTTTAAATGGTACTGCTGTTTCCTTTCTGATAACTGCTTCAAGGAATTCTCTAGCATCATCAAGGTACATTCCCCTTATGGTACGGCAGATCTCAACAGAATGCTTTGGGGAAATCTTAAGAGCTTTCCCTGAAGCCTTTGCTGTTTTTCCATCGTACTCATCTTGATAAGCGTATTGAATTTTCGCCATTGTAATTTCTCCTTATTTAAGCGGCACGAACATGGATGATCTTGTTGCACCCATACCTGGATCCCCGTGCTGAACCCTCTGTCTTGTGACTGCGAATTCTCCGAAGTAGCATCCGATCATTTCTGGCTGGATTGTTACATCGACAAATTCTTTTCCACTGTATATTCCGAAGGTCATTCCAACCATTTCTGGAAGCACTATCATGTCCCTACAATGGGTTCTGATAATCTGCGGCCTTCCATCCTTACGTGGCCCTTCTTTTTTGATCTTTCTAATCTTCTCTAGAACCTTCTTCTGCCTAGGTAAAAATCCCCTTTTGAGGGATCTTCTCTGCCTGGATGGTAATAACTGTATGACATCATCCAATGGCATGTCCTGCAGTTCTTCTAGACTGTAACCGCGATATTTAAATACTTTTCTTGCCAAGTAGTCTCCTCCTAATCAGTTTATATTCCGTATATTTTAGTAATTTAAGATTTATCTCCTTTTACCGGTTCTGCTAGCTGCTATGGAACCGACCTTCCTTCCTGCTGGTGCATGTCTTGATATGGTAGTTGGCCTACCTGGGTGCTGTCTGTTACCTCCACCATGTGGGTGGTCTACTGCATTCATGGCAACTCCCCTAACACTGACATTCTTTTTACCCTTGGCTTTGAGGGCATAATACCTGTTTCCTGCTTTGAGGTATGGTTTTTCTTTTCTTCCTCCTCCAGCAACAACACCTACGGTTGCTCTGCAGCGGGGGTTGAATGCCTTCAATTCACCAGATGGTAGTTCAACAATTGCCTTACCAACATCGTGTGTTATTAAAGAAGCGTAAGTTCCGGATGATCTGACGAATCTTCCGCCGTCACCTGGATGTTTTTCTAAGTTGTAAAGTGGTGTTCCCTCAGGAATTTCTCCGAGTGGTAATGAGTTTCCAGGACTGATTGGTGCTGAAATTCCACATGCCACTTCATCGGCAATCTGTATTCCTTCAGGTGCTAAAATAAGATTTTCTTCTCCATTTTCAAATTTTACAAGGGCCACTGGGGCTGTTCTACCAGGGTCGTGGATGATGTCCACAACTTTTCCCTTGAGGCTGCCTTCCTTCTCTACTTCATCGTAGGATCTGTAGGCAATTTTTCCCCTGAATCTGTGTGATGCACTCTTGTAAGTAGGAGTTCCTCTTCCTCTTCTTTGGATTATTAAACGTTTTCCCATTTTATTTCCTCCATCGTGGGTATAATTTTGTTACAATGGCTTTAGAATACTCCCATCTTAACTGCTATATCCTCTGCACTGTCCTCTTCAGACAGTTTGATGTAGGCCAATTTTTGTCCGTTTATGATCTGGGTGTTGACCCTCAAGACCTTAACATCGTAAAGCTTTTCAAATGCAGATTTTATCTGAGTTTTATTGGCAGTTCTTAGAACTACAAAGGTCAGCTCATTTTTCTGATCAATGGAGTTCATGCTCTTTTCTGTTAGGTGTGGTTTAATTAGTACTTTGTAAGCATCCATTTTCACTATCCCCTTTTATTTATTTGAAAAGTTCTCCTAACTTTTCTACAGCTGATTTTGTGTAAATGGTGAGTCTGCCAGGATGAGTTCCAGGAGCTAGGAGTTCTGCGTTGAGATGGTTTACAACAACAACATCGACGCCTGCATGATTTCTTGCTCCGAGGCTTATGCCTTTATCTTCTCCAACAACTACTAATGGGCCTTTGGATGTTTTGTATTTCCTGCCCCTCATTTTACCTCTTCCAGCCCTGATTGTTCGGCCTGATTTGGCTCTGTAAACATCGTCTAGTAGTCCGAGTTTCTCGAATATTTCACGGGTGTCCTTGGTTCTCTTGACTGTTTCGAGTTCGTCATCAACAACGAAAGGTATTTGATCCAGGTTCTGGATTTTATGTCCCCTTGCTTCAACAATTTCTCTGTTTGCTGTTGCAGCAACTGCGGATCTTATTGCCAGTCTCCTTTCTTTTCTGTTGATCTTCTCGTGTATGATTCTTTCAGTCTTAGGTGGGTGTGCTTTCCTACCGCCAGTTGCCTGTGGTATGAATGCTGCCTTAGAACCTGCAGGGTGTCTTGAACCTTTGACACGTGGAACCATAGCTGCACCTCGGCCTGAACCGAAGGATTTAGCTGTTGTTCTTTTACCTGCCATTGGATCTGTTCCCCATGGCTGTATTCTTGCTGTTTGTGATGATATAACAGCTCTTTTTATGAGGTCGGGTCTGTAGACTTCCGTGAATATTTCAGGAAGTTCAATCTCTTCGACGACTTCGCCTTCCAATGAATAAACTTTGATCTTCTCCATGTAAATCACTCTTTAATAAGTTTAAACTCCCTGTTTTGAAGCTGTGCTAATGTGGGTTATTTCAGGTGCATCGTTATGTTTGCCTATAGGTCTGACAGCTTTTCTGAGAATTACAAGTCTTTTTGATGGTCCTGGTACTGAACCTTTGATCATTACATAGCCATTCTTAACTAGACCGTACTTAACAAATCCACCCTTTGGATTAACTTCATCCACCTGGGACTCGTCTGCAATTTTAAGGATCTTCTTGTTGAACTCTGTCCTTTTATGGTAACCCATCTGACCAGCCATTGCAACTGTCCACATGGTTCTTGCAGGAGTCCATGGTCCTATTGAACCAACGTGCCTTGCTTTACTACTTCTTGCTGCTTTACCGTACTGTATCCTGACACCGAACCTTTTAACAGGTCCTTGGAAGCCTTTACCCTTGGTGACGGCTATGGTGTCTACATGTTCACCGTCTGAAAAAGAGTCTGCAGGGTTAACTTCCTTACCCAGTAAGCTGCGGGCAAATTCAAATTTATCTTCGACTGATTTGCCACCAATTCCACATTCAATAATTTCAGGTTTTTTCTTCGGAATTCCTGTTGCGAGTCTTGGTTTGGTGTGTATAAGCACCCTTATATCTTCAACTTCGCCAAGGTTTTCCTTCATTTCATCAAGTTTTGCCTCAACATCGTAGTCCTTTGGAAGTGTTATCTTCCTTGTTAGGTCTTCGTCGAGTTCTGTTGCCATTACATCGCTCAATGTCTTGAGTCCACGTGTGTCCTTTCTATAGGCACGCACACCCATGACAACTACAGGTGGTGTTTCCAGTATTGTTACTGGGGATGATATTTCCATTCCAGATGTAGGTGAGTTTTTAACGTTGTCTAGCATTGTTACGTGGGTCATTCCCACTTTGTAGCCTGGAAATCCTAAGAGACAAGATTCTTCGGTTTCTGGCCATGACCTTACTTTTGGTGTTTCTTTGGCAGCTCTTTTCCTTGGACTAAAGGCCACAGATCCACTTCTTGGTTGGTGATGTCTAGTCATAATTTTACCTCCTTAAATACAATTTTCCTATCAAATTCAAGCAAATGAAATCTGGTTTAAACGTGTTAAACTCAGATAAAGTCGATAACTACGTCTGAAGAGTCAAACGCAGATAAATTTGAGTTAGCTATATCTAGCCAATTTAAACACAAATAAAGATAATCGAGTTAATCAGTGTTTAAAAGCAAGTTAAATACAGATAAAGTCGCTAAAACTGCTTCTTCAGTTCTCACAGTTTTAGTACCCTGTTCAGGGACTGTGTTAACTTCGAGATCTATAATTTCTTTTTCATTCTGACTGGAAATAAGTTCTTCAATGCCAGAATAAGGACCACCAAACAGAATAGCCGTGTGTTTGGAACCCTTTAATTTAGTTTTTACTTCGTCTAAAACAGAAGTGATGGATGGTGCATATCTTGATGTGCCTATGACCAAATCTGGTCCCGGTTTCATCATCAATATACTGTTGTACAGATCTCTGTTGGTTGCAAGTACCTTGTAACCCCAGTAGTAATCTGGTACATCTGGATCCAATATAATTTCCTTTCCAAGCTTTATAACTTTAAAGCTCAGTACTTTGTTTACGCTGAGTTTTTCTTTGCATAGCGCAAACTTATCGGCACCGATATCCACAACTGTGCCTTTTTTTGTCCGTTTTATTGTCAGTCCCTGTCTGTAATCACCCTCATGAAGTTCTCCAGTTGGATGGTGAGGAGTTCTAAGCGGTGGGAGAATGCCCACGTTTCTAAGCTCCCTTGTTATAGGAAATACCTTCTTTCTAAGGTATTGAGGGGTGTTCATATAAGTGAGAACATCACTAATAAACTTTACCTCATTTTCATCAGCAGAATTATCGCTGTAAACAACAATTCTGTCAGCCCTAAATATTGCAGCAGATCTTCCAATCAGACCAATTTTATATGTTTTTATTCTTAAATCTTTCGTTTCAGATATTATTGATGCTGGAACGAAAATTGATAAACGCTTCTTTTCCATCTTTTAACCTTTGTCTTCAATGCTTATATAATATGAGGGGTGTTATTTCCACTTCTTTCAAACCCCGCATACGATATTTAGCATGAACAACTCGATTTGAGTTAGAAACTAAGCTAAATATCCCAGTTAAAAAAACTTCTTTAAATCGGGATTGAATATAGTATGAAACTCTTTACATATATACTCATCTTTTTTAGAGTTTTATGCAACAAAAAATAGGAGATTTTTAATGGTATACCATGAAAATTCGACACAAAAATCTGTGTATGAACCTTTCATACAGTTACACAAAATAAATTGCTCATGTTACTGTTGATCCTAACTTAACTTAAAATTATCTAATAAAATAAAATATTTCAAATTGACGATAAAATTTACCCTATATAATATATGATGCAGTAATTTTTATGATACAGAATTTTTTTAGGACACAGTTTATTGATACCAAAAATTATGCTAATGAAAATATGATGAAAAATTAACAGTCCCCATATAATATATATACCGCGTTCCTGAGTTTAATTGATTCTTAATTTTCTATGATATATTGGATAACTTAATCTAAAGAAACCATGAAACCCGGGTAATCTAGTGCATAAAAAAAAGAATTAAAAATTTAATACCATCAAATGAGTTTTAGAAGTAAACATCTTCCATTGAAAATCTCATCTTAGGCATCTGCTCATCTGCAGGATAACCAAGAGGTACTATCATGGTTGGTACAATCCCATCTGGAATATCCAAAATTTTAGCATATGAAACAGGGTCAAATCCCTGCATTGGGCATGAATCCACACCAACAGATTTTGCAGCGTAGAGTGCTGTGGTTACTGCTATAAAAACATTATGTTGAGCTTCAGATAATGCTGCAGCATCTTCACTAAACATTCCAATGAAAGTATTTATCACAGCTTCAAACTGTTCGATGTTTTCCTTGGGAACTCCAATATCCTTCATAGATCCAACTACCTTCTTAGCATTACCCATCAAATCAGGGTTTGCACAGAAAACTAGAAGATGTGAGCAACTACTTATCTGAGGTTGATCCATTGATGCTTTTGAAAGTTTGTCCAGTGTATCCTGATTCGAAACAACTTTTATCTTCCAAGGCTGAACATTCAGTGCAGAAGGTGAAAATCTGATCATCTCAAGGATCTTGTCAAGAGTTTCTTCATTGATCTTCCTTCCATCAAACTTTTTAGTTGCATATCTTGCCATGAGTAACTCATTAAATTCCATAAACATATCCCCCTGTAAGTCTATTGTTTAAATTAATTTCTTAAATTGATTTTCAAAAAAAAATTTGTTTCAGAATCCTAGAGTTCTGATTAACAGTGTTTCTATGATGGATCTTACTCCATATTTATTAGCTTGAACTCTGTTCTTCCTGTTCTTCAAGTGTTTCTTCTATCTCTTCTAAAATTTCTTCAAGTTCATGTTTACGAGCCTGTACTATGGACAATGTATCTAGAAGCACATCCCTTAGATCGTTGGTTATGAGCACACTCCACATTTCATCCAGATAATTGTACAGGGTCATGAGGTCATCTGGTGAGTTTTTGTTGGTTTCAACGTTGTCCTTAACAAGCTGAACAAAAACATCCAGTTCATTATCTAAATGGTACAAATTCTCCACTGTAAATGCTATTCTTTCTTCAATTTCTTCCTGTAACTCTTCCTTTAAAAGTCCTTCTACCGGTATGACTAATTCGCCCAATGGATGTTCTTCTTCCAAAATCATCATCTCCAAGAAATTTTTTTACACAAATAATATATGATCATCAATGTTGAATAACATTTCCCTACATGGAAAAATCTGTTGCTTAAATGAATTGTCCCAAAAAAAACCCTTCAATTTCATCACGTGATCTGGCATCAATTTGGAAAAGAACTTACATAATGACCTTCAATAGAATTAATATATATTAGAACTGGCTTACAGTTTGAAAATTATAAATTGTCTGGGAGGAAAGAAAAATGGAAGAAGGAAGAAATTTATTGTTCGGGATACTGGGTATTTTGTTGGGTTTGATAGTAATCATTTTTCCGTTAATCAGTGTTTTCACGGTGAACACCATTGCAGGTATTGGAGTAATATTCATAGGTTTATGGATCATTGTGAAGAGTTTAAAAAATGACAGTGTAGCCGCAGGGGTTGCGGGTTTGATAATTGCAGTATTTGCAATAATGTTAGGAATAGTATTCATAGGAGATATCAAAACATTTGAATTCTTTTCATTCATAGCCCTTTATATTGTAGGATTCTTCATAGCACTTGCAGGTGTTGAATCTTTAATATCTGGAAAAGATGCGAAAGGTAAAGGTACAGGAGTTCTTGGAATTATAATTGGTATCTTGTTTGTTGTAATCGGAACCTACGCAGCAAACCCACTGGTTCTGGCAGCATTGATAGGTGCATTTTTAATAATAGCAGGTTTAGTCGAAATATTCGAACCACAACTAATGGAAATGCCTAAAGAAACACCTAAAAAATAGTTCAGAATGTTTCTAAAAAGAAATCTTTTTTTTAGGAACTCCTTCCCTCTTTTTTATAAATTCTTTTTTCCAGGATAGATAACCTTGAATCAATGAATTTTCATTGTATATTTTTAGAGATTGATCAGGCCCATAACTATTTTTTTTTTAATTTTTATTGTAAGACAATTTACAAAAACAGATTTATGCTTTTAAAATTAAAAATAATATGTATGAGTGAAATTAATAAACGACCCGGCATTGTTTGGCAGAGCATAGTTGTTTTCCTAATAGTACTCGACGGAATTTTACTATTTCTAACCCTTATTTCTCCAAACCTCAGAGTAACAACCATCGCAAATCTTGCAATCTTCGATCTGGCCGTTTCAATTGCGCTCCTTTTCGGGTTCATTTGGAGGATGAAACAACACCAACCATATTACAGCAAGTTCATTGAAGACAACTGGAAGGATATTCTGGCCTTCATACCAATATACTTTATTAGTTACTACCTGTTAGGTATGCATGATATAGGCATCATCATGAAAATTATTGTGATGATAAAGCTTGCAGCACTCTACATATTCTCAAGGAAAATTGGCAAGGAATTCATCAAGTATCAGGAAAAGACCAGACTCGTTTATGCACTTGCATTTTTCCTCGTTGTGTTCTTCTTCTGTTCATATATATTTTATCTGGTGGAACATGGAGTAAATCCTGAAGTATCAACCTTTGAAGATTCCATATGGTTCGTGCTTCAGACCATCACAACGGTTGGTTACGGAGACATCATCCCTGTTACTGGAATTGGTAGATTAATGGGTGTCATCTCAATGTTCAGCGCACTGGTTCTAACCAGTATCGTCACTTCAGTCGCTACCTTTTCACTAATTGAAAAATTCAGAAAAGGAACAGAAGCCCTAACCGAAAAAACTGGAAGGTACGTTGAAACAATGGATAACAAATTAAACAAGTTAAATCACCGTCTGGATGAACTGGAAAAAATAGATGAAATCAATAAAAATTTGGAAGAAATGAAATCTGAAATTGAAACTTTAAAACAGATGATCAAAGAAAAAAAATGATTATTCGAATATTATTCGTCAAATATGGATAGAAATGGATTGAATTCATCGTTTAAATATTTGGGCAAATCCATTTGCTTAAAATTGGTTATTTTAAAAATAAAAGTAAAACGGGGGAATTAGTTGTTATCTGAAAAGAAAAATTTGGATGAATTGAAAGAATCTGAAAGGCAATACACAACAACCTATGGTAGTCGTTACTTCACAAAGAGCGTTCCAAAGTATGAAATGCCAGATGAAGGAATGCCTGCAAGGGCAGCCTACCAAACCATACATGATGAACTGAATCTGGATGGAAATCCTGCGTTAAATCTTGCAAGCTTTGTAACCACTTGGATGGAGCCTGAAGCAGACCTACTTATGATGGAAAGTGCAGGTAAAAACTACGTTGACAACGATGAATATCCACAAACAGAGGTTATTCAGGACAGGGTTGTGAACATGCTGGCTAGGCTATTCAATGCACCTGCAGATGCCAAATCAGTTGGAAGTGGAACCATCGGTTCATCAGAGGCCATAATGTTGGGGCTTTTGGCACATAAATGGACTTGGAAACAGCGAAGGGAGAAGGAAGGTAAACCCTGCACCAACCCGAACATTGTGATGGGTGCCGATGTACACACAGTATGGGAAAAATTTGCAAAATACTTCGATGTGGAACTTAAACTCATACCCCTCAGAGAAGACAGCTACACAATAACAGCCAAAGATGTTATTGAAATGATCGATGAAAATACCATAGCAGTAGGTGCAGTTGTAGGAACCACATTCACAGGACAAATGGATCCTATTAAGGAGATAAATAAAGCACTGGTTGATATTAAGAATACAAAGGGCTGGGACATACCAATACATGTTGATGGTGCAAGTGGAGGATTCATAATGCCATTCCTATACCCTGATGTGGAATGGGATTTCAGACTGGAACAAGTCAGATCAATCAATGTATCAGGCCATAAGTATGGTCTGGTGTACCCTGGAGTTGGATGGTTGGTTTTCAAGGACAAATCAGACCTACCAGAGGATCTGATCTTCAACATAAATTACCTCGGAGGACTCATGCCCAACTACTCCCTGAACTTTTCAAAGGGAAGCAGCACCATCATAGCACAGTACTACAACTTCATAAGACTTGGTATGAAAGGCTACAAAGCAGTAATGGAAAATATGCTTGAAAACGCACGTTTCCTTGCTTCAAGGCTGGATGATACAGGCAAGTTTGAAATACTCGATGTTGAAATGATGTTCCCACTTGTCACAGCCAAACTTAAAAATTGTAACTTCAGTGTGTTCCATCTCTCAGATAAATTAAGACAGAAAGGCTGGATCGTACCGGCATATACACTCCCTCCAAATGCTGATGATATAGCCGTTATTAGATTGGTTGTTAAGGAAAGCTTCAGTAAGGATATGGCAGACATACTTGTGGATGATGTGCTTGAATCAATTGATGAACTTAACAAAACCCATGCAGAAAGGGCCAAGGAGATCGATGATCAGGACAACCCATCATTGATATACTAAAAAAAATGAGTAAAAATAAATATTTATCCTTTATTTTCTTTTAATTTTTAAATATTTTAGCTAGGATCCATGGTTCTCTCTGGAAGTAGGAGTACTGCAGCAATTAAGAAGCATACTCCTCCAACAAACGTTCCCATGTTCTGGATTGTTAAATTTACAGGTTCTCCAGTGGATGGTAAAATAAATGCGTAGATTGCAGAAATTCCAAACGCAACAGAACCTATGAGATTTAAAATTGCTATATGCCATGATAAATTTTTCCATTTGAAGGAAAATAAACCATGACCCACCTCTATCCAAACTAGGCTGCTAGCTACCAAAAAGCAGATGGATCCATAAATATCAGGTGCCCAGACCTGATGATTGATCTGTTGAACATTCAGAAGCAGATCAATGGCATAAAACGTGCTGAAATTGAAAAATACTGTCCCAATCAACTGAACCAAGGATGATACCCAATCAATTCTCTTAGGTTCCCATGTAAATAGCTTAATTTCGTCTTCAATGTTCATGGTTTTTGGTATTCTTCTTATGTTTACTGTTTCAATGTACTGAAGGAGAGCAGCTGTTGTGAAAAATATGGATCCCACAAAGTAGGTTAGTGCATCTGTGTATGGTCCTGCCCAATTTATGTAATAAGATACAGAACCCACTGCAAAAAATACTGCCCCTATAGCAAAAATCACTCCTATCCACCATGCAATAGCTCCTGGCGCAAGCCATGTGGAAATTGAACCAGAATCCAAAAGGTTGTGATGTTTACGATGAAACCTTGATCTCCACTTATATTCTAAACCTTCAGGACTAATTATAAGAGCTCCAATAATAAATGGGCTGATACTAATAATTTCTCTGCACACCCATCCATCAGGAATATTATGAGAAAGAATCTCTGGACATTCATCATGCTTTTCATTCAAAATATTGCCGCCATGAATTATAAATAAAATACAGAATTATTAAGAATTTCATCCTAAAAATAGTTTCATATATAGCTTGTTTAAATAAACCAAATAACCCGTTATTAAAATTAGAAGAATTTAATTAAAAAAATCTGGGACATAATTAAAAAAGGGAATGAGGAATTGATTAAGACAGATAAAACTCTTCAAATGGTTTTAGTATCAATAATGATATTGAGAGTTAAATTTTCCATTCAAATTTTTGTTATTCACTCAAGAGATATAAACACTCATGGAATAGGATATTTATAACTAAATTTTATTCTTAACAATTTTTTCGAGTAATTATGCCATCTGATGGAAACTTTACTTTGAATATGCTTTGTTTAGGCTTCTGTTGTAACCTAGAAATAGGCTGAAGAAAACCAAAAACATTGCACAGATCATAACCATTGGAATTATCAGATCCATATTAACTATATTCATTCCTCTTCACCTTCAATATTAATTACATGTTTAATTCTTAAACCTTAATTTAAAAGTTAATATATATAAAGTTTTCTATAATTAGTACTAACTTCCATTTAAATCAGAGAATATTCGCAGGTTTATACAAGAATAAATCCAATTTATATTTTTTTCATTTTAATACCAATAATATGGACCGATATTGGAATAATAAGTAAATTACCTGATTCAAATTATGGGTTAAATATTTTTCTCAATTCTCAACACCACCACTTCAACTTCCACTGATTCTTTGGTGTGGAAGTCATATATCCGAGGTATTGGAAATCTGTACTCAAATTTATGGGATATATTAACATTTCTTTCATCTAAGAATTTGACTAAAAAATCCATGGTTTTTTTCATATGAAATGAATAAACTACAGGTGCTATTTCAAGAGCTTTATCAAGGAATATCACATCAGCAGCTTTTCTGTTGGATTTTTGAGCACCGAATGGGGGGTTTTGAATCACTGTGTCTGCCTTCTCATTGAAGTCCATAACATCTGTAACAATGAATCTTGTGTTATCAAGGTTTTTTCTTCTTGACTCTGATTCAGCTATTGAAATTGCTTCGGGATCTGTATCCACCCCTATTGCTTCTTCTGCACCGAGTAATGCTGATCCAATTGTTAATATTCCTGTTCCACACCCAAGGTCTGCTAACTTCAATCCTTCTATGTCACCTACAGCCATGGCATTCCATAGGATATCTGCTGCTATTATGGATGGTGTTGAGTACTGTTCCAGTTCTACTCGTGGATTTTCATGCGGAACAATATCTTGTAATGCCATTTCAAGCTGTCTTTTTTTCTTAAACATGTCTTATTATCCAGAATATTTTTTTTTGTTAATGATTTTATGGTTTGGTTTATTGATATTTCAAATAAACAGATGTATGTTTGGGTGATCTTTCATATTGGTGATAAATAGAAATGTTCATTAGAACTCATTTATAATACCAATGTGTAAATTAATATAAAATTTATTAGTTAATTAATATAGAAATAAAAGTATATATTTAGTGGTAAAAAAAGATTATAAAGCTTAGAAGTTGTGATATATTAATTTAATGCTCAGGAAAAGATATTATGTTTAAAAAGGTGTTAATAGCCAACCGTGGAGAAATTGCAATCAGAGTAATGAGGGCATGTAGGGAAATGGAGATAGATAGTGTTGCAATTTATTCAGATGCAGATAAAAATTCTCTTTTTGCTAAATATGCCGATGAAGCCTACAACATTGGCGAGCCCTCGCCAGCTAAAAGCTATCTTGATATTGACAAGATCATAGATGTTGCAATTAAATCGGGAGCAGAAGCCATCCATCCAGGCTACGGATTTCTAGCAGAAAATTCATTGCTTGGAGAAGAATGTGAAAAACACGACATCAAGTTGGTAGGTCCCAGCGGTAGAGTTATTGAGGAAATGGGAAGTAAAATAGCCTCAAAAAAACTCATGAAAAAGGCAGGAGTTCCTGTAATTCCTGGTGGAAGCAGAGCTATTGATAATGTGGAAGAAGCTGCTAAAACAGCCCAAAATATCGGTTATCCGGTTATAATTAAGGCATCTGCAGGAGGTGGTGGAATAGGAATGAGAACTGTGTTCGAAGAGGATGAACTTGTTCGAGCAATTGAATCCACCCAATCTGTTGCTGAGTTAAACTTTGGAGATTCAACTGTGTTTGTTGAGAAATACATTGAAGAACCCAGACACATAGAATTCCAGATACTTGCTGACGAACATGGAAACACCATTCATGTTGCAGACAGGGAGTGTTCTATTCAGCGTAGACATCAGAAACTAATCGAAGAATCCCCATCCCCCATCATGACAGATGAACTAAGGGCAGAAATGGGAGAAGCGGCAATTAAAGCAGCATCATCCATCGGATACACCAATGCAGGAACAGTTGAGTTCATTTATTCAAATGGTGAATTTTATTTCCTTGAGATGAACACCAGAATTCAGGTTGAACATCCTATAACAGAAGCAGTGACTGGTGTCGATCTGGTGAAGGAACAGTTGAAAATTGCTGCCGGAAGGGAGCTATGCTGTAAACAGAACGAAATATCAGTTAGGGGACATGCAATTGAATGTCGTATAAATGCTGAAGATCCATTAAACGATTTTGCACCAAATCCCGGTAAGATCACTGGTTACAGGTCACCAGGAGGAAATGGTGTCAGAGTGGATAGTGGAGTATACAACAACTACACAATACCCCCATATTACGATTCAATGATATCTAAATTGATTGTATGGGGAAGGGATCGTAGAGAGGCGATTGCAAGAATGCAAAGGGCGCTTTCAGAGTATATTATTCTGGGAGTTAAGACAACCATCCCCTTCCACAAATCTATGATGGCTAACCAGCACTTCAGAGAAGCAAGTTTGCACACACACTTCGTTGATCAGTATAAAAATGAGATCATCGAGAACATGCAAAAAGTGATTGAAAAGGATAAAGAAATGGAAACCCGTCTCAAATCAACATTTTTACCGCAAAAAAAGGTTGCAGCTGTGTCAGCTGCTGTTTCAAATTATATGGCCGAATCAATAAAAAAGACCGAATAATGAATTAAAAAATTTCGTATCGGGGCATTTTAACATGACCAAAAGAAAAATATTAAAAACTCTCTATGAAAAGAAGGATGAGTACGTACCGCTAGAACAATTTGTGAATGAAACTGGTAAAAGTCAGCAGGCAATTGAAAATGAATTCCTGAATCTTGAAGAGGAAGGATACATCATAAATCATTCTAAGCTTGGATACAGATTGATTAGGACTCCTAATCTTCTTTTACCCTATGAAATTAAACGGGGCCTAAAAACCAATTTCATTGGTCATGATATACATTACTTCAACGAGGTTGATTCCACCAACGAAGTTGCCAAGTACCTTGCAGAGGAAGGTGCTGAAGATGGAACAGTTGTGGTAGCTGAAATTCAAAACAAAGGAAAGGGAAGACGTGGAAAAACATGGATATCACCACCAGGAGGTATCTGGATGAGTATCATCCTCAGGCCAAAAATACCCCCACGTAATGCATCACAGTTAACCCTTGTTACAGGAGTTGTGGTTGCAAAAACCCTTAAAGAAGAATTAAATATAGATGTTGGAATAAAATGGCCAAACGACATACTTATCGGTAAAAAAAAGGTTTGCGGTATCTTAACCGAAGTCAACGCCACCATGGACAAGGTGAACTACTTGATTGTGGGAATCGGTATAGATATGAATGTGGATGTTCCAATGTTCCCCTCTGACCTTCAGAAGGATGCTACATCCCTTAAAAACGAATTAAACACTGAAATTAATGGTGCTTTACTGGTTCAAAAGTTTTTACTTAAATTTGAGAATATCTACAACGACTTCAAAGATGGTAAATTTCCAGAAATACTTAATGAATGGCGTGTTATGTCATCTACAATAGGAACCAGTGTTATGGTAAGAACCAGGGGAAAAAGAGTTCAAGGTTATGCTGTTGGCATCAATCAGGAAGGAATACTCGTTCTTGAAATGGAAGATGGCAGCTTGAGGAAGATGATATCTGGTGAATGTTTACACCTGAACTAATAGAAGATTTTTTTGGTTTTTTTTTAATGATCTTCAATTTCCAAATTGATGGTTGATAAGGGAGTTTACTACAAATATGTTTAATTGATTTTGGAGATTTTGTATGAATAAAAAAACTAATCTAATCTTTTTTGTTACTACTATTTTGATTTTCAGTTTCGCTGTAGCTTCCTATAGCTACAACAGTGCAACTAAAAATTATCCAATAGGTCCGCAAATAAATACTTCTGATAGCGTTTTAATATTTGCTCCCCATCCAGATGATGAATCATTAAGCAGTGCGGGTTTAATAAGGTACTGTGTCGAACACAACGTGCCTGTACATGTCGTTGTTGTAACAAATGGGGGAAATGGAAAGCTTGGTATCATAAGACATTCTGAAACTTTGAATGCCACCGAAAAACTTGGACTTTCACCCAACAATGTGACATTTTTAGATTATCCCCAAGTTGTAGACCGTTTATTTAGCGAAAATTGGGATCCAAATCATGCTTATACTGCTGGAGCTCCTCATAATTCATTCGCATTTCAGAACAACTCCAGTTACTGTGGTGAATCCCTAGAATCAAATTTTGAAACTATGATCCAAAAATACCAACCCACCATCATCATTTACCCAGGATTGGATGATGACAACACAGACCACTGGGGAACTGGCTCCTTTGTTGATTACGCTGTAAATAATATGGGTTACCATGCTAAAATGTACAGTTACCTTGTTCACAATGATGAGACACTTTGGCCATTTCCAAGATCCTATTATCCACAGAGCAACCTCCTTCCACCATCATACCTTACGAACCAAACCAACTGGCTAATATTCCCATTAAGTAACTCTCTTGAACAGTACAAGTTCAACGCTGTTAACTGTTACCAGAGCCAGATGAAAAAAGACCCAGTTTTTTTAAAATCCTACGTACGAACCAATGAACTCTTTGCAGTAGACCCTATTATAAACGTAACTAGACAAAATACAACGACAGATTACACCAAATCTAATGGTTTTCCAATGACAGTATTCCATGATCCTGTGGGTGACATCCTAAATAAACCAGATGACCATATGTACTCAGTATTTGAGGACAAAAATAGCTATGATATTAATGATGTAGGATTTGAAATTGATAATAACACATTATGGATATCTGTAAAAACAACAGGTGGGATATCAAAAGATGGAACTTATATGTTTCATTTAAGAGGATTTGGTGAAGATGGAGTCTCAAGAATAGATTTCATAATTCAAAAAGGAAATTTTATTTACATAATGCCATCAAGTAACAGTGTAAAACCTAAATTATCTGTAAGGTCCAATACTGCTGGTATTGTAGTGGGAATACCTGCAATGAATGATGATCATGCCTTCATGATTGATGTTGATGCTGGCAACCAAACTCAAATGTTGGATAGGACTGGCTACTTCAATGTTGATGTGAGCTGAAAAATCATTTAACTGTGATTAAAGCAGGTTTTCCCAGCTCACCCTTCACAGCTACCCTTCTTTTGATAAACTTCCCTGCCACATCTATGTTTGTGAGGGTGTGGTGCGTGAGTTCCGAGGTCTTGATTGTGGAGTTTCCGGCAATGAACATGTATGGAATTATTTGATCTCCCATATGACTGTCCAAGGCAGATTTACCTTTTATCTGGCGTATTAAATCCTTTGCAGCATCATATCCTACTTGTTCAGCTCTTTTACCCCTTTCACCCATTGAACTTCCACCAAGAGGTATATCTCCATCAGTCCAAAGCAATATTCCAGATCCTGATCCTAGAGAATTGTCAGTGTGATCAATATCAATTTTAACATCAAAACCTTCATTTTTAATTATTTCCCCTGCTGATTGGGCCTGTCTAACAGCAACATGTTCCGGAAGATTAACTGCATGTGAAATACCTTTAATTGTGTTAAAATTTGATTCTATTAAATTTACTGGGTTTAAAGTTGATACTGAGAATATTTCAACCTCTAAAATTCCTCCCCCTTTCGGGTAGTGGCCCCTCTTCCTGAGTTTGGTTTTAACATCGTAACCCATTAACCTCAAAATAGGAACTGTGATATTTCGGAAGTAATCAATACTTGGAGACCACCTGAGGTCTGTTCCACCCACCAGGGTAATTTTAACTGGTCCACCTGCAAATGCTGCAGGTATCATGAATGCTTGAAGAATAAGTGTGATGCTACCGGCCGTTTTAACATCAACACTGTATTTACCAGGTTTCAATTTTCCTGGTTGAAATTTAAGTTCTGTTGATCCAATTTCCAGTCCTGACAATTTTCCATTGGAAAGTTCAGATACTGCCTTTACTGCATTTAAATGTTGAGGCATGAGTCCGGGTTTGGGTCTTTTTGAGCGTATGTTAAATATTTTAACTGGCTTAGTACACAGTGCAGAAAGAGCAGTTGCTATCCTTAAAACAGCACCCCCACCTTCACCATAGGATCCATCAATCTCTATCAAAATTTTCATTCCCCTAAAAAAAAAAATATTAAAATTAATAAACGTCCTTTTGAATGGATTCATTGCTTAACATGAATTTATTCAAATATTTTAACTGTAGAGAATTCTCTTAGATTCTTCTACGTTGTTTGCAATTGATATCAGTTTATTGAAGGTTTTCTGGAATATTTCAGCAATTTCCTCTGAACTGATCCTCTGAGCATCATTTGCTGCTAGATCTATCCTGATGGCTGCTGATGCACCAGGCATTCCCACTGCAGGAATTGTGATTATACCATGATCCCTGAGGAGTATCATTGCAAAAAGATATGCCATATCATCCGGTTCTAGACAGGTTTCTGTTCCCGTTTGTTTGAGTTCAAAATCAATAGCTTCTGGTGTGAGCATGATACCTGTTGGTGTTTCTTTAACTTTGGTAAACTGGTTTTTTAAGGCTTCTTTTAGTTCATGTTTGTCCGAAAAGGCCATTAAAATTTTTTCGGGACTCAAATTTTCAAGCGCCCTTACCATAGCTGCAACCAATGGTGCTTGTGCTTCTAATCCAAATTGATGGGCCTTGGATTTAACCATCTGCATAATCTCTTCATTCCCAGACATTAATCCTCCCCTAGGTCCGTCCATAAGCTTATCTGTACTGGTTATGACTATGTCTGCACCCATATCCATTGCACGTGGTTGTTTATATACAATGGTTCTGAGTCTTGCTCCAGATGCATCATCAACAACCACTGGAATGTTCTTGGACTTACTTATTTCAACTACCTTTAGAAAATCGTCCTTCGTGATGATTTCATGATCCATGGTAGATCCTGTGATAAAAACAATTGCGGTGTTGTCTTCTACTTTAAATTCTTCGATATTGTCAAATTCAATGTAACTTGCCCCAACTAATTCAGTGCTTCGTGGTATGGATGGATGAGCTGGGGATTTTGGAAGGTAATGAACAACTTCATCACCAGGATTTACCAGTGCAAGGACCGATGCAAGAATTCCTGAACTAGTTCTGTTTAAGGCCAGTACCTTTTCACCGCCTAAATGGATTTTTCCCATGGTCTGCACGGCATCATCAAACACTGCAGGACCAGCATAAGTTTCTAGAAGAGCTTTATCTTCGGATAAAATTGGAAATCCTCCGGCTAGTCCTGTGAGATCATAGAATCCTTTCCTTCCTTCTTTTTGAAGTATGGATTTGATGATCCTGAGGGCTGCTTCTCGTCTGTTAACCTCATCAATTATTGAATTTGTGAGCATTTTTATCAGTGGTCGTGATGGTTATCTGATTTTTCTGATTTTTCTGATTTTAATACGATTGCACTGTCTGCTGAATTTTGCAGAGCTGCACTGAAACCTGGTTCGGCACCTATAACAAGAGTTTCCTTCCCATTTTCTTTTGCCTTGTTGATTATAGGTAGAAAATCAGCATCCCTTGTCATAAGAGCAATAACATCAATATTAGGATTATAAATTAATTCCATAGCCTCAACAGCCATATAAACATCAGTATCTCCTGCAACTACTATAGGCGTATACCCTTGGTTAACAATGGCTTCAATTAATTTGTCTGAAGCGTACTGGTTTAACAATACTTTTCCTACCCTCATATTTCCATATTCTGCTATAATGTCCCTAACAATATCGAGATTAAGGCTGAATTCCTTTCTAAGCATATTAGGACCATCAACTAACAGACCAACATTTTTCCCTCCGGATTCGCTTCTTTTAAGCGGAATGTAATCCTTTAGGGAACTCAATCTTTCAAAGCTTCGCATTTAATTTCCTCCGGTTAAATAATCCAGAAAGTACACATGGATATAATTGAAATAATATTCTATTTATTGTTCGATTCTATTTTTATAATTGAATAAGAACTCATTTCCAAAAAGTAGACATCTAAGGATATAAAACCCTGTCCTTTTTTTAGATATGATTTTTTATTCAAAATCTAATATATCGTTTCATTGATATATAATTTTTACAAGTATCTGCTTGGAAAAAAATATTCTAATTTCATTCAGTTTAAATATTTGTATAAAATAATTTGGATAGATACTTAGGAAATTGATTTCATATTAAAAAAAGAAATTTATGTTAAAAGGTTTTTTTATTCTATTTCTAGCGAGAATGAATCTTTGAATAACTCTTTAACAACATCTAAATCTTTAGGTTTAAGTTTAGATACTGTGATGTTATTTTCAATTTTAATGTAGTATTCTGCATCCACAATCTCGCCTTCATCATTCATGTACAGGAACAATCCATCTGCAAATTTCAATGGATCCCTTGAAGGTAGGAAAACTTCAAATCTTATTAGGACTTCTGATCCGTAGATACTTTCATGAAGTTCTGTCTTTTTTTCATCAGATTTCAAAGCTTCCTTAAATATTTTCATTCTTGCTTTAAGTTCCTTATCAATTGTTATTGTATCATTCTTTTTGGTTGCCATAGTTCCACCAAATTTTTAAATATTTTAAATTTATCGTGAATTTTTGAATTCGATTATTATTGATAGAACAGCAGCCTATAAAAACCCATTGCTCTAATCTGTTGATCTAAACCAATTTTTTTATAGTATCATTGATCGAAATTTTTACATCAACATTCTATCGAGGATTATTATAATAATACCTCTTTAAAAAGTTTAAGTTAAAATAATTTGTATTTTTAGGTAGATTAAAGCTAAAAAAAGACAACAATGGTTAAAAGTGTATATATTTTCCTAAATTCTTTCCTTATATATAAGTTCTGTAAATTTGATACTAAATTCTGTTCCATTACCAGTTTTAAGCTCAATTTCACCATCAAGCTGGTCTGTTAAGCTGTTTACAAGCTGAAGTCCCAATGAATCTGTATTTTTATAGTCTATGGTTTCAGGAAAACCTATTCCATCATCTTTTATAATTAGTTCATATTTTTCTCCTAAATTTTTGAGTGAAACAAGCAATGTTCCTTTTAAAGAATCAGGAAATGCATATTTTAAACAGTTTGATACAAGTTCTGTTATGATTAAGCCAAGTGGTACAGATGTTTCTATGTTGAGTTTCACATCCTCAATCTCTAGAACAGGTTCGATCTTACCCTTTTCAATGGAGTAGGAGTAGAATAAGTCCCAGACCAGATTTTCGATATATTCTGAGAAGTAAACCTTATCAAACTTCTTTGATCCGTAGAGTTTCTCATGTATCATTGACATGGACCTTACACGATTCTGACTTTCTTTTAGCACATTTATAGATTCCTCATCATCAAGATACCTTGTTTGAATGTTCATTAGACTGGAAATAATCTGCATATTGTTCTTTACCCTATGGTGAATTTCCTTTAAAAGAACCTCTTTTTCCCTTATTGAATTTTTAAGTTCGATTTCAAACTGTTTTATCTCTGTAATGTCGCTTGCTATTACCATTACATATAATACATCATCTTCAATTTCCACTACAGTTACTTTAATGTTTACCCATCTGTTCTTTCCATGCTTGTCAATAATTTCTGTCTCAAAAGTTTGAATTTCTTTATCTTTAATGATCTGAGAAAATTTCTGAACTAAAATGTCAGTATCATCTTTAAAATGTATTTCAGTTGCATTCAAGTTTTTTCCAATCATTTGGCTCTTTGGAATTCCCGTCACCATTGTTGTTGCATTGTTCACATCCACTATGATCCCATCTCTGTTAAATAAGAGTGTGTAATCAGGATCAGATTCAAATAGGGTTCTGTATTTTTTTTCACTCTCAATCAAGGCTTCTTCTGAAAATTTCTGTCTTGTCACATCCATTACATCTGCAAATACGATTCCCTCAGACTGAAGTATAATTGCACTCCACGACAACCACTTGTAATTTCCCTCTTTAGTTCTAAATCTATTTTCAAATTTAATATTTGAATCTGCTCCATCTAAGAATTCTTTGAAAATCGGGGTTTTTGATATGTCTTGGGGATGAATGAACCTATAAATTGGTTGGGATAAGAGTTCCTGCTTTGACCATCCGAGTAATTTTTCCCAGGCAGGGTTTAACTGTTTGAAAAATCCATCAAAATTTGTTATGCAAAGCATGTTGGATGAAAGATTGAAAAACCTGTCTCTTTCTCTTTGAGCCTTTTTTAGAACAGTAATATCATTTGAAACAACCTGTACTCCTGTTACTTCTCCATCAGAATTTTTATTTCTTGTGAACGTGAATATATACCATTTTTCATTTCCAGATATGTTAAAATGGTCTTCATAGACTTGTGAATCTGTTGAGTTTGCTGCCAGGGATATTCTTTCCATTAATTTTTCTGCTAATTTTGGTTTGGTTATATCATAAACTGTTTTTCCAACGAAGTCCTCTGGTTTTCCATTTAATTGGCTGGCTCCAATCTTGTTCATCATTAGAACTGTTCCCTCTTTATTGTAATATCCTATTCCCATTCCAGCACTTTCAATGAGGAGCCTATTTCTTTCTTCACTTTCTATCAGGTTTCTTTCAATTTTTTTTCTCTCGGTTATGTTCCTTGAGACACCCAGAATTTCATTTACTTCCCCTTCATCATTAATAAGTAGTGTTGTCATGACCTCTGTTGGTACTATAGAACCATCCTTGTGGTACTGATCTACCTCACTTCTTGTTACCTTCCATTCTTCCATTCCACTTAAGAACAGTTCTATCCTTCTTGGGAGATTTTCTGTGATGAACTGGTAATCCTCCGGTGTCATTACATCTTTAACACCTTGATTTAGAACTTCTTCAGGTGTGAAGCCCCTTAGATGGTAAACTGATGGACTCATATATGTAAACTTCTGGGAGTTTATATCCAATATCCATATCACATCCTCAGTATTTTCTGATATGATGTTGTAAAGTGATTCTGTTTCTTTTAAATCAGCTTCCATTTTCTTTTTTTCAGTTATATCTTTGGAAAATCCTTCAAGATATTTGACTTCATTGTTGTTGTTTTTAACTGCCCTCATGGATAATTCAACATCAATTATGTTGCCATTTTTGTGATAGTATTGATTTTTTAGGGTGTGCCATCCATCATACTTCACTAATTTTTCCACCAATGTTTTGTGTATTCCAGGATCAATATAGAAAATATCTTGGATTGTTGATTTGTTAACTTCACTCATGATTTCTTCTGTAGAATCATAACCAAATGTTTTTGAATATTCTGAGTTCGCCCTCAAAAGTTTACCGTCTACAGTAGAATGGAAAATTCCAATTGGGGCTTTATCAAAGATGTTTTTAAAGGTAGGCATATCCATATCTAAATTAAATACAGTATCATAATCAAAAACAGCATATTCAATTGATTGTTTAAGTTCTTTTGGTGTGAAGGGATTTATAAGGTAATTATTATGTTTTTTTAACTCTGCTGTTTCAACTGATTCTTGTCCAGAATTATTTATCAAATAAATTATTGGAATGTTAAAATTATTTTTAATTATTTCTGCAGCTTGGATTCCATCATTTTCTGTTTGAAGATTAAGATCCATCAAGATAAGATTAGGATTGGTTTTAGCAGCTGCGAGGATAGCTTCATCACCAGTAGTTACAACTTCTAATATTTTGTAACCCAATGATTCAATGGCATGTTGTATATCTATCGCCACAACTTCATCAGATTCTACAATTAAAATAGTGAGTTCTAACATATGTTTAGTAATTGCATTGAAGTTTAATTAAATATATTGTTCAATATTCAGAAAAATACAGTAAGGGTATGTTAAAATTTGGTTTAATGCGAAATACCAGTTTAATAAGTTCAGTATTAGCCATGTTCTTGTCTGTAAAATAATATAATCAGAATTATATTTCACTATAACTATGGGAAATTGGTTAATCATCTTTATATTCATTTTTTAAAAGTCCTATAAAGCTATTTAAACCATTTTTACTAGATTCTATTATGTCTATAGCTGATTCTAACTCATCCTGTTTGTAACGTTCATCAACCATCAATCTATGGATAATGAATCCTATTACAGAAAGTATGGCCATGAAGATTAATATATAAAATGTTAGTGCTAATACAGGGAGTTCTGACAAGTCATCCATATTTATAAAAGTCATTACAAATACAACTACGAATGCCAGTGAAAAGCAAGTGGCAATTATAAGAAGCAGTTTCTTATCATCACTTTTGTCCCTGAATGCGGAGTAAGCTGTTATTGAAAGGGACGAACCTGCCAAACTAAATACTAAAAAATCTGGAATTAAACTGGTTATATCCATTAGTTTATCTCCTAACTACCTGTAACATTGTTGTTTAAGGACTTTTTCCTTGGTTAACTGTTTTGTGTACTTTAAAATTTTGTTATATGCCGTTTCATAAGTTTGAATGAGTTCATGATGGGCAGTCTTCACCCCTACTGCACCCCGTGTTTCATTGTGGTGGTGTGGTTTTTCAATGTAGAGGTGACTTTTGTTAAATATCATGAAATGTTTATTTGGTCTAATTGGTAAAACATGATATCTAACAGATGGAAATCTGTCCAATAGGGAATAAATTTCAATCCTATCTTCACAAAATGTTTGTGGCCCACTAATAATAGTTATTTCATCGAAACCTGAGGAAGCTGCATTTTTAACTATTTCAAGGGTGTCTTCACTTAACTCACCTACAACCATCTTGAATTCTAATGAATCACCAGAATTATGATTGTTCTGATTTTTTATGAACTCTATTAAGTTGAATCTCCAGATCCTCTTCTCGTATCGTTGAGTGCTGTGAAAAAGAACGATTTCCTTACCATAGAGTTTGTGAACATGAGGATTGTGCCTATAAATTACTCTTATGAGTATTATAACTACAAGCACAGTTGAAATACTTATTATGGCTAATATAAGCCCGTAGTTTAATTCTATTTTTTCAACTCCTTACACATATTGTGATTTTTTTTACACTTGAAGTGTATGTCTTACTTTGTTCCGGATCTATTTAAAAATTTTGAATCATTAAGCAGAAATCTAAAATTATTATGAATTCATATTTTGTGATAAATTTTACACTTGAAGTGTATGACCATAATTATTATTATTTTAAAATATTATAATAAATTTTTTACCTTTACATGATTAATTCATATTATGTGATTTTTTTTACACTTGAAGTGCATGTCTAACGATGTTTCAGATTGAAATGAAAACATTTATAAACTTAAATATTCAAGTTTACTTGTAAAAAATTAAAGTAAATTTTAATTTAACTAATAAATTTCTTTGGGAGGGACATACAATGCATATAGCAGAAGGATTTTTACCGTGGCAATGGTGCCTTTTCTGGTATCTGGTAGCATTACCAGTCATAGCCTACGGTGTGATTAAAATAAAAAAAGTAACAGAAGAACATCCAGAATCCAAACCATTATTGGCTGTTTCAGGAGCATTCATATTTATATTATCTTCATTGAAGATGCCATCTGTAACAGGTAGCTGTTCACATCCAACAGGTACAGGTTTAGGTGCCGTACTTTTTGGTCCAGCAGTGGTAAGTGTTTTATCAGCAATCGTATTAGTATTCCAGGCTTTACTTTTGGCCCATGGTGGAATCACTACTTTAGGTGCCAACGACTTTTCAATGGGTATAGTGGGTCCATTTGCAGCTTGGCTAATCTGGAAAGGTGCAAGAAAAATAGGCTGGTCAACATCAATCGCCATATTTTTGGCTGCAGTCATGGGAGACTGGCTCACATATGTAACAACAGCAGTACAACTTTCACTAGCATTTCCAATTCCAAGCTTTGGTGCTGCTTTCGTTAAGTTCATTGCAATCTACGCATACACACAAGTACCACTTGCAATAGCTGAGGGTCTCTTGACAGTTGTTATATTTGAATACATCATGAAACTTAGACCAGACATACTCGTTAAATTAAAGGTCATAGAAAAGGAAGATCCTGAGTTAAAGAAAATCGAGTCGGCGGTGGCATGAAAATGGTGAACAAACGTGCAATTGTACTTTTAGCCCTGGTTGCAGTCATTGTCATATTTCCATTGGCCTTATATAACGGTAAAGGTGAAGATCAAGGTTACTTTGGAGGATCAGATGATCAAGGACCAGAGTACATAGCGTCCACAGGATACACTCCATGGTTCCACTCACTATGGGAACCACCAAGTCCGGAAATTGAAAGTCTATTATTCGCTGTTCAAGCTGCCATTGGTGCGATAATCATAGGATTTGTTTTAGGTTACTATCAAGGCCAGACTAAGGAGAGGAAAAGAAGAAAATATGAAGGAAATTCAAATGAAAACATTGATGTTTGAAGTTAATATCCTTCAAACAACCTTCATTTATTTATTTTCCTAATATTTTCATGTTTCCATAGTCGTTTTTTACTATTTTTTTCCATTTCATGAAATTTGAGATATTTAAATTCTTTTTGAAACAAAATTAGGAGGACTGAATATGAATATCATTGAAACAATATCTGTAACCTACAAGTATCCCGATGGTACCATTGCCCTGGATAAAATAGATTTCAGTGCAGAAACCGGTGAAATTGTTGCACTTCTAGGTGCAAATGGTGCTGGAAAATCAACGCTGTTTCTCCACTTCAATGGAATTTTAAAACCTAACAACGGAACAGTTAATCTTGATGAGCATGTTGTGAAATATGATAAGGAAAGTCTTTCGAAAATTCGTCAGATGGTAGGTATTGTGTTTCAAAATCCGGATGATCAACTATTTGCACCCACAGTTGAGGAAGATGTGGCATTTGGACCGATGAACCTGGATCTATCAAAGGAAGAAGTGAAGTTTCGTATAAGCAAATCCCTTAAAAGGGTTGGTATGGATGGTTACCAAAATAAGGCACCCCACCACTTAAGCGGTGGGCAGAAGAAAAGGGTAGCAATTGCAGGAGTACTTGCAATGGAACCTAAAATAATGGTTCTGGACGAACCAACCAGCGGACTTGATCCCAAGGGCGCTTCAAGGATTATGAAGCTACTCTATGAACTGAACAGAGAGGGTATAACCATAATAATATCAACCCATGATGTGGATCTGGTTCCAATCTACGCTGATAAAGTCCATGTGATAAGTCATGGAAAAATAATTAAAAAAGGCACTCCAGTCGAGGTTTTCAGAGATGTTGAAACCATCAGAAAGGCCAACCTTAGGTTACCCCGAATTACACATCTAATGGAAATATTAAACAAAGAAGATCAAATTTCCTTCGGCGATTCTTATCCACTGACAATTGGAGAGGCCCGAAGAAGTATAGATAAATATTTAAATTCAAATCTTGATTAACGCTGTTTTTACTGATTATGTCGATGATTGGTTTTTCAGCGAAGGTGAGTAATAACATGTTTATAAAAAAATGTTGAATTTGTAATACAAAAATATTGTAAGAATTTTAATCAGATCCCAGAATATTCTGAGATCATGAAGTAATGTTGTAGTTAATCGAGGTGTTCATGTATGAGTTTAATTTCCAGCAGTTTCATTTACATTGCTTCAGCCTTCGGGCTTGGAGCATTACATGCCCTTGAACCTGGGCATGGTAAATCTGTTATGGCCGCATTTGTAATGGGTACAAATGCCAAGTTGAGGGATGCTTGGTTACTGGGTTTAATTGTGGTATTTTCACATGTATTTCTAGTTTTAATTCTTGGAGTTGTATCAATCTTTCTTCTGGGTGCATTGGATACCGGCACCGCTCAAAATGTAATGGGTTTCATCGGGGGCAGCCTGCTTATTTTGGTGGGTATCTGGATATTAAGAAGTTACAACCATCATCACCATGATCATGAAATTGATACAGGAAAGGGTGTGATTGCAATTGGACTTTCAACTGGTCTTGTACCTTGTCCAGCTGCCCTTGGAGTTCTCATGTTTAGTTTATCAAACAATCAATTATACGATGGAATTGTTTATGTGCTGATATTTAGTGCAGGACTCGCAATTTCAATAACCATGCTGTCGGTACTGTTTGTGAAGGGAAAAGGATTTCTTCAAAGTTACATGGGTAACAAAAATCTAAATAAGATTCCGTTGATAAGTGGTATCATCATTATTTCAATCGGAATTTACACTTTGATACAGTTGATCCTATGAAACCATAAGTTCAGTGTGGTAAATTAGTGTTTCACAATAAAATTTAATATGATTATTTGCCTATTATGTAATAATTTAAGTACGTTAAATCTATATATTACGAAGTAAACCTTAGCTACAGACAATTTGAAAAAAAGGATAATTAGGTGTTAAATTTACGAATAAAGGATTATCTTAAGAATTGTTAAAATACTGAATCTAACGATATTTATGGAAGTATTACTATTGGGAGGGAATAGTTATTTTTGATGAATTATTTATTTTCATCAAATACATAAACCCATAATTATTCAGTAAAATCTATGATAAATCATGAAAACTGAAATAAATAGCAGTACAATGGTAAAAATTGGTACTGCAATATTTTTTTGTTTAAAATTAGGGATACAGTTATTATACACCGCTAAAAATAGTAATGGGACTATTGGGATAAAATATCTGCCATAAACACCCTCAATAATATTGTTTCCAACCGCATTCCAGGTTAAATACTCTAAAATAAATATAGAAACTAAATTCAATAAAAAAACCATCATGGAAAAAAGTTTCTGATTTAAATTTACATTAACATCCGATTTATCAGTTAAAGCTATGAAAAACAGGAAGATTATGTAAATATAAACTAAAATAGGGGGTAAAGGAGTGTCTAATCCAATATCCTTCCATCCAAATGATCCCACAAATGTTGTTAAGTAATATAATAAATAATGCGAAATTGTGTAAATGAAAATACCAAAAAATGACAGAATATGGGTTAATATAAACACCAACTGTACATGCGGATTTACATTAATAGATATTGGTACATAAATTCCTGTAACCAGCAAACTCCATAATAAAGCAGTTAGAATTGAGAATATAAAAATAATAAATCCCCAAACATATTTATTCCGATTATAAAATTTGTTTTGAGGAATAATAAGAACTAAAAGAAGCAGGAGCACATAAATTTCTTTAGATAATGCTAATAACATACCCAACATCAATAGAAACAGAAGATGATTTTTATTAACCCTACAAATTTTATCATCAAATGCCAATTTCAATATAAATGCTATTAAAAGTAAAGAAATTGCAATATTAAATCCATCAGAAGAATATGACGCAGCTTCATAAAGAGCCATTGGCATCAATGCCAATAACATAAAAACCCATTTCAGTATTGGAGTGTATTTTATTGCTAAATAGATAATAAATGAATAAAAAAATAAATTCACCAATCTACCAATATAAAACAGGACTATGTTAGTTAAACCTAATAGTTTTCCAATTAAAACAGCTATCGTGGGGATAAAATACGGGATAGGAGAGTATAAATCCACAAATACCTTAGATTTCTCCACAAAAATATGGCCATTAGCTAGATTTGCAACTTTCAAATAATGAGCAGGTTCATCAGGTACCTCAAACATGGGATTTAAAAGTGCAATTGAAATCCCAAATGTTAGTCCAATTATAAGAAAGATTATCTCCGGTTTTAATCCCGGATATTTAATATTCATAGATTTACTTACATTATAATAAATTTAAAAGTTATCATCTAACGCCATCCGTAATCATTAAATAGTAGTAAATCCAATCTTGAAACTGAGCTTTTTTATATTGAGCTTTAAGTTTTTAAGCATTTTATAAATTAGTCCCTTGGGGTAATGGCAATCCTGTGAGACTCTGGATCTTTCGATGGCGGTTCGACTCCGCCAGGGACTACTATTTTTTAAAAAATTCTACTCAAAAAAACATTAATTTTTATGAAAATTTTAAAATTCTAATTCTTACTAAAAATTGATCAACCGCCCTAGACCAAACCATAAATTCAGGGCCATCTTTACGATTTTAGAAATTTATTACTAAAGTTTATAGTAATATTAAATATTAAATCTGCTTCAAACTGAATAAAACGAGTAAATGTAAATTATTCAATTTCTAGAATATTAAAAAAATTTGATCCCAAGAATTAAGTTAGATATTTTATCATTTGATTTTAAAAAGATTTGAATATATATTAATAGACAATGACACAATCTATCTAAGATAAAAAATTGAGAATAACAATTTTAAGGATTTCTTGAATGAGTTGATACGAATTTTTTCTATCAATTTCGTTTCATGATAATTTTAATGGATTATTTCAAGATTTAATATTTACATCATGATTTAAGGATAATATTATAGTACTAATGAACTAATATAATAATAAAAATTTTTTAAAGCGATTATCATGAGTAAAAAAGAGTACAAACCCTTGGGTTACGAAAAGTTTGTTATTATGGCAATCTTAGAAAGAGGAACCATCAGCCTGAAAGATCTTGAAGATATCACAATAGTATTTATTTCCAGCATATGGTACAATGTTCATTATGGTAAAAATTACAATATTTTAGGAAGAATTCTACTCTATCTGTTCCATTTGAGGGACAGACTTTGGGAAAGATACTACGCATTCAGATTAAAAGAAAAACATCAAGTTAAACATGGTTTACGAACCATTGACACATGCAACAAACTAGTTGAAGTTGGTATTTTGAAGGTAAACGATGAAAAATACGAACTTACAGAAAAGGGAATGGAACTAGCTAAGATTAACCAGAAAAGATTTGAAAACCGTGCAAAAATGATTGAAAATCGTCTGTTTGCACCTTCGAGTGCGGCTATTAACACCACAATTGTGGATGGTTTTATGGCATTTTTAAAATTATCTGTAGGATTTATAACAGGCAGTGTAGGTATAATAAGCGACGGTACAGACAGTGCAACAGACACTATTTCAGCATTTCTTGTTTGGGTAGGAATTAAAACTAAACATGAATCAATAAGCACCCTCCTCGTTATTATTTTACTCTTCGTTGCATCCATAACAGTAATGTACGAATCCTTTTCAAGACTTTACACTGCATGGACATCAACGCTCAGCCCCATAATCGACCCTAGTCTGGTAATTATCATCGAATTATTTGCCATAGTAGTGTATGCTGGACTTTTCTTCTATCAGCGCCAGATAGGAAGAGCATCTGGAAGCTTAACACTCATATCTCAATCTGTTGATTCTAAAAATCATATATTCATTGCATCATCTGTTGCAATTGGAGCAGGATTTTCCTTTTTCGGAATTTATTATGTGGACGCCATTGTAGGTGCAGTTGTCGCATTCAGAATTTTCACAGATGCAATTGGCCTTTTAAAAGACGCCATACATTCAATGAAGGGAGAAGAAACAGATCTGCACAAGTACAAAACACCTGTTGAAAACTATGTTCAAGATGGAAAACTCAAAGCATTCAGAATTTTCACGATATTTAGTGTTTGGGCTAGAGAAAACGAGCAAAAAGAACATATTGTAGGTTCACTCGAAACCATGTACACCCAAACATACATTCCAGTACTAACAGAATTGAAACTGATTCCTGAAGATGAATATGGATTTAAAACAGATTTTGATAAAATAATGGATCCCCTTGTGAAGAGAAAGTTTATAAAGTTCGAAAACAACAAATACAAAATTACAAAATCAGGAATCAAACGTTTTAAACACTTTGTAGCCCTGTTCAAATATTACGATGTGCGTTTAACAGATCTCTTCATGTTAGACATTGAAAACGAAAAGGATTAATCTAAATTATCCATAAAGTCTTTGAGCCTGTCCCTGTTGATTCTGGCATTAACATCCAATGGATCCAGGTTCAAAGCCTCGTTGAAACATTCCATTCCTGATTCAAGATCTCCAGAGTTAGCAAGGGCCGCACCCTTGTTACTCAAAGCATTTGTATTTTCTGGTTCTAATTTTAATGCATGATCAAAACATTCAATTGCCTGATTATAATCATCCATCTCATAGTAAACAGCACCTTTATTAATCCAAAGCTCAGTATTTTTAGGTTCCTTCGAAATAGCCATATCAAAGGCTTTCAAAGCCTCATCATACATTTCAAGTACCCTTAAAACATTACCCTTATTATTTAAAGCTTGTATAAAATTAACATCCAATTCAAGTGCCTGCTCATAACATTTAAGAGCCTCATTGTACTGTCCATTCTCAAAAAATGCAATTCCCTCATTGTTCCATTCACCAGAAAGTTTTGACAAACAAAATCACCCCACAAATGTTAAAAAAAATTGATACATAATAAATAACCTATGGATCCCTTAAATGAGATCAGTATGTTCTGTGAAAGGAAAACCTGCATTTCGGCGGATTTGGGCCAAGTAAATAATTGTGAAACATTTTAACGTCAATTTCTGTCCAATTTAAGGTCAATTCAACCATGGCCCTGCACATCAAACAGTATATTTTATTATCATTAACATTAGGTTTCCACAAACACTCAGTTACTTTGAATTCATCGGATCCTGTTTCAATTCTGTAACCAAGATTGGTGAACATGTTGGTTACCCATGCAATATATTCAGTGAGGATCTTTCTGCTATCTTGCAGGTCCTCATAGGATAGATCATCTAATTTAAGTTCCCGTTTCATTTTATGCTGCATGTTTGTCTCAAAAAAACTTGCAAAATCCTTAAGAAACTTTGCAGTATCTTGAATTCTAACTTGTGAAGTGAGCGCTGGGGTTGAACTTAACATAAAATCCTTAACAGTAGCCATACGTTCTTTATCCTTTGATCGATCAGCTTTATCCTCATAATCCCTTCTTAAAAGAGCTATTTCAATGCTGTATCTAAGTTCAGTATCATCAAAAGGTTTTATTACATATCCTGAAGGTTTGGTCATTTTCGCCCTTGAAAATGTGTCGTTGTCAGCATGGGCTGTGAGATATATTACAGGCACATCATATCTACTAGAAATACGATCTACAGCATCTATACCATCCATATCTCCCCTTAGAACTATATCTGCCAAAATCAGTTCAATTTCATTTTCATATGCTATTTGAATGGCCTCTTCACCTGATCCTGCAGTTCCAACAACATCATAACCCCATTCTTCAAGTTTGTTTTGTATCTCTAAAGCTGTGATGTTTTCATCTTCAATTATTAAAATTTTTTCTTCAGGAATAGAAACCACCCTCTACAATTGATCTGGTTGATCTGGATGTCAAAATATCATATTAAAATGGTAAACAGATAAATCATGCCCTCATTTGTCATAGAACAAAAGTTCATTAACCATGAATTTAAAATTGACGTAATAACTTGCAACTGTCAATAATATATATTTAATATTTATTTAATATATACAAACATAAATAATTATCATTTCAATTAGAATAATTTAAGGTGAATAATTAATTATTGTATCCTTACAAAAATTCTTGAGACATTATTCAAAAACATGTTTAATACTAAATAACTATATTAAGCATATTTAAGAAAATATTATATAGAATCATAGTAAGATGTTGAAGAAGTTGTAAATTTAAAGATTTAAATCTGTATTAAAATAGTTAAGAAGGGATAAAATGGATTATACCTTAATATCAACAATATACTCAATAGAACCAATTATGGTTTGTATAACACAATTTTCTCCCAAAAAAGTAGTTCTGTTGAGGGAAGAAGATGCACCTCAAGCCAAGTTAAAGGTTGAGGAGATAATTTCTGAAACAGTGGGAAACTTCATAGATATTGAAACAAAAATTACCAGCCTTTATGATGTTGTAAGAATCGCCCAGGACACCGTTGATATAATAGAAAATGAAAAAGCTAACAACAGAAAACTATTTGTAAACATAAGTGGTGGAAGAAAACCTCAAGCTTTGGGAGCTCTCTTCGGGTGTTACGCTCGCCATGGAGATATCGAAAGAATTGTCTACGTTACTGAAGAAGACAGTCAAACCATAGACTTACCCATACTGAACTTTGGATTGTCACCAACTAAAAGAATGGTTTTAGAAGAGCTCACAAACAATGGAAAGAGTGTTAAAAATTTAGCAATAAGAATTGGAATAAGTCGGGGAATGACCTACAACCATATCAGAGAATTGAGAGAAATGGGTTTCATTTCTCCAGACAAACTTGAAATAACCACTGCAGGCAAATTAGCAATAATATAAACCATTAAAAGCAGTACTAAATCTCTTTTTTTTTATTTATAAATGAGTTTACCCGGATTTTCAATGGTCATCTTATGAATGTCAGATTTATTTACTCCAAGATTCCCTAAAATTTTTATATATTCTTTCATTCCATCTGAAGGTGATGGATTGTGCGACTGGCCAAAATCTGTGGCCATTATACACCTATCTGCACCTACCATTCGGATGGAATCCTTTATACTTACTGGATCCAAGTTTTGATGCTGTTTCATGCATGTTACAAAACAGTGCTCAAGAAATGCGTATTTTGACATTTCAATTTGTTCATCAAACGTTGCTGAAACCACCTTTGCAAAAGGATGGTTAACAACAATTTTCCATATACCCTGGCTATGAGCCATATCTATTAACGTAAAGATTTGTTCGGGTTTTAAATGTCCCGTTGACAGTACCATATTGTTTTCAGCAATTATTTGAATTATTTCCTCTACCCTTTCAATGTCAAATTTCACAGAGGAAACAGAAGTTGTTGGGAACCAAATGAATTTACCATCCATGGCTGCACATGTCTTAACAGCATCTAAATTCAGACCACCCACACTTTGATTCAGTACAACACCACCAAAGACTGGAAATCCTGTAATTTCAGAAGCAATTTTGGCTCTACCCGATGTTGGTTCGCTGTGGGACTTCAAAACAATGGACTGCATCAATTCATTTTTAGAATTTAGAGCTATTTCAATATCAGACCCAAATCTTGGTTTAATATCCGGTGCTGTATGAATATGAATATCTATTACACCATTTAATCCCGTATTTTGCATTTAAATCCCTAGATATTGCTCCTTTTTTTAACTTCATCGTAGAGGTTGCCGCCTTCAGAATCCATGGTAACAATTAATGGTCCAAAATCCTTGACCTCAATTTCCCATATGGCCTCAGGAACACCCAGATCAAGCCAGTTCACACTGTTTACCTTTAAAATAGATTTCACATATAATGCGGCACATCCACCAACAGCAGACAAGTAGGCTTTTTTGTTGTTTATAAGTGCATTTGCAGTTTCTTCATCCATACCTCCCTTTCCCACGATGAGCCCTGCACCCATGTTAATCACATCTGGTTCATAGGGGTTCATTCTCGTACTAGTTGTTGGCCCTACAGCCACCATTTCATAACCCTCCCCAGTTTTTTTAATTATAGGTCCTGCATGAAAAATAACGGCACCTTCAATATCCACAGGTGCACCCTCTTCTATGATTCGTTTATGCGCACTGTCTCTAGCTGTGAATATTGTTCCAGAGATATATACGATGTCTCCAATTCTCAAATTTGCAGTATCTTCGGATGAAATTGGTGTTTTTAGTTTCACATTCATAAGTTCACCTTTATCTTGATAGAATTCCAATATTCTTTTATTCCTTTACAACTTCTTCAATTCGCTGATTTAAAAATGAAGTAAAACTTTCTGTAACTTGATTGATAATATCTGTTATTTGGTGCTTCTTTAAAAATAGATCTGGAAATTTCATTGTAAGGGCAAAATATGTTTTACCCTCATTTTGTCTAGAGCCAGAAAATTGTATTTCCAATTCTTTACTGGTTGTGTACATCCTCCAAGTTTCCAGGCCTTTTGTAATTTCATCTAAATCATTTTTATCAATTGGATCTTTAGTATAATAAATTAAATATTTTATTCCTTCAAAGGGTCCGGGTTTAGCACCATTTTCAATATCTAATTTTAGTTTAGGTTTCAATTTAATCACTTTTTTATAAGAACAGGCTATTGTTTTATATATTTAATGAAAAATCTTAATAAATTTTGTTGAAAAATTATAAAGATCAGTTTTAACTAATCTTTTTTAAAGCCAATAGTTAACTATTTCTTGCTTTGTTATCATATCTCTAACTCCCACTGTAATTTAATCCCGAAAAATCTCCTAAAAAATCTTGGTATGAACTAATTTGATAAAAAATTGGTCAAGATTTTTTTTGAGAGATATATTAAATTATACATATATAAATTACAAGCATGTAACATAAAATGATGTTCAAATTTTTTACAATAAATTCTATTAAAAAATTAGGTTTGATCTAAAAAATATAGGTTTAAAGTAAAATTTTAATAATTTCAATGATTTTAACATTTATAGAGGTAAATTTATGGGCAGTTCTGATAGGATAATGGGTTTAAGCAAATACATAGTAACCCTACCAGGTAACAAGTTTAACGTAGCTTCCATGGTATTTTTAAGTTTTATTTTGGGTTGTGTTGTCACTGCAGTGGAACCTAGTGCCGACCATTCTATACTGTACAGCTTATTGTATGGTGGTGCAGCAGGAGTTTTAATATTTGGTTTAACTTCGATAATGAGTGGTGCAATTACCCAACCAATGATAAACGCACTCGAAGGCAGGCATATGAAAATGAAACAATCCATGTTTGTTTCATTAGTGTCAATGGTTATAGTTGGTTTCATCTACTTCATTGGAAGTCTGATCTCTAAATTCACAATTTACAGTTACACAATTGATGCTCTTATCTATGGTTGTGTTGTAATATTCGGATTCAGAATCCTGGTGATCTGGGGAACATCCAATATCAGCTTTTTCAAATCCCTTCCTGCAGCTGTTATACAACCTGCCCTTATCCTAAGTATGGTAGTGGTAATTGTATCTCTGACAAGTATAACAACCAATATAGGCTACTTCAGCATTGTTGCTCTCTTGATAAAAATCATCGTAGCATCTTTGATACTAGTCGTTGCCATATATTCTTTTGTGGTAATAATAGAATCACCAATGAAACGAAACCTAGGTGTTGGAGGTTTAGAACTTCTAAGCCAATTTCTAGCACATGTAACAGAGGGATCAAAAGCACTTGAAGAGCTTTTCGATGATATGGGTGAACCCATAGACACCATCGTAGGAATTGTGGCATTTAAGGGAGAAAATGGTTTAAAGTCCTTATTTTTGAGCCCCTGTGTTCATCCTGGCCCAATCGGGAACATTGGTGGTGGAAACATGCCCACATTACTTGCAAACAAATTTGAAAATTTCACACTGGTTGCTCACGGTCCTTCAACCCATGACTTTAACCCAGTTTCAACCAAAGAAATAAAAAAGATCGAATCTGCCGTTAGAAATTCCCTTGAAAACTTGGAATATTCAAAGGATGCTAGCAAATTCTTCAGGGTGCAAAATGATGATGCCAAGATCTGTGGACAGTATTTCGGAAATAACCTGCTCTTACTTGCAACTCTGGCTCCTGTAGGATTTGATGATATGGACTTTGGTGTTGGCCTGGCCATGAGTAACTTGGCAAAGGTGAAAACCCAAGCAGAAAATGTTATTCTAGTGGAATGTCACAACGCATTTAAAGGAGAAGGAGGTAGAATTCTCCCAGGTAACAAAGAAGTGTTCGAACTAATGGGTGCAGTTGATAAAATAGATAAACATGGTGAATTACATAGTTTAAAAGTAGGATGTGCCTTTGACCCGATGGATGAAGTAAGTAAAGAGCAAGGTGTTGGAGAAAGTGGGGTCAAGGTAATGATTGTAGAGGTTGCAGATCAAAAAATAGGATACATTCTGCTTGATTCAAACAACATGGAAATTGGATTCAGAGAGAAAATTTTGGAAAAAATTAGTGATCTTGACTTATACGAGGCTGAAATAATGACTTCAGACACTCATTTCGTTAATGCCCTGTCTGGTGGGCATAACCCCGTTGGAACCAAAGTTCCTGAATTGATTCTTGAGAGCGTGTATAACTGCACAAAGAAGGCACTAGAAGATCTTGAGGAGGTTTCAGTTGCTTGCGATGTTGCAATGATCAAAGATATCAAAACCTTCGGTCCAAACCATGCAACCGAACTCGTGACTACCATAAGTTCAATAGTGGCTGTAAGCAGAATCTTTGCACCAGTTATATTTATAATAGCATTCCTATCCGTGTTTATATGGATATTCTATTGGGCACTTTAGGGATTTCGGATTTATATGTCCAAAATTTACCCTAAACATTCAAAGTCTAATATTCATTCCCCTGATAGGTTTGTTTAGAAAAAATCATTGCTAAAATTTGATCACTTAAAAAAAAAAGGATTCAATAAAAAAAAAGAAGAAAATCTTCTTGTTTATTATCTTACTGTGTTAATAGGTGGTACTGGGTTGATATTGAATAATATAATCCATACAACTACCCATATAAAGAAGAATGGTACAATTCCACTCCATAACCACCCTTTAAATCCGCCAACTTCTTCTTTGCCGAAAATTCTCTCGGATATTTGTCCAAATACATACAGAATTATAAGGGCAATGATGATGGCAATTGCCTCGTTATTGATACCGTTAAAAAGTCCAGTAGTTAATGCATATGAGAAGAAAGCTGCGATTAAACCGCCAATAACATGTAAGATTGTTACTTTAGCATCTACATCCATAATTTTTACCTCCAAGCAATGTTTAATATTAGTATCTATCCATATAAAACCATAGGTGTTCCAATGAAAGCCATGTCAAATGTTGATGTTTATGCAATTTGTAAAGAATTAGGAGAAATACTCAAGGATGCCCGTGTACAAAAGGCATACCAACCAACTAAAGATACCGTATTAATAAGATTTCACGTGCCTCAAAGAGGCCGTGTAGATGTGGCCTTCCAAGCAGGATTCCGTGTTCATACCACTCAGTATCCACCTCAAAATCCAAAAATACCACCAAATTTTCCAATGCTTCTTCGAAAGTACATAAAAGGGGGAACAGTTACTGCAGTGACCCAACACAACTTCGATAGGATCATGAGAATAGACATCCAAAAGGAACAAAAATTCTCACTTGTGGTAGAACTCTTTGCAAAGGGAAATATAATACTCCTGGATGAGGAAGACAAGATTATACTTCCTCTAAAAAGAAAGTTGTGGCAGGATCGGAAAATAAGCTCTAAAGAAGAGTACAAGTATCCCCCAGAAAGGGGTATGAATCCTTTAGATGTTGATGCTGCAGAACTCAAAAACATTTTAACAAGTTCTGATAGGGATGTAATCCGTACACTCGCAAGAAATGGTCTTGGAGGTCTTTACGCTGAAGAAATTGCTCTTAGATCAGGTGTTGACAAGAGTAAAACAGCTGAGGAGATAACTGATGAAGACTTGGATGCCATTCATACGGCAATTAATTCCATCTTTGATCCTCTTAAAACATTCAATTTCAGTCCTCAGATAGTTAAAGGAAAAAAAGAAGACGTACTACCATTAGATCTGTTGATGTACAAAGACTTTGAAAAGGAATCATTTGATAGTTTCAATGAGGCTGCAGATGAATTTTACAGTAGCATAGTGGGTGAAGATATCCTGAATGTTAACGATGAAGTCTGGTCTGGAGAGGTAGGTAAATTTGAAAAAAGGCTTAAAATTCAACTAGAAACCTTTGAAAAATTTGAGAAAACTGTTAAAGATTCTAAAATCAAAGGTGAAGCAATTTATTCCAACTATCAGGCCATCGAAAATATTTTAAACATCATTCACGATGCCAGACAAACCAATTCCTGGCTTGAAATCATTGCAACTGTTAAACAAGCCAAAAAGGACAAAGTTCCAGGACTTGAGATAATTGAATCCATTGATAAGATGGGAGTTTTGACCCTGAATTTAGATGGAACCCGTGTAAATATTGATTCATCAATGAGCATTCCCGAGAATGCAGAGATATATTATAACAAAGGTAAAAAGGCTAAAAGAAAAATTAAAGGTGTGCACATAGCCATCGACAAAACCAAAAAGGAAATAGAAAAGGCCAAAAACAAACGGGACATAGAGATGGAAAAAATAATGGTTCCACAAAAAAGGGTGAAAAAAGACCTTAAATGGTATGAAAAATTGAGATGGTTTGTAACCTCCGATGGTCTGCTTGCAATAGGTGGCAGGGATGCCAGCACCAATGAAATGGTAGTAAAAAAACATATGGAAAACAGGGATATCTATTTCCACTCTGATATTCATGGAGCATCTTCAGTGGTATTAAAGGCGGGTGAAGGGGAAATACCTGAAAGAAGTATAAATGAAACTGCTGCATTTGCTGCCTGTTTTTCAAGTGCTTGGAGTAAAGGTTTGGGATCAACAGATGTCTACTGGGTCAATCCAGAACAGGTTTCTAAAACGCCCCAATCAGGTGAGTTTGTTGCCAAAGGCGCTTTCATTATTAGAGGTTCAAGAAATTATATGCGAGGAATCCCTCTAACACTTTCTTTAGGTGTTGTAGATTATGATGGTAAAAGAATAATGGCAGGGCCTCCTGAAGCTGTCGCAAATCTTACCAAAGATTATGTGACTGTGAAACCAGGTTACACTAAGAAAGAGGAAATTGCAAGACAAATACGTAACAATATCGATGAAGAGAAATTGTTGAGTATTGAAGATGTTGTACGTGTTCTTCCATCGGGAAAATGCGATTTTTTAGATTCAAAGGGATTTAAAAGGGGTAAAAAAAGATAATTAATTTCTATGTAACCTAAATTTCTAAAAATTGTCTGAACAAGGTATGATTAAGATTTATTTTTTTCCTTCATTTGTTTTTTAAGGAGAAAATTGATGTCTATTACGTACATACCCTCTTCATCTGAAACTATAATTGAATCTTCTTCAAGCAGTGTGGGCAAGTTAAGTTCATAGATTCCATGTTCATGAATCATGATAGTTTCAATTGAATCCCCCTTGATCTCGTGGATCTCCTTAACATCACCCTTCTGGTATTCAAAGAATTTACTACCACACTCAGGACATCCCTTAATTATTATTTCTTCCGAGTTGATCTTAAATTCTGTTCCGCACTTAATGCATCGATGCACCTGAATCCCCCAGGTTAGCTATCATTGAAAGGAAATTTTCTCGTTTTTTCACGGTCTTCATAACATTGGCAGGACCTATGATTGTTATTCCTATGGCTTTTTTCTTGGAAAGACCAAAAAATGACGATTTATCTTTTTCAAGTGTGTATATGTCTATTCCCACGAAATTTTCGATGTCAATTTCTCTCATGGTGGTTTCAATTAACTCAGCCTCTTCTGTGGGTGTGAGACCTCCTTCTATAACCAGCAGATCACCTTCTTTAACCTTATCGACGATCATTGAAATTTTTTCCATACTGCTGCTTTCCTTAAGTGCTTCTGAGGAAACAAAATCCATTTTTAATGCATTAGTGTCTGAACTATCCATTTTAAAATCCCCATTTTTTTAATTAAACTTGTCGACCATTGCTTGATAAAGATCTCCAGTATTTTCACCATGTAATGCAGAAATTGGTACAACCGTGTGCTGTGGGAAAACTGATGTTATTCTCTCTGCAGATGCTTCAGGCAAGTCAATTTTGTTTGCAACTATTACAAATGGAATCTTTCGAGCTTCAAGATTGCCCATGATGGTTATGTTGGCCTGTGTAAGTGGATCTTGTGTTGCATCAACAACAAGTAGTACTCCTGTAACGTCATCCAGCCATTTAATTGCTTCAATAATGCCCTTTGTTGCTTCTTTTGCCCTTTCTTTCGCTTCTTGTTCTGAAAGACCGTATTGAAGAAAATTTTTATAGTCAATCTTGGTTGCTATCCCCGGAGTGTCTACTATGTCAAAGTCCAGTTCAACATCGTCGTATTCTATTTTAACACGTTCTTGTCTGTAAACACGCCTAGTTTCATGTGGTATTTCAGATATTAAGCCTATAGGTTTGCCCAACCAGTCGTTGGTCATAGTATTTGCAAGTGTTGTTTTACCAGAATTCGGGTGACCATACAAACCAATTTTAAGTTTTTTATCTTTACCAATTAGCTTGTTAAAGATGTTTCTTAAGAAGTTACGCTTTAAAAATTTCGGCATTTTTATCACTCTTACCATCTCACAACGATTAGGACATCAGACTGTTAGGACATAGATAATCATCAGTGGTTATTCCTATTAATCCGTTATATAATACCTTATACCATTCTTGTTAATTACTTTAACATTGGGGTTTATATAAGTTCTGATTTTCCCCTAAAAAATACTTGGTACTTTGAAACTATTCTAAACATTAAATTAATGTTCAAGTTCAGATTCTAACCAATTAATCAGCTGACAAATTGTGGATGGACTTAGAAATGATTTGAAATTAAGGATTTAAAGATCATGTTAAAAATAAAAAATAACAGGTTTAATCCCTGTAACTGTCTCCCGGGTTTAAAATAACAACCTCAACATCTTTGTTGGATTTATGCACAAGATCTGAGTAGTTCAATGGATCCTGCTCTATGGCTGGATAGGTATTATAATGCATAGGAATAATAATCTCCGGGTCTATCCATTCCGCTGCTATTGCAGCTTCAAATGGACCCATGGTATAGCGATCTCCTATTGGAAGCATTGCAATTTGTGGACTGTATATGTGAGAAATAACATTACGCATATCTGAGAAAAGTCCAGTGTCCCCTGCATGGTACAGTTTTTTACCATCTTCAAGCTCGATTATGTAACCTGCAGCACTTCCCCCTGCACTGACTTCATCAACAAAGTCAAAGTCAGATGAGTGTTTTGCATCAACCATAGTTATGTTTACATCTTGAACTTGTACTGTTCCTCCTATATTCATTCCAAGGGTCTCAAAACCCTGTCTAGAGAGGTATATGGAAAGTTCATGGTTGCATACAACCAGTGCTCCTGTTCTGTTAACAAGTTCCATGGTGTCACCAAAGTGATCTGTATGACCATGTGTGACTAGAATAACATCTGCGTATAACTCTTCAACTGTTACAGGTGCAGTTGGGTTGTTACTTATGAATGGATCTATGAGAATCCTCAAGTTTTCATTGGTTGTTATGAAAAATGCTGAATGTCCTAACCATGTTATATTCATTGTTTTAACTCCATATCCAAATCCTTAGAAATACCCCAAGCATCTTCGAATAATCTTTCAATTTCATCTATAGATTTCTGGTCTTTGTACATGACCCCAACTTCAAAACTTTCATAAATAGGGTCTGTTGATATTATAAGGCCGTTTGTATTGTCAGATACCACTGCAACAGTGTGAATATGTGGCATGGTCCTGATCTTAACATCATTTTCAATTAAAAGTTTTATGAGTTCTACAGATGTATCATCGTCCAGACTTGCTTCTTGGATGATCATCCTGCTCTCGGTTTCCATGAATTTTTTTAGTATACCCACATCGATGTTTCTAATCCAAGGGTACATTATCAACACCTTTCCAGTGGCCTTGGAAATTGTATCTTTGAGGGCATCTTGAACATCTCCAGCATCGAATGACCAGATAATGCTTGGTTCCTGTGATTCTGATTTTAAAGTGTCAAGTGTACCCTTAAATGAATCTAAACGTTCATCTATTATGCTTTCAATATCTTTGGCATTTTTAATGTAGTTCTGTTTAAGCCTGTTCAAACGATTTTTAACAAATTCCTGATCTTCCTTTGATGAGGAAGATTTAGATCTTAATTTGGCAACATCTACATGTTTTGGAACAGGTTTAGGTTTATCTTCAACTTCTGGTTTATTTGCAGATTCTTTGATAAGAACTGGCTTAACTGGTCCTGGTTTTTCTACATTATCAGTTTTTGATGGTTTTACTTTGTTTATAGGCTTTGGTACTATTCTTGGTTGGGATGCCTCAGGTTTAGGAATGATTTTTACAGGTTCCTTTTTGGGGGTTTGCAGGCCCCTTGCAACAGTGACAGGTTTTTTTGTTTCCTCAGCAAATTCTGGAGGTTTTGATGTCTTTTCTAGGATTTCCTTTTCCTCAGCTGTATTGATCTTTTTGGGCACAGGTCTGGAATGGATTGGATCAATTTTCTTTAATTCTTTTTCAGGTTTTGCAGATGATGATTTAGGTACATCTGGAGAAGGTTTGGGTTTGGGTTTAATCTGTGGGGTTGTTTTCGATTTTGCAGGTGGTTTAATTGATTTTTCTATTCTTTCAATAGGTCCCTTCTTTTCTTTGGCTGTTACGGGTTTCACTGTTTGTTTTGGAAGTTTTTGTCCTTTATCTGATTTTGATAAATTGATTCTTCCTGAAAAGAATATCATCAAAATAAGTCCAAAAACCGAAGAAATTAGTCCTATTATAAATAATCCGAAATCTGGTGGTGTTGCAAAACCAAACGACATTCCAAAAAACCCAGCTATAAGTAGTAGCCCCCCAAATATTGTGACGAGTAAATTGATCATCCTTTACCTCCTATTGTATAATCGGCCCCAGTACAGTTATAATCGTCAGGAAATATCAGCATTCACACTGTGATCCAACTCTTGATAATAACCTATAGTTTTTTAATGTATAATATTATCTATTAAGTATTTAAAACTACATTTCTCAGCACTCACAGTTAACACATAAAATGCATCAATTAATTAAAGTTATTAGATGGAAGAGTTGGAAAAATTCGGTTGAATAACCAAACAAAATACAAAAATGAAAATCATTCCACAAATATATCAAAATAAAATTTTGAATACAAAAACAACATTAAAAATTTTTATAATTAATAAAAAAACCTTCTATTTACTAACATTGACAAAAATTTGATCGTTAGCTCATCTAACATCTGTGATTAAAATTGATATAAAGCTATTTTGAGTTTTCTATAATAACCTTAACTGCATTATCTGTTCCAGAATAGCTTGAAAATTTGGTTTTAACTGATTCAATTTTTGATTGCACATCCTTACTTGCCAGGAGGAAGTTAACATGTTCCGAGATACTGTCGATACTCAAATTTTTCATCTCTTCCACTATTGAAATTCCGTATTTTCTAATGTTTGAACCATTTCTAAGCTGTTCTGGATGTTTTTCTATAGGCACTGTTAGATTTGGAATTCCCAGTGCAATAACTTCCATTGTGGTTGTATGGCCTGCCAGGGTGACTATAACATCTGAGATTTTCATCCATTCCATCATGTTCTTCAAAAATTTTTTTTTAACAATTTTATCAGTTTCAGGTATCAGATCATCATTTATCTGCGGCCCCGACACAATCACAATCTTATCTGCATCGATTTTAGAGGATGCATTACATATCAATTTTAATAGTTCCAGTCCAAATTCACTCCCTCCGACAGTGACCAGAACTATTCTATCAAATGAATTAAACCCCAATTTAGTTCTAAGATATTGTTTATCCTTCATTTTTCTTGGATCTTCCCTCAGTAAAGGTCCGGTATGAACTATTTTACTTTCAAGTTTTGTTGGTATTTCTATCGAATCTGGAACATCAGGAATTATAACAACCTTTGAAAGGTTGCATACATCTGCCACAAATTTTTTCAGCCCAGTTTCAAGGTACTCCATGGGTTTTTCATCGGGATAAAGTTCTGCGAAGTTTAGTGTGAGTTCATTTTGTATCATGACACATGGAATTCCATGTACCTTAGCTGTTATTGGAACTGAAAAATGGGAGTCTGCTATTATAATATCTGGTTTAAACTTCTTTATCATCCTTGATTCTTTGTAGATGCTTTTAAGAAATATGAAAGGCACATTTATGGATTTCTTTGCTGTGTATTTGATATCCAGTTCACAATCAACCCCGTAAAATTTGATATCAGGAAGTTTATAGAGTTCGTAGTTGTAATGCGTACTTAATATCTTGTATCCTGAACCATAACTTGCAAAAGCTACCTCAACACCCATTTCTTCCAATTTTTTTGCAATTGTAACACATCGGGATGTGTGGCCCATGCCAATGCCACATGGCATAATAAGTACTTTCATAGTATTCACAAGGATTTTGTATTAAAATTTCATAATAATTTTTGTATTATTTGATGAAAATAATTGAATTAATTTCAGATATTTTATAACTCTTTTATTAGTAGTTTACCATTTCATTATACATTTTTGGATAAACTTATTAAGTATTAAGTTAAAACTTAAATCATATTATTGATAACATTGATATGGGGGATTAAAATGGATATTATTAGTGATACTAGTGGCCAAGGAGCTGCCGAATATATATTGTTATTTGGAGGAATAATTGTTGTTGCAGTAGCTGCGTTGTTAATATACTTTAACTACTTTAACCCCGGTATAAACCCTTACCGAGCTTCAAACGATATAAATCATGTTAGAAGTAGTGTTAGTAATAGTTCTTAAAAATAATACTTTTTTTGAAATAATTTTTTTTAAGTTTGATTATTAATGAAATTGAGTAGATCTTCAAACAGGTTCAAGGATCCATTTTCGTTGCTCAAGCTCCATGCAAGCTTATTTATAAGAATTCTCTTTTGATCTTCAGACTGGGAATATATGTAAAAGATTGTTCTGTTAAAAAGTGCATCTAGATCTTCATTTTGAACAAATGATGCCCTAAATTTCAGTTCATCGATCTTATTTCTGAAGTTCATTTTAAGTTTTGAAGAAGCCATTTTCACTTCATCAACATCGTTACTTTCTAAAAGTTTTATTAAGGTCTCAATTTCTACAAAATCAGTCTTCATTAGCCCGAATACAATTCCTTCAGGTTTAATTGACTGGATTCTCTTTACATCATTGTAAATCGAAAAATCATAGTTAGTTATGTAAATCCTTTTTTCCTTTAAGAGTGTCATCAATGATTCGTTAAGAGTTTTATCCGACGTTGAACGTTCTGATTCACGTCTTATTTCTTCCAATAATTCTTTTTTGGATAATTCCCGACCATTTAATAGTTCGAGAATTATTTCTTTCATGTTATAATTTTTTGGCATAATTTCACTTAACTAAATTTGATATGTGATTATATGCACATAAAACTATTTAAAAACTATTTTTTTGTGATATGTAAAGATGTAAATACAACAAAAATTTAAAATAAAGTATATTACACGCAATTATTTTCTCTGCAAAATTTTATGAATGTATTATACTTGAGGAATGAAGCAATGAAAAGATAATTTATGGCCATTATTATAATTTTTTGTGAATTTAGTCACAATAAATTACACAAATTATTATTTAGAAGGGAAGAATAGTAATAATATTAAAATTATTGGTAAACAGGGGTTGATATCAGTAATTAAAAAAAAACCCATATATAAACTAGGTTATTACAAATTTACTAATGGAGGTAATTAATATGGATATATTAAAAGATGAAGGTGGACAAGGAGCAGCAGAGTACATACTATTATTCGGTGGAGTTATTGTAATAGCAGTAGCAGCACTATTAATATACAACCAGTACTTCAACTCAAAAACCGGCCTAAGCGCATCAACAGATATAAGCAGCGTTAGAAGCAGTGTTCAAACAGCAACCTAATGTGAGCACATAAAACTAGTGTGCATAACTCAATTATGTATAGATCAAATCGTAATTTAATTTTGTACAAAATTAAATGTAGAATATTTAAATACGATTAAATAGTTAATATACATTGTTGATTATTAGGAGGTAACAATATGGATATATTAAAAGATGAAGGTGGACAAGGAGCAGCAGAGTACATACTATTATTCGGTGGAGTTATTGTTATAGCAGTAGCAGCACTATTAATATACAACCAGTACTTCAACTCAAAAACCGGTCTAACCGCATCAACAGATATAAGCAGCGTTAGAAGCAGTGTTCAAAAAGCTACTTAAATAGGTTCACATATGTTAATGGATGAACATGCACAGATAAGTGCCGAAATGATATTAATCATGGGTGTGCTTTTAGTAATAGTGATAGTTGCTGGTGGTTTCATAACTAATATGGCCCAGCAGATAGCAAATAGTGTAAACAGTGTTTTAAACACTGCTAGAGATGGTACCATTAACAGGATGTAAATTCCATTAACATAAACCTATTTATTTTATATTTTTCTATTTTTTAATTTAAAATTTTAATTACAAGTTATTTCTTTTATATATCACTAAATGATCTGTTGTATCATTTAGAATCTTATGATAATCATTCAATAAAAGAAGTTGAGGATTATTCCATACAAAATAATAATCAATATTATTGCTAATTAATTCTTGATCAATCAATGTTGTGTTATTTGTATTTTTAGTACCACCATAATATTTACTATTCAAATAATAAGCTATGGTTAATCCTCCATCCCATTTATCAGAAGCAAAATTGCCATGTACATTGTAGTTTAATTCTAGATTTTTGCTTATATCGTAGTCAATAGATTTCTGATTTGCAAAGTGAGATATTTCAAGTGCAGGTTGAAAAATAAATGAACAAAACAAAAAGATTAAAAAAATATTTCTTATGTTGATCGAAATTAGATGATTCTTATGTAAGTTATCAATGATGATAAAACTTGACATAATCAAAAGAAGGAAAATAAGCCACAAGTATCTCCATTCAGGGATAATTAAACAGTACCCCCCAATATAAAGAAACATGGTTATTAATAAGTATTTTAATTTAGTTTTTATTTCACAATCTATTTTTGGAAATATTATCATAAATATCATCGCAATTATTATAATAATTGCAACGAACATGAATGATTCCACAATATTGAATGTATAGATAATATTTGAAATTATCAGTTCAATTTCATAGTAAATATCATTCCAAGAATCAAATGGGCTCCATTTATCCATTTTGAAGTAGGATAAATCCCCCCAAATACTTGTTGTATCATTATTTGGAGGTTGTATTAATCCAATTGAATATATGGGAGAAAATCCATTGTCTAATGTATTATCTTTATATTCAGGGCCAACTAGTGCTTGGTTATATTCGCCTGCAGTTGAAAAGGTTAACTTATCATATTTATTACTGATTGTACCTATCCACAAGCCACTTAAAACAAAAAATATTGTCAATCCCAATACTAAATTTTTTATGATGAATTTCTTCTGAATTTTTATACTTTTAAAGTAGAATAGAACATTAAAAAATACGAAATGAATTAAAAAAAATGGAAAAGCAAAACTTTTTGTAAAGTAAGCCATTGCCCCAATAACACCGCATAAGATACCATAATGCATATTATTAGAATATTCAGGACTATATATCAAGCTTAAATATAATATTATTAACATTGTCAGTAAAAGATCTGGCGTATTATACATTAGAACAAAAAGAACTATTGGGATAATTAAAGCTGTGAGCATGACTCTAAGAACAGTTGTGTTAATATTGAATGTTAAAGCTAATTTTCTAACTGCAAGTATTGTAAAAAATCCAATTATTATTGAAAGAATTTTTGATATATAAACACCATATACAGGTTTAAAACCTATTACATATAAAAATGGGACCATTAACCAAGAATATAAAGGACTCCAATAACCATTAATTGCATTATCCCAATGACCCATTGCATAAGCGTGTGCAATGTTAATATACGATATTTCATCTCCAGCAATTTTGTATTGAAACAATCTAAATAAAACTATGGTAAGCAGTAGGTAGACTATTAAAATTGTTATTATATCCCAATTTTTCTTAAATGATGAATAATTTAACATGGAATTACTCCTATTTCTAAATGATGAGTTTATGTATGTAATTTTATCTAATAAGTAATTTAAATGAAAAACAAATTTGTGAGACCATATCAATAAAAGTAAAGAGATTAATAAGAAGAGATAAAATAAATAATAGACTTATAAACTAAATCTATTAATTTGATCTCAAAAAAAATGTTTTCATTCAAAAATCTGTTAGGGAACTTGAAAATGGTTAAATTTAGGAATATATTTTTTGGAGAGGATAATACTGAAAATATTTCTGAGTCTGTGAAATCGGAAAATATATCAATTGGAATCAATTACAAAAGAGGTTCAAAACCTCCTAAAATAGGAAAAAACTCCACAATTAGATCAAATTCCATAATTTATAATGATGTTGAAATTGGAAACAATTTTACAAGTGGTCATGGGATAACAATAAGAGAAAAAACAGAGATTGGAGATAATGTATTGGTTGGAACTAATACAATTATTGAAGGTCATTGTGAAATAGGAAGTAACGTAAGCATTCAATCTAACGTTTATATTCCAACTAATACAGTCATAGAAGACCATGTTTTTATTGGCCCATGTGCATGTTTTACAAATGATAAATATCCTATTAGAATCGATTTTGATTTGAAAGGGCCTATTATTAAGAAAGGTGCTTCAATAGGGGCAAATTCTACATTTCTCTCAAATATTGAGATTGGAGAAGGAGCCATGGTTGCTGCAGGGGCCATAGTTACCATGGATATTCCAGATTACTTTTTAGCAATTGGTGCACCTGCAAGAATTAAGCCATTACCAAAAAAACTCAAGAAATTGAACAAAATTTAATTTATCATATTAATATTCTTTTAAAGCAGATACTATCTTTTTTGAAGTGTTTTTATCAATTTTATATATGATTTGCTTCATCTCTTCAATTTTATATGAGTTGACCAATAAATTATTTACAGATTCTACTATTTTTTCAGGATCTGTTCCAATTATCAAATTTTTTCCAGATTCAACATATGTCATCCATTCGGTAGTATCTCTCAATATTAAACATGGTATGTTAAGTATAGCACATTCCTCTTGTATTCCTCCAGAATCTGTTAAAACAAATTTTGAAGAGGATATAATCCCTATGAATTCTTTATATCCTAATGGATCTGTCATAATTACATTTTTACTAATTTCAATTTTATTTTCTTCAATAATTTTTTTTGTTCTCAAATGTACTGGAAAAATTACTTTAACCTTTTCTGAAATCATATTAACTGCTTTTAAAATTTCATTCAGTCCATCATATGAAGTATTTTCTTGTCTATGAAGTGTTAATAAGATATAATCCTCATTATCCTCATTATTATCTAAATTATCCATTTTAAATATATCCATAGCCCTTAAACACGCATCAACAGAAGTATTTCCTACCAAAAATAGTTTATCTGTAGAGATTCCCTCATTAATAAGATTGTTATACGCATTTTTATCAGGAACAAATAAATACGAAGAAATATGATCAACTACCAACCTGTTTATCTCTTCTGGCATTTTTCTATCGAATGATCTGCATCCCGCCTCAATGTGTACAATAGGTATGTTAAGTTTTGAAGCAGCTAGAGCTCCTGAAAGTGTTGAGTTAGTATCTCCTTGAACCACCACTAGATCTGGTTTTTCTTCAATTAAAATATCTTCCAACGATATCATCATCTTTCCAGTCTGTTGTGCATGAGAACCTGAACCAACATTCAAGGTATAATCACAACTCCTAATTTTTAAATCATCAAAAAATATCTGATCCATATTGTAGGAATAGTGTTGACCAGTGTGAATTAAAATCTGATCAAATTCTTCATCAAAAAGTGGTATCAAAGCGGATAGTTTGATAATTTCGGGCCTAGTTCCAAAGATTGTTACGATTTTCATTTTTCTCTATGAATATGTGGAAAAGAATATATAATAAGCCTTTCTGATTCACTAGTATGAAGATATCTGTGATCGTACCAATGTTCAACGAAGAGGATAATGCTCTAAGAACACTCACCGAAGTAAATAGTGTACTCAAGGATTATTATGACTACGAGATCGTCGCAGTTGACGATGGTAGTAAAGATCATACATTAAGATTAACAAACGAATTTGCATCAAATAACCAACACGTAAAAGTCGTAGCACAACCAATTAACATGGGCATGGGTAAAGCTCTTAGAACTGGATTTGAACACGCAACAGGAGACATTATAGTAACAATTGATGCAGATTTAAGCTACAATGCATCACATATAAATTTACTCGCATCAGAATTAATAAACGACAGGACAGTAGATATTGCAGTTGGCTCACCTTACATGGAAGGAGGGAATGTCAAAAACGTACCATTTATCAGACTCTTCATAAGCAGAGCAGCAAACAAGTTCGTTGGATATTCAATGCCAGAAAATTTAAGTACCGTAACAAGTGTTTTAAGGGCTTATCGTGCTGAAGTATTAGATTCCATGGAACTTGAATCAAATGGAACCGATATCAATCTTGAAATATTGTCAAAAGCAATTGCTACTCATTATAAAATTAAAGAAGTTCCTGCTGTTCTTGAAGGAAGGGAACTTGGTCAATCAAAACTGAAGTTTAGATCAAAAACAATTTCTCATGTCTTGTTTTCACTGTATGAAAAACCAATGATGCTTTTTGGTGTTATTGGTCTTTTATTATTAATAATAGGCATTATAAGTGGAATTTATCTCTTTTACCAATATTTGCTAGGCACCCTAGACCCAACAAGACCATTAATGTTGTTCATGGTTCTAATGATCATTTCAGGCATCCAAATATTGATTTTTGGATTTGTAGCAACCCAAATAAGCCTCCTTAAACGAGAGATCTACATAGTACAAAAAGAAAATCGATTGTTAAGAAAAAAGCTCAAATGATCCTGTGGTAACAATGGAAGATCCGCTAGTTGCAATAATAATCTTGAACTGGAATGGCTGGGAAGACACTATAGAATGTTTAGAATCTGTTTTTCAAATTAATTATTCCAATTACAAAGTTGTATTGGTTGATAATAATTCATCAGATGATTCATTGCAAAAAATAGTCAACTACGCTGAAGGCAATGAAACTATAAAATCAAAATTTTTCAAATACACCCTGGCTAATAAACCACTAAGATTTGTAAAAGTTAATGAATGTCCTGATGTCATAAATCAAAATAATCAATTATTTATTATCGAAAATAATCTTAATGAAGGATTTGCTGAAGGGAATAATATAGGAATAAGGTTTGCCTCTGAATATTTAAATCCAGATTACTACTTATTATTGAACAATGATACCGTTGTTAACAATGATTTTCTAAATCACTTAGTTGATGAAGGTGAAAAGGATGAAACAATCGGTATTTTGGGACCTAAAATTTATTATTACAAAGATCCTAACAAAATCTGGTGTGTTGGAGGTAAAATCGATTGGAAGTTTGCAAGGGGCCTCCACATAGGAATAAATGAACATGATCATGGACAGTATAATGAAAAGTCCAATTTTGATTACATCAATGGAACAGCTCTTCTTCTTAAGCAAGAAGTTGTAAATAAGGTAGGATTATTGAATAAAAATTTGTTTTTATATTTTGAAGAAACTGATTTGGCATTAAGAGCATCATTGCTAGGATATAAAAATCTTTATGTTCCAAAATCAGAAGTTTGGCATAAAATTTCTAAATCTGGAGGAGGAATAAGTAAACCCATTGGACTGTATTATATTACCAGAAACAGGTGGATATTCATGAAAAAATGGGCTAAAAAACCTAATTACATCTTTTTCATTTGTTGGCAACTAATTGGGGCATTAATACTCCCAATTTTTTTAAGTTTATATTTTCGAAATAGGTTATTATTTAAAGCTTATTTTAGAGGTTTGCAAGATGGAATAACTAAAAATTAATTTTAATAATTTATACATAAATATAATCATTCATAGCCTGATTTAAGTGACATAACAGTCGCTTGCCAGAACTATCGATGTCCCAATAATTTTTAATATAATTGATTGAATTTTTCGACATACAATCCATCTTGTTTTCATTTCTTAATAACTCAACAATAGCTTCAGCAAATAATAATTCATCTCTTTCCGTTAAAATACCTGTTTTTCCATGAATTACTGTTTCCCTAACACCACCTTCTTTCACACCAACTACGGGTGTACCACAACTCATAGATTCTAAAGGTACTAATCCGAATGGTTCTAGATATGGTGCATAAACTGTTAACTTAGCTTGATTATACAATGATACAAGTTTCTTATCATCAATCAATCTTAACAAGATTAATTTAACATTTAATTTAGATCCTAATTTTATTAAATAATTTTTCCAACTATCATTACCTTGATCCGATACTATAACAAATTCAGGACGTAAAGAGGGTTTTATTTTAGCCAATGATCTTATTATAAATTCATATCCTTTTTCGGGCAAACATTGTCCTACTGATAAAACAAAGTTTTCTTTTTGAATTTTTAATTGTTTAAATACATTAGTATCCACTCCCAAATATGAAACAAAAGAATTAATTCCATAACTTTTCAATAAAATTTCTCTTGAAAAATATGAGTTTACAACTGTATATTCCGAAGAATTAGCTATTTTTTTGTCTAAATTTGACATTCTTTTTCCATATACTCGGAAACGTAAATTTTCTTTCAAATTTTTATTTTTTAAACCCGCATTGTCATATAGTTTTTTAGAAATATTGTTTCTAAAAATTATTGGTTGTTGACAATAGTATACATGAGGTTTTTTCAAATATTTTAAAAAAAATGGGGACATGGTGTGTCTATCTTGCTCGCAATAAACTACATCATAATCCTTGGAATTAACATCTTGAGCCATTTTTATTTGAACTTTTTTCAAATCAGTTAATGAAGATTTGGATGGGAAATATTTTAAAGAAGATAAAACAAACCCTGTAATGGAATTTTTAACAGGATATATATTTATGTCATTTACAACATGTTTTAATGGTAAAAAATTCTCATTTGCTGTGGATGGAACATAAACATCAATATTATGATTTTTTGATAAAAAAATCAAATTATTATAAAGCGCTCTTTTGGCTCCTCCTGATGACAAATTATGGAACACTGCTATTTTCATACTATTCCCCTTAATAAAAATTTTAATATTCATTTATAACTGCTGGTAATTCCTTTAAAATTTACTAGAGATAAATTGGAACTACAATTTCAAATCTCAATATTTGGATGATCGTTTCAAAGATTATAAAATGTGTGGAATCCATTAAAATTCCTAACATAGCCCTTATTACAAAATTTAGGTATTAATTTATGTATATCAAATAAACTCAAAATCATTCATTAGTTCTTAAAATAGTAGGTTTTCATATATAATTTCAATCTATCCCCATGAATTATTAAACAAACACTATACCTACTATTTATACCATTTACATGCCTTTGTACATTCAAATGATAAAATTAGACCTTTTTTCGGCATTAAAAACGTTGTGGCATGGTCCGATTAAATCACTCTTATCATTTTCTCCAATCTAAATATTATTTACAGGTCAATTTGTTTAAATATCTTTTTGATAAAGTTTATAATGATAAACATATTCTTGTGCTATCTTTTTCCAGCTGAACTTATTCTGTACATTTTGGTAACCTTCTCTTGCAATTTTTTCCTTTAAATCAGGATTTTCAATTAGTTTATTTATTGATTTTGAAAGTTCATGTATATCTTTTTGATTTACAAGTAATCCATTTTCACCATCTTGGATTATATCTGTGATTCCACCAATATTTGAACCTATAACAGGCAATCCACATGCCATAGCCTCAATTAAAACTACTCCCAATCCCTCCGTGTTACCCTGAGAGTCAACTATGGATGGTAAAATAAAGAGATCAGAGAAATTATACATATTAAGCAATTCTACATCAGAGATATTACCAAAAATTTCTACATGATCTTCCAAGTTCAATTTTGAGATATGATTCTTTAATTGTTGTTCTTGAGGTCCAGATCCTACTATTTTCAACTTTACATTTTTATGCACTTTTATAACTTCTTTAATGGAACTAATCAAATACATAAAACCTTTTCTCTCAATTAAATACCCAACAGATAGAATATGGAATATTTTTTCATCTTTAGTAAAATTTAATGGCCTGTAAAAAGAAGTATCAACACCAAAAGGTATGATATCCAGTTTATGCCTGGATAATCCTATATTTAAACCTGCCTTGTAAGTAGCGTTACTTATCATGATAATTTTAGATGACCAATGAAGTAAAAATTTCAAAATATGTGTAACATGGTATCTCTTTGAAAGATACACTTCTTCCCCATAAACTGTACTAATATAAGGAATTCTATACACCCATTTTAAAAATAAAGCTCCCAAACCATTGGGTATAGGCCACTGAACATGAACTACATCCATATCTTTAAGTTTTCTACAAGACTGTACTACATTAAAAATTATGAATGATAAAAACTGCACTTTAACAAAAAACCCTTCCTTAACATTATCTATCATCCCTGATCTTCCAGCCAATTTCTGAAACCTTTTGGGATAGAAGTAGTTAAATTTTTGAACGTAAACTCCATCTAATTGATATTCTGTTCTATCACCTGTGTAAGGAGCAAGAACACGTACTTCATGACCCATTTTAACCACTTCTTTCATTAATCTATGAACAAAAATCCCATGAGGATCATCTTCATGTTCCGGATAGGCTGAGGTTATTACTCCAATTTTCATAATATCTTCATTTATGTATTTCTTTTGTATATTTTAACATCCCCAATCTGCTTTATAAGTGTGTAGGAATGTAAATTGATTCCATCTCTCAAACATAGGTAATAATCTGCGTTGTTTGTAATCAAAAAGTTGTTGTACTGATCACTGTCAGCTTGGTTGAATGTTTCATTTTTCACTCCATTGGCAAATGTTTGATTATCCTTAAATACAGGAACAGTTTTTACATCTGTTTGGAGGTACCAACTGTAGTTTGGACCTAAATCTGAGTAGATATTCTGATTTTTATAATTTGGATCGTAACTCATAAACCATTGGCTTGATTCTTTAAGCTCATTATTAATGATTAATTTATCGTTGTTAGTTTGGAGTATTTCTGGAATATGGGATGCTGTTGAAAGTAGCATGAAAATTGTTAATAAAACTGCTATTGTAGGAAATACAATGTTATGATTTTTATACTTTAGAGGTATCCTTCGAGATATTTCTGATAAGCCTAATATCATAAAGTAAGCAACAGGAGGGGCCATCATAACAAAGTAACGAAGATCCTTCATGACAAATATGCTGTTGAAAATAAAAAATGCCATGAACCATGTGAAAAACAGCAGATGAAGATTTAAATGTTTGATTTTCAAATTCCGGGTGAGATCGTATATTAAATAAGCTATGATGAAGAATAAAACCTCACTCATCATGTAAAATAACTTTCCAAATGTTCCTAAAAATATGATTAAAATAAGGAAGAAAATTACAGTTTTAATAAGGTATAATCGATTATATAAAGCTAATTTTACAGCTCCAAATGGTAATCCGCCTTTTTTTAATAAATTATACAGAACTAAAAATATTCCTCCAAGCAAGATAATTAATATTATAAAAGTACCTTGAAAACCAACTAAACTTGGGAAGTACTGTACAAAATAGAATATATTTGAATTGTAGGCAAATGTTTCTGCTGAACCTGTTATTGCTGCAGAAGAAGAGCCAAAATTAATGAATGGATAAATTATATTTCCAAATTGTTGATAGAAGAATATAAGCACAGGTACAACAACCAAAATTGAAACTCCCACACCACCAATAATTTGTTTAAAATTAATTTTATCCTTATTAATTAATAAATAGAGAAAAACTGGGAATAATAAGAGTGCATTATTGTATCTTGTTAAAAATGCTATCATCAAGAGTGGAAATGAAAGGTAAAAGTATTTTGAATCTTTTTTTACTGCCATAACCGTGAATAAAATAGCCCAAATTGTGAAAGACACACTCGCAAGATCAGAAAATCCCACTCCAAGCGTTGTTACCACTATGGGAAATGTGGCATATAACAATGCACCTATAAAACTTTCTAGATCGTTGAACCTGATTTTAAGTAGAAAATATAAGCTTATCACTCCTAAAATGAACAAAAAACCATCCATATAAAATACTACGTTTGTTGAGATGTAACCCATTCGAAAGACAAGTGAAATTAAAAATCCAAAGAAAGGAGGTCTCAACAAATCAGAATAACCCATACCCTGACCAGCATAAACTAAAGCATTTGAAAGGAAATCAAAACTATCAGAAATGGGTCCCATATCCATTTGAACCCTAATTCGAAAGTATGTAATTGTACTAACTATAATAATAAGTAAAACCAGGAAAAACAGAGAAAATTTATATTTTTTCAATAACTCTGTAAAACTCTTCGTTCTGCCTGTTGAACCTGCATCATTTTTTCTCAAAAGATAACACCATAGCTAATTAATTATTAAATTAGGTTGATTTTTCACATTAATAAATTCCCACTAAAAATACGAGATTTATCAACCTAATCTCACTAATTAGTAACATTTTTCAGTTTATAAACCTTTAACTTATAGAATTTGCCATTTGTGATTTCAGTATAAGGTAGTACAGTATCATTTGATCCCCATACCAAATAATAATCAATATTATTGGTTTTTAGTTCATTTTCAATCTCGGTAAGGTTTTCATTTGGTTTGATCATCCCATAATATTTAGATTCTATGAAGTAGCTTAAAACTATTGAATATATCCATTCGTTGTTGGATGCTATGTTTCCATGGACATTAAACTCTGTTTTTAATGCCGTGCCTTCTTCCATGGAAATTTTATTAACGTTGACATTTTCATAAAGAGATTGAACAGGTATTGCTGTGAAGGATACGATTAAAACTATGATTAATAGGTTTAAAACCCTTTTTTGGATTAGTTTATTTCTGTACAGAGCTTCAAAAAGACACATGCCCATTATTAGGATTAATATTAAAATTATCCCTAAATATCTGGAATCTATATATATTAGCAGGTACCCTGCTATAAATAAGAAAACTGTTACTGTAAGGTAGATCATTTTATTTTTAGCTTCTTTATCTCCCCTATTTTTCCAAATGAATATTAAGGTTCCGAGTAAAATTAGTAGGGATAAAACTGAAAATCCTGTTAAAATTTCCAAGGTTTTAACGATGTTTTTTACTATAATATTCAGTTGGAAGATAAAGTCCTGGGTCGAACCCAATGGATTCCACTCGGTTATCTTGTAATAGGATGGATCCTCCCATGAACTTTTGGCCATGGGGTTTGGTGGAGCTATGAGTCCCTGATAAAATGGAGGATGTCCTGGTCCTGGACCCATGACTGCCTGGTTGTAAGTTCCAGAAGTTCCTAGGGTTATTTCATTATATTTATCTGAGATTATTCCTATCCAAACTCCGCTTACAGCCAAAAATATCACGAGACCAATAAAACAATTCATTTTTATCTTTTTTCTGTCTATTTTATCGTTAGTTTTAAGATAGAAGTAAAAGTTGAAGATTATAAAATGGCATATGAAGAAAAAAAAGGCGTATGTTTTGCTGAAGTAGGCTAAAGATCCTAACAAACCACATGAAACTCCATTCAATAGTCTTGTAGAATATTTTGGATCAAATATAATGTTAAAGTAGAATAAAAGAATACATATCAAAAGAAGATCTGGAGTAACCCAATAAAGAGCAAGCAAAAGAATGTTTGGAACCATTATTATTAAACAAATAAGTCTATGTTTATCATCTGAGATGAATTTAGAGAAAAGCAAATTTAAACCAATTAAAGTTATGAAGCCAATTATTATAGAAAGAATTTTAGCAACATGCAACATATAAAGTGGTGTTTTACCGAAAATAACGAATATAGCAAGTAACCAGGAATATAATGGACTCCAATATCCATTAATAGCGTATGGGGATTGTAAAGCATATTCATTTGCTATGGTGATATAAGAAACACTATCTGATGTTAGGATGTATTGATAGTACCCAAAAAGCAGGAATGCCGAAATTATATAAACAAATAATAGTACTATAAGTAGCCTGTTAAACCTTAACTGACCATCCTCAAAAGAGAATAAGTTTTTAAATCGTTCCCACTTTGATTGCTTTTTAACGTTAGATTTATTCATTATGTTATCCTTATAGTTTCTATCACTTTAAAAATAAATTTCAGAATTCATCCGGGGAATCATTGCTGTTAAAACGCATTCTTCAGTGTTTTGGGTTCTGTTTAACATGTCATGGGATAAGTGACTTACTGCTCCCTTTTTTTGGCCAAGATCATCGATCCCTGTAACTTGGTCCATTACATCTCCAACTTCAACTCCTGCCAAAACCTGATTTATAACAGAGGGAGGATATTCAAATCCTGAACTTGCACCTATGGTTATCTGGTTTCCATCGAAGATTGCACACCACTGTATATCCATGTAACCAGTTAATGTTTTAGGGACTTCAATTAATCCGGATTCAATTCCCACACTCAGATCAAAATTATCTGAATAAGCATTCTTCGCCCTGTTAACAGCACCATTTACTGTTTGTTCCATGCCAAATGGTTGATCAGGAATTTCTGAATCCACATCCAAAGATGACACTGTGAGATCGTCGTATATTCTTTCCATAACATTTATAGTAGCATTAAGCTTTACTGGATTTTTAGATCCTACAACAACCTTCAAACAAAGCCCCTCCATAGTTAATTTAACCAAATTTTTGTATGACCCTTTATTGTAATTAATTTGTCTGTTATTTAATTATGGTGCCTTTTTTGTCTATTTCACCCTTTCTAATCCTTGTTGAAGATATGGGTTTTCCATCTTCTGCCAGTACCATGTGAATTGTTACTATGTCCAGGGCTTTCATACCCTTTTCCCTTCTTATTTCGTTGATTTTAAATGCTGTGGGTTCTGTTTCTTCGCTTACCACTATGGCATCTATTGTTTCATCAGAGATTGTTGTTCCGTATGGATCGTTTAGTTCTTGTATTTCATAGTTTTGGTGTTTGCTTTTAAGGAGGGTTCTGAGGTTTGTCATTCGAATCTTGCAGGGGTCAATTCTTCCTTTAACACCTGCGAAATCGTTGGATGTCACCCCTATCAAAACATGACTTCCTATTTCAAATGCCACATCAAGAAGTTTCATATGGCCGTAGTGAAATTTGTCGAAGGTTCCCCCAACAGCAACATTATTGTAAGACTTTTCATTCATTATTTACTACCCATTTCTTAATTGTAAAATATCTTGAATATTTTAGAGATTAAGCAGATCGATCAATTAATACTTGCCTGCTCTAAATTTGGTTTGATAAACATTTAATTTTTGTCCAATATAACCTTGGTTAAAAGACATACTATGGATCATGGATAAAAGAAATATGTAAAATCAGACAAAAAGATAATGGTGGGAGAAATTGGTCATGATTACTGAGGATACTAATGAAACAACTAAAGATCTGAAACTGTCTGAAATTATAAAAAAGTATGAAGAATCCAACCATCAGAAACTTGAACAATCACTTAAAGACTTTCTGGATTACTTCAAAAAGATTTATAATGAATTGGGCATGGAATGGACAGATGAAGATAGTGTCAAAGTGAGTTCAATATTTGATGCCATACTTGAAAGGGCAAAATTAGAAGCTATTCAAATACTTTTAAGCACTGCAGAAGAAAAAAAATCAGCAAAAACCTCTAAAAGTAAAGTTCATGAAAAAGTAGATTGTATGAAACAGTAAATCCCACATATTTTCCCATATTGTAATATTTAATTTTAAATTAGTAAAATTACGCTCCTGTTCGTTGGTTTAATTGCTTTAAAACTATACTGAATCATATAAAAAATTATTTTATGTTTAATTGTTCTTGGATAAAAAATACTTACCAAAGTTAAGAGTAGTATATATTATGCTGCTTGAACACAACGCAATCATCAAAGACTTCCGAAATGTTGATATGAGATTTGCTTCATGCTATCCAAATCTGTACAGGAGTGCAATGTCTTCCCTTGGCTTTCATATTATCTACGACTTTTTAAATTCCAGAGAGGACAGTTACTGTGAGAGGGTTGTTTATCCCATGTCCAAAAGTCTTGAAACAGGTTCTCCACTCAAGGATTTTGATGTTGTCAGTTTTTCACTCCAATATGAACAGGATTACTTCAATGTTTTAAGGATGTTGGAAGAAGCTAGAATACCTGTAAAAAAACAGGACCGGTGTGATGATGATCCACTTATAATTGCTGGTGGACCCTGCGCTAGTTCAAATCCGCTACCCATGACAGATTTCGTAGATCTTTTCATTGTTGGTGAAGCTGAAGCAGTTATGGACGAATTTATAGATAAATGTATTGAATTGGATAATCCTAGGAATAATTTGGAAGAATTCCTTGATATTGAAGGTATTTATCTGGCAGATAATCCTGTTAAAATGGTTACTGTTTCAGATCTTAAAAATGCATGCCATCCTTTGAGGCAAGTATTCCCTGAAACTGATAACAAGGAATATATTCCTGCATTTGGAAGAGCATTTCTTCTGGAAGTTTCCAGAGGATGTACAAGAGGATGTAGATTCTGTATGGCAGGATGTATCTTCAGACCCAGGAGAGAAATGCCTCTTAGAGACCTCTTAAAAATTGCTGAGGAAGGATGTCAAAAAACAGGACTTAAAAAAGTGGCACTCATAGGTGCTGCTGTTTCAGATTACTCTAAAATTGAAGAGCTTTGTGAAGGATTATATGATATGGGAATGCAGGTCACCACACCTTCACTTAGAATAGAATCAATCACAGAAAATTTACTGGAAATTTTAAAGGCCAGCGGTCTTAAAACCATCACAATTGCACCCGAATCTACATGGGAAGTTCGAAAAGCATCTAATAAATTCATTACAGATGAAGCTGTTGAATCAACCATCAACAAGGCCTTTCAACACGAACTTAATGTAAAACTTTACTTCATGATGGGACTTCCAACTGAAACTACAAATGACATGGAAGACCTAGTAAGTTACATCGACAAGCTAATAAAGCTTGGAAATAAGCGAAACCAGATAAAGCTCAGTGTAAATCCATTCATTCCAAAACCACACACACCATTTCAGTGGGAAAAATTTGATACCAAAACTATCAAATCCAAAGCAAAGTATTTGAATTCCAATATAAAGACCAGATCATTTAAGATCGAAAATCCACGAAAAGCAATGCTCCAGTACGTACTTTCAATGGGCGGTAAAGAACTGGGTAAACTCATCCATAAATCTGTGCATGAAACTGTGTCCATGAGAGAATGGGCTTCCTTCGCACCACATTATGATCTTGATTCTGATCTCCCATGGCATAATATAGATGTTGGAATAGACCCTGAATTTCTTAAAGATGAGTATGAGAAGGCTTTAAATAAAGAGATGACACCATGGTGTGAGGAATTTGGATGTTATAACTGTGGTTCGTGCTAACCAAATCTGTTTCTAGTCCGTGTAACAAGTTCATTGATCTGATTTATAAATTTGGCCAGGAATACTTCGTCTCTTTGAATTGTTCTTGAAACATAGTCCTCACCCTGTTTCAAATCTCTTTTAACTGTTTTTATCTCTGTTTTTGGCGCGAATAAAACGTAGACAGGAATACCTACCAAGATCAGTGCCGTTCCAATTAGTATCTGATTTAGTTCGCACTGGGTCATTATATATATACTAATTATGACACCTAGTACCGGTACAATCCATGGTAGTTTGAGTCCTTCTTTGAACTTTTTTCTGAGTGGAAAAACTGATAGACATGTTAATAGATAGCAGAAGAGAAGTGTGAATACAGATAGAACAATAAGCTGATCTATGGTTCCAAATATAGCTGCAAATAATGTTACTGCACTCTGGATAAAAAGTGCCACATATGGTGTTTCGTATTTGGGATGCACCTTTGCCAAAGCCCTTGGAAGGTAACCGTCTGCTGCCATTGCATAGGGTATTCTTGCTGCTGAGAGAATACCTGCTTCATCAGATCCTGAAATGGAAAGCAATGCCCCCAATGTTAAAAATCCAGCTCCCACCGCTCCAAGTATCGCATAACCCGCAAGCGCCAATGGAGCTGTTGATGATGCTAAATCAGACCATGGAACCAGCCCTAGTATCACGAAATTAGTTAAAACATAGAAAATGGTGATTATCGCCATTCCAAATGCGATTGCCATTGGAATTGTCCGTTGTGGGTTGATAATTTCATCGGATGGAACTGTAACAAGTTCAAACCCTACGTAAGCCCAGAATATTAATACAATAGCACTTCCAAGTCCATTAAGTCCCAGAGGAACTAGTGGAGTGAAATTTGAAACAAGTAGCGATGGTTTCAATATGAAGAATATTATTCCTGCCATTGTTAAGATTATTATGGGTGCTATCTTGAGGATTGTTAGGATATCGTTGAGTTTGCCTGCTTCACGTACTCCAAAGTAGTTGATCACCGTCAAAAATAGTACAAATAATATTTTAATAAGAATTATTAATTCAGGAGACATGTTCGGTATAAAAAATGCTAAATACGCTACAAATGCGAGTGGAAATACTGCTATTGCACTCCATGAAGCAATAAGAAGAGCCCATCCCACTAAAAAACCCGTGAATTCTCCGAATGCTCTTTTAGCATATGCATAGGGGCCTCCAACTTGAGGAACCCTTGATGAGCATTCAGCGAAACATAATGCAATAATGATTGCCATTAAACCAGCAATTACCCATGCAATCACAGAAAATGGCCCTAAAAGTCCTGCTCCAAATGATGCTGCAATATAGATGTCTGCACCAACAATGGTGCCTATCACCAAACTGATTACATCGTATAGGCCTAGCGATCTTTTTAATCCAGACATAGATTCGATATATATAACTCAAAACAATAAATAAGTATGGTAATTATCATGGAATCATCGAAACGTGTAAGTTCTATAAATCTTTCAGAAATTCGGAGAATGTTTGAAATAGCAGATGAAGATGCAATTAGTCTTGGACTGGGAGAACCTGACTTTAAAACACCTCAAAATATTATTGACGCCGCATCAAAGGCTATGAATGAAGGCTTTACCCATTACACATCTAACATGGGAATTCTTGAGTTGAGGGAAGCCATAGCTAATAAGCTTGAAAGGGAAAATGGTATCAGTTCCTCTGCAGATTCCATTATTGTAACTGTAGGTGCAAGTGAAGCTGTTTATACATGTATGCAGGCACTTGTAAATCCTGGAGATGAAGTTCTGATACCGGATCCTGGTTTTCTTTCCTACTCTGCATGTGTAAAACTTGCAGAAGGAATTCCTGTGGGGATAAAAATCAAGGAGGAAAATGATTTGAGAATGACTTGTGATGATGTGCTTGAATCAATAACACCTAAAACCAAGGCCATTATCTTAAATTCCCCATCTAATCCAATTGGAAGTGTGATGAAAAAGAAAGATATTAAGGGTATTGCTGAAATCGCAGATGACAACGATATTTTCATAATCTCTGATGAAGTTTATGAAAAGATAATATACGACACTAAACATTACAGTGTTGGACAGTTCTCTGAAAACGCAATAACCATCAACGCCTTTTCAAAAACCTATGCTATGACAGGTTTCAGAGTAGGATACCTATCTGCAAATGGAAACATATCCGAAGAACTTCTAAAGGTTCACCAATACATAGCAGCATGTGCCAGTTCCATGTCACAAAAAGCTGCATTAGAAGCCCTTGAGGGTCCTCAGAATAGTATAAAAACTATGGTTTCAGAGTTTAAAAAACGTAGGGATCTAGTTATTAAACGGTTAAGTAAAATGGGAATCGAATGCCCAGTACCTGAAGGAGCATTCTATGTATTTCCAAGGGTAGATAACCCCGAAAAATTTGTTTCTGATGGTTTAAAGAAGGGTGTTGTTATGGTGAATGGTAAGGCCTTCGGAGAACATGGATCCAATCATGTTCGTCTTTCCTATGCAACAGCCTATGATAAGCTGGAAGAAGCTATGGACAGGTTGGAATCTAATTAAAATATATTTAATGATCATGATATCCAAATCAAATAAAGAGATCATAACCAATAAACTCAAGGAAATGGGAGTTCCAATATTTGGTTTTGCACCTGTTGATAGATGGATTAAACCCCCATCCCATTCTCCAAATAAATTCAGGGAATGGATACCTGAAAAATTCTGGCCACAATCAATATTTCCTGGAACCAAAACTGTGTTAGTCATAGGACTACCTGTTGAGCTTCCTGTTGTTGAAACAGCACCATCTATCCATTATCATGAACATTACAAAACAGTTAACTTTGTTCTGGATACTATGGCCTATGAAATTTCTAACTTCATAAATTCAATGGGCTATCCTTCAGTGAGCATACCCAGAGATGGGTACGGTAGCATTGATGTGTTATTAGAAAAGCCTTTGGCATTCTTTTCACATAAACATGCAGCTTATCTTGCAGGTCTTGGTACCTTTGGAGAGAATAATGTCCTTTTAACCCGGAAATATGGTCCCCGGGTAAGATTCACATCCATATTTATTTCAGCTGAAGTTGAGGGAGATCCAATTGAAGGGGAGGATCTGTGTATTCACTGTGAGGATTGTGTGAATCACTGCCCTGTTAACGCTATCAAATCCGTGGACCATGATTACATAAGAATTATTGATAAATTAAAATGTGCAACTAGAAGCAAAAAACTTCGAAATGAGTTCAGATCTCCTTGTGGCATTTGTATAAAAGTTTGTCCAGTTGGAGAGGACAGGGAACATTATAAAAAAACTGATACATCCCTATACAACCACTCCAACCATAAATACAGTTCTGGATGGGAGCATGTGAAAAGTTATGGAAGTATAACAAAAAATTAATTGAAAGTTAATCCTGATTAAATTTTTATGTGTCGTTTAGTTTATATTTGAAAAAGTTTTGATAGAAAAATTTAGAATATTGTTAAATAATTGAAAGATTTGAGTTGAATTTTATGGATAATTTATACGCAGACAGAATGTCGAAAATACCTCGATCCTTTGTGAGGGAAATTTTAAAGGTTGCAGATGAACCTGATATAATATCCTTTGCTGGTGGACTACCAAATCCTGATACATTTCCACAAAAAGAATTTGCAGAATCAACAAGCTTTATATTGGAAAATTCAGGTGCTGAAGCACTGCAGTACAGTACAACAGAAGGTTATGAACCTTTAAGAAGTCTTGTGTCCGAGAGATATGCTAAAAACGGACTTTCAGTTGATCCTGAGAATATTCTCATTACCAACGGTTCTCAGCAGGGATTGGATCTTGTAGCAAAGGTATTCCTAAACCATGAAGATACTGTACTGGTTGAAAAACCCACATATCTTGCTGCATTACAGGCATTTGGTTTGTTTGAACCTAAATTTAAGTCGATACCTCTTTTAAATGATGGTGTTGATATGGATGTTCTTAGATCAATGGTTGAAAATGATGATCCCAAATTATTCTACTCTATTCCCAACTTCCAAAACCCTACTGGAATAAGTTATTCACTGGAAAAACGAAAACTTATTGGAGAACTTGTTAATCAAAATGAAACTGTACTTGTTGAGGATAATCCTTATGGGGAAATTAGGTTTATGGGTGAAAATTTACCTCCAATTAAAAGATTTACCAATAATTCCATACTTCTTGGGTCCTTTTCAAAGGTTGTTGCTCCGGGTATCAGGCTGGGATGGATTGTAGCTGAAGATGAAACTATGCATCATCTGGTGACTGCTAAACAGGCTTCAGATCTTCACAGCAACTTTTTCTCTCAGATGATTGTTCACCACTACCTAACAAAATACGATGTTGAGGATCATTTGACCATGATAAGAGAGATGTATAAGAATCAGAGGGATTTCATGTTAGAAATGATCAAGCGTTACTTCCCGGAAGGTGTTAAATACACAGAACCCGAGGGTGGAATGTTCCTGTGGGTCACTCTTCCAGAGGACATGGATGCAATGGAACTATTTGAAAGGACAATGGAAGATGATGTTGCATTTGTACCTGGTGAGGCTTTCTATTCTGAGGACTCTCAAAAAAATACCCTTAGGTTGAATTTTTCAAATTCCAACAACACTAAAATTGAAGAGGGAATTAAAAAGATGGGAAAAGCCATTAAGGAGTTACAGTGTAACTAAAACAGCATTAATCAATTATTATTATTTTGAATCAGCAGCCTGATCTGAGGTAATATTCCCAGTAGCCTGGAAAGTCATGATAGGTCTCAATGAGATCTTCTAACGCTTTAGATGAAGTTGTTCCATAGTGTTTTTCAACACATCCCATGAGCATTCTGTCAGTTGTGTAATCTTCCATTCTTCCAAGACCTCTAATTAATTCAAGATGTGCTGACCATTCACCTATTCCTTTAATATCCATTAACCAGGTTTTAACATCTTCTAATGGGCCGTTTCTTAGAAATTTCTCATCTACAGAACTGAAGGCCTCTGCTGCATTTAGCAGGTACTCTGATTTTCTTTTGTTTTTGATGATAGAAATCAGTTCATCAATATCCATGCTCTTTATCTGGTCTGGAGATGGGAATGCATTAAACTCATGGCCCTCAAACTCGATACTGTTTCCAATATGGTCCGTTAATTTCTCCTTCATTTTTCTGGAAACATTCATTGAAATGCGTTGACTTAAAATTGCCCATACAGCTGCTTCAAATGGTGTTAAAAATTTAACCTGATGTAAACCATAAAGATCATCAACAATTTCTTTAAACACATCATCTGATTTTGCTTGTTGATAAAACGGTTTAAGATCATCTTTTAAACTTAAAAAAAAAGTAATTCTATCTAATAATTTGTCTGTTGTTTCTTTATCAAAATGTTCAGAGAAAAGTTGATACGTTAAAACAGGTTCATCAATTGTGCCTGTTGATTCTATCTTGAAACCAGCTGTATATTCAAGTTGTACAGAGGTTATAAGTTGATTTTCATGTATCAGGTAGTCATGGCCTGATGGAAAAAAATTATCAATAAAATTAAGTGACTGTTTAAAATCAAAAGGATCTTCAGGATAAAGTTTGCCTTCCACTGTTTGAAGCTTCATTTTATCACTTGAATATATGAAGCGCCGGGGCCGGGATTTGAACCCGGGTGATCCAAGGGATCAGTGGATTAGCAGTCCACCGCCGTACCAGGCTGGGCCACCCCGACAAAAAATTTATTTGAGCATGTAATTTATTTTATGATCGTGAATTTGTCTCGATGACTTAAGACACGTATTGGAAACATTTATCCATTCATGGTTAAAAAGGTTTTGGATTTTAGGTTCTACTCTTAGAACCTGTGATTATTAATGGGCTTGTTCAAGAGTGGACAGGCCTTTCGAGAAATGGTGATCCAGAAACCCGACTCCACCCCGTTGCTCCGCAAGCATCAGCTGTCCACGGTAGAGCTGCTTCTTTCCAGACCTGACCCGTTCCCATGGTTAAAACAGTTAATTCGGGCCCTACAGCCTAAATCCTGCTACCACTAATCCTGTGGGACGAAGTTTCGACATCGAACAACTGGGCCAAAACCCGATTGATCTGCCGCCTCTTGAACTTCGACCGCGCCGATAGGGGATATGCGCTTACAGAGGACCCCTAACCCTCCAGTCTAGCCCACTAAACATTTAGTTCTATTAGTATTTGAACCTTGCGATCGATTGTATATTTTAGAAAAATAATCCTGAAGAAATGGTCAGGAAAAACTTTGGAATTGAAGAATATTTTTATTATGGTATTAATAAAATACTAACATGGACTGGCTATTGATAATAGGCGTTATTACCGCAATGTACATGGCATTTAATATAGCGGCCAACGATATAGGAAATTCAATGGGCACCGTTGTTGGAAGTGGAGCCCTTACCATGCGCAAAGCACTCTTAGTTGGGGCTTTGTTTGAATTTTTAGGCGCTATATTTTTGGGTAGCAGTGTTATTAAAACTGTGGGAAGTGGAATTGTACCCCTCGAATTTATGACTGGATTGGGTGCATTCATCATAACCATGTCTGCTGGAATATGGATAACAATCACCCTAATAAAAAAGATTCCAATTTCAGGTTCGGATGCTATTGTAAGTTCAGTTATTGGATATGGGTTGGTTTATGCAGGTTTAAATCATCTTAACTGGAGTACAATTGGTTTGATTATGGCCAGTTGGGTAATTTCACCATTAATTGGTCTTGTATCAGGATTTCTAGTTTATTACCTTCTTAAACTGGGAATCTTAAGCAGAATCAAAAGCAATATTGGAGCCAAAGATCGTGCCGAAAAAGTATTTTCCTACCTTCAAATTGGAAGTTCTTCTTTTGCAGCCCTAGGAGTTGGAGCAATAGATATTGCAGCTGCAACAGCAGTGTTGTATGTTACCGTGGGTTCCACAATTGGGTTTTCAATTAAATTTTTAGGAGCAATAGCCCTGGTATTCGGAATATTAATTGCAGGAAACAGAATTACCGATACAATAGGAAGAAGAATTACTGAATTGGTTCCAACAAGGGGTTTCTCTGCCCAGATTTCAGCAGGAAGTATTACCCTGCTCTTTGCATCAATTGGAATGCCAATTTCTCCAACCCAAACACTTGTGGGTTCTGTTATAGGTGTGGGTATAGCAAGGGGAACTGCTACAGTTAAACTCGATGTCATTAAACACATAGCATCAACATGGATAATAACTATCCCCGCATGTATAGCAATATCAGCTACCTTGTACTTCGTAGTGAATGCTATTTTTTATTGATTAAAACCCACCCCCCATACAGTTCAACACACAGAAAATATTCATATCGTCAGCCTGTACGATTAAACAAATATATTAACTTATTACCTCTTTTTTAGTAAATTTAAACTGTTTAAATACTTTTAGAAGAAATTAAAACAATTTTAACCAAAAAAATATATAAAAGCAAGTTTAATAATTAATTAAGAATTGTTAAGTTGAGGTGTTAAAAAAAATGAAGGCTAATGCAATAAAAATTACAGAAGGAGTTTACTGGGTAGGAGTCCTTGACTGGGACTTGAGGGATTATCATGGTTACACGTTAAATGGAACTACTTACAATGCGTACCTGGTATTCGGTGAAAAAGTTGCACTCATAGACAACACCTATCCTGGAACCTCTGCCCAACTATGGGCCAGGATGGAAGATGCTTGTAAAAAGGAAAACAGGGAGTTTAAACTGGATCTAATCATTCAAAACCATGTTGAAAAAGACCACAGTGGTGCTCTCTCTGAGATCTGCAGAAAATTCCCGGGAATACCTATTTATTGTACGGCTGCAGCTGTTAAAGGTCTTAAAATGCATTATCCCTCCCTTGAAGATGTTAACTTTAATGTTGTTAAAACTGGAGACAGTTTAGATATAGGAGGTAAGGAGTTTACATTTTTAGAGGCGCAAATGCTCCACTGGCCAGACAGCATGTTCAGCTTGCTCTTAGAAGATGGTATCCTATTTTCAAACGATGCATTTGGTCAGCACCTCTGCTTCAAGGATCGTTACGATACTGACATATCTGAAAATGTGCTTATGGGTGCTGCAGCCAAGTTTTATGCCAACTTACTCACACCATTATCAGGATTGGTGTTGAATAAATTCAAACAAGTAAATAGCTTGGATTTACTTGGTAAAATTCAGATGATTGCACCAGCACATGGTCAGATCTGGACAGATCCTATTAAGATAATTGATGCTTACACAGGTTGGGCCACTGGAAAATGTTCCAACAAGATCACTCTGGTCTACGACACCATGCATGGATCAACCCAACTCATGTCCCAAGCATTTGCTGAGGGAATAATGAGTGAGGATGTGGATGTCGCCATGCACTTCCTACATTCTGATGAAAGAAGCAACATTGTAACCAACATTCTCGATAGTAAGGCTGTGGTGTTTGGTGTACCTACCATGTTCAACCAGATTTATCCGAGTATTGGAGATCTCATCTTCTACTTGAAGGGTCTAAATTTTGCAAGAACTGGATTGAAGAGAAAGGCAATTACCTTTGGTTCCATGGGATGGAGTGGAGAAGCACCTAAAATACTGGCTCAGGAACTTGAAAACTGTGGATTTGAAGTTGTAAATCAGATTAAAGTCAACTACAAACCAACGGAAGACCAGCTTGAGAAATGCTATGAAATGGGAGTTGATTTGGCTAAACTTATCAAATCCCAGTAATCATTTTTTTTTAGGGGGTATAAATTATGAAGAAAATCGAATTTCAAAGTCCTCTTGACTCGAGGAAAAAATTGATGACAGTTCTGTTCTGGATAAACAGAAAAGCTGCACGTACAGAGGGTTGTGCTCCTTTCCTTATAAAAAAGATTGTGACAGAAGACAAGACGTACATTCCAGAGGACACTAAACTGCTCAAATTAACGGATCCCATGATAGACGACATTATTGTAACAATAGAAAATAAAAATCCTGTACACTTTGAGATTCAAATGGGAACAGAGTACATTAAAGCAGAACTTCATGATGATGCATTCTGTGTAAAAACTGAGCACAGTGGGGAAATTGAAGAAGAAATAGTAGAAAAATTGAGCACAGAATTAAATAAAAAATTTCCAAGTGTCTGTGAGTCTTTTAAACCACGTGTAACTCCAAACAGTTAAAGTTGGGTTTTTTGAGTTTTAATTCTTTTTCAATTTTTCTTTTTAACTTTTAATTGATTTTATGATGTCACCATCGGAAATGATTCCTTTAATTTCATCATCTGAACATACCACCAGTTGATTTATTATTTCCTCGTCTGATCCATGTATATTCATTTTATTTACTGCTGTTAAAAGATCATCATCTGGTTTTACACACACCACATCCTTCACCATTACTTTCTCAACTATGGTTCCTATCTCGTACTTGTCAAGTACTAAGTTGTGTCCCAGATCTGTAGCTGTTACTATTCCAACTAATTTATCATCTTCAACAACTGGTAATGAGCTTATTTTATGTTTCATCAACTTTTCAAATGCAAAAACTACATCCTCAGATGGTGAAACTGTTATGACTTTACTGCTCATTACATCTTCAACTTTTAACTCATTTAACATCATCATCACTTCCATAGGTCTTTGTAATTGTTTCTATTATGGAGTCTATTGTGGTTGTTACATCTATGTTTTCAATAACCGGTACATGATACTTGTTTGCCTGGCTTTCGAAATATTTATGAGTTCTTCTTATAGCTCCAAAGTAATTCATGTATCTCTTAAGTGGTCTTCTAGCCCACTGCTGTCTACATCTTGAATAGAACCTTCCTTTATGAACTTCTTCATCTTGAAGTGTTAGTACAAACATGTTTACATTGTGTTTCTTCACAAGCTCCTCGCTTATAAAACCAGGAACTATGTGAACCCCTTCAATCACAATGCTAATGCCTTCCTTGAGGGATCTTTCAATTACAGCTTCTATTCCCACACTAACAGTATCAACATGATCTCTAAACCCAATTAAAACCTCGTCTAACTCTGGTGGTGGCGGAATTCTAAGGGATCTGTAAGCAGTGTAACTTGATTCATATATGGTTGGTAAAAGTTCCTTAGACACGATCTTCCTCATTACTTCCCTTATCATGTCTGTACTGATCATGTTCCTTATACCAAGCCTGTTTGCGACTTCAAAAGCGATTGATGAAGTTCCAACACCAGATGATCCTCCAATTAGGATGATCAATGGTTCGTCACATCTTCGTATCCTCTTCCAAAGCCCATATTTTTCGGCTATTTCCCCATCTTCGCCCCGGAGTTTCTCACGAACAATAACAATTAAATCATCAAGATTGATGACCTTTACACCCTGCTCCATCAAATCAGCTTCAATCTGGGATGCAAAAGTGTAAGCCCTGTCTGGGTCCATTTCAGCCCTTGTTAAAGACCTTGAAAGTACACCCTTTGAAAATGGTTCCCTGTATACCTTTCCACCTACTTGACCTTCAACCATTATCTTTTTCAATCTCTCACCTCTAAAAAAATTAATCTGGGACAAAGATGAATTAAATATCCATTAAACTCAATAATCCTATGTAAACAAGTTATAAATTATTTTCTATTTATTATTATTCAAATCGATGCCCAATCCAAATTATTCCAAACCTCAAACTGGACGTTATTACAATCATAAAATGGATATATCAGATATCTGATCCTTATATCTAATCAAATTGCTTTATATTTCAATGATTTCTGATTCAACCTTGATATTATCCTCATCTGAATCATCAATATTGATTACACAAGCATGTCCATCTGATGTCATGCCCGGATTTATGACTTCAGTTTCACCAATTTTATCAGTTGATCTGGATTCATGAATATGGCCACACACATTTATAGTTGGATTTAACTCTTCAATAATTTTTCTTATTGACATACTTCCCACATGATCCCCTGATGGTAGAATATCTGTTTTAGTATCAACTGGAGGAGCATGTGTAACAAAAAGTGTGACTTTACTGTCTTTTACTTCTTCAAGAGCTTTTTTTGCCTGGTCATATATCTCTACTTCCTCAAATTCTAGTGGAGTCTTAAATGGTGTAGGATTTGAACCTCCAAATCCACATATCCCAATATTTTTAATTGTAACACTTCTTCCATGTATGTTGATTGCGTTAGAATTATCAATACTGTCATATAGATCTACTGGATCACAGTTTCCAGGTATTGCCAGAACAGGAACATCAAAAGATGCTATTTCATTTAAAATTTCTCCTGCAAGTTCTGATGGTCCAAAGTGTGTGATGTCTCCCGTTAATATAACCAGATCAACCTGATTCTCTTTCAGAAATTCAATTATTTTTCCATACTTTCCATGAATGTCACTAAAGGCTACGATCTTCATAAAAATGTTCTCCCAAGTTTGATCATGAGTAAATTATAAAAATTAGAAAAGCTCCCTGCTTTAGACAGGTTCTATCTGTTCTTTGAAGAATGATGAGATTTCCTTCAAACTTTCTTGAATATTATCCTTGTCCCCATAGATCACTATGACTGTGTCTGTTTGGAATTCTATTATCACGTTATGATATTCTGCAATTTCTTGCAGCCTTTCTTCTGCAATTGGTGCTTTGAAAGTAATTCTAACCATTGTAAATCCTGGTGGTGCACCAACCACAAATTTAGATTTTTTTTCATGAGTATCATAAATCTTTTCGCCGCGAGATACTCTGGTAAGCTTTTCAACCCATATTGAACTGTACTCTTTACCTTCCTTCTCTGCAAGATTCATTAATTTATCTTGAACAGAATTTATAAAGTCATTAATCCTTTTTAATTCCTTCATCCTCTCAGGATCAGCAGGATTTACTTTATAAAAATTGATGGTGGTCTTGGCCATCCTAATGTCTTCGGGTATCGATGGATCAATTTCTATATTTCTCTTCCTTAAGTCAGTTAACAGTTCAACCAGTACCATCCAGGTTTGTTCAAGTGGTAAATCATTCATAAACGTCCTTCCAGTTATATTTTTTTTAATGAGAAAAAAATTAGTTAACGATTCAATATGTTAAACTAAATTCTAAAAATTCTTATTTGTACTATAAGTTTGCATTACTCTTATACTTTTTGAGCTTTTTAGAACAAAAAAATAAAGGATTTAATTAGTTTTTGATTAGAAGTTTAGCTTGAATTCATTAGTAAAATCCTAAATAATTTTTTATTATTCATTAAAGTTATTCAACAATGACACTGCATGGTTTGAATGGATAATTATATTTTTTTGAAGACAAAATATAGATACATAAAACAAATATTTGGAGGGAAAATTAAGCCTTAGAACATGATATGCAAATTATGATCAAAGTATTAGATAATTCAATATCTAAATGGTTTTTTTTATTGAAGAATTTTAATCGCATTTTGTGAAAAAAATGAAAGGACGTGATGGTTTGGAAAGAGAAGGAGTTTTTAGTCGGTTTAAAAGACTATCAAGACCTACTGGAAAACCTTTATGGAGTCATGCATTTAGAGCAGTTGGTTTAGCAATTTTAGGTGTTATTATAGCGTATTTTATTGGTCTGAAGTCTGGTATTGAAATTATATTTATGGTAATATTATTTGCTTCTGTGTTAATGGATCAAAAAATGCCCGTACGAAAGATCATGACATTTTCCGTGATTGGTTTTATTTTTATGTCACTAGCATTTATTAGCGCGTCACTAGCACATACATATGGATTTCTATTTTTCATAGTACTGACTATAATATGGTCTTTTTTCCCATTCTCACTATATATTTTTGGAAAGGCAGAAGGAACATTTGGTTATCTGATTTTTATTTCGTATTATACAGCAACAGTTTTAATAAAAACCAGTACCAATATTTTTGATTTAGTTACTTATGTTTTGTTTGCGTATCTCGTGGCTTCTTTACTTATTTTATGGAAATTTACTCAACGAGATGATTATAGAAGGGAAATTATTGCATCTGGATTCGATCCTGATACTTCAATAAATAAAATGGGTTCTGTTAGAAGGATAATGGCTGGTGTACCTCTCAAAAAATCGTATCATGATCTGTTTGATTATGGGCTATATTTAACCGGGCTTAGGAATTACGGTAAAACTGTTCAAGAAAGACTCTCAGGCAAATTAGGGATATTGTTTGAAAATTTTGTAAATGAATCAAATTCTGTAAGTTTCGCAATAGCAGATCATATAACCCATAAAAAGGGTGAAGTCAATCTAAAAAATCTTAAATCTAATTTAAACGAGTTAAATTTGTACATGGATGAAAAGGGTGGGGAATCTGTTAATTTTTTAACTAATTCCATTATGAAACTTTTTGAAGATTCTAATCATATACTGGCTGGACCCATCTCTCAAAAGGAAGATGAAATTGTAAAAATTACTCTTCTAAATAAAATGTCGTTTAAAGAGGTTATAAGGTCTAGATTTAATTTAGATTCCTTGTACATTCGTCATGCTTTGAGATTTACACTTGCAATGATCATAACACTCAGTTTTGTATTTATTGATCATTCAAGAGATCCTGCTTGGATCGCCATGGGTGTACTGATAGTACTCAAACCAGACGTCACGAGTACGTGGGATAACATGATTACAAGGGTTTCTTTCAATTTATTCGCAGTCATATTAGCAATAATTCTGGCATTCATATTCCCACATTATATGCTATTGATATTTGCCGTTGTAGCCCTCTTTTTGTTCCGAGCTTTTTTACCAAATTACATTGGGCTATCAATCATGGCTGTAAGTGTATTCACAGTCTTTGTCTGGCCAACTGGAGAAGTTGTTGTTAATGCGACTGCGAGAATAATAGACATTTTCTTGGGTGCAGTAGTTTCCATAATACTTGTCTACGGTGTACTGCCAAAAAGATTGATGATTAATTTGCCTGAGCAGGTTTCAAATGTTATAAAAGTAAATCAAGATTATTCCAAACTTATACTTTCTGGTGATTATGATATCAAGTCTGCTACAATTAAACTAGAAGCCGCATTATTGGAATACAATAACCTAGAATCATCATTAAAAAAGATTCAAGATTCATATAAAGATGTTTCACAAGATCTTGAAATTTATGAAGAAATATCCAACGCTTGCTACAATCTCACGGAAGATATTTCAGCAATTGCAGGTTATGGAGAAGAGATTTCTAAACTTGATTTTTCCCCTTTAATAAAATTAAGTTCTGAAATACTTGATGTATTGGTAAGGGCAATTGAAAATGAGGAAATACCTGAAGAATTACCAGACATGCACATTTCCAGTAGGATGCAGTCGGATAAACTGCAAAACCATGAAGAAATTAAACAATATTTTGAATGGATTGTATCCGATATCTATCTCATACATCACTGTATAAAAAAAGCTGTGGAAAATGGAGCGTTAAAAAGATACAAAAATATAAATTAAAAAAAATAGTCACAACTTGGGTACTGAATCAATTTGAAGTTGAAAGATCGTAGTATGGGTGATACTTGTCATCTTACAATTAAGCTAGTTAGGCAGATTAAATATAGGAGTACAAATAAGTAGAATTGAAAGTATTGGTTAACAGATAATTATAATTTGTACAATAAACACAAATATAAAATGGTAAGATCTATAATTTTTGAAATCGAGGTGTATATTTTGAAAATAATGGTTATAACAAGTAGTCCAAATGAAGATGGTTTAACTGAAAGTTGTGGAGCTGCTGCAAAAAAAGGGATTGAAAAAGGAAACAACGAAGCAGTCATGGTTCGTTTGAATGATTTAAATATTCAAAAGTGCAAGGCCTGTGATCAGGGCTGGGGGATATGTCTAAAAGGTACATGTATACTGGAAGATGATTTCGAAAAAGTGCATGAAGCAATGGGTGAAGTTGACGGTTTTGTGGTTGTAACACCAGTATACTTTGGAGATATGAGTGAATCTGCCAAGACTTTCCTCGACAGGTTAAGAAGGTGCGAAGCCAATAGATTAATGCGTGAAAAAGGGAACAAAATACATAATAAACCGTTTATATGTGTTGCTGCTGCTGGTGGTAGTGGAAATGGTACTCTCTCATGCTTAACCAACATGGAAAGAGTGTTTTTACACATGAATAATATGGATTATACAAACATGCCAAAATTTGATTATATTGGTGTTACCCAAAGAAACAAAGAGTACATGCTTGATGCAATAGAATCAAGCACATTAAAAATGGTTAAAGGTGAATAAATCTCCTAAAAATACCATTTTGATATTGAAAATTAAAAAAAATAGTGATGGGAATTAATTTATTTTCATCTTATTCCACTTGAAACACTCATTTCTTAATTTATAAATTTTATCATTCACAATAAATGTCCTTCCAATATTTTTTTGGTGTTGTAATTGATTTCTACATCAAGTGGTTTGAGTTCCTCATCAATTTCAGTTATTGTTTTGTAGGAATCCAAAAACAGAACATGGAAACTCTCAGTACCTGCAATGTTTAAAATTGCTATTTCATCATCATCTTTGATGGTTCTTTTCTCCATCGTAGCTTTATGCTGTGCAAACGGACCGTAATTTTCTGGTAGTTCTTTAAATTTAAATATTCCAACCAAACTTGCAACGAACAAAAAAAACACCTCGTTTTTTTGATTAAATAATTTTCTGAAAATTGTATTTAAAAACGGATCAATATTAGTTTTTTAAAATTAAAGTGTTTTACTATTGAAAAACAGCAGAATTTAGATTAATTATGGTTAAGGTTAAAAAAAATATTAAAGGGAGAAAAATTATTCTCCACCAGTAATTTCATCAAGCTTTTTAAGAGCTGGGTCTGTGCTTGTTAAATGAGCATCGACTGTTAACTCTTCGCTTTTGAGTCCCATTGCGAGACCGTATAGCTGAGCAAGGTGGAATACTGGAATTGCGAAGTCTGTTCCGTATTTCTTGTTGACTTCTGTTTGACCTACATCGAACTGTAGGTGGCAGAATGGGCAAACGTTTACAATTGCGTCCACACCAGCAGCTGTCATGTTGTCAAGTTTTTCTTTGGTGTAATCTAGTGTAACATCTAGGTCACGGGAACGTAGTCCTCCGCCTGCACCGCAGCACATCATCTTGTCTTTGTAATCTACGGATTTTGCACCTGTGAGTTCAACTAGCTCATCGAGTATGGTTGGTTTCATTGGGTCGTCAATATCGATTTCAGCGCTTGGTTTAAGGAAGTGGCAACCGTAGTGAACTGCTACATTGAGGTTTAATGGTTTTTCTACAGATTCGGATAATTTGTCGAGACCTACTTCGTTGTATAAAATCTCAGCAAAGTGCCTTACGTTTACTTCACCTTTAAATTCTCTTCCAGCTTCAGATAAAACTCCGTTTATCTTTTCTTTCATCTCTTCATCTTCTTTGAGAAGATGGTTAGTTTCATATAATGAACCGAAACATCCGTTACATTCTGTCATGATGTCAGAATTCATATCTTCTGCTATGGTGATGTTCCTAGCTGCTATTGCAGCCCATGTGGTTTTATCAAAGGAACCAAAAACACCTGGTGCTGGGCAGCAGGAAGCTCCTTCCATATCATTGAGCTCTACACCGAGCTTATCAAACATTACTCTGGTAGCCTTTTCAATTCCAGGGTACCTGTTGTTCATAATACATCCTAAGAAATATGCAAATGCCATTGTGATTCCTCCTTATTCTAGCTCCGCTTTATCCCAGTTCCAGCCGATTAAGTTGTCAAATCCTGTAGCTTTGACTATTTTCTGTACTTCCTCTAGTGCTTCAGGGAACTGATGGGTTGTTGGTGGTAATTCACCTAGTCCAACGCTCTTTCTTAGTGCCATGGTTGCGTCGTTAATTGGAACTCCATGTCCTGTTTTTATAACGAAAGAACCTGTCATTTTGTGTGCTGGTGCCATGTATCCTGCCTGTGCAGCGAAGTTTCTCACAGTTTTTACGACGTCCACGATTTTGATTCCCCTTGGGCATCTTTCCTGGCATTCGTAACAGGTTGTGCACATCCATATTGTGTCATCAGCTATGACTTCTTCTTTTAGTCCCATAACTGATTTCCTAACAACATTTCTTATCCTGTAAGGTGTTCTCCTTCCAGAAGGACATGCTCCTGTACATGTTCCACACTGGAAACATAGTGCTACTGATTCCGCACCTGCATCCATGACTTCGTTTTTGAAATCTGGATCAATATTTTTACGGGTTATCACTTCATTTTCTCTTCCTTCGAGTAAAGTCATTTTACCACTCCTATCGGTTTTAGATTCTTCAGATTTTTCTATTTTTTCATCTGGTTTTGAAGCTTTAGATTTAGCATCTTCAGATATATCCTTGGCCTTAGATTTAACATCTTCAACCTTGGATTTCACATCGGTAGATATGTCCTCCACTTTAGATTTAGTATCTTTTGATATTTTCTCTGTTTTGGATTTCACATCACTAGACACGTCTTCGGTTTTAGATTTAACTTCTTCAGCTTTAGATTTTACGTCTTCTGCAATATCTTCTGCTTTAGATTTAACTTCTTTCGCCTTGGATTTCTGTTCTGGTGCTGCATCTTTAACTTCAGTTTTAACAGTTTTAGTGCTTTCTGGAGTTTCTTCCGGTTTAGTTTTAGAAGATTCAGGCACTGCTTCTCCCTGAGGAGTCTCTGTTTTATCTTCTTTTTCGCCACTTAATATGTTTTTTAAGCGTTTTAATGTTTTCATCTACTTCACGCCCTGATCAGATGACCATAATTGGCAAATTCTGAAAACTTGTGATTTTCATATCGTAGTTTTATTCTGAGTATATATAAACCTTCGGTGAAAATCCATAACTGTAACCTTTTAGGTTACAGATTGTTGGGGACGATCAGAAGATACATTAAACTTGAAAATTAAAGACCTAAATGAATATTATAATAATTAAACAAAAATTCATTATTCAATCTTACATAAAATATGTGATCGATATGATAGAAATAAAAATGCATGATGGACCAGCAAGACTAGGAAAATGCCTTAAAATGGACACTCCCAATCTAATTATCCCTGAAAATTCATTGAAAATATTAAAAGACGAACCGATGCCATACAATGTTCCAAAAACATTAGCTGAATGGTCAGTTAATAGCACCATTGAATATGCAAAGAATTCTAATGAAACAGGAATTGGAGTAGTACATGGATCTAAATACTCCGACTTAAGGGTTAAATGTGCTTTAGAACTGGAAAAACTGGGAAATTCCATTTTAATGATCGCAAATCCCGAGTCATTAATAGGCAACTCCAGAGATCTTGTGGACATCATACCCCGCCTGCGTGAAAATATCAATCCAAACACAGGACTTTACTTCCCATTTGCTGAACCTGCATACATGCCTTTTTTAGCATATATGGGTGTTGATTTCTTTGACTCTGTATCAGCAGATTACCATGCTGAATTAAACATCCTTCTTACAACTTCACAGAGCTACGACTTGAATATTTATAAACTCTATGATATGGATCTTGATGAACTCACTGAGTACAACAGAAAGACGATTGAATTCACAATTAATGAGATACGGGAACATATAAAAAATGGAACCCTCAGAAATCTGGTTGAAGAACGAAGCTGTTCCTCTCCTGAACTCATGACAGCACTAAGATTGCTTGATAGGGATCATTATGATTTTATTTCAAGCTACACCCAGCTCTACTAGTACTAATTAATTTTAAACTGAGTAATATCCACATTTTTTTCAAATCCTGCGGATATTGATTATCATATCAAGTAATTCTCAAAAAAAGTAACAAGTAGGGATTAGTATATTTTTTGCCCCAGAACTATGTAATGGTAGGTTCCTATTTCTTTTGAATCTAAAACACTGTATCCATGGTTTGTAAGTATGTCAGAAACATCTGATGGATGTAACCTCACATCAAATGGTGGTCCCCTCTCACTTTGAATTTTTCTAAACTCAACAACTGCAAACATTCCATCCTTTTTTAGAACTCTGTTAATGTTTTTGAGCACTGTTTCGAGTTCTTCACCCCCAAATCCATGAAGGACGTTGGACATAAAAACCACATCAACAGAATCATCATCGAGTGGTATGGATTCTGTCACATCTGCCAAAATGGGTTCTAAATTTTCAATACCTTTATCCTTGATTTCCTTAGTAACCCCCTCAATAGATTCTGGGTAAACATCAAGAGAGAATATCATTCCATCTGTTCCAACTCTACTTGAGGCTTCTATGGAGACGTAGCCATCTCCACAACCTACATCTAAAAATTTATTCCCTTGTTTTAAATTTATTATGTTTAAAATTTCTTTCGCATCCAGAACATCCCTAGATGTTTTTCCATGATGTTTATGTGTATGTTCTTCTGCCATTTCTATCGTCACCTTTTTTTTGATCATTAATTATCTGCCCTTAAACGTGTTCTTGAGTATAAAACTACCCCTATTATGAACAAGATCACCGTCAGTACAAGGCTTAATTCTATTTGGTAGGCCACTGCATTTAATCCTTCACCATACAACAGAACTCCTCTTAAAGCGTCCAATGTATGTATCCAAGGAATTAATTCATATATTTGGAAAGTATGTCCTAAAACTGAAACAAACACTTGTGGTAATGGGAAAAATGCTCCCACAAGGAAGCTTATTGGTACCACTATGAGTGTTCCTAGATTTGCTGCCTGTCTATCATTTTTAGCAAAGGAAGCCAGAATCATTGCCAGAGCAATTGAACCAATACCTCCAATGATACCTATGATAGTTGCTAGAATTACTGAACTGATACCTCCCTGCCAATGAAGTCCTAGTATGACTGCGACAAATAGGAGTATAACAACCTGCGCACCTGCAACTAAAGACCATGGTATTAAACCACCGAATAAAAGGTCAAATGAACGCATTTTAGACATTTTAAGCCTTTCAAGTGTTCCACTTTCAACTTCTCTGGTTAAAATTGCCGCAATAGTAGTTGAAAGGAGTAATATTGCGAATACCATCATACCGGGGGCAAGAAAATCGAACTGAGTAAAGGATTGTGTTCCACTGATCCCTTGAACAGTAACGTTAACATACTTAACTGGTTCAGCCACTGGTGTTCCGGCCAGTTGGTTTTTGTAATTACTTAAAATACCGCTTTGATACTCTGTCAAAAAACCGTTCAATGCACTTTCAGATGCAAAGAAATTGCTGTAACCCTCATCACCACGAATAATTGGACTGGATACTGTAGTGTTGATGTTTGTTGGTAAGCCAGTGCTGCTTGCTATCTGTGAAGCCATTGAAGCAGAGAAATTGCTTGGAATTATCAGTTCCGCATCCACTGTTCTCTGTTTTAGAAGTGAATCCGCGTTGCTTTCAGATGTTTCAGTGACATTAAACATTTTAACATCACTGTTGGTATAGGTTAATTCTTTAATCTCGTTTGTGATGTTGTTTCCGAAGTTAAATGTCTCTCCAGTCGCTAATGTGGTACCGTCATCATAGTTTACAACTGCGATGTTATGGGGAGTGTTATCTTGTCCCATGCCTCCAAATGCAAATCCAAAGATCGTCATGAAAAAAATGGGAAACAACAAAATGAAAAATAATCCCCTTCTATCTCTGATGAGTTCCTTAAAGTCCTTAACTGCAATACTGGTAAATTTCATTTTTATTCCCTCAATCCTGTTCCTGTAAGATCAATAAACACATCTTCAAGTGTGTTTTGACGCACAGATAGATCATCAACCCTCAGATCTATTTTTTCAACAAATTGCATGATCTTTGGCAGCTTTGAAACTGCATTTAGAGCCCTTATATTTATTCTACCATCAGTTTCAATCACTGAAATAATATCTTCAATTTTCTTAATTTCTGTGATTAGTTCGAGATTTTTAGATGGATCAGAGAGCTTTATCTCTACAACGTCACCTTCACCAATTTCTTTCTTGAGATTCTCTGGAGTATCAAGTCTTATGAGTTTACCATGATCCACTATTCCAATTCTGTCACTTAAACTATCTGCTTCATCCATCAAATGAGTGGTGAGTATAACGGTCTTTCCCTGAACATCACGCATAGAGCGTATGTAATTCCACAAAACACGCCTTGATTGAGGATCCAAACCTTCACTAGGCTCATCTAAAACAACAATATCAGGTTCATGAACAACAGAAAGTGCCAAGTTCAACCTTCTTTTCATTCCTCCTGAAAGGTTTGAAACAACGGTATTCGCCTTCTCAGTGAGGAATAGATCCTTTAAAAGTTCATCCACCCTCTGATTTCTGATATCCTTAGGAACTTCATACATGTCTGCCATGAGATTTAAACTCTCTTTACATGTCAAATGTTGCCAAAGCATTAATTCCTGAGGGCATATCCCAATTTTACCCTTCTCAATCTTTTTGATGTCCGTACCATCAATCAATATGGTTCCACTGGTGGGTTTAAGTAATCCTACCATCATCCTTATTGATGTTGTTTTACCTGCTCCGTTAGGTCCTAAAAATCCAAAAACCTCACCCTTTCTAATTTTGATATTGAGCCCATCAACTGCGATGAGATCATCAAATTTCTTGGTGAGATCAACGGTCTCAATCATATAATCCATTGATTAATCCTCCCTGTAAACATAAATATTGAAGTTAATTTTCCTCAAAGACATTCTTCCTTCAACTATTCTGTAAATTAATCTATGAAAATTCTATCAAGATTTACTATTACAAGTTATGATTTAAAAAGTTTCAAAAAATAATGAATCCCAAAATGTTTACCAAATTATTTGTCCTATGTACACCAAATAATTAGTAAGGAAGTGATCCGAAATGATAGAAAAAATTGAGATTACAACAACCAGTGGAGATGTCCATAACTTCAAAAAAGGAGAATTCAGTGTTGAATCAATTGAAATTGATGAATTAAGAGGATTGATTGAAATAAGTTATGGATTGACTGAAGGTGGTAAAAAATACGTATTCATCCCACTTCAAAACGTTGAAAAATGTGAATTCTTAGACAAAGAGATCACGAACCCTGGAGAAACAGTCATTAAATCCAAAGATTAAGACTGAAAACCCCCAAAGCCAACTGAATTTTAATTATTTTAATCATTGATATTAAATTGTTGTAAATTTCAATAATTAGTGATGATAAGCTCATTTATGAGGCCCCTACCCAAAGCATTACTGTTAATATTTCTTTTAGCAGGCACACGATCTATGTTGAAATTTTTGTAGAGTTCATCGAAAAATTCGTCATCAGGGTCATGATTCTTAGGATCTGAATTGCTAAGCATGAGTGAAGCACCTCGCTCATTCATTTTCGTGTAAAATGATGCCAGTTTGATCTGATCAACATCATTGAATCCATCTTTACTATACTTTGTGAAGTTAGAGGTTTTGTTAATGGGCCTGTAGGGAGGATCAATATAAACAAATGTGTTTTCATCCACGTACTTCTCGGTATCTGCAAAATCGATACAAAGTATTTCTGTATTTTTAAGAGCTTTATTTGCCAACTTTATATTTTCTGAATCACAAATTTTTGGATTTTTATAACGTCCAAATGGTACGTTAAATTCTCCTAGTTTGTTTTGCCTGTACAATCCATTATAACATGTTTTATTCATGAAAATGAGGTATGCTGTTCTCTCTATCCATCGATAGTTATAGTTTACAAAATCCATATCAACAAATTTGTTGTTGTATTCATTTCTTATCCGATAGTAATTTTCCTTTCTACCTTCTTCATCCAGTTCTAGATGATGTTTTTCAGTATCCAATAGAAGGTTGATGAGTTCGTTATGGTCATTTTTTATAACCTTGTAAGCAATTATCAGTTCCAGGTTTATATCTGAAACAACAGATTCCTTTATCTTATAATTCTTTTTCAGGTTGAAAAACATGGCCCCACCCCCTACGAAAGGTTCAACATAGCTCTCGATAGTTTTATTTTCCAGTATCTGGATGGGAAGTCTCTGGTTAAAAACTGGCAGTAACTGATTTTTGCCGCCAGCCCATTTTAAGAAAGGTTTAGAACACACATAATCAGTCCCTAATCTAGGTCATCAAACAATTCCTTTGGAGCATCTGCAAGTTCTATTAAGGCCTCTGCCTCCATAAAATGCAGATCAGCAGGTATCATCAGGCAGTGTAGAGGTCCTCCAAAGTCTTGGTTAACCAAATTTCTGATTTTATCTGCTTTTACAACAGGATTGTCAGAACCTGCCCTTGCAACTACTACTGCAATCGAATCTTCAGTGGTTATATTTTCATTTTTAATGGATTCAACTTCAAGAAGGTATTCAAGAGCCTGGTTTGCAGTCATGTACCTGTCTTCATGTGCACGTATATCAAGCAACACCAGAGTATGAAGGTTTGATTCCATATTAGCTTTAATTGCCATGTAAGGCGAATGTGGGAAGTAATTCTTCTCTGTGAAGGGTACGGTCGTGACCTTACCAAATTTATAGGCCTGCAAACCTGCAATACCTGGAGCTGCTGAGAGTATTGAAGATGCATGAATAACATTGGTTTTAATACCCATTTTTCGGGCTTCAATCAACATTTCTGAGTGAGTAGTGGCAATCAAGGGATCTCCTGCAATTAGAAATGCCACATCATCAGCTTCAGCCTTTTTAAGTGGAATGTTCCCTTCTTCTACTTCTTCCCTTGTTAAAACCTGTATTTCTTGTCCAACAAGTTCTTCTAAGTTTTTTATGTTGCCTCCAAACAGCTTCGCTGTATAAAATTCTGCATATATATGATCAACCTTTTTAAGGGCAATGAGCCCCTTCAAGGAAATATCAGTTTCATGGTATAGTCCTAGCCCTATGAAATAAATCATTGTTAATCTCCTTTTTTCATGTAATGATAAGTGTTATTTTTAACTCTAATTAACAAATTACATAATCATATCTATTAATATTAAGCCACTGATTATTAATTAACGAATTTTTTTGCGAGGAAATAAATGTTAGGTTTAAAGGTTTCAAAAAATAATGCTGATGAAATTCGAAGGATACTACTTAAAAAATCCTTAATTGATCTTGAATGGAAAATTAAAACATCAGAGAATCATGTTTATATCCCTATTAAAGAGGTTCCAACTGATGATATCGTTGCAGAGCTGGATGGGTATGAAATTGAAGTAGTCGATACAGACTTTCAGATCCATAAAAAACATCCTAAAAGCTTCAAAGACTATCTGAAAAATACTGTTGAAACTGATAAAGTTGATGAGATCAAGAATTCCTTTGATATTATGGGTGATGTGGTTGTACTGGAGATTCCTGATGAATTTGAAGCTGAAAAATTTCTTATTGGTAATGCTGCATTGAAGTTCACCAAAAGAAGGTCAGTTTATCGTAAAACAAGTGAAATTAAAGGAGTGATACGAACCCGTGAACTAGAACATCTTGCAGGGGAGGATGTTTCCGAGACTGTGCACAGGGAGTTCGGTTCCAGGATCATGCTAGATGTTAAAAAGGTATATTTCAGTCCTAGACTTGCCACCGAAAGGAGAAGAGTGGCAGAACAAGTTAAAGACGGTGAACTTATCATTGATATGTTTGCAGGAGTGGGTCCGTTTCCCATAACCATTGCCAAAGACCATGCAGTGAAGATATACGCCATAGACATTAACCCCGCTGCATACCATTACATGAAAAGGAATATTGAGATAAACAAGTTGAAGGGTGAAATTATTCCCATTTTAGGTGATGTTAAGGATGTTCTAAACGATCTGAATTTATCATCAGATAGGATAATAATGAATTTACCTGGAACAGCATATGAATTCCTTTCTACAGCAATTAATTCCCTCAAAAGCGGAGGTATTTTACATTACTACGAATTTGCTTCAGACTACAAAGTGCCAGTAGAAAGAATAATTGAAACCGCCAAACCCCGGAATATTGAGATATTGAATGTCCGAAAAGTTAAATCAAGAAGTCCCGGTGTATGGCACATGGCAGTTGATGCTAAAATATATTAAAAGGGTTTTAATATTCCTTCTTCTGTGATTATACCAGTTACAAGATCGGAAGGAACTATATCAAATGCAGGATTTTCAACTTCAGTTCCTTTGGGCGCTACCCTTGAGTTTCCAAAGTAAATAACTTCCTCTGGGTCTCTTTCTTCTATTTCAACATCATATATAGAATTTTCCATGTCGAAGGTACTCTTAGGTGCTGCCACATAAAAAGGCACATCAAACCTTTTAGCAGCTAATGCCACCATTAAAGATCCGATTTTATTTGCCACCCCACCCTTCGCAATCCTGTCTGCACCAATTACTACTTTATCAACCATCCCTTTTTGCATGAGGTGTCCTGCTGCACTGTCTACTGCAAGTCTGACAGGGATATCTTCCTGTTGCATCTCAAAAACACTTAAACGTGCCCCCTGACAGAGCGGCCTGGTTTCATCACATATCACATTTATATTTTTACCAGCTTCCTTGGCAGCCCTGAATACTCCCAGTGCTGTTCCATAGTCCACACAGGCCAATGCACCAGCATTACAATGCGTAAGTACTGTATCTCCATCTTCTATTACAGATGCCCCGTATTTTCCAATTTTTCTGTTGGTTTCAATATCTTCATCGTACATTAAAATTGCTTCATCAAGGGCAGATTCTGCATTTAAAACTCTGTCAACTGCCCAAAACAGATTCACAGCCGTTGGTCTCGCTGCCTTTATTTCTTTGGCCGCTGTTTCCATGTTTTCACCTGCAAGTTCCGCGAGTGCCATTGCAAATGCTGCTGAAACACCTATTGCAGGAGCTCCCCTCACTTTCATGGTTTTTATGGCATCTATTACATCTTGATAATTTTTACATTCATAATAAACAATTTCATCAGGCAACAGTGTTTGATCTATTAAAAATAGCTTGTTATCTTTCCAGTACATTGTTTTCAAATTCGTCACATCCATTCTGAAATAATTAATTAATTCTTTTTTTTATGAAAAAAATAGTATGATTTTAGAAAAAAATATTGAAAAATTGGAGATGAATTTTTTTTATTCATATCCAACTGTCTAGAAGTGGCTTGCTGGTGTCATGTCCAGATGTTTATCCTCTTTACCGGGTACTCCATATGCATCAGCTCTGCACTGAGTACATGCCCTGAAAACAGGAATTATTTCTTCAACAGCATCTCTAACCTCACTTAACGCTGCACAATCCGGTTTTGGAGTGTCCTTAAATTTGTGCATAGGAATTAAAGGGATCACGTTCATAAGAGATGCGCCCTGTTCTTTGACTTTTTTTGCAATGTCCACGATGTGTTTATCATTCACTCCAGGTATGAGTACAGAGTTAACCTTTACAACAACTCCATTCTCAGCTAGTTTTTTAATTCCTTCAAGCTGGTTTTTAAGGAGAACATTGAAGCCTTCCTCTCCCTTGTAAAGCTTCTTGTTGTAGTATACATTTGAATATATTTTACTACCTATCTCTGGGTCTATTGCATTTACTGTGACTGTTACAGTGTTTATGTTAAGGTCTGCTATTTCATCAGCTTTTTCAGGTAACAACAGTCCGTTGGTACTCATACATTTGATAAGTTCAGGGAATTCTTCATCCACCCTCTTGAAAAACTCAAATGTTTCCTCATTAAATAATGCATCCCCTGGCCCTGCAACACCTACAACAGCGATTGGCATTTCATTAGTAACTTTTCTAACATGTTCAACAGCCTGATCAACAGTCATTACCCTGGATGCCACTCCAGGTCTTTGTTCGCATTTGTTTATTTCTCTGGTACAGAAATTACATTGAATGTTACATTTTGGAGCGATGGGTACGTGTATTCTACCTACTTTATCATGCATCTTCTCGTTGAAGCATGGATGTACCTTAGTTATATGGGCAAATCTTGATTCATTCATTTTTAACCTCCGCTACAATTTCCTCGGTTTTTTTAATCCATTCATCCTTCATCATTTCATCGGTACATGTTAATGCTATAATATTTCCTTCTGATTTATGATCTACGACCCTGAATCCTTCAGGAATGATTCTAAAGATAGCATCATAAATCTTCTTTTTAAGATCGTCCCGGGGATCCATAACAATCAGTCCCCTGAGATCTGTTTTCGGATCATCCACTATAACTTCGAATCTGTTGGGTTGGTGTACTTTATTCCTACCCTCTGTTTCCCAAAGTTTTTGCAGGAGATCAGGTAAGTAGTTTTCATCATTGATCTTAATGAACATTTCGTTGCCTGACTTGTTGAACTCGAGTTCTGCCATGTCCTCGATAAGAATTGGGGGGGATGCATTTTCAAGTTTAACCACTATTATAAATACTGGTTCCCTTGGATCGACGTAAACACGCATATCTCCTATAGAACGTGACACTTGTACCTCTTGAAGTATGTGTTTGACTATCATTTCATATACTTCGGCACCGTTTTGATCATAACATTCCACTTTCATTTCTTGACTCCCAACCCAGATACTAAAAGTGCTGATCCAACTGCTCCTATGTACTGGGAGTATTCTGGAACAATAACTTCAATTCCTCCAAGAACTGTACTCACAGCTTCCACAAGACCCCCTATAAGAGATGTTCCTCCTACCTGGATCAATGGTTCTCTCAGATCAATTTCCTGGAGCTGTTGTTCATAAACCTGTTCAGCTACAGAGTAACAGGCAGCAGCAGCCACATCTTCCTTTGATCCACCAGCAGCTAGGGATGTGACAAGATCCTGTATACCGAAAACTATACAGTAACTGTTTAAAGCTGCATTCTTATAATTTCCCTTGAGTGCAAGGGGACCTAACTCGCTGATATCAACACCCAATCTTCTGGATGTCATTTCAAGGAACCTTCCTGATGCACCAGCACATATTCCTCCCATAGTAAAGTTGTCTGGAATTCCATCGTTTACTGTGATGACCTTGTTATCCATCCCACCAATATCAAGAACAGTGGCTTCACCCTTCTGTTTTCCAGCAAGATAAACTGCACCCTTTGAATTGACACTTAACTCTTCCTGTATGAGCTGTGCATTCAACTGATGTCCTATTCTAAGCCTTCCATAACCTGTGACACCAACACCTTCAATATCATCCAACTTGTAATCAAGACCCTCCAATGCCTGATTTGTGGCTGTGTTGGCAGTTTCAAGCACATCTGCTGTTGGTAACCATCCAGTTCCTATGACTTTGTTGTTCTCCATTAGAACTGCTTTGGTTGTTGATGAACCAGAATCTATACCCAAAGTGAGTCCTTCCTGTTTTTCACGTGCAAGAAGACTTTTCCTTGCAACAATAGTGGAGAGGGCTTCCATTCGTATGAATAGTTCATCTGCCTTGGTACGTTCTGTGAATGAGTAGGTCACAACTGGAAGGTTGGTGTTGTTCTGGATGAATCTTCTTACCTCATTTCTTACCAGAGCACCTTCTGCACATCTGAAACAAGTGGCTATAAAAACAGCATCTGCATCTGTTTTACCCTCTACAATTGAGGTTGCCCTGGCTATCATGAGCCTGATTCCAGTACTTGCTGCATTAAAACCGAATTTTTCGTAGGCTTCATCTATGTAATCAAGATCTGCTTCTGGAATGATAATCTCTGCTCCAAAAGTTTCTGCAGCCTTTTCAATCTCCTTTTGAACTCCACTGTAGTCTGTTCCACATGAAATTTGAGCTATTTTAACCATTTTTATCCTCCGACTGGTCTAAACTGTCTAAAAATGTGTTGATTTTATTTACAACTTCCATTGTTTCTTCCTTTGTGTTGGGATAGTGGAGTTCAAGCAGTGGAATTCCCCTCTTTCTCAAGTAGAACATTGAAAGCTCATTGGTTCTAGCACATCCAATACATCCAAAACCAAATGGAGCATCTTCCATAATTATGGCAGCCTCTGCTTCCTCTATTAAAGGTCCGAATATTGCCATTCTACCCCTTACACCAGAGGGCACTTCTATTGCTGCGTATTTAAGCCCCTTGATTGGTTCTTCATCCGTTATGTTGAGGGGTGGTGAATCAATTTCAACATCAGTAACCCTTTTCCGTATCTCTTTTTGAAGAACAAGAGCTTCATGCCCCTTTCTTTCGACAAGATCCGCCAGTATTAGGGAGTTGGGAGGAAATATTGCAATTTTAATAAAATTCCCCCTTTGATTTATCAGATTTAATTTGTTCAGGTCGCCTAGTCATCTCCATAATATCACTGTAAATTCCTTTGGTTGTATCTATCACACCTACTGCTGCTATAACTTCATTATCTTCTATTATTGGAACCACAATAACTGGAGTTCCTTTATAATGGCCGTTTTGTGGAGTTTCATTGGAAATTTCCCCTTCACCAAGAACTTTTTCAAGAATTGGTCCTGTATAATTCGTTTCTAAAACTTCTCCTTCTTCTATTCTTACACCACCAGATTTCTGGCTTCGCATGGTTATGGGAAGTCTGTTAACAAGCTCATGTATGGCCATTGCGACAGGAACAATCTCTTCTCCTGTGGATGAGTTTGTAAGGTTCATTTTTCACACTCCTTAACTACTTCTTTAAATGTTTCTACAGGTACTTTCTTGGGCTTTTTTAGGCTGACCTTGTGTGGTTTTTCAAGCGCCTCACTCACATAACCTAAAAGTTCAAATTCCTTTTCAAGCTGATGGAATCCTTCCCTTGCTCCTCCTCTTTTGGCCCGACATCTTCTAGGATCTCCAGGTGGAAACCCTCTGTCTTTGGTAAATATATTACAGTAATCAAGATTACGAGCCTGTTCAACTGCCTTGTTCACAGCAGATTCTTCTCCATTAACTACTGCTCCATAACATGTAGATTTGATGGTTATTGGAAGTTCCATCATATGGAGTTTTCTGACTAGTTCCGTCTGACTGATGTTTGCAGATGGTCCCAGTATGATCATACGAGTGATCTTAGAACTTTCGTCTTGCAACATATACTGTCTCTCCTTCCTTGAATTTTTCAAGATTTTCTAGACCCTTAATTACCTTTCCTATGATGTTTGTACCTTTGAATGGTTCTCCTGTAGGTCCAAATTCATCGTTATCTTCAAATCTGACACCAACAACACCAATCTGCCTACGTGACATGTTAGTTATTCCTATTTCACCTGCTTTAACACATCCCACAGGGTTATTCTCTGGTATGAGTCCCTTAGATTCCTTTGAATTTCCCCTGAACATCATTACCTTCATTCCAGGAAATGCAAACATAACATTCAATGATCCTACAGGTGAATCAAGCAAACCAGTGATCTTCTTAAAGTACCATGATGATTTAGGAGTTTCATCATTGAGTTCTATGTAGATCATCTCATCTTCAGGCACACCTGTTGTTCTCGCCTCTTTTTGACCAATTATATCCATAGTAAATTGAGGTTCCTGTTTAACAACAATCGCATCATCAGCTTCTGATCCTTCCCTTATCTGTTTAATTCCACGGGATTCTAAAAACTCCCCTGCTTCCTTCTGAGTCATTGCCAGTGTCATGATCCTTTCAGGAACTGTTTTTACAGTGATCCTATCTCCCTGGTTGGCGATGTCCATGAGCTGAATTCCCTTGGTTACCTTACCAACAATTGTATGGGTTGGTGTGGATACCCTATCCTCCCTGTACACATATATTCTTCCAACACCTTTACCACTGTTTCTAAGGGTAACAATTCCCCTTTTCCTTTGATCGATGTATTCAGGATCCTTTTCAAGTCCCTGTAATCCATAAAAACCTAAAAATGATTCTGATTCATAATCAACATCCAGCTCACCCTTTTCGGTGAGTGCAAAGAACTGATCTACTGAACTTGGTGATTTTTCTTCTGGTTCCATTAATACGTATGTAAATATTTCGTTTCCATCAGAAATTAATGTTTCCAGTTTGGTGACAGCTGCACTTTGAACAATGCTCTTTCTTTCTAAAACCGGTTTAACAGACTTCACAATATCATCATCTGTTAACTGCATAATGGTTCTTTTACCACCAACTACCCTTGCAAAAACACCTTTATTCTCATCCGGCACACCATAAACTGCTTTGTGCTTTTCTTTACTGAATATTATGTGTGTAGCATCGGCAGAATAACCTGAAAGGCTCAGGATCACATCCCAACCCAGATATTCATGTTCATCCTTGGTTGGTTTGAGCTCTGTTTTGATGGGTCCAAGACTGACCTCGTTGGAAGTTATCCATCTTATCCTCAAACCTTCAAATTCCTTGTAATGTTCCTTCCAGGTGTTTAAAAGATTTTCAGAACAATCTTTAAGGAGCTCTATGATTATGCTGCCCTTGGTAGTTTTAAAACTGTATTTATTAACGTGTTTTTCAAACTCTTCCTTTCCCTTTATTACACCAAGAACACATCCATCCAAATAGGGTGCTCCAGAAACTTCAATTGCATCCTTGATACTCGAACCTTCAGGAAGTGTGAATTCATCTCCATTAATCTTTACACGCATATAACCTCTCCTCTTAGGTTTTATTTTAGATTATGTCCTCTTTAATTCCGATGATCATATCTTTGTTGAAATCGAACACCATTCTTTCCTGTCCTTGGTGTGTTAAGTTAAGTTGTTTTTCCTCTATTATCCTGCCTGCAACCTGGGTGGTGATATTAACCTTTTCCAGTATGTCTATGCAATCATCTACATTTTCTTCTTTGGCAGTTAAAACAAAACCAGATCCTGGATAAACTTTTAACCATTCATCCCACTCTACGGCTGGATTTCTAGGTATCTTTCCAAGCTCGATGGTTGCTCCTACTCCAGATGCTTCCAGTAGCATTCCCAGGGTGCCTATGATCCCAGGATTACTGACGTCCTTTCCAGCTGTTAAAAGATGCTTCTTTCCAAGTTCGTTCATGGCCATTATCTGGGCCTGCACCAGTTCTGCTGTTTTGTGGGTGGTGGAGTCCCAGTTGAGTGGAAAGTCTGGATGTTGCTGTCCATCAAGATCCATAGCTACAAGGACCATGTCCCCTATCTCTGCACCTCCACTGGTTATAACATCATCCTTACCCACTATTCCAGTTATAGAGACATCCAATGCCAGATAAGGGGTATCTGGATGGAGGTGTCCTCCCACCATGGGTACTCCAAACTTTTTAACACCTTCGCTGATACCCAACATAATCTCTTTGCAAAGTTCAGGATCACTAACAGAAATAACGTTGGTCATTCCCATGGGAATACCTCCCATTGCAGCTATATCATTCACATTTACAAGCACAGAACAATAACCTGCCCATCGAGGGTTTCCTTCCATTAGCTGTCCCCACATTCCATCTGCAGCCATTAAAAGGTAAGTGTCATTTCCAATGTTTATTGCTGAGGCATCATCCCCAAATCCAAGGGCAGTTCTGCCTGCTATATTGTAGGTATCATCCAAAACTTTGGTTGCACCTTTGATGAAATTTTTACGTGTAATTCCTTCGTAAGTTTTGATAGAATTAACAAGAGCATCTAAATTCAAGTCTCCACCCCATTCAAGGTTTTAAATCTTAATTATGTTTTAAACTATATTTACTGGTGGTATTGCTAATAATCTGTATTATTTTACTTTTAAAATTTTCTATATTTTCTATTTCCATGGTCTGTTTGCCATTAAACAGTTCTAAAAAGATTTTTTTACCTATAATATCGTCCCATCCACTGTCTAATTCGATAATCATAGATCCAACAGGTTTAAAACCTTCTTCAACAACACGGTCTAGGTCTCCATCTGTTATGCCTATGATTGGAATGTTGAACCTGTAGAGAATATCAGCAGCAACCAAAGTTGTATCATCTCCAACAGTCACCACAAGATCAGAATCCTTTAATTTATATATATCTTCTGCTGCATGGCTTAAATAGGATATATTCAGTTTAGAAGCATTTTTATTGGAAGTGCCTTGTTTTTCAATTATCCTTGGTTTAACCTTGGACCTTCTAAGCAGACCCGTTTTAACAACTGCATTTTCAAGGTCGATTTTTCCAAGCTTTTCAACACCATGGTTCTTAATAATGCCTCCAAGGATTTGTGTGAGGATTCCATCCTCTGCAACCAATATAACATTTTCAGATGTGGATCTACCTACCACTATACCATTTAAGAGTATATTTTCATCTGGAGATACTCCGGCTATCTTTCTGTGAACAAGATTACCAGATTTAAATGCACTTACCCCATTATCTCCCATCTTATCTACTACAACTGAAGGATCAGTTAGTTTGAGATCAAGATCTTCGGCAATGGTTTCTGCAAAGGCATTTAACTCATCATTCCATGGTATGACTGTTCCATCCTTTTCCCCGGGTCTTTCTATCTGTAAAAGGTTAGGATGGATATTACATCTATTAAATACTTTGTATCCAAATGCATGGCCAGTTACACGGGATTTTCCATAGTTAATGAGCACCACAATATCTGAAGTTTTTGAAAGTTTCTCTATAGACTGGCTAGGAAGAAGTTTTTGGCCAATATCTATTTTATCCTCAAGTTCAGCATCTATAACGGCAGTTCTGCCCATGGTTCCGCCAAGTATTGCAGTTACTTCCCCATAATTTTCCAGAAGTTTAAGAATCTTAACTGCATATCCTGTATCCACAATTTGAGGCCCGTGAACAACCACTCCAATTTTTATCATTAAATCTGTTTTATGTAAGTAAGTTTTTATAATTAACTAAAAAAATAATATCCGCTTCCCAGGTTCTAATCAATGTTTAATTCTTCAATTTACAGTCAATTCCCCAAAATATCTGTTTATTATCATTTATTTTTGATTCTCTTCTTAATTATACGTGTTCCACATATTTCACATTCATCAGCTTCGTATTCTGGAGGATATTTAGCTTTACATCCCTTGCATATCTTTACCCATCCATATATTTCATTGATTCCCTTGGTCAACACACTGCGGTACGGAATTCCCATAATTTTTAGAGCATTCTGCATTGAATAATCATCCGTTACAACTGTTGGATTTAGTGATTCTCGCTTTAATTTGTATCCCAGTGCAACCAGATCCACGTCAACTTGAGACAACCTTAGAATATCTCCTGATTTTTTAATTACCTGAACAACCTCTTCTTTGTCAGACGAATCAGGTTCAGTTATCTTAATTGAGCCTTCTTCTATTGCAGTTTCAAGACTTATTTTAGATTTTAGATCCTTAATTTCATTAACTACAGATGCTGTAACGAAATTATCTTTTTTGGATATGAATCCTCCGATTATTGCAGAAGCATCGAGGACATAGACACCTTGGTTCATATAACCATATTATTGATACTGTTCTATAAATTAGTTTATGATTGGTTGAAACTTATAACTGCGAAATACAGATAATCAACTTATAAATACTTATTTATTCCTTTATTTTTAATAATAAAGGATAAATATCGCTTTTTGTAATTTTAAGGCACTCTGTGCAAAAGCTTTTATGTACTTAAAAACATAAAGTAACTGATGAGGGAGGGTATAATTAGACTCCTCTTAATTTTTTTCGCAAAAAAATTAACCGCCTCCGATTTGGACCTAATGCCCTCTCTCTTCTTAAAAATTTTATTTTCAGGATTATCTGCTTGTTTTTTAAATTTAATTCCATTTGATTAGATTTAATTTAATGAAACCATAATATTTTTCTTATTAAATTTAAACAAAGTTCATATCATTAATCTAACATAATCATAATAATTATGAATAAATCTGACTTGGGATGAAACAATGAAAAGTGAAAGTATGGAAGAACATAAGCGAAGCTCACCTGAATCCGTTAATTTTGCTGTAATTACATTGAGCGATAGTAAATACAAAGATTTTCTTGAGAATAAAACAACTGATATTTCTGGAAATCTGATCATAGACATTTTGAAAAATAATAATGAAATGGTATTTTACACCGTAATCCCAGATGATGGGGATCTTTTAAAGGACACCATAGAAGACATAATCGAAGGAACACCTGCAGAAATTATTATAACAACTGGAGGTACTGGAATTGGTTCCAGAGATATAACCATTGAAACATTGCAGCCCATTTTCCAAAAGGAGATTACTGGCTTTGGAGAACTATTTAGACAGGAATCCTACAAAGAAATAGGTGCAGGTGCCATTTTAAGCCGGGCAACTGCAGGAGTTTACAAGGGGATTATTATAATAGCCATGCCAGGATCTCCAAATGCCGTTGAAACTGGTATGAAAATTATCGGATCCGAAGTTTACCATCTTGTAAAACATGTTAAAGATTAAAAAAAGTTAATTTTTAGTTTACATGAAATCTTTGACTGTAACCAGTGGTTCCAGCTCAATTCCTTCATTTTTAAGATTTTCTACAGCACCTTCTTCCCTATCAACAACTACAAATGCCCTTTTAATCTGACCACCGTTGGAAGAAACTGCTTGAATTGCTTTTATTAATGAATTTCCAGTCGTAGTTACATCTTCTACAACAACAACAAGATCATCTGTCTCTAGATCTCCTTCTATCAGTTCTGATGTACCGTAATCTTTTTTAGATTTTCTGATCATAAGCATTGGAATTTTGGATTCAAGTGAAACTGCTGTAACTATTGGAATTGCACCTAGGGCGGGGCCTGCTACCCTGTCAATATTCTCTTCACCTATCTTTTCTGTAATTAATTCAGCTATCTTGTTTAGGATGGTAGGATCTGTAATTGCCCTCTTCATATCTACATAGTAGCTGCTTTCCCTTCCAGAGGACAGGGTGAACTTACCGTATTTTACTACCTGGTTTTCTTTTAAGAGAGTTATTAATTCATTTTTTTTATCCATGTATATCACTCAGTTACACTAAAAATTCATTTAATGATATTATTTAAAGGGTTTCATATCTGGAATACTTCGTTTGTCACAGGATCTGCAAATTCCCTTTGTTGAGTTGTAGCATTCTTTACACACTAAACTTCCGCAAAGCTGGCATGTGTGAATTTTTCCTGTTTTGCCACATAAACTGCAGATACCAATTAATTCCATGAGACATATCCCCTAAAAAACGGCTCATCAATCAGTTTAAAAAATCAGTAAAATAAAAAGAAGTTTGGAAAGTTACTAATCCAAATCATCATCTAAATCTTCAACTGCACTTTTTAAAAGGATCTTGTCTCCGATCTTTTTAACCATATCATATGGTACAATTGTTTCCCCTTTGGAAATACCAAGGCCTTCTGATATTCCACCTTTTCCTAAAATGAATGATTCTAATGTTTTGGTTTCAAAGTTTACCTCTACATCTTTAACTTTACCAATTATAATCGCAGAACTGTCAAGAACTTCCTTGCCAATAATTTCTTCTATTATCCTCATGGTATCACCTTGATCTCACTAATTTATATTACTTCATATTTAAGTTTTGTATTATACTTAAAGTTTTATCTTAATGAAATAGAGGAAACACCATGTGTTATCATTTAAAAATTATATCAGAAGGTATGCAGGACACCATATCCAATTCTAAGGGCATATTATTAAATAATTCTTGTATACTGATTTGAAAAAAAAATAGTTGGAAATGTGAAAAATTGTTTCACACTTCGTTAAAGGTTTTTTTAAGGAGTTCCTTATCTGGAGCTTTGGTTAGTAAACTAACCACTATGGTTAGTAAGAAAGCTAGAGGCACTCCCACAATCAAAGGATCAACTGTAGGCCATGGCATTGCTGTTGCAATTACCACTTTACCAGTTAATGCCTTGCATACACCAAGGGCTTCAGCAGCCTTCTGGTTTATGAACAGATATGAAAATGCTGTGAACAGCGTTCCAACTACAAGACCTGCAATTGCTCCTTCTTTGGTTGTACGTTTCCAAAATAATGCACATACGTACATTGCAAGGAATGCTACAGCTGTTAAACTGAACCACATTGCAGTTCCAACAGCAATTATGTTTGCTGGCAGTACCAGACCCAAAATAACTGCAATTACAACAGCAATAACTATTCCTATCCTTGCTACTCCAACTGAAGATCCCCCTGTCTTTTTAGCAAGTGTTTGATAGATATCTCTTCCAAGAGCTGTTCCCTGTAAATGGAACTGTGCACTCAAAGTAGACATTGCTGCAGAAAGTAGAGCTATCATAAACACATATGCAAACCACAATGGCATAGCTGTAGATATGAACAGTGGTATTATCTTGTCTGCATTTCCCCCTGCAGCCTGTATTGCCAACTGTCCTGTATGTTGCATGAAGTAGGCGTTAGATAGTGCGCCGACTATAAATGCTGTTCCAGTCATCATGGCAATGAAGACACCACCAATTAAAACTGCTCTGTTCAGTTCCCTGTTGGATTTAACTGTCATGAACCTGACAACAAGCTGAGGCTGTGACAGAACACCAATACCAACACCCAGTATAAGGGTACTTACCAAAGTCCACCAAAATGGACTGCCCGTTATTGGCATAGATGTCCATCCTGTGGCACCTGTTGCAGCTGCAGCCTTTGGTACCATGGCAGACATTCCTGAAAGAAGTTCATTCGCATGGATAACTCCACCAAGAAGCCAATATGTTGCAACAAGCAAAAATGCCATTCCAAAGAACATTATGGTTCCTTGAAGTGCATCAGTGTACATAACACCCCTTATTCCACCAAATATCACATAAACTGCCACAATTATGGCCATTGCAATGAGTGCAAATGTGTAGTTAATTCCAAGGGTTGTTTCAACAAATCTGGCCATACCAATCAAAACAACCGATGCATACAATGGCATTGCAACAAAAATTACGATACCGCTAAAATATTGTATAAAACGACTATTAAATCTCTTTGATAAGAATTCAGGAAATGTTAAAGCATTTAAATTATGTCCCATTTTCCGTGTTCTCTTACCAAAGAATACAAATGCAATGAATATTCCAACAATGATATTCAGAAAGGTCAGCCACAGTAACCCCATTCCATAAACACCCGCAGTTCCACCGAAACCAACGATGGCTGCTGTACTTATGAATGTTGCACCGTAACTCAGAGCCATAATGTATGGATGAGTATTCCTTCCTGCAACAAGATAATCCTCAGAACTTTTGGTCCTTTTCCAGGCTACATAGCCCACATAACCGACCATTAATAAATATATCAACACGACTATGCTTAATATGAGTAAATCCATTGGATCAAACCCCTAATAATCTTCTTCATCCCATAAACCTAATTCTTTTTCTTCCATCTCTTTTTCTTTATTGTGCCATTGAATTTCTTCTGAAATCTGGGCCTGTTCCGCTTCATCACCCTTGTTCCAGTTTAAAATACCGTAAACTACACATAAAAGCGTTGCTAAAATGCATCCGATATAAGCTGCTGAGATCCAAGGATCACTTATTCCCAAAACCATTCTTTCACCTCCCCATTACACAAATATTTCATATTATTAATAATGTTAAATCATAGTTTAATCATAAATCTTTATTTAAATTTTTCTATATTAATGTAAATCAGAATAAGATTCTGAGAATACTGAACATTCTTAAGAATCTATGCTGGATTTGTAAGTGTTAAATATTACCCGCAACATATTAACCATGTTAAGAAGTTCATGGGAGCTTGAATTAAAACCTTAAAACTCTTGAAAATCATTTATAAATTTTTAGAATGTATCATTCAATAAGAAAATTGGATAGTTGGAGGTTAATAAGTTGATCACCAGGTTTGAGCAGGTTTTTGAAAAGATCAAAGAACATCCTAAAAAACAGATAGCAGTAGCAGTATCCCATGATAAAACAGTTTTAGAAGCTGTAATCAAGGCCGAAGAACTTAATATCACGGATTACATCCTTGTTGGAGACAAATCTAAAATATTAGCTATTGCAGAAGAATCCAGTTTAAATATTAAAGAAAACAAAGTTTATGATGAACCAAATAAGATTAAAGCAGTTGCAACTGCTGTGGAACTTGTTCGAACCAATAGAGCAGACATACTCATGAAAGGATTTGTGAATACTGATGATTTTTTAAGGGGAGTGCTGGATCGAGACAAGGGTCTGAGAACAGGGAAGATCATGAGTCATGTTTATGTACTTGAAAGTTCGGCATTAAATAGGATGCTGTTTGTCACAGACGGTTCAGTGAACATATACCCTGATCTTGATACCAAGTGCAGTATCATACTAAATTCAATTTACCTTGCAAATATCTTCGATATTGAAGATCCAAAGGTTGCAGTTACAACAGCAATAGAACTTGCAAATCCCAAAATGCCCTCCACAATTGATGCAGCAGTTCTGGCTAAAATGAGCCAGCGAGGACAGTTCAGTGGGAAAATTATTGATGGTCCCCTTGCACTGGACAATGCAATCAGTCCTTGGGCAGCAAAACATAAGGGAATTGGAGGACCTGTGGCAGGAAAAGCAGATGTTATTGTTGTTCCCTCAATCGAAGCAGGAAATATGCTTTGTAAAGCACATGTCTACCTAACAGGTGGAAACCTTGCAGGAGTTGTTATAGGTGCGAGTGCACCAATTGTACTCACATCACGGGCAGATACCGCCCAATCCAAATTAAATTCCATAGCCACTGCTGTATTAATGGCCAATATGGAACGTAACTTGAGTATCAAATTTGGGAAAGTCCATTATTGAAATCTTGTTAGATTCTAATTTTCATCAACATTTTTTTTATCTCAAATTAGCATAAAAAAATCAGATGACGAATTTATTATTAAGATAAAAGATAGTATTCATCTAATTAAATAATTCAATACCTTTTTTTACTCCACATAAGTATCAAGAAATCTATTTATCCACATTTACAATTGATTTCAGTCTAATTAAATCAGAATTTAATTTAATTTTATAAATAAAGTTCAAATTGCTTTTAAATACTAATCGTAATAAATAATAAATTTTATATATTACTATAATAATATTTTACGTATACAATGTTATTACATATTCGGGTATTTAATTAGACTAAGACCATCTGTACAACAAAAAATTCATACACAATATTCGCCAGGACATATCCCAATTTTAATATTAAAAAATTAATTTCAGTGAGATACAGGGTTTTAATTCGGGTTTGTGGTGATAAAATGAAAAAACAATTCTTAAGATTATATATTATTTTTTTAATCGTTGCTATGCTACCTACCTTTGCGGTTGCACATGGTAGATCTTTATATGAAAATAACAAAGAAGTTTTTCAAAAAAACCAAGAAATAGAAGAATGTAAAAATAAAATTTCTTCAGCATCTGATCCTATCCAGTACCATAGTAATATCCTCCAAGACACTTTAAACAAAATGAATGCTGTTAAATGGTATCAATTCTGGAAATGGAAGTTCTTTTTACACGATGGTCCTGAAAAAATCAAAGAAGAAGCCAATATTATAGATTCAATTTCTAAACAACTAAACTCTTCGTCAAGTAAAATAGAAGAATCTGCTAACTCCAATATTCAAACAGGATCGAACCTGGTTAAAGAAAATCAAACCGCAAATACAACAAATATTCTGTATAATACCGGAGAAGCTTTTGCCAATACTAAAATTATACAAGAACGATTATCAGAAAATTTTCATAGTGAGTATATTGTCTCGAAACCTGAAAACCTCAAGCCTGGAGATATAGTCCAATATCCACTAAAACATAACAATTACGTATATTTACAATTTATTGGAATGAATCCAACTGGAGACAAAGCACTATTTTTAGGCAGCCACAATACAGCCATAAGGCTATCAAAATCAGATTTAAAAATGCTGAAATTTAAAATCAGTCCCAAAGATTCAGTATTCAAAACAATGATTATCAATAGAAACAGTGGAAACAATCCCATTAATTCCCCTATTCAAAACTCAAACACATCAGAACAAATAACCTACATAGCCAACATTCAAAAAGAAGGACTGAAAAATTATACCGATTCCAAAATATCAGAAATTAATGATCTCATTGGTATCAAAAACGATTCAAAAAATACAGGATCGAAATTAATGATTTCAGGCGGTGCCACAGAACTTGCCAGTATTATATTGAGTGGTATTGTAACCATACTTATAACAGTGGAATGTGGACTTGAACTAACATTGAGTGTGATGAGCATAATTAGTATAATATGTATGCCCGTTATTGTAGTTGCATTGGCAATTGGAACTGCTATTTCAGGCACAATGGGTGCATTAACCGCAATAGATATAGTTATTGGTGCATTGAGTGTTGCTTCTGTATCATTAGGAGTAATAAGTGCAGGTTTGTTGGCAGCTGGAGGAGGGGTGTATGCCATTGCAAATCAAGCACTTAAAAATCTTGATTTAAATAAAACAGACGTTGAAAATGAAAATAAATTTATAGATACTGATTTAAAGACTTATAATGAGGGAGAAATCAATCATTTACCCGTTGTTAAAAACAGATCGGTAAATAATGAACAGAACAGAATTTTAAAAGACTCATTAAACTCCTCAGATGATGATGGGGATGGAGTCATATATTTTATGGTAGATAAACCAAGCCATGGCAATCTTACCCTTCTTAAAAATGGATCATATGAATACAAACCAGCCCAAGGATATTCTGGAAACGATAATTTCACTTATATGGCCAGTGACATCTTTGGAAATTCAAATACTGCAACCATTAACATTTATGTGCACCAAAAAAACCACCCACCAGTGTCTGCAGATGTGAACTTAGATATAGAACAGAATAACAACTTATCATATTGTTTAAAGTCCACAGATTTAGATAACGACCCCCTATCTTACCATTTATTGGAAAATCCTTCCCATGGAAACATAATTCTAAATCAAAATGGTTCATTTAGTTACATTCCCGGACTAGATTTTATTGGTAACGATACATTCACCTACACAGCGCAAGACTGGAAAGGTGATGGAAATACGGCAAAAATCCATATAAATGTGCATCCACGAAATAATTTACCTATAACAGAAAACAGCACAATTAAAGTAGCTAAAAATGAAAAAATAATGTTTAAACTGAATGCAACAGATTATAATGGGGATATATTGTTCTACAACATAGTATCACCACCTTCAAAAGGCAAATTAACATTAAATCTCAATGGAACGTTGACATATGAACCAAATAAAGGCATAATTGGTAGCGATAATTTCATATTTACTGTAAATGATTGGCAGGGAAAATCCAACCCATCTAAAGTTTCCATAGAAATCTATGAATTCAACCATCAACCCCTTGCAGAAAATTTAACGATAGAAATCACCAAAAACAGACCATACAGAGGATCTTTTAATGCTAAAGACATTGACCATGATAAGTTAACTTACCAGATCATATCAAACCCAAAAAAGGGTACATTAACCAATTTAGGATTTGGTAAATTTATCTATAAACCCAACAAGGACTTCAAAGGAATAGATAAATTCCAATACACAGTAAGCGATGGGAAGTTAACATCTAACGCTATTGTGACAATCAAACTAGTAAACAAACCTAATACGGGGCTAAAAAACAACCCTATACCCAATGATAAGTATGATAAAACCCCAAACACCCACCTTGATACATCTTCCATCAAATTTTCGAGCACACCAAAAATAACACCCACCCCAACCAATCAAAGAGGTGCTGATCCATTAAAAAATTCCACATTGCCCTTCCAATTCAGTAACAACCCTTTAGACAATATAACTACTTTCTTTTTGAACTTAAACAACTTTGTAAAAACAATTCTAATAAAACTAACCAATAAAATCACTTTCAATTGAGAAAAACAATTCAAAACAAAAATGGGATAAACTCATAATTACCTCAGAATTTATTTAAAAAAAATAATCCGTATTTAACTGATCTGAGTTAAATAAAAAAAAGAATTTAAGAGTTTGATGGGTTTAATATTTTTTAATCATCGGAGAATAACATCATTATTCCCATGATTAAAAGCCATAGACCAATTAATATTCCTAAATAAATAGGGTTTGATGCAAAGAGTGTGCCCACAATTACATATAAAAGACCGATAATTAAGGCAACTACTCCATTCCATCTACTATCTCCTGCTTTTGTGATTACGCCAATTATACCAACGATAATTAGGAATATACCCACAATGTATACTATTAAACCTGCAACAAAACTGAATAAGCTAGGGTTGAATATGAATCCAATACCTAAAATCAGGGCAATGATACCTAAAAGCACTTCAAGTATACCTAACCCTGCACTTTCCCCCATCTCCACAATTCCACTGAACAGAAGTCCAAGACCTAGTACTAACACCAGGAATCCTGTTAAAACTGCAGCTGGAACTACTCCTATGAGAGGGAATGCCATTACTATTATACCAAGAATAATTAAAACTATTGCACTTCCCAATTTTTGCATAATTTAACCTCCTTCAAATTCCACCAAACTCTTTATCCTGTAATATATTATTGTCCTAAATTAAATATAAATTTATTTATTTGAATTAAAACTTGTTAAACATCGAATTAATTTAAAAATTTGTAAATTCAAGTTTTTGCTAGGGAATTCAAAAATAATAAATGAAAAATCAACCCAATAGTAAATTATATTCTGAGGTGATAAAATTGTCAGTTGTTAATGAACCCGTGAGTTTTGGACGTATGGACAATGGTTCCATCAGTGATCTGATAGTTCCTGAGGTGTTTATCAAGGATATCCATTTTTCAACCCCTGAACATATGATGATAATGATCAGGGTTACAGGCCCAGATTCAAATAAGCTTAAAAAATACTTTGAAAACAAGGAAGATGAAATATTCCAGATCAGTACAACACTGTCTGAAAACGATCAGAGTATTTCTGATGATTTCATATTAACAGACAGTTACATTGATGATGGACCCAGTTTATCTGTGGATATTGATTCAAAACCCGAAACTGTGCGAGTTATACTGGATTTCCTGAAAAAATAAATTAACCCACTTCTTTTTTTAATACAGAAGGGTAAATCCAAAACTTTCAAGGTAATGCATGCCCAGGTATTATTTCTAGTCCCCTGATAAGACCAATAAAATCGTTAACTGTATCCAAACTTTTTTGAGCTTTCTCTACATCCCAAGTGTAGTCTGATGGTGCAACCCCATAGGATATGTTTTCATAGATGAATGCCACATCCATGGTAAGTAATTTAGGACCATTTAATCCATTTACAACGAATGAAATATGTCCCATTGTGTGTCCGGGAGTGCTTACAGCCCAAATAGAACCATCACCCAAGAGATCTGCACAGTTAGAAAATGGTGAAATAGGTTCAGAATCTGAAAAATCAATCTCACATACAGTTTCAACATCGTGTAAAAAGTCACCGTAAAGATCGGGTTTGTAATCTTCCATTTCACCCTTAGACATCACAACAGGAATTTTTTCTGAAAGATCCCTCAATCCTGCAATATGATCTGGATGCATATGGCTTAAGAAAACTGCATTTATTTTGGATGATTTATTACCAAGTTGATATCCTATATTCTGATTTTTATCCTGAATATATTCCTCTTTAAGTGGTGTATCCACGCCTCCATAGGGATCGTGATAGTAACTCTTGTCAAGTCCAGCATCCAGTAGGAAATTACCAAGTTTTTTGTGTGAAATAAAATGTGCCAGGATTGGAACTTCCACTGTTCCAGATATCCTAGGAGATTTTACATGATTCGGATTCAAAGCACCGTCTAAATCTATCAAAACTGAACCTGTTTGGTAACTGGTTACCTCGATAGGGGCTGGATTTTTAAAAATAGCTTTCCAGCTTCCATATCCACTTTTTTTTAAAGGGTAGTTTCTGATTTTCATTGTCCTAAAAAAAAATTGAAGTTTGTGTTTGGTATTATTTACCACCCACTCCCTCAAATATTTTATCCACAACATCTCTTTCAGGTGGTTTAGTCAAATATGTGACAACCACTGTTACAAAAATTGCCACAGGTAGTGCAAAGATGATTGGGTCTACAGTTGGCCATGGCATGGAAGTTACTATCACAGAATGTCCTGTTAAAGCCTTTGAAATCCCAACTGCTTCTGCAGATTTTTTAAATCCAAATAGTATCCAGAACAAACTTGCAACTGAACCTGCCACGAGCCCCGCAATTGCACCCTCTCTGTTTATTCTCTTCCAGTATATAGCCCCCACATAAATGGATAAGAATGCTGCGGCAGTTATACCAAACCACATGGATGTTCCAACAGCAATTATACTTGCTGGAAGTATAAATCCTAGAATTACTGCTATAACCACAGCCACAACTATTCCGGCCCTTGCAACCATCACTGTAGAATCTCCCTTTCTTCCTGTGACTGTTTCATAAATATCCCTTCCCAATGCCGTTCCCTGGACATGGAACTGTGCTGAGAGAGTACTCATTGCTGCGGATAGTAATGTGATCATGAATATGTATGCAAACCATAGAGGGAAAGCCGCTGCAATGAAGGTTGGAATAACAGTGTCCAAATTACCTCCAGCAGCCTGTACAGCTGTTTGTCCTGTGTGCTGGAAGAAGTATAAATTTGATAATGATCCAACAACGTATGCTGAAAAGGTCATGACGAATATAAATATTCCACCAACAAGAACAGCCCTGTTAAGTTCCTTGTTGGATTTAACTGTCATGAATCTAACAACAAGCTGCGGTTGTGAAAGTGCTCCTATACCAACACCCAGTATCAGACTTGATATTAGCGTCCACCAAAATGGACTTCCTGTCACTGGCATCGATGTCCAACCAGTAAATCCTGTAGCCACAGCCTGAGCAGTTGCATTTTGCGGAACAATATTCACAAGATTGGATAATGCCATGTTAGCATCAACAACTCCGCCCAACATCCAATAGGTTGCTCCAAGCAGAATAATCATACCAAAGAACATGATGGTTCCTTGAAGGGCATCTGTATACATCACACCCCTTATTCCACCAAACACCACATAAACAGCAACAATTATGGCCATTGCAATGAGTGCAAAGTAATAGTTTACATGAAGTGTTGATTCAACAAATCTTGCCATGCCTATTAATACTACAGATGCATAAAGAGGCATTCCTACAAATATGACCCCTCCAGCATAATACTGTATAAATTTACTGTTAAAACGTTTTGAAAGGAATTCTGGAAATGTGAGGGCGCCTAAATTATGTCCCATTCTCCGGGTTCTCTTTCCAAATAATACGAACGCTATGAAAATTCCAACAATTATGTTTAAAAAGACCAACCACAGTATACCCATACCATAATTAGCTGCAACTCCTCCAAAACCTACTATGGCCGCAGTACTTATAAAAGTGGCACCGTAACTTAAGGCCATTATGTAAGGGTGGGTGTTTCTTCCTGCAACCAGGTAATCTTCCGAACTCTTAGTTCGTTTCCAGGCCACGTAACCTACATATCCCACCATCAGGAGGTAAATCAATACAACAATACTCAATATTAAAATATCCATCTTACCCCTCCTCTTATTTTATAGTTAAAAAATCATTGATTGCAATTATCGAAATTGGAAGATACAATTTGGCAACATGATTAAACTAGAAATTATAATTTTTTTAATACAAAATAAGGTTTAGTGAAATCATTTTATATAAATCTGTATGGAATCATCCTGCCAATATTTGAACAATCAAGAAATACTCCATTATGATACGAGTCTATTATGAAATTTTTATAAAAAAAATTAATTTAAGAGATCATTATGGTAAATTTTATAAGCCACTCCATTAAATTTTGAAACATGAATTATTCTAATTAAGTCGATACATCATTTATTTTAAACAAATAGCAGTTTCAATAAAACAGGATTGGACGTTTATGAGTTGGGGATAACTATGATCTGGAATAAACAAGTAGAATGCATGTCTGATGATGAGAGAAAAAAGTTACAACTACAAAAATTACAGGCAATTGTTAAGTACGCTTATGAAAATGTTCCTTATTACAAGAAACGATTGGATGAACTGAATATCAAACCCGAAGACATTAAAACTCTCAAAGACATTGAAAAACTTCCTTTTACAACCAAAGATGATTTGAGAGATGCTTATCCTTTTGAAATGTTTGCTGTACCAAAAAAGGAGATAGTAGAGGTCCATACATCGTCGGGTACAACTGGAAAACCTACAGTATCCGGATACACTCGGGGAGATCTTGAAGTTTGGAGCGAAGTAATGGCAAGGGGTCTCACCATGGCAGGGGTTGATGATGAAGATATCATCCAAAATACACATGGTTATGGATTGTTCACAGGCGGTTTTGGAGTACATTACGGTGCACAGAAGATAGGTGCAACTGTTATTCCCATCTCAACCGGGCAAACGAAAAGGCAGATCGAAATAATGCAGGATTTTGGAACCACAGTAATGATATTCACACCATCTTATGGTCTTTACCTTGCTGAAGAAATTGAAGCTGAAGGTATAAATACCAAGGATATGGGCTTCAAAGCCATAGGCTTTGGAGCTGAGATGTGGACTGAAGAAATGCGAAGGAAAATAGAAAAACGATTCAACGCCCCAGCATACAACATCTATGGACTGACTGAGATCATGGGGCCTGGAGTGGGTCTTGAATGCAGTGCACAAGATGGCCTGCACATATTTGAAGATCATTTTTATCCAGAGATCATCGATCCAGAAACCTTTGAAACACTCGAGGATGGGAAAAAGGGAGAACTGGTACTCACCACATTAACACGTGAGGGCACTCCACTCTTACGTTTCAGAACCAAAGATGTTACCAAACTTACAAGGAGTAAATGTGAATGTGGCCGAACATTGGTGAAAATGGAACGAATAAAGGGACGTACAGATGATATGATGAAAATTAGGGGAGTATCAGTATTCCCGTCCCAGATAGAAAAGGCTCTTTTGAGGATCGATGGGGTCGAACCACACTATCAGATCATTGTTACCCGACCCCATCTCATGGATGAAATGGAAGTCAGGGTTGAAGCCTCTGAAGGCCTTTTTTCTGATGAAATAAAAGAATTAGTAGGTATTAGACAGAAAATTGAGCAGTATATACACAATGAAATTGGATTGAGGGTTAAAGTCACCCTTGTCGAACCAAAAACACTACCTCGAAGTGAAGGTAAAGCCGTGCGAGTCATAGATAAAAGGAATCTTTAAAAAGTATCTGTTAGGGTGAGGTAAATATGAAAGTAAAACAACTGTCAATATTTTTGGAAAATCGTAAGGGAAGAATGAAAAATGCACTTGATGTCCTTGAAAAAGGAGGTATAAATATACGTGCATTGTCCATTGCAGACACATCAGACTTCGGAATTTTAAGACTCATTGTTCCAGAGCCTGACAGGGCCAAGAAATTATTGGAAGACAACAATTTCATAGTGAAAATCGGGGAAGTAATCGCAGTTAGGATGCCTGATCATCCTGGAGGACTTGGTGAAATACTTGGCATTCTAGATGGAAAGGACATAAACCTGGATTATCTATACGCATTTGTAGAACAAAAGAATGAAATGGCAATAGTACTACTTCACCCTGAAAATATTGACGCAGGGATAAAAGCTTTGGGAGAAGGTGGTGCAGAACTCATATCTTCAAATGAAATTTATGGACTCTGATTAATTCCTTAAATTTCCCTTTTTATGTGGGTGGCAGATTGACTGATTCTTAAACCATCTCATGGCAAGCATCAAATTTGAAACTGAATATTTTCACGCCATAATTTAAAAAAAAATAGTATTATGAATTGTTACTTGACTCAACAAAACTAAATCCAGTATTAAATGCCTTTAAATTAATTTCTAAACTTTTTTCAGGTAAATTGGCCTTCATAGAATTTATTATGGTTTCTTTTTCTATTGGGAATCCTTCAACAGCAGCAGCAGCACCCAACATCACCATGTTCATGGAAAGGGGATGACCAGATTCCCTTGCAATTTTATCTGCATCTAAAGCATAAATCTTACTTGCCTTCTTATCAAGTTCAATGAGTACCTCTTCAACATCTGGATAAGTGACTCCACTTTCACTAAGATTGAACGGATATATTGGATTGGTGTTTAAAATTACAAATGATTCATTACTTATTTTAGGAACTGCTCTTAAAGCTTCCACTGGTTCAAACGAAATCAACAGATCTGCTGATCCCAGTTCTATGATGGGACTGTAGTTGTCTCCAATTTTCAGTTCAGTTGAAACACTACCTCCCCTCTGTGCCATTCCATGGACTTCACTCATTACAACTGGTAGTTCAGTTTTCATTGCTGCTTCACCCATCACAGTCGAAGTTTTAATTATTCCCTGACCACCAACACCTGAAATATAAATACTGTATGACTTCATTGTATACCTACCAAACTAATTTTATTTTTTAACCCTTATTGCCCTCTCTGGACAGACTTGTACACAAACATTACAACCATTGCAAAGTTTAGGATCAATCCTTACCTTAGATTTATCATCTTTATATATTGCAGTGCATGCAAGTTTTTCAAGGCATATTAAACAATCATCACATTTTTCTTGGTTAACTTCGAGCTGAACTTTCTTTGAACGGCTTCCCTTGGTTAACATACAAGGGTGTTGTGATATTACTACTGATACCCCGTCAAACTCCAATGCTTCGATTAAAGTTTCGTTAGATTTTTTAATGTTCATTGGATTTATTTTCCTGACAAATTTGACCCCTGCAGCTTCCACAATTGCATCTATAGATATTTCAGGGGCTTCCCATCCCATACCATCCACTGGCAAACCTGGATGTGGCTGGCCTCCAGTCATGGCAGTTGTCCTGTTGTCAAGAATCACCAGGACAAATCTGTCTTTATTGTGAACTGCATTTATGAGTGGCGGAATTCCTGCATGGAAAAATGTACTATCCCCTATAAAACATACAACGCTTTGATTTGTTGCCTTTGAAAATCCACAGCTTGTACCTATTGAAGAACCCATGGAAAGCAAGTAATCTGCTGCATCGTATGGCGATGTTATTCCAAGGGTGTAACAACCAATATCTGTAGGGTAGATAACATCAGTTAATCCAAGGGATTTAACAGCATTTTTAACTGAGTAATAGACAGATCTATGTGGACATCCCGGACAAAGAGTTGGTGGTCTTTCAGGAATAGGAATACTAGAAATTGAAACATTTTGCTGTGGAAATTCCTGATTTAACACAGTTTCAAGCATGCCAAGGATAATATTCGGCGTATACTCATATATCATGGGCATTGTATGGTCTAATTTTCCGTGTACAACCATATCAATCCCATTCCTACCTAATATTGACAGCACTTCCCTTTCCATGATTGGATCAACCTCTTCAACAACAACCACAGCATCCAGATCATTTATGAATTCAAGTAAAAGTTCATCTGGAAATGGGTGTGTCAAAGTCACCTTTAAAACATCCACATTCAAATCATTTTCATGCACAGCATCCATAACATAGTTAAATGCCCCTCCACTTGTGACTATACCTACTTTTCCATTCCTTCTGTAAATCTTGTTTAATTCTGAGGAATTACTGAGCTTCCTTAGTTCTTCCATTTTCTGAACCAAGTTTTTGTGCATGATCATTGCAGTGGCTGGTACAGGTACGAACCTTTGGGGGTCCCTCTTGAAAAAGCCCTTTGTTGCTCCTGGTTCCACCTTTCCAGTTTCAACAACACCCCTCATATGGGAAACCCTCGTGGTGGTTCTCATTAAAACTGGTAGTTTAAATTGCTCAGACAGTTCAAAACTGTAGCCCATTAATTTTTGGATTTCTTCTGGGCTAGATGGTTCAACCATTGGCATGTTGGCCAACCTAGCGTAGTGTCTGTTGTCCTGTTCATTTTGAGATGAAAACATCGATGGATCATCTGCTGATAAAATCACCATACCAGCCTCTACTCCTGTGTACACCGCACTCATGAGCGAATCTGATGCCACGTTAACACCCACGTGTTTCATGAAGGTGAATGAACGCACCCCAGATGCTGCTGCACTAGCTGCTACTTCGAGTGCAACCTTTTCATTGGTTGAAAATTCAAAATAGATTCCAGCATCTTCTGCAAGTTTTGAGAAGACATCTCCTATTTCAGATGAAGGAGTTCCGGGATATGTGGATGCAAGACCCACTCCTGCTTCAAGAGCACCCCTAACAGCTGCCTCGTTACCCAGCAAGAACAATTTTTGATTTTCTTTCGCTGTTAAAACTTCTTTAATGTTCATAATTATCACTTAACTCATAAAAATCTAAACCAATTCCTTAACAACTTGATCTAAACTGGATTATATTTATAATCAGTTTTTAAACTATTTTACAAACAGATACTGTTCAGGCCAATTATAAGCTTTAACATAGTAAGTAGAAATTTTATTTTTAACCTTTTAATCAAAACACATTTTAGTTACGAAGACATTTATACTATTTTGCCATACTACTATTTTAGGATGTGCTGCCTGAAAAATCATCAATTTTATTTTTCTATTAACAATTAAAAAAAATTGGAACACCATGATTGAAAAAACCGTGATCAATGATATTGAGGTGGAATACGAAGTTATCCACAGAAAAGTGAAAAATGCACGTCTCGAAATTAAGACAGATAAGATCAGGCTCATAATGCCCCTGAACCACTTCAATACAGAGGAAATTATAAAAAATCATGAAAAATGGATTACAACAAGGTTGTTCTTATCAAACAGTTTCAACAAGAAGCAGAAAGAAAGAAGTTAAATTTTGATCTGAGTGAAGATGACTTTAAAATCATGGTGAAAGAATTGATTCTGGAATTTACTAGTGATTTAGGTGTAGATTTTAACAGGGTCTTCTTTAAAAAGATGAGGTCTAGATGGGGTAGTTGCAGTTCAAAGAAAAATTTGAATTTTAACAAATATTTAAGATTTTTACCAAACCACCTAATAGAGTATGTTGTTTATCATGAAGTAGCACACCTAGTTGAAATGAGTCATAATAAAACCTTTTGGAACATAATAACCTTCAAATATCATGATTATAAAGTCATTGAGGATGAACTTCTGGTTTACTGGCTCTGCATAAGGAAGTGTCTTGAAAACCTCAATTGACACGGATAAAACTTCATTCTTTGGAGACATTTAATTCCAGAAAACCCGAATATTATCTTAATATTTGGATCAAAAACTATAAATTGAATCATATTAGTTTTTATATTGAATTTAAAGCTTAATAATGGTAGATAAAAGTAAAAACAAAATTTTATTTGTTTAAAAACAGATAGCCCCAATACCCTATGAAAAACATTAATTATAATGTACGTTATATTGATCTACATCAATTGTAAGTGGTGCAAATAGTTTAGTTTATTATTTTTTTATGATGTTCTAATTTACAATAAAGGAAGATTTGGCAGAAAAAACCAGTTTAACCCCTGAAGTGATAAAATGATAAAGGTTAAAATTTTAAGACAAAATCCTCAAACAGGGAAAGAACCCTACTTTGAAGTTTACGATGTCGAGGAAACAGATAAAATGAAAATCCTCGATGCTCTAAACCAGATCAATAATAGATACGATGCAGACATCGCATACAGATACTCCTGTAGAGCAGGTCAATGTGGATCCTGTGCTCTGAAGATGAACAACAAGATTGTTTTAGCATGCAAAGCAGAGATAGAAGATGGAGCCGTGCTTGAACCTCTAGATTTTGAGGTTTTAAAGGATCTGGTAGTGGACAGATCAAAATATGATAACAAAGCTGCAACCATGGACCTATTTGTAGAAGGCGACTGTAGCATACCTGAATGTCCAGAAATTATATTCCCAGAAGACTACGCAGATACCAAAAAAATTCGGAGCTGTATAGAGTGCCTTTCCTGTCTTTCTGCCTGTCCTGTTGTCAAGGAAACCGCTGAATTTGCAGGTCCCTACTTCATGAGATACATATCCAAGTTTGCCCTTGATCCAAGAGACTGCGCAGATAGGGCAGCTGAAGGTTTCGATGAGGGACTTTACACCTGTACTTCATGTGGTAAATGTAAAGAGGTATGTCCTAAGGAAATCAATACCTTTGGGTCTGCAATTGAAAAACTCAGGGAAATTTCCGTGCATGAAAATATAGGACCATTACCTGCCCATAAAGCAATTTTAGAACAGATTAAAAAAACTGGAAGATCTGTTGAACCTGCTGGAACCGGAGAATTCCCCGAAGGTTTTGTTATAACCCAAAAAGATACTGATAAAGATAGTTCCAAACATAAAATTGCATTATTTACAGGTTGTATGGTTGATTATAAGCTTCCAGAAATTGCAGTCGCTCTTTTAAAGGTTATGAAAGCCAACAATATCGATATTGTTGTACCGGATGGTCAGATCTGCTGTGGATCACCCCTGCTTAGAACTGGACAGACGGAAATATTCCCTGAAATAGCGAAAAGGAATTATGAAGCCTTGAAGGATTATGATACCGTTATAACAGTCTGTGCAGGATGTGGTTCTACACTCAAGAATGATTATCCAAAGGCAGGTTTTAATCTGAATGTTAAAGACATTAGTGAGTATTTAGTTGATAAACTGGAAACAGACAATATGAAGCCTGTTGACATGAAAGTGTGCTACCATGATCCTTGTCACCTAGTAAGGGGGCAGGGAATCTCTGAAGAACCAAGAGAAGTGCTTAACAAAATTGAAGGTGTGGAATTTGTAGAGATGGAAGTTCCTGATCAGTGCTGTGGTGCAGGTGGAGGAGTAAGGTCTGGAAAGCCAGAAATTGCTGCAGGTTTGGGCAGTAAGAAAGTGAAAATGGTTGAGAAGCTCGATGTTGATGCTGTCATAACTATCTGTCCATTCTGTGAGTACAACATCCAAGATTCTTTAGATAGAGAAGGTCTCAACGATGTGAAGGCTATGAACATACTCAAACTCCTTGAAAAGGCATATGAATAAATAAAACTAATAATTTAAGGATTTCGATTGAATGTTATACGTAGTTTTTGTAGAACCAGAATCACCTGGAAACATAGGTTTTCTTGCTAGAACCATGAAAAATTTTGGACTCAACAAATTGGTTCTCATTAATCCCTGTGAACTTAAAAATGAAAGTTATTATCAAGCCATGCATGCGAGGGATGTTGTAAGTAATTGTGAAATATATGATTCACTAGAAGAATTTTTAGATAAAGCAGATATCAGCACTGCAGTGGCCACTACTGGAAATGCTGGTGGAAGTTACAATATTTCAAAGATAGCAGTTACACCAGAAACACTTTCAGATTCAATTAATTATGGGGGAAATGTTTGTGTACTATTTGGGCGAGAGGGAAATGGGCTTTCAAATCAAGAAATTTCACTGTGTGATGTGATCGTGAGTATTCCTACCCATGAAGATTATCCAATCATGAATATAACTCATGCAGCAGCCATTATATTCTATGAACTTTTTAAGAAGGAAAAATCTTACCCAGTTGATACTTTAGAACCTTCATCAGCAGAGGAAAAGGCCAGTATAATGGAGATTATGGATGAAATAATCGCTAAGCTTGGTTATCCTGAACATAAAACTAAAAATGCATCACTAGTTTTTAATAGAATAATTCAACGTGCATTTATTACTGGAAGGGAAGCTCACACACTTAAAGGCACTTTACGAAGAATTAAATTGAGGACAAAGGAGAAATAACCATATTGACCCATTATCAGGACTTAATATTTATATCTCCTATAAGATTAACATTCTTCAAGAACTATCAATTATAAGACGAGTCTGGATCTCATGTCCCCCCCTGGTTAATTTTCGGTTATGATATTTGAAGATTCAAAATAAAAGAGAAATAGTAAAAATATAATCATTGTTAAACATAAAATCAAGATTACAAAAAAAGGAAAAGAGGGCAATAAATGGCCATTCTAAGTGACAAAGATATAAAAAAGCATATTCAATCTGGAAAAATCGTTATTGATCCGTTGAAAGAACCTGAAAGACAAATTCAACCCTCATCTGTAGATTTAAGGATAGGAAATGAATTTAAGGGATTTAAAATTATCCGCAAACCCTGCATAGATCCAATGGATGAATCAGATATTGAATCCTACATGGAATCATTTTACATTGATGATGGTGAACCTTTTATAATTCATCCCGGAGAGTTTGCACTTGCCACAACATACGAAACCATTCAATTACCTGATAATTTGGTTGCACGTGTTGAGGGCCGTTCTTCCATGGGAAGGCTGGGTATAACTATGCATGTTACAGCAGGTTACATAGATCCAGGATTTCGGGGCAAGATAACACTTGAAATATCCAATATTGGAAAAATGCCTGTTGCACTTTACACTGGACAGAGAGTTTGCCAGATAGTCTTTGAAACCATGACTACCAGCGCGGAACGTCCATATGGACACCCTGAAAGGGACAGTAAATACATGAATCAAGAACGTCCTGTAACCAGTAAAATTAAACACGATTACGAGCTTGTAAGAAGGAAAAATAATAAGCTATAGAAACTAATTAAATTTTTCCCTAATTAAATGTGAGGAATTTCATGTCTGATACTAAAGTAATGAACATAGCTAAAAAAAGAGGATTTTTATGGTCTTCATTTGAGATATATTCAGGTTCTGCTGGATTTTTCGATTACGGTCCACTGGGTGCAATTCTCAAAAATAATATAATCTCAAAGTGGAGAAAGTACTACATAGTTGGTGAAGGTTTCTATGAAATCGAATCCCCAACTATCATGCCAGAAGCAGCATTGAAGGCATCTGGACACGTTGATCATTTCACAGATCCAATGACTGAATGTAAAGATTGTTTAGAAGTTTTCAGGGCAGATCATGTCATTGAAGATGTTATTGATGATGATGTGGAGGGACTGGAAAATCAAAGGTTAACAGAAATTATATCTGAAAATAATATAGGATGTCCCAAATGTGGAGGTCATCTTACACATGTATGGAGTTACAACCTGATGTTTCAAACCATGATCGGAGCTAAAGGCAAAGCCACAGGATATATGAGACCTGAAACTGCTCAGGGTATTTTCATACCATTTAAAAGGCTTTTAAGATTTTTCAGAGGTAAATTACCATTTGGTGTTGTTCAGATTGGAAAGGCTTATCGAAACGAAATATCTCCACGCCAGGGAATAATAAGGCTTAGGGAATTTACACAGGCTGAAGCTGAAATATTTGTGGATCCTGTTGATAAAAACCATCCAAAATTTGCAAATGTTGCCGATGATGAGTTAAAATTACTATCCTCTGATGCTCAGATAAATAAAGAAGAACCAAAGATTGTGACTGCAAAAAATGCCGTAGAAACCGGTCTTGTTTCTTCAGAAGTATTAACATACCAGTTATGTACTGCCGGAAGATTTTTAGCCGATTTAGGAATCCCATTTGATGTTATAAGATTCAGGCAACACCTTCCAACTGAAATGGCCCACTACGCCATCGACTGCTGGGATGTGGAAGTTTTAACTGACAGGTTTGGATGGATTGAGATAATTGGAATTGCCGACAGAACAGATTTTGATCTTAAATCCCATGCTAAACACAGTGGTGAAGATTTGAGTGTGTTTATTGAGTACGATGAACCTAAAAAGGTCAATAAACTGGTTGTTAAACCTGATATGAAGAAGTTCGGCCCCATGTTTAAGGCAGATGCACCTCGTGTTATTAAAGCACTCGAAGAATTGAATGCATCTGAGGTACAAAAAGTCTTTGATAATGGTGAAACCTACAAGATCGAACTTGATGGAAAAACTGTCGAAATAAGTTCAGATGTGGTAAGTTTCAATGAACAGGAAGAAATGGTACGGGGTGAAAAGGTTGTTCCTCACGTTATTGAACCATCATTCGGTATCGATCGTATCATCTACTCAGTTTTGCTTCATTCCTACACTGAAGAAGATGAAAGGGAATTTTTGAAACTTGAAAAACAAATAGCACCAGTAGGTGTTAATGTGTTTCCACTTGTAAACAAGGACAAACTTTCAGATAAAGCCCATGAAATACGGGACGAACTTAGAAATCAGGGCATAATTGCTGAGTATGACGGTTCAGGAACTATTGGAAGAAGGTATGCTCGGTCTGATGAAATTGGAGTTCCCTTCGCCGTGACAGTTGATCATGAAACCATTGAAAATGATAGTGTAACCATCAGAAACAGAGACAATTTAGAACAGATACGAGTCCCAATTAATGATGTTTACAATGTTTTGTTAGATTTGTTAACAGGAAAAATGGAATTTGAATCGTTACAACATTAACTATTCCCATTTTTAATTTTTTTTTATACAGTCCTAGAACTATTTTAACATTATTTTTATAAGAAGATTATATCGATTGCAATTAGTATGAGGAATATTAATGCATACCATCCTTCGTTTCGCAGATTTAATTTTCTGGTTTTTAAAAGATACTGTAATAAACTAATTAAAATTACCATCATAATCATTGCTAATCCAATTGCAAACAGCACATCTGTAGGGAAGTGCACACCTGCAAGGAGTCTGCTGAAAGACAGGGTTATGGCAAAAACCAGGAGTAAAATTGCTAAAATTGTTTTCTTCAAGTTTCTTTTAAATATTTCGTCATTGGTTAAGAAGCAAATTATAAGGGGTAATGTACCTGCAAATACTTGAAATGCATGTCCAGACGGGAAAGAATAACCCTTAACATAGTATATACTGTTAATATCTGGATAAAGTATCCATGGACGTGGAACAGCACCTACATATTTAATGAGATCTAAAATAGGAATTCCAATGGCTAACGTCATAACCGCAAGTAAAAGCACCACCCTGAATGGTTTTAATTTATTTACTTTGAACGAAGCTAGATAAAGTAATGAAATTGGTGTTGCAACAATGAACAACATGTAAACTGTATAATAGTAACAGATATTAGCAAATAAATAATTTGAACGTAGCGTGTTAAAATTAGCTAAAAACCAGTGATTAAAATTAGGAGTGATATATGCAATTAATGCTGCAATCCATAAAATTGCTGTTAACAGAATAAAAATTAATTTATTCCTTGAACTAAAATTAAATAACTTCAATTCTTGTAAGGGAGGATTTTCCAATTTTTTGTCCATTTTTAAACTCCTTATTAATTTAATATTCTTATTATCATTAAAATTCTTTGAACTTATGAAAGTACAACCTTAGTTTAAGGACTAGTTTCGGAATGTTGATTAACAGTAAAACAAAAAATAGTATATTGAGAGTACATAATTAAATGAATAATTTTAGGAGATAGAAGTATGATTGATGCCCATATACATGCAGATACAAGGCCATATGAAGATTTTGAAAGGATGTCTGTTGCTGGAATTAAGAAAGCAGTGACATGTGCTCATGATCCTTTAAAAATGAGTACATCAGATGTTGTACTTGATCATATTCATAGGATCATGTCAAATGATATTAAAAGAGCTGCTGAAAATGGTTTGAAGCTTTACTCTGCTGTTGGTGTTCATCCGAGGAGTATATGCAAAGATTATTCTGTGGTGATAGAAACTATCCCTGAACTTATTGAGGATAAAAATGTGGTTGCTATAGGAGAAATCGGGCTTGAAACTACTTCAAAGAGCGAAGTAAAAGTATTTAAAGAACAGTTGGTACTTGCTCAGGATCTGGGTATGAAGGTCATAGTTCACACACCTAGAACCAACAAGGCTGAAGTCACATTGGTGACAGCATCGATAATAGAAGAAACTATTGACACATCCCTCGTGCTAATTGATCATGTGGATCGTTCTATAATTGACAGGGTAACTGACTTTGAGGGAATTCTCGGATTAACTGTCCAGCCCCATAAAATGACCTCTGATGAAGCGGTTGAGATGATGGAAAGTTATGGATATGATAAATTTGTTTTAGACAGTGATATGAGCTCTTCTCCTTCAGATCCATTGTCTGTCCCAAAAACAGTTCACAAACTTAGGAAAGCTGGTGTTGAATCTAAAAATATTAAAAAGGTATCGTACAACAACGCAGCCAAGTTCTTCAAGATATGAATTTGATGATCCAGTTGAATTTGAAACTGGATTCTATTAATATTTTTTGTAGAATTAAATTTATACAAGCTTTTTTTATTTGAAGCATGTTGAGGCTGTGGATCCGAACTTGGTTAAACATTTCCGTGCCATATTATTTCCTTCTTTCAGACAACTTTTAAGCTCACTTTTCCTAAAAAATCCATTAATAAACCCTGCTGCAAAAGAATCACCGGCTCCTGTTGTATCTAGTGGTTTAATCGTGTTTGATGGTTGGTGAATTTCTTGATCCTTTGTGAAGAGTTTTGATCCTGATTTCCCCAGTGTTACAACCACCATTTTAACACCAGCATCAACCAGAAGTCTTGCACCCGAAGGATAATTTTCATTGGTTAATAAACCTACTTCCTTCTCATTTAAAAATAGTATATCGGTTCTAGCCAGTATAGATTCCATTTTATTCATTCCAAATGAAGCAAGAAGAGCACCGGGATTGAATGATAGGATATTAGCATGTTTTGAAGCCTCTTCCACGATCTCAATGTACATACCAGTTAAATGTAGTATTTTCGAGGTTTTAATGAGTTCAATATCTGGTTTTAAGAGTTCAAATTTTGAATTAGCACCCATATATGTGTATATGGATCTTTCTCCCAATTTATCCACTGCTATGAATGCCATACCAGTCTTCTCATTTATTGGGACGAGTCTTTCTGTGTTAATATTTTTTTTCTTAAAACTGGAATTTATGAAACCTCCAAAATTGTCTTTACCAATTCTGGCCATGATTCCTGTGTTTAATCCTAATTGTGAAGTTTTCATTGCAAAGTTAGCAGCAGAACCTCCTAATGTTATGTTAAGTTGTTCTGTATCAACTTCATCATCTGCAACTGCAAATCTGGGCACGTTCATTAAAAAATCGATGTTACAAGTTCCAAGTGCTAAAACATCCAATCTATTCATGTTTAACTGACCTCATAAATTGAATTATGTGTGAATTTCATAAACCTGAATCAATGATTGAAGATTATATAAATAATTTTAATGTAAAAATAAATTATTCGGGTAAAATCATATTTACTCTGGAAGCAGACCTACAAATTTCTTTATTCTTCCTAGTATGCCCTCTTTATCCGGCTGTATGGGTTTATAATCCTTCCCAAGAAGGTCCGCTGCAAGCTGCATAACAGCGTTGCTTGTGGGAGAAGATGGATTTACTTCAACGATGGATCTTCCAAGTGCCATGGATCTTTCTATTTCTCGATCGTATGGTATTAAACCTATCATGGGTATTTCTAGTATAGATTCTATTTCATTTTCAGATAAAAGAAATTTATCATCGTACCACATGTTTAGGACAAAACCCTTTATGTCTATGTTTAGTTCATTGAACAGAATTCGTATTTTGAGTGCGTCAGCTACAGATGGCATGGTGGACTGTGTAACTAGGATGGCTTCGGTGTTTTCTGGAAGTCCTTCAAACACATTTGCATTGATCCCTGAGGGCAGATCCATGAGGAAAACCTCTCCATAGTCCGAGATCTCGTTCATGATCTTATTCCATGAGATGTAGTTTGGATTGATATGTTTCAGGGTTTCAAAATGAATTCCTGTTGGAACTACACGTGCACCCTGATTTACTTCGTACACGCATTCATCTATGGTTTTATCCCTAACTAAAACATCGTGCAACGTCACATCTGGATTTAATAATCCTGTTATGACATCTAAATTTGCCATCACAAGATCTAGATCCAACATTACCACTTCTTCACCAAAGAGAGATAATGCCACCCCAAGATTGAAAGTGATGGTTGTTCTTCCTACTCCACCCTTTCCTGAAGCAAAAGCTATGAATCTTGACATTTTTTACCAGTTTACAATTAATATTCTGTTATCTTCTTCCAAGAAGGCCTTCAACTAATTTTGAAATAACTCCCTTCTTATCTGGTTCAATTGGCTGGTACTCTTCTCCAATGAGATCAGCACCCAACTGCATTATTGCATTGCTGGTTGGTGATTTTGGATTTTTAATAATTAATGGTTCTCCAAATGCTGCTGCTCTGCTTACTTCAGGATCATCCGGAATAACTGCTATGACCGGTACTTCAAGTATAGTTTCAATTTCAGATATGGTTAAAAATGTTTTATCGTGCTGTTCCCTGTTAATTACAACACCAATAATATCAACACCCAGTTTGTTTGCAATTATTTTAGTTTTGAGTGCGTCACTAATTGAAGGAACTTCTGGAGTTGTTACCAGGATCATTTCTTGTGCAGCTGCTATTGCGGCTAAAGCATCCTTTTCAAGTCCTGCAGGAGCATCGATAAGTAGTATATCTGATGACTCTACCAAAATTTCCAAAGCACTTTCCAATCTGTCCATTTTTATTTTACGCAGACCTTCTAGGGAAATTCCTGCGGGAACAACCTTAACTCCTCCAGGTCCTTCATATATAGCATCCTCAATAGATTCTGAACCTGAAAGAACATCGTGCAATGTGACTGATTTTCCTTCCATACCTAGGATAAGTTCGAGGTTGGCCATTGCAACATCCGCATCAAGGACTATAGTCTCTTCCCCATATGTGGATAATGCTACGCCTAAGTTAGCTGTTATCGTTGTCTTTCCTACTCCGCCCTTTCCTGAAGCAACTGTAATAACTCTTGTCATCTGATACCTCCTAACTGATCTCTACATTAACTTCAAATTTCTCAACAATTTCGGGATACTTTCTGAAACTCTTTCTGATCTCGATTTGTGACATATCTATTATTTGTTTTTCTAATTTCATTTCATTGGAATCTCCCATTATTCTCGAGAGAAATCCTTTAGATTCTGTTTCAATAAAAATATTAACTTTCCCTGTCAATTCTCTGGAATTTTCTAGGAAAACCATTACCTCAGCACCCTTTATTTTTGGAATTCCAAGTATGGATTTTTTTATACGATTCATCAATGTAAGTTCTATTTTTTCAACATCTTCATCACTGACAGAACCACCCTTGTAAGATTCTAGTATGTTTTCAACATCTTCGTCTTGAATATCCTTTATTCCATATTTTCTTAAAAGTTCAGTACGATCCAAGGGTTCAGGATCTACCTCTGGCATTTCACTGTTTTCAGATTCTTCCAATGTTAAGTCATTGGATTTCACATCTGATGTAGCTGAAATATTTTCAGGAGTCGATTCAGTAGAAGAGATTTCTTCTGTTAAAATGTTATCCTCATCTGCATTAATTTTTGGTTCTGAAGAAGATAAATTAGTTTCCAATTCATTATCCGATTCTTGAATAATTTCAGAATCTTCTAGGTCCTTAATATCTGTTTCTGGCCCTAAAGTTGTGGTGTCATTTGGAGAAATCTCTTCTGTATCATGGTTTGTTGACAGATCAGATTTAACTGTTTCTATCAAGTTCACTTTCTCTTGAGGATGAACATCTTCCATTTCAACAGTTTTAGAAGCAGAAATCAGATTAGATTCGTTTTCTACTCGTGATTTTTCCGATCTTTCAGATTCTTTTATGGTTTCGGGTACAGGGTTCGGTTTGGGAACTGTTTTGGGTTGAGGTTCTGGAGTATTAACCATTTTAAGTTCATCTATTATTTTATAGGCTTCTGAACCCAGTATGTAAGGTTGGTTAATTTCCATGAGAAAATCTATCTGGGATTCTCTCACATTAAATATTTCTATTAATGTTGAATCTTCATTCATTGCAGCTTGAATCTTGTTTATGGCATCAATCCTTGAAAATCTTTCGTATGATGCTGCAATTTCTTTACCATTTTTAAAAAGGATAAAACCTTCATCATTACCTTCAGTAACACGTATAAAGCCATTGTGATTGTTTGATGATAATTTATTTAAAATCTCTTTAAAATCACAATCCTCTGCATAGCTAATTGTAGAAGGTTTGGTTATTGGTAAATCCATTGATATCCCCCATAAACATTTAAAATAATAAGATATTGGGTTTTAATTCCTCTAAATCATGAAAAGTAATTATTACTTTCTTATTAGTTTGATCTCTGGAGGAGTAATGATGATAATATTTTTACCGTTTTTACAAAGGAGTATTGCTTCTCCACCAGTTTTATCTCTGAATGCCTTTAATTTTTCACCAGCTAATTTAAATTCTTCGGGGCTGTCCCTTTCAAGAGTACTCATATCCATTATTATAGGATTTTTTTCCTCTGTAATCTGGCTCAATGCAAAGTCAAAGTCATCAAGATTCTTGGCTTTCATGAGAATAATTTCGTAGAAAGAATGTTCCGGAACAATTATGGTTTCTTGTTCCTCTTTATCCTCATTTTCATCATCTATCCCAATATTTTTTTTAATTGTATCCAGTATATCCTTCATTTCTTTAGGTCCCCTATATAATCAATAATTACATCCAGTAACCTTGATGCTCCTCCATTTCGCACATCCACCGCTGGTAACCCATATTGTTCCTCATATTTAGCGATTTCAGTTTTATCTTTAACATTCCTTAAATTTACTGACAATCCAACCACACTGGTTGGTTCTACTGCTTCAATTGCACGAACCTCATAATCAATTCCGCGGGGTTCCCTGTAGGGATGGTTAGGTCTGTGACATACAATTGTTGCATCGGGCATTGCTCCTATCAGTATTGCAGTTGATAAACCTCTTGGGTGGGGATTACCCATCTCAGTTATACTTGATTGTCCCTCAACGAAAATTATATCCGGTTGTTTCTGTTCCTCCATATACTTGATGGAACCAATAACAGCGGATGCCACATCCATTACAGAAAGGCTTCCAGCACGGAAATTCATATCAACAGGTTGTTCTAAACCCATTTCATCAGTAGAAATAACAGCCGCATTTAAACCCTTTTCTTTAGCTGCTTTACCCAACATTCGAGTAGTTGTTCGTTTTCCACATTCTTGTGATGTTCCCCCTACGAAAACAACTGGAGTTTTGTGTTTGTAGGTGAGTTTTGGAAGCACTTCAGTACACATTGGAGGTGCTGTTCCGAAAATTTTGCGTATTACATCCAAGCGCGGACTAATCTCCTTCACCATTACTCCTTTAGTTTTGGCAAATTTTAATATTGATTCATTTTGAGCAAGTGGAAGGGACCTAAATGAAGTAACAACGTTTTTACCGCTGTCTATTGCCTCTACTGCATATTTCAAGGCAGATCCTTCGGCTCCTATTGGGAGCATTATGGCAACACTCTTAGCACTGGTAGTTTCTAAAACTTCCTTTAAATTTCCTGATACTATGTGGCCACAAAAGTTCTGGCCCTGTTTTTCGATGTTGTCATCGATGAAACCTACTGCTTCTACTCCCTCAAAATTAGAAAATTTTTCTCCGCCTCCACCACATCCTATGATGACGAATGGGTTGAGATCTTGGATTTCTTGAAGAGAAGTTATAAAATACAATGGATCACTCCTATAATTTTTGGTGAATAACTGTGAAACTTATCATTACCTATTTATTTAATAAATGTTAAACCAAGATATATACTTTGGGTAGATACTCAATTCTATTGTGGAGGCATTGGTATGGTAGAAATGATAGAAAGAATACTTAAGGATTTAGGAAGAATCAACGGGGTAAATGGATCATTAGTGGTTGGTAAAGACGGTTTAATAATAGAAAGCGAAGTTCCGGGAGACATTGACTCAGAACTAGTTGCAGCTATGTCATCCGCTGTTTTTGGTACCGCAGAAAGATCGGCTGAAGAAATGAAACATGAACCACTACAACAAGTGATGATAGAAGGGGAAAAAGGAAAAACATTAATGATAGATGCAGGAGAAGGAATTCTGGTAGTTATAACAGACATAGAAATAAATCTTGGATTGATCAGGATAGAAATGAGAAGAAGCGCTGAGCGTGTAATTGACATGTTAACCTAAATTTCAATGGCGTTTTCTTAAATTAATATGGGGATGAACAAATGAGAAAACCCTACGTAATATTGATTGGAAGTGCATCAGGTATTGGTAAATCTACTATAGCCTCTGAATTAGCTAAAGAGTTAGGGATAAAACATTTAATTGAAACAGATTTTATTCGAGCCATAGTTCGAGGAATAATCGGACCGGACTATGCCCCTTCACTACATAAATCTTCATTTGATGCATATTTAACATTGAGGGATAAAGAAAGATTTGATGGAAACACAGATTCATTAATTGAAGCTGGATTTGAAGATCATGCCTCATTTGTAATTCCAGCCATAGAAAGGGTTATTAGAAGAGCTGTTGATGATTTTGATGATGTGGTAATTGAAGGAGTACATCTCGTGCCCGGATTTATCGACATCGAAAAATTCAAGAAGGATGCATCCATCCACTTCTTCGTTTTAACTGCAGACAAAGAAGTTCATAAAGAACGGTTTGTTAAAAGGGCAATGAAGATCAAAAGGGGAGGAAAACATCTGGAGTATTTCAAGGAAAATCGTGTCATAAATGATTATCTGGTTAAAAGTGCCATTGAACATGATATTCCAGTTATTAACAACCAAACTATTGAAAACACACTCAAACGTATGTTAACACTCATACGTGGAATTTGTAAAGTCATGCTTTTCAAACATTCAGTTGATCAGCTTGCGGATGAAACTTCCATCGTACTTGATAAGTATGGAGGAAGACTGGTTGATGTTTCTTACTTTCTTCCAGGATTTGGTGAACCACTTAAACGAAACGTTAATGTGTACGATCCAGTTGAGGCCAAACATTTCATCGAAAGGTTAGATGAAAATCCTAAACGAAAGACGGATCTTGAAAATCTTTACAAACTGTCCGACAATGTCCACAGTCATAAAATATGTGCTCCAGACAAAAAGAGTCTCGAAGCCATGATCCAGGATCTGGATGATAAGGGTTTGATATATAAAAAAGAAGTAAAACCTACTAAATAACTTGTAACATTGAATTTTTCAAAATAAATCTGTAGGTAGTAAGGAGATCTTTATTTGAACAATATAAACACAGACTGTCCTGTTTGTAAATCCAAAAATACTCTGGAAATGACCAGTAAAACCGAAGAAATACCCTATTTTGGAGAAATTCTAGAATCCACCATTATTTGTTCAGAGTGTGGTTACAGGCACACTGATACCATCTGTCTTGAACAGAAGGAACCAGTACAGTATTCAATGCAAATAAGTAAAGTTAACATCAACGCGAGGGTTGTTAAATCTCAGACAGCAACCTTAAGCATACCTGAATTGGGACTTAAAGTTGAACCCGGACCAAAATCTCAGGGATATGTTTCAAATGTGGAAGGAGTATTAAACAGATTTGAATCTGCAGTGGAAACCGCCATTGAATGGGCAGAAGAAGATGAAGTAAAGGAAAATGCCTTGAAAATAATTGAGAAAATTGATGATATCAAATCTGGTGAAGGATCTGCTACACTGGTTATTGAGGATCCCTTTGGCCACAGCGCTATACTACATGATGATGCTGAGCACAGAAAACTATCCCGGGAAGAAGTTGAAAAGTTGAACACTGGTTTTGTTACCATCGATCAATGATGAAAAAAATTTTTATAATCAAAGTTGGAACCTAATAATTGCCAAATTTATAATTTAAGGCGTATTTTTTTTAAAGTTAAATATCCGAAAATAATGTTTGATTATTTGAGTGTTAAATTAAAATAGAATGTAAATTCATCAGATTATTTCAAATAGTTGTATAATTCTGAAATTTGATTTTAAAGGTAATAATGAGATTAGAATATCTCATCATCGTCATCATCAACATCCTTAAGTTTTAATGATTTTTTAACATCCAAACTTAAAGCGTCACAATCTGCTTTTATAGCTTCTAAATGCTTTAAAATTCTAAATTTTTCTTCATTAATCCTTTTGATGTTGGTGTATGGGTATATTGATTCCTTAAGCATTTCATATTCAATGGTTGTGTAAGGATAATCATTGAGCTGTTCACAAACACGTTCTAAAACTTCACCCAAAAACTTGTTCATTTCAACCTTTACCCTTTCTCTGATCATTTTGTCCTTGTCAAGGTTTTTCTTCATTAACCTTACAACTTCTGCCTTTGCAAAAGGTAGATCTTCACCCTCTTCTTCAGTGACTTCTTCGTCACCTAATACTATTTCTTCAGAATCCTCAGATTCTTCAACATCTTCTGATTCTTCATTAACTTCATCATTATTTTCATTCAGTTCTTCTTCATTGAAATCTTCTTCATTAAATTCCATGATATGTGCCTCCTATACTCTATTGATCATCTGTAAAACGCCATATATAAAGTTATTTATAATATTAATAGTTCCCCCTATAATTTCACATAATAAACCCAAAATTATGCAAATAAATGGAGCTAACATCAAAAATATTGAAAGCAAAATATTTTTTTTATGACTAAATTAAACTATTTCAAGACTGAGATCCAGAGCAGTTACAGAATGTGTGAGATATCCAGTTGAAACAATGTCCACTCCAAGACCAGCATATTCCTCAATGTTATGAGGACCTATGCCTCCAGAAACCTCTATTAAAACATTATCCCGCAAATTTTGATTTTCAATAGCTTTAATTACATTTTTTACGTCTTCAGGACCCATATTATCCAGCATAATAATATCTGCCCCTGCGAGGGAAGCTTCTAATGCATCTCTCATGTTTTCAACTTCAATTTCAATTTTTTTAGTGAAACTCACACGACTCCTTGCCATTTTAACAGAACCCCTAACACTCCCCACAATGGCTATATGATTGTCCTTAATTAAAACGCAGTCATCCAACCTGTAACGATGGGTATCACCACCACCCAATTTAACAGCTTCCTTCTCAAATAATTGAAGTCCAGGAGTAGTTTTTCTTGTTGCAGCGACCCTCATATCAGGATCAAGTTTGCGAACTTTAGAGACAAGGTTGTGAGTTGTGGTTGCAATACCACACATCCGCATGAGTAGATTTAATACCGTTCTTTCAACACCTAATATTGTCCTGGCATCTCCCTCAATCTCCAACAACACATCATCTGCATTTATTTTTTCGCCATCCTTTACCAGAGCACGTGAGTGTATTGAAAATTCCTCGAAAATATTGTTTGCAAGTTCTATTCCTGCAGTGATTCCTGATTCTCTACTAATTATACGTGCCTTTACAATGATATCAGGTTCTATGAGTGCTGTTGATGTGATGTCATCAAACCCTATATCTTGATAGATCATTTCTATTATTTCTGTTAAATTGTACTTCATAAAATTACACAACCAGTGAAAAGATTCATTAATATAATGTTCTAATGGAAATACAGTATTCTATAGGTATTTCTTTTATAAAATAAAAGATATAAATATTCTTAACTGAATGGAAGTAGAACCTTTTATACAGGGATTAATAATTTGATGGTATTTTAGGCTCTGTTTCTTGGTTGATCAAATTGTAATATCAGGATGGATTAAATGGAAATAATATTTTTAGGAACATCATCTGCAATACCCACTAACAACAGGAACCACTCAGCGATAGCTCTTAAAGCCTTTGGAGAAATCATACTCTTTGATTGTGGTGAAGGAACACAGCGACAAATGACAAGGGCCAGACTGAGTCCAATGAAAATTGATAGAATATTTGTTACACACTTCCATGGAGATCATATCCTAGGAATTCCTGGATTGATTCAATCAATGGCATTCAGGGGAAGAAAAAACCCACTTGAAATTTACGGCCCCCCAGGTATTCATGAGCTTATTGACAATATGAAAAATTTGGGCTACTTCGCTCTTTCATTTAATATAATGGTCCATGAAATATCAGAGGGTTTAGTTTTAGATGAGGATGAGTTCAAAATTTCTACCATGCTGATGGAACATTCTGTTGCAAACTATGCTTACTGTGTAGAAGAAAAAAGATCTCCCAAATTTATCAAGGAAAAAGCACTGCAACTCGGAATTAAACCTGGACCTGCCTATGGAAAATTACAAAAAGGACTTCCAGTAAAAATAGGTGAAAAAATAATTAAGCCAGAAGCAGTTCTTGGAAAAAAAAGAAGGGGTAGAAAGCTGGTCTATTCCGGTGACACCCTAGCATGTGAAAAAATGATAGATTTTTCTCAAGATGCTGATATTTTGATACATGAATCTACATTCAACAACAGCCACAAAGATAAAGCATATGAAACAGGACATTCAACTGCGGAAATGGCTGCTAAAATTGCTAAAAAAGCAGGTGTGACTAGATTGGTCATAACTCATATAAGCACTAGGTACAAAGATACCAAAACCCTAGAAAAGGAAGCTTTAGATGTTTTTGAGAGTTCTGTGGTAGCTGAAGATCTGATGAAGTTAGAGGTTGAGCAACGTGACAATTGAATCAATTTTAAGCAATCCCCTATTGAAAGATATTGTAATAACCCTAATAATAATCGGTGCAGCCCTTGGAATTGTTAAATGGACATCCATATTCATCAATCAAACTGGTAAAAAGTTTGATTCTGAAGCCACCCTTATACAGGTAATAAATGAGATTATAAGATACAGTGTTTATGCCATAGCATTGACTTTAATATTAAATGAACTAGGTATTAATATCACTGCCATAGCATTGAGTTTAGGAATTGTTGGTATTGCAGTGGGTTTTGCTGCAAGGGATACAATTTCCAACTTTATTGCAGGGCTATTCGTACTTGCAGACAAGAGTTTTAAAGTTGGAGACATAATCGAAATATCTGATTACAAGGGAAAGGTACATGTTATGGGATTCCGAGTAACAAAACTCATCACACCTGACAACAACATTGTCTCCATCCCAAATTCAAACTTTTCAAAGAACGTGCATGTGAACCATACACCACTTGAAGAAAAAAGGGTTGATCTCGCTATTACCGTGCCATATGAAGTTGGAGTTAAAGGTTTAAGGGAAGAATTTATTACAATTCTAAAAAAACATGACTGGGCCCTTGATGATCCTGTACCAAATTTTAATATCAATGAACTTGCAGATACAGGTATAAAAAGCACTTTGAGTGTGTGGGTAATTGATCCCTGGAAAGTTGAGGAATACAGATCCATCATAGCAGGTGAAATCGGATCATTGTTGGTGGTTAAAGGTGAAAAGGACTAATTTAATTGCTTTAGGCATAGTGGTTATCTGTATATTAGTATCATCAACTATAGCCATGGCAGCCTTTGAACAGTCCAAAAATTTAACTGCAGCACAGAAGAGTTTAAAGGATTACAACGAAAAAATGAGCCAACCTGTTGATGCGCTTGATCCATTGAGTACCAGGGCAGGTTCTTCCCTTGGCGAACTCATTATCCCCAAACTTGGTGTTAACTGCACAATTAGATCTGATACAGTGAATGCTTACAATGCAGTATATCATTATCCTGAAAGTGCAATGCCCGGACAACCCGGAGAATGTGGCATATTAGGACATAGAACTACATATTCTGGTTTATTTGAAAATATAGGTTCTTTAAAAGTTGGAGATCCTGTAATAATTGTTGATACCATCATGAAAAAGAAATATACCTATTCAGTAACATCCAATGGGAATGATATACGATGGGATTACAAAACCAATCCAGTTACATTTGCCCTTGATGGAAAACCAAGGTTAATGTTAATGACATGTTATCCTCCTGGTAAAAAGGAAGCTGCGTATATAGTTCATTGTGAGCTGACATCAACTGAGAATATATAAAAACTATTCAAATTAATTTTTTATTACTCACTGATTTTGTGGAGATTGTCACAAACCACTTATAATTAGGTTATTCTTTGTGTACTTTGTCACCATATTCATTTTTACGTATAAATCAATGATAATTCTTCATAAAATCATAGGACTGCAACTATGAACTGTTTCTCAACTTGGTAAAGTTTTATTAATAATGAATAAAGCAATATAATAAATTAGTACTGCATGTCTTGATAAGGATTAATTGGATGGAATGATTGTTAACAATTAAATCTTTTCATGGTCTAAAAAAAGTATTAAGAGGCGTAGATATGGTAGAAATAGAAATAGACGAAAATGCATGTGTTGGATGCGGTTCTTGTGTGGACGACTGCCCCAACGATGTCTATGAAATGGATGAAGCAAAAAACAAAACCAAAGTTGTTAATGCTGACGATTGTATGGCGTGCCTTTCATGCCATGAGATCTGTCCTGCCGAAGCAATGGAACATAAAAACATACATGTGGCTAAAAGGCTTTATATCGATAGAAGAGTTAATGATATAATCAAAAAGATAATTTAGGAGACATTCACATGGCATACGAAATTAAAAGGGAAGGGAAGGAAATATTTGGGGATTTTAAACCCGAACTTATTCCTGATGAATGTGGGGGAAATATTGATGATTATGAGGAAGCCCTTCACGTTCTTATGAAGTTTGTTGGTTCCATGTCCAGTGCTCTTGAGCAGGTTTCTGGAAGGGGTGCAAATGCTATAGTTTACCAGGCAGGTAAAAGAATGGGACACGAAGCCGGTAAAATGGTTGAAAAAACTGACAATCTTGAGAAGGCAATGCAAGAACTCAGTGAAATTTTAGGTGCAGAATTTTATTTTGATATGTGGAAACCAGCTGGTCAAGATGGTTACACCATAGAAAAGGGTGATGAAACAGTTGTAAAACTAATCTTCAGAGATTGCGTTGTTCGTCAAACTCTCAGGAGAACTGGTCTTCCCCAGAAAGGACCTTTATGTTACCTGCTTTATGGTTACACAGTAGGTGCAGTTGAAGAGGTTATGGATATCAGGGGAAAACTCGATATTGACCATGTAGGGCCAAATGCCTGTCTTAAAACATTAACAATTAAATGGAGTGGTAAATAATGGTGAACATCGCTCTAGAACTACTAGCAAGCTGTACAGGTTGTGAAATATCAATACTAGACCTTCATGAAGAATTGATCGACGTGCTTGAACAGGCCGACCTTGTTTATGCACCCATACTCATGGATGTGAAAGAAATACCAGAAAATATTGACATCGCAATTGTCTCAGGATCTGTCCGGAATGAAGAGAACAAGGAAAGATTGGAAGAAATAAGAGAAAAAGCCAATATTGTTATTGCATATGGTACATGTGCTTGCTATGGTGGAATAACATGTATGGCAGATCTCTACAGTCCAGAAGATGTTTCTGCTAGAAGTTTTAAAGACAATCCAAGCACAGAACCCTCAGCAGAACCATCAGAAGTGGTCCCAAAACTATTACCAATAGTTCATCCAGCAGGAGACCTAGCTTTAATAGATTATTATTTGCCAGGATGTCCACCAAAGGAATACCTGGTAAAAGATATTCTTGTTCCATTGATCAATGGAGAAGAGCCTGTTATACCTAAAAAATCTGTATGTGCAGATTGTGAACGTACCATGGAACATGTAGAATTCGACAAGATACACAGAAGAGTTGAAGGAACACCTGACCCTGATCTATGTTTCTTAAGTCAAGGTTACATTTGCATGGGATCTGCAACCCTTGGAAGGTGCGGTGCACTGTGCTCATCTGCAGGTGTTCCATGCCATGGATGTGGAGGACCTTCAATGGATATTTTAAGGGAACCAAACCACGATGTTTACAATTGCATAGTAAACAGGATCTCTCATCTCTCCAAGATGCCCCACAAGGAAGTTGAAAAACAGATCTACGACATAGGGCATGTGGTATATGGATTTGTTATTGGAAGTACTATAATGGAAAATAAAAAGGTTTCTTTGATCCCTCAGTTGATCAAGAAATAGATTTTGGTGATAATTATGAAACAAATAGAAATAAGCCCAGTATCAAGAATTGAGGGCCATGCAAAAATCACAGTTCAGCTGGATGATGCAGGTAATGTTTCAGATGCTCACTTTCATGTCATGGAAATAAGAGGATTTGAAAAATTCTTAGAAGGTGCTGCAGTAGAAGAAGCACCCAGAATCACACCCAGAATATGTGGAGTATGTCAAACAGCACACCATGTGGTATCAGCTAAAGCTACAGATGCAGTGTTTGGTTTGGAACCTCCTGAAACAGGGAAAAAATTAAGGGAACTCAGTCTACTTGGTCAGTATATCCATTCCCATGCACTCCATTTTTACTTCCTAGGAGGGCCTGATCTTGTATTGGGACCTGATGCAGATCCAGCAGAGAGGAATGTTGTAGGCATAATCAAAAAGAATCCTGACCTTGCAAAAATGGCAATAAAAACACGTAAAATAGGTCAGGAAATCACCACAGTTGTTGGTGGAAAACCTATCCATCCAGTTACATCCATACCTGGTGGCCAGTCTAAATCCTTGACATCGGGTGAAAGAGATGCTCTTCTTCCTAAAGTTCAGGAAGGAATAGGGCTGGTAGAAACAGGATTAGAAGTAGCTAAACCATTATTTGAAAACTATGCTAACGAAATTGAATCATTAGGTCCTGTTGAAACTTATTTTGGTGGTTTAACTAATGGTGGTGCTTTAGAACTCTATGATGGTCCAATGAAGATCATTGATAAGGATGGTGGTGCTGTATCAGAGTTTGATACAACTAACTATCTTGATTACATCGAAGAAAAAGTTCAACCATGGTCTTACATGAAGTTCCCATACCTTAAACAGATTGGATTCCCTGAAGGCAACTACCGAGTCGGACCATTGGCCAGACTCAACATAGCAGACTCAGTTAACACTGAAAGGGCATCCGCACTATTTGGAGAATTTAAGGATAGCTTTGGAATGGCACAAAATCCTTTGCTTTATCATTACGCTAGATTAGTTGAACTCATGTACTGTGTGGAAAGATCAATACAGCTCCTTGAAGATGATTCCATCACAAGTACAGATATAAGAACAAATCTTAGCGAACCTCTTATGTCAGTTGCCGATGCTAAAGGTTCTGACAAAAAAATGAGAGGAGTTGGAGTTATTGAAGCCCCTAGAGGAACATTGTTCCATGATTATGAAACTGATGGTGCAGGAATAATCCAGAGGGCCAATTTAATTGTTGCCTCTGGACAGAACAACCTTTCAATGGATATTGGAGTTAGAGAAACTGCCAAAGCTATGATCAAAGGCGATGAAGTTTCTGAAGGACTTAAAAACCGTCTTGAAATGATTGTAAGAGCATATGACCCTTGTTTGTCCTGTGCAACCCACATGATAAATGGTGAATCTTCAATGATGCTTGACATTCACGATAGTGACGGGTATTTAATAAAAAGGCAGCTCATCTAAAAATAAGAAATATGTATCCCCAATCATTCCGTTTTTAATTTGGAATGATTGTTTTTAATTTTTTTACTAGCTCTGAAAATTATTTAGAATAACAACACATACTCCTCTATGGTCAAATTTACCAAGGCTCAAAAGATTTTTTTCAGATTATTTAAAACGATAAACATAATAGCTTTGATAATATATTAGGTTTAAATATTCAATGGTAAACTGGGATTTTTATGAAGAACTCTGATCTGTTGTTTAAACTTGAAAAAATCGTTATAGATCTCGTTAAAGTTGATGGGGTAGATGGTGGTTTAATTGTGGATGGCACAGGTAATGTAATAGCCAAACGCATACTCCAAGATATTGATGTTGAATTATTCGGTCCCATGGCAAATGTGATTACAAACTCTTCAAAGAGGTTGTTCAATTCATCCCACCAAGGAGAAATTCACAGAGTGCTCGTTGAATCTTCAAATGGAAAAGCACTATTTTTAAACCTTGAAAATGTATATTTAATTGTTTTAATGAAGAACCATGCTAACGTTGGTTTGATTTTAGTTTCATCTAAGAGGGCTGCAGAAAAGATCATGGTCTTGAGTGAAGACTTAAAACCCGAATTAGTTGAAACAGTAGAAGAAAAAGAAGAAATACCATCAATAGTAGATACTGAGCCAGATATATCTGAAAACGTTGAAACTGAAACTCTTGTTGTTGATAACGTGATTGAAGAACCTGCCGAGAATTTGGTTGAAAATGAACAGGTTGTTCCAGAGGAATTGGAATCTTTTGAAACTGAACAATCCCAGTTAGAATCTAAATCTGAAGATATGAAAAGTGATGATTTAGAATCTTTTGAAACTACAGAATTTGATGATGAATCTGAAGCTTCGCATGATAATATTGAAACTTCAAAAAAAGAAGAAAAAGAAGAAGAACCTAAAGAAATTATCCCTATAATTAAACCTCCAATTGCTTTCCCAGATATCAAAAAGATTACTAAAGTGCCCGAAGATATGGAAGCCAGATCTGAGTTAATATTGGATATTTATGAGGCAGTATTTAGAGCCATGTCCATTGGTGCCAGTAAGATCATGGGTGTTGCACCAGCCAGAGGTTTAACACAAAAGTTTTTACCATCACAAGAATGTGAAAGATTATTAATAGGTGTTGAAGTTCAAAGCAACTCCACATTAAACTTTGATAAAATTAGGGAAAATGCTTCCAAAATCAAGCTTGAAAATAGGGAACCCGAGTTTATCGAGGATTTCACAAAGATTTTAGATGTTATCACTAATAATTACGGCAAAGTTATGGGTTATGAAGCATTTAGAGGGATGGTAAGACCAGAATTTAAGAAAATTGTTGACTCCTACGGCCCTGTTATGAACAAATTAGGAATTATTAATAAGATGCATCCAGAGATCTCTGAACTGTTCAAAAAATAAATTTACTATTTTTTTTGTTAATATACAAATTTTTACCATAAACTTTTTCAGCCAACAGTTAATAAATCATGCTACACAATATGAAAATGGTGATAGCATGAATGCTCCATGGGTTGAAAAATACAGACCACAAACATTAGATGAAGTTGTGGGTCAAGAACATACAATTTTAAGGCTTAAAAGATACGTTAAAGAGGGCAACATGCCCAATCTCATGTTTACAGGTCCTGCAGGTGTTGGGAAAACAACAACTGCAATTGCACTGGCCAAGGAAATGCTCGGTGAATATTGGAGACAGAACTTCTTAGAGCTGAACGCTTCTGATGCCAGAGGTATAGATACCGTTAGGAATGATATAAAGAGTTTTTGTCGTTTAAAAGCTGTTGGATCTCCCTTCAGAATTATTTTCTTAGATGAAGTTGATAACATGACCAAGGATGCTCAACACGCATTGAGGAGGGAGATGGAAATGTACACAAAAACATCTTCTTTCATATTATCATGTAACTACTCATCTAAAATCATTGATCCAATACAATCAAGATGTGCAATATTCAGATTTGTTCCTGTCAAGGGGCATCAGATCATTAAAAGGTTAGAATACATTGCACAAACTGAAGATCTTAAAATCAATACAGCTGCCATCGAAAGTATAGTTTACTTTGCTGAGGGTGATATGAGACGGGCTGTAAACATTTTACAGGCCTCTTCTTCTGCAGGAGAAGAAATTACAGATGAAAGTGTAGATGAAGTTGTATCAAAGGCCAAACCCAAAGATGTTAAAAAGATCGTTAACAAGGCATTAGATGGCGATTTCGTAGGTGCACGGGAACTATTAAGGGATGTTATGGTTGTCCAGGGTACCAGCGGAGAAGATATGGTTACCCAAATATACCAAGAAGTTTCTAAAATGGCTTTAGATGGATCATTAAATGAGGATATTTATATTAACCTTGTTGAAAGTATTGGTGAAACAGATTACAGAATAAGAGAGGGATCAAACCCGAGAATTCAATTGGAAGCGTTGTTAACCAAGTTTTTAATAAATTCAAAGGCAGATTAAATGTTGTGGACAGAAAAGTACAGCCCCCAAAACTTCGATGATGTTCTGGGAAATGTCAAGATCAAAGACGAAATTCTTAACTGGACAGAAGACTGGTTACTGGGTAAAACCACCCAGTGTATTCTTCTTATTGGACCTCCAGGTACAGGTAAAACTACCATGGCCCATTTGGCTGCCAAAGAATTTTCAGAGCACATTGAGCTGAATGCTAGTGACAAACGGTCATATGATATTCTAAAAAACACCATTGGAGAAACCTCACTTTCTAAATCTCTTTATGGTGAAGGACTAAAACTAATCATACTTGATGAAGTGGATGGTATTCATGGAAATGAAGATAGAGGAGGTACCCGGGCCATAAATCAGATTGTTAAGGAAGGTAAACATCCCATAATAATGATGGCCAATGATCCTTACAGTAAGAGATTACAAAGTCTTAAACCTAAATGTAATACCCTAATAATGCGTAAAGTCCATACAAATTCCATAGTATCATTACTTAAGAAGATCTGTGTCAAGGAAGGCGTGCAATTTGAGGAACATGTGATAAGAAACCTTGCAAAAAGATCTAATGGTGATCTTAGGACTGCAATTAACGATCTGGAAGTTATTGCCCGGGGTCAAAAAGAGATTACATCTGAAGATCTGGAATTATTAGCCTCAAAAGATGATATAGTCAACATATTTGATACAGTTAGGACTGTTCTAAAGAGTAAGGACCCTAAGAAGATTAGAGCTGCCATGAGGGTTGATTCAGAACCATCATTCATTTTGGAAATAATTACAGAAAACATTCCAAAGGAATATGAGAAGGTTAATGAAATTCAAAGTGCCTATGAAAAGATCTCCCAAGCTGATCTTTACCTTGGAAGAGCATTCAACACACGTATTTACACCTACTGGAAATATGCATTTGAATTAATGGGCCTCGGAGTTGCACTTTCAAAGGCAGAAACTTATAAAAAGTTTTCAAGACTTACTAACTCATCAATATTTCCAAAACTTTCTAAAAGTCGAGGAAAACGAAATTTAGAGGATAAAGTAGCGGAAAAGATGGGTCAGAAGCTTCATTCCTCAAAGAAGGTTGTTAAAGAACAGTTCCCATACATGGAGATAATGTTTCAAAATGATGAAACTGCATATGAACTTGCCAAATACTTTGATCTAGCTGATGATGAAGTTAAATTATTCAGGTCAAGAAAGATAAAGGTTAAAAAACCAAAGAAAAAGCCTGCAAAATCAACTAAATCTAAAACAAGTCCCAGTACCAAAGAACTATCCAGTGTAACAGCAAAAACTTCGAAGAAAACTGATGTTGACGACCAAAAATTAAGTTCAAAGAAAAAATCATCAACAAAACAAGTTAAAAAACAGGATAAAACCGTTAATAAGTCTTCTAAAGAAACTAAGAACGAGAAAGATACTGAAAAAAGCAAAGATTCACAGATGTCACTGTTTAATTTCAACAAATAACGGCAGAATTCTCTTTTTTTAGTCTCATTTTCTAATATTTTTTTTTATTCGATTGATTTCTCAGAAATATACAATGCAGATTTTAAGATGTTTTCCCTCACATCTGTTACAAAGTTCTCTAGAAAGTTCAGTGTTTCCAATTCATAGCTCTTTTGGTGTTGAAATTCACATTTAAGTCCAAGATTTTCGACCCACTCCATTATCCAGGAAATAGGAACATTCTGTAGAGGATATATCAATTTATGATCCATATAGCTGGTGTTCTCAAGGTGTAAAACATCCAACTTTTCACCATTAAAGAGCCTGTTTAACACATGAACAGCCTCATCATCTAGGGTAGTGGGCATAGCAAGGGAATCATATGCACTTGTATCAAAATCTAGTTTATTTCCACTTAAAATTTGTATACCATATTTACGTTTGTAGGGTTCAAGCAAAATTTTCAGTGTAAAATCTTTACAGGAATTATCATCTGGAACTAAAATTCTTTCCCTTGGTTTAACTGAACCTGCCAGAACCCTTGAAACCCTTGTACATATCTTTTGAAACAATCCTGATCTATGGATTGTGTACTCTGTATAATTTCTCAAAAACTGTTCCTGCCTCTGCCTGGTAAACTTTGAAAATCTTTGGTTATTTATGAAGATACTGGAATTGTACACACTTAGAAATCTGGTATCCACCCCAATCTTTCCTAAAAATTTCAACTCGTCCCCATGATCTTGCTGGTTCATAATAATAATTCTCCACTAGTTCCACTAAATTCTCCAAATTTTCAATTTAAAGATATTATCAGTTTTTTATGTTTGATCATCTTCTAAGTAGTCATTTGTTTTTTTAATTTTATTATAGAAATATCATAAAATTTTTTTTAGAAAATAATAACAACTGAAAATGAACAAAAAATAAATCAAAGTCAAATATCTATTAACCTCAAAAATTGATCATTTTCAATTGATTAATAGCTAACTTAAGTTGAAGTGTTTAATTTGTTAATCTGTGATGAAATATTTGGTAAAGAAATTAGTTTAGTTTTGGAGGGATTTTAATTGTTTGAAATCTTCAAAAAAAAATCGGAACCAGATGAGGATATACTTGAAATAGATTTAGAAGAACCTGTTGACTGTTTATGCGACTTCACATTCAATTTTCACTGGCAGCATAAAGGTGAAAAGCTCGATCCAAGTTGGAAAGTTCCAAATAATGATGTAAGCTTCGGTGATATTGTTGAACATTTAAAACAAGGAAAAGATATCAAGATATTGGGAAATGTGGGGCACAGACTTTGTTCAAGCATGGGTACGGATCTTGTGTACTTCGGAGGAAATGGAAAAGAGTTAAATGTAGGTAATGTATATGTTGAGGGGAATGTAGACACCAGAATGGGCATCAGCATGACTCGTGGCAGCCTATACATCAAAGGGAACATCAAAGAACCTGTTGGAAATATAGTTCAAGTTAAATCTGATGTAAATGGCTATAAAAAATTTAGATCAATCACAGATATCATGTCTAATGGGTTGAAAAATGATTCTCCAATGGGATTTCAGTTAAATGGAAATCAAATGATCATAAATGATGATATGATTAAAGATACTGTAGGTGCCAGGCTGGATGTTGATGGAATAATCACAGTTAATGGAAATATGGATCTGAGTACAGGTATTCTGATGAGGAGGGGAAGTGTAAGGATCAACGGCAACACAGGTAAAAATACAGGGGCACTCTTAAACGGAGGCACTGTTATAGTAAACGGGAATACTGATGATTTTACTGGGATTGATATGATAAAAGGAAATATCATTGTGAATGGTGATGCTGGGAAGTTTATGGCTGCAAATAAAAAAAATGGTAATCTTTTTGTTCATTCTGGCAATCCCATTCCTCCAACAGCACAAAAATCTGTCAACAGTTCAGAGCAGCAGTGTTTGGTTAGGTTAGGTTTAAATCCAAAAAAATTTATTAAATTTAATTGACAAATTTAAACAGTTATTATTGGATCTTTTTTAATTTGGGCAAAGATTTTTATTTCATGCTACTCTAAAGAATTCTATGATTGGAATCCTTGAAAACTTAAGCAACCTTGCTATTTATCTAATTGAGAGCCTGGGATATTGGGGTGTTTTATTAGCGATGACACTAGAAAGTGCGTGTATTCCCCTTCCAAGTGAGATTATAATGCCTTTTAGTGGTTATGTTGTATATGAAGGAACAACCAACATGACATTGATTGGGATAACTATTGTGGGTGCTTTAGGTAACCTTTTTGGTTCATTAATAGCTTATTATGTGGGTTTAATCGGAGGTCGGCCCTTGCTTGAGAAGTACGGTAAGTATGTTATGATAACCCACAGCAAGCTGGAACTGGCAGACCAATGGTTTACCAAGTATGGATACGAAGCAGTTTTTATAAGTAGATTTCTTCCAATCATTAGAACATTCATTTCCCTTCCAGCAGGTATTACACATATGGATCTGAAAAAATTTGTGATCTACACCTTTCTTGGTTCACTCCCATGGTGCTTTGCACTTGGCTACATCGGTGTCAAACTTGGTCCGCACTGGGAAATCATAAGAAACTACTTCCATATACTGGATTATGTAGTTGTATTAGGTTTGGTGATCTTCGTAGGTTACCTGATTTACAAATACAAATTCAAATCGTCCAGTGTCTGAATTTGAATTTAATAATAAATACTATTTTTTAGAGATTTATACTGTCAAAAAATGGTTGATAATAGTTTTATGGGAAGTTATAAAGGTTTATTTTAAGATATTGATGAACAAATTTTAAAAATATTTATACTACTTCATTCAATAACAATTGGTAATTAAAAGGAGATGTGAAAATAAATGGTTAGATCAAATACATTACTACTTAAATTACGGCTATTTTTAGCCCCAGTAATTTTATTTGGAATTCTTTACCTAATCCTAGCGCTCGTTTTATCCTACTTCCATATTGGATACTCATTTGCCTATGTTGCTCTAGCAATATTGATAGTGTTTATCCAGTATCTTTTGGGCCCTAAGATGGTTGAAGCATCCATGCGTGTGCATTATGTCAGTGAACAGGAAGCACCCAAGTTACATGCAATGATCGAAGATCTTGCAATGAAAGCAGGCGTACCAAAGCCTAAAGTAGGTATTTCAGAAATAAATGTTCCCAATGCCTTTGCCTTTGGAAGGACCAAAAAAGATGGCAGGATATGTGTAACTAGAGGAATTTTAAGAATTCTTGATGAGGGAGAACTTGAAGCAGTATTAGGGCATGAAATGTCCCATATTAAACACAGTGACATGATAGTAATGACCCTAATAAGTGTTGTTCCCTTGATCTGTTACTACATCTTCATAAGTATGCTGTTCCAAGACAGAGACAATGGATATGGAGTGATCATAGGTTTAGGAGCTTTAGCAGCATACGTTGTTGGACAGCTCTTAGTACTGTTCATTTCAAGAACAAGGGAATACTATGCTGACCAAGGAAGTGTGGATCTGGGATGCAAACCCCATGATCTTGCAAGTGCTCTTTACAAATTAGTTTACGGATCAGCAACCAGTAACAAAGATGAATTAAAGGAAGTTGAAGGTTACAAAGCTTTCTTTGTAAATGACGTCACTGATGCTAAAAATGAAATTAACGATCTGCAACAGCTTGATCTTAACATGGATGGAAAAATAAGTGAAGAAGAACTTTCAAGACTCAGGTATTCAGATACCAAAGTAGGTACCGGTCAAAGTGTGATGGAACTTTTATCAACCCATCCAAACATGGTAAAAAGAGTTAAAAGATTGTCTGAACTGGCCTAAGGCCTGTTCAAACCCTTTTTTTATTAATTTTTTTTAGTCGCTACCAACTATTTCTTGGACTCTTCCCACCCTGCCGTCTGTTAGTCTTACTTTTATTCCGTGAGGGTGGAATGATTTGTTGGTTAAAATATCTGCTACTATACCCTTGGATCGTTTTCCGGTTCTCTGATCCTTCTTAAGTACTATAAACACTTCTTTTCCTGGTTTTATATCCTTCCTATTTTTTCCATTCATTTTTTTACTTCCGGGTCATCATTAAATTATAAAACTAAATATATATTCAAAAAGTTATCTCTCCCAACTATCGGATTACTAATATTTCCAATTTCATCTAAAAAAATAGATCATCATCCTAGATTGTTCTTTGTAAGCTTGTTAATGAAATCTCTGGTTGTTTTAATGTTAAGCTGGCCTGGAGCAGAGCTGTTTTCATATGATGCAAACGTTATTGGAGATCCAAAAAGGTGCGCAACCACACGAGTGTAACTTCCCATTTCACCCATTGAGATACCCACAGTATTTTCCACCTCTAAAAGTACATCTAATACAGTCAGGGTATCAGCCATCTTTTTTGGCATGACTGCAAATTTTGCCATATCCCCTAATTCCAGTTCTTTATCAACAATTTCCAGTAAAAAATCTTTATCCGGTGTTTTTTCAAAATCATGGAACGAAACAATTGACGAGTTAGCTGTTTTGAGTACTTTGTTTAGATCATCATGGTCTGTTCCAAGTTCTATGTCTACAATCTGAGCTACCTTTGTTGCTTCTAAGATAATCTCTATTCTCTCTGATTCTGAACCCTTAAAAAATCCGTTTTCTTCCTTTCTTCTGTTAGTTGCAATTATTGGGAAGTTTATTTCCTGAATGAGATTCTTCACTTCATCAGGATCCGGATTTTCAATGAAGTCAATTCTGAGTTCTAAAATGTCAGCTCCTGCTGCAATAGAAGATTTAGATGACTTCAAAGCTGATTCATATGTTTTTTCTAAAATTGGAACACATATTTTGGTTTTATTGAACAATAGTTTCACTTCTACCTTTATTACAATTTTTATATATGAATTTTAATTTAAGTTTAATCTATATCTCTCTTTAATTAATAATATCATTCACCATGTTTAAAAACATTTAATAGGGGAAATGTTTGATGTGGGTACAAAAATCTATAAAAACAAGTTCTCCCAAATAGCCCTATAATAGTTGAATGAATTTAATATGAATAAATGAGAAAATTCATTGTAACAGTATTTTAAGAAGTAAGATTATGAAGAATTCGTTTAAGGATTAAGGATATTAAATTTACATATTAAAAACCAAGGTGATTCTTTGAAATTAACATCCATTGGAGCCGATGTTTCATGCAACGATGTTTCATGCAGTAAGAACATGATAATGAATATCGAGAGAGATATACACGAAATTAGGGATGCCGGTGCATTCAAAGCAGCTATAACAAATGTAACTGGTGATGATCTTGTGATTAGTGCATTTGTAGAAAATAATAAATTGGAAGCTGTTAACAAAGCTATCGTGGATGTACTATCAAAAAATGCTGAGGATGTTGGTGATCTTGCGGGAATATCTGACAACCCACAAGGCGCTGGCGAGGGAGTATCATATGCTGAAGCTAAAATTAGACAGGACCGCTATCCTGATGCAGTCATACTTGCATTTGATACCTATGGAGGAGAACCCTTTGTTAAAAATGTGGTGAAGTCTTCCATGGACGCAGCAAGGGGAATGGACCATGTTACAGACATAGGTGGTGGAAATCACGGTACCGTGGAAATTCCAGGGGTTGGTTTTGTTTCTGATGAAACAGATGATCCTGTGGTTGTTGCAACAATTGAAGACATTGAAAGTGTTGGAATTGTTGCAGGTGCAATGGTAGGGGCGGCTTTAGGAAATAAAAATGTTTATCTTGTTAAAAGAGGCACTCCATCATATGTAATTCCTGGAAGTGTGATAGTTTCTGTTTCTGCATTTATGAATGGAAATGTGATGGATCTTTCAGTTCCACTAGCTCAGAGGATGAGAATTTTAGGTTAAACTAATTATTTAAAAGGATGTAATATTTTCAAATATTAGGGGAGATAAATTATGATAATTCTTGATGAAAATACCCGGTGCATTGTTCAGGGAATAACTGGTAAACAGGGATCTTTCCATGCTGAACAGATGCTTAAATACAACACCAACATTGTTGCAGGAACTAGTCCCGGTAAGGGAGGTCAAAATTTCAGTGGACTTCCAATCTACAATTCCATTGAAGAAGCCAAAGAAGAACTGGATATAAATGCATCTATTATTTTTGTTCCTGCATCTTTTGCAAAGGATGCTGCATTTGAAGCCATTTCACAGCTCGATCTTGCAGTCATCATCACAGAACACATTCCGGTACATGATTCCATGGAAATAGTAGAGTACGCAAAAAGAGAAAATACAATCGTAATCGGACCCAATACCCCTGGAATAATAAGTCCTGGAATCGGGAAGCTTGGTATTATGCCAACACACATATTTAATGAAGGAAACATTGGGATTGTGTCTAGAAGCGGAACACTTACTTATGAAGTGGCAAATCAGGTCACAAACGCAGGCATGGGTCAAAGTACTTGTGTAGGAATTGGAGGAGATCCTGTGGTGGGTCTTGACTTTGCTGATGTTCTGCAAAAGTTTGAAGAAGATGATGACACTGCTGCAATGGTGATGATAGGAGAAATTGGTGGAAATGCAGAAGAAATGGCTGCGGATTACATTAAAGATAACATTAAAAAGCCCGTTATTGCATACATTGCAGGCGTGACAGCACCTCCAGGTAAGAGAATGGGACATGCCGGTGCAATAATAGAGGGTAACGCTGGTACAGCAGAAACCAAAATTAATGCCCTGGAAAACTCAGGGGTTCATGTTGCTGACAGACCCTCAGAAATTGCCGACCTGATTTGGGACCTCATTTAATCCATAGAAAAATATTCATAGTAACCTAACCAATATCACTACTCAAGCATTAATCGAAATATTCATTCAATGTTAATTTAACTTAAGACATTTTATAGATTTTTTGTGAATTTAAAAAATAAAACTAGTAATTAAGTGAAGGATCATGGCAAACGAAAAAGAATTAATCAATAAAATTGCTGATGGTCAGGTGAAACTGCATCAGGTTGAAAATTTTACAGATGATGTAGATCAAGCTGTTACCATTCGTAGAAAGTTTGTTGAAAAAGTTAGTAACACCGAACTCAAACATATATCCAACTACTCACTATCCATGGAAGAGGCTTTGAAGCGAAATATTGAAAATCCAATTGGAACAATCCAAATACCTGTGGGAATTGCTGGCCCTCTAGTAATCCATGGAGAACATGCCAATGGAGAATATTACGTTCCCATTGCAACTTCAGAAGGAGCCCTTATTGCATCAATAAACAGGGGATTTTCAGCTATAAGAGCAGGTGGTGGAGTTACAGCAAGAATTATTGATGATAAGATGACCAGGGCTCCAGTTATAAAAACAGAATCAGTCACAGAATCTCTTAAAATTAAAAACTGGATTCAAACAAACTTCAGTAAATTAAAAGAAGCTGCAGAATCTACAACTAGACATGGAAAACTGGTTAAAATAGATCCTGTTGTCATTGTTGGAAAATATGTTTATCCTAGATTTGTTTATACAACTGGGGACAGTATGGGAATGAACATGGTCACCATAGCCACTGAAACTGCTCTTAACGTTTTGATGGATGAAACATCAGGTCATGTTATTTCCCTCAGTGGAAATTTGGATGTAGATAAAAAACCAGCTGCCATAAATCTGATCGAAGGTAGGGGTAAAACTATCAGTGCTGAAATTTCATTACCACGAGAAGTTGTTGCAAAAACATTGAAAACAACACCAGAAGCTATTGTAGAAGTTAACACAGCTAAAAACTTCGTTGGATCAGCAATTTCTGGTAGTATGGGTTTTAACGCTCACTACTCCAATATGATTGGGGGCATTTTCCTAGCAACTGGACAGGATGAAGCCCATATTGTCGAAGGCAGTCTCGGAATAACTGTTGCAGAAGAAAAAGATGGAAATCTTTATTTCTCAGTAACACTACCTGATGTACCTGTGGCAACTTTTGGTGGCGGTACAAGGCTTGAAACTGCCAAAGAATGTCTGGAAATTATGGGTGCTTATGGTAGTGGTGGTGTAGGTAAATTTGCAGAAATTGTGGCTGGAACTGTTCTGGCAGGAGAACTTTCACTCATGGGTGCACTGGCAGCAGGTCACCTAGCAAGGGCACATAAAGATCTTGGAAGGGGCTGAACTCAAAACTATTTATTCTATGAAAATAATTGAGTATAAAAATTAAAACTAGGTTTATACTTAATATCTGGATTATCCAGAATTATCTCAAAAAATTAAAAATTCATGGAAGTTAGTTAAGGAGAATTTCTACTTATGTCAATACGGGAATTTATACAAGAATATTTAAAAATGAGCCGTTACGTTGCTTTAGGCACTCTCGATGGAATTTTAGCTGTTATGGGAGTTACTCTAGCTGCCAGCGGTGTGGCCAGTGCGGGAGGAGTAGCTATCCCCAACTACGTCATAGGATTGACTGGTTTAAGTGGTGGAATAGCATTAGCATTATCCAATGCCTTTGGTTCATTTATTGGTGAACGTGCAGAAGAAGCTCGAAATTTAAGAGAACTTGAACAAAAAATGGTCATTGGTGAAGGGGCACTTGATGATACTGTAATACATAAACAGGCTAAAAAAAGAGTTTACATGAGCATGTTTGTCCATGGATTTTCTAGTTTTATCGGTTCTTTCGTTCCGGTACTGCCATTTATTTTAATTGCTAGCAGAATGACAGCAATATTCACCACCATAGGTCTTTGTTTCATTGCACTTGTAATCCTTGGAGTATACCTTGGAAAAGTGTCAAGAGAAAGCCTGCTTAAAACCAGTGTTGAAATTGTTCTCATCGGGGTGTTAATTGGAGTTGTGAGCTTTGTGATTGGTGGAGGACACGGCGGTTAAACCTACTTTTTTTCAACAATGCATGCAAGCATCATCTAAAATTCAAGGTTTAAGTTATAAACCTTCTCCACATTTTCTACATGGATCCTGTGGGCATCATCCTCAGTGATCAGACCCTGATTTATCATTTCTTTGGTGCGTCTGGGCACTGTTTTTGGACCCAACACTGCACCAGGACGTGTTTTATCATCCAAATAATCTGTTTCCATTAATATGTTTTTCCCCTTTTTAAGTCCTGTTTTAACAACATCTTTGGTGGCTATTAACGATGGAATAAGTCCATAATTCTCTTTTTCAAGGACAAATGGCCCTGAAAAATGTTTTATAACCTTTTTTCTGGGAAGTCCTGCTTTATCTGCCATTTTTGCAAATTCTAAATATTGGCTTGGTCCTGCAGACTCTGTGTGGAGCTGTACAGGGCAATCTGCTTCTTTGGCAAGTTCCATGGCATATAAAAGCACCCTGTTTTGAGCATCCATTTCTTCTGGACTCACTTCATAATGAGGTCTTCCTACCTCACCGATTGCAACGGCTTCACCATCCAGTACCAGTTTCTGTGCAGCTTCAAGTGCATTTTTTATATTCATTTCTGATTTTTCAATGTCTTTTCCAGCTTTGATGAGTCTTGAAAGTTCTGCAGGATGAACACCCACAACAGCAAAGGCTTTAACATCAGTTTCATCATTAATTTCCTTCACATATTTGATAACAAGCCCCATAGATTCTTTGTAATCTGTTTTTGTGCCAACAGTCCATGTTGGTTTGTTTGGAATTATCATGAATGAACCTCCAGCACGTGAAAATTTATTAGCTGTTTCTAAGGGTCCTTCACCATTGATTGGGTCAACATGTATATGGTTGTCTGTAACTGGAATTTTATCCATAAAATCACCTAATTCATTATTCATATTTCATCCAAGCCAAGCTCTTTCATTAGAGCATTTTGGAAAATCTCCACAGGTGGTTCTATTCCAGTCCATATCTTAAATGCTTCAACACCCTGATACATGAGCATTTTTAGTCCTGAAATTGATTTAGCTCCTGCTTTATCTGCTTCCTTTAATAATCCTGTTTTTAAGGGATTGTATACTATATCGTTCACTACAAGCTCCTGATGCATCATTGCTGCATTTACAACAGGTTTTTGATGGATGTTTGGGTACATTCCAACTGGAGTTGTGTTTATGAGGATGTCTGTGTCTTTAATTTCTTGGGTGAGTTTTTCGTCAAGCCCAGATACCCTGACTTCGTGATCCAATTTTTCATCCAAATCTGTTTTGAGTTCAATTGCCTTTTCAACTGTTCTGTTTGCTATTATCAAATTATCCACGCCACTTAAAAGTAACTGGAAGGTTATTGCTCTTGAAGCTCCCCCAGCACCCAAAACAACCACTTTTTTATTTTTTACGGGAGTTACTTCTTCAATGGCCTTGACTGCACCTATACCATCGGTGTTATGACCTACAGCACCATTTTTACCGAATTCTATTGTGTTTACAGCACCTATGAGTCCTGCTGCAATGTCAAGATAATCTAAGTAATTTATTACCTCTTTTTTATGGGGTATAGTAACGTTAAAGCCCTTTATTCCTAGTGATTGAGCCCCTAAAATCGCGTCTTCGAGATTTTCAGCTTTCACTTGAAAAGGTACGTAAATATTATCTAAACCCAGTTCCTTAAAGGCAGCATTATGCATGCCTGGTGATAATGAATGTTCAACAGGGTCCCCTATAATTCCGAAAACATTTGTTTTTCCAGTTATCATTTAGATCTCCATAAACTTTTTTTTCACACAGAATAAACGAAATTATATTCAAATTCAGAATTTGACTGTAAACTATGATTCCAGGATCCCATTCTATATCAGATCAATGGATATAGTGATTACTATATTTTTTGGAATCCTATATACTTCTATTTTCTGCAGTTGTACTAATTAATGTATCAATTCCTGGAGTTTTAATGATGAAAACTAGCATTAATTATTGATAATTATCTCATATTATGATCAAATTTGAATCAACTAAATTGTGAAACCATAAATGATCCTCTTTAAATTTTTTTTACCAGCTGAATGGACAGATATTGCCATAAACCTTACAATCAGTCAATCAAAAGCTCAACCATTTACAAAAGTACCCCCAATTAATAGTTTGTTGTATACAAAAAAGGAGTTGAAATATCATTAGAAATTCTTTTATAAACTGGACATCATAATAGTGAACAGTATTATATTGGTGAATAGTTTATTGACTACAAATAATAATAAATGAACTAAATATTGGCTTGAGGTGTAGAAATGCTTGCAAAACAGAGATTTGTTCTGGATACCACTGCTTTTACTGATACTCAATTAAGGGATGATTATGGTGAAGGTGAACTTTCTAAAACAGTTGATGCCATGCTTAATCTCATTGCAAAATCAAGAATAAAACTCAACATAAGCTGCCACATGCCACCAATAACCTATAAAGAATTTACAGATTACATGTCTCGTTATGAATGTCCAGATGAAACACTTGTAAAAGCAGAAACTTGGATCGTTAAAAAAACTCCCAACAGGTACGACACCAAAATACCCTCCGAAATATTCTATGAATATGTCCAGGACATGAGGGAACGGATGAATAAGGGTATGAGAATATCTGAAAATGGGATATGGGAAGCTGCAGTAGAATCCATGGTAAAAATGTCTCGAGGATCAAAAAAATCAGAAATTGAGGCCGAAGTTCTTGGAAAAGCCATAACAGATTTTAGAAAACGTTACAGGGCAGCTTTACGTAAAGGAACCCTTGATAGTGCTCCTGATCTTGATGTTCTCCTGCTTGCCAAGGAACTGGGTGCCGGAGTTGTAGCTGCAGATGAGGGGATTAAGGTTTGGGCTGAGAGGCTTGGACTCAGATTTTTAAGTGCCAAATCATTCCCCCAGATGATGGAAGAGTACCTAGTGCACTATGACTGATAAAACTCATGAATTTCTTATTGATTTTGAATGAGTATTTTTTTTCATACCACCATATTTTAAAAACATCGAATCTAATAGTTTATAGTTGATATGAGACTTCTGGAAAAATAATTATTTAAATTTAGATCAATGGCAGGAAAGAATAAAATGGAATTACAAAGACCTAGAGGAACCAGGGATTTTCTTTTTGAAGAAATGAAAGAAAGAAAAAATGTAGAAAATACCATGAAAAAAATATTCGAATCTTATGGTTACAGTGAAATTAAAACTCCAATATTTGAAGAATTATCTTTGTTCACAACAAAATCTGGAGAAGGAATTAAGGACCAGATATATCACTTTCAAGACAAAAGTGGAAGGGATTTGGCCCTTAGACCAGAACTTACAGCCCCTGTAGCAAGAATGTATATAAAAGAACTTCAAAAAGCACCTAAACCTGTTAAAATGTACTACTTTGGAAGCTGTTTTAGGTATGAAAGGCCACAAGCAGGGAGATTTAGACAGTTCTGGCAGTTTGGTTGTGAGCTTATAGGTGGAAAATCACCGGGTTCAGAAGCTGAAGTAATAAGCATGGCAGCACATTGTCTTGACGAACTGGGACTCGAAAACTACGAAATACACATTGGAAACCTTGGAATTCTGAGGAATATATTAAACGATGCAAATATTATGGGTGACAGTCAAGACCAGGTAATGGCAGCCATAGATAAAGGAGATGCTGAAGAACTTAAAACCCTTCTAAATGATATAAACGCTGCAGTAGAATCAAAAGAATTATTATTAAAACTTATAGACTTGAAGGGTGATGCATCAATATTGAAAGATGCAGAGGCTTTAATCAACTGCAATGAACATGCTTGCAATGCATTGTTCGAACTTGAAAAATTATTGGAAGCATTAGAGGCTTTTGGATTTTCAAATTACACTGTTAACCTTGGTATAGCCCGTGGATTGGATTATTACACAGGAACTGTTTTCGAGATCTATGTTCATGGCCTTGGTGCACAAAAACAGATAAGTGGTGGGGGAACCTATAACTTAATAGAAGTATTTGGTGGGGAAAAAGTAGAATCCACAGGATTTGCATTCGGTTTTGACAGGGTTATGGAAGCCTTAAAAAAACAGAAAACCACCATAAAGAAAGAACAAGCAGTCAAAGTATTTGTTGCACCTTTAAATGCAGATTTAAGTCTGACAGGATATGAAATTGTCCAGAAATTGAGGAAAAACAACATTGGGGCAGAAGTTGACCTGGTTGGTAAAAAACTCAAGAAGATTCTATCATACGCTGACACAAAACAGATAAGTTACGTTGTTCTTCTGGGATCCAGAGAGTTTGAAGAGGGCAAAGTAACAGTCAAAGATATGGAATCAGGAGAACAAGAATCTGTGGATATTTCTGAGGTAGAAAACTACTTCCAGAACAAAGATTTATGAATGTCACATGTGCCCAGTTAAATAATATTTAAAGATTATAAAGAGTTGAGATGATTCAAATGGATAAGCTTGATCTAAATTTCAGACATGAAGTTGGGGGAGAAAAGTTAGTGATAGCCATAGCACAGGACCATGTAAGTTCTGAAGTGTTAATGGTTGCATATATGAACGAAGAAGCCCTTAGGAAAACCCTTGAAACAGGGATCGCACATTATTTCAGTACTTCACGTAGAAAACTCTGGCTCAAGGGCGAAAGTTCAGGACATACACAGGAAGTTAAAGAAGTTTTAACTGATTGTGACGAAGATGCTGTTCTTTTAAAGGTTAAACAGAACGGTGGAGCATGTCATGAAGGTTATTATTCATGTTTTTTCAGGAAAATAGAAGCTGATTCTGGAGAACTGAAACTGGTAAAACAGAAAATATTCGAACCAGAACAGATTTATGGAGATAAATGATGAAGATCGTTCCAGATACAAGTGTAATAGTAGATGGTAGAATAACCAAGATCGTGCAAGACAAAGATTATCATGGATGCGAAGTCATAGTTCCAAAGGCAGTGATTTCAGAGCTGGAAAATCAGGCCAATAAAGGCAGAGAAACTGGTTTTAATGGTTTGGGTGAGCTTAAAGAGTTGCAGAAGTTGTGCAAGGAAGGAAAAATTAAACTCAGTTACGTAGGCAGAAGACCCAATCCCGATGAAATAGCCCTTGCAAAGGGTGGAGAAATTGATGCCATGATCAGGGATACTGCTGGAGACAACAACGCCACATTAATTACAAGTGACAAAGTGCAAAGGGAAGTTGCTGAAGCCCAGGGATTAGAAGCAATTTATTTAAAACCGGAGATGATAGGTTATAAAGAGCTGATAATTGCCAAATACTTTGATGAAGACACCATGTCAATTCATTTGAAGGAAAATGTAGTTCCAATGGCAAAAAAAGGCAGTCCTGGAAATATAAATCTGGTTAAAATTGGTTCAAAACCTCTTAAAAGATCTGAACTAGAAAAAATGGCCAGAGAAATAACTGAAATGGCCAAGAGTGATTTTAAAAGTTTCATTGAAATTGAGAGAGAAGGTGCTACAGTCGTACAGTTCAGGGAGTACAGAATATCAATAGCCCGACCTCCATTTTCAGACGGGGTGGAAATCACAGTTGTAAGACCCATAACCAAGGTTTCAATGGATGATTACAGACTTCCAGAAAAACTGGTTGATAGGTTAAAAACCAGTGCCAAGGGAATTTTAATTGCAGGATCTCCCGGAGCTGGGAAAACAACATTTGCCCAAGCAGTTGCTGAATTTTACAGTTCAAAAATAGGTGCAATTGTTAAAACCATGGAATCTCCTCGTGATCTTCAAGTTGGTGATGAAATCACACAGTACGCCCCACTTGAAAAAGATATGGGCAAGACAGCAGATATACTCCTTTTAGTCAGACCAGACTACACCATATACGATGAACTCAGGAAAACCAAAGATTTCAGAATATTTGCTGATATGAGATTAGCAGGTGTTGGAATGATTGGAGTGGTTCATGCAACAAGACCAATAGATGCCATACAAAGGATAATTGGTCGTGTGGAACTTGGAATGATACCATCAATTGTTGATACAACAATATTCATTAACAATGGTGAAGTAGCAGCCATCTACGATGTTAAACTAACAGTTAAAGTTCCAACAGGTATGCTGGAAGCAGACCTTTCAAGACCCGTAATAGAGATTACCGACTTTGAAACTGGAGATTTAGTGCATGAAGTATATACCTATGGTGAACAGACAATAGTTATGGATGTTGGTGTTGAAAAGTACGAAAAAACTCCTGTACAGAAGATAGCTGAAAAAGAGATAGTTAAAGAAATCAGAAGAAGAATTCCAGATGCTATTGTGGAAGTTAATATGAAATCAGATAAACGTGCCACTGTACTTATTAACGAAGACAATATTCCTAAACTCATCGGTAAAAAGGGAAAAACTATAGATGAAGTTGAGCGGAAGATTGGAATCAGCATAGGTGTAGAAGCCCTTGAAGTTAGGGAGTCTAAAGAATCAGAAGACAGTTTCAAGGTCGATACAGAAATTTCAGGAAATTATGTAGTTTTAAACTTTAAGAAGAACGTAGTTGGTACTCCATTTGATATTCTGGTTAATGATGATTATTTATTCACAGCCACCGTTGGTAAAAAGGGTAACATAAAAATCAAAAGGGACATTGAACTGGCCACAATAATAGTGAATGCAATGAAAAATAACATACCAATATACGCCAGGATCAGGCAAGAGTAAATTGGAATTGAAGGAGTTGACCAAATGAAAATAGGAGTATCAACACTGGCACTTTCACCTGCACCTCTTGAATCTGTGCTTAAATGTTTAGAAGATAGAAATGTTGAATACTGTGAAGTAATGAATGAGTATCCCTACAACATCATTGACAGGGATGTTGTGGGATCGTACAATGTCAAAATTACTATTCATTCTCCTTTGTCAGATGTGAACATCGCAAGTTACAACGATAAGATGAGAAGATCATCTGTATCTCAAATTAAAAATTCAATAGATACTGCTGCCTCACTTGATAGTGATGTAGTTGTTGTACACCCGGGTCAGGTTCCTATTCTTGGAAAAAAATTTGTCGAAAGAATCAGGGAACATAGTTTAGAATCCCTTAGGGAATGTTCAAACTACGCAGATGAAAATGATGTTATGTTATGTATTGAGAACATGCCAAATTTTGAAGAGCTCCTGTTGAAGGATCTAAACGAAGTTCACACCGTGGCAGAAGAGTTAGATTCCCATATAACCCTTGATGTGGGACATGCCCATAACATGAATATCCCCATCAATGAAATGTTAAATTCCCCCCGAATAAAACATATACACTTATCAGACAACGATGGAAACTACGACAGCCATTGTGCAATTGGAAGTGCTGATATTGATTTCAAATTGTTGTTTGAAGAACTGAAATCCATAAATTATGACGGAATCTTGGTTGTTGAAGTTAAGGATCCTCCTGCCGTCACAGAGAGTTTGGATTATATTAAAAATGAGTTGAAGCTTTAAATTATTCTACATTCTCATTTGTAGTTTCAGATGATCCTAAAATTTTGTGATCTAACTGGATTCTGGATGATTTCATCCACGAATCAAATCCTATTTTTTATATATTGTATGAAATATACCATGTTATCAGATGAAATAAGGATGATAATTCGAATAAAAAAATTATGAAGAGGTTGTTTAATTTGAAAATAGCTATAATTGGTGGTACAGGAGATCAGGGACTTGGACTTGCATTGAGATTAGTAAAGGCTGGAGAAGATGTTATTGTAGGTTCAAGAGACCTAAAAAAGGCAGAAACTGCAGTTGATCTCATAAAGGATACATTGGGTAATAAAGATATTCAAAACATCACAGCCATGACCAATCCTGACGCCACTTTAAACGGTGATGTAATCATTTTAACTGTTCCACTCCAAGCACAGATGGTAACATTAAGATCCATCAAGGACAATTTAAATGGCGAGATATTTGTTGATGCAACATCTCCACTGGAAGGTTGTTTAGGTGGTAAACCAACCAGGTACGTGGATCTCTGGGAGGGATCTGCAGCAGAAAGATCAGCAGAGTTCCTTGGAGATAATGCTGTGGTTGTTTCAGCATTTTGCAATATAAGTGCATCAAGTTTAACAAATTTGGATGATGATGTTGAAAGTGATTGTCTTGTTTCAGGTGATGATCATGAATCAAATTTGGTTGTTATGGAACTTGCCGAGAAAATTTCCGGTGTTAAAGCAATTGAGTGTGGAGCACTTGAAAATGCAAGGATCGTTGAAAAGTTGACCCCACTACTAATTAATTTAAATATACGGAACAAAATAAAAAACGCTGGAATAAGAATCAGTAATATTTAGATTTAAATCTATAAAAACCAATATTTAAGGGGTTAAAAAATAAAAATTTGAAGGTCTATGAATGGAACATATTAAAAAAACTGCAGAAAATATAACTAAACACGCCCTCTCAGTCATAGATAAAATTGATGAAACCCAAGTGGACAAAATGATAACCACCATTCAGAACGCTAAATCAGTGTTCATAGTGGGTAGTGGTAGATCTGAGTTAATTGGTAAGGCCTTTGCAATGCGATTGATGCATCTAGGATTCGTTGTGTACGTAATTGGAGATGTTACAACCCCTGCAATCAATAAAAACGATTGTTTAATAGCCATATCAGGTTCTGGTGAAACAAGAACAGTTACACTTGCAGCTGGAACTGCTTCAGAGTCAGAAGCCTCGGTGATTGGTATAACTGCCAGTCCATCATCCACACTTGGAAGTTACCTTGATGTTTGTGTGAATATCGAAAGTAAAACTAAGGCACCTTGGAAGCACTACACTTCAGCCGTCCTTAAGGGAGATTACGATGATTTGACTCCTATGGGAACTCTCTTTGAAGACACCACCCATCTGTTTTTAGATGGTTTGATAGCAGAATTTATGGCACGTTTAGGTAAAAAAGAAGATGATCTCAAAAGGAGACATGCAACCATCGAATAATTACATGAGAATAATATTTAAAATCAAGCGTGGTGTAACATGAACGCAGAATTATCTGGAGACATCATAATAGTTAAAACCGGCAATACCGCAAAAATCCATGAAAAAAGCCATTTTGGAAATCCATCGGAAGACGGGCTACAACTTTCATATGTAGAAGCCCTATACCTAATGGAAAAGGGCAAATTAGAGGTTCAAAATGATTCAGAAGAAGTTTCAATCAACCAAATGTTTGGACTTATAAGGAAATCTGGAGCATTTTCCAATTATATCGTGTACAGGGACTTGCGTAACAGGGGTTACATTGTAAAAACTGGATTCAAATATGGATCTGAGTTCAGACTCTACGATCGTGGAAAATCTCCAGGAGACGGACATTCAAATTATCTGGTTAAAGTGGCAAGTGAAAACAGTGAATTCATGATGTCTGATCTTTCCAGTTATGTTAGGGTAGCCCATGGAGTGAATAAGAAATTGTTGTTTGCTGTTGTGGATGATGAAAATGACATAACATACTACAATGTTGAATGGACAAGGCCCTGAATTGATTTGATATTCAAGGGCTTTGTTAATTTATTAAAAATTAAAGGATATACAAATAGTTTAAGGTGATTTAGTGATAGACCCATGGAGTTCAGCTGTTTTAGACTACGAAAACCTCATCGAACAGTTCGGGATCAAACCATTTGCAGATCTTCTGCCTGAAGTGAATGATCCACCCGTCCTCATGAAAAGGGGAATAATTTTTGGTCAAAGGGATTTTGGTAGAATACTCAAGGCCATCCGCGAAAAATCTGAATTTGCAGTTGTATCCGGCATGATGCCAAGTGGAAAAATGCATATCGGCCATAAAATGATTGTTGATCAGTTAATATGGTATCAAAATCAAGGCGCAGATATATTTATACCCATTGCAGATATGGAATCATACTCTGCAAGGGATATTGAATTTGAAGATTCAAGGGAACTTGCAATTGTAGAGTACCTTACCAACTACATCGCCCTTGGATTGGATTTTAAAAAGAAGAATATCCACTGTTACCTCCAATCCGAGAACAGAACCGTGCAAAATTTAGCATATTTAGCTGGGAAAAGGGTGAACCTGAATGAGATGAAAGCAATCTATGGATTTTCAGGATCAACTAACATATCCCATCTCTATGTTCCACTGGTGCAAGTTGCGGATATTTTACATCCACAGTTAGAAGAATTTGGAGGACCCAAACCAACAGTGGTTCCAGTGGGACCTGATCAGGACCCTCATATAAGATTGACCAGGGATATTGCTGATCGTTTGAAGAATAAATTTAATTTCATAGCACCTTCATCAACATACCATAGATTCATTACCGGATTAACAGGGGATAAAATGTCAAGCAGTAAACCTAAAACAGCTATATTTTTGAGTGACAGCCCTGAAGTTGCAGAAAAGAAAATTAAAACTGCTAAAACTGGTGGAAGAGAAAGTTTGGACGAACAAAAGAAACTGGGAGGAATTCCTGAAGACTGTGTTGTTTACGAGATGCTTTTATACCATCTGGTCGAGTCTGAAGATGAGCTTAGAAATATTTTCCAAGATTGTAAAAATGGAACAATGATGTGTGGAGAATGTAAAGCCAAGGCAGGCACCTTGATGAGAACTTTTTTCGAAGATCTCTCCAAACGAAGAAGTGATGCAGAGGCAGAAGCCCGAAAGATATTAAATACTTATTAATGATAACTGTAAAAAGATATACCTAAAATATATGATGGTCAGATTCTGAATATTCTAATGAAGGGCGTGAAAAGTTTGAAAAAAGAACAGTACGATGGATTTTTTGGTGGGCTTTACAAGCGAAACGAAACATACTTAGTGCTTTCAACTGTTATTCTCCTGGGATCAATTTTTGTGGGTTATGCTTTCGCGGGATTTTTAACCCCTTTACTAGGAGGAGTTTATGGTGATTTTCAAAACAAAATTGTCCATGGACAGATACAGTTAAACACGTTCTCATTATTCTTCAACAATTTAAATGTCGCCCTTATAATTTATATTGGTGGAGCCATATTCGGAATTGGATCCATAATATACCTAATCTTCAACGGGCTTTTCATTGGTTACGCAGGTACACAATTTCCTCTGGGAGATTATATCATTTACACATTGCCCCATGGAATTCCTGAATTGTTAGGAATTATCATTTCCGGAGCAGCAGGATTTAGGCTTGGACATTGTGTTTTGAATATTCTAAGGGATCTAACACATATGCGAACAGATATTTCTAAAAAAACCCAGTTCCAGTATATTTTAGAAATGCATGTTGATGAATTTTGGGAATCCATAAAACTATTGGCTATAGCAGTGGTACTGCTGATTATAGCTGCATTTATAGAAGCTAATATAACCCTTGCATGGGGAAGTTACATTAAATCAGCCCTCTAAATAGATTTCTGGAATGTTCTTTACCAAATTTTTTTTTAGATGAAATAAAAATACCGGTAAATCTTTTATTCAAAAAAATCATAAATTTACATAAAAAAATTAGCAAGTGATACAATGATGAAGTGTATATCGTGTGGAGAAGAATACAACGTTGATGAAATAATTTACACCTGTAAAAAATGTGATTCCACACTTGAAGTGGTTTCCAGCCGTCCTGATGTTTCTAAAGACATTTTCAATTGCAGAAAATCCACCATGTGGAAGTATAAGGAATTTTTACCAGTTGATGAAACAAAAATAGTGAGTTTAGAAGAGGGAGGCACTCCATTTTGTAGATGTAATAAATTGGGTGATGAACTAGGGATAGAACTCTACGTCAAGGTCGAAGGCTCAAATCCTACAGGAAGTTTTAAAGATAGGGGAATGAGTGTGGGGATGACAAAAGCTGTTGAACTTGGTGTTAATACAGTGGGATGTGCTTCAACAGGGAATACCTCTGCCTCGCTTGCAGCATACGCAGCCAGAGCTGGTAAACGATGCGTAGTATTACTACCAGCAGGGAAAGTTGCACTTGGAAAGCTTGCTCAGGCAATGTTTCATGGTGCCGAAGTGATCTCAATTAGGGGTAACTTCGATGAAGCACTTGAAACAGTTACATCACTCGCCTTGGAAGGACAACTTTACCTCTTAAATTCTGTTAATCCATACCGTTTAGAAGGACAAAAAACTATAGGCTTTGAAATTGTCGATGATCTAGGCTGGAAATCTCCAGACAGAATAGTGTTACCTGTAGGTAATGCTGGAAACATATCGGCAATATGGAAGGGAATTAAAGAATTTCATGAAGCCGGTTTCATGGATGATGTTCCAATGATGACAGGAATACAGGCAGAAAGAGCTGCACCCATTGCAAATGCAGTTCGTCAAGGAAAGAAAACTATAGAACCTGTAAAGGATCCTGAAACTATTGCAACAGCCATCAGGATCGGAGCACCTGTGAGTGCACAGAAAGCATTGAGGGCAATATATGAGTCAAATGGATATGCAGATACAGTTACAGATGAAGAAATATTAAGCGCACAAAAATTACTGGCTCGAAAAGAGGGAATTGGTGTGGAGCCTGCGTCTGCAGCGTCAATTGCAGGCCTATTGAAGATGGTTGAAAGTGGTGAAGTGGACAAAGGAGAACAGGTCGTTTGTATTGTCACAGGACACTTATTAAAAGACCCCAATACTGCGATAGATGCATGTGTTGAGCCTTTAGAAATTGATGCCGATGTTAAAACTCTTTCTAAGATTATTAACAAGCAATAAAGGATTTCCCTCAACAATTTTTTTTTTGGAAATCTGAAGATTTTCTATATCCCAATTTTTTCCACATCAGTGAATACAACATAATTTGTCATGGGCTGACCAAAAATGAAATAGATCATGATGACATGACCCAAAAACATACAAATCACTGAATAAATCTCATAAATATACCATAAATATATAAGGGATTACGACAACAGTGTATATTAACAAAGATATTTAGTGAGGTGATTAATGTGGAATTACCAATTGCTCCAATAGGAAGAATAATAAAAAATGCAGGTGCAGAAAGAGTAAGTGACGATGCTAGAGAAGCTCTAGCAAAAGCTTTAGAAGAGAAAGGTGAAATGATAGCTTCTGAAGCAGTCAAACTTGCAAAACACGCAGGAAGAAAAACTGTTAAAGCATCAGACGTCGATTTAGCCGTTAAAAGACTTTAAATAGTTTTTTCTTTTTTTTCTTTTTTAAATCAGTTAAATTAACCCTAATTAATGCACTGTTTTTAACAATATTATTTGAACATCAAACTACTATTTTATTATGAATACCTACTAATTAACAACTTGAAAACTAAAAAATTAAAAAATTGTTTGTATAACAATCAAAAATCGATTTTTAGGTGCCAACTTAACGAATAATTTACAGATAATCGTGAATTATTTGAAGTTTATTTTAATTTCATGGGCTCAAGCAAACTTTATATAATATGATAATGAAATATCCAATAGACTACTTTTGAACTATGAAAATCATTCTATGACTTAAGTTGGCTTATAACTAGAATTTGATTTATCAGTGTTTTATAGTCATTTCTGATCGGAAGAACTTTTATATGTATAAAATGTAAAAGTATGATCTGCCGATGGATGGTTAAAACCAGATGAAAAAGGAGGTATAATAAATGGCAAAAGCAATATATGTTAAATTCGATACACCGAAAGAAATAGCAGACAAAGCTTATGAAGCTTTAGAAATAGCAAAAGACACAGGGAAAATAGGTAAAGGTACTAACGAGGTTACCAAGATGATAGAGAGGGGTAACGCTTTATTAGTATTCATAGCTGAGGACATTGACCCACCAGAAATAGCAGCACACCTTCCTGTACTTGCTGAAGAAAAGGAAATACCTTACGTTTACCTTCCAACCAAAGACGAGCTTGGAGAAGCAGCAGGTCTAAACGTTGGAACAGCATCTGCATGTATCATAGACGCAGGTGAAGCTGAAGATTTAATCAACGATGTAGTTGAGAAAGTCGAAGAGCTTAAAAAGTAAGTATAAACACTATTTTTACAGAAGGGCCCATGCCTTTCTTATTTTAATTTGAAGGTGATTTAAATGGAAGATGGAACTCCTGCTGAAATTATAGAGGTTCTGAAAAGGACTGGAATGACTGGAGAAGTCATGCAGGTTAAATGCAGAATACTTGATGGAAGAGACAAGGGAAGAATACTCACTAGAAACGTCATGGGAGCTATAAGGGAAGGCGACATTTTAATGTTGCTCGATACAATACGGGAAGCTAAGGAAATCCGTACCCCATAATTAAAAGGTGCTTAATATGAGAACATGTTCATTCTGTAAAGAAGAAATAGAAGAAGGCACAGGAAAAATGTACGTCAAAAAGGACGGTACAGTATATTTCTTCTGCAGCAGCAAATGTGAGAAAAATCAGATAGGACTCGGAAGAGTTCCAAGAAAAGTTAAGTGGGTTAAAAAATGAAACAGAGAAGTTTTGTAATGCTAAAACCTGATGCAGTTAAAAGGAGACTTGCAGGTGAAGTTTTAGGCAGGTTTGAAAACCGAGGTCTTAAATTAATCGCAGCCAAGTTAATGGTTATATCCCCTGAACTCGCTAAGGAGCATTATGGAGAACACTCTGAAAGACCATTTTTTAAAGATTTAGTGGATTACATAACATCAGGTCCTGTTCTTGCAACAGTGATTGAAGGTGAAGAATGTATCAGCTTAATCAGAAAGATGGTTGGAGCTACTAACCCTCAGGAAGCTGATCTAGGAACTATTAGAGGTGATTACGCCATTGATACTGGTCGTAACATAATACACGCCTCTGATTCAGAAACTTCAGCTGCTAGAGAAATAGCACTATTTTTCGAAGACTCTGAAATCTATGATTACAGCATGCCTGATGAAGAAATGATATACGAAGAACCATAATATCAAAGAGCCTTAATTTTTTTTACGCTCTATTTTTTGGAGGTTTAAATTGAAGATTCGATCACCCATAGTGTCTGTTTTGGGTCATGTTGACCATGGAAAAACCACTCTCCTTGACTTTATAAGGGGCGGTGCAATGGCCCAGAAGGAAGCTGGAGGAATAACACAACATATTGGTGGAACAGAAATTCCAATGGAAGTCATTGAAACCATATGTGGAGATCTCCTAAAAAAGCTCGACATACGGGAGACAATGCCAGGTCTGTTCTTTATAGACACCCCTGGACATGAAGCATTTACAACTCTCCGTAAGAGAGGTGGTGCACTTGCAGATCTTGCAATACTCATAGTGGACATCAAAGAGGGATTCAAACCTCAAACCTATGAGGCACTAAACATTCTAAAAACATTTAAAACTCCTTTTGTAGTTGCTGCAACCAAAATTGATAAAATTTATGGTTGGGAAACTAACAAAGGACTATCATTTATTCAAACTTACAATAAACAGGCCCCTAGTGTTCAGGAAAAGCTTGATACCGGTGTCTATGAACTTGTAGGAGTACTGCACGAAGAAGGTTTTGAATCTGAAAGATTTGACAGGGTTGAAAACTTTGCCAGACAGATCAGTATCATTCCAATTAGTGCTAAAACAGGAGAAGGAATACCTGAGCTTTTAACAATGCTCATGGGACTTGCTCAGCAGTACCTTAAGGAACAGTTGCAACTGGAACCAGATGCACCTGCAAAGGGAACTATCCTGGAAGTGAAGGAAGAGAAAGGATTGGGTGTTACTGTTGATGCTGTTATATATGATGGTATACTCAAAAAGAACGACACCATAATCCTAACTAGTCTGGACGATATCGTAACTACAAAGATCAGATCCCTACTAAAACCAAAACCTCTCGAAGAAATGAGGGACTCTAAAAAACGTTTCCAAAAGGTCAACGAGGTTGTTGCAGCAGCAGGAATCAAGATAGTTGCTCCTAAAATTGAAAATGTTATTTCAGGGTCACCCCTTAGAGTTGCCAGGGGAGATTCAGAGGGAGTCAAGGAAGAAGTATTAGGTGAAATTGAAAGCATTAAAATTGACACCAATGAAATGGGTGTTATTGTAAAGGCTGATACACTGGGATCCCTTGAAGCACTCGTTAGCATGCTTAAGGACATGGAAGTACCAATAAGAGCTGCTGATATTGGAGATGTTTCAAGAAGAGATGTGGTTGATGCATCCATTGTTCAAAATGACAATCCTGAATATGGGGTCATAATATCATTTAATAATAAAATTTTACCCTCTGCAGTGAATGAAATTAATTCCACTGGTGTTAAACTGTTTCATGCAGATGTGATCTACCAGTTAACAGAAGATTATGCAGAATGGGTAGCTGCAGCTGAAGAAAGGAAGAAAAAAGAGTGGATTGATGCAATAATCCGACCTGCAAAGCTAAGAATAATTCCAAAACTTGTTTTCAGGGTTTCTAAACCTGCCATTGCAGGTATTGAAGTTCTTGGAGGAACTGTGAAGAAGGATTATATCCTTATAAATTCCGATGGTCACAGGGTTGGTAAAGTTGAGAGTATGCAGGACAAGGGTGAAAACAAACCATCAACTTCAAAGGGTCAGCAAGTAGCCATGGCAATTAAAGATGCCGTGATTGGAAAGGATTTTGAAGAAGGTGATGTTCTCTATGCAGATATACCTGAAAATCATTACAAAATCCTGGAAACTGAACTGAAATCAAAACTCTCAGAAGACGAACTTCAAATACTAGATGAACTAGTAGAAATTAAGAGAAAAGAAGATGACTTATATGGATTGAGAGTTGAATATTGAGTTTAGATCAATTTACATACAAAAAACCCCTGAAATTTAAAGATTCTTAAGAATCAAACCATGATCATTGAATTTACAATGGAAAACGATAAATATTATAGATTATATAGAACCAGAATAAGATGGAGGAGATAAATTGGCATTTAAATTAGTTATTTCAGAAGGCGAAAATAGCCATCAAGTGGAAGTTGAAGCTGCAGAATCTAAAAAACTCAACGGTTTAACAATAGGTGAGGAATTTGATGCTTCTCTCGTTGGTTTAACTGGTTACAAACTTAAAATAACCGGTGGAAGCGATAAAAATGGTTTCCCAATGAAAAAGGACGTTGATGGATCAAGAAGAATCAAGAGCCTTCTCTCTGGAGGAATCGGATTCAATCCAAAAAGAGATGGTCAGAGAAGAAGAAAAACCGTAAGAGGAAACACTGTATCAGATGATATAGTGCAAATAAACACTGTGGTAACCCAAAAGGGTGAAAAGGAAATTAATGAAATTTTAGAAAGTGAAGAGTAAAAGTTACGGGTGTAATATCGTGAAAGTACAGTCTGAAATTAACATAGGGCTCGTGGGACATGTAGACCACGGCAAAACAACACTTACAAAAGCCCTATCTGGAATATGGACAGACACCCATAGTGAAGAGACTAAAAGAGGAATATCTATAAGGTTGGGTTATGCTGATATCACCTTCCGTAGATGTACCTCTTGTCCAGCTCCACAATGTTTCACAACTGCAGAGATCTGCAGTCACTGTGGAGAAGAAACCAGTACCCTTAGAAAGGTATCGTTCGTTGATTCACCGGGGCATGAAACATTGATGGCTACCATGCTTTCAGGAGCTGCCATAATGGACGGCGCTGTTTTGGTAATTGCTGCCAATGAGAAGTGTCCTCAACCTCAAACCAAGGAACATCTAATGGCACTGGATGTTATTGGTGTAACAGATGTCATTGTTGTCCAAAACAAGATAGATATTGTTTCAAAAGAAAGGGCATTGGAAAGTTATAAGGAAATTCAGGAATTTGTTAAGGGAACTTGTGCTGAAAATGCACCAATAATACCAGTTTCTGCACAGCAAGGCGCAAATATCGATATTCTTATCGAGGTTATCCAGGAAAACATCAGAACTCCTAGAAGATCCCTTAGGAAAGCTCCAAGATTGTTTGTAGCAAGATCATTTGACACAAATAAACCAGGATCCAGTCCAGATAAGATTGAGGGTGGAGTAATTGGTGGTTCACTTATTCAGGGAAAGCTCAAGGTTGGAGATGAACTGGAAATAAAACCTGGAATACAAGTTAAAAATAAGGGTAAAATGGAGTGGATGAGTCTAGTTTCAGAAATCACAGGACTCGTTGGTGGAGGAGAATCTGTAGATGAAATAGGTCCCGGAGGACTTATAGGTGTGGGAACTAAACTTGACCCCGCTTTAACCAAAGCAGACTCTTTATCCGGATCCGTGGCTGGAAAACCAGGGACATTACCTCCTATTATGCACGACTTCACAATGAAAACCCATCTACTTGACAGGGTAGTTGGTACCAAGGAAGAACGTAAAGTCGAACCAATCAAATCATCCGAATTATTGATGATCAACATAGGTACCTCAACATCTGTTGGTGTAGTTACGAGTGCAAGGAAAAACGAAGTTGAAGTCAATCTCAAATTACCAGTTTGTGCTGAAGAAGGTCAGAGAGTTGCACTCAGCAGACGTGTTGGAGCAAGATGGAGGTTAATTGGATATGGTATCATCAAATGATTGTGAGGCAGTTTTAGACGCAAATTTTTTATGATGGCATTCCAGTTCAATGTGGACGTTGTGGGGGAACTTAAAAATATTATTCCTTCATGCAAATTAATTGTTCCATCTACTGTTTTATATGAGCTGGAAGGCATAAAAAAACGATCTAAGGGTAAAAATAAAATTGCAGCATCAATTGCACTTAAAATTGCACGATCTCCTCCAATAGAAGTTATGGAAACTAAACTTCTTGGAGGGGAAACAGTTGATGATTCCCTACTCCGGGTTTCAAATAGATCGAAAATACTTTGTACAAACGATCGTGAACTCAGAAACCGAGCACGTGAAATAGGTATAAATGTTATTTATCTCCGTCAAAGGAAGTACCTTGATGTTGATGGACATATAAAACGCTAATAATTTAGGAAAAAGTTAAGCAAGCTAAATTTGCAGGAGGAAATTAAAATGAATCTCTGGAAAGACATACCAACTGGACCATCGGTTCCAGAAGTGATATACGCCGTTGTGGAAATTCCAAAAGGATCAAGAAACAAATATGAATATGATAAGGATATGGAAGCATTTGCTCTTGACAGAGTTCTTTACTCACCGTTCCATTATCCTGCAGAGTATGGTATCATACCCCAGACACTTTGGGACGACGGAGATCCAATGGATATCTTGGTCATGATGGACGAAGCAACATTCCCTGGATGTGTCATTGAAACTAGACCCATCGGAATCATGAGAATGATAGATGGTGGAGATAGTGATGATAAGGTTCTTGGAGTACCTGTTAACGATCCTAGATTTACTGACATCAAAGATATCAGTCAACTTCCAAAACAGTACCTGGATGAAATTGCACATTTTTTCACCGACTACAAAAAACTTGAAGGTAAAAAAACCGAAGTTTTAGGATGGGAAAGTGCTGAAATGGCATTTGAAGCCATAAAACATTCAATTGATCTTTACAAAAATCTCTAAAATAATAAAAAAAATTATTTAACAAGAGACTATACATTATGAAGTTCATATAATTAGTAGTAATTAACATTAAATATTTGCTTAAACTTTTATTAAAGCAAAGTAGAGGGATTTGTTTGTATTTAATATCCAAAATAGAAGACACTGTGAGAATTCCACCTAACAGGTTTGAAGATACTCTGGAAGACGTGGCTGTTGAAATCTTAAACGAGAGCTACGTTGGAAAGATCGACAAAAAACTTGGATTGATGGTAACAGTAAAAGAAATAGAAGAGTTAGGTGTTGGAAAGGTTATAATGGGCGATGGAGCAGCATATCATGATGTTGTATTCAACGCACTTTTCTTTAAACCAGAACTACATGAAATAGTCGAAGGAGAAGTCATAGAAATAACCGAATTTGGAGCATTTATCCGTATCGGCCCTATGGATGGACTTGTGCACGTATCTCAAGTTACTGATGACTACATAAATTACGATGGGAAAAGAGGAGCATTAATGGGCAAAGAGTCGAAAAAAACTCTCGAAGAAGGTAACAACGTTCGTGCAAGAATTGTTGCCCTAAGCCTCAAAGGAAAATCATCCAAAGAGACTAAAATCGGCCTTACAATGAGACAACCCGGTCTTGGAAGATTCGAATGGATCGAACAAGAAAAAGAAAAGAAAAAACCTAAAGAAAAGCCTACGACAAAGGGGAAGAAGTAGATGGTTTTAAAAGCATGCACTAGATGCCACAGGCTAATGGAAGAAGACAGATGTGCAATATGTAACATAGCATCTTCAAGAAACTGGAGCGGCTTTTTAATTGTTATAGATCCTGATAATTCTGACATTGCAAAGGAACTTAACATCACACTTCCTGGAGAATATGCTCTGAGGGTTAGATAGTGTGTTAATACTAAAAAAGGATATGAGATCAGAGTTTAAAAAACCAATAGGAACTCTGTTTCCAACAATATCTGATGCAAAAGAGTCTATAGATAAAAAAGGAGAAAAAGGCCTTTTAATATCTATAGGAGATGTTACCACTCGTAATATGCTTGATGAAGGTATAATACCTGATGTGGGCATTGTTGATAATCTGATAGAGAGAGAACCATCAGATTATGAGATTTGTTACGATAACGTTACATTAAAAACAAAGAACCCTCCTGGAACCATAACTGACCAGATGTGGAAAACAATTAAAGAAGGATTTAGACTGGTTGAAAAGGCTGGTTACAATGTATTAATAGTTGTTGATGGAGAGGAAGATCTTTCCGCAATTCCATGTATTGTTATGGCACCTCAAGGCTCCATAATATTTTATGGCCAGCCAGGAGAAGGAGTTGTACTTTGTGAAGTTGATGAAATAAAAGAAAAGGCAGAAGACCTTATCAAAAAGTTAGAGGAGGCATAATTATGGAAATCAATGTAAATGAAAAAATAGAAAATCCACTTTTAAACAGAACTGAAATACACTTTGACTGCACATACCAGGGAGAAGCAACCCCAAAAGTCATGGATGTTAAAAACAGACTTGTTGCAACTTTAGATGTAGATAAAAACCTTCTCGTTGTCCACAACCTTAAACCATCTTACGGTGAAGGTAAGGCCAATGGATACGCAAAAGTCTATGATTCTGAAGAAAGTTTAGCTAAAATTGAAAAGGATCATGTAGTTAAGAAGAATGCAGCAGTTGTTGAAGAAGCTGAAGATGAAGAAGAATAAGGAGGGTTTAGCATGAAAAAATTTGAACTCTACGAAGTTAAAGATAATAAGATCATCAGAAAAAATCCAGAATGTGTCAGATGTTCCCATGGAGTGTTCATGGCAGACCACGGTGACAGATACGCATGTGGAAAATGTGGATACACCCAGTTTAAGGGTAAAGAAAATAAGAAATAATCCAAAATATTTTATTTTGGAATATTTCCCTTTATTATTAAAATTATCTCATAAAAATTATCATTATAATTAAAAATTATAGGTGGCTTGTTTTTGAATCTTAGGTCTGGACGACTCAAAGGTAAAATGACTGCAGATGCAGTATCTTTTACCAGTTCCCTTGAATTTGATAAAAGAATTTTCTATGCAGATATCCGGTGTAACATTGCACACACCACCATGCTTAAGGAGCAAGGTATCATCCCATCTGATGATGCGGATAAAATTGTTGAAGCACTAAAAGCTCTTGAAGTTGAAGGAATAGATGCATTGGAATGGGATATATCTGTTGAAGACATACACATGGCCCTTGAAAATTATGTAACAAACAGGATCGGAGAAATTGCAGGTTTCATGCATACCGGCAAATCAAGAAACGACCAGGTTGCCACCGATCTACGGCTTGTTTTGAAGGAAGAAATTGAAACCATTGAATCAGATATCCTGAATTTTCTTGACATTATAGTTGAAATGGCATTGGAACACACCGAAACTATAATGGTCGGTTACACTCATTTACAGCATGCACAACCAACCACTTTCGCACACCATCTTCTTGCCTATGCCAATGAAATCAAGAGAGATTATGAAAGGTTACATGATGCGAAAAAAAGGGTTGATATTTGTCCCCTAGGATCTGCAGCAATGACAGGTACGGGATTCAATATTGATCGTGAAAGAACAGCTGAACTCTTAGGTTTTGGAGGTGTCATGGAAAATTCCATGGATGGAGTAAGTTCCAGGGATTTCATGGCTGAAACTGTGTTTGCACTTTCGATGATGGCATCAAATCTGAGCAAGATCAGCGAAGAATTGATTGTATGGAGCAGTTATGAGTTTAGATTGGTTGAAATTTCGGATGAGTACTCTTCAACCTCTTCAATAATGCCTCAAAAGAAGAATCCTGATGTTGCTGAAATTTCCCGTGGTAAAACAGCTGTTTTATACGGCGAACTCATGACGATCCTTTCAATTCTCAAGGCATTGCCACACAGCTACAACAGAGACCTTCAGGAAATAACACCTCACCTCTGGAATGCCGTGGATATTGGACATTCCATGCTAAATATTACAAGTGCAATGTTGAGTTCAATTGAATTCAATTCTGAGAGGGGATTGGAATTGGCACTGGCAAACTTCTCAACTGCTACAGAACTTGCAGATCTGATGGTTCGAGAAAAAAATTTACCATTTAGAATTGCACATCAAATAGTGGGTAGAACTGTAACCAAAGCTATTGATAACAACATCAACCCCAATGAAATTGATGCAAAATTCTTAGACGAAGTTGCAGTTGAAATTAATGGAAAGAAACTGGGATTAGATCAAAAAACAGTAGTAAAAGCTTTAGATCCTGTTGAAATAATTAAAGCACGTGATGTTATTGGAGGACCCTCTCCAACTGCTGTTAAAAAGTCAATTTCCAGTATAAAAAAATTCATTGAAGAACATAATCGGGATTAATCCCAATTATAACTTTTCTCTTTTTTTGATTCCAATAGGCTTCTTCCAAATTGAACTGAATTAAATTTATCTTTTAAAAAAAATTTTATAAGCTTGTTTATTTTTATAGTGTTTAAAACCCGGAAACATGATAATAATCTTGGATCTCTGGATCTGTGTTTAAATAATAATTATTTCATTAAAAATATATAGTCTGAACTACAAATTAATAGGTATGAACTCAAACACTAAAAAAGAAGTAATGGGTATAATAGCCATAATCGTGGGTATAATCTTTATTGTAGAACCTGTTGTGTTACCATGGCTTTTAGGTATTTTACTCATTATATACGGAATATTAGAATTGTTAAATAGGGGAATGGATTAACTGGCTTTGGGGTTTATAAAGCTTTTGTAATCAAGTTCAATGCCTGACCTGGTTCCAGTACACCTGCACGTGTTTCTCTGAGTATCCGTTGTATGGAAAATCTGCGCATGTGGGGATGTATCTTATGAACTTCGTTGAGTAGAGGATATCCATATCCTCCTACACTCTCAACATCGAAGTATCCAGAAACAGATCGGGTTTCACCCTTGGTTGCGGATAGCATTGCTGGTAGGTTTAATCTCCAGAAACCATCCAACCACACCAGTGATTGAGATCCTGTTGCAAGGAAGTCTCCGAATATGATGAATGGAATTTCAGATCCTTCAGCATATTCTAGTAGGGAACTTTCAATGGTTTTTGAACAGTTACCACAGGGATGAATTCTACCTTCAAGTGAGTTTGCTATGACTTCACCCATATTCACTTGGACATACTCATGAGGAACATTCAACTTACTTGTAAGTTCGTTTATGTTCTTCTTGAAATATGATGGAAGGATTATGCTTCCTGGGTCTATTGTCACTGCCACGGGATTAAATCCCAAAACTTTGGCAAGAATGAGTGAAAAACTACTGTCAACCCCTCCAGAAAGTGCAACAATAGCATTATGATCCTCTTCCATTTCCAATTTTTTTAGTGAACTTTCAGATTTTAGCTGCTGTAACTCTTCTTCAAATTCTGATAAATAGTTAAACCTTGCTAAGTTATTTATTCTAAGATTCAAAAGATGTATAAGATTTTTAATAGGAAGCGAGTCTTCACCAAACATATCGCTTGATCCTTTAATTTTTTTAAGAGCTAGTTCCATTCTGTATATTCTCACCATCATATCAGAAAATGCATCCACATGGATGGAGTTGACTTTGAGGGTTTCCCTTAACTTTCCAACAACCCATCCTCCCTTACCTATTATTGCAGATTTTTCTGGTCTGTCAGGAGCAATAATGGTCAGATCACGAGTTTCTCCATTGTAAATTATACGTTCTATTGTGAATCCCAGTTCAGGGGTCAGATCCAAATTTGAAATATCTGCACTGCCATTCTCTATGATTGGTTTAATCGTCTTTACCAGTACTTCCACCATATAATCGACTTCTAATTTCATTTCTATTCAACCCATTATTATACAGAGTATGTCCTAACGGGTGTACCTACCCATCAAACTACCTTCATCAATTATATGTCCTTCCATAGCTTTTTTAAGTTCTTCACTGGTTATTTTCGAGGGGAGCGGAATTTCAGTGTCAAGTGCGTAGATTATGTAGTAATACCTGTGAGTTCCATCTGGTGGACAAGGACCCCTGTAACCCACAGTTCCAAAGTCGTTTAGTCCCTGTTTAGCACCGTTTTCAGTTTGTTCTCTTTCCATGATCCATTCATCAACAGAGTGTTGTTCCCCTGGAAGATTGAAAATTACCCAGTGTGTCCAAGTTCCGTTTACAGCATCTGGATCCTCACATATTATTGCGTATGTAACAGCATCCGAAACTGTACTCCAGTCAAGTGGAGGTGAAATATTAACACCTTTACATGCATATCTATCCGGTATTTCTTCTCCTTCATTGAATTTTTGGCTTGTAACCTTGATCGACATTGATTAACCTCCCAATTAAGTTTGTTTTAGGTATGAAATTAGGTTTCTTAATGAAAAATTATTTTCTTTATATATTTTTCATGATTATACTATTTTGTTGTTAATAGTTCTGATTTAACAAAATTTTCCCTAAATTTTAACGATTTTTTAATTTTAGTATGTGACGGATTACACATCAAGCTCAACCAAACTATGAATTGATCTATTGTTGATCAAAAACTGATTGATGACATATAAGTTATAACGGTTTTTGATGAAGACACAATTAGGGTAAGGGTGATCAATATAGATAACTGCGACAAATTTAAATACTATGCAGTCTTAATAAACTAATGAGGTGGTATAAATGACTGAATTACCAGTTGCTCCAGTAGGAAGAATCATAAAAAATGCTGGTGCCCAGAGAATAAGTGATGATGCAAGGGACGAGTTAGCCAAAGTGCTTGAAGAAGCAGGTGAAGAAATAGCTTTAGAAGCTGTTAAACTTGCTAAACACGCAGGAAGGAAAACTGTTAAAGCATCCGATATAGATTTAGCTGTTAAAGCAAAAAGCTAATTCTATTATTTTTTTTTAAATCTTGAATTATTTTTTTTTTGGAATTATTTGGAAATAAACACCAATACTATGATCCCACCCAATGTTTGAAACCTAATTTTAAATCCATTACAACAACAAATTTTATACCGAAAGTATTCTAATACCATTAATAAATCAAGTGAAATAATTTATATTAATAAACTCATTTTTGGTGATTAAATTTGACAAGAATATCCATACTAGACCATGATCGATGCCAACCTAAAAAATGCAACTACGTCTGCATTGAATACTGTCCCGGAGTCAGGATGGAAGAAGATACCATAACCATCGATGCAAAAACAAAAAAACCAATACTATCGGAGGAACTCTGTTCAGGTTGTGGAATATGTACCAATAGATGTCCATTTAAAGCTATTAACATAATCAACCTTCCAGAAGCTCTTGATGATCCTATTCACCGTTACGGAAAAAACAAGTTTGAACTATTTGGACTGCCCAACATAAGGGAAGGTTCTGTTGTTGGAATACTCGGACCAAACGGTATTGGAAAATCAACAATAATAAGAATGCTTTCAGGTGAACTTAAACCCAACCTGGGAAATTATGAATCTGAAGCTTCTTGGGAAGATGTTATAAATTTCTTCAAGGGTTCTCAACTTCAGGCTTACTTTCAAAAGCTTTCTGAAGGCAAACTCAAGGTTGTGCACAAACCTCAGATGGTTGATATGCTACCTAAATTTGTGAAGGGAAATGTTAAGGATCTGATGGAAGGAGTTGATGAGAGGGGTGCGATGGATGAAGTACTCGATGCACTCGAACTTAGACCCATACTAAGCAGGAGCATATCAAACTTAAGTGGAGGAGAACTTCAAAGAGTTGCAATAGCTGCAGCAGCCCTTAGAGAAGCTGATTTCTACTACTTTGATGAACCAACATCATGGTTAGATGTTAAACAACGATTAAATGCTGTTCAAGTTGTAAGAACTCTTTCAGATGCTGGAAAATCTGTTATGGTTATTGAACACGATCTTGCTGCATTAGATGCAATATCAGATTATGTACACATACTCTATGGTGAGCCCGGCGGTTATGGTGTTGTCTCTCAAATGAGGGGTGTTAGAGTTGGTATTAATGCGTACATTAACGGATTTTTAAGGGAAGAAAATATAAGATTTCGAAAGCAACCTATTATTTTTGATGTTAAACCCCCTGCCCTGGAAATTGAAGCAGATACACTTGCAAACTACTCCCCTCTTAAAAAATCATATGAAGAATTTAGTTTAGAGGTTGATGAGGGAGAAGTGCAGCATGACGAAATCATCACAGCATTTGGACCCAATGGTATAGGAAAAACGACCTATGCAAAGATGCTTGCAGGTGTTACCAAACCCGATGATGGAAAAATTGATAAAAAGGTTTCAATCGCATACAAACCCCAGTACCTTGTCTCAGACTTTGATGGCACTGTCCAAGAACTTTTAATCACAACTGCATCTAACTACGGCAGTAACATGTTTAAAACTGAAATAATGAAACCTTTCGGTCTCGAAGCCCTCATGGAAAAAGAAGTCAGTGAATTGAGTGGAGGCGAACTTCAAAGGCTCTCAGTTGCTGTTGCCCTCTCACGAGATGCAGAAATATATTTATTTGACGAACCAACAGCATTTTTAGATGTTGAACAAAGATTAAAGGCAGGAAAAGCTATTAAAAGGGTTGTAGAAAGTCGGAATGCAGCAGGAATTATTATCGACCACGACATTGTATTTATTGATTACATATCAGACAGAGCTATGGTTTTCAATGGTGCGCCAGGAGAACATGGTCACGCTTCAAGTCCGATGAACCTCAGATCTGCAATGAACAGTTTCTTATCCTCAGTTGGTATAACATTTAGAAGAGATAAAGAAACTAAAAGACCAAGAGTAAACAAATTTGGAAGTTATCTTGACAGGGAACAAAAGGAAAAGGGAGAATATTATTATTTAGAAAGCTAAAAGTAACCCATATTTTCCTATATTTTTTTTATAATTTTTCGTTTTTCCAAATTCATACATAAAACTAAATATTATTCAGGTTATAAGTCTTATTATTAGATTTAATAATTGGTTTAAATGGTGAAATTCTTGGCAAGCAACGAAAACAATCTGAAGAGGTTAAGAGAAATTCTTAAAGTTCTCTCAAAATATGAATTTGGCTACTTGATCGAAAAAATTAAACTCAAACATAATATTCCCTTTTTAGGTAAATCTTACCAATATGATTCTATTGAGGAACTTGATGAATCTACCCCTGAACGATTGAGGTTAGTGCTTCAGGAGTTGGGACCAACATTCATAAAGCTTGGTCAGACACTCAGTACCCGTCCTGATCTTGTTGGACGAAGGATAGCCGCAGAATTTACCAAATTACAAGATGATAATCCACCTATTAGTTTTGATTCTGTTAAAAAGGTAGTTGAACAAGAACTTAAATCACCAATCAATGAAATATTCCAAAGTTTTGATGTGGAACCCCTTGGATCTGCTTCAATTGGACAAGTGCATAAGGCTGTGCTAACCACTGGAGAAGAAGTAGCGGTGAAGGTTCGGAAACCCGGAGTTGAACAGGTTATTAAAAATGATCTGGCCATAATGGAATTTTTAGCCAAAAGAGTGGACAACTACATTCCCCAACTTAAAATTTATAATGTTCCAGGAATTGTAGAAGAATTTAAAAGATCAATATTCAAGGAAATTGATTATGAAAACGAAGCATTAAATCTTAAACGGTTCAAAAATAACTTCAAAGAGGATAGAACAGTTCATGTACCTGAAATATACAGTGAATACTGTTCATTAAAGGTTATAACAATGGAACTCATTGTTGGAACTAAAATTTCTGAAGTAACTGAATCTGATGGGTTTGATCTCAAACTAATAGCCGAACGTGGGGCCATATCCTATTTCAAACAAGTTGTGGTACATGGATTCTTCCATGCAGATCCACACCCCTCCAATATCTATATCTTAAAGAGAAACGTTGTTTGCTACATTGATTTTGGAATGATGGGAATCATAGATGAGGAGTTTAAAAATGAACTTGCAGAACTCATAATATATCTCATAAACAACGATGTGAGCGGTATGATAAGCCAACTCACGTATATGGGCATGATAGATGAAAATGTGGACACAAGATCACTAAGGTACGATCTGACTGACATGATGTTCAAATATTATGGTACTGAATTAAACGAAGTTCATGGTGGAATGAATGAATTGATCAACATAATGCGGAAGTACCATATCTTCATGCCAAGGGAACTGGTTTTACTTGCCAGAGGAATTGGTATGGTAGAAGAGACTGGACAGAAGTTGGATCCAACTTTTAACGCAGTTCAAGTTGGAGAGCCTGTTATAAAGAAGGTTGTTAAGAAAAAGTTCTCACCACTCACCTTTGCAGACTACGTTAAAAAGAATGTGATTGAAATGGAACATATACTAAAAAACATTCCATTATCCGTCACCAAAACTCTCTACAAACTTGAAAATGGAGAAATCAGTATTAAAATAGAACATGAAGGACTTGAAAGAATAACCAACAAATTATCTGTAGCTTTAATCCTTTCTGCCCTGTTAATTGGTTCTTCAATGGTCATGACCACAAATAATGGAGTTTACTTGATCAAATTTCCATATCTTGGTGTCTTAGGATTTGGAGTAAGTGCTATTTTGGCCATTATTCTTGTAATTTCCATTATCAGAGATAAAGGTCTTTCAAAATAGTTAAAATAAAAAAAAAGCAGTATTTTTTTAATTACTGCATAGTTTGGATTTCTTTATGAATTCTATGCCCTCTAAAAAATTTTTAGCAAAGTAATGCACTTCTTCTGGAGGTATTGAAAAACTTACACGAAGATAACGGTCTCCGAATCTTGAACTTGTGTAAGAACCTTCCCTAGTGAATATTTTTCTGTCCAGGAGGTATTCTGAAATTTCAAGGGGAGTGACTCCGGTGTTTTTAAGATCTATTGCCATCATATTTCCGTGTGATGGATAAACTGGTATGAACGCTCCATCAACCTTATCCACCGCATCTTTAATTATTTTCTGATTAGAACGGGTTATATCAGTTATACGGCCCAACCACTGTTTTTTAGATTTTACGGCTGCCAAAGCTCCTCTTTGAGCCACAACGTTGGTTCCAAGATCATTTATGACTATGGTTTTAATGGATTTGATCATTTCTGGAACTCCGATTACAGCACCAATACGCATACCTGCCATTCCATATATCTTAGAAAAGCTATAAACTGTTAAAGTATGTTCTGGTGCGTATTTGGCCATTAAATTGTGTTTTATGGCAAAATCCCTGTATGTTATATCATGAAGAAGATATATGTCGTTGTCTTGAGCTAAATCTGCGAAGTCTTTAAGTTCTTCTTTGGTATATGAGGAACCCAATGGGTTTAGTGGGTCTACAAGGGATATAAGCTTAGTATTGGCATCCATATTTTCTCTTACAAGCTTTGGTGTGAGTTTGTATCCACATTCCTTGTTGTAGATGGGCACAGATTTAACATGATCTCCAAACCTACTTGCGAAGTTATCTATTATTAAATAACCTGGATCACATGTGATGGTGTTATTTTCTGGAGCGAGTATATCATTGCAACACAGATAAAGGGATTCAGTACCTCCCGCAGTAACAAGAATATCAAATTCTGATTGAAGTCCTAGATCTTCTAGTATCAATTCTTTTAATTCTGGAAATCCTTCTGGCGGAGGATACTTATTATAATCGCGTTTTTTTATACTCTGCATCATCGAATCCATAATTTCATTCTCATCATGGAGGTGGTTGGTATTTTGACCCATCCAAACCATGTCTTGATCGTTAAAAACATAATCAAAGAACTCGTTAGCTGTTTTATAGCCCTTTGGAATCGATTTTGCAGGTCTTGCATATTTTTTTGGTGAAATCATTTATCTCACTTGTTTAAATAATTCATGTCAAAAAAGTTGATATTTATGAGGTCCAATGATTTTTTTTGAACATCAAAAATAATATCAATCTAAACTGTTCAGTTTACATAATTGGTTTTTAACTATCTATTAAATAATAATCTATTTTTACCTAATTTAAAATTATCGAATTTATCAAAATCAGGCCCATATGGATTGTAAATCTAAATAACTTCATAATTCACCAAAAAAATGTAATAACCCAATTCATCCACAAAAATAATACATACAGACATAACTGTAATCCTAGGATAAATTAACCATGTAACAATACAACCTAATTTTACATTGTCCAGTTTAAATGGTTCAAAGAGTTCTTAACCTTAATATTACGCCAGAACTACTCAAGTATTATTATTGTTGTTCTGGTTACCAGTTTGTGTAAATCTGGTTTGTTTGGTGGTGACAGATTTGTTTGTATTTTTAGAATTCATAGTTCCAGTATGGTTCCGATTAGACGTATCTACTGAATCATTTTTTACTGTAATAGAATGTTTAGCTACTGGACTTGTGGAATTCGATGAGTTGTTGTTGGTCAAGTTCGCTGTTAAGGTTAAATCCTTTGGAGATTGTAACATTGGAAAAATGGTGTAACCCCCCATCATTCCTAAAACTGCAATTACAATAACCACTCCTGCAAAATATTTAGTGTCGAATTGAGATGGTTGTGTTTTTGATTTAGTTTCGGTTGGCATTTTTGTTAACATTTTTTTCACCGAAAATAAATTTTATTGTAGGGTTGTGAACAAAAATTAATGAACATCCTTAATCACCCTATAACAATTTAGAACAGCATATTTAATATAATTAATGATCTTATTGAAAAAAAGACGTGGTTAATAGAAAAGGAAATATTGAAAAATTAGAATATGTCAATTTCTAAATAGTTAAAAAAATAAGAATTAAATGAAAAATCATTCAATACCAGTATCTATAATCCTAAAACGAGTTCTTAAACCTTCTGGTCGGCTTCTATGTCTTTTTAAAGTAGCAGATCTTTCTCCTAGATCGTTTGATCTTGCAAGTTCCACCACAATTTTACTCCAGTACTTCAGAATTGTACCCCCAACTGGTTCGATGATCCCATCCCCATCAAAAACTGAATAAACATGGTTGGTGATTAAAATAGCAACATCATATTTTCTGGCAATTCTGGATAATAGTGCCATCTGTTGACCCAGTTCTCTGTTAATCTGAGTTGAATCTCCCTCTTTTAACCTGTACAGTGCTACTGCAGAATCTAAGATAATAAGTTCAACTGTTTCCTTTTTGGAGTCCAGTAAATTTTCAATTTTCTTTATAACATCAATTTGTTCTTTAAAACTCGTTGGTTCATATATGAGGATATTTTCGGCAAAACTAGTGAACTCATTGTTCGATATCTGTTTAACCCTCTCAATTGAAAGTCCTCCTTCAGTATCGATAAATATTGCTTTATCACCGTTTTGAGCACATCTAACGAGAAGTTGAAGTGCTATATTGGTTTTTCCAGAACCAGGAGGTCCGTAAAACTGGGTTAAACATCCTTTTTCAATACCTCCTCCCATTAAATCATCCAACGGAGAATCTGTAGGTATCTTTTTAGTTTCATCTAGTTCCGATAAAATTTTCATTATTGTCTCCAAAGTTTAGTTAAATTAAAGTTTTAAGTTTTAAGAGAATATTAATTTCTATTTTGATTAGTTAGTTTAAAAATCTTTAGAACCAACTCATCAAGAATTTTTGACAAAATTTACTAATAATTCAAGTCATGACTTTAATCATCGAGAAGTTCTTATTATAAAATTTAAATAAACTTCATCAAAGTTTCGTATCCCGCTCCCTTTCTAATTACTACAGGATGTTCTTCAGTCATATCAACCACAGTTGAATGAAGACCATATTTACATATCCCTGCATCAAGTATAAGATCTGCAGCATCCCCGAGTTGTTTTACTACCTCTTTTGGAGACTCAGGGACATTCAAACCAGATATGTTTGCACTGGTGCTGGTTATTGGAAAATCAGATGCCAAATCACGGGACAACTTGTTATCTGGAATTCTGATACCTATTTTTTCGGTTCCTGCTGTTAACAAAGGAGAAATCGCCTTTTTTTTCCGCATTATAACCGTGAAAGGACCGGGGAAAAGTTGTTCAACTAAGGTTTCTGTTTCATCGTCCATGAATGCCACATCATTAATCGATTCTAATTCAGCCAAACATAGAGATAATGGTTTATTAATAGATCGCCTTTTAGAAGTGAAAACCTTTGAAACTCCCTTTTCAATATAAATATCTGCTGCTATTCCATAAACAGTGTCTGTTGGATAAATTACTAGTTTTCCCTGCTTTAAATATTCCTTTGCTTGAGTTATTATATCCGGATCTGGATTTTTGCTGTTAATTTTCAAAATTTTCATAAGATTTACTTCCAAGAACAATTCTGTTCCTTCAAAGTATATATCCCTTGAATTCAATAAGTAGTTTTATGCTGAACAGACTCAGACCACAGGTTAAATTTTTATTAGATCCCATAGCCAAGAAAATTCGAATCAATCCAAATATTCTTACTGTTCTTGGTTTGTTGATAAGTTTAATTAGTGCTTACATGTTTGCTACAGGTAACTTGTTGATGGGAGGATTGTTGATAGCATTGAGTGGATTTGTTGATATGTTGGATGGAGCAGTTGCTAGAAATAACTTTCAAACAACAAAATTCGGTGGTTTACTCGATTCCACAGCAGATAGATTTGCAGATGCATTCATACTCATAGGTATTATCTATGGAGGATATGTTAACTGGATTTATGGAATCCTAGCATTACACGCATCCTTAACTGTAAGTTATGTGAGGGCCCGGGCCGAATCAGAGGGCATCAAGTGCAATGTTGGAATTGCAGAGAGGGCCGAACGTCTTGTCATTATTATGATAGGGGCATTTCTCAGCTACTTCACAAACATAGAACTATTCAACATGAACTTGCTTGGTATTGCAGTTGTGGTGATAATGATCCTTGGGTATGTAACAGTGATTCAAAGGGTTTATTACTCCTGGAAAAACCTCAAGGAAGAATGAGGAAGAAAATACTGAAAGAAGGAATTATGTTATGGATAAAAATTTCGGGATATATTTTTTCTAAACTTCATCAAACATAATTTCTCAAGGATAATGTTAAAATATATCAATTAATAGGTGTGGGATACATTATGGATGCTGTTGAAAGAATTGAAAAGGATATTGAACTATTTACAAAAAATATAAAAGAAATAGAGTCCATAGAAATTCATGAAAAAGATGTTCAAGTCGTTGAGATGGCCAAAAATTACAGAAAAGACACAGATTATTATCTTGAAAAAAAAGATTATTTGACATCATTTGGTTGTATAACCTATGCTCATGGACTTTTAGATGCTGTACGTCTTATGCATGGATTAATATAATTTGGTAATTAGATCTTTATGATTTAAAAATGTCAAAATGGGATAAAAATGAAAAATCTGTTTAAAAGGGAATCAAAGGTAGAAGAATACTCCAAGGACCATGTTGAAATGGTTTATCAGTGCGTAAATCGGCTGAACCTTCTCATGGAATATTTTTATGAAAACGATTTTGAATCCATTGAAAAAACAGCGCATGAAATTGCTGATTTAGAACACGAAGCCGATGTCATTCGTAGAAAAATGGAAATAGAATTTTTTAACGGAGCATTTCTACCTTTTGACAGAGAAGATCGTATAATACTTGCTGAAGAAGTTGACAGTGTAGCAGATATGACTGAAGAAACAGGTTTTGGAATCTGTTTGAGCAGAATAAATTTTCCAATCAACTACAAAACAGACTTCATGGAACTCACAGGATCAGTCCAAAACACCGTATCTGCACTTAAAAGATGTATCGAGCTTTTAAGTGAAGATCTTGGTGAAGCCCTTAAAAAAGCTCATGAAGTTGAAAGTCTGGAAGATGTTGTTGACAAGATCGAACGAAAAATTCTAAGGAGACTTTACAACGATTACAAGAAGGATGAAATAGATATCTTAACCCATATAGAACTTAAAAGCACCGTTTTAAGAATTGGGAACATAGCTGATCGTGCAGAAAATGCTTCTGATAGAGTTCCTATTATTGTGGCCAAAAGAAAGGGATGAATAACCCTAACATGAAAAACAACCATCTAAACCGTGCCGCCTACGATCTAAAGTTTCTTTTAAACAGAGGTTACAGAAAAAAAGGCGCTTTAAATTTTGTTTCTAATAAATACCTATTAAATAAAGATGAAAGGAATTATCTATTCCGAAAAACTTTTTCTGACAGTAAAGCTCTCTCAAGACGGGGCAAAATAATCAGTATGGATGCCATGATTGGCAAAAACATTTTTGTTGATGGTTACAACGTTTTAATAACTTCAGAGACCATTTTAAATCATGACTACGATTCACTTGTTATGTGTGATGGCGGTGTTTTAAGGGATATGAAGGCTGTTTTTGGCAAATATCGCATGGACAAAGGCACTGAAAAAGTTATAATCTTAATTTTAAAGTTGATTAATCAGTACAAACCTAATTGTGTAAATTTGCTCTTCGACAGACCAGTTAGCAAAAGTGGTGAGCTTGCAAAATTAACCAGTTCAATTTTGAAAGATCTGGGAATGAATGGATCTGCTGAAACACAAAGTAACGTTGATTATGAACTTGTAAAAAGATCAAAATTATTTAATGGAGTGGTTGCAACAAGTGACGGTGTAATAATAGATCATACAGATACTGTTCTAGATGTTCCCTACTGGTTGTGCATTGAACAAGATTGTTTAAAATATTTAAAATAAGAAATAGGACTATTTTAGTTTTAAAATTAAAAAAAGGGAAATATGGATTATTCCATGTCTTCCATTCTGTCTTCAAGCATCTTTAGGACGCCTGGAAGGCTGGTGTATTCCATTTCATCAGCAGGTAATCTGTGAGGTTCGAAAGGTCCGTGTCTCCTCATGTACTCTGCTACATTTGATGCAAGATCCCTTGTTCTGTCAAATGCTGGATCATCAAACATATCTAGAGGGCCCACAAGTTCAGAATTGTTAATCTGGAATCCAAGGGCTATTACACGTGGTGGTCCGTCAAATCTAACTGGGTTAGCATTTCTCTGAGCTACAGGCATTAAAGGACCGTTATGTGAACCTCTCATCCAACCACTTACAAGGTGTGGGAAAGCGAATGGTTCTACAACTTCTCCAGCTGCCGGGAATCCAGATTGAGCTCTAACAACTGCTACTGGATCGTCTTTACCAATGTACTGACCTGCCATGAGGTTTAATCTTTCTGTACTTACAGAAGCTGCAATTTCATTGTCACTTCTTCGTGAAATGTGTTTAATTACATATCTTCCTGTTGATCCTAGTAATGCTAGTGCATCGTACATTTCATCTGGACATGACATGGTAACTTTTTTGTGTTCGATTACATCGAATATTTCAAAGTCATAACCTCCGTGAAGGGAAGGGTCTATTACAAGTCCGGCTGTGTTGAATGGATCTGCAAACATCCTAAATAAAGGCATGTTGAATGCACCAGGTTCTGTTTTATCACAACAGAATACAATAACTGGGTCAGATGGCCTTTCTTTAAATTCCATTTCAGCACATCCTGGCCCCATACCTTTGATGTTACCTGAGAAAGTGTCTGAAAGAAGATCTTGACCTGCACCATAAAGTTTAAGGCTTTTTGCTACTTTTGTAGCTTCTAAAAAGGCATTCCATGCTAGTTCATGTACTTCTTCATTTTCTTCACCGTTTCTGTGGGTCATGATCAAATCTATGTCATCACCGCAACTGGTTATATGATAGTCCACAAGAAGTTCTGATTCTTTTGCTTTAGATAGTATTTCGTCACATTTATTCTTCAAAGCATCATGAGTTTTTGCATGTCCTGCTATACTACCAACATCTGCTTTAATTACACTAATAGTAGTTTTCATATGTTATACCTCCAAAAATTATCATAAAATTGTTAAAACAGCATATATAGGCAAATTAAAGGTGTTGAATGATGGATTTAACCCATCCAATTTTCAAAATTGACCTAAAAACAGCCAAAGCTGTCTATATTAACCTATCCTATTAATTAGTTTATGAAATGAAATCCTTATAAAAGTTACTATAATTATCTTCTAACTCAAATTCTGCAAACAAAAAAATATGGGTTTAATTCTTTTTTAGAGATTATACAAATGTTAAATAAGTTTTGATCTAATTTCATTGGCCATTTCAATTGTTTTGGATGATCCACCAAGATCCGGTGTTAAAACTTTAGAATGATTCAACACATCCAAAAGAGCGTTCTCTAGTTTTTGAGCTTCTTCAGTTTCACCAAGATAATTCAACATCATAACAGCAGATAAAATCATTGCGGATGGATTTGAAATTCCTTTACCTGCAATGTCTGGTGCAGAACCATGAACAGGTTCGAAAAGAGCATTATTATCCCCAATATTAGCTGAAGGTACTATACCCAAGCCACCAACAAGACCTGCGCCTTCATCAGACAATATGTCTCCAAAAAGGTTGGTTGTGACCAAAACATCGAAGATTTGGGGTTTAGAAACCATAAACATGGCTGCAGCATCAATGTATTTTTCATCTGTTTCAATTTCAGAATATTCTTTTGCAACCTTGAAAAATTCCTCGCGAAATATCCCATCGGTTTTTTTGAGTACATTGGCTTTATGAACCGCTGCAACCTTTTTTCTTCCCATTATTTTAGCCTGATCAAATGCAAATCTGCATATTCTCTCAGAAGCTGATCTGGTAATTACTCTCTTGGCTATCGCCCCTTGAGGAGTGTACTCTTCTATTCCAGAATATAGGCCTTCACTGTTTTCCCTTACAATTATAATATCAATGTTTTTGAACAGTGAATTTATTCCTTCATAAGATTTCACAGGCCTTAGGTTAGCGTAAAGGTCCAGTTCCTTTCTAAGAGTTATTATGGCACTTTTCATTCCCGGAACAGTTGTAACCGCCCCAAAAAGTGTAGCATCTGATTTTTTAGCAAGATCGATAGTTTCTTCAGGAATCGTAGTTCCACTAGTTTTGTAACATTCTTCTCCAGCATAGGCTGTTGTGTAATTAAATTTTAGATCTAAAGCATCAATAATATGAAGCACCGCATTAGTAACTTCGGGTCCAACCCCATCACCTGGAATAATAGTTAGCTCGTATATAATATCATCCTCTGAATTGGTACTATAATTATATTTACTGTATATTATCTCAATCTTAAAAATGATATCGATTTAAAAAATTGTGGAAGGTTAAATTGGTTGACTTTGAAAAAATATTCTGGAAATACCAGTTTACAGCGTATTAATTCCAATATTAAGTCTTAATTAATAGTACTGCTAACATTGATTCATCAAAAAGTTTATTCTTAATGAGTTACATAAAGTAACAAAATGTGTTTTTTAATGATAATATATAATTTTTTGATGCCGAATTTTTTATGAATACAGGGGATATGAAAATGGAACGTGAAGCAAATATTGAAAGGCTCATACAGACCCTTAAAGATGAAGATGAATTGGTGCAAACACAAGCTATGGGACTTTTAGAAGAAATTGGAGAACCTGCTGTTGATAAGCTAATGGTTGCTGCAGATGATGATGATAAAGATATTCGTAGAGGATCAGTACGCGTTCTTGGGATCATTGCAGATCCCGCAGCCGTAGATGTACTAATAGAATCTTTAAACGATCCCAACAAATGGGTTAGAAGAGAAGCTTCCACCGCACTTGGAAACATGGGTGATCCTGCAGTTGACCCGCTGATTGAAACTCTGAAAAATGAAGATTGGCGTGTCAGAGGCGGAGCAGCATGGGCACTTGGGAAAATAGCCAATAAAAAAGCTGTTGAACCTTTAATTGCTGCTATGGATGATGAAAGTGGCTTTGTTCGAGGTGGAGCAGCATGGGCACTTGGAAACATAGGGGATGAAAGAGGCATTGAACCTCTTAAGAAAGCTTTAAATGATAAAAGCAGTTATGTTAGAAGGGTAGCTGAAAAATTTTTAGATAAACTTCAGTAAATCTAGGTATCTGGCATTTTAAAAAAAATATTTGGACGGGTTTAGATTTCCGTTCTTTAATTTTTAGATAAGAGAAATTTAAATACTGATTTCAGATCATGGTTATCTGAATAGATCATTTATCAAAGGAGAGGGGTGATACATTGAAAGTAAGTGTAATCGGAGCATCGGGAAGGGTTGGCAAAGCAGCAGCATTCTGCCTCGCCGAAGAAAACTCTGTTAACAATTTAGTGCTCATATCAAGAAAGGAAAGTTTTGACAAAGTTGAAGGAGAAGCACTTGATATGTACGATGCTCTGGCTGCTAAGGATGTAAACGTGAAGATCACAGCCTCCTATGATTTTGAAGATGTCAAAAATTCAGATATAGTAGTTTTAAGTGCAGGACAACCCAGAAGTTCTGGAATGTCTAGGATGGACGTTGCAATACCAAATGCTAAAATAGTGGCAGAATATGCGCGTGCAATTGCCAAATTTGCACCAGAATCAGTCATACTTGTTGTAACCAACCCAGTGGATATTATGACCCACGTAGCTTTAAAAGCTTCAGGCTTTGATAAACATAAAGTATTTGGTCTGGGAAACCATTTAGATTCATTAAGACTTAAAAATCTCATATCTCAACACTTCAACATTCATGTTAGTGAGATCCACACCAGAGTGATGGGTGAACATGGAGAAAATATGGTTCCAATAATGAGTTCCACATCTATAGGCGGTATACTACTTAAATATTTCAAGGGTTATGATGATTTTGACATGGACAGAACAGTTGAAAAGGTTAAAAATGCAGGTAACTACGTGATCAAGAAAAAAGGTGCCACAGAGTACGGACCGGCATTTGCAATTTCAAATATAGCGACCATTGTTTTGAATGATGAAAAGAAGATCCTGACTGTGAGTGCACTTTTAAATGGAGAAATTGAAGGAGTAGAAGATGTTTGCCTTGGTGTTCCAGTTAAACTTGGAATTGATGGAATTGAAAGGATAATACCTATAATAATGACTGAAAGAGAAAGAAAAGCATTTTTAAAAGCAGCAGAAACAGTCAAAAGCCGAACTGAAGACGTGATGAAAGCAATAAACCTTTAAATTTAAAATCGTCTTCGAAAATTTATTTCAAAATCAACATATATTATATATAAGAAATTTTCTTTAATTCTACTAAACCTAAAAAAAAGAATTCAAAAATGATTCAAGTAATTGAATCATCTTTGATTGATATTAATTATCCACCAACTATAGTTTCGTTTGTATTGTTCGTGGTATTTTTCTGAGTATTATTTTTCACTGGAGTCACAGTACTATTTTTCTGTGTTACCACTCCTGTTGTTGTGTTGTTAGTGGAGTTATTACTGACATTCAATGTAACATTGCCTGCTCCTTGATACAGGCCAATTACATATCCAATCACACCGGCAACTGCTATCAAAACAACAATTATAATAATGAGTTTTTCATCCATTGTTACCTCCTAACATAAAAGACCAATGATCTTTGTGCTAATTTAAATAATAGCATATATGTATTTATTATTAAATTTTTTTATTCTGTTATATTAAGTTTTACATAAAAATCAAACAAATTATTTATAAATAATAATGTCAAATTGAAAAGTTTATATAAGTGTTCAGTTATAATAGATATATAAAGTTCAAAATGAACATTGTATAAAATTAATAGAATATAGAACTATTAGTTCAACTTTCCCTGTAAGCGAGTTTTGCGGAAAATATTTTCCAGTAATTATATATGATATATTCATCTAATAAGATCACCTTAGAAAGATGATAGAAGAGTATAAGGACTTTAAAGGACGATCTTAGCGAGATGGATTTTAAATGATAAGTATAGGAATTTTAGACTTACAAGGAGATGTTTCCGAGCATTTTGAGGCTACTAAAAAAGCTTTGAAGAGTATGGATATTGAAGCCAATACTCTGAAGGTTAATAGTGTGGAAGATCTTTCTAAATGCGACGGACTTATCATTTCTGGAGGAGAAAGTACAGTAATAGGTAAACTTATGGAAAAAACCGGCCTTAAAACAGCAATAATAAAAAAAAATATTCCTGTATTAGGGACTTGTGCTGGACTCGTACTGCTTGCAAAAGAAACAGATTATGAACAACCATTACTTGGACTTATTGACATGAAAGTCAAAAGAAATGGTTTTGGCAGACAAAAATCATCCTTCGAAAGTAAAATAGAAATTTTTGGCGATAAATATGAGGGAGTTTTCATTAGAGCACCCTACATTGAAGAATTAAATGATGGAAAAGTATTGGCCAAAGTGAACAACAAAATAGTGGCAGTTGCCTCTGGAAAACATGTTGCCACGGCCTTTCATCCAGAACTCACCGAAGATACAAAAATTCATGAGTACTTCATAAAGGAGGTATTAAAGTGTGTGGAATAGCAGGAGTAGTATATAAAGATAAAAAGCTTCATCCAGTGGGTGAGGACCTCACCAAGATGTTAGACGCATTACAACACAGAGGACCAGATTCTGCTGGTTTAGCAATATACGGTGGACTTGGGTTAAAAGAAAATGAATATCTTCTTAACATAGAAGTTAAGGAAAAACACGGGCTTCTAGAAGCAGTTAAAGAGACTGTTAACGCTGCCACACCCATAAAAAAAGAGGAAATTATTCCCTCTGTAGAAAATTACATGATCTACCGTTGCAAAATTGGTTTAAATTCGTTTTCAGAGTTAAAACCATTGATAATGGACATCGATAAAATTGAAGATGTAATAGTACTAAACGGTGCACATTCATTTGAAATGATAAAAGATGTTGGTTTAGTCAAAGATATAGCGGCAAGATATGATACAATGTCCAAAATGGGAACCCATGGAATTGGACACACAAGATTTTCAACTGAAAGTTTAGTTGACAGGTACCATGCACACCCATTCCAAAGTTACATCATACCAGACATAACAGTGGTACATAATGGCCAGATAACCAACTACTGGAAAATACGAGATCCTCTGGAACGTAAAGGCCATATATTCGAAACAAATAACGATACAGAATGTATTGTTCATTACATTGCAGACAAACTTTCTGAGGGGTACAAACTTGAGGAAGCCCTTGAAGAATCTGTAAAGGATATGGACGGTCCATTTTCATACATAGTTGGAACACCTAACGGGGTTGGAATTGCAAAGGATCAGCTTGGACTCAGACCAGGAGTGATGGCTGAAAATAATGAAGTCTTTGCCATAGCTTCTGAGGAAGTCTCACTTAGAGAAGTGATGGACACCCATGATATAGATCAGATAGCCCCAGGAGAAACAAGATCTTACACAATATAACGACCAGAAGGCATAAAAAAAATTTAGGTGATTTAAAATGAGTGAATTTATTATCAATGCCGAGAACCAACCCCCAAGGGAAGTTAATCGTGAAATAAAAAAAGCCGCAGCTGATTACGACAGGATAGTCGTAAAAAATCCAAATGCCATGCATTACATAGCAGCAGGTTTAATTGAACCTGTTGAAATTGTTATAGACGGATCAGCTGGTTACTTCGCAGGAACAATGATTGACGGTGCCAAAATACACATTACTGAAAATGCAGGATGGTTCCCCGCCGACAACATGACAGCAGGTGAATTTATAGTAGATGGATCAGCTGGAGATGGTGTGGGACAAGGAATATACGGAGGAACCGTTGTTGTAAAAAGAGACGTAGGCTCAAGAACTGGCGAAATAATGAAGGGAGGCACCATAATAGTTGGTGGAAACTCAGGATTTATGAGCGGACTCTTCATGATGGGAGGGCGCATCATAATAATGGGAGATGTCTCTGAAGATGCCGGTGAATCCATAATTAGAGGAGCAATATACGTCCGTGGAAACGTTAAAAGCCTCGGTAAAAATGCTAAAATAGATAAACTGGACAATGATGATCTCGAAGAACTCAAAGAACTGCTTCCAGAATATGGGTTCGATTTAACTGATGAAGATTATGAATCATTTAAGAAAATTGTTCCAAGATCTAACAGACCATTCTACGGCAAAGAATCCGAGGAGGGATGAACTATGGAAAACAGTAGGAAAGAAAAAATAGCAGTTGTTGGAACTCCTTGCCACATGGTAGCTGCAAGCAAACTCGAAAAGTTTTCAGATGTACTTGGAAATTCACCAATCGATATTAAAATCGGACTTTTCTGCATGGAAAACTTCTCATACAGTTCAATCAAGAAACTCCTGGACAAAAATGACATAGACATGAACGATATTCAGGAGTGCAGAGTAGAAAAAAACTACATGTGGTTCTACCTAAACGAAGATAGAGTTTTCAAGGTACCCCTCAGCAAAGCCAAATCATGCATACGAAAGAACTGTAACATCTGTATGGATTTCACATCCGAATTATCAGATATTTCCGTAGGTTCTGTGGGATCTGAAGAGGGATGGTCCACAGTAATTATTAGAACTGATAAAGGATTAGAATTCCTGAAAAATGCTGAAAAAGACAGTTACATCGAGACAAAACCTATCGATGAAAAGGGATTAAAAATTATTGAAAAGCTTTCAAACAAGAAGATGAAAGAAAATAAAGAGGAAATTGCCCGTAGGGAACTTGTTGGAAGGCCTGTTATATACAGAAGACAGATGCCAATGAGGGAATACCAAGAAGAAATTGAAAACTGTCAATTCAATGATTTAAAGGGCGATGTGATAGACATAGGTGCATGTGTGCTCTGTGGAGCATGTGATTATGTTTGTCCAGAAGGAATAATCAAGATCGATGACAGGAAGCCCCAGTTAGCTGGCAAGTGCCCTGAAGGATGTAACCTGTGTTACATGGCTTGTCCTAGGACATATATTCCCGATGATATAATGTCCACAGAGGCTGATAAAAAGCCACTTGGAGATTATTTGAAGATAGTTTCAGCCAAGGCCCCAATGTTAAATGGTCAGGATGGAGGTGTTGCTACAGCACTTTTAAACTACGCATTATCCAAGAAAGTTGTAGATGATGTTATCGTAGTAGATAAGAACCCTAAAGAACCTTGGAAACCAGAACCCAAATTGACTAACAATGTAGCAGATGTTCTGAAAGCTGCTGGGACCAAATACTCAGCATGTACAATTTTCACACCACTTAAAGATTTAAATAATGGAAAGGGAGGAAGTTAAATTGCCATTTAAAGTTGAAAGGGATCATAATCTCTGTAAAAGAGACTTCGAAAGACCAGGATGCTGCTGGTACATGTGCGATAACAGGGACGAGGAACTATGTAAAAATTGTTACTCATGTTTTAACAACTGTCCACACGATGTTTATGAGATAATCGACGACGAACCATATCCACTTCACCATGAAAACTGTGTAGGATGCAGAATATGTGAAGAAATGTGTCCAAATAATGCAATAGAAGTCAACGCAGTTCCAGAAGACAGGAGAAATGTATGGTCACAATCAGACATTGTTGAAATAGGAAGAAAGTCAGACACCGGTTCTTACAAAGTCAGAGGCTGCGGTGCTACCAGGGTAATCCCAACCTTCGATGACTTGGTTGTAATACCTGCTCAGGTTTCAAGACCTCCTATAGACAAATACAGGGAACCATGCAACACAAAAGTAACTCTTGGAGCAAGGTATGCTGAAAACCCCCTTGTTCTGGACACTCCAATAATGATAGCTGCAATGTCCTTCGGTGCACTCAGTAAGGAAGCAAAAATATCCCTTGCAATGGGCGCAACACTCGCAGGAACCGCAACTAACACAGGAGAAGGCGGTATGCTTCCTGAAGAAAGGAGATACGCATCTAAACTCATAGCACAATACGCATCTGGAAGGTTTGGTGTTTCAGCAAAGTACCTAAACAACTCTGAAGCAGTGGAAATCAAAATAGGCCAAGGTGCCAAATCAGGTATGGGTGGTCATTTACTTGGTGAAAAGGTTACTGCAGATGTTTCAAGAATCAGAATGATTCCTGAAGGTACAGATGCTTTAAGCCCGGCTCGTCACATGGACATTGTGGGCCCAGAAGATCTATCTATGAAAATCTCCCAACTTCGTGAAATTACTGATTGGAAGATTCCAATCATTGTTAAATTTACATCTGGCCGTGTAAGTGATGATGTAAAAATAGCAGCAAAGGCAGGAGCAGACATCATAGTGGTCGATGGAATGCAGGGAGGAACTGGAGCAGGACCCGACGTTGTAACTGAACATTCCGGTGTACCCACCATAGCAGCAATTGTTGAAGCAGATGAAGCTTTAAAACAGATCAATTTACGTAGCAAAGTAAATCTTGTTGCAGGAGGAGGCATTAGAAATGGTGCAGATGTTGCAAAGGCCATAGCACTTGGTGCAGATGCAGTTTACATAGCAACTGCTGCACTGGTATCTATTGGATGCAGAGTTTGCCAGATGTGTTTCGCTGGAACATGTAGAAAGGGAATTGCAACACAAAATCCACAACTTAGAAGACGTTTAGACTATATTGAGGGTGGAAAAAGAGTTGCACGATACATCGAAGCCATGACAGAAGAAGCTGTGATGCTAACCCAACAGGCAGGTAACACAGACTTGCAAAAACTCGAGAAAGATGATTTAAGGGCTTTAACATTGGAATCATCCACACTCACAGGAGTTAAAATGGCAGGACTGGAAGCACCAATCAAATACAAAGGAATCATCTGATTCCTACCACTATTTTTTTTTGAGCCAAACATTATTTAATGTGATTTATTAATTTTTATTCGATTCTTTTAAGATCTTATTTTTATGTTCCACTAATTCCCAACTTCGTTTTACCACAATAGTTAAATAATAATATACAACAAAATATATCGGAAGTAGGTTGCCTATATCCTATAGCACCTGCAAAGGAAACAACAGGTACTAAAAATTTTTATTAAAAATTTCATTACCTGTAAGGATTATTGAAAATTACATAACCTAAACTATTTAATGGAGGAAACAAAAAATGGTAGTTTTAGACTCTGGTGATACTGCCTGGATGTTAATATCCACAGCACTAGTAATTTTAATGACTATACCTGGCGTTGCTCTCTTCTACGGAGGGTTAATACGGAGAGAAAACGTTTTAAATACAATATTTTTATCTTTTGTAAGTTTTGCAATTGTTAGTATAATATGGTTCGTATATGGATACGACCTTACTTTTGGTTCTGATCTATGGGGATTCATGGGCAGCATATCAAATCCACTCTTTGGAGGAATTGTGGAATCTGGTACACTTTCAAGTTATGCCCCAACCATACCAACAGGATTGTATGCAGTGTTCCAAATGACATTTGCGGCTATAACAGTTGCATTGATATCTGGAGCTGTTGTTGAAAGGATGAAATTTTCAGCATGGCTCGCATTCATACCTGTATGGGCAACACTGGTTTATATGCCAATAGCTCACTGGATGTGGGGTGGAGGATGGTTAGCCCAGATGGGTGCTTTGGATTTTGCAGGAGGAACAGTTGTCCACGTTAACTGTGGTATGGCTGCACTAGCCCTTGTGATGCTGTTAGGCGCTAGAAAAAATTCAAATTTACTTCCTCACCATTTAGGATACTCCATAATTGGTACGGGTCTTCTATGGTTTGGTTGGTTCGGATTTAACGCAGGATCTGCACTTGGAGCAACCAATTTGGCAGTTTCTGCAATGATAGTCACCAACCTATCTGCTTGTGTTGGTATGATGACATGGATTTTAATGGATAAACTTCAAACTGGAAAACCAACAATTCTTGGAGCCCTTTCAGGTGCAATAGCTGGGCTAGCTGCTATAACACCAGCAGCTGGTTATGTAAACATCACAGCCGCCATAATAATAGGATTTGTTGCTGCTATATGTGCATATTTCGCAGTTTCACATCTTAAACCAAGATTTGGTTACGATGATTCCCTCGATGTATTTGGAATACATGGTGTTTGTGGAATAGTTGGTACCATTGCAGTAGGATTCTTTGCAACACCCCTGATTAACAGCGCAATCAAAGGAGGATTAATTGCTGGAAACCCAGCACAAATAGGTATCCAACTCCTCGCAGTCTTAGTTATTGGTGCTTACGCATTTATAATGACATTGATAATTGGTAAAGCCATTGACAAAACCATCGGTCTCAGAGTCGAAGAAAAAGAAGAAATTCAGGGTCTGGATCTTAACCTACATGAGGAATCCGGTTACAGGCTGTCATGAGTAGCTATAAATGAATCCACAGTAATAATTAATTTATATAAGGATTTATGAGGTATAATAATGAAAAAAATACTCGCGATTATAAGACCCGATAAATTAGAAGAAGTTAAACAGGCACTGGAAGATATAGGTTGCAATGGTTTGACTATCAAAGAAGTAAGGGGTAGGGGAATACAGTTAGGTATTACAGAAAGTTACAGAGGCCACGATTATAAGGTTGATCTTCTTCCCAAGACTGAAATTGAAATAGTCACATCAGAGGAAGAATTGGACAATATCGTTGACACCATAGTTAAAACAGCCCAAACTGGAGATATAGGTGATGGAAAAATTTTCATTTCACCTGTTGAAGAAGTTATCAGAATAAGAACTGGTGAACGTGGCGAAAAGGCCATTTAACCCCTATTTTTTTATGTTCCCATACTTTTTTTTTATATAATGAATTATTTTTATGAGATTTCTTTAAGATCTGAACTCAGATTTGATTTTTTTCTCAAACAATCTACCAAAAATTTAGTAAATATTTAAGAAATATTGAACATTTTTTAATTATTTTGAATTTTTTAATTCAATGTTAATTTTAAGGTCAATATTGTACATTTTTGGACAGAATGAGCAAAACATTTATATATGGTTAAATTCAACTATGATATGTCGGAAGTATGTTTCCTACCTCCGATAGTTTAGGTGAAAATAAAATTGGGGTGAATGATTTGAAATATTAATCTCATTTTCCATTTGGAAAATTCACAATACAAAATTAAAACGACTGACATTAATCAATTGATAATTCAACCGATATTATCAGAACAATAAAATAAGGGAGGAAAATAAATGGTTGAAGCAATTCTTAACTCTGGTGATACAGCGTGGATGCTAACATCCACAGCTTTAGTTATGTTAATGACACTCCCCGGCGTAGCACTGTTCTACGGGGGACTTACTAAAAAAGAAAATGTATTAAACACCATATTTTTATCGTTCATGGCATTCTCCATAACAAGCGTAATATGGGTAGTTTATGGATATCCACTATCATTCGGAACGGATGTGATGGGTATAATTGGTAGTCCGACCAATATATTAATGAACGGAATCGATGTAAATGCTCTGGCACCTTTAGCACCTACAATACCATTATTGGTTTATGTAGCGTTCCAGATGACATTTGCAGCAATAACTGTAGCACTTGTTTCAGGTGCAATAGTTGAAAGGATGAAATTCAGTGCATGGCTCGCATTTGTGCCACTCTGGATAACATTAGTATATTTACCTATAGCCCACTGGGTATGGGGTGGAGGATGGTTAGCACAACTAGGTGTGTTAGACTTTGCAGGAGGAACAGTTGTTCACTTAAATGCAGGTATAGCTGCCCTCGCTCTAGTACTGTTACTTGGAAAAAGGAAAGACATCAGACTGTTACCACATAACCTGGGATACTCAGTTATTGGTGCAGCATTACTGTGGTTTGGTTGGTTCGGATTTAACGCAGGTTCAGCACTTTCAGCAGGAGGACTTGCAGGTTCAGCATTCTTAGCAACAAACACCGCAACTGCAGCTGCGCTCATATCATGGGTGATGATGGATGTTATAAAAACTGGAAAACCAACTTTACTCGGTGCCATATCTGGTGCAATAGCCGGTTTAGTTGCAATCACACCCGCAGCAGGATTTGTTACAGTTGGAGGCGCAATTGTCATTGGTTTCCTAGTATCCATATTCTGTTACATCTCAATATCAACAGTCAAATCCAAATTCGGTTACGACGATGCACTTGATGTATTCGGTATCCACGGTGTAGGTGGTGCATGGGGTGCTCTAGCAACAGGTATATTTGCTGCTCCATTCGTAAACTCACTTGGAACAGGTGCTCTCTACGGAAACCCTGGACAGATTGTGACACAGATAATTGGTATAGCCGTTGTAGGAGTATACACACTCATAATGACCCTAATAATAGGTGTTGTCATTGACAAAACCATCGGTCTAAGAGTGGACCTCAAAGAAGAAGTTGAAGGACTTGATACCCACCTACACGAAGAATCGGGTTACAGAATTTAAGGGAATGTGGTAAAATGAAAGAAATAACCGCAGTTATAAGACCGGATAAATTAGAAGTTGTAAAAGAAGCTCTTCAGGAAATTCAATGCAATGGAGTTACAGTGACAGAAGTCAAAGGTCGTGGCCGCCAGTTAGGAATAACTGAAAGTTACAGGGGCAGAGATTACAAAGTGGATCTCCTACCTAAAACCAGACTCGAAATAATTGTTAACGATGAAGACGTTGATAATGTAGTGGACACCATAGTAAAAACAGCACAAACAGGAGATATTGGAGATGGAAAAATCTTCGTAGCACCTGTTGAAGAAGTTATCAGAATAAGAACCGGTGAACGAGGAGAAAAAGCAGTATAATTTTTTCCTCCTATTTTTCTAGGTTTTCTGGAGGCGGGGACCTAGAAAACCCATAATTTTTTTTTAAATTAAATTTATTAAAAATTATTCCAAATTAATTTAAATTAATTTTGTTTCATTTATCAAACCATAAATTTAGGAATCTTATAAATTTTTGAATTCTTCAAACACGAAAGATGAACTTTAAATCCTTAAAAAATTGATACAATATCCTAATTATAGTACACCTAAAATATCAAAGATTCTTTTTAAAAACTATACCTTTAAGTAGTTAAGAGCTAACAAAGGGTTATGCATAAATTATTGAAGGGCAGTTTCATCATACTCATTGGAACAATATTCTTCAGAGTTGGAGGATATATTTTCATGGTTCTGATGTTGTCATTGCTGGACATCAATGCCTATGGTATGTTAAACACTGCAATGTCATTTCAGTGGATATTAATTTTAATTGCAGTTGCAGGACTTCCTCCAGCCATAGCAAAATATGTATCTGAGTACCTTGCTAAAAACGACCGATACATGGTTAAAAAGGTAATATTCAGTTCATTAAAGATAATGGTTTTAATGAGTGTGATCTTTGTCACAATATTTTATTTATCGGCAGGTTACATCTCAGATTACATGAATGGAGGGCCCGAATTAAAGGCTTTGTTACAGGCTGTAAGTTTTATTGCACCATTTAGTGTGATCTTAGGTTTGTTTAGAGGAGTTTTCCAGGGATATCAAGAAATGACAGATATCATGATCACGAGGGCTGTTGAACAGATATTCATGATAAGTCTTGCTGTTGTGTTCATATTAGCAGGATTTTATGTTCTTGGTGCCGTGGTAGGAAGTATAATAGGTTTTGCAATTGCAGCTGCCTCAGCCGTCATAATATTCAAGATGAAATTTTGGAACGGGCTGAAAAATGTTAAAAAACCAGGAAAATCCATCGGCGAATTAAAACTGGTAAAAATGCTTCTGCTATTTAGTACCCCTGTGATTATAACTGGTCTGGCAGAATTAACCCTATTTCAGACTGTTAATTTTATAGTTCCACCAATGTTGGGATTTTCTCTGCTTGGTTATTACAACGTTGCAAGTCCAATTGCCAGGCTTCCACTGGTTATATCATCTTCAGTAGCAGTAGTACTCTTACCGGCAGCATCTGAAGCATTTGCATTAAATGGAAGTAATTTAGTCAAAAAATATGTTTCACTGGCTTACAGATATCTCTTATTGGTGCTCCTTCCCCTCTGTGCCATAGTTATCATCTTTGGAAAACCAATCATGCTACTGCTTTTCCCTTCAAAACCAATGGCATACAGTTTTTCAGGTAGTTCATTAACAATATTAGTTGTTGGAATGGCATTTTTCTCAGTTTACGGCATATCTGCAAGTGTCCTGCAGGGTGCTGGAAAACCTTATCCTGCAATGGTATATCTGGTAATTGGAACAGTAAGCAATCTGATATTAACACTATTATTAGTTCCAATTTTCGGTTTAAACGGAGCAGCAATTGCTACCACAATTGCATCTTTCATAATAATGGTTTTAACAACCAGGAAAACTATCCAAGTAACAGGTACTAAACTTGATTATTCAAACCTTACAAAAATTGGATTAGCAGCAGCTCTAGCTGGTATATGTGTAATATTAATGCCAAAAACTATTTTATCCTTGTTTATTTCATTAGTAATTCTACCTTTGATCTACTTTTTGATACTTGCATACACCAACACACTGGTTGCCAGGGACATATCAATGATTAAAAAGGTCAGTTGCCGCTCCGGTCCCTTCAAAAGACCTTTATTAAAGTTTACGGATTTTCTAACAAGATTTGTAAAGGAAACTGCCTAGTGCAAGTATTTATAAATGCTGAGAACTATTTAGTCCAGCTTATCTATTTCATTTACAGCCTCAGGATTTGCAAGTGTACTTGTATCTCCTACAGATTCACCCCTAACTCTTGCCTTGATTACTCTTCGCATTATTTTACCTGAACGAGTCTTTGGAAGATCATGCACCAATTTTATGTATGCTGGTGTTGCTATGGGGCCTATTTCTGTTCTCACATGATGTTTTAGTTCTGTTTCAAAGCTTGTTTCAAAGTGGTAGTTTTCTTTAGTTACGATAAATGCACTTATTTCTTCACCCTTTATTTCATCTGGCTTTCCTACCACTGCTGCTTCTGCAACTCCAGGATGACTAACAAGTGCAGATTCCACCTCAGCAGCGCTGATTCTATGTCCTGCAACATTTAAAACATCATCTTCCCTACCTTGTATCCAAAAATAGCCATCCTTATCGATACGAGCCACATCACCACTTAGGTAAGTATCTTCAAAACTGCTCCAGTAGGCTTCAATATATCTTTCTGGATCTTTGTATAGTGTTCGAAACATTGCAGGCCATGTGGACTTTATTACCAAATGTCCTCCCCCTCCACCAGTAACAGAATTTCCATCATCATCAACAACATCTGCCACAATTGTTGGAAATGGTTTAACTGCAGATCCCGGTTTAAGATCTGAGATAGGGAGGGGAGTGATGAGATGCATCCCTGTTTCTGTCTGCCACCATGTGTCCATAATGGGACATTGGCTGTTTCCTATAACTTCATGGTACCATATCCATGCTTCAGGATTGATTGGTTCGCCCACACTGCCCAGTAATCTTAAAGAGCTGATATCATATTTTTCAGGCCATTTTTCTCCAAATTTCATGAACATTCTGACTGTTGTTGGTGCAGTGTAAAAAACCGATACTTGATACTTCTCAACCATACTCCAAACACGACCAGGATCAGGATAGTCTGGTGTGCCTTCATATATCACCGATGTTGCACCCATCATGAGTGGTGCGTATACTATGTAACTGTGTCCAGTGATCCATCCAATATCTGCTGCACACCACCAAGTATCTTCAGGTTTGATATCAAAAACAAACTTCAACGTGGTGTATACTCCAACTGCATATCCCCCATGTACATGTACAACTCCTTTAGGTTTCCCAGTTGTTCCTGAAGTGTATAATATAAAAAGAGGATCTTCTGGATCCATTTCTTCGGTTTGGCATTCTGATTCAGCTTGGTCCATAGCATCATGCCACCATATATCCCTAGGGGAATCCATTTCAATGGGAATCTTGGCATGTTCCACCACAACCAGATTTTGTATTGTAGGGGTGTTATTTAAAATCACGTCAACATTTTCCTTGAGACAAATCTGTTTGCCTCTCCTTGTAAATCCATCTGCTGTAATTGCAATCTTTGAACCAGCATCATTTATTCTGTCTTGAAACGCCTTTGCCCAAAATCCAGAAAAAACCACAGAATGTATGGCGCCGATCTTTGCACACGCCAGCATTGCAATGGGCAATTCTAAAATCATAGGCAGATAAATACTTACAGTGTCACCTTTCTTGACCCCAAGACCCCTTAAAACGTTTGCAAATTTATTAACTTCGAGTTGAAGTTGGTTATATGTTAAAGTACGCACTTCTCCAGATTCACCTTCCCATATAAAAGCAATCTTGTCCTTTTTATCCCCTTTAACATGCCTATCCACAGCATTGTGAACTATGTTAAATTTTCCGTCTATGAACCATTCTGCATGTGGTGGATTCCATTTAAAAGTTTTTGTATACATCCTGTACCAATCAAGTTCCTTGGAAATGTCATCCCAGAACCATTTGGGATTTTTCTCCGCAAATTCCAGTAGTTCATCGTATTCCGTAATATTATGTTTTTTCATCCAATTCTGGATATTAGAATCTGCAACAAGTTTATCAAACGGTTTAAAAATCCGTTTTTCATTGAGTAAAGAATCTAAATCACCAGACATTTGATTCCCCCATTTAAACACTTATTCTGCTAATCGATCATTCTACCCCATATCAAAACATATTCCGGCTTATCTGTTTTAGAAAAAAAACAATTAATATCTTATATCTATTTCGAAACATTAATAATTTGTGAAACACCGAATTGCCAAAATTTATACTATTTAAAAACAATATTAAGGTAATGGAATCTAATACGCTACGATGTGCTGATGTACTGGTAAAAGTTTTAGAAAAGTTCGGGGTTAAATTCATTTTTGGACATCCTGGGGAACAGGTTTTGCCATTATATGATGCACTGAAAGAATCTGGAATCAGACATGTTTTAATGAGACATGAACAGGGGGCTGCCCATGCAGCAGATGGTTTTGCAAGAGCATCATCAAATACGGGTGTTTGCATAGCAACAGGAGGTCCGGGAGCGCTGAATTTAGTCATGGGCGTTGCTACTGCCTACAAAGACTCTGTGCCTTTGCTTGTAATAACTGGAGATGTTCCCCTTAAATTGAAGGGTAAAAATGGATTTCAAGACATAGATATCAATGGAGTATTTCAACCAATTACAATTGAAAGTTTTGAGATTCAAAGCCCTGAAGAAGGTATTTTAGCCCTTGTTAATACATTTAACATATTGGAACAAAAACGTAAAGGACCAATACATCTAAACTTTCCAAAGGATGTACTAGAAAGCTTGGTGGAAGATAGTTTAATTGACTCAGTTTTTGAAACCCAACAACACAAGAAGTCTATTGATTCACAAATCGTTGCACAAGCTATTGAACTCATTGAAAATTCAAAAAAACCATTGATAATTGCAGGATCCGGTGTTTTATGGGCTCATGCTTCAAATAAACTTTTGAAATTTGCAGAACTACATCAGATTCCTGTTACAAGCACGTATCATGCCCGTGGTGTGCTTCCTGAAGATCATGATCTATCTGCGGGAATGATAGGGTTAAGGGGAACTAAAGCTGCGAACTATGCAGGGAAAAATGCTGATCTCATTCTTGCGTTGGGATGCAGGTTATCTGAACGCACATGTGCTGGAATTGGTGATGCCAAATTAATACATGTAAATCTTGATGAGAGAGTTCTTGAAGGTGATTTAAAGATTCAAGGTGATGTCAGTCAATTTTTAGATGGTATAAACTATGTTCATGCATCAAATACAAATAAATGGCTTTTAAATATATTTGAAAATCCAAAAACCTATGCAGTTAAAACTAACTTTAATACAGTCCCAATTAAACCTCAACGTGCCATTAAAGAAATTTTTGATGCTTCAAAGGATGCTTTGATAGTAAGTGACGCCGGAACCCATACTACATGGGTTACACTCCTTAAAAATGTTGAAACTCCCTCATCTTTACTATTTTCAGGAGGTTTTGGTCCCATGGGTTATGGTGTTCCAGGAGCCATTGGTGCGTCTCTCGCAAACCCTGGAAAACCTGTTGTAGCAGTTATTGGAGATGGTGATTTTCAAATGACACTGCAGGAACTCGCAACCATACATGAAATGCAGCTCCCCATTGTGATATGCATCATCAATAACAGTTCACTGAGAATAATAAAACAATGGCAGGAAATGTACTATGGAAATAGTTACCAGGTTGAATTGGAAAATCCTGACTTTAAAAAACTTGCAGAATCTTACCACATAAATAGTGTGGGTGTTAATTCTCCCGGAGAAGTTATGATTGCTGTAGGGAAAGCTTTAAAGACAGCTAAGCCATATCTTATTGATATTGAAGTAGATCAAACAGAAGGTATACCATTACCAGAGGTATTAGAATGAAGGTATTGATGATAAATCCACCATACAACTCGTCAAAATATAAATTTATAGGTTTAGTTGCTCCCCCATTAGGTATAGCTTATATTGCAGCCATGCTCGAAAAGAATGGAGTAACAGTTAAAATATTAGATGCACCTGCACTTGAAATGGATCATGAGGGAGTTGAAAAAGAGATTGAAAAATATTCTCCAGATATCATTTCAATCACATCAGTCACGCCAACCATAGGAAGTGCACTCGAAACAGCAAAGTTATCTAAAAAGACCTGTCCAAATGCAGTAACTGTTTTAGGTGGTTACCATCCCACATTCACTTATCCTGAAATGTTGAAGAACGACTTTGTGGACATAGTTGTCAGGGGTGAAGGTGAATTAACCATGGTAGACCTGGTTGATGCATTGGAGAATGATAAAGATCTTAGGGAAGTAGATGGCATAGCTACAAAAGATTTTGTAACTAAATCCAGAAAAATTATTGAAGATCTGGACAGTATCCCATTTCCAGCCAGGCATTTACTGCCTATGGATGAGTATAAAATACTTAACATGAAACTTACAACCGGTACCATCATATCTGGCAGAGGCTGTCCTTATAAATGTTCTTTCTGTGCATCTTCTGCAATGCACGGTCAGAAACTACGTTTAAGATCTGCTAAGAGCGTAGTTGATGAAATGGAACATCTAGTAAATGAACATGACATTGAAATGGTAGCATTCATGGATGATACTTTCACAATTAACCAGAAAAGGGTTTATGAGATATGTGAAGCAATTAAGGAAAGGGGACTTACGAACTACTGGGGCTGTACTGCAAGGGTTGACACAATATCTGAAGACTTGTTGAAAACCATGAAAGATGCTGGATGCATCACCATGTTTTTAGGTGTTGAATCTGCTGATCAACAAGTACTAAATGAAGTTAACAAAAAAACCAACATCGCCAAAATAAAAGAAACCTTTGAGCTAACCAGAAAATATGGCATGAGAACAATTGCATCAGTTGTTCTTGGAATGCCTGGAGATACTAAAAGCAGTATAAGAAATACCATCAATTTTGTAAAAGTACTCGAACCATCCTACGCTGTTTTCTCACTCGCTACCCCATACCCTGGAACAGATTTCTACATAAAAGCCGCCAGTGAAAATTTGATAAAAATTAACGACTGGTCCAAGTATACTCTGCTAAGCCCTGTTCTTGAAACTGTTGACTGTTCTTTAGAAGAACTGAGAAAATTGCAGAAAAAAGCATTCACAGAGTTTTATCTGAGGCCTAGATATATTCTCCGACAGACAAGGATGGATGGACCCATAATATTGAAAACCATTGCATCAATTGTTAGGGGTGTTTGAATACAGACAGAAATACTTGAATTGCATACTAATTTTTTATTGGCAATCAATAAATGAATTAAAAAAAATAAAAATAAGAAAAAGAATTGAATTAGAAGAATTCAAGAGAGTTGTTACCAGGCATGTAACTTTCCTGTACTGCTGCAACTCCAGTTCCCAATTCTACTTCGTAACCAAATTCTTTTAAAGACATTTCTATAGCTGCTATTGTGGAGATTATTTCCCTGTGGGTTATGTTTCCCATATGACCTATCCTGAAAACATTGCCCTTGAGATGATCTTGACCTCCTGCAAGTTCAATACGGTATTTGTTCCGCATTGTACCCCTGAAGTTTTTGTCAGTCATTCCTTCAGGCATTTTCACAGCCGTTACAGTACTTGATGAAGCTTCTTCATTTGCAAAGAGTTCTAGTCCAATAGCTTTGACACCATTTACAGTGGCCTTAGCTGCTTGTTCATGTCTCCTTATTCTAGCTTCAAGTCCTTCTTCCATTATTATTTTTAATGCCTCGTTCATTGCATACATGAGTGAAACGGATGGTGTGTAAGGTGTTTCTGGAACAGCTTTTGATCCGCTTTTTCTGTACTTTTTAAGGTTTAAATAATAGGTTTTGGTTTCTGTTTTGTCAACTACTTCCCATGCATTGTCATTCAATGTTATTGCAGCCATTCCTGGGGGTGCTGCCAGACATTTTTGTGAGCCAGTGACACAGATATCTATGCCAAAATTATCGACCTGCACATCAGCCCCACCGAGGGATGAAACTGTGTCAACAACGTAAAGAGCGTCAAAATCCTTTAAAATTTTACCTACTTCTTCAATTGGATTTTCAACACCCGTGGAAGTTTCATTATGAACCATTGTAACTGCTTTGATTTCTTCTTCCTCTTCAAGAATGTAGCGAATATCTTCAGGATTTGCAGCATTTCCCCATTCAACTTCCAGTTCAACTGGAACTCCTCCGTGGGTCTCGGTTATCTGCATAAACCTTTCACCGAATTTTCCGCCTACAATATTTAAAACCTTGTCGCCCTCACTAATCACATTTCCAAGGGCTGCTTCCATAGCAGCAGTACCTGAACCTGTGATCAAGTAGGACTGGTTTTGAGTCTGAAATACTTCTGACATCATCTCGTTGGTTTCTGTCAAAATCTCTCCAAACACAGCACTTCTATGGTTCACTATGCTCTCAGACATAGCCTTTAAAACTCGTGATGAGACCCTTGTAGGACCTGGTATCATCAGCAACGTCTCATTCATCTTAATAAAACCTCCAATTTAAATTTGAAACTATTTTTTTTCCTAAATTTTCTCCATCAAATGCCCCCAAGGAAAACCTCGAACCATGAAATATGTCAAGGTTTGAGGGGATGTGATAATGTATGAAAAATGGCTTTATATACTTGACGCTGAAATTTCTTAGCCATGTTAAATTTGATTTGGTTGATATTATTTTTTAGATTTTCCAAGGAAAGATATGAAAACCCCACAGAAACAGAGCCCACTAAACTTCCTTTAATGATTATACACAGTTATTATGAAAAATAAGTAATAATCATCAAACCATGTTAAAATTGGACAAAATATTTCTGTTATTAAATTAGATTAACTTTATGAATCTTGGGGAATGGTATTGTTGGTATGATGAAATACTTGCAGACTTTGGATTTGATAGATCTGCTGACGAAGAATCTGCCATCCTTCTGCAGAAGCTCATTGGTGATCATGGTTTAACTCTAAAGGATATTCCAATAAAGGAAAATGTAATTGTTTTCGGTGCAGGACCTTCTTTAAAAGAAAATGTGCTGGAATTTAGACGATCAATTACAGAAAATTTAACTGTAATATGTGCTGATGGGGCTGTAACTGCGTTAATGGAAGAAAATATAATACCCAATATAGTAGTCACTGATCTGGATGGTAATATTGGGGATCTGCTAAAATCCAATCAACAGGGCAGTATCATGGTTGTTCATGCCCATGGAAACAACATGAAAACTTTAAAGAAATATGTACCCAAGTTGGTTAATATTATAGGGACCACTCAGAGCACCCCAATACAGAACGTATACAACTTTGGAGGTTTCACAGATGGAGATAGGTGTCTGTTCCTTGCAGTGGAACTAGGTGCCAAAAATATAATCCTTGCCGGAATGGACTTTGGAAAAATTGTAACAAAATATTCAAGGCCAGATATTGACGGTGAACTGGGAAATGCAGATAGTATAAAAGAAAGAAAACTTCAATATGCCAAAAAATTGGTTGAATGGATTGCTAAAAATGAAGATGTTACAATCTGCAATGTTTCCAATGGAGAAACAATTTCCGATGCAAAAAAGATGAAATTTCAGGATATTTTCATTCAAAAATAATTCTATACATAAAATTTGTTTGTTTTTTTTAAAACCAATATTTTATATTTTAAACCACCAGATAAAAATACATGGGAATCGAGGACATACTGCTATTTGATGAAACTATTTTCAAGAATATAGAAGCGTTTAACCCTGATTATGTGCCAGATAACTATCTTCATAGAGAAACTCAAATGGAATCTCTTGCAATATGTTTAAGGCCTGCTTTAAAAGGAGGACGCCCCATTAATACCGTGGTTTTAGGTTCTCCAGCAACAGGAAAAACAACTGCTATAAATAAAATATTTAACATGGTGGAAAACAACTCCGACAGAGTTGTATGTGTGTATGTAAATTGTCAGCTACATACAACCAGGTTCAATATTTTTTCACAGATTTACAACAAAATATTTGGACACATGCCCCCTGAAACAGGAGTTCCTTTTTCAAGGATATATGGAAGCATAATGAAACATTTACAGAATGAAAATAAATCCATGGTAGTTGCACTTGACGATGTAAGCTATTTATTTCACAGCAAAAATGCAAATAAAATATTTTATGATATTTTAAGAGCTCATGAAGAATATAAAGGAGTTAAAACAGGTATTTTTGCCATTCTGTCCGACATAGAATTCAGGTACATGCTTGATAAAAATGTTACATCTGTCTTCATTCCCCAAGAAATAGTCTTCGATCCATACAGCACCCCTGAAATGTTTGATATCTTGAAGGACAGGGTAAGGGCAGGTTTTTATCCAGATGTTATATCGGATGAACTTTTGAACATGATTGCTGAACATGCATCTGAGGTGGGAGACCTTAGAATGGGAATTGATCTACTCAGAGTAAGTGGTAATTTTGCAGAGGCAGATGCATCTAAAACTATTGAAGAAAAACATTTAAAACAAGCTTTGAGCAATACAAGTTCTGCTAATCTAAAAAGCACTCTTAAAACCCTTTCAAATGAAGATAAATTACTTCTAAAGGCCATAGCCAAGTACGAATCAGATGATTTGATAGCTGGAGATCTGTACAAGAGCTTCAACCAAGTTAACCCCACAAGTTATGCTTCCTTTGATCGAAAATTGAATAAATTGGAATTTTTAAGGATGATCGATACAAAATTCACTGGAAAGGGTGTCAAAGGAAATTCCAGACTGATTATATTGAGGTTTGATTCTGAAGATATTCTGAAATGTCTCGAAAGAATTGAGTAATCAACGAAAAATAGTGATTAAGCCGTGTACAGAATGTTTGAGTTTGGAGCAGCTGCAACAAACATGATACTGGCTATGAAAATCGATACTATCAATACTATGATCATGCATGATACAGGATCGAAGTAATGATCATCGAAGTAATTTATTAATCCTGATTTTTTCCTTAAATTAGGTGTTTGATTTCTTCCATAAATTTTTTGCATAATTAACTTCCTCCCATATTATACAAGATCCTCTGCAACTTATTTAAAACAAGAGATAGAGAGCATTTGATAAGTAATTAAAGGCTAAAAATCATTGAAATAACTATAAAAAATATGGATACTATAAAAAATTGTAGGTGAAAAATTGTTTACAAAAAACGATTCTGATGAAAATTTGAAATATGAGTTCTTCGATGTAACAGCAGATGTAGGATTTAAAGCGTATGGTGAAACTCTTGATATTGCATTTGCAAATGCTGCAATTGCAATGTTTGAAGTTATTACAGACACATCTAAAATCGAACATAGAATAATAAAAAAAATCAAAATAGAGGCTGAAGATGAATGTTCAACTCTCTATGAGTGGTTGTCAGAATTATTATTCCTTCATGATACAGAGAACTTAGTATTCTCCAAATTCAATGTGAAGATATATCAGAAACTCGGAAAAGAAAAAAAGATGTTTTACCTTGAAGCACTTGCATTTGGTGAAAAATTCAATCCAGAAGTTCATGAAAAAAGATCTGAAGTAAAGGCAGTTACTTACCACATGATGAAAATTAATATGGAAGATAACTGTGATTTAAAGGTTATCCTAGATATTTGATCATATCTAACCATGATTAAACCCATAATTCTTCGTGAGATCATACACTCTTAATGGAACCAGTATATTATGGACTTAGAACAAATAATTTGAAAAAATATAGATACCAAATTCATGTGTTTTAAGTATGGTTCCTAGTTAAGAATCTCTGTTCACCTCATTTATTTAAATATTTTTTAAAAAATTAAATCAAAATATATATAAATCATGTTTGATAAGATGTATTAAGTTGAAATAGAATGATCAATATTTAATACTGAAATCGAAGAGTGTATATAGATTAAAAAAAATACCATGAAGGGAAAATTAAAACACAATTTTAAGAATCTTTCATATTCAATGGTTAGATGAACACAAATCTTCCGTATAGATCTTGGAAAATTTAAAAAAAAACTACAGAAACTGAACATTGAAGTTAACAACTTTTTAAGGAGTTGGATTGCATGATGGATGAATTAATGGATGCAGACGGCTGGATAGACGAAGAATGGATTGAAGATGAAGAATGGATTGAAGATAGTTGGATGGAGCTTGAAAAGGCTAGGGGTGAAAAGGTAATCAAGTGCAGTAAACGAAAAATTAAAGCTTCGAAAACAAATGCTGCAACAGAACAAGTAACCCTAATATTTGAAGACACAGACAATCTTGACATCGAAGAAACCTATGCAATAAAAATTGTTGGAGCTAAAGTCGTTGTGGGCCAACACACTAAAAACAACACTGTTTTCAAGGAAGTGGCTGCAAAAAACCTCAATGAGAAAAGATTTTTAGAATATGTGGCAGGTCAAATTGAAGATGTTGATGGCCCTGAATTAAAATTGACCCTTGCATTTGAAAAGGGTTACTCTATTGAAATAACAGACTACATTTCTGTTGAAGAGCAAAAAAAATAGAGCTCTAAAAAAAAAAAATACCCTATTTTTTAAATCTTCTTTTTGTTATTCATTAATTTCTTTCAACCAACCCAGTACTTCATCTGCAATATCTTCTGAAATATCTTCAATCCAGTCCTGTTCACTCCACTTACACACATCTTCTTCTGCTACATCTCCCACAAGATCTTCTACTCTATCATTATCTGTCCATTCCCCAACTGTTGATTCACAGAAATTGTAATCTTTATCATGATTATCAAACTTTACTTCCCACGTCTTTGCATTTCTAATTTCCCAGTACCAATAAAAATTGCGAACAGTTTCTTCTTCTTTATCCACATTTTCAAAGTTCTCTTCGAGATCGTAGCCAACGATCAGTACAAGATCACCATTTAAATAGATTCTTTTTTCGTAGGAATCACTTAAATCTTGTTTCCTCTCTAATTTTGTGGTTTCTATTTTATCAACAAGTTCATCTTTCCCTATCATTGTTACTCCTCTTTACAAAATCTTCTTGTTTAATGATTGTTTTACAATTCATTTATTTTTATCTTGTAATTAAAACAATCAACGCAAACTGAATCAACAAATTTAAACGGGTGGAAATATTGTTTTAAGGTGTTTAAAGATTATAACAGAACTTATTTATGCTTTAAAATCCAAATAATAATATTAAATAAAGCTATGTAATGTTCAGATCCAGGTGGGTAAAATTACGAATAAATCATTATTTCAATTTAAATTTTGAAATGTGTATTTAAATCATAAATATGGGACTAGGTGGTACAATGATTAAGACAATAAAAAAGGATGTATATTCTGTTGGTGTAGAGGATTGGGACAGGAGAATATTTGATGAACTCATACAAATTCCTGATGGAACTAGTTACAACTCGTATTTAGTAATTGGTAAAGATAAAACTGCTCTCATTGATACTGTTGATCCTGAAAAAACTGAAGAATTACTTGAAAACATCAGAACATTTGATTTAAATATTGATTATGTTATTGCAAATCATGCAGAACAAGATCATTCTGGAAGCCTGCCTGCCATATTATCACATTTTCCAGATGCAGTTGTTGTGACCAATGCTAAATGTAAAGAACTTTTGAATGAATTTCTGTTTATACCCGAAGACAAATTTATGACTGTTAAAGATGGGGATATTCTTGATCTTGGCCAAAAAACACTGAAATTTATAATTACTCCCTGGGTACATTGGCCCGACACCATGGTCAGTTATCTTAAGCAGGATAAAATCTTGTTTTCCTGTGACTTCTTTGGTTCACACCTAGCCACAAGCCACACCTTTGCAAATGAAAGGGATATTTACAAACCTGCAAAACGATATTACGCAGAAATAATGATGCCCTTCAGGACAATAATTAAAAATAATCTGAAGAAAATTGGGGAAGAAGAGATCGAAATGATTGCACCAAGTCATGGACCTATTTACAAACACTCACAGTTCATTATTGATGCATACACTAATTGGACATCTGATGAGAGTAAGAATGAAGTTGTTATACCTTACATATCAATGCATGGCAGTACCCAAAAAATGGTAAGCTACTTGGTGGATGCATTGATTAAAAAAGGTGTGAATGTTAAACCATTGAATTTAACCTACACAGACATGGGTGAAGTGGCATTAGAACTGGTTGATGCTACAACAATGGTTATTGCATCACCTACAGTATTAACTGGACCACATCCCAGTGTTGTTTATGCAACCTACCTTGCCAATGCCCTCAGGCCAAAATTGAAATATGTCTCTGTCATTGGATCCTATGGTTGGGGTGGAAGAATGCTTGATCAGATCGAAGGTATGATCAAGAATTTGAAGGTGGAAATTATCGACCCATTGATAATAAAGGGATTTCCAAAGGAAGAAGACTACAAAAAATTGGATGAAATTGCAGAACAAATATTTGAAAAACATTCAGAACTTGGAATTGTCTGATATCCTAAAATTGTATTAAATCCTTCCATGCGAAAAATGATATATAAGTTTGCACATAAACCTATACAGTTAGCCAATGTTAACAGGATTATATAACTTTAAAAATTGCTTTTACAATTAAAAAAAGATTATAATTTAATAAATTCTGTTTTGGAGAGTTTTTTATGGTTATGAAAGAATTAAAAAAGGTTAGAGACTGTGTTTGGGAGATACCCTCCAGTTACAAGAAAGGTATGAGGGTACCTGGGAGAATTTACCAGGATGATGAAGGAATTGAAGCTCTTGAGAAGGGTGCAGTTGATCAGGTAGCAAATGTTGCATCACTTCCAGGAATTCAAAAATTTTCTATTGGATTACCAGATATTCATTTTGGATATGGATTTAGTATTGGAGGAGTAGGAGCTTTCAGTTCTAGGACAGGGGTTATAAGTCCTGGTGGTGTGGGTTTTGACATAAATTGTGGAGTTAGAATGGTGAGAACCAACCTCACTGAAGAAGACGTCAAACCTAAGATTAAAGAACTCATTGATACTCTGTTCAAAAATGTACCATCTGGAGTAGGCAGTAAGGGTAAAGTCCGGTTAAAAGATGGAGAAATTGATGATGTTTTAAACAACGGCGCAGAATGGGCTGTTGAAAATGGTTATGGTTGGGAATCTGACCTCAATTTCCTTGAAGAAAATGGTAAGATGGACAGCGCTGACTCTGCTGCAGTCAGTGATAAAGCTAAAAAAAGAGGAATACCACAGTTAGGATCTCTTGGATCTGGAAATCATTTCTTAGAAATCCAGAAGATGGAAGATATTTACGATGAAAAAGCTGCAAAGGCTTTTGGAATAGAAAAGGGACAAATAACCATCATGATCCATTCAGGATCTAGAGGATGCGGTCATCAGATATGTGCAGATTACCTTAGAACTATGGACAAAGCATATAAAGCTTACAATATCGATCTTCCTGACCGTCAGCTTGCATGTGCACCAGTAGACTCTAAAGAAGCTCAAGATTATTTCAAAGCCATGTCATGTGCTGCAAATTATGCTTGGACCAACAGACAGATGATCCTTCACTGGGTCAGGGAATCCTTTGAAGAAGTGTACAAAAAGGATTCAGAAGATATGGGAATGGGTGTGGTTTATGATGTTGCACATAACATTGCCAAAAAAGAAAAACACACCATCAAGGGAATTGAAACAGAAGTGTACGTTCACAGAAAGGGTGCTACTAGGGCATTTGGTCCGGGTAGAGAAGAAATTCCAAAGGAGTACCGGGAAATTGGTCAGCCCGTAATGATACCTGGAACAATGGGAACAGCTTCCTATATCTTAAAGGGAACAGAAACTGCAATGGAAGAAACTTTTGGATCAACGGCACATGGTGCCGGTAGAAAATTAAGTAGAGCCGGAGCTAAGAGAGAATTCAATGGTGAAGAAGTGAAAAGCCTGCTTGAATCTAAAGGAATTACTTTAAAAGCAAATTCAATGCCAGTGGTTGCTGAAGAAGCACCAGGAGCCTATAAAGATGTAGATCAGGTTGTCAATGTCTGTCATAAGGCTGGAATTTCATTGTTGGTTGGTAAAATGATTCCTATTGGTGTAGCAAAGGGATAAATTAATTTTTAGGTTTTCAAAATGATAGGCATTATTGGTGGCACTGGAATTTATGAAATTGTATCTTTGGGTGATGAGATCGATACCAAGGTGATTAAAACTCCCTATGGTAAATCTCCCGAAGTTTCCATTTTTAAACTGCATGAAAAAGATGTTGCATTTATGCCCCGGCATGCAAAGGGACACTCAAATCCACCGCACATGGTGAATTACAGGGCAAATATATTTGCCATGAAAGAATTAGGTGTTGAAAGAATAATAGCAACTAATGCTGTTGGATCCCTTGAAAAATCTGTGAAACCCGGTGATTTTATGGTTCCACATGATTTTATTGATTTCACGAAACTGCGTCCTGGGACTTTCTACGACAGCCGAACAGTTCACGTGGATGTAACAGAGCCCTACTGTAATTATATGAGAAAAATAATATCTTCATCAGGAAAAGTTATTGAAAATGGAGTTTATGTTTGTACAGAAGGTCCTAGATTTGAAACACCAGCTGAAATTCAGATGTTCAAACTTATGGGCGGAACAGTTGTTGGTATGACTGGAATCCCTGAGGCTGTTCTTGCACGTGAATTAGAAATGTGCTATGCAAGTATTTGTACTGTGTCTAATTATGCAGCATCAATATCTCCAAATAATTTAACTATAGATGAAGTTTTTGAGATAATGGAGAAGAAAAAGCAGGATCTAGTTTCGTTAATGGACACCACAATATCAAATATGGGTGAAGAAAGGGTTTGTAATTGTAAAGATGCACTTCAAGGTGCAGAAATATAAAGTTTTTACTGCAAACCTAGATTTAATTGATCGTGTTTTCAATTTACTGAGACGATCTGGTTAACAAATTTATAGTTCAGTGATCTAGATGATCAAAAAAAAATATTTTTAGTAAATTAATCCTTATAATTTTTCAAGGAGTTATCAGAATTATACCAATTATTCAAGGATGATATCATGTTAAACAAACTTCAAAAAGAAATATTAGATTTAAAAAAAGAAAAGAATGCCATTATACTGGCACATAATTATCAAACTGAGGATATACAAGAAATCGCGGATTTTATAGGAGACTCATTAGAGTTGTGTATCAAAGCATCCGAAATTGAAGATGCAGATATGGTTGTTTTCTGTGGAGTAGATTTCATGGCAGAAACTGCAGCCATTTTAAACCCCGAGAAACTAATTGTTCTTCCGGATAAAAATGCTGAATGTCCTATGGCCCATATGTTAAAAGCTGAGGAGATTAAAACCTACAAAAAAAGGTATCCTGATGCTGCAGTTGTACTCTATGTAAACACACTTGCTGAGGCAAAAGCAGAAGCTGATATATTATGCACCTCTGCAAATGCTGTTAAAGTGGTGGAAAGTCTTGATAATGATAGGATCCTTTTCGGTCCAGATACCAATCTGGGCTGGTTTGTTTCCAATCAAGTCACAGATAAAGAGATTATACCTGCACCCGAAAGTGGTCACTGTTACGTACATAAAATGTTTAACCTCGCTGATCTGTACTTTTTAAGGGAAAAATATCCGGAAGCAGACATTTTGGTACATCCAGAATGTGATCCTGAAGTACAAGAATACGCAGACTACGTTTTAAGTACCGGTGGTATGATGGCCCACGCTAAAAAATCTGAAAAAACCTCATTCATCATTGGGACTGAGTACGATCTTGTAACCAGACTCAGAAGAGAAAATCCAGATAAAACTTTTATTCCAGCTCTTGATGATGCGCTATGCGAGAATATGAAACTTCACACTCTCGAGAAGGTTAAAAATTCTCTTTTAAACCAAGAGTTTGTTGTAAAAGTCCCGGATAATATTGCAAATAAGGCAAAAATTGCCATTGATAGGATGCTCGAAGTATCCTAATACTGATTTTTTTTGTTTTGGAAATAAAAATAAAATTTAGATCAAATTCATCTGCTTTAATATACTCTGCCTTTCGTATTTCAATTGTTTAAGCATTTCTTCATCCTTTTTTTCTTGTTTTTCAAGATGGGCAATTGTGACTGTTATTGTTTGTAGGTTAGTTTCATTCTGATTTACAGGCATTTTTAACCTCCTATTTATCTGTGTGATATTTAACTTCATGATAATTAAAATAGTTTTGCATATACCTTAAAAATATTATTTTAAGCTTGTTTTAAGGATTGATGCCTGCAATGGATAATTTAGAAGATTTTATCATAAATTCATTATTTAATTATCTGGTTCAAATTAAAAAAAAGAATTTATACTCCACAATAATTCTCTCATCCAATTAATTACATCTCACATGCTCTAACCTAAAGTGAATACCCTAAGCTTACAAAATAAATTAGTATTTAACATTAAAGTTATTCCAATATTTGTAAAAAAATCTGAAATTAGTTTAAATCGTGATAGATATGATGCGCAGAACTGTTACCAACCTTCCACTTCACGGAGGAAAAGCTCCAAGATGGTTATTTAAAAGAATGGTTAAGTTAACAGAAGGAATCGTAGACGTGATGCTGTATGAATATGATGCAGATGAATTTTTACGGAGAATTTCTAATCCATACTGGTTTCAGGCATTTTCATGCGTGCTTGGGTTTGATTGGCACTCATCAGGAACGACAACCACCACATGTGGTGCATTAAAGAGTGCTATAAAACCTGAAGAACATGGAATAGTTGTTGGAGGAGGTAAAGGTAACGCTTCGAGGAAAACCCCTGCAGATATTGAAAATGCAGGTGAAATATTTTCACTTTCCACCAATAAAATTGAGGATCTAATCCATTCAAGTAGAATATCTGCAAAGATAGATAATTCCTGTGTCCAAGATGGGTATCAGTTATACCATCACTCATTCATACTAACTGAAAATGGTAACTGGGCAGTTGTACAACAGGGTATGAATCAAGATAATAGGTATGCTAGAAGATATCACTGGCTTGGTGAAGAAATTGATGAATTAACCATAGATCCCCATAAAGGGATCTGTTGTGATGATGAATCAACAGAAACGCTAAATATGACAGCAGATAACAGTGAAGAAGCACGGGAAATAAGTGTCGATCTTATCTGTGACAATCCAGAACATCTGAAGAAATATTTCAAAGAGAAAACGGTCATTCCAAAATCTCAGTCCAAACTGGACAGTTACTTCCATGAATATAAGATGCCTAGACACCATCCCGTGCTCGACGAAGATCTTTCTGATCGGGAATTTGAAGTACTTAAGCAGGCTTGGGAAATTCAACCATCCAACTACGAAGAACTCATATCCCTAAATGGAATTGGACCCAAAAAAATACGGGCGCTGGCCCTTATATCAGACCTAGTATACGGTTCCAAACCAAGCTGGGAAGACCCTGTGAAGTACAGTTTTACTCATGGAGGAAAAGATGGTTATCCCTATCCAGTGGATAGGGAAGTCTATGATCACTCCATCAAAACCATTAAAGAAGCTGTAGAAGAAGCTAAATTAGATAAAAAAGACAAATATAATGCTTTGAAACGTTTGGAATCCCATATTAAATCAGGAGATTCTTGACCGATAAAAATTTTTGGGAGAATCATTCAGATTCCTGATAACTCCCATTATATTCACCAGACCCGCTGACATCAAACACAACTCCCTGAGCTATTCTTTCTCCCCTTTTGACTTTGTAATCAAAATCACCGTAGTTGTAAACCATGAATTGGAGTGTTCCATAAAATCCAGGATCTCCCACTGCAGTGTGTACAGACACGAAAGAACGTAAAAAGGTTGATCTTGGCACATAAAGCATGGAATAACCTTTAGGAATCTTAATTTTCCTATCCACTGTGACCAGATATGCTTTTTTAGATTCCAACACATAAATAGGTGGTTCTAACTTTTCGAGTTCAGGTAATATCTTTTCATTGTCAATTAATGAACCTGGACCCTTCTGTACAAATACTTCATCAATTCTTAGATCGATCCCAGAGGGCTGTACAAGTTCTTCAAAATCTGGAAACAATTTTTTCAGTTCATTTTCACCTATCATTAAACAAAACTCCTTGGATAAAATATTAATTAAATTCCTTAAAAGCTTTTTTTCTATATGGTTAATCTGAGCTTAAATTTTATTATACAGTTTCTTATAAAGTTTGTATTTGAAATATTTTGATCTACCATTGGTTGAAATTCTCTACAAAAAAAAGGAAAATTAAATGTGGCGATAAATGAATAAATATTAATGATTAAAGAATGAAGTCACTCATTAAAACAACTTAAAATACAACAACTAAAGGAGAAATCAAATTTGGAACATGTAAAAGAACATTTTGAAGAGGAAGCAAAGGAATTTGATGGAACCATAGTCAAATTGATTCCAAAGTACTCTCAGATGATTGATTCAATGATCTTGACCATACCCCATGATGTTTCAGATGAATTCAATGTTTTGGACCTTGGAACAGGTACCGGAAATGTGTCTAGAGCTGTTAAAGAAAAATTCAAAAACACAAATATTGATTGTATAGATATTGCTGACAAGATGATTGAAATGGCTAAGATCAAATTGGCAGACTATGACAATATTCGTTATTATACAGGAGACTTTAATGAGTTTGAATTTGAAGATAATTACGATGTAATAGTTTCATCACTGGCACTCCATCATATCAGAACTGATGATGAAAAAAAGGAATTCTACTACAAAATATATAACAGTCTTAAAGATGGTGGAATATTCATTAATTCAGACAGTGTCCTTGGTTCAAATGAAAAAATGCAAGAAATATATTCTGAAAAATGGAAAGAATTCATGTTAAATAATGTTCCAGAAAATGAGATTGAAAATAAATGGATTCCCCAGAGTAAAAAAGAAGATTATCCTGTTCCCATAACCCAGCACATAAAGTGGATGGAAGAAACCGGATTTAAAGACATGGATATTGTTTGGAAATATTATGGTTGGGCTGTTTACTGTGGAACGCGATAATAATCCAATTTCGAATAAAAAAAGATATTTATATTCAAAAAAACATAATTAATGGTTATAATTCATATAATAACAAATTCAACTAGGAGAAGGTGTTATGAAAGCAAGTGAATTTATTGGAATGAAAGTACTGGATAAAGAAGCAAATGAAGTGGGAAAAGTTGCTGAAATCGCTATCTTATTTAAACAATGTCTGTTAGATAAGGTGTTCATATCAATTGGCTCTGCTTTAAACAAAAAATTCTTGGTTGTTGTTGATGATGACATTGCAGAAGTTGGGGATTATCTGCAGTTAAAACTGAACAAACAAGAAATTGAGAACCAAGTTAAAGTAGATAAAATTGATAAATTTCTGGGGAAAGGAACCCGTTACAATGCATTTATAGGAAAAACAGTTCTAACGAAAGAAGGGATGGACGTTGGTAAGGTAGATGATCTCATGATCGATCCTAAGGGCTGTCTCATTCACAACATCGTAGTTGCAACAGGTGGCACATTTAACAAGAAACACCTCATGATATCAGATGAAGATATTCAAGCCATGGGTGACTACTTGATTATTAAGTTGGATCAAGATCAGATCAACGACAGAATCATGAATTAAAGATTCTGATTATTTCTTTTTCAAATTAAAAATAAAAGTTTTAGTCCCCTAAAATTTGTTCAACCATCCATTCTGGTTTAAATTCTATTATATCAGAATAGGATTGACCAACTCCTAGGAACAGTATAGGTTTCTGAATTACGTATCCAATTGAAAGTGCAGCTCCACCCTTTGCATCTGCATCAGCCTTAGTAAGTATGATACCATCTACATTTACTGCTTCATTGAATTTTTTTGCTTGTTCTACAGAATCATTGCCTGTTAAAGCATCCCCAACATATATAATAAGATCAGGATTTATAACTCGTTTGATCTTCTTCATTTCATCCATTAAATTTATGTTGGTTTGCATTCTTCCAGCAGTATCCACTAGAACCAGCTCTTTACCCTTAGCCCTAGCATGAGCAACTGCATCAAATGCAACTGCAGCAGGGTCTGCACCCTTCTTGTGTTTGATAATTTTCACATCAAGGTTATCTGCATGGTGTGTCAACTGTTCAATAGCACCAGCTCTGAATGTATCTGAAGCTGCAATCACTGGTGTGTAACCCTTATTCATGAAGTAGGTTGATATCTTAGCAATGGTGGTTGTTTTACCGGTACCATTTATACCAACAAACATGATCTTGAGTGGTTCTCCAGATTGTTTTGCTTTTTCTAAAAGCGATGTTAGATCCTTTCCTTGGATATCAAGAATTTCTGAAATGGCTTTTTTAAGAGCTTCCCTTGTAAATTTTGCAACATCACTCCTACGCCTGATCTTCTGACCAACCAGATCAGACTTAACTGAGTTGATAATAGTTTCTGCCACTTCCATTGCAACATCACCCTCAAGGAGTGACATTTCAAGTTCAAAAAGAATGTCTTCAATATCCTTTTCAGAAATGGTTTTATTAGTTACAAAGGATAAAATTCCCGACTTATCTTCAGATTTCTCTTCAGCTTCTTCGGAAGTTTCATCTGCTAAGAGTTCTTCTTTCTTAGATTCAGATGATTTAGAAAGTTCAGATTCTTCAGATTTATCTTTTTCTTGAGATCTACTGCCTCGTAAAAATCCCATAAATCCTGATTTTTTTGTATCATCAAGGGAATCTTTTTCAGCCTCTTTATCAGATGATTCAGTTTCAGAAACATCCTCAGAAGATTTAACTAATTCAGTCTTCGAAACATCTTTGGAAGGTTCAGTCTGTTTGGATGATTCAATACCAGAAACATCAGCTGCTTGATCTTTAATATCTGCATTTTGGGATTCAGAATTCTCTAATCCCTCTTCAGAAGCCACATTATCTGAAATCTTTCCTATGGTGCCCTTGAATTTTTTCTTTAGTGATTCAAACAAAGAGATTTCACTCTCCTATTTGTTAATATAATAAAAATTTAAAAATAAGGATGTAATTAACTGGATGGTTCTCCTTCAACTTTCTGCATTAAAGCTTCAGCTTCAGGACTTCTCTGACGTATGTAGTCGGATATCTTCTGAAGATCTAAGGTCATTTTATCTCTTAACTCTTCAAGATCCGTCTTTTGTTCTTCAATAGTCACTTTGGCATCAGCTATTTTCTTTTTAACAGCTACACCAGCCCCTAGACCAATAACTACTTCGTCAGTGTTTTTAAGCTCAGTTATTAAAAAGGATCCTGCACCAATCGGTACCAGTGTTTCTTCCTTTTCCTCATCCTTAACTACCTCAAGGGTGTCTAATGCAATTGTAAGTTCAGTTAACGATGCATTTAAATTTTCAATCTGTTGCTGAATTACTTCTGCTTGACCCTGATAGGTATTTAATTCATTCATCAAAGCTTCTAGTCTTTGTCTGTCTTCCATACAGATCACCTGCTGGACAAAGCTTTGATCATTGGATCTTGAGCCTCTTCTTCAGAGATCTCCTTGATTTCATCAATGAATATCTTATTTCTGCCTATTCTGTGTTTACTTCCAAACTCGGAATATATCTTTTCTTTAATATCGTCTTCACTTACGGCTTTTAATTCCTTTGTGAAGTGTTTAAGGCCTTGGCCCATCATAAATTTTCCCTGAATTTTAAATACTTTTGTCTTCATAAATATCCCTCAAGAAAACCAAATGCTTCTTCTATTCTTGCAAGTTCTGGTCCTGTGGTATCCAAACCAACCATAACTCCATTTGAATTGGCAATGGAACATGAACCCACGAATTGTGTTCCGTTATTAACAGTTCCAACATCAACAGGGACCTTGAATAAGTTCTCAAGATCTTTCAATTCATCTTCTTGTGTTGCTGGATGTACCAAAACTCCCTTGTTTGTTGCGTTTGCTACGGATCCTGTAATTTTATAATTTGCTATACTTCCACGTTTGACTTCCACATCTAAAATATCAGATATAAGTTCAACAGACTTATCAGATATTAAAGGGTGTACAAGGGCTCCTGAATCATTTGCTAGAACAATGTTTCCCACTGCTGTAAGCTTATCAGGAATTCGTGCAACCTCAATGTCATTCTCTTTGAACAGTTCTAATTCTTTGTCGAATGCATACTTAGAAACAATGAAACCATTAGAATTACCGCAGGTCAATGCTCCTGTGAGGTTACTGCCACAAATTGGTGTTCGGATAACTTTGACCTCTAAAGTTTCAGTTATCAGATCCTCCATACTGTCTAAAATGTTAGGTGGAGCTATAGCAATTTTATCTGAAACAGATAATGAAACACCCAAATTTGGGCTTCCATCTATGTTTATCCTTCTAATCATTTACTCACTCACCTATTCAACTAAGGTGACTAAGACAGAACCATCCTCTTCCTTTGTTGCCTTTACCTTAATTTTTGGTGGTACCTTCTGAATTCCCCTCTCCCAAATTTTTTCATTAACTGAAGAGTCGATTTTAATATCATCAGATTTCATGTGTCTCTGCAGGAATTCTCTAACTATTCTAACTGCTTTTGGAGACCGGATGGTCCTTGGCACTCTTTTAACATCCCTTAATGGGATAACGTAAACTCTTTCCATTTAAATCACCTATGCTTTGACCTTACTTCTTCTCCATTGTCTCATCTTCGGATGAGTTCGGACTTTTCTTGATGTTTTAAGCATTACCCATAATGGTACGCGTCTATTTTGTTTTGTGGCCTTAGAAAGTCTTAATTTCTTAGCACATGGTTTATTTCTACTCATTTTTTCTCCATCCTATTACTCTTGATTGTAAATGTTCCGGGAATATTTTTAAGGCGGTATTTTCGCCTTCGATTTCTGAGATAAGATATCTTATCTCTATTTCATAGTCAGAATTATTGTCCATGTTGGTTAATTCTTTTTTTACCTCGAACAGAGCCTTTGAAAGATGATTCATGGTTTTATGACCAAATCCTCCAAGGTTTATATACTCAACATCGTTTCTATCTTCAAAACTCCGAACTTCGTTCAAGTTGAGTTTAGGTATTCTATCATCACGCCGGGTTCCATCTGCAACCACATCATAATGAGTGGCAACAAGTTCCAGTGCATATTTATGCAACTGGTTTATACCGTTGTTTGGAAAACCATCGTTTAAGATAGAATCAACAGCAGATCTAAGAGTATCAGAATCTGCCTTCATCACTCTGTGTTTGAAACCTAAATTCGATGCAGACTCTGCTGCAGGCTTCCATGAAGGATAAATTCCATAATTTACAGTTACGAGTTCAACATCATATCCTAATTTATCCAGGATAAATGCCATTAAAGAACTATCTTTTCCTCCACTGTAAAGTACACAAGCCTTCATTTACTCCAACATCTTCGTTTATCTTCGGGTAATATTGATCTCTCTTTTCTGACCAGCAAGTTTTCTTAGAAGTTCTTTGAGCTGATCATCTGTAATTTTGGATTGTACTCTACCCATTTGCGCAAGTTGAATTAACTGTAACTCGATCTGATCCACAAACTCGGGTTTAGTGAGTCTGATGTTGGTAAGCCTTGCCCTGGCTTCTGGTGTAAGTAACTGCATCATAGCCTGTCTTTTCTGGGCTTCAACTTCTCTACGCATCTGTTCCTGTGATTCCGCCTGTGAAGATTGGTTTTTAGCTTGCTGTGCTTGCTGTTGCTGAAGCTCTTGCATCCTTCTACGCCGAATTTCATCGATGTCAGTCATTTAAGACCTCCTTAGTACTTGGAAAGTTCTGGAATGTCTTTTATAATTTTGTGGGATGTTTTATCTAGGAATGATTTTCCTTCAGGAGTAACTAATCTTCCTTCACCCACTTTTCTTATGTAACCTGCATCTTCAAGTTGATGTAGTGCTCCCCTGATCACTGCACCACTGCCCTTCTTGAACTTTTCTGGGCTGGTGCCCCTGTCTTTTTTCCCACCGTAGTAGGTTTTAAGGCTGTTTACTCCGACTGGACCGTCCATGTAAACTTTTCTGAGTACGGAAGCACATCTCACGTACCACCAGTCAGGGTTGTCAGGTCTTCTTTCTTTATGGACACCTGTTTTAACAAAAGACGCCCATTCTGGCGTGTTTATATTTTTATTTTCGTTTAGCTCCTTTGCTATTTCGCTGATCAGCGAATCAGCAGGTACATCGTAAATTGTAGTCATATTTATCCTCCTAATTTACCTCTTTTTTTTGAATATTACAGCAACGTTACCTCTAAAATCAATAAGTTTAGAATTAGATTTTTCAATGATCTCGGTAATATAGTTTTGTTTCTCTCCGGATATACCTTTTGAAAATCTAAGTTTTACAACTTCATTTTGTTTGAGCTGTCTCTTAATTTCATCGATTACATTTTCATTTATTTTGGATTTTCCTATGTTTATTGTGATGGTTGAAAGTGATCTGTTCATCAGTTCCTTTTTTGGAGGTGTTGAATTCAATTTTCCTCCTCCTTCTTTCTTTTTTTTCAGTTATATATGGAATTCTGGCAACATGTCCACAGTCAAGGCATTTAATTACAACGCTTGAATTTATTAATCTTATTCTGCAGTTCAATCCGGGTTTCAGGAATTGTTGGCAGCTGTGGCAGAACCTTCTGTTCCATTTGTCTGGTAGCTTAAGGTTGTATTTCTTTGCTATGTTTCGAGCCATCTCAACGTAACGGTGAGACCTATCAGGATGTTGATTGAATTCCTCATCTGCCCTGTTAAAAAGGATGTTAATTCTTTCTTCAGCTATTTTTAACATCCATTTCGGTCTTCTTCCCCTTCTCAAAGTATAACCTCTCATGGTAAACTAAAGTTACCAGAATATAGAACTATTAATCTTAAAAATTTTAGCTCATAGGGTTTTGAATCCTTAAGGAGTAGATCCCTTAAAATTTAGAACTGTAACTTAAGAATAATATTATAGTTTATTCACTTACCATTTAAAAACCTTTCCCATTTAGAAGTTCATGATAAAAAAACTGGCCGTTGTTTATAAAATTATCTTATCTGTCACTTGTATTGAAATCCATTTAACCTCTGGGAGAGGTACTCTAAAAAGTTAACATCTCCCGGAGGAATATGTTTTTCCCCATTGATAATTTCAGTTATAATATCCACAACTTCTTCTATCTCTAAATTTGTTGTATCCACTTCATTTACCTTGTTTCCATGAGTTTCCACAGCTTCGAATGTGCAGATATCAAGGGCTTCGGCCTCAATATTTTCAGTCACTTTAGCCTCTGGCCAATTTCTTTTGTGAAGACGTTTTTTAAGGATATCTGGCCTTGTTCTTAAAACCACTAAACAATCTATTAAATCGGAATTATCTGAAAAATGTGCAAGGTGTCCCTCAAGAATTATTCCATTTTCCACTGAACTTTCTATAAGAAGTTCTAGTTCATGGCAAAGACCTTCTATATCAACTTCTTTGTAACCCTTTTCAGGATTATGGCCATGGTAAAGGTGTTTTTCCTCCACTAGATCATTTACTGCGACCAGTGGAATGGAAAGCCTTTGGGACAGGGACTTTGAAACAGTGGTTTTTCCTGTTCCAGGTGTTCCTGTGATCAATATGATTGACATTTGATCATTTGTCAAGTTTTTCTATGATGACTTGGGCAATCCTTTCTCCGGATAGGAGCATTCCTCCAAATATAGGACCCATCCTTGGTGATCCATGCACTGCGTTTGCAGCCATTCCTGTCACGTATAATCCGGGGTAAACTTCTGTTGTGTTGTCAACAACTAAACTTTCGGCTTTATCAGCCCACATGGATTTTTCACCCATGATCTTGCCTGTTTCAGTTTCTAATTTAACTTCCATCTTATTTTCAAGTATCTTCACCACTTCGCATGGATGACCAGTAGCATCTATAACAGCTTTGGATCTTACTGTTAATGGATCTACGTGTAATCCTCCCATTTGAACTGCAGCCCAGTTGAGTACAACTCCTTCAACACCCTTATCCTTCATCATGACATCCTCTATTGCCATGAGGTTGAAGATCTTTAATCCTGCTTTACATGCCTCAGAACATATGGTGGATACACATTCAATGGAATCAGCAACGAAGTACCCTTCGCTGTACTCCTTGGTTTTTATTCCAAACTCATCAAGTATGCGTCTACTTTCTTCCTGGACAACGATCTTGTTGAACATCATGCCGCCGCCCCACATTCCACCACCCATGGAAAGCTTTTTTTCAAATAAAGCCACTTTGTAACCTGCTTTAGCCAGATAATATCCTGCTGTAAGTCCGGCAGGACCGCCTCCACCGATAGCAACATCCATATCTGTGTAATCTAGGAAATCCTGCATATATTCTTCAATTATTGCTTTTGAAACAATTATATCATCCAGTTTCATTTTTTCACCATTCTAATATAGTCTTTTATTGTATAAAAATTCTTCTTTACAAAAAAATCCCAGTATTTGGAATTTACTTTTTAATGATCAGCCTCAAAATATCTTCATCTTTTAGAACATGTTCCAGCCCAACCTTCTGTCCTGGAAACTTAACAGATGACCCCCAAACCTTTGCATGTCTGAAATTCCTAACAAAATCTCTGTGTAATCTTGCAGCAACATCTCCTACTGTTGAACCTTGTCTAACTATCATGGGTTCTTCTAAATCTGCCTTTTTACCCTGGGGTTTCAAGTACAGGCGTATTAATTGTAATCTTTCAAATATCTCATCTTTGAGATCATCGACATTTATTCCCTTGTCAGCTGCTATGAACATTGCATCGGACATTTTGGTTTTTAGTTCTTCGATATATTTTTCATCTGCAAGATCGATCTTATTTATTACCACAAGCATGGGTACGTAGATACAACTTGGATCCATGGAATCCACAAATCTGTCTATTGTAACATCTTCTCTGATGAGAACATCTGCACTATGAATTCCATATTCATTAAGAATAGATCTTATAGTTTTTTCATCTATTTTAGTGAGTGGAACTGTGTTAATAAGATTTATACCACCCATCTTATTCTGTTTGACAGTCACATCCGGGGGTAACTCATTTGCCCTAATGCCTATATTCCTAAGTTCATCTAATATAACCTTCATATGCTGTGGGTTAAAAATATCCAGGACCATGAGGATGAAATCTGCGTTACGGGCCACAGATAGTATTTCTCTACCCCTACCCTTACCTTTCGATGCTCCTGTAATAATTCCAGGTATATCTAAGATCTGTATTTTTGCTCCCCTGTAGTGCATCACACCAGGCACAATGTCAAGAGTTGTGAATTCATATGCTCCTGTTTTGGATTCTGCATTGGTAAGCTGGTTTAATATTGTAGATTTACCCACAGATGGAAATCCAAGAAGAACTACTGTAGAATCACCACTCTTTTTAACATGAAAACCTTTGCCCTTAGTTCCAGAACTGCTCCTTGTTAAAGCATCTTCTTTAAGTTTGGAGACCTTGGCCTTTAACTTTCCTATATGGTGGGAAGTCGCCTTGTTGTAGGGAGTTTTCTTGATCTCCTCTTCAATTTCTCTTATTCTATCTTCAATAGCCATAAAACTCACATAAAATTAGTTTAAGATGATAATAAATTGAAATTAACCATTAAATTAACGATAATATAGTATTTTAAATTATATTAACGAATCATCAAATTTCATTTAGCATCCTACTTCTTTGATCTATTTAATTAATAAATTAATCCATGAGATCCATTTGAACCATAAACTTTTACAGATTAATTGTTTGTCATTCCACTTAAAAACAGTTTTTAATTGGGACAGTTTCAATTAAAAATAAAAAAATGGTGGGTGTTTTAACTCACACCCCAAACCATTACACCGGGCTGACCATACAATGCCTTGAACTGAGTTAAACCAGCTCCACCCTCAAAGAATAGTCTTGTGAACATTGAGTTTTCGAGTTCCTTGTTCATAGCTATTCCTATTAAGGTGTTGTTCTGGTTAATCAGGAGGATTGAATACTTACTTGAATTTGAAACAACTTGCTGGGTAATGTTGTTACTGTTTATAATGGTCAAAGTGTGTGGCTCTATTATTAAAGATCCATTTCCAGTGGTTAATTCATTGGATAGTTGTGTTACTATGGTGTTTGTATCATTGGTTTTTATCGCATTCGTGTCAATAATTCCTGCACTGTAACTAGTGCCGTTAGCCTGGGCAACAACTGCATTTCCCCCTACATAAAGGGTTTTGTTGTTAATTGTTGTTGAGTTAAGCTGAGAAGCCAAGTACTCGTAGTTCGTTCCATTGTTACTTGTGAAGTTCCAGCTTCCAAAGTAAGACCACCATTGAGCTTTTCCAACCATATCTGAACTCGTGATCAAGACATGTGGAGTTGGATTATCTGGATGGGTGTACTGTGCTATGGTCTGTGCCTGATCCTGTGTTAGTCCATACTGTGAAGTCATTGTATTGATTGCATCTGTTTTGTTCAATCCAAGTATACTGTTTAGTATATCTGCACTCTTTGCAGAACTTTTAGTATAATTATCCAGAGTTTGTGGTGCTAAATCCCCACTCGATGCAAGCATTCTCAGAATTCCTGCAGATAATGTTTCGTTATCTGTTAACAATGCTTTACCTACCCAGTATGCCCTTGGACTGTTCTGAGATGATCCATCAAATGTTACTGCTCTGTCTGCAACCTCTGTAAATAGATGTCCATAATCCCACCATGAGGTGATGACTGTGTTGTTAGGAGTGTTGTTCTTAATATAAATTAACGAGTTGACCATAGAATCATCAGTTCCAGGAACTACTGAATTTGATATTGCGTATGCCGATGCGACAGGTGCAAATGCAACTGCAATTATGACAACACCCATTATGATCTTCTGATATGAAAGATTTTCAACATGATCCTTTACATAATAATACAGAAGTCCCACGAATATTCCTGCTGTGAGAGTTATCGGTAGTGAGAAGTTTTCAATAAACCTGACACCTTTGGTCATTGCATAAGCTGTTATTGCAAGCCACACACCAAACAACACAATGTAAAGTAGGTAATTTCTTTTTTTCGTGACGAAGTCTGGCTTAACTTCAGTCTTTTCAGGAGTTTTTTCTTCCGGAACTTCTGATCTGCGTTTAGATCTGCTCTTTTTCCTTGGTTTCTTTTTCCTTTTAGGTTCGGCTGTTTTTTCTTTACCGATGTTAAAGAATCCCCAAATTAAAGCCACAATACCAAGAATTCCGAAGATGAATGGTAAATAACCTCCAACTCCATTGATTATATCCGATAAACCAGGTATCTGAAGTTCTGAAACTGATATATAAACGTTAGGATATGATGATGATCCTACTGTTGCTTGAATTTTACTAACACTGACAGGTTCTGTTAGTGCAGATACCAATCCTGAGAAACCCAGGTAAAGACCCATGAGTAACAGGCTCAGTACTACAAATATAACCAGCGTGTAAAAGTCTGGCTTATCCATAAACCATGAAAATTTGCTTCCAATTTTACCCTTGAAATTATCAATCATTGGTTTAGGTTTTAAATTGAAGACAAACCTGGTGAGTATGAGGTAAACCACTGCGGATCCAATCACTATGTAGAATATGTACCACCAGCCCTGCCAAGCCATTGTAAATATCAACATTGACACAGCCGACAAGGCTCCGAAAATGGTTCTTTTCTTGATATCCCTGGCTAACATGCTTAAAACAAAGAAATATACTACCAACAATGGTAATAACATGTTGAACATGTCTGTATCAAAGAATCCTGCAAATGTATGGGAGAAGTATGCTGGAGCAAGACCAACTAATAATCCAGCTGCAACACCACCATAATCATTTGTTATACGCCTTATTAATAAATAAGCCGGTATTACTGCCAATGAGCCGATAAAAGCCCCCATCCAAAAGGCTATAGACGCTAATGGAACTTTTGCAAATGCATTTGCAAGTTTATAAGCTCCGACAGTTAAGATCGAAATTAAAGGAGGATAATCTGCACTTTGCCCGGAAGGGAAGGATGAATGAAGATCCCATTGTGTTCCGTTTATCTTGGTGTCACCTAGGTAACCATGATCAAGCAGATCTCCTGTTAATCTTAAATTGTAGTAGGAGTCCATTTCACTGAAGTAAGGTTGTCCGTTTTGATCCTCGTAGTAAGCTTTCATCTGATCAGGCACTCCATTGATGGATGCTGCCTCAGCCCTTATGAAAAACACGAGGAAAAACAATATAAGAATGATAATTATTGGTTTGTATTTGATAATCAAATCTTTTGCACTCATATTATCTCCTGTGATCCATGACTTTTTAATATTCTATTGTTTCACATTAGTATACTAAATATTATATCTTTTTATTTTTTCGTAAAAATAAACTGGAAAAATGGATACTTCAAAAAGATTCATGATATTCTATCAATAATTGTTAGAATTATATCATGACACCAGTAATCTATAAAAAAAATTTAACAGTAAAATTAGAATAGTTAACAGTAAAATTAGAATAGTTAATAATACAAATATTGCAGTTTTTAGTTAAATATCGTGAAAAAAATTAGAAAAATTAGGAATTAAGAAGACTTCTTAGAAACTTTCCTAGTTTTCGTGACTTTTCTAGATTTTTTTGCAGTTGCCTTTTTAACGGCAGTTTTACTGGATTTTTTGGCAGCAGCCTTTACAGGTTTCTTCGTTGAGACTGGAATTGATGTTTCTCCAGGTGCAGGTTCATCGAGTGATCTTGTGTATCTGCACTTAGGAAATCCCGAACAGCCTATAAATTCCCCATAACGTCCTGAACGTTTTATCAAGTCACTCTCACATTCAGGACATACTCCTACAATTTCATTTGAAGGTTCCTTTCCATCTTTACCACACTTAGGATCCAGACAAGCCCTCTGTCTAGGCTTTCCAAATGAAATCATTGGAAGACCACACTCTTCACAAGTGGTTTTAAGTATTGTTGCTCCTCTTGGCAATGAAAATGTAGATTTACATTCAGGATATCCGGAACAACCCACAAAATTATTGCCCCTTGGTGAATCAATTAATACCAGGTTACCTCCACATTTGCACTTTCCAACAATCCTACTTTGCCTGTAGGATTTGTAGAGTTCCTCACCGATCACTTTCTTGTTCTTATCTATATCATCGAGTATGGATGTTAACTCCACCTTTGCCTCATCAATAATAGTATCTTTATTTACAGATCCTTCAATAATATCTTCTAGTCGGGTTTCAAATTCCCTTGTCATTTCTTCACTGGTAATCTTATTTGAGTACTCTTTCAGGGTGTCTATTAGGTGTTCTCCAAGTTGATTGACTTTTATCTTTTTACCTTCTACAAATTTCCGGTCGTAGAGAATTGATATTATATTCGCTCTTGTGGATTTTGTTCCAAGACCTCTTTTTTCCAGTTCACGAATCAGTGACGCCTGATTGTATCTTGCAGGAGGTTTGGTTTCCTTCTCTTCACTTCGAACAGCATCAACAATCATTTCTTCACCCTTTTTAATTGGTGGGAAAATATCATTTTCTGCCTTTTTAAATGGTGTTAATTCCATCCAACCCATCTTTGCCATTCTCTTTCTTGAAAAACTGAAGTCCTGATCTCCTATTTTAAGATTTGTTTTCATGGATTCCAGTATTCCATTTTCTCCAAATACAGAAATGAACCTGTAGGTGATAAGTTCATAGAGCTTTCGGTCATCTGTTGATAGTTCCTTTGGAATGACTCCTGTTGGGTGAATTGAAGGGTGTGCTGCATCAGTTTTCTTACCTTCATTGGGTTTGTATGGTTTTTTGAGTTTTGCTATCTGATTTTTAAAAGATGCATTGTAACTGAGTTTTTTAAGAATTTTATCTACACCAATACTTTTAGGAAGTTTTTGTGAAGAAGTACGTGGGTAAGAAGTGTAACCCTCGGTGTACAGGTTTTGTGCAATTTGCTGTGTCTTTTTAGGGCTGAAACCAAACACTGCATAGGCTTCAGATTGTAGTGATCCCAGATCAAATGGGAATGGGGGTGCCTTGACAGTTTCCCGTATATCAATACCATCAACCATTGCATTCTTTCCATCACAATCCGCAAATATTTCATCCGCAACTTTTTTGTCGAATATTTTTCCTGCCTTATGATCTGCTGTTATCAGTTCTTCTATTCCTGGAACATCAATATCTGCCTTGATCATCCAGTAGGGTTCTGGTATAAATTTCTGGATCTCCTTCTCCCTTTCCACAAGTATGGCTAGTGTTGGAGTTTGAACACGGCCTGCTGAAAGCTGAATATATCGTTTAGTTGCCTCATTAACTGATTCTGTGAGTGACTTTGAGATGTTAACACCAAATAGAAAATCCAAAACATGCCTAGCAATTCCACTGTCCACCTGATTAAAATCGATATCCAATGGTTTTTCATATGCTGCTATTATATCTTCATCTGTAAGTGTAGAAAATTTCATTCTAACCGCATTATCGAGACTTTTTTCTCCGCAAGCATATTTCAATGCATTGTACCCTATCAAGGTTCCTTCAATATCGTAATCGCAAGCATGAACAAATCGATCTGCATCCTTTGAAAATTTCTTTATAGCATCCACATAATCCTTGACATACTTCTTCTTCTTATCTTTAGCATATAATGGGACCCATTCAACATCAAATAATCTTCCTTTATTTTTATTTTTAGGAGCGAGTGAATATAAATGACCTACTGCAGTTAATACAGTTGTTTTATTACCATTTTCTTCAAATTCATAATAAGAAACTTTTTTATATTTTTTTTTGGTCGAATTTTTTGAAAGAGCCGAAGAAATCTTCTCAGAAGCCTTTGGTTTCTCGCATATTATAACTTCATGCATTATATCACTCACAAGCCTGTTTAATAAATAATAACAATGAAATTCTGATCATGACTATGCTTTCATGATCTGATAATTACCATTACTAAAAATATTCCATTTACTTAATTTCAAGATCAAATAGATGGACTTTCTATAATATAAAAACTTGGACATATATATAATATACCCAAATACTCAAAACAATAGATTAAATATTTCATATATCAAACTTCTATTAATAACCTAGACAATTTGGTATGAGATATGATTTTAGATTGACTGATTTTGATTAAATATTGTATCAATTTTTAAAGATATGAAGGTAGATGTAAAAAAAATTATCCAAATCATATAACACCAATTTGAATTGTGATTTGAGGAAAATATCATGTTAATCGGTTTAATATCAGACACACACATCCCTGAGAGAGCAGATAAAATACCAGAAAAGGTTTTTGAAGTCTTCAAAGATGTTGAAATGATTATGCACGCAGGAGATCTAGTTTCAAAATGCGTGCTGGAGGAATTGGAAGAAGTTGCACCTACAATATGCGTACAGGGAAACATGGATCGTATGTATGGACAAAAACTTCCCAAACGGGAAATAATTACCATGGAAAACTTCACGATTGGACTTGATCATGGTGAGGTTTATCCCCGTGGTGACACACAGCAGTTAAAGTACATAGGAATGGAAATGGGAGTAGATGTTTTGGTAACTGGACATACACATACACCATTTATTAAGGAACTTGATAACATGGTGCTGTTAAACCCTGGAAGTCCTACTGTTCCCAGAATGTCTGACCCAACTGTGATGCTGGTCAATGTACAAAAAAACGATCTCGACGCAAGAATCATAAAACTTGGTAACTCCACATGTAAATCCCTAAATTTCAAGGGGAGGATTTAATAATGGGAAAAAAATGGAACAGCGAAAGAAAGACTGAACATTATTACAAAATGGCTAAAAAAAATAACTATCGATCCAGAGCATCATATAAACTACAACAAATCAATAAACGGTTTAAAATAATAAAAACAGCCGATAAAGTTGTTGATCTGGGTGCAGCCCCGGGAGGCTGGTCACAAATAGCTCTTCAAGCTGTGGGTGAAGAAGGAACCGTGGTAGGTGTGGATCTAGAATGGATAAGGCCACTAGATGAAGAAAACTTCCACACAGTGAGGGGAGATTTCACTGAAGATGATACCCTAAAAGAAGTTAAGGGTTTAATTAATGGAACTGCACAAGTAGTTATCTCAGATGCCGCCCCCAAATTAACAGGCATAAAAGATATTGATACCATCAGATCTGCTGATCTTGCAGACAACGCATTGAAAGTCTGTGATCATCTTCTTATGCAGGGTGGAAATTTTGTTTTGAAAGTATTTCAGGGCGAAGAATACAACAACATACTAAACAATATAAAAGAAAGATTCAAAGTTGTTAAAACAACAAAACCTCCTTCCTCAAGGAAAGGAAGTGTTGAAATGTATGTAGTTGCCAAAGGATTCAGAAGGATGTTTTAATAAATAGATTTAATATGATCTCAAAAAATGGATCATATCATTCCTTTCACACTAGCTAAACTAGATCTAGCCGTGTTTAACTGAGATTGCGCCGTGTTTATTCTTTGAGCTACTTCATCTTTGGATTTTCCTGCAGATAAAGCACTGTCAACATCATTTATATCAGAATTGGCCTTGACAAGTTCCAGCTTAGCGTTTATAAACGCAGTTTTAGCATTTTTGTTGTTTGAACTATCAACAGTCTGCTGGACACTAGTGTACTGATCATTTAAACTATTGTAATCAGATTTGAGAACTGCAAGCTGATCATATGCAGAACCACTGCCCACATCTGTGGTAATGGAAGATGTAATTGCACTGATTCCAATGTAAGCGAAGAGTACTAAAGTTGCAATGATTAAAATAATACCAAGAACTGAGATGCTCATTGAAGTAGCTTTAAATAAATTTAATCTGGATCTCTTCATTTTTTCACCATTTATTAGATAGTTCCTGTGTTTTATTAAATTTATTCAAGACTTGAACTATTAAAGATTTTTATTTAACCAACATATATCACAAATAAATTATCTAACTATCGCATATATTAACTTAATATTTAAATTATTTCTCTAGAAAAATTTAAACCATATCAGTAACATCGATGTATCATCGATTGAATAGTTTCATAGTTGATTTTTATAATAATTTGAGGAGTATAAATGGAAGCAACTTCATCCACAGAAAAGTCCAAACCATCAGTAGCAAAATTTGAAGAATTCTTCAGTACCAAATACAAAGATACTATCTTTGAAGCCCTAGAAAAGTATCCAGACGAAAGATCCGTGGTTGTCAGTTATTCTGAACTGGAAATGTTCGACCCTGATCTTGCAGATCTTCTCATAGAAAAGCCAGAGGAAGTAATAAAAGCCTCTCAGAAGGCTATTAAAAATATTGATCCTCTTGGCAAAAATGCAGACTTAAACATTAGATTTGAGGCTATTCGTAACAACATCCAACTAAGATTCTTGAGAAGTAAATATATTGGGAAGTTCGTAGCAGTGGATGGTATTGTCCGTAAAACAGATGAAATACGGCCAAGAATAATAAACGCCCTTTTTGAATGCAGGAGTTGTATGAGACTTCAAGAAGTTCCTCAGACAAGCAATTTAATCAGTGAACCTGCACTCTGTCAGGACTGTGGAGGAAGATCATTCAGACTGCTCCAGGAAGAATCAGAATTTATGGATACTCAAACCACCAAACTTCAGGAACCCCTTGAAAATTTATCCGGTGGTGAAGAACCTAAACAGATATCCGTTGTTATGGAAGATGACCTGGTTGACACCCTTACACCCGGAGACATAGTGAAGATCACCGGGATAATGAAGACTGTGAGGGATGAAAAAACTAAGAGATTCAAGAATTATATTTACTGTAACTACATAGAACCACTTGAAAAGGAATTTGAAGAACTTAAAATTAGCGATGAAGATGAAGAAGAAATAAAAAGACTCGCCGCAGATCCTGATGTTTACAACAAGATCATAAGTTCCACAGCACCATCTATCCAGGGTTACAGGGAAGTTAAGGAAGCTATCGCCCTTCAATTATTCGGTGGTTCTCCAAAGGAACTTGAAGATAAAACCAGAATCAGGGGAGATATACACATTTTGATTGTTGGAGACCCGGGTATAGGTAAATCTCAGATGCTCAAGTATGTATCCAAACTTGCACCCCGTGGAATTTACACGAGTGGTAAAGGTACGAGTGGTGTTGGATTAACTGCCGCAGCTGTTCGTGATGAATTTGGAGGATGGTCCCTCGAGGCAGGTGCTCTTGTTTTAGGAGATAGGGGTAATGTATGTGTTGATGAGCTGGACAAGATGCGTTCCGAAGATCGTTCCGCAATTCACGAAGCACTTGAGCAGCAAACAATCTCAATCGCTAAGGCAGGTATTATGGCAACATTAAACTCTCGTTGCTCCGTTCTTGCTGCTGCTAACCCGAAATTTGGAAGATTTGATCAGTACAAATCAATTGGTGAACAGATCGATCTACCATCCCCAATTCTGTCACGTTTTGATCTGATATTTGTAGTTGAAGATAAACCTGATGTGGAAAGGGACACTAAACTGGCAGCACATATCTTGAGAATACATAAGGACACTTCAATACCCTTTGAAATAGAACCTGAGTTATTGAGGAAGTACATTGCATACGCAAGAAGGGAAGTGAGTCCCAAACTCACAGCAGATGCTATTACAGTTCTCCAGGAATTTTATGTGGGAATGAGGGGAGGGGCTGCAGAAGATGATTCTCCAGTTCCAATAACTGCAAGGCAGCTTGAAGCTTTAATCAGACTTTCTGAAGCCAGTTCAAGGATCAGGCTTGGTACAGAAGTTACCAAGGAAGATGCCCAGAGAGCCATCACCATACAACAGAAGTGTATGAAACAGGTGGGTTACGATCCAGAAACTGGAAAACTTGATATAGACAAGGTTGAAGGTCGTCCAGCAAAATCTGACAGGGATAAGATCCGTCTAGTGACCGAAATCATTGGTGAACTTGGTGAAGAGTACGGTGGAAGAACACCAAAAAACATACTTATAACTGAAATGTCCGACAGATATAATATGAGTGAAGAAAAAGCTGAAGAAATTATAAAAATCCTTAAGAGGAAGGGAATAATTTTCGAACCTCAACAGGGTTATTATAAAATAGCATAAACTTCTTCAAACTTTTTATCTTGAAATTTGGATTTTTTTCAGATTTATACAGTTTAAAACAAATATTACGAAAAATGGATGAAATATAGATATTTTTGGAGGTATAAAAAATGGCCGATTATAATGAATTACTTGACAGAGCTTTAGATCAGCTCCCACAAGGGGTTGAAGAGACTAAAAGGTTCAATGTTCCAAATGCTTACTCTATGATTCAGGGTAACAGGACCATGATCCAGAATTTTACAGAAGTTACAGAAGCATTGAACAGGGACCCTCAGCACGTTCTCAAATTTTTATTGAGGGAACTGGGTACAGCTGGAAACCTCGAAGGAACTCGTGCAATTCTCCAGGGAAAATTTACACATTATCTTATAAATGAGAAATTGGATGATTATGTGAAGCGATTCATCATGTGTCACGAGTGCAACAGACCAGATACAAAAATTATCAGGGAAGACAGGATATTCATTCTTAAATGTGAAGCTTGTGGTGCAAAAGCACCTTTAAAAACACTTTAATCCTTGTTTTCTTTTTTATTTATTAATTTTTTTTATTTTTTATCTAAATTCGTAGGTGTAACCCATGTTTTGTCCAAGGTGCGGTAGTGATGATGAAGAACTGGTTGAGGGTGTATGCAAGTCCTGTTTCATTGAAGAAGCAAAAATTATTAGTATAGCTGATGATCTCAAAATCACTGTCTGTGCACACTGCAACTCAATCTTAAATGGAATTAAATGGGAAGATTCTGAGCTTTCAGAAGAAGAGCTTGTGAGCTTCACAGTGATGGAAAATCTCCAGTCAGCAGAACAAGTTGAAGATCTGGAGATTTCAGTTGATATTTTAACTGTTCGGGGATCAAACTTTGAATGTCTTGTTCATGCAGAGGGAAAGCTCCTTGGAACTCTGGTGGTTGAAGAGTACAAAATAAACGTTAAAATCTTGAAGAATGTATGTCCAGATTGCAGTAAATTTGCATCAGGATACTTTGAATCCGTTATACAAATAAGGGCAGATAACAGATTTCCTACTCCTGAAGAGCTTCAAAGAGTTGATGAAATAGTTAGAAACAAACTTGGAAATCTCTCCTTAAAAAATAGGATGGCTTATGTTTCAGATGTTGCCATGCTCAAGGAAGGTGTTGATTATTATATCGGTTCGTATAAAGCTGCAAAAAAGGTTGCCGAATCGATTAAAGATAGTTTGGGCGGGGTGATGCAAGAATCACCACGTTTAGTTGGAAGGGACAAATCAAGGGGGAAAGATCTCTACAGGATTTGGATTTCTCTCAGGATGCCTGATTTCCAGAGGGGTGATTTTGTTGAGTACGAAGATCACAAGGCAGAGGTAAAAGGTTTCGATGGTAAGAAGATTGGTTTAAAGGATCTTGACTCATGTGACAGCCTGTCTGTCATGTGGAGAGACTATGGTAAAATTAAGGTTATTGCAAGGAAACATGATGTTAAAACAACCAGTGTCACTTCAAAAACCCCAACATCCATACAGATACTTCACCCGGACAGTTATCAGCCGGTAGATATTGATATTAACGATGAAATTTCTAGGCTTATGATAGGGAACAACGTCAAGGTTCTTGAAGTTGAAGGTATCCTCTACATCCTTAGCAAGGATCAAGATTAATTAATAATAAATAATAAGCACAATAATATAGTTGGTTGTATAACAAGTTAATCAGTTTACTATTCTTAAGGATATTAATCTAGGTTTTAAATTCAATTATTCATGGTGATATGATGGAGCTCGACTCTAAGATGGAAAGCATTAAAAATGGAACTTTAGAAGTGATAACAGAAGAAGAACTCAGAGATAAATTACAGGGAAATGAACCAGTCGCTTACATTGGATATGAACCATCTGGAAATATCCATCTTGGACATGCAATCACAGTTAAAAAAATGATCGAAATCCAAAAAGCTGGTTTTAAGGTCAAAATTCTTTTAGCAGACCTTCATGCATATTTGAATGGAAAGGGAACTTTAGAAGAGATCGAGGAAATATCAAAATATAATATGAGATGTTTCAGGGCTTTGGGCCTATCTGAAGATACTGAATTTGTTCTTGGGTCAAGTTATCAGACAAGGGAAGATTACACATACAGAGTATATGAACTTGCACTTTCAACAACTTTAACCCGTGCAAAAAGGAGTATGGCTCAGATAACACGGGACAGTGAGGATCATAAGGTTGCTGAGGTAATATATCCCATTATGCAGGTCTTGGATATGATTTTTCTTGAAGTTGACCTGGCGCTTGGAGGCATGGAACAGCGGAAAATTCATATGTTGGCAAGGGAAAGTTTGCCAAAAATGGGATACAAAGCCCCTGTATGCATACACACTCCTCTTCTTCATGGTACAGATGGATCAGATAAGATGTCGTCGAGCAAACAGAATTACATAGCTATCGATGATGAGCCTGATGTTATCAAGAAAAAAATACAAAAAAGTTACTGTCCACAGGGTGTTGTTGAAGCAAATCCAGTCATAGAAATTGCTGAACATTTCATATTCACTGAAGATGAAAATCTGCTCATTGAGAGACCTGAAAAATTTGGTGGAAACCTCAACCTGACACATGAGGAACTTTTGGAGAAGTATTCCAGCGGAGATCTTCATCCCATGGATCTTAAAAATGCAGTTTCAAACCGTTTGATAGAAATTTTAGAACCTGTGAGGGAATATTTAAAGTCAGATGAAGATTAATTTTATTTACTCTTTGGAGGCGTTGTAATGGTAGAAGAAAATATTGAAAAGTTTGAGATGCGAATTCCCCCTGGAATAACAGGACAGATTGTTGCACATGTAATGGAAGAATTTGACTTAGATGTTAAGCAGTCTGATTTTGGTCCAGTTTTTATTGGTGAAATGAAAAATTTGGAAGATGCAAGGGATTATATCGTGAAAGAACTCAACGCAAGAATTTCTGAATTAGAAAATAAAAATGGGGACTAATTTTTTCATCCCCTAAAAAATTTCTTTAAATACACATTCCAAGTTTAGGGGCCACTATTCTTTTTATATCTTCATGCACTTTATTTATGCCATTATTTGCATTTACAACAATGAAATTTTGGTTGTCTGCAAGTTCTGAATATTTTTTTGCTGTGGCTGCCAGAAAATTTTGTTCCTCAAAACTATCCATACCCTCACACCTAGATACTGCAGTTTCAGGATCTATGTCCAACAATATTACAAGGTCAGGTTCTTTTGCATGTTTGTTGATTTCAGCTATCCATTTTGAATCATTCTGATACACCATACTTGAATAAAAACTGCGATCACTCACTACTATTTTTGCCAAAGCTTCTGCTTCAGTTATATCTCTCATTAAAACTGTCCTATCTGCCGCGAAGAGTAGAGCCAGTGTTATCTGAAAATTTTCGCTGATAGCCTCGGGATTTTGAAGCATTTTTCTTATTAATTTGCCTACTTCATTATTTGTAGGTTCAAACACCCTCAAAACATCCCATCCACATTCTTTAATCCAGCTTTCAAGTAGTTTGATCTGGGTTGTTTTTCCTGATCCATCGATTCCTTCTAAACAGATGTACATATAACTTTTTCTCCTTTTAAGGATTTTAATATTTCACGCTTTTTATTATTTTCAAGGTTTTAGAGCATTATTTTCCCATTATAAACCATGTAATTTTAAACCCATAATAGTTTTCTTAATTGATTCTTTGAATTATATAAAGTTAAATAATGCAGTTTAAATATGCTCAAATCTTGAAATTTATGGTTTGAACTGGAAGTTCTAGAAAAATTTTGGATTTGAAGTTGATTAATTGTAAAAAATACAACTCCAAAGGTTATATCAAAATATCTTACTTTGAGTTTATTTTCTTTAAAATTTTTGTAACTTCCGGTTTAAGATATTCTGGACATGGTAAATATGGTGTTGAATATCCCATGCTAAATCTGGTTATTTGATTTGAAATGCTTTTTTTGTTCCTGTTTAATTTGTTACCTATTTCTGGTGCTGTTAGTCCTTGTTTATAATAAATCCAGATTTTCCATACTTCCTCATTGGAGTAGGTTTTAACTCCCTTTTTACAGCTCTTCAATTTCATTTTATGAAGTTTCATTGATATAGCGGTGTAAGATCTACCTTTAAAACGTTTTGACCTGTAAATTTCTCCCAAACTCAAACCTTTATCTTTAACTAATAATTCTAGTCTTAATTCTTCATCTGCTCTCCAGGGTTTTCCCATAAATAATCACCCTTCCATGACTTTGACATGGTAATAACCATTTGAACAGGGCACGTATACCTCTGTAAAATTTTTCAAAGGTACATCATTTTCAAAAACAGGGTACGTTATAACATCCACAGGGAAACTCTTTCCAGGATAATATTTGACCATCATAGTTTGATCTACATTTAAACATTGTGCCACCTCGTTTAGGGAGCTGCCACAAAAGTAATTCTCAGAAACCATTAAAATTTACCTCCTTTTTAGTCGAAATACATCATTTAATATTGTAATTAGAATTTAAAACAAGAAGCAGTCTCAATTAAGGGAATTATTAACTGCTTTCACAAATCGAACATTATTCAATCGATTTAATTCACTGGAGCATCAAATAGGCATTGATCACAATAGTGGATGTTTAAATTCGTTATTTTTTAGAATTCTGAACTTTATATGTGATATTTCACAGCTATTTTCTAGGGGTTTTTGATAAATTATTTACAAACCATCAATTTTCACCTCAAAAAGTTTTAGTAATATTTTGTTCGGCATTCTAAAACTCGTTTAACAAAACTAAAAAACATTCAAAATAAGTTTAATCATTAAAAAAATAGGGAGTAGGATGGAGTTTACAATCATAAAAACCTAGATAATTACTTCAATTTGATTTAAAATGTATTTCCAACCTAAAAATAAATTCAATGTAAAATTAAAACGGGGTAATTGTACCTAATCATGAGCATATTTACTAAATTGTTTAATTAAGAGTCATGATTAGAATATTTAAGAAACGGTTAAATAATATAAAAGAACTTCGTAATTTACATGATTTCTGGTGATGTCACAGGATTAATATTGGTTTACAGTTACGTTGCTTTGATATTGATCGTGTCAGAGAAAGTATTGGGAAAATAAACCACCTTCAGGCTGGCACATCATAAACAATGAAAATTCTATAGAAGAGTCTAAGAAACAAATTGCTGAAATTGTGGATGATGGACAAACAACATTCTAAAAAAAAGAAGATTAACAATCCTTTGAATCCAAAAGATTCAGTACAAAAAAAATTTTAAGGTTCCCTAGGAATGGAGGGATTTTTTAACTTTTGCATCCAAATTATCAGCATAATGGAGTGCCAATGCTTCTGGTGTTTTCGGATCAACTGAAGAGCCCCATCCTAAACTTACAGCCCCATGATGGCTCAGTATCATGTGAAATATTTTAATGGAAAGCTCCCTAGGAGTTTCAAGCAAATCAATTTTTTCTTTGACCATTTCACAAGATAGATAAATGTGATCCAGCATATCACCCTCTTCTGAATATCCAATAATTCCATTTCCATAGGTATAAGTTTCCATTTTGCCCAGATCATGAAGCAAAACACCGGTATAGAGAAGATCTTTATCAAGGTCAGGGAATAGTTCTGTTGTTGTTTTACTCAGTTTCAAGACTTCAACTGTATGATCCAACAAACCTCCCTCATAGTTATGATGGTGTACTATTGCTGCTGGAGCCTTTGAAAATTCATTTAAAAATCGTTCATCTGAAAAAAATGCATTTAAAAGATTTTTTAGGTCTTGATTTTTGACAGCAGCTATTGTGGAAGTTATAAATTCTAATGAGATATTTACATCATTTACTGAAACTCTTTTAAAGTCTTCGTTTTTATAGTCTGTCTCTTTAAGTTCGATAATGCTCTTAATAACCATGTTAAATCTTCCAGACCCCGGTGGAAATTCATCTATTTTTCCCTTAACTAAACATACACTACCCACATTAATCTTCTCATAAATTTCATCAACATCATGAAAAATTCTTCCATCAAATTGACCTGTTTTATCAGTCAGAGTCACATCAAGGTATTGGTTCCCATTTGTCGATGTTTTCACGATCTTGTCTGAAATTGCAAATTTCGATTCGATGAAGCCGGGCTTATCCAATTTGTTTATGAAATGTTCCTCTTTTTTAGGCATTTTAAACTCCTTTTGAGATTTGGATATTATTGTTTCTTTCAAATTATTTACTACTTTCCCAATCGTTTTGAATTTCAGAAAATATTATCTAAAAAAAGGTTAATATAATTAATCATATCTTGTTTAATCCCCTTAAATTAAGAGGAACAAACTTCTAAAACTGATTAGTTATTTAAGATATTGGTTCTGAATTTAATGAGGTGAAAAGTTTTGGATAACAGCATGGATAAGGGTTGGATTACTCTGATAATTGTCACTTTATCAATTTTCACTATTGTAATTGATAAAACCTTCATGAACGTTGCTATCTCGTCTCTTATCAGGGATCTGCACACCACCATTGGGACGGTACAGATAATAATTGCCACTTATTCACTGACAATGGCAAGCTTAATGTTAGTGGGAGGACGTATACAGAACATTTTGGGGCGTAAACGTACTTTTTTAACTGGTGCTGGCATATATGGGATTGGAACCATTGTTGCAGCACTGAGCATCAACAGCACCATGTTACTATTAGGATGGTCAATATTGGAAGGTGTAGGTGCAGCATTAATGATGCCTGCCACAACATCCATCATTTCTGGTAGTTATGAAGGTGAAAGACGGGCCTTTGCTCTGGGAATAACAAGTTCAATGGCTTCTGGAGCAGGAACTGTAGGACCTATAATTGGAGGATTTTTGACCACCTTCTACAGCTGGAGATATGCATTTGGATTAGAACTCATTGTGATTTTGGTAATAGTAATTTTTTCAGGAGAAATTTCCGTTTTCCCTCCGGATATGGAGTGGTCTCAACTCAATGTTCTAGGTGCAGTGAACTCTGCAGTGGGAATATTCCTGTTCGTGCTTGGAATTTTACTACTAAACAATCCAAATAACTGGTACTTGGCATTTGTACTCATTGTTGGTGGTATTGCTCTCATGGTGATATTCTATTTGAACCAGAGAAGTAGAATAAATAAAAATCAAACCCCACTAGTTGATATTACTCTGTTTAAAGACCGTGGTTTCAGTTTGGCAAATCTCACACGTTTAATCATGAACTTCACAATAGGGGGTGTTCTATTTATTATTCCAGTTTATGTACAGTCTGATCTAGGTGCAAATCCTCTAACCACTGGTTTAACCCTGATTCCCATGAGTGTGGCCATTTTCATAATGTCTTCCATGGCAGGTAAGTTATCTAAAAAAATACAACCCAGATACATTCTTGCAATTGGTTCAATTGCAGCCATAGCTGGAAGTATTTATTTGACGCTAATTTTCAATCCCTACACAACCATTCTTGATATGGTTCCGGGAATATTTTTATTGGGTGTTGGTATGGGTATTGTTTTTCCACATTCTGCCAACGAAATATTCTTCGCTGCAAGGAAAGATCAGCAACCAGATGCTTCAGGAATCATGAACACGGGAATTAATTTAGGCTCATCCCTGGGAACAGCTATACTGGGACTTATACTAATTTTAGGAGGTTTCAGCAGTGTAGGATTAGCAACTAACACTGTTCAATCTGGAGGTGTTCAGGGAAATATCCTTGGAGTGCATGAGTTACTCGAGAAGTTTGATACTAAAAATCCAGGATATCAAGATGAAAAAAACATCGCCGTGAGTAATCAAAAGGTGAACACCATGAAAACTGCCTTTAATTTAATTACTATTGTTCTATTGGTTAGTATGATAATCTCCCTTTTCATACCGCGCCATAAACCCAAAAAAGAACCTGGTGGTTGTGTGAGTTCAAATATTTGATTCAAACTGAATCAATTTCTTGCCAGTAAGGTTTGATATCAAGTAATGGTGATCCATCCCATGCATCAAGCCATCGAACAGTTATTTTGTTATCCTCAACATCCACAATTTCTACCAAACAAAAGCCTATTGGATTGGGCCTTACAGGAGCTCTTGTTGAAAACACTCCCCTTTCATCTGTTTTTCCATGGGGGACAACCTTCAGTTTATTCCTAACTGCATGATCCTGCCAGTAAAAGATCATGTAGTGGCTTTGTTTATCAATGCCTTCAAGTCCTTCCATGTATTTTTTGTAGACAGTTATAACACTTGTTTCATCTGAGTACCTACCCTGACGAGGAGAATTTTTTTTATCTGTGTAGGGAGAGTTGATGATCCCGATGGGTTCAAGTTTTATATCCATATTTTTCACACCTTCATTATATGTAATAGGCTGGTAATAACAGGAGCACCAAGGGCAAATGCCATGAAAACTACGCCCATTCCAATTTTAATTTGTTTTGAAATCTTCCGAGTATTTTCAACAGACTGATCCCTTAATATTGAACCAGCACAAGAAACGAAGAGATAAATTGCAAACAACATCACTACAAGGAAGATAATATTAAAAATTCCTATGAAGTAAAGAATTGGACTGGTTAAACTGGCAATTAACATGAATGTAGCAGCTAATATGGAAGATTTTTTCATTCCATATTTAATTGGAAATGTTGATGCTCCTTCAATACTGTCACCCTCAACATCTTCCATATCCTTGACTATTTCCCTTGCCATGGTCATTAAAAATGCATACACTCCAAGTATAATTGAAAGTTCCACAGCGTTTAACACCACTCCTCCGAAAACAAAACATAATCCAGTTAAAAATGCTATGCTGAAATTTCCAATCAGACAGGAAGTTTTAAGTTTAGATGCATAAAGGTACATGAGAACTGCACTTAGCAAAACAATTATTCCAGGTATAATCCCTATGATAAACGCCATTATACTGGAAATTGCAAATAAAGAGACCGAATAGATCAAAGCTGTTTTTAAAGCTATTCTACCCGAAGGTATGGGTCTTTCTGGTTTGTTTATAGCATCTATCTTATGATCGAAGTAATCATTTATGGCATTTCCTGCCCCTGTGAATATGAAAACAATGATACATGCCACAATCACGGATATCGTGAAGTTTCCACTGATTAATGCTACAAGCAGTACTGCAACAACTCCCATTAGGGCGTTGTAAGGTCTTAATATTTCTAAATATGCATTCATTATTTACACCATTTCTTCTTCTATTTTTATTCTGTTGTTGAACCCTGCTTTTATCATTATGCATTATTTGTTAATGATCCAATAAATTTTAAGGATAGGCAGTTTATATAAAATTAGAGGAAAAGATCACATGGCAAAAAAAGATATACCTGAATTATTGGCCCCAGCAGGCTCTTTAACTGCATTAAAGGCTGCTGTTAATGCTGGAGCAGATGCAGTCTACATTTCTGGTAAGAAATTTGGAGCAAGAAAATTTGCATCTAACTTCACAAAGGAAGAGATGGTTGAATGTTTGAAATTTGCCAAACTCAACAATGTTAAGGTTTACATAACTGTTAACACTCTTATGAAAGATTCTCAACTTAAATCTGCCATTGAATACATTATCTGGCTCTACAAAAATGGTGCAGATGCCATCATTGTCCAGGACCTTGGCCTGGCCAAACTATGCATGGAAATCATACCCGAAATGAACCTACATGCATCAACACAACTCACCATCCACAACAGTGAAGGTGTTAAATGGGCTGAAAAATTTGGTTTTAAAAGGATTGTGCTATCTAGGGAACTTAAAATATCTGAAGTTAAATCTGTGGTAAATAATATCTCAAAAAACAGACCAGAAATTGAAATATTTGGACACGGCGCCCTTTGTTATTCCTACTCTGGGCAGTGTCTATTATCTTCATTTATTGGTGGAAGAAGTGGTAACAGAGGAGTCTGTGCTCAACCCTGTAGAAAAGCCTACAAATTAATCGATGGAAATATGGACAAATATGGTAGGCCTATGAATATCCGTACATCAAAATTTGATGATAAATTTTTATTATCCACTAAAGATCTCTGTGTCTACAGCTATCTCCCCGAAGTAATAGATTCACAAATAAATTCACTGAAAATTGAGGGCAGAATGAGGTCCGAAGAGTATGTGGCTGTTGTTGTTAATATTTACAGAAAAGCATTAGACTCATTAAGAACTGGGAAATGGAGTCCAAAAAAGGAGGATATGTCTAAACTCAAATTAGTATTTAACAGAGGATTCAGCGAAGGATATCTACTCAAATCTGATGAAAAATCAGTTATGGGGCGGGATGCACCGGGAAATAGGGGACTTTACATTGGATACGTTGTAGGATTCAACCCAAAATCAAAAATCGCCACTGTCAAACTTAAAAACCAATATAAAATTGAGAAGGGAGATGGAGTAGTATTTAGAGCCTCAAAGCATTCCCTAAAAAACCGTGAAGATCTAACAGAACAAAACCATTCAAGGAATCAGATTGAAGTCTCCCCTGTTGGCATGGCCATAGAAGAAGACCCTTTTTATAATAAAAATATTTTAAAAATTAAGGTGCATAAACCATTAAACAAAAATTCAGAGCTTTATTTGACCAGATCTTTATCATTGAATCATGAAGCTGCAACTATTATTAAAACTGTTAAAAATCCATCCATTCCAATAGAGTTGAAGGTTTCTTTAGATGAAGATATGGCCCTGAAAATGGAGGGCAAGTTCCAAGGATTAAATGATCATGAACACAGCCTAATGGTCATTTCAGATTTTAAATTGGAAAATGCCATTAATAAACCTTTGACCCATGAAAAAATGATGGATCAGCTGAATAAAACTGGGAAAACAAAATTTAAAATTGCTAAAATAGCCATAGATGTTCCTGAAACACTCTTCACTCCAATTAGTAATCTGAATAAAGTGCGAAGAGAATTTTTCGAATCTGCAGAATCTGAATTAATAAAGACATGCAAACCATCTGAAGAAGAAATTTTAGCCGTTAATAACAGGTTAAAAAACCATGAAAATAGATTTTTCCAGAATGGATCAAATATTAAGTCCATCTCTAACAGATCATGCATGCTTGGAGCTTATTTAGATTCAATAGAAAGTTTGAGAGGTGCATTGGAAGGCGGAGTAAAACGAGCCTACTTCGAGCCATCATTGGGTGATAATTTATTGAACTGTAATTTGAATTTAGAATTTTCAGAGGATATTAAAACCAAAATATCTTCGGAGTTACAATCTGCAAAAGAACTCTGCAGAGAATTTGATGCAGAATTTATCTGGAAGTGGACACAGATAACACATGACCACCTTATTCAAAGTTTCATGCAGATTTTAGATTCAATTTCTGACATTAATGAAATCATGGTGGATGGTCAGGGTGCTGGTGTAGCATTAGAATCAATTGATGGAGTTAATTTGTCTTGTTCTGTGGGTTTTAATGTGTGGAACAGGGAAAGTTTAACTGCTCTTTCAGGTGGATACAAGAGAATTACAGCTTCACCCGAACTTTCAAAGAAAGATTTAAAAAGTTTGGTTGGTGGATCCCGGGTCCGGGGTATTGAAAATCCGATAGAAGTCATTGTTCAGGGAAACTTAGATGCATTAATATCTCGAGATTGTCTTCTTAAAATTGTTGGTGAAAATTATTCACACAATGTCCAAGAGTTTTGGGGAATTGAAGATGAAACAAAACATGTTTTTCCGGTGAAAATCGATTTAAATGGCAATACACATGTTCTTAATTCTGTAGAACTTTGTTTGCTGGATCATGTGCAGGAATTGGTTGATATGGGTGTTGGTGGCCTTGTTATGGATATGCGAACCAAGGGATATGAGTATTCTAAGGAGATGAGTTCGGTGTACAGTTCCCATTTGAATCATGTGTTATCTGGTGATGGTTCTAATAAATTGCTGAAAAAATTTAAATCCAGAATAAAAAATATTTCCACTGGTGGTATAACAGCTGGTAACTATCTGAAGGGAGTTAAAGATGTTCAGTTATGATCTTAATTTTCAGTCCTGAGGGATATTTATATCTAGTTAAATTATATAGAGGAATCGAAGCGTAAAAATTAATTATTATTTGGTGGGTTGGGGTATTAAATGGTGGTGATAGTATGAGGGTGTTTAATCTCTTAAGGACCAGAATTGAGGAGATGGAAGATAATGCGGATGTTGAAGGATTAATACATGCTTTGAATGATGATTCTGAAAATGTCCGGAGAGAAGCTGTTCTAGCTTTAGAAAGGATCGGAGATGTTAGGGCCACAGAACCGCTTATACAGAAGCTCCAAGACCCGGATAAAACAATACAAGAAGGTGCTATCACTGCCCTTGGAAGAATACAGGACAAAAAAGCAGCCCCAGTACTCATACAAGCACTCAACAATAAATTTATAGGAATTAGATGGCGTGCTGCTGAGGCCCTGGGAAAAATTGGAGATCCATTGGCAACAGAACCTTTGATACAGAAACTCCAGGACCCTGACCAGACCATACAGGAAGAAGCAATAACGGCCCTTGGCAGAATACAGGACAAAAAAGCAGTTCCAGCACTCATACAAACACTCAACAATCCAAGCACTAATATTAGATCCAGAGCAATCGAAGCTTTGGGAAAAATTGGAGACCCACAGGCAACAGAACCAATTATCATGACTTTGCATGATACAGATAAAACTATTCAAGAAACTGCGATAACTGCTCTTGGAAGAATTGCTGTGGATCCTCTAGTCAACGACTTAAAAAGTGAGGATCAAACACTCAAAGAAACCGCCATAATATCTTTAAATCGTTTAAGAGAATTTAATGTATCAGAACCTGAAATAAATAATCACACATCTGATCATGACCCGAATGAAGAATTAATAGATAGAATAATAGATGAAGTTGTTTCCAATGAGGAATCAGACTTTCAGTTAAAAACAACCCAACTTAAAGCCAGTGGTTTCAACGTGTACTTGGAAAATTTTGTAAAAAATACACGGTACAAATATCTTGACGGGTTTAACAACAAATCCAGATACGATTATGAATTTGTTGACATAAAAAAGCTCAGAAATCTCTTGGAATATAAAGGAATAAATTTCACAGAAGAAGAGATAACCTGGCTTATACAGGCAGAAATAAAGAATCAGGAGTATCTTGAGTTTGAAGCTAAAATTCTCGCCCAAAATCCTGAAAACTTGAAACAGTACATAGAAATCCTCATCAAAATATATCCAGAACCCCTTAACCACATTGAAGATCTTAAAAAACTCCTAAAAAAACAAAACATCACCCACAACAACCTGAAAGAGGAAATAGAAAAAACCCAAAAACAAATGGAAATAACAGAATTCGAAAACAAATTAATGGCTAAAAAAGCCACTGCCAATGAAAAGAATTCTCCATCCATACTGAAGGAATTTAGAAAGAAAGAACTCGAAGATAACAGAGTTCAAATGATCAGGACTGGAAAGTATGAATATATAGAAAAATTTGTGGAAAAATCCCGTAGTCATTACGAATCAGGAGACATTATAAACTTCAAAAGATTGCTTGCACATAAAGTGATGGAATTTTCTGATACAGATTTACTCTGGCTTATTGAAATGGAAATAAAGAATCAGGAGTATCTTGAGTTTGAAGCTAAAATTCTCGCCCAAAATCCTGAAAACTTGAAACAGTACATAGAAATCCTCATCAAAATATATCCAGAACCACTTAACCACATTGAAGATCTTAAAAAACTCCTAAAAAAACAAAACATCACCCACAACAACCTGAAAGAGGAAATAGAAAAAACCCAAAAACAAATGGAAATAACAGAATTCGAAAACAAATTAATGGCCAAGGATGTTGAAGAATCTATTTTGCCATTTGAAATGCAGGATATGGATTATGTTTACACTTCATTTAATTTAGGTAATCTTTACTTTGATATTGGGAAAACAGATAAAGCTTTGTCATACTACGATAAGGCCCTTTATGTATATCCAGATTTTGTGAATGCATGGAAAAATATGGGGTTGATTTACTACACGATGGGGAGATTACAGAAGGCTGCTGCATGTTACAATCAGATTTTACTTTTAGATCCTGATTATCCTGAACTCTGGATAATTGTGGGGTTGATATTCTTTGAAATTGACAAGGTCACAGAAGCCAAATTATGCTATGAACGGGCAAAAGAATTGAATCCCTGTTACAAAACAGAAGATCTTGCTGTTGAAACAATGCAATTCTTGAAAAATCGACAATTATCTCTTAAAAAATTAAACAATTACTTGGAATTAGCATCTTCAGCTGATTGGGAAACCTCGGATCCAACACCTCCCCTTTCGAGGATCATGAATCTGTTGAACAACACCAAAATCTGATCCATATTTCTTTTTACACCAATCCCAACATTTTGAGTGAGATGTACATCATCACCAATATGTAAATATATTTCAATTGTTTTTCAGGGAGTTTATGGGATGCCTTTACTCCTAATTGCGCCACAGGAGTGCTTACACACGCAAGTAAGACTAATTGAACCAGATTTATGTAGCCTATGGAATATGGGGGGATGCCTGACACGTTAATTCCATTGATAATGTAGGATGCAACTCCTCCAAAGGCTGTGAATACAAGAACTGCTGTGGATGTGCCTATAGCCGTTCTAATGTTAAATTTCATTAAAAATATGAGTAGGGGTACTAAAACAATTCCCCCACCAATTCCAAGGATTCCTGATAAACTACCTGCGAATAATCCTATTAAAATGTAGGAAATAGAGCCTTCTTTAGGCTTTGTATTTTTATCAGGATAATTTGCAATCAACATCCATACTGCAGCTAGGAATACCAACACGCCAAATGTTACTTTCAGATAATCTCCAGGTACATGAGTGGCAAGGGTTCCGCCTGCAAATGATGCTATTAATCCAGAAAATCCCATGAAAAGTGTTGGACGACCCAGGACTGAGTTTCTTCTTTTATGACCAATCGTACCGCTGATAGCAGTTGGAAGAATAACTGCCAGGCTAGTTCCAAAAGCCACCCTAATTGCAATGGTTGAATCCACCCCGATGGAAGTTAAAAGAAAAAACTGAACTGGAACCATTATAAAACCTCCACCAACACCTAAAAGTCCTGATGCAAATCCTACAAGAGCTCCTGTAAATATTAAAGCAATAATATAAATTAGTATATCCATTTTAGCCTCGTAATTTTTTTAATCGATTTAATTTCTAGTTTGCACTTCCTCAAATTAAAGGTTTTCATCCAATAAATATCTGTTAAAGATTGTAAATTTCTCCACAATTAGCCATTTGAAATAAGAATTCGATATCCTGATTGATTAATATTTAATTAGTCCTGAAAATTTCTTAATATATTTTTAAAAATCAATTGAGAACTTATCACATGGTCTCTGAAATCATTTATAGGAGTTTACAAATAGTAACAATCTAAAGATGGGATATACATGTGAATAAAAGTGGGTGGTAGTCTTGGATCTAATAGATATAAAAGGCATTGGTGAGCGTCAGGCAGATAAAATCCTTTCAAACTTTGGTGGAGAAAAGGAATTTTACAGGGCAGTTAAACATTATGAGGTAGATAAACTGACAAGTATCGAAGGTATTAGTCAGAGAAAAGCCATCGAAATAATAAATAACCTTCTTGGTAATCAAACCAAGGAATTTTTAAAAACTGGACATTCCCATCAAATCTACGATGACATAATTGAAAGAATTCTTAGGTTTTCCAGTACCAATTACAGTAGAAACAGAATTCTTTTAATGAGCCCTCTTAAAAACGAAGAAAACATCATGGAAAATGTCGAGTTTGTGATGGCTGCCAAAGAATTTGTTAGCAAACTACCCGTAGATGAATTGAGAAACCTGCTTAAAAAAATCGATACAATGGTTGAGGCAAAACCCAAATATGATCCATCTAGTGCCATCCTTGTAGAGACCCGAGAAGATTATCATCAGTTAATAGAATCTGGTCTCAACAGTTACAGTTCGATAATTACTGGAGAAGAACTTGAAAATCCAGAAGACTTTGAATTCATTGTATATATTTATAATCAAGGTTTAATTGAAGTTGAATCCCAAAACATGGCCATGGTAACCAGCAATGCAGAATTATTTGAAATAGTACCGGAGACTGTACTTGCCTACTACAAGAAGAATTACGATGTAATCAAAAATTCGTTTAAAATAAAACAGATCCTCAAACAAAAATCTGTATTGGGCGATGTAATACGAATCATAAATTCATTAGAGCCCAAAGAACTTGATGAATCCATATTTGATAATGCTGTAGAAAATGCGAAGAAAGAAGCAGATTTAAAACTAAAAAATGCCATTAAACGAGTGGATTTAAATGGTGATGAAGTTCTTGATCTTTTAAACGAAGGAATGCCTAAAAAATTACAGCAAATATTTGATGAAGTCATGAATCAGGCCAGAAAAGCTGTTAAGGAAGATACAGGATGTGCATTTGATCCATTCATACAGAAATATCCCGTAGAAATTGATGCAAAGGAACTTGAAAGAATAAAAAAACAAGAAGCAGCCAGGAAATATGTTAAAATATTTGAAGAAAATGTCAAAGCTGCCACTACCCTTTCAAAAATGAAAGAATCTGTTGAGAAAGAAATACAAGACATATTACTGTTTGATTATGAATTTACCCTGGGATGTTTTGCGTATTATTACGATTTAAACCCACCAATTGTAGGGGATGGTTTTAGTTTCAAGGATGGAATACATTTAAATTTAGCACTTGAAAATAGTGAAGAAATACAAAGGATAGATTACTCTCTCGAGTCTCCAGATAATGTTGTTTTATTAACAGGAGCCAACAGTGGGGGTAAAACAACCCTTCTTGAAACTTTGGCCCAAATATGTATCATGTCCCAAATGGGATTACCGGTTTGTGCAAAAAATGCTACAGTAAAAATTGTGGATGAAGTTTACTTCTTTTCAAAAAAACGTTCCCTTGATGCCGGGGCATTTGAGTCATTTTTAAGAACATTCATGCCAATTGTTACAAGAGAAACTGATAAATTAATATTATTAGATGAGCTTGAAGCAATAACTGAACTTGAAGCATCTGTAAAAATAATTTCAAGCTTTATGGATTTTATTGGAAATTCTGAATCCCTTGCCATCATAGTAACACACATGGCAACTGAAATCTTGAAGTACACAGATGTGCGTGTTGATGGTATTGAAGCCAAGGGATTGGATGAAAATTACAATTTAATAGTTGATAGAACACCCAGAATGAACTACTTTGCTAGAAGTACTCCTGAACTGATACTAAGAAAGATGTACGAAAAATCTGATCCCAAACTAAAGGACATATACAGACAAGTGTTGGAGAAATTTTGAACCATGTATGATAAACTATTATAACTTAAAAAAAGATATGGAACCTAAACTTACACTTTGTTTAAGAGGTATTCCATGTTTCAAAATATATTGGTTCCAATAAATCCCATTGAAGATCAAGATTTACTGGTAAAAACAGCATATAAATTAGGAATCGAACATGAATCTACTGTGAAGTTTGTCTACTTTGGGGATGATCCTGAAGCTATAGATAAGCTGGAAGCCTATATCGAAAAATGTAGACAAAACGGTTTGGATGCAAGTTACTATTCTGAAAAATTCGTAGGTACCAAGGAAGAAATCCCTGAAAAAATCGCAGGAATATCTGAAGAGTGTGATCTGGTGATTATGGGCCACCTCAAATATGATAAGATCTACAGGTTTGTACATCAAAGTACAGCATCAGATCTAATCAACCTTGTGACAATCCCTGTCATGATTATACCAGATAATGGAGAATGCCACTTAATTCTAGATTAAATACGATTTATTATCCGTATGACCATTGTTTTTCTCCATATGACCATTGTTTTTCTTTTCTTAATCCCTATAGTTAACTCAATTTAATAAAAGTGAAACCATGAATATCATTGGAATCGATTTATCAGCAAAGGAGAAAAACCAAACAGGTATCTGCATTTTAAATAATGAGGGTATTAATTTTGATACAGTATACTCCAACAAAGATATATATGAATTAACACGCTCTGAGCACCCTTCACTCATTGTTATAGATGCACCATTATCCCTTCCAAAGGGCCGATGTTGTCTTGAAAAGGAGTGTGAATGTGCTGTAGGAGGACATTTTAGACAAGCAGAAAGGGATATACGTAAATATGGAAGGGTTCTTCCCCTGACATTTAAAGGTATGAAAATGTTAACTCTGAGGGGCATAAACCTTTCCTCAAAGTTGAAAAAAGATTTTAATGTAATTGAATCCCATCCCAATACCAGTCTAAAAATATTAGGATATAAAAACCCCATGGAACTCTTGAAACTATTTAATGTACAATCCGATCTGAATGAACATGAGTTGGATGCGTCTATTCTTGCAATTACAGGGTATCTACACATAAATAAATGTTCTTTAGAACTTGGGGACAAAACAGAAGGAACAATAATTATCCCTGATCCATCCAACTGTCAGGATATGTTAAAATCATTGCATAAATTATTCTAAAAAATTAGATTTGGATATTATTTAGATGAAAAATTCTAGATAACAAGTAAAATTGATAAAATATAAAATTTAACAAAATAGAATTTATTAATTTATAAGAAGGATGGCCGGCAGCGTCAAAAGCTTCCCATAGCCACTAAGCCACAGTACAACACAAAACGCAGGAAGACTTTACTTCTGGGATCGAAACGAGACCAGGTGTAACCCAACCGCTAT